>Ga0335394_10000004_pt1 | contig 390888 bp, 344 predicted proteins | sample MAT03_FD_205741 | JGI IMG/M metagenome (GOLD analysis project Ga0335394, IMG submission 205741) | Freshwater microbial communities from Lake Fryxell liftoff mats and glacier meltwater in Antarctica - MAT-03 (spades assembly) (version 2) ... | reverse complement strand
GCCGCGGTGCAAGGTCAGCGACACGCCGTGCAGTGCCTGCACCGCACCGAAGTGCACGGCAGACTGCTGCAGCGTGATGAGGGGTGTGCGGTCATTCATGCCACTGATGCCACTGATGCCACTCATGTCGGCAGTTCGCGCAGCACACCACCGCGCCCCGGCAGCGCACCCACAGCCAGGTTGATGACACCCACCACCATCAGCAGCACCACACCCAGGGCCAGCGCCAGCGGCAGGTCGCCCTTGCTGGTTTCCAGGGCGATGGCGGTCGTCATGACGCGCGTGATGCCGTCGATGTTGCCGCCCACCACCATCACCGCACCGACCTCGGCCACGGCGCGGCCGAAGGCGGTGAGCAGCACCGTCACCACGCCCAGCCGCAGGTGCACCAGCATCAGGCCGGCCGTCATTAGAGGCCCGGCACCGAGCGAGCGCAACTGGTCGCCGCCCTCGGCCAGGCCGTCCAGCACCAGGCGGCGGGTCAACGCGGCGATCAGCGGCACGACGAGGATGCTCTGCGCCACCACCATGGCGGCCGGCGTGAAGAGAATGCCCAGCGAACCCAGCGGACCTGAACGGGACAGCATCAGGTACACCACCAGCCCCACCACCACAGACGGCAGCGCCAGCAAGGTGTTGACAGCCCACACCAGCGCGCGGTGGCCCGGGAAGCGCGCCACCGCCAGCCAGGCCCCCAGCGCCAGCCCCAGCAGCGCGCCGAACGCACAGGCCGTGAGACTGACGCGCAGCGACAGCCACACGACACCCATCAGCCGGGCATCGGCTTCCACGATCAGGCGCAGCGCAAGCCACAGGCTTTCAGTCACGGTGTTCATCGTTGGCGCGGGATTGTGGGGGTTCCGATGGCCCATCGTGCGCACCGGGGATGGGCGAAAATGGGCCTCCTCATCCCCAGTGTCTGATCCGTCTCCACCGACCATGCCCGAACTCGGCCCTTCCCCCCTGACGCGTGGCGACGAATTGCCCGTCAGCGCAGCCCGTGCGGCCATCGCTGCGGCACTGCAGGCGCGGGCACCCGCGCACCGCACCGAATGGCTGCCGCTGCAGCAGTCCAGCGGCCGGGTGCTGGCGCAAGACCTGATCTCGCCCATCGCCGTCCCAGCACATGACAACTCGGCCATGGACGGCTACGCCTTCCGCGGCAGCGACCTGCATCCCGATGCCGACACCGTGCTGCGCACCGCAACCGGCACCGTGATGGCCGGTGCGCCCCACAGCGGCGCTTTGGCGCCGGGACAATGCATCCGCATCATGACCGGCGCCGTGATGCCTGACGGGTTGGACACCGTGGTGCCGATCGAGCTGTGCCAGCTGCACGGCGAACAGCTGAGAATCGCGCACGGTGTGCTGCGCAGCGGCGAGAACCGCCGCCGCCGAGGTGAAGACCTGGGACAAGGCAGCGTCGCGCTGCAGGCGGGGCGAGTGCTGCGGCCGGCTGATGTGGGGCTGGCGGCGTCACTGGGGCTGGCGCAGCTGCAAGTGATGCAGCGCCTGCGCGTCGCGCTCTTTTCCACCGGCGATGAGTTGCGCCAACCCGGCGATGCGCTGGCGCCGGGTTGCATTTACGACAGCAACCGCTTCTGTCTGATGGCAGCGCTGCAGCGGCTGGGCGTCGAGGTCCACGACCTGGGCGCCGTGCCCGACGACCCTGCGGCCTTGCGGGCCACGCTGAATGCCGCGGTCAGCCGGTGCGACGCCGTCATCACCAGCGGTGGTGTCAGCATGGGCGACGCCGACTACACGCGCGACTTGCTGTCAGAGATGGGCGAGGTGTCGTTCTGGAACGTGGCGATGCGCCCCGGCCGGCCATTCGCTTTCGGGCCGCTGCGCGCGCCCGACGGCCGCACACCCTTCCTCTTTGCGTTGCCGGGCAACCCGGTGGCCGCGCTCGTCACCTTCTACGCCTTCGCGCGCGACGCGCTGATGGTGCTGGCAGGCGCCAACCCGGTGCCGCTGCCGGTGCTGCGGGCACGCAGTGTGGCCGCGATCCGCAAGCGCCCGGGGCGCACCGAGTTCCAGCGCGCCGTCGTTTATCAGGCGCCGGGGGCTGACGTTGAAGGTGAGTGGCAGGTGCGTGTCACGGGTGGCCAGGGTGCCGGCATCCTGCGCAGCATGAGCGAGGCGAATGCGCTGCTGGTGCTGGGCCACGAGCAGGGGTCCGTGGCGGCGGGTGAACGCGTCGAGGTGTGGCTGTTCGACGGCCTGGTCTAAGGACTCAGGCCCCAGCCGTCCCGCGGGTCAGCTGCGTTTGCTGCCCATCACCAGCAGCAGGCCACCGACGACGATGGCGCCAATGCCGGCCCACATCGGGACGTTGACGGTTTCTTTGTCCTTCACTGCCAGTTCGATCGGGCCAAGCTTCACGGCAGTGGTGTTCTTGGTGTAGCTGAAGCCGCCATACAGCAGGCCCAGCACGCCGGCAACGATGAGTGCGGCTGCGATCAGTTTGGTGGGATTCATGGTGTCCTCTTGGTGGCCTCTAAGTGGCCACTCGGTTTCGCGCCAACGCCTGTGCCAAAGAGAGTGCCTTCAGGCTGGCAGATGCCATTGGACCCCAGCCGTCCCACAACCCATGTAGGACAAAGACGCCTCCCGCCGGTGCGCCGGCGGCCTGCGCTTCAGCCCGCCACCACCCGCACCGCCGCGCGTTGCGGATCGGGTACGGAGTCGAAACGCTCCACCCCGGTGTAGCAGAGGAAATGCCGGTTGGCCGCGCGGCCGAAGAGCGTCATCCCCAGGCGCGACGCCAGTTCATGGCCCATCGCCGTGACGCCATTGCGCGAGACGATGATGGGCACCCCCATCTGCGCCGCCTTCATCACCATCTCGCTCGTGAGGCGCCCCGTGGTGTAGAAGGTTTTATCGGCCCCGGTGATGCCGTGCATCGCCATCCAGCCGGCTATGGTGTCAATGGCGTTGTGGCGGCCCACGTCCTCCACAAACATCAGCATCTCCGCACCGCGAAACAGCGCACAGCCGTGCACCGAACCCGCCTTGCGGTGGATGCTGTCCTGTTGGCGCATGGTCTCCAGCATGCGGTGCAGCGTGCTCTGGCGGATGCGTGCTTGCGACGCGCTGGGAAGCGTCACGGTGTGCAACTGCGTCATCGCGTCGCCAAAGACGGTGCCTTGTCCGCACCCGGTGGTGACCACCCGGTGCGCAGTCTTGGCCGCCAGATCCTGCAGGCCGTGGCGCGTGCGCACGGCAGCGGCGCTGACGTCCCAATCGACGGTGATCGACTCGACATCTTGCACGCAGCTGACGAGGCGCTGGTTGTGCAGATAGCCCAGCACCAGCAGTTCAGGCCGCGCGCCCAGGGTCATCAGCGTGACGAGTTCGCGCTTGTCCACAAACACCGTGAGCGGCCGTTCTGCGGGAATGTGGATGGACCTCCGCTCGCCGTATTCGTCCAGGATCTGGATTTCACGCAGCAAGTCGCACTGCGCGTCGGTCAGGCGCGGCGCGCCTGGCACGGGCAACAGTTGACTGGGCTGGGCTGCGGCTGACGACACGGGCTACTTCTTGGGCGCCACCGCGGGCGAGGTGGTCATGGCGGGGGCTGCAGGTGCAGCGCCCGCCACGGCGGTCGGCGCAGAGGCTGGCACCGGCGGCACATAGACAAAGGCGCCGGGGTCGGCACAGGCGTCCGTCTTGTCGGCCGGCTTGACAGCCTTGCCGGCTTGCTTGGCCTGCGCAAAGTAGGCCACCGCCACCTTGTCCATGGACTGGCACAACTGGTAGCTGGCCACCTTGTTGCCGTGTGCCGCCTTGGCAGCGGCTTCGGCAGCCTTGGCTTTGGCGTCGTCGCTGAGTGCAGGCAGTTTTGCCAGCGCCGGCAGCGCCGTGCTGCACAGCAGAACGGCCAACGTGATGAGAGTCTTCATGTCCATGCTCCGAAAAGGTTCAGGCTTTGAGCGACGGCGCGCCGAGCCTTGCAGCGGGCGCGGAAGAACGCTGCACAGGGATCTTGCCGGCCTTGACGTCGTCGTACCACCATTCGTGATGCTCTCGCGCCCAGGCTTCATCGACATAGCCGGTGCGCATGGCGCTGAAAGAACCCTTCATGCCGATGCTGCCAATGTAGATGTGGCCGATGAACATGGCCATCATCAGCACCGCGGACACGGCGTGCACCATGTGCGCCACCTGCATCTGGCCGCGGGTGTCACCCCAGCCGGGCACCAACTGGTCCATCACGAGCCCTGAGCCAATGACCACCAGGCCCAGCGCAAACACGCCGCCCCAGAAGACAACTTTTTCGCCAGCGTTGAAGCGATGCGATGGCACCTCATGCGCACTCATCAGGCCACCACCGCGGCGCAGCCACGTCCAGTCGCCCTTGGACGGCAGGTTGTCACGGACGAAAGTGAAAAACACCACCAAGAGCGACACAGCAAAGAGTGGGCCGACGAAGTTGTGCGCCGTCTTCAGCCCATAGCTCAGCCAGCCGAAGAGCGTGGAGCCCATCACCGGCAGCAGGAAATACTTGCCGAATGCCAGCACCACACCGGACACCGCCAGCACGCAGAAGGCAATCGCATTGGTCCAGTGAGCAGAACGCTCGAATGGCGTGAAGCGCTCGATGACGCGGCCCGTGTCAACCTGATGACCGCCCAGCGGCCCCTTGCGCCAATAGAAGATGCCGATGGCACCCAGCACGATCAGCAGCAGCGCGCCGCCATAGGGAATGATCCAGCGGTTGCGCACCTGGCGCCAGGCCTCCCCCGCGCTGGTGTAGCTTGAGCCGGGGTACTGCACGAAAGACTGGATCAGCGTGCCCTTCTCATTGCCCGGCAGATTGGAGATGCCTTGGCTGTTGCCCGATTCGCGCACCGCGCGCCAGAAGGGCGCGTTGTTGCCTGGCTGGCTCCTGGCGCGGGCGGCGTTGCTGTCGTCGGGCTTGGGCTCCACAGGTGCCACAAAGCCGGCGGGCGGGCCTTTGGGGGCGGCGTCTGCGGCAGGTGCCGCAGTCGCAGTCGCAGTCGGTGGCGCCACAGCGGTCTGTGCCTGAACAGGGCCCAGGCCCAGCACGGCAACCGTCAGCAGCAGGGATTGCAGGAAGCCTCTCATGGCAACTCCAGTGGGCGGATCATCGGTGGGCAAATCAGCGGGCAAATCAGCGGGCGCCGATACGCGAGTACTCGTTCTGGCCGCTCTGGGTCCGCGCCTTGAGTTGCGTTTCCCAACTCGTGGCGTCGCCCGCCTTCCAGCCTTCTGCGGTGTAGGCCGGGTCGGCTCCTGGCGCGGCGCCCTGCGAAGGGTCCACGTCGGCCTTGCGCGTGCCCGCGGTCTGCGGTTTCTCGCCGCAGGCAGCCAGCGAAAGACCCGTCACGCACAACGTCAGGATCAACCCGACTGCCCTCATGACTTCTTGCCTTCTGGCTGGGCGCTGCCGGGTGCAGCCGGTGCACCGCCCGTGGCGGGCTTGCCATAGGCCGTGCCCCAACCCCAGACTTCGCTGCCCTTGCCGCGCATCAGCACGCGGTTGCGGAAGATGTCGGCCACCACGTCGCCGTCGCCACCCAGCAGCGCCTTGGTGCTGCACATCTCGGCGCAGGCCGGCAGCTTGCCTTCGGCCAAGCGATTCCGGCCGTATTTTTCGTTCTCGGCGACGCTGGCATTGGCCTCTGGGCCGCCGGCGCAGAAGGTGCACTTATCCATCTTGCCGCGCAGGCCGAAGGTGCCGTTGCTGGGGAACTGCGGCGCGCCAAAGGGGCAGGCGTAACTGCAGTAGCCGCAGCCGATGCAGGTGTCCTTGTCGTGCAGCACCACGCCTTCTTCGGTGCGGTAGAAACAGTCCACCGGGCAGACGGCCATGCAGGGTGCGTCGCTGCAATGCATGCAGGCGACAGAGATGCTCTTCTCGCCCGCCACGCCGTCGTTGAGCGTGACCACGCGGCGGCGGTTCACGCCCCAGGGCACATCGTGTTCGGCCTTGCAGGCGGTGACGCAGCCGTTGCATTCGATGCAGCGTTCCGCGTCGCAGATGAATTTCATGCGTGCCATGTCAGTTCCTTAAGCCGTTGCTTTTTCGATCTGGCAGACCGTCGTCTTGGTCTCTTGCATCATCGTCACGCTGTCGTAGCCGTAGGTGGTGGCGGTGTTGATGGCTTCACCGCGCACCACGGGGGCTGCGCCGTCCGGGTAATACGCCGCCAGGTCCACACCGCCCCAGCGGCCCGAGAAGTGGAAGGGCAGGAACACCGTTTCCGCATCGACGCGCTCGGTCACCTGCGCCTTGACGCGAAGGCCCTTGAATTCAGGCACCGCCAGCATCGGCGGTGTCTTCACCCAGACGTAGTCGCCGTTGCGGATGCCGCGGTCGTTGGCGGCCTTCGGGTTGATCTCGACGAACATGTCTTGCTGCAGTTCAGCCAGCCAGGGGTTGGAGCGCGTCTCTTCGCCACCGCCTTCGTATTCCACCAGGCGCCCGCTGGTCATGATCAGCGGGTAGGTCTTGCCGATGTCCTTGTTCTTGTCCTGCACCGTCTTGAAGAGCGTGGGCAGGCGCCAGAAGGCCTTCTTGTCGTCGTGCGTCGGGTACTTGGCGATCAGGTCCGGCCGGTTGCTGTACAGCGGCTCGCGGTGCTTCGGGATCGGGTCGGGGAAGTTCCAGACCACGGCGCGTGCCTTGGCATTGCCGAAGGGGTGGCAGCCGTGCACCTGCATGACGACGCGGATGATGCCGCCGGACGGGTCGGTCTTCCAGTTCTTGCCTTCTGCGGCCTTCTGCTCAACATCAGTCAGGTCGCCCCACCAGCCGAGCTTCTTCAGCAGCAGGTGGTCAAACTCCGGGTAACCGGTGGTCAGGTCAGCGCCCTTGGAATGCGACCCGTCGGCGGCGAGCAGCGAGACGCCATCCCGCTCCACACCAAAGTTGGCGCGGAAGTTGCCGCCGCCTTCCATGACGTGGCGGCTGGTGTCGTACAGGTTGGGGCTGCCGGGGTGCTTCATGGCCGCCGTGCCCCAGCAGGGCCAAGGCAGGCCGAAGTATTCGCCGTCCAGGCTCATGCCGGTGAGCTTGTCGATGCCCCCCTTGGCGCGCAGCGTGCGCACGTCGAAGACGTTCATGTTGCGCATGTGGGCCTGCAGCCGCTCTGGCGTCTGGCCGGTGTAGCCGATGGTCCAGACGCTCTTGTTGATCTCGCGCAGGATGTCGTCCGGCACCGGCTCGTCCAGGCCCTTGATCTTCTGCATCTTGTAGTTCTTGACCAGTTCCTTGCCGAAGCCGAGCTTCTCGGCCAGCTGGTACATGATCATGTGGTCACTGCGGCTTTCCCACAGCGGGTCGATGACCTTTTCGCGCCACTGGATGCTGCGGTTGGACGCCGTGCAGGAGCCGCTGGTTTCAAACTGCGTGCAGGCCGGCAGCAGGTACACCGCGCGGTTCGGGTTCTGGTCTTCGGCCTTGCCTGGCATCGCCGCCATGGCTGCGGTGGCACTGGGGAAGGGGTCGATGACGACGAGCAAGTCGAGCTTGTCCATCGCCCGCTTCATTTCCAGACCGCGCGTCTGCGAATTGGGTGCGTGGCCCCAGAAGAAAAGGCCGCGCAGGTTGCTCTCCTGGTCGATCAGCGCGTTGTTTTCCATCACGCCGTCGACCCAGCGCGAGACGGTCATGCCGCTCTTGGTCATCATGCCCGGCGCGTACTGCTTCTTGATCCATTCAAAGTCCACGCCCCAGGTGGCGGCAAAGTGCTTGAAGGACCCCTCGGCCAGGCCGTAATAGCCGGGCAGCGAATCAGGGTTCGGGCCGACGTCGGTGGCACCTTGCACGTTGTCGTGACCGCGGAAGATGTTGGTGCCGCCGCCGCTCACGCCCACGTTGCCCAGCGCGAGCTGGAGCAGACAACTGGCGCGCACCACCGCGTTGCCAGTGGTGTGCTGCGTTTGGCCCATGCACCACACCACGGTGCTGGGGCGGTTTTCGCTCATGATCTTGGCCACCTTGAAGGTGGTGGCTTCATCGACGCCGCAGGCTTCCAGCACCTTGTCGGGTGCCCAGTTGGCCAGCACTTCGTCGCGCACCTTGTCCATGCCATAGACACGGTCCTCGAGGTACTTCTTGTCTTCCCAGCCGTTCTTGAAGATGTGGTACATGACGCCGAAGATGAACGGGATGTCGCCGCCCGAACGCAGGCGCACGAACTCATCCGCCTTGGCCGCCGTGCGCGTGAAGCGCGGGTCGACGACGATCATCTTGCAGCCGCGTTCCTTGGCGTGCAGCATGTGCAGCATGCTCACCGGGTGGGCCTCGGCGGCGTTGCTGCCGATGTACATGGCGGCACGCGAGTTCTGCATGTCGTTGTACGAATTGGTCATCGCGCCGTAGCCCCAGGTGTTGGCGACGCCAGCGACCGTGGTGCTGTGGCAGATGCGGGCCTGGTGGTCGGTGTTGTTGGTGCCCCAGAAGGACACCCACTTGCGCATCAGGTAGGCCTGTTCGTTGTTGTGCTTGGAGCTGCCGACGAAGAACAGCGAATCGGGGCCGCTCTGCTTGCGCAGGTCGAGCATCTTGGCGCTGATCTCGGTCAGCGCAACGTCCCACGTGATGCGCTGGTACTTGCCGTTCACCAGCTTCATCGGGTACTTGAGGCGGAATTCACCGTGGCCGTGTTCGCGCAGTGCCGCACCCTTGGCGCAGTGCGCGCCCAGGTTGATGGGGCTGTCGAACACCGGTTCCTGGCGCACCCAGACGCCGTTTTCAACGACCGCGTCCACCGCGCAACCCACCGAACAGTGGCCGCAGATGGTGCGCTTGACTTCGACCTTGCGCGCACCGTCAGCCGGCTTGGCGCCCTCGGCCGCGTCGGCTTTCTTCACGAGTGTGAGCTGCGACGCGGCAATGCCGGCGCCGACGCCCATGCCCGAGCGGCGCAGGAAGGCGCGGCGGTCCATCGTGGGCACGGTGCGCTGCACGCTGCGGGCCAGGGTGGACACCATGCGCGAGCCGGTGGCGGGGGTTTGTGTGGAAGAGCTGGTCTTGCGTGTCAGCAACATGGTGCGTCCTCGGTCAGCGCCGCTTCAGCGGCCGGCGTGGGCAGGCGGGGTACGCTGGGCGTGCGGGGCACGCCCAGCGTCAACGGTCAGTGCAAAGATCGGTGCAAGAAAATCTCACGCGCCGATCAGATGCGGGCCGTCTGGTAGTAGCGCTCGACGTGTTCGGTCAGTTGATAGCCGCCTTCGGCCGCCTTCGGCAGCGCAGCAGCCACAGCCGGTGCCACGGGTTTGAGCAGCGGCAGTGCCGATGCCGCAGCGGCCATGGCACCCACGGCGCCCGCGCCAGCAAACAAAGTGCGGCGCGACAGCGGTGCTGCGGCCGCCGGGTTCGTTGCTGGGTTCTTTGACTTGTCACTCATCACATCTCCTGGTGATTGCATGCGCCGGGCGCCAGCTTCGGGCCTGTACGCATGTCCACCCCCATATTAGTGCGCAGAGGATGGCACGCTTCAATCCGTAGCCACCCGGGTGGACCCTGGACAACTGCGACAAGTTGTCGTGCAGGTGAGGCAAGGGTGGACAAGCTGTCACCGAAGGCGGGCCATCGGCGCCCAAAGGCCCGCACAAACCACCTCCTTGTGGGCATTGCCGGCCCCCTAGAATTCCGCTCCCCTTGCAGACAACCGGCCGCGCGGCGCCCGGGTTCTTGTGATCACCCCCGTTCCTACCCTCACGGTTGCCGTGCAGATCGAACGCCAGCGCCAGCCCAGCCGCTGGGAGGACTGGCGTTTTCGCATCACCGACGTGCTGCTGGACGAAGGCCAGTTCGGCAGCCAGATGCGCACGCTGCGCGACGACGGCGACACTGCCATCACGCTGCACCCGGGCTTGCCGGTCAGCCTGCACCGTGACGAAGCCGAGGGCTACTACCTCAACCTCAGCTCAGGCGCACCCGTGTGGTTCGTGATGTGGCGCGTGGCCGAAGACGACCCCTCGCGCGCCTGGCCTGAATTTGTCACCGTGTCGTACCACGAAGCCGGCCGGCTGCTGGACGCGCAGGAACGGGTTGACAACGTGCCGCTGCCGGCCGACATGCGCGCGGCTCTGCAGGGCTTTGCCGACGAACACTACAGGCCCGAAGTGAAGCAGCGCCGCCGGCCTGCGTCATTCCGCGCACCGGACCAGCGCTGAAGCCCGCCGTGGCCACTGACGACAGTCCCTTCCTGAGCCGCTGGTCGCGCCGCAAGGCGCAGGTGCGCGAAGGTCTGCCGGTGGCGCCTGAAGCGGCAGTGCCGGTGGTCCTGCCGCCGACAGAGCCTGAGCCAGCGCCCGATCCATTGCCAGAGCCGCCGGGTGGGCGAGCCACCCCCATGCCAGTCGCCGAAGCCGCGCCCGCTTTGACGCTCGACGACGTGGCCCTGCTCACGCGCGACTCCAACTACGCCGGCTTCGTCGCCCGCGGCGTGGCGCCCGACGTGAAAAACGCGGCGCTGAAGAAGCTCTTCACCGACCCGCACTTCAACGTCATGGACGGCCTGGACACGTACATCGACGACTACAGCAAGCCCGACCCGCTGCCCGAAGGCATGTTGCGGCAGATGGTGCAGTCCAAACTGCTGGGGCTCTTTGACGACGACCCGCCGGAGCCGGAAGCCCGTGCCGCCGATGCTGGCACCCTGCCCGCCATCGCGCCCTCTCTGCCCTCTCTGCCCACGCTGCCCCTTGCCTCCGAACCCACAGCCCCCGAAACCGCCGATGAAGACGCTGATCTGCAACTGCAACCAGACGATGCCGCTGGACGGCCCGGCCTTGAGCCAGGCCCTGGCAAAGACGCCGGGCGCCAGCACTGACGGTCTGGAGCAGGTCCACACGCTGCTGTGCCGGCGCGAAGCAGCCGCCTTCCAGCGCGCGGCCAAGGCCAGCGGCCAGAGCGGTGATGAACTGCTGGTGGCCTGCACGCAGGAAGCGCGGCTGTTCCTGGAACTGAACGAAGAGACTGAAGGCGCGGCCAGCGTGCAGGAACGGCCGATCCACTTCATCAACATCCGCGAAACGGGTGGCTGGGCGCGCGAGTCCGGCAAACCGATCCAAGCCGCGTCGCTAACGCCCAAACTGGCCGCCATCCTTGCCGCCGCGCAATTGCCGCCACCCGAACCGGTGGCCACGGTCAGCTACAAGAGCGACGGCCGCTGCCTGGTGCTGGGTGGCGCAGAAGCCGCCGAACGTGCCGCCACGATGCTGGCCGACATGCTTGACGTGACCGTGCTGGTGACGCAGCTTGGCAGCGCGCTCGGGCAAGCGCATGAACGTGCCACCCACAGCGGCCGCCTGACCAAGCTGACCGGCTGGCTTGGCCAGTTCACGGCCGAGTGGGACAGCAGCAACCCCATCGACCTGGACCTGTGCACGCGCTGCAATGCTTGTGTCGATGCCTGCCCCGAAGGCGCCATCGGCCTGGATTACCAGGTCAACCTGTCGGCCTGCAAGAGCCACCGCGACTGCGTGCGGGTGTGCGACGCCGCAGGCGCCATCGACTTCGGCCGCGCGCCGCTGGCGCACAGCGCAACTTTCGACATGGTGCTGGACTTGCGCGAAGCACCCGCCTTCACCATGCACCAGCCGCCGCAAGGCTACGTGCACACGGCCGGCGATGAACGCCGACTCATCGACGCGGTGCTGAAACTGCGCGAATGGACGGGCGAATTCGAGAAGCCCAAGTTCTTCAAGTACCAGCACAAGCTCTGCGCGCACAGCCGCAATGAGCAGATTGGCTGCACGGCCTGCATCGATGTCTGCTCGGCGCAGGCCATCCGCAGCGACGCGTCGAAGAAGGGCAAGACCAAAGGCGAACTCTCCGGCGGCGTCATCGTCGAACCCTACCTGTGCGTGGGCTGCGGTGCCTGCAGCACGGTGTGCCCCAGCGGCGCGATGAGCTTCGCCTACCCCGGCACGGTGGACCAGGGCAAACGCCTGCGCACGATGTTGACCGCCTACGGCCACGGCGGCGGCAAACAGGCCGCGCTGCTGATCCACAGCCAGGAAGCAGGCACGAAGCTCGTCGATGCGCTGGGCCGTGCCGCACGCCTGAACCGTGCGCTGCAAGGCGTGCCGCCACGGGTGCTGCCGGTGGCCGTGTGGCACACCGCCAGCATCGGCATCGACCTCTGGCTGGGGGCAATAGCCCAAGGTGCCAGCCAGGTCTGGGTGCTGGCGACCCACGAAGAAGCGCCCGAATACCGTCAGGCCTTGCAAGAGCAGATGGCGGTGGCGCAGGCCGTGCTCAGCGGCCTGGGGTACAGCGGTGAACACTTCAAGCTCATCCAGACCGAAGACCCAGCCGCGCTGGACGCCGCGCTGCGCAGCGCACCGGCGCAGACGGTCGTGCGCGCGGCGTCGTTCGCCGCGCAGGCCGACAAGCGCAGCACGCTCGACCTGGCTGTTGACCACTTGCTCAGCCACGCGCCCACACCCTCCGACGACATCGCCCTGCCCGCTGCCGGCGCGCCCTTCGGCACCCTGGTGGTGGACGGCGCCAAGTGCACGCTGTGCCTGAGCTGCGTCAGCGCCTGCCCCGAAGCCGCGCTGGCCGACAACCCCGACAAACCGCAGCTCAGCTTCATCGAAAAGAACTGCGTGCAATGCGGCCTGTGCGCCAGCACCTGCCCTGAAGACGCCATCACGCTACAGCCGCGTTTGTGGCTGGCCGACAGCGGCAAGGCGCGCAAGGCCGCGCGCGTGCTGGCGGCGATGGAACCCTACTGCTGCATCAAGTGCGCCAAGCCCTTCGGCACGCTGCGCGCCATCGAAAACATGATCGGCAAACTCGCGGGCCACAGCGCCTTCCAGGGCGCGGCGGCGGACAGGCTGAAGATGTGCGGCGACTGCCGCGTCATCGACCTGCACAGCAACCCCGCCGAAGTGCGCATCACCGATCTCTGAACGCGAAACCCATGCAGACGTCTCCTGTTTCGTCACCCATTTCTATCGCCAGCAACGACGACAGCGAAGAGCTGGCCCGCGCCGAGCTTTACGGCCTGCTGTCGCGCCTGTGGCTGGCCCCGCCCGACGACGCGTTGATGCAGCAGTTCAGCGTCGCCGTGACGCAAGCGCCGCACGAAGGCGGGCTGCTCGAAGAACCCTGGCAGGCCCTGGTGGGCGCTTTGCGGGGCACCAGCGTCGAAGCGGCCACGGCCGAGCACGAAGCGCTGTTCCACGGTGTCGGCAAGCCGGAGGTGTTTGCCTACGCGTCCTTCCACCTGTCGGGCTTCTTGAACGAAAAGCCGCTGGCCGCGCTGCGCCACGACCTGGCAGCCCTGGGCCTGACGCGCGACAGCGCGGTGCTGGAAACCGAGGACCACATCGCCTACCTGTTTGAAGTGATGCGCTACCTGATTGCCGGCGACGACGTGGCGATATGCAACCTGGAGCAGCAGCGCCGCTTCTACCGCGCCCACCTGCAGCCCTGGGTCGGCACTTTTTGCGACAGCGTCATCGCGCACCCGCGCAGCGACTCATGGCGCGCGGTGGCGGCCTTCACGCACGCCTTCATTGCGGTGGAGACGCAGGCATTCGACATGCTGGAAACATGATCGACCTCCAGGACATCACGGGCCTCATCCTCTGCGGTGGCCGCGGCACGCGCATGGGCGGTGTGGACAAGGGCCTGCAGAACCACCACGGCATGCCGCTGGCGCTGCACGCGCTGATGCGGCTGCAGCCGCAGGTGGGCCCGGTCATCATCAATGCCAACCGCAATCTGTCGGCCTATGAATCGATGGGCGTGCCGGTCTGGCCCGACCCGATGGCCGACTACCCCGGCCCGCTGGCGGGCTGGATGGCGGGGCTTGAACATTGCGAGACACCGTACCTGCTGACCGTGCCTTGCGACAGCCCCAACTTTCCGCCCGACCTGGCGACGCGGCTGTCAGCGGCACTGGCCGCCGACAACGCCGACATCGCCATGGCCTGCACCCTGGAAGACGGCCGCCAGCAGGTGCAGCCGGTGTTCTGCCTGCTCAAGAGCGGGCTCATCGAAAGCCTGGGTGAGTACCTGAATGCCGGTGAACGCAAGATTGACCGCTGGACCGCGCAGCACCGCTGCGTGCGGGTGCTGTTTGACGACGCAGCCGCCTTTGCCAACGCCAACACGCTGATCGAATTGCAGCGGCTGGCCTGAGCTTGCGCAAAGAGGATTGGCCACGCGGCGCCGAAGTGCCGCATGTGCTGGCGGCGGGCAACAACGACCTGCTCAAGGGCTTCAGCTAAGCCGAATCGAAGCAACTGCGCAAGAGGATTGAACGCCTGTCTGCGAATGCGCAGGCGATGACGGCCGAAGGGGTGGAAGCGTGATGGCCAAAACCGCCGATGCCCGCACCGCTGCATGCACACCCCTGGACGCCATGACGACGCTTGGCGTTGGCGGCGCTGGCGGCGCTCACCGACCCGCGCTTCACGGAAAACAACCTTGTGCCGCCGCCGCTGGCCGGCTCTGTGCGGTGAAACACAGCTGGCAGCCGCCGGGCTGAGCCCGGAACGGGCCGCCGAAAGCCCAGGCTTTCAAGTGGCGCCGCGGCTGACGCTGGGGGCGCGCACTGAATGGGCTTGGCCAGCGCCAAAACTCGCTGGCTCCGGCACCACCCCACCCGAATCCACCTTCACGGCGCAGTACTTGAACTCCGGAATCTTCGCCACCGGGTCCAGCGCGGGATTGGTCAGCTTGTTGATCGCCGCCTCAAACCAGCAGAAGGCCACAAACACCGCACCGCGAGGCGTGCCTTCGTCGGCGCGCGCATACAGACTGACCTGCCCGCGCCGCGATGCGATGGTCATCAATTCGCCAGGTAGCACACCCAGCGCGGCGAGTTCCAGCGGATGCATCCAGGCGACGGGGTCGGGTTCGATGGCATCGAGCACGGCGCTGCGGCGGGACATGCTGCCGGTGTGCCAGTGTTCGAGCTGGCGGCCGGTGATCAGCACCAGCGGGTAGTCGGTGTCGGGCTGCTCGTCGGCCGGGATGATGTCGGCGGGCACGAAGCGGGCGCGGCCTGATGCCGTGTGGAAGTGGTCGGTGAAGACCACCCGCTCTCCGGCATCACCTTCGTGGGTGCAGGGGTAGGTGACGGCGCCGTCCTGCTGCAAACGCTGCCAGCTGATGCCGGCGATGCTGGGCATGAGGTGGCGCATCTCTTCGAACACGCGGCCTGCCGCTTCGTCGCAGTCGATGGGCGTGGCGCCGTAGTGGGCCCAGTCGAGGCCGAGTTGTTCGGCCAGCGCGGTGATGATCCACAAGTCCTGCCGCGCCTGGCCCGGCAGGTCCAGCGCGCGGCGGCCGATCTGCACCAGGCGGTCGGTATTCGTGAAGCTGCCGGTCTTTTCGATGAAGGCCGATGCCGGCAACACCACGTCGGCCAGGCAGGCGGTTTCGGTCATGAAGATGTCCTGCACCACCAGCATGTCGAGCTGGCAGAGTGCGTCGCGCGCGTGCTGGGCGTCGGGGTCGCTCATCGCCGGGTTTTCGCCCATGATGAACATGCCACGCACCTGGTCACTCACCTTGTCGGTCAGGATGGCCCGCATGACTTCGACGACGGTCAGGCCTTTGTCGATGTCCAGTGCAGCTTCCGCCACGCCCCACGCCGCCGCCCAGCGCGCGCGCACCGCCGGGTCTTCGACGTGTTGGTAGTCGGGGTACATCATCGGGATCAGGCCGGCGTCTGAGGCCCCCTGCACGTTGTTCTGGCCGCGCAGCGGGTGCAGCCCCGTGCCGGGGCGGCCGATCTGGCCAGTCATCAGCGCCAGGGCGATCAGGCAGCGTGCGTTGTCGGTGCCGTGCACGTGTTGTGACACGCCCATGCCCCACAGGATCATCGACGCCTTTGACGTGGCGTACAGCCGCGCCACATCGCGCACGGTGGCCGCGCTGATGCCGGTGATGGGCGCCATCAACTCGGGGCTGAAGGCGCGCACGTTGGCGGCCAGCGCCTCGTAGCCGTCGGTGCGCGCGGCGATGAAGGCCGGGTCCACCAGACCCTCTTCAACGATGACGTGCATCAGGCTGTTCAGCAGCGCCACGTCGGTGTCGGGCTGGAAGGGCAGGTAGTGGTGGGCGTGGCGCGCCAGTTCACTGCGCCGCGGGTCGATGACGATGAGTTTGGTGCCGCCGCGCACGGCGTTCTTGATCCACGTCGCCGCCACCGGATGGTTCACCACCGGGTTGGCGCCGATGACGATGGCGACGTCGGCATGCACCACGTCCATCACCGGGTTGCTGACCGCGCCGGACCCGATGCCTTCCAGCAGCGCGGCCACGCTGCTGGCGTGGCACAGGCGGGTGCAGTGATCGACGTTGTTGCTGCCAAAGCCCAGACGCACGAATTTCTGGAACAGGTAGGCTTCTTCGTTGCTGCCTTTGGCGGAGCCAAAACCGGCCAGCGCCTTCGGGCCGCGGGCATCGTGAACCCTGCGCAGGCCGCCGCCAGCGACAGCCAGCGCTTCTTCCCACGTCGCTTCGCGGAAACAGCGCATGGCTACCGCCGGGTCGCTGATGGCGTGTGCGTCCTTCGGCGCATCGGCGCGCCGGATCAGTGGCACCGTCAGGCGTTGCGGGTGGCGCGCGTAGTCAAAGCCGTAGCGGCCTTTCACGCACAAGCGGCCCTGGTTGGCCGGGCCGTTGCGGCCTTCGACGAAGGTGATGCGGTCGTCCTTGACATGCACGGTCAGCTGGCAGCCCACACCGCAATACGGGCAGAGCGAATCGACGGTCTTGTCGGGCACCGCCAACGCCACGCCGTGCGCCGGCGACAGCGCGCCGGTGGGGCAGGCCTGCACACACTCGCCGCAGGCCACGCAGGTGCTGGCACCCAGCGCGTCACCCATGTCGAAGACGATCTGCGCCTGTTCACCGCGAAAGGCCAGGCCGATGACGTCGTTGACCTGCTCGTCGCGGCAGGCGCGCAGACAGCGCGTGCACTGGATGCAGGCGTCCAGGTTGACGGCGATGGCCGGGTGGCTCAGGTCGGGCGCGACACTTTCGCGGGCGGCGAAGCGCGGCTTGCCGACGCCCAGCTGAACCGCCCATTGGCGCAGCTCACTGTGCCGCGTGTGCGCCTCTTCGGGCATGTCGGACTGCAGCAGTTCCAGCACCATCTGCTGCGCCTTCCGTGCGCGCGGGCTGCTGCTGTGCACTTGCAAGCCGTCGGTGGGCTTGCGGCAGCAGGACGCAGCCAGCACGCGTTCGCCCTGCACTTCCACCATGCAGGCGCGGCAGTTGCCGCTCGGTTCCAGGCTTTCGCTGAAACACAGGTGGGGAATCTGCGCGCCGTGGCGCTGCGCGATCTGCAGGATGGATTCGTCGGCACGGCCGCTGACGGCTTGGCCGTCGAGCATGAAATTGACGGTGGGCGCGTCCACCAAGGCGCGTTCTGCGCGCGTGACGGCGTTCATGGCAGCAACTCCTGGGCGAGTTCGTGTTGGAAGTATTTGATGACGCAGTCCACGACATTGGGTGCCGCCTGCCCCAGGCCGCAGATGGACGCGTCACGCATCACCTGGCCCAGGTCCGCCAGCAAGGCCTGGTCCCAGGTGCCTTGCGCCATCAGCGCGCTGGCCTTCGCAGTGCCAGCGCGGCACGGCGTGCACTGACCGCAGGATTCGTCGGCGAAAAACTTCATCATGTTCCTTGCCGCATCCACCGCGCGGTCGTGCTGCGACAGGACGATGACGGCGGCCGAGCCGATGAAGCAGCCATAGGGCTGCAGCGTGTCGAAGTCCAGCGGCACATCGGCCAGGCTTGCGGGCAGGATGCCGCCGGACGCGCCGCCGGGCAGGTAGGCATAAAGATCGTGATCGTCGAGCATGCCGCCACAGTGCTCCGTCAGCAACTCACGCAAGGTGATGCCGGCGGGCGCCAGCTTGACGCCAGGTTGCTTGACGCGCCCGCTGACCGAAAAGCTGCGAAAGCCCTTGCGGCCATGGCGCCCTTGCGATGCAAACCAGTCCGCACCTTGCTCCACGATCTGCCGCACCCAGTACAGCGTCTCGAAGTTTTGTTGCAGCGTCGGCCGGCCGAACAGGCCCACTTCGGCGACAAAAGGCGGGCGCAGTCGCGGCAGGCCGCGTTTGCCTTCGATCGATTCGATCATCGCCGACTCTTCGCCGCAGATGTAGGCACCGGCGCCACGGCGCAGTTCGATGGGCGGCAGCGGCAGGTCAGCCAAGTGGGCACGCGCATGATCCAGTTCGGCCTGCAGCAAGGCCCGGCAGGCGTGGTACTCATCACGCAGGTAGATGTACACGCCATCCACGCCCACCGCCCAGGCAGCGATGAGCAAGCCTTCGATGAAACGGTGCGGGTCGCGTTCCAGGTACCAGCGGTCCTTGAAGGTGCCGGGCTCGCCTTCGTCGATGTTGACCGCCATCAGCCGCGGCGCGGGCTGCGCGCGCACGATCTTCCACTTGCGCCCGGCCGGGAAGCCCGCGCCGCCCAGGCCGCGCAGGCCGGAATCATCCAGCGCCTGGATCACGCCATCGACACTGCGGCGGCCCTGATGGCAGTCGCGCAGCAGCGTGTAGCCGCCTTGTGAGACGTAGGCGTCGAGCGTGGTGCACGGCCCTGGCGCGTCTTCGCGGTCGCCGCGCTGCACGCTGGCCAGCACCGCGTCGGCAGTGGCCTGCAGCACGGGCTTGTGGTGCACCACGGCCACGGGTGCCTGTTCGCAGCGGCCGACGCAGGGCGCAGCGATCACGCGCACGTCACTTCCAGGAAGGCCCAGCAAGGCCGGCAGGCGCTGCAGCAATGCAGCCCCGCCGGCCATCTGGCACGGCAGGCCGTCGCACACGCGAACCGTCAATGCGGGGGGCTGCGTCATCTTGCCTTCGGCGTCTTCGCGGACGACGTCGAAGTGATGATAGAAGCTGGCCACTTCAAAGACCTCGGCCTGCGACAACTTCATGCATTGCGCCAGTGCGGCCAGGTGCGGCGTGCCGAGTTGTCCGTGGTGGTCCTGGATGCGGTGCAGGTACTCGATCAAGAGGTCGCGGCGCAGCGGCCCGGCGCCCAGCTGGGATTGCACATCCACGAGCGCAGACGGCAGGACGGCGCGGCCCTTGGGTTGCTGGCGCTTGCGACGGCGGATGGCCTCTGCAGCGTCAGCGGCGTCGGCGCTGACGATCGGAATCACGGCATTCATGGGGACGTGACTATTGGCGCTGCGGCGCGCGCTGTCCAATGACTTGTGTGAACCGGGCGATTCGCTTCGCTGATGGAAGTCAGGCGAAAGTCTGGCGACGTCAGGCGTCGCGCGCCACCAGCGGCCCGCTGTGTGCGGCCGCGTCGGCCAGCCAGTCTGCATCCTGCGCCAGGGCCAGCGCGGCGGCCAGTGCGCGTGACGCGGTCACGGCGGGTGCCGTGATGAAGCCGATCGGCGTGCGCAGCACCGGCGCCGTCAGCGGCCGCGCTTCCAGCGCACCTTGCGTCGCCAGCGTGGCCACCAGCGCACCGGGCAGCACGGCGGCGAGCGGCCCGCTCTGCACGGCCACGAGCAGCGCCAGCACCGAATTGGTTTCCAGCGCCGGCTGCACCTGCAGGCCCTGTGCGCGGAAAACCTCGTCCAGGATCACGCGGTTGTGCATCTCGGCGCTCAGCAGCGCCAGCGGGCGCGCGCTGGCATCGGCCCAGGTGATGGGCACGCCAAAGCGCAGGCCACCGGAGGCGCGCTCGGCCCGCTGCAGCAGGAAGTAGTGCTCGACGACTTGCGGCCACGCCTGCAGCCGCGTGCCGCGCAGCGCGGCCAGGCGGTCGGTGTAGCCCAGGCCAAGGTCGATGGCCAGGCGGTCCAGGCCGCCTTCGATCTCTTGCGAGGACAGCGAGCGCACCTGCGGCACGATGCCCGGGTGCACGCCAATCAGCCGTGCCGCGAAACGCGCCGCCAGGGGCAAGGCCGTGGGCACAGTGCCGATGACGAGCCGGCCGCGCGGCCGATCCACGCCACTGGCGAGTTCCTGTGCCAGCATTTCCTGTTCATGCAGCACGCGCTGGGCCGTGGCCAGCACACGTTCGCCTTCGGGCGTGAGGCCTTCGTACTGGCGGCCGCGGCGCACGATGGTGGCGCCCAGTTGCGCCTCCAGCGAGCGCAGCGCGTTGGACAGCGCGGGCTGCGTGATGTGGCAGGCCGTGGCGGCACGGCCGAAGTGGCGGTGCTGTTCCAGTGCCGCCAGGTAGCGGTAGGCATCGATCAGGTTCACGGCCGCAATTAGACCAGCCGCGCAGCGTGGTCTGCAGCGCCCGATGAACACAATGCCGACGCTTAAACTGCTGGCTCGATGAGCACCGCTGCTGCACCTGCCGTACAACCCGCTCATGCCGAATCCTGGCCCCACGCCACGATGCTCGTCGTGGACGACGAGCCGGGCATGCGCAACTTCCTGCTCAAGACGCTGCAGCCGCGCGCCGGCCATGTGATGACAGCCGGCAGTGCCGAAGAGGCCGAAGAACTGCTGCAGCGCCACCGCTTCGACCTCGTCATCCTGGACATCACCTTGCCGGGCAAGAGCGGCATCACGCTGTTGCAGGAAATGCGCGTCCAGGGCAACCCGTGCGAGGTCGTGCTGATCACGGCCTTTGCCGATCTCGACACCGCCATCGAGGCGCTGCGTGCCGGCGCGGGCGACTTCCTGCTCAAGCCTTTTCGCGTGGCGCAGGTGCTGGGCGCGGTGAAGCACGGCCTGGAACGCGCGCGCCTGAAACGCGAGAACTGGGTGCTCAAGCGCGCCTTGCACCAGCGCACGCCAGCGCCCGACGGGCTGGTGGGGCGCAGCATCGTCATCAAGGGCCTGCAGGCTGCGCTGCACCGCGTGGCGGCAGTGGACAGCACGGTGCTGCTGACGGGCGAGTCGGGCACCGGCAAGGAGCTCGCCGCGCTGGCGCTGCACCGCTTGAGCCCGCGCGCCGCAGCGCCCTTCGTGCCCGTCAACTGCGCCAGCGTGTCGCCCGCATTGATCGAGGCTGAACTCTTCGGCCAGCCAGGGCGCGACGGGCTCTTTGTGTACGCGCAAGGGGGCACCCTTTTCCTCGACGAAGTGGCTGAACTGCCGCTGCCGCTGCAGGCCACGCTGCTGCGCGTGCTGGAAGGCCGGCGCATGCGGCCGGTGGGCAGCCAACAGGAAATTCCCGTCAACGTGCGCATCGTCGCGGCCAGCAACCGGCCGCTGCGGCACGAAGTGGACAGCGGCCGTTTCCGTGCCGACCTCTACTACCGGCTGCAGGTGGTTGAAATCAGCTTGCCACCGCTGGCCGCCCACAAGGAAGACATCCCCGACCTGGTGGCGCACTTCATCGACACGCTGGCGCCGCAGCTGGGCGTGGAACCGATCGAGGTGTCAAATGATGAACTGCGCTACCTCGCGCAGTACGCCTGGCCCGGCAATGTGCGCGAGCTGCGCAACCTGATCGAACGCTCACTGATCGTCGGTGCGCTCAACGTGTCGGCGCTCTACCAGGGGCTGTCGCGGCCGCTGCAGGCGGCCATCGTGGCTGCTGCACCGCAAGCCCTGCAAGCCCCACCTACCCCGCAGACGCCGTTGGATGGCCCGACCGACCTCCACACGCTGGAAAAGCGCCACATCCTGGCGGTGCTGGAATCGGTGCAGGGCGACAAGACACGCGCGGCGCAGTTGCTGGGCATTTCGCGTCGCACGCTGGAGCGGCGGTGCGCGGAATGGCTGCTGGCTTGAACCCCGCCCGCCCGGGCGGGCGCGGCCGCTTCGCCCGCTTGTCGATCCGCAACAAGCTGCTGGCCATGGTGTTGCTGCCCCTGCTGGGCGTGCTGCCGCTGCTGGGCGCGCTGCTGCTGTGGTGGGGCAACGAAGCGCTGGACCGGTTGCTGCTGACCAAGGTGCGGTCCGACCTGGCCGTCGCGCAAGGTTACTTCGAGCGCGTGCTGGGCGAGGTCGGCGCCAGCGCCACCGGCGTGGCCGAATCGGCGGCCCTGCTGCAGGCGCTGCAGGTGCACCCGGCGCCTCTGCACGCGCCCGTCGCAGCGAACATTCAAACCCTGCTCAGCCGCCTGGCGCAGCGCGAACGGCTCGACTTCATCAACCTGCTGCCGCCCGACCCGACGCTGACTGACCGCACCAGCGTGGAAGTGCTGGAGCCGGCGCAACAAGGCTTGATGGAGCCAGAACTGCGCGAACGTGTGCCAGTGGCGCTGGTGGTGACGCGCAATGCCGCGCCCACGGCGCGGGCGGTGGAGGAGCGGGCCATGCTGCTGCTGGCCACGCGCGCGGTCCGCAACGTAGAAGGCGCGCTGATGGGCCACGTGCAGGCCGGCGTGCTGCTCAACCGCAACCTGCCTTTCATCGACCACATCAACGAAATCGTCTATCCCGCTGGCAGCTTGCCCTTCGGCAGCCAGGGCACGGCCACGCTGTTCCTGGACGACGTGCGCATCAGCACCAATGTGCGCCTGTTTGGCGCCGAACAGGACCAGCGCGCCATTGGCACACGGGTGTCCAACACCGTGCGCGACACGGTGCTGGGCGGCGGCACGCTCTGGCTCGACCGCGCTTTCGTCGTCAACGACTGGTACGTGTCGGCCTACCAGCCCCTGGCCGACGGCAGCGGGCGCCGCGTCGGCATGCTGTACGTCGGCATCCTGGAGCGCCCTTTCACGCAGCTGAAGTACGGCGCGCTGGCCAGCATCGGGGCGCTCTGGTTCGCCGTCATGGTGGTCGCTGCCGTGGTGTCGCTGCGCTGTGCACGCAGCATCTTCAGGCCACTTGAACAGATGGAGGCCACCATGCAGCGCGTCGAAGGCGGCTCACTCGACGCGCGCGTCGGCACCGTGGCCAGCTTTGATGAGATCGGCCGCCTCGCCGGCCACCTGGACCACCTGCTCGCCGTGATCGCAGACAACACCCGCGGCCTGGACGCCAAGGTGGCCGAACGCACGCAAGCGCTGGAAGCCGCGCAGCAGCAACTGGTGAAGAGCGAAAAACTCGCCACCGTGGGCCAGCTCACGGCCAGCATCGCACACGAGGTGAACAACCCGATCGCGGTGATCCAGGGCAACCTGGACCTGGTGCGTGAACTGCTGGACCCGGCCGCCGCCGCCAGCGTGGCGCCAGAACTGAAGCTGGTGGACGAACAGATCGAGCGCATGCGCCTGATCGTCACGCAGCTGCTGCAGTTTGCACGACCCGCAGAATTTGCAGGTTATGTCGAAGCGGTGGACCCGGCTCGCGCGCTGGACGACTGCCTGGTGCTGGCTGGCCACCAGATCGCCCGCACCGGCATCCACGTCGAGCGCGACTACCGCGCCACGCGTGCGCCGGCCATCAACCGGCAAGAACTGCAGCAGGTGCTGGTGAACCTGATGGTCAACGCCGTCCACGCCATGCCGAATGGCGGCACGCTGCACCTGGGCACGCGCGACGTGGGCGACGACGCGGTGGAGATCGACGTCGCCGACACGGGCAGTGGCTTGTCAGAAGAACTGCTGGGGCGCCTGTTTCAGCCCTTCGTGACGCGCCGGCCCGACGGCAACGGCCTGGGCTTGTGGATCAGCCGCGGCCTGGTGGAACGTTACGGGGGCGACATCCGCGCCGGCAATCGCAAGGGTCGTGAAGCAGGTGAGGGCAAGGGCGGTGGCGCGGTGTTCACGGTGCTGCTGAAGGTGACGCCCGCCACCTGAACCCAGGCCTCAGGTGCGCTTTATCAAGTGCGCTGCATCACCAACTTGCCGCCTTGCCCCGCCATGCTGCGCGCCAGCAGGCTGGTGGCGGCGTAGATGGCTTCGATGGTCGGTGTCGGCGTCCCGCTGATGCGGCCGAGTTCGATCACCGCACCGACCAGCGCCTCAAGCTCCAGCGCCCGCCCGGCTTCCACGTCCTGCAGCATGCTGGTCTTGTGGGCGCCCACCGCTTCCGCGCCGGCCAGGCGCTGTTCCAGGGTGATCTTGAAACGCACGCCCAAAGCCTCGGCCACGGCCTGGCCTTCCTGCATCATGCGCGAGGCTAACTCGCGCGTAGCGGGGAAGCGGCAGATGTCTTGCAGCGTGGCGTGGGTCAGCGCGCTGATCGGGTTGAGGCTGAGGTTGCCCCAGAGCTTGATCCACAGTTCACTGCGGATGTCGCGTGCGATAGGCGCCTTGAAACCGGCCTTCATGAAAGCCTGGCTCAGTGCTTCAATGCGCGGCGTGCGTTCACCGCTGGGTTCGCCCAAGGTGAAGCGGTTGCCTTCGATCAGCTTGACGAGGCCCGGTGCCACCAGCTCTGCCGCCGGATAGACCACACTGCCAATGATGCGGCGCGGCTCGATCGCGGCCGCGATGGCACCGTCGGGATCGACGCTCGTCACCGCGCGGCCTTCATGCGCGCCAGCCAGGCCGTGGAAGTACCACCACGGCACGCCGTTGATCATCGTCACGACCACCGTGTCCGGGCCAAACAGCGCCGGCAGCTCGGCCACCACCTCGCGCAACTGGTGCGCCTTCAGCGTGATGAGCACCACGTCCTGCGGTCCGGCCTCCGCCATGTGCTGCACCGCGCGCACCCTGGGCGCATGTTCCTGCGCGCCGTCTTCCAGCACCAGGCGGAAGCCGTCGGCGTTGATGGCTTCGAGGTTGCGGCGGCGCGCGATGAAGGTGACGTCTTCACCGGCGATGGACAGCCGGGTGCCCAGATAACCGCCGATTGCACCGGCGCCGACGACGCAGATTTTCATGGCCGCTTCATCTGCAGGTTCAGCCGCGCGCAGCGCGCTCTTGGGCGCGCAGGCGTGCATTCAGGTTGCCCACCAGCGGCCAGAGCAGCAGCAACAGCGCCAGCGCCGCGATCCTGCCGACCAGCGGGTTGCTCCAAAAGATGCCCAAGCTGCCTTGCGACAGCAGCATCGCCTGGCGGAAACTGGCCTCGGCCATGTCACCCAGCACCATCGCCATCACCCACGGTGCCAGCGGGTCTTTCAGCTTCTTGAAGAGATAGCCCATGACGCCAAAGACCAGCATCATCACAACGTCGAACATCGAACTGTGAACGGTGTAGGCGCCGATGGCACAGATGACGATGATCACCGGCGCAATCACCGAAAACGGGATGCGCAGCATCGCCGCCCACCAGGGCACCGTCGTCAGCACCACGATCAGGCGACGATATGGCCGAGGTACATGCTGGCGATGGGGTCCCAGACAAAGTCCTTCTGCTCGATGAAGAGCATGGGCCCAGGCTGCAGGCAAGAGGCCGATGACGGCGATGAGGAAGTCGAACCCCTTCAGCAACTCGGGGAAGCCGCAGGTCATGCGCAGAGGCCAGGCTGGCCACCACACGCGGGATCAACGACTTCTTCACAGTACAGCTCCTGCAAAGTGGAAAGGGTTTCTCGACGGTGATTCTCAGTTTCGATTTCAAGCCAGGCCCAGCTTGGCCGCCAGGCCGATGCGCTGCAGCTTGCCTGTGGCACCCTTGGGAATCTCTTCCATGAAGAGAATCTTCTTCGGCACCTTGTAGTCGGCGGCACGCTTGGCCACAAATTCCTGCAATTCGCGTTCGGTGGCGGCCTGCCCTTCGCGCAGCACCACGCAGGCCGCCACCTCTTCACCCAGCTTCGCGTGCGGCATGCCAAAGCACACCACCTGCGCCACGGCGGCGTGGTCCATCAGGATCTCATCCACTTCACGCGGGCTGACCTTTTCGCCGCCGCGGTTGATGATTTCCTTCAGGCGCCCGGTGATGCTGATGTAGCCGTCTTCGTCCATCACGCCCTGGTCGCCCGTACGGAACCAGCCGCTGTTGGGGCCGGACGTGAAGGCTTCGGCGTTGGCCTTGGGGTTGGACTCGTAGCCGGCGGTGACGTTGGCCCCGCGGATGACGATTTCGCCCGTGTTGTCCAGGCCCGTGCCGCGCGGCAGCAGCGTGCCATCCTCGGCCATGATGGCCACTTCAGGCCCGGCCGCCACGCCCACCGTGCCAGGCCTGCGCACCGCCGGTGGCAGCGGGTTGCTGGCCATCTGGTGCGTGGCTTCGGTCATGCCGTAGGCCTCCACCAGCGGCGCGCCGAAGATCTCTTCGGCTTCGCGGATCACCTGCGGCGGCATGCTGGACGAAGAAGAACGCATGAAGCGCAGCGGGTGGCGCTTGATGATCTCCAGGTTCTTCGACGCGCGCGACGCGATCGCCTGGTGCATGGTGGGCACCGCGGTGAACCAGGTCGGCTTGGCCTCGTCCATCCAGCCAAAGAACTTCAGCGCGTTGAAGCCGGGCGTGCAGAAGACCTGCGAGCCCGCCGCCAGCGGCGCCATCACGCCAGCGATGAGGCCGTGAATGTGGAACAGCGGCATGATGTTCAGGCCGCAGTCATCGGCCTGAAAACGCAGCGTGTCGCCGATGTTCTGCGCCGACGCCGCCAGGTTGCGCTGCGACAGCGGCACGATCTTCGGCCGCGACGTGGTGCCCGAAGTGTGCAGCACCATCGACACGTCGTCGGGCTGCGCATCGCCACCATGGGCAGCCGCCGATTCCGGGGTGACATTGAGCTTGAAGGCACCGGCGCCCGCGTCCACCAGCGGCAGCAACTCGATCAGGCGCACACCCAGCTTCTTCGCCACGTCCACCGCAGGCGAGGTGCTGCCCTGCTCCACGATCAGCGCCTTGGCATTCAGGTCCGACAGATAGAACTCGAACTCATCGGCGCGGTAGGCCGGGTTCAACGGCGCGCTGGTGACGCCGCTGGCGCAGGCGATGAAGCAGCTGGCCATCTCCGGCCCGTTGGGCAACACGATGGCCACACGGTCGTTGCGGCCAATGCCGATGCCGTTGAGGGCGGCCAAGGTGTCCTCGATCAACGTGCGCAAGGCACCAAAGGACAGCGGACGGCGGCTTGGCGCCGACAGGGCGGTCGCGTCATCCGTCCCGGCAATCAGCAGGTCTTTCAGGATAAGGTGCATGGCAACCAGCAAGAGTTGCCTGGATTATCACGACCGAAGCGGCGACCCAAGCCGGACCAATCCGACACCAGGGAAAGCACCGGCTGGGCCGACGCGCAGGTCCTTCCGCTGTCGGCCTGCCTGCAGCGTGGTGGCGATGGCGCCGGTCTGCGGCACGCGCTGGCCCAGCGTCAGCGCAATGTCGCCGGCGCCCGTGGACATGTCGGGTTGGCAGCGGCCTGAAGGCGGCGGGCCAGGCCGGTCAGCCCGGCCGGACCTGAAACACCGATACCGCAGTCACGAGTTGTTGTGCCTGGCTGCGCAGGTTTTCGGCGGCAGACGCACTCTGCTGAACCAGCGCGCTGTTCTGCTGCGTTGCCTGGTCCATCTGCGCCACGGCCTGGCTGACCTGGCCGACTCCGACGTCTTGTTCGTGCGTGGCGACGCGGATCTCGCCCATGATGTCGGCCACGCGCTTGATCGAGGTCACGATGTCATCCATCTTGCCGCCGGCGCGGTCGACCATGTGGCAGCCGTGCTCGACACGCTGGACGCTGGCCGCGATCAGCGTCTTGATCTCGCGTGCCGCATCGGCTGATCGGTGCGCCAGGCTGCGCACTTCCGAGGCCACCACGGCGAAGCCTCGGCCCTGCTCGCCGGCGCGCGCGGCCTCCACTGCGGCGTTCAGCGCCAGGATGTTGGTCTGGAAGGCGATGCTGTCGATGACGCCGATGATGTCGGCGATCTTCTTCGAGCTGTTGTTGATCTCGCGCATGGTGACCACCACGCCGCTCACCACTTCGCCGCCGTCTGCGGCGGCCTTGCTGGCATCGGCCGCCAGCTGGTTGGCACGCTGCGCATGTTCGGCGGTCTGGCGCACGGTGCCGCCCAGTTGCTCCATCGAAGCCGCCGTCTGCTGCAGGGCGCTGGCCTGCTGTTCGGTGCGCATGCTGAGGTCGGAATTGCCGTGGGCGATCTGCGCACTGGAAGCCGCCACGCTATCGGAAGCCGTGCGCACGCGCTGCACCACCGCCACCAGGCTGGCCTGCATCTCGTTCAGCGCATCCATCAGGCTGTTGCCCCGACCATGGCGAACCTCGAAGCGGGTCGACAGGTCGCCCGCGGCAATGGCGCGCGCGCTGGCCACCGCTTCAGCCGGCTCGCCGCCCAGGGCGTTGGCAATCGAGCGGATGACCCACAAGGCCAGCATCACCGCCGCCGCCGCGACGACGAGCGAAGCACACAGCAACCCGATGACCGTGCGTTCGATGGTGAGCGTGGTTTCGCGCGTCGCGCTGGACGCCGATGCGACACCCCGTGTCACCAGTGCGCGCAGCGACTCCCCGAACGCCCGTTGGTGGGGTCTCACTTTCTCCAGCACCAGCGGCTTGACGTCGTCGAAACGCGCCTCGTCGATGGCATTCAACACTTGCGTCAACAGACCTTCGCCTTGCTGCAGCGATTGGGCCAGCTTGGCCACCGCCTCGGTGTCGTCGTTCGAACCCAAAGCCAGCTTCTGCAGTTCGGCAAGCAAGCCTGTGGCCTGGCTGTACAGGCGCTTGTTGTCGTCGAGAAGTTGCGCCTGCACCTTCACGTCTTCGTTGATGGCCAGGTCGCGCACATTGAGGGCACGCTGCAGCACGATCGCCTCCAACTGCCCCAGCTTGCCCAACTGCGCGACGCGAACGTCGGTGGTGCGTTGCACTTCAAGGCCGGCCAGATTGAGCGCAAACAGGGCCCACGCCAGCAGGATGCCAAGCCCCAGGATGACGCCCCCAAACGCAGCGAGCAAACGGGCCTTGACGGTTCGGAGGATGCGCATCGCTGCTGCCCCTTACGCGAGATTGGGCGCCATGCGGCGCCGAAGGGTAGGCGGGCCAGGGCCCGCGACGCTTACTGCAGGAACAACTTCTTGGCTTCCGCGGTCTGCAGGAAGTCGTAGAGCTTGCGCACCTCGGCACTGGGCTCACCCACGGTCACGAAGGCCAGCGGGCGCACCACTTCACTGCCCGGAATCTCGCGAACCTTGCCCTTGGCCGACTCGGCAACACCCGAGCCCACATAGCCGATGGCGCTCTTGTCGCGCGCCACTTCGGACAATTCGGCAACGCTGGTGCGCAGTTCCTTCGCCGAAGCAACAAAGCTGTCGCCGGCGAGCACCTGTTTTTCAATCACGGCTCGCGTGCCTGAACCGGCAGCGGGCACCACCACCAGAATGGGAGCATCGGCGCCTCCAACTTCTTTCCAGTTGGTGACCTTGCCGCTGAAGATGGCCTTCAACTGCGCACGGCTCAGCTTCGCCACCGGGTTGTCGGGATGCACGATGGGGACCAGCCTGTCGCTGGCAGCCACGAACATCTTCAGGTTGGCAGGCGCCGAAGCGCCGGCCTTCTTGGCGGAGCTGACGGCATCGGCGAGTTCGTCCGAGATCGCAGCCACCGTGACCTTGCCCTCGAACAACATCGCCAGCCCCTTGCCCGAACCCACCGGCAGCATCTTCAACTCGATGCCGGCTTCACGCGCCCTGGTGGAAACCGGCTCGACGATGCTCTTCTGCACGGTCGTGGAGCCGGCAATTTCAAGCGGGGCGGCCATGGCGATGGCGCTGCCAAAAGCCAGGACGGCGGGCAGCGTTCGCTGCGCAACTGTTCTCAAAAAACTCATCACACTCTCCAGCTGATAGAAAAGGCCCAAGGCTTGCGCCATGCCGCTATGCCGCCATGCCGCCTTGCCGCCTTGCCGCCATGCATACTGAATAGGACATGCGCACGGCATTCGAACGTGCCGGGCCGGATCCAACCGGCCCGTCGCTCATTGTTGTTATCGACCGCGCGGGCAAAGAACTGAATTGCGGCGTGAAGGCCGGCTTATCGTCGGCGAAGGTCGCTGCCCGGCGCGCTGGCCCGGGTGGCCGCCCTCAAGTGCCCTTGGACACGCTGATGGTCGGGAACTTGGCCGAGAAGTCCTTGGCCTTGACGGCGATCTTGACCGCCACCTGGCGCGCCACCGCCTTGTAGGTGGCGGCAATCTCACCGTCGGGGTCGGCCACCACACTGGGCCGGCCGCTGTCGGCCTGCTCGCGAATGCTCATGTTCAGGGGCAGCGCGCCCAGGTAGTCGACCTTGTATTCGGCCGCCATTTTCTTGCCGCCGTCGGCGCCGAAGATGTGTTCGGTGTGGCCGCAGTTGGGGCAGCAATAGACGGCCATGTTCTCGACGATGCCGAGGATCGGCACGCCGACCTTCTCGAACATCTTCAGGCCCTTCTTGGCGTCCAGCAAGGCAATGTCCTGCGGCGTGGTGACGATGATCGCGCCCGTCAACGGCACGCGCTGGCTGAGCGTGAGCGCGATGTCGCCGGTGCCGGGCGGCATGTCGATCAGCAAGTAGTCCAGTTCGCGCCACTGCGTCTGGTGCAGCAACTGGTCAAGGGCCTGGGTGGCCATGGGGCCGCGCCAGATCATGGCCTGGTCGGGTTCGATCATGAAGCCGATGCTCATGACCTGCACACCGTAGTTTTCCAGCGGCTGGATGGTCTTGCCGTCTTCGCTTTCGGGGCGTCCACTCAGGCCCATCATCATCGGCTGGCTGGGGCCGTAGATGTCGGCGTCGAGGATGCCGACGCTGGCGCCTTCTGCCGCCAGCGCCAGCGCCAGGTTCACGGTGGTGGTGCTCTTGCCCACGCCGCCCTTGCCCGACGCCACCGCGATCACGTTCTTCACCTTCGGCAGCAACTGCACACCGCGCTGCACGGCATGGGTGGCCACGCGCGTGCTCAGCTCCACGCTGACATTGGCCACACCGGGCACGCTTCGCGCCGCGGCAATGAAGGCCTTTCGCAGCGCCGGGTGCTGACTCTTGGCCGGATAGCCCAGTTCAACCTGGAAGGCGACGTCGCCGCCTTCGATGCGCAGGTTCTTCAGCGCGCGCGTGCTCACGAAGTCCTTGCCCGTGTGCGGGTCCAGAACAGTCTTCAGCGCGTCGAGCAGTGCGCTTTCGGTCAGGGCTTGGGACATGTTGCGAAGAACTCCGGTGCGGGTGCGGGTGCGGTGCGGGTGCACGTGCAGGGAAAGGCGCCGAAGTCTAGTGCAGCCACTATTCCCCCAACTACTCCAGGCGGCGCACGCGGGGCTGCCGGCGAGCGCCTTCGATATCGAGCACAAAGGTGCCCAGCGTCGCGCGCCGAACCGTCACCTTCGGGTCGCGCAGGTGGTACACGACCTTGCTGTCTTCGGTGACCTGTCACAGCTGGCCGTTGGTCAGCCGGATTCGGTCGCCCTGGCGCCAGCCCTCGAAGAGGCCGGAGATGGAGGAGACGGTCTCCTGCACCACCTCATCGGGCCGATGCAGGTCGAAGGTGGAGGCACGGGTCGGCGGGGCGGCCGCTGCCAGCGCACGGCAACGGCGCAGCGCTGTCGTCAGGCAACGCCGGGCAAGTCAGCAGGGGCAGGCTCAGCAAGGCAATGAGGGTTCGCATGTGATGTGGGTCGGTGGCACTGCAGCAGGAATGGTACGCGGCGGCCAATTCCCTAGAATCGGTCTCATGACCCGCAAGCTCTTCGTCACCACCGCCCTGCCCTACGCCAACGCGGCCTTCCACATAGGCCACATGATGGAATACATCCAGGCCGACACCTGGGTGCGGCTGCAACGCATGCTGGGGCACGAGGTGCACTTCGTCTGCGCCGACGACGCCCACGGTGCCGCCATCATGATCTCGGCGGACAAGGCGGGCCAGACACCGCAGGCCTTTGTCGCGGGCATTGCCGCCGGCCGCCAGCAGTACCTGGACGGCTTCCACATCGCCTTCGACCACTGGCACAGCACCGACGCGCCGGAAAATCACGAACTGGCGCGCGACGTCTACCGTGCACTGCGCAAGAACGAGCTGATCGACGTGCGCGAGGTCGAACAGTTCTATGACCCGCAAAAGGGCATGTTCCTGCCCGACCGCTTCATCAAGGGCGAGTGCCCCAACTGCGGCGCCAAGGACCAGCACGGCGACAACTGCGAAGTCTGCGGCGCTGTGTATGCAGCCACCGACCTGAAGAACCCGGTCTCGGCGCTGTCCGGCGCCACGCCGGTCTTGCGCTCCAGTGAACACTACTTCTTCAAGCTGTCCGACCCACGCTGCGTCGAATTCCTGGAAGCCTGGACACAGGACGGCCGCCTGCAGCCCGAGGTGGCCAACAAGGTGCGTGAATGGTTCAAGCGCGTTCCGGTTGAAGAAGGCGGGGACGGCCGCGCCAGGCTGGGTGACTGGGACATCAGCCGCGACGCGCCCTACTTCGGCATCGAGATTCCCGATGCGCCGGGCAAGTACTTCTACGTCTGGCTGGACGCGCCATGCGGCTACCTCGCGTCGCTGAAGGCGCTGTTCGACAAGACCGGCATCGACTTCGACGCCTACCTGGCCGACCCCGCAGTGGAGCAGGTGCACTTCATCGGCAAGGACATCGTCACCTTCCACACCCTGTTCTGGCCGGCGATGCTGAAATTTTCAGGCCGCAGGGTGCCGGACCGAATCTACGTGCACGGCTTTCTCACCGTCAACAACGGCGAGAAGATGAGCAAGAGCCGCGGCACTGGCATCAGCCCGCTGAAGTACCTGGAGCTGGGCCTGAACCCGGAATGGCTGCGCTACTACATCGCTGCCAAGCTCAGCGCGCGGGTCGAGGACATCGACTTCAACGCCGACGACTTCACGGCCCGCGTCAACAGCGACCTGGTGGGCAAGTACATCAACATCGCCAGCCGCGCGGCGGGTTTCTTGAGCAAGAGATTTGCCGGCAAGCTCTCTTCCGACCTGGGCGTGGAAGGTCGCGTGCTGCTGGACGGCCTGCGGGCCCACGCCGACACGGTGCGGACGCACCTGGACGAGCGCGACTTCGGCAAGGGCCTGCGTGAAGTGATGCTGCTGGCCGACCGCGTGAACGAATACGTGGACCGACACAAACCCTGGGAACTGGCCAAGCAACCCGGCATGGACGCAGCGCTGCACGACGTCTGCAGCGTCTGCATCGAAGCCTTCCGCGTGCTGACGATCTACCTCAAGCCCGTGTTGCCGGCACTGGCCGCCCAAGTGGAAACCTTCCTGCACATCAAGCCGCTGATGTGGGCCGACGCCGCTCGTGCGCTGGGCCACCACACGATTGGCGAGTACAAGCACTTGATGCAGCGCGTGGACCCGGTCCAGCTGGAGCAACTCTTCGAGGCGCCCGCGCCTGCCGCGGCGCCGCCACCCGGCGGCGAGGCCGTCGCAACCGAGATAGGCATCGCCGACTTCGCCAAGGTGGACCTGCGCGTTGCGCGCATCGTCGCTGCCGCCGCAGTGGAAGGCAGCACCAAGCTGCTGCGCCTGACGCTGGATGCTGGCGAAGGACGCGAGCGCACGGTCTTCAGCGGCATCGCGGCCAACTACAAGCCTGAAGCGCTGGTGGGCAAACTCACCGTGCTGGTGGCCAACCTGGCGCCAAGAAAGATGAAGTTCGGCATCAGCGAAGGCATGGTGCTGGCCGCCAGCCACGCCGATGAGAAGACGCAGCCGGGTGTGTATGTGCTGGAGCCTTTCGAAGGCGCGGTGCCGGGTTTGCGGGTTCGCTGATGACGCGCTGAAGCGCCGCGTCAGCCTGCTGCAGGGCTGCGCCGCCACAATCCGGCATGTCGCTGCCCGCCCACATCCACCGCTTTCACCCGCGGTTGCTCGACACCCTGCAGGGCTACAACCGTCAGCGCTTCTTGGCCGACCTGGGCGCCGGCATCACGGTGGGCATCGTGGCGCTGCCACTGGCACTGGCCTTTGCCATCGCATCGGGCGTCAAGCCCGAACAGGGGCTGATCACCGCCATCGTCGCCGGCTTCCTGATCAGCGCGCTGGGCGGCTCGCAGGTGCAGATCGGCGGGCCGGCGGGGGCCTTTATCGTCATCGTCTACGGCATCGTCGAACGCTACGGTTTCACCAACCTGCTGGTGGCGACGGTGCTCGCGGGCATGCTGATGTTCCTGCTGGGCCTGTTCAAGCTCGGGGTGCTGATCCGCTACATCCCGGTGTCCATCGTCATCGGTTTCACCAACGGCATTGCAGTGCTCATCGCGCTGTCGCAACTGCGCGACCTGATGGGGCTGAACATTGCCAAGATGCCGGGCGAGTTCTTTGCCCAGATCGAGATGCTGGCCACTCACATCGGCAGCTTCAATCTGCATGCCTTTGGCATTGGCGTCGTGTGCATCACCGGGCTGGCCTTGTGGCCGCGCCTGTTCTCGCCTGGCAAGGTGCTGCCCGCCCAGGTGCTGGGGCACCGCTCGCTGCGGCTGGCGGCAAAGCTGCCGGCACCCATCGTCGCCCTGGTGACGCTCACGCTGGCGGCCTGGTGGTTCAAGTGGCCGGTGGAGACCATCGCTTCGCGATTCGGCGAACTGCCGCGCGGCCTGCCACGGCTGGACCTGCCGCCGATCAGCTGGGCCAGTGCGCAGCAGCTCGTGATCCCCACCGTGACCATCGCCTTGCTGGGCGCGATTGAATCGCTGCTGTGTGCGCGCGTGGCCGACAACATGGCCAGCGCCGCCAACCCGTTCAAGCGCCACGACTCCAACCAGGAGCTGATGGCGCAGGGCGTGGCCAACATGGTGACGCCCTTCTTCGGCGGCATCCCGGCCACGGGCACAATCGCGCGCACCGTCACCAATGTTCGCGCCGGGGCCACCAGCCCGGTGTCGGGCATCGTGCACGCCTTGACGCTGCTGCTCATCCTGCTGGCCGCGGCGCCGCTGGCGGGCCACGTGCCGCTGGCCGCGCTGGCGGGCATCCTGATGTTCGTGGCCTGGAACATGTTTGAAGGCCACCAGTTTGCGCGGCTGCGCCAGTTCTCGGGTGGCTACCGGCTGCTGATGGTGGGCACCTTCCTGCTCACCGTCGTCTTCGACCTGACCGTGGCGGTGCAGGTGGGCTTGGTGCTCAGCTGCGTGTTCTTCATCTGGCGCATGGGCACGCTGTTCAGCGTGACGCCCGCACGCCTGGCCGGCGGCGCCGAGCTGCCGCCGGGCGTGCAGGCATTCGAGCTCTACGGCTCGTTGTTCTTCGGCGCCGTGGGCAAGGTGGAATCGATCAGCGACCAGATCAACGCCGGCACCCGCGCCGTGGTGCTGGACATGCAGCGCCTGGTGCTGCTGGACAGTTCGGGCCTGGACGCGCTGGAGCAGTTGCACCGCACGCTCAAGCGCCAGGAGATTGGCCTCGTGCTGGCCAACGTCAACGACCAGCCTCTGGCGCTGATGCGGCGTTCCGGCTTTGAGGCGGTGCTGGGTGCCGAGCACATCGTGCCCAACATTGCTGCGGCCATGCAGGCTGAAACGCCAACGGCCTGACAGGGAAACCGGCCACTACCGCCAGACGATCTTGAGCGCCGCCAGGCGCGCCAGCGCGGCCGCTGCCGTGGCCAGTGCCACTTGGCGCTGCGCCGCCAGGTAGCCCACGGCGAACCAGGCCTGCGGTTCGTGCAGCGCGCACTGCCGATACATCGTGTCGGCCACCTGCAGGTCATTGAGATCGCCCAACGCAGCCAGCGCGCGCCGCAGCGCACGCAGGAAGCGCTCGCCCGCCTTGCGCTTGAGCATGGGTTGCACGGCTTCGAGCGCATAGCGCAGTCGCTTGATGCGCTTGCGCAAGCGGTGCTGCTCTTCGACGCTGGCCTGCATGAAGCCGGGCGTGCTGCGGCGCACGCGGCGCCACAACGGCCGGATGGCAGCCTGGGCCGTCGGCCTGGGCGCTGCACCGGCTGCCGGCAAGGGCGGCGTCGCACACAGCGCCAGCGACCGCAAGAGCAGGCTGTTGAAGGCGCTGCCGCGCACCAGATCGGCCGGGCTTGGCCCTTGCACGCGCGGCGGCGCTGGCAGGGGCGGCGCGCCGGCGGCGGCCAGTGCGGGCAGCAGCGTGGTCCCAATGACGTCGGTGTCGCGCGCCGCGCCCAACAAGCCGAAGGGCTCGCGCCAATCGGCTTCCAGCGCCAGCGCAGCGGCAGGGTCCGGCGCCCAGGCTGCAAACACGCGCAAGGCCGTGCGCAAGCGGCGCAGCGCCACGCGCAACTGGTGCAGGTGCTCCGGCGCGGCGGTGCCCGACGCCAGCTCGGCGGCATTGGGCAGGGCTTGCGACAGCGCACTGCCGATCATCTGCGCCAGCGCCTCTTCGGGCGTTCTGCCGGCCGGCAGAGACACCGGCAGCGACTTCACCGCCGGCACCGCGTCCAGGCCCAGCGCCAGGCGATAGCCGCGTTCTGACTTGGTGCGCACGTCCCACCACAGGCCGAAGCGCTGGGCCCAGCGTTGCGCCAGGTCCAGCAGTGCGGCGCTGGGGCCGCGAATCAGCTCGAATTCGATCTCGTCAACGGCCACCCGCTGCTCACCCGCGATGAGGTGGCCGCGGTCGTAGGCCACTTCGATCAGCGCGCCTTGGTGGCGCACGCGGCGGTGCAGGCGGCGGATGTCGGTGCAGTAGATGGGCTGCAGCACGGCACTGTCAACATCCTTGAGCGACTGCAACAGCGCCAGCAGCTTGTCGCCAGCCGGTGTGCCGGCATGGCGCAGGGCATCCAGCACCGGCACACCGACCTGCGGCGGCAGCGGCACTTCGTGTTCCAGCCGCTGCATCAAGCCGTCGCCCCGGCCCTTCAGCGTCTGCACCCAGACGCGGCCCTCCTTGCGCAGGCGCAGGGCCAGCCCGGCACCCGCCAGGTCGCGCGCCGGCGTGTCGGCGTAGATGGCCTGCAAGCGCGTGGTAACCGCGCTGGTGGTGGCCACGGCTTTGTGCAGCGCCTGCCGGCTGGCGGCGGGAATCTGGAACTTGAGTTCAGTTTCGATCACGCGATCAAGTCCCGCCAGCAACCGTTCAACGCGAGCCGGTGGACGGGTCGCGAGGGTCATCGGCCAGCGCGGTGGACACGACTTTGCCGTTGCTGTCGAAGGTCACGCTGAAAAGCCTGGACTCCTGGCCCGATGGCTTGCAGCGCCAGTCCCAGACTTCCTGCTGCTTCAGTGCAAGGGGCATCGTCCTGGCCGGCCGGCCCAGGATGTTGCGCACCTCTTGCTGGGTCTGGCCGGGCTGGACGCGGGCGAAGTTGTCGGTGTTCAGCAGTTGCCGCAGCGAACTCATCTTGCCGTCCGCGCCGATCTTGATGAGGTAGTTGGTCCAGCCCTCGGGCTGGCGCGGGTAGTCCAGCGTGCGCGTGCCGTCGGTTGCCACCGTGACCGTGACGGGGTCGCCAAACTGCTTGCGCACGTCGGCCTCGGTGGCCACGCCTTCTTCCAGTTTTTCCACCCGCTGCGGGTCGCAGGCGGCCAGGGTCAGGGCCAGACCGGCCAGGAGCAGCGCGCGAAAGCGTTGGTGCATGGGTTCCCCCGCTAAACTCAGGGCCTGGATTCTGCCCCTGATACCTTTCGCAAGTTCACCCTGCCCGCGCCATGCCTTTGTTCTGGAAGCCCTACACATCCGACGTCACGAACTTCATCGAAGAGATGAAGGCGAAGAAGCCGACGCTCGAAGCCGAACAGCGCGCCGGCCGTGCCCTGCTCTGGGACCGCACGCTGGACCGCAGCAGCCAGACCGATTGGCAGGACGCCGCGGTGCCGCAGCAGGCCTATGTGTACCAGACCAAACAGCGGCCCTGAGATTGCCCAGCGTGACGGCACTGGACGCCGAACAGTTGGCGCCTGAGTTGGCGGCTGAAGCGGCCGAACCCCGGCCTGACGTGGTGGACCAGATTGCGGTGGCTCGCCTCTACGGCGAGCCGCTGTTCCGCATGCCGCAGGACCTGTACATCCCGCCGGATGCGCTGGAAATCTTCCTCGAGGCCTTTGAAGGCCCGCTGGACCTGCTGCTGTACCTGATCCGCAAGCAGAACTTCAACATCCTCGACATCCCGCTGGCCAGCGTGACGCGCCAGTACCTGGAATACGTTGACCAGATCCGCAAGCACAACCTCGAGCTCGCCAGTGAATACCTGCTGATGGCGGCGATGCTGATCGAGATCAAGTCGCGCATGCTGCTGCCGGCGAAGAAGAGCGCGGACGGCGGTGAAGCCGAAGACCCGCGTGCTGCACTCGTGCGCCGGCTGGTGGAATACGAACAGATCAAGCTCGGCGCTTCCAAGCTCAACGCCATGCCGCTGCTGGGCCGCGACTTCCTGCGCGCGCAGGTGCACATCGAACAGAGCCTGGCACCGCGTTGGCCCGAGGTGAATGCCGACGACCTGCGCCAGGCCTGGCGCGACATCCTGCAGCGCGCCAACCTCACGGCGCACCACACCATCACGCGTGAGCAGCTGTCGGTGCGCGAACACATGAGCATCGTGCTGCGCAAGCTGCAGGGCCGGCGCTTCGTCGAATTTCACGACCTCTTCGACACCACGCGCGGCAACCCGGTGCTGGTGGTGACCTTCATCGCGATGCTCGAACTCAGCCGCGAGAGGCTTCTGGAAGTGACACAGGCCGAAGCCTTCGCGCCGATCTACGTGCGGCTGGCGTACACGCCCAGCTGAATCGGTTCAGCCGTTCAGCGCTTCAGCGCTTCAGTCTCTCAGTGAAGTGGGCCTCTGCGCCCGCCGGGTGGGGTGGGCAGGCTGGACAAGCCGGCCGCCAGATCCTTGCCGCTGACGCCAGCGAACAGTGCCGCGGCGCGCACCTTGATTTCCAGCAGTTCGCTGGCGCTCACCGAATACTGGCCCGTGGTGCGGTTGACATCGACCTTGAATTCCACGTCCTTGCCGGCGTTGGACAGCACGCCGCTGGTGAATTCGTAGTCGTCGCTTTCCCAGGGCAGGCCCAGTGTGTCGGCGTCGTAGTCTACGTATTCCACGCGGTGAATTTCGCCGCTGGCCAGGTTGAGCAAAGCGGTCGCCGTGATCACTTCTTCGCTCAGTTCGTCGGTGACGGTGATCGGTACTTTCAGGTCCACGTGGCGTTCCTCGGCCGGTAAAGGGTGCGATTGTCCACTGCCTGCCGGGGCGGTAGGCACCATGCCCTGCCTGCAATCAGATTCTTGCCAGCTTGGCCTCGCCAGCCCGGTGCTGGCGCGGAGACCGCGACGACTTGCCTGAACTGATCTGGGGCGGTCAGCAGCGGCTGCAGTCCGACACGTTCTGACGCCGCTTCAGTGCGCCTGATCCCAGTTCGCGCCCACGCCCACTTCGGCCAGCAGCGGCACCTTCAGCTGCGCCACGCCGGCCATCAGGCGCGGAATCGCTTCGCGAGCCCAGGCTTCTTCAGCCGCCGGCACTTCCAGCACCAGTTCATCGTGCACCTGCATCACCATGCGCGTGGTGCGCTGCTCGTCCACCAGCGCCTTCTGCACCGCGATCATCGCCAGCTTGATGAGGTCGGCCGCCGTGCCCTGCATCGGCGCGTTGATGGCCTGGCGTTCGGCGCCGGCCTTGCGCGGGCCGTTGCCGCTGTTGATCTCTGGCAGCCACAGGCGGCGGCCGAAGACGGTTTCTACATAACCTTTTTGTTTGGCTGACACTCGGGTCTCGTCCATGTAGCGCTTGACGCCCGCAAAGCGCGCAAAGTACTTGTCGATGAAGTCCTTCGCCGCCTTCTGTTCAATGCCGAGGTTGCTGGCCAGGCCGAAGGCACCCATGCCGTAGATCAAGCCGAAGTTGATGACCTTGGCATAGCGGCGCTGTTCGCTGCTGACCTCGTCCACCGGCGTGCCGAAGACCTCGCTGGCGGTCGCCTTGTGGACGTCGATGCCACGCTCGAAGGCGCGCAGCAAGGCCGGGTCTTCGCTGATGTGGGCCATGATGCGAAGCTCGATCTGCGAATAGTCCGCACTCATCAGCACATGCCCCGGCGGCGCGATGAAGGCCTCGCGCACGCGCCGGCCTTCGGGCGTGCGGATGGGGATGTTCTGCAGGTTGGGGTCGTTGCTGGCCAACCGCCCCGTCACTGCCACTGCCTGCGCGTAGTTGGTGTGCACGCGGCCGGTGGCTGGGTTGACCATCAGCGGCAGCTTGTCGGTGTAGGTGCCCTTGAGCTTGGCCAGGCTGCGGTGGTCGAGGATGCGCGCCGGCAACGGGTAGTCGGCGGCCAGTTCGGCCAGCACTTCTTCGTCGGTGCTGGGGGCGCCGGTGGCGGTCTTCTTCTTGATGGGCAGGCCGAGCTTGCCGAACAGGATTTCGCCGATCTGCTTCGGGCTGCCCATGTTGAAGGGCTGGCCCGCGATGCCGTAAGCCTCTTGCTCCAGCGCCACCATGCGCTCGGCCAATTGCTGGCTCTGGCGCGCCAGCACCGCACTGTCGATCAGCACGCCAGTGCGTTCGATGAATTCGAGGACGATCGACGCCGGCATCTCGATTTGTTCGTACACAAAGCGCAAACCGGCATCGGCCTGGACCTGAGGCCACAACTGCTGGTGCACGTGCAGTGTCATCTCGCTGTCTTCGCCGGAATATTCAGTGGCGCGGCTGATGTCCACCTGCGCAAAGGGAATCTGGTTCACACCCTTGCCGCACACGTCTTCAAAGCTCAGGCCCTTGCGCCCCAGATGCCTTTCAGCCAAAGACTCCAGGCTGTGCTTGTGGTGCGCTTCCAGCACGTAGCTTTGCAGCATGGTGTCGTGCCTGTAGCCGCGCACCTGGATGCCGGCGTTTTCCAGCACGTGCAGGTCGTACTTGATGTTCTGGCCAACCTTGGCATGCGTGGAGTCTTCCAGCCACGGCTTCAGGCGCGCCAGCACGTCGGCAAGCGGCAACTGGTCTGCCGCCCCGGGGTAGCTGTGCGCCAGCGGCACATAGGCGGCACGGCCGGGCTCGACGGCAAAGCTGATGCCGACGACCTGCGCGCGCATCGGGTCCAGGCTGTCGGTCTCAGTGTCGATGGCCACCAGGTCTGCGGCCATCAAACGGCCCAGCCAGGCATCCAACCGGTCCCAGGTCGTGATGGTTTCGTATTCGCGCGCCAGGTCTAGCGCCGCCGTGGGTGGCGCGGTCGGTCGCGCGGTCAGTGACGCGGTCGGCGACGCGGTGGCCCGCACCTCGGTCGCCGATGCAGAGCCACCCGCCATCGACTCTTCCAGTTCCTTGCGCCAGGTCTTGAAGCCATAGCGCTGGTAGAACTCGAGCAGGCCCTCACGGTCCACTTCGCGCAGGGCCAGCGCGTCGAGCAGCGGCCAGCCGGGCACGTGCCCGGCCAGGTCGCAGTCGGTCAGCACCGTGATCAGCTTGCGGCCCGTCGGCAGCCAATCCAGCGCCGTGCGCAGGTTGTCACCGACGGCGCCTTTGATGCTTTCGGCCGCAGCGACCACGCCGTCGAGCGAGCCGTATTCGTCGATCCACTTCACGGCGGTTTTCGGCCCCACCTTGTCAACGCCGGGCACGTTGTCCACGCTGTCGCCGATGAGCGTCAGGTAATCGACGATGCGCTCCGGCGGCACGCCGAACTTGGCCTTCACACCGTCGACGTCCAGCCGCTCGGGCGGCTTGGCCATGGTGTTGATCAGCGTCACATCGGCGGTGACGAGTTGCGCCAGGTCCTTGTCGCCGGTGCTGATGATCACCTTGTGGCCGCTGGCCGCTGCCACCCGGGCCAGCGTGCCGATGGCGTCGTCGGCCTCGATGCCGGGCACCATCAGCACCGGCCAGCCCAGCAGGCGCACGATCTCGTGGATCGGCTCGATCTGCTGCACCAGCGGTTCGGGCATCGACGCGCGGTTGGCCTTGTACTCGGGGTACCAGTCGTCGCGGAAGGTCTTGCCCTTGGCGTCGAAGACACACACCGCGTGCTCCGCCGGGTAGCGTTCACGCAGCCACTTCATCATCGCCGCCACGCCGTGCACGGCGCCCGTCGGGAAGCCGTCAGCCGAACGCAGGTCGGGCATGGCGTGGTAGGCGCGGTACAAGTAGCTGGAACCGTCCACCAGCAGCATCGTTTTGTCACTCATGCGCGGATTGTGGCGCCGGCACGGCGGCGCCAAGTTTCCAGTGTGGCGCCCGTAGAATCCCGCAGATGATGATCAACAACCGCTTCGCTCTGGGCCTGGTCTGTGCGGCCTGGGGCGGCGCCGTGTGGGCACAGGCTGCGATCCCGGCCAAGGCTGCGGCCAGCGCGGCGTCAGCGCCCGCCAAGCTCCAAGCCCAAGCCCAAGCCCATGTCGTTGTCATCGAAGACGACCGGGCGCGCATCGAAGAAGTGCACGGCCGCAGCGGCGTGCAGCGCATCACCGTGCAGAGCAAGCTGCCGGGTGCCCGCCCGTACGAGATTCAGGTCGCACCGCCCGGCCGCGACCCGTCCCAGGAGCGTGGCAACGCCGGCCGGCGCGCGTGGTCGATCTTCGACTTCTAGCCCGCGGCATGGCGGTCTATACCGAAGTCCCTTTCGAAGAGGCCGACGCCCTGTGCCAGCGCCTGGGCCTGGGCGTGCTGACCGACCTGCAGGGCATCCGCTCGGGCATCGAGAACACCAACTACTACGCCAGCACGGCGCGTGGCCAATGGGTGCTGACGCTGTTTGAGCGCCTGTTGGCCGACCAGCTGCCCTATTACCTGCTGCTGATGCAGCACCTTGCCCTGGCGGGCATTCCGGTGCCGGCGCCCCAGCCTGCAGCCGACGGCAGCCTGCTGCACACGGTGGCTGGCAAACCGGCGGCCATCGCCACGCGGTTGCCCGGCAGCCATCGCCTGCGGCCCGACGCGGTGCACGCGGCGCAGGTGGGGCACATGCTGGCGCGCATGCACGTGGCGGCCGCCACCTTCGGGCCGGCGCAGCCGCATCTGCGGGGCCTGGCCTGGTGGGCCGAGACCGCCGCAGTGATCCGCCCGCACCTCGGCCTGGAGCAAGTCACGCTGCTGGACGAAGAAATCGACTTCCAGCAGCACCTGGCCGCCTCACCGGCGGGCCATGCGCTGCCACGCGGCCCGATCCATGCCGACCTGTTCCGCGACAACGTCATGTTCGACGACACCGCCGGCGGCGACCGCCTGTGCGGCTTCTTCGACTTCTACTTTGCCGGCACGGACATGCTGCTCTTCGACGTGGCGGTGTGCCTGAACGACTGGTGCGCCGACCTGGAAAGCGGCCTGCTGGACGAAAGCCGCGCCGCTGCCTTCGTGGCCGCTTACCACCGCGCCCGCGCGCTCACGCATGGCGAGGTGCGCGCCCTGCCGGCGCTGCTGCGTGCTGCCGCCCTGCGTTTCTGGATTTCCCGCCTCTGGGACTGGCACCTGCCGCGCGACGCGGCCATGCTCAGCCCCAAGGACCCGACGCACTTCGAACGGGTGCTGCGTGCGCGCATCGCCCGGCCCTGGCACCCGAATCTTGGTCTCCATTGAACCCGGCGCTGAACACATGGCCCTGTCCCTGAAATCTGTGGAAGCCGCACGCGGCGCACGCTGGATCGGCGACGCTTGGCGCCTGTTCATGCGCCGGCCGCTGGCCTTCACCGCGCTCTTTGCGGTGTTTCTCTTCGGCGCGCTGCTGGTCAGCCTGGTGCCGCTGCTGGGGGGCCTGGTGCAGATGATGGCGCTGCCGCTCTTGAGCCTGGGGTTCATGGTCGCCAGCCAGTCGGCGCTGCTGGACGGGCCGGTGCACCCGCGCCAGTACCTGGAACCGCTGCGCACCGACGCTCGGCGGCGGCGCTCGCTCTTGATCCTGTGCGTGAGCTACGGCGTCTGTGCGCTCTTGATCCTGTGGCTGGCCGACGCCGTGTCGGGTGGCGCGTGGGGCCGCCTGCAAGGGCTGCTGGCCAAGGGCGAAGCGGCGCAGCCACAGATCGACGCGCTGCTGGCGGAGCCCGGCGTGGCCACCGGTGCGCTGCTCGGCGTGTTTCTCGGCACGGCGCTGTCGGTGCCGTTCTGGCATGCACCAGCCCTGGTGCATTGGGGCGGCCACAGCGTGGGCCAGGCGCTTTTTTCTAGCTCCGTGGCGCTATGGCGCAGCAAGGGCGCTTTCTTCGTCTATTCGATGGGCTGGTTCGGCCTGATCGTGCTCTTCGGCGTCCTCACCGCGCTGGTGCTGGGGCTGCTGGGCATGGCGCAGTTGGCCGGCGTGCTGGGGGTGCCGGCGGGCCTTGTGTTCTCGGCCGTGTTCTACATCTCGCTGCTCTTCACTTTCAACGACAGCTTTGGCGGCTCGCCGCCGCTGCCGGACGACGCGGTGACGCAGCCCGACCTTTGAGAAAACTCAGTCGACCGGCGTGAGCTTGGCAATCGCCAGCGCCAGCCATTTGCTGCCGTGGCGCCCAAACTGCACCTGAGCCCTTGCCTCGGTGCCGCGGCCTTCCAGCGTCGTGACCACGCCTTCGCCGAACTTGATGTGGAAGACCGTCTGGCCGACGCGGAAGCCGTGCGAACCGGCCAGGGACGCGGCCGTCGCCATCATCGGCGGCGGCGGTGCCATCGACGGGTCCACGCGCCCCGCCCCCACGATGCCGCTCAAGCCGCTGCCACGCTGCCAGGCCTGCTGGTATTCACGCGCATAACCGGACCCGAAGCCCTGGTTGCGCGGCGTGATCCATTTGAGTGACGCTTCAGGCAGCTCATTGATGAAGCGGCTCTTGACGTTGTAGCGCGTCTGCCCATGCAGCATGCGCGTCTGGCTGAAGCTCAGGTACAGGCGCTTGCGCGCCCGCGTGATGGCCACGTACATCAGGCGCCGTTCTTCTTCCACGCCGTCGGCATCCGACAGGCTCTGCTCGTGCGGGAACAGGCCTTCTTCAATGCCGGTGATGAAGACGGCGTCGAACTCCAGGCCCTTGGCCGAATGCACCGTCATCAGCTGGATCGCGTCCTGCCCGGCCTGCGCCTGGTTGTCGCCCGCCTCCAGCGAGGCATGCGTCAAGAAGGCGACCAGCGGCGACATGATCTCGCCGGTTTCCGCGTCGGGCGCGGCGGCTTCCGTGGCCGACTGTTCGTCGATGGGCAGCGCCACCGCGTCCTTGCCAAAACCTTCCTGCGTGACGAAGCTCTCGGCCGCGTTGACCAGCTCTTCCAGGTTCTCGACCCGGTCCTGGCCTTCTTTGTCGGCACGGTAGAAATCGACGAGGCCGGTCTGTGCCAGCACGTGGTCGATGATCTCGCGAAGCGTCAGGCCCCTGGTGGCCTCGCGCATGCCGTCCACCAGCGCCACAAAGGCCTGCAGGTTGACACCCGCCTTGCCCGGCACGGCGCCCACGCTCTGCGCCAGGCTGCGTCCGCTGGCGCGGGCAGCATCCTGCAACTGTTCGATGCTGCGCGCGCCGATGCCACGCGCCGGGAAGTTCACCACGCGCAGGAAGCTGGTGTCGTCGCTGACGTTTTCCAGCAGCCGCAGATAGGCCAGCGCGTGTTTGACCTCCGCGCGTTCAAAGAAGCGCAGGCCGCCATAGACGCGATACGGCATGGCGGCGTTGAAGAGCGCACTTTCCAGCACCCGGCTCTGCGCATTGCTGCGGTAGAGCAGCGCGATTTCACTGCGCGCCAGGCCACCGCGGTGCAACTGCTGGATTTCTTCCAGCAGCCACTGCGCTTCGGCAAAGTCGCTGGTCGATTCATAGACGCGCACCGGCTCGCCCGCGCCCACGTCGGTGCGCAGGTTCTTGCCCAGGCGCTGCGTGTTGTGACTGATAAGGTCGTTGGCAGCGTCCAGGATGTGGCCGCTGCTGCGGTAGTTCTGCTCCAGCTTGACGACACGCTGGACGCGGAATTCGCGCTCGAAGTCGGCCATGTTGCCAACACGCGCACCGCGGAAGGCGTAGATGCTCTGGTCGTCATCGCCGACCGCAAAAACGCCTTGCTTGCCACCTGGCGGCGCAAACATCTTGAGCCACGCGTATTGCAGCCGGTTGGTGTCCTGGAACTCATCCACCAGCACGTGGCTGAAGCGGCGCTGGTAGTGCTCGCGCAGCGGGTCGTTGTCGCGCAGCAGCTCAAAGGTGCGCAGCATCAGCTCTGCAAAATCGACGACACCTTCGCGCTGGCACTGGTCGTCGTAGGCCTGGTAGATCTCCACCAGCTTGCGCGTCTGCTCGTCGCGCAACTCCACGTCGCGGGGCCGCTTGCCTTCTTCCTTGCTGCCGGCAATGAACCACGTCACCTGCTTCGGAACGAAGCGTTCTTCGTCCAGTTGCATCGCCTTGATCACGCGCTTCACGGCCGACAACTGGTCGCTGCTGTCCAGGATCTGAAAGCCCTGGCTCAGCCCGGCCAGCTTCCAGTGCGCGCGCAGGAAGCGGTTGCACAGGCCATGGAAGGTGCCGATCCACATGCCGCGCACGGCCACCGGCAACATGGCCGACAGCCGCGTCAGCATCTCTTTGGCCGCCTTGTTGGTGAAGGTCACGCCCAGCACGCCGCCGGGCGAAACCTGGCCGGTCTGCAGCAGCCAGGCGATGCGTGTCGTCAGCACCCGCGTCTTGCCAGACCCGGCACCCGCCAAGATCAGCGACGGCACCGCCGGCAGGGTCACCGCGGCAAGTTGTTCAGGGTTGAGGCCCCGCAGGAGGCGGGAATCGACGGCAGAAAGGGCTTCACCCGGGGCTTCATTCATCGCCGGATTCTAGGAGCCTGGCCCCGGCGTCAAGACCTGGTGAGTGGCGCCCCCCGTCGCGCCGCAGCGCGCCGCAGCGCGCCGCAGCGCGCCGCGTAGAATTTCCCACCGCGCCCACATTCTGGCCGGACACCCCCGTCTTTCGCCAGGTCAAGAGCTGCCACCCCCACAGGAGCCTGACCATGGAAATCTTCGACTACGACAACATCCTGCTGCTGCCGCGCAAGTGCCGCGTCGACAGCCGCAGCGAATGCGACCCCTCCGTCGATTTCGGCGGCCGCCGCTTCAAGCTGCCGGTGGTGCCGGCGAACATGAAGACCGTGATCGACGAGCCGATCAGCCAGATGCTGGCGGCCAGCGGCCACTTCTACGTCATGCACCGCTTCGACCTCGACGCCGTCGCTTACGCGCGGCGCATGCGCGAACTGGGCCTGTTCGTGTCGCTCAGCTCTGGCGTGAAACCAGCCGACTTTGCCGTCATCGACCGCCTGGCGGCCGACGGCGTGGGTGCCGACTACATCACCATCGACATTGCGCACGGCCACGCCGAAAGCGTCCGCAAGACCATCGAGCACATCAAGGCGAAGTTGCCGACCAGCTTTGTGATTGCCGGCAACGTCGCCACCCCTGAGGCCGTGATCGACCTGGAAAACTGGGGCGCCGATGCCACCAAGGTCGGCGTCGGCCCGGGCAAGGTCTGCATCACCAAACTGAAGACCGGTTTTGGCACCGGCGGCTGGCAGCTCAGCGCGCTGAAGTGGTGTGCCCGCGTGGCCACCAAACCCATCATTGCCGACGGCGGCATCCGCCACCACGGCGACATTGCCAAGAGCGTGCGCTTCGGTGCGGCGATGGTGATGGTGGGCTCGCTGTTCGCCGGCCATGAAGAGTCCCCCGGCGCCACGGTGGAAGTCGATGGCAAGCGCTACAAGGAGTACTACGGCAGCGCCAGCGACTTCAACAAGGGCGAGTACAAACACGTCGAAGGCAAGCGCATCCTGGAGCCCATCAAGGGCGCACTGGCGGACACGCTGCGCGAGATGCGCGAAGACGTGCAAAGCAGCATCAGCTACGCCGGCGGCCAGGTGCTGGCCGATCTGAAGAAGGTCAACTACGTGATCCTGGGCGGCGAGAACGCGGGCGAGCACTTGTTCATGTAGGCGGCGATCGGGCTCGTGGGCTGGCGCCCGCTCTGGACCCGTCAGAGACACTCGCTGCCGCCATTTCGACGTCCTAAACCTGCCGGTCGGGCCCGCCTGCGCTGGGGACCCCATGCATTGCTGCAACGGCAGCGCGTGCGCGGCTTCGCTGTCAGGAGGATGTCCGCAGGGCGCGCGTCGCCACAGCCCGCGTTGCCGCCACCCGCGCCCTGCGGATCAGCCACTCCGCCACCGCAATGTTCACGACCCAAGCCGCGCCCATCATCAGCGCCAGGGTCAACTCGTTCGGCGTTCCGAAGAGCAGCAGAAGCGGGAGCTGGGTCAGCGCTTGTGTCCCGGCGCCAAGACCGATCGCATAGGCGCGGCGCATCCAGTCCTGGTGTCGAACCACGTCCCGCCGCCGGATGGCGAGGGTTCCCAGCACGATCGACAGCGCCATGGCCGAGCCGAAGAACAGCCTGAAGGCGTGCAGCAACGGGCTGTCGGCGGGAACGATCGCGTAGGACATCGCCATCCAGAGCCCGGTCAATGCCGCGGCCAAACCGGCGACGACAAGGGCGCGCCCCGCAGCGCGGTGCCACTCAGGCCGCCTGCGGCGAAAGCCTGGCGCGAACTGAAAGGCGCCGAGCAGGCAGTAGAGGGTCACGCTGGCGATGTGCAACACCACCGGAATGGGTGCGGCGAAGAAGCGTGCGTTGTCCGGCGTGAGCGGCCCTCCGTCATTTAGCACATTCGCCAGCAGCGTCAGGCGGATCGACCCTGCCACGACCGGAATGAAGGCCAGCGCGATCAGCCCCGAGGGGATGAGCCAATCGGCCCGGTTGGAGGCGGCCATATCCTCAGAGCGTGAAGTGCAAGCCGACAACCAGGGCACTGGCCTTGACGTTGTTCGACAGCTTGCCGAAGCTGTCGTAGTTGACCGTCAGGGCGACGTTCGGCTTGGGCCGGTACTCGGCGCCGACACCGAACAACACCGAGGTTTTGCTGCCCATCAGGTTGTCGCTGGCCGGCAGAACATTCGTGCCGCTGACTTTGCCGGACGTCACGCCCAGACGGCCATGCAGCGCAAACGACTCGCCCACGGGCAGTCGGCCAGTCGCTGCGCCGAAGATGCTGCGTGCCTTGCCGTCTTGCTTGACGCTCACGCCGCCGACGGTGACGTGTTCGCTGAATTTGCCCAGCGCTGCATAGCCCGCCTCGACGCCGAAGTTCTCGTTGAAGCGGAAGCCGCCAAAGGCCTTGACAGCCTGACCGCGGTCGTCGGAGTCCGCCTGCGGGAGCGCGCTCGACAGGCTGAAGTTGCTTCGACCGACTTCGACGCGTGCGTATGCGCCGGTGAGGCCGTCGTTCGGGGCAGCCTGCGCGGCCAGGGTGAAACTGCTGAGAAGGGAAAGGACGAAAAGGGATGATTTCATGGGACGCTCTGTGAGGTGAAATGCTGTTGGTCACCTGACCAATCAACAGGACACGAGCGTAGGGAGCGGGTCGCGGCAGGTCGCCGCTCTTTCGAGCGGTTCTGCGCTCAGCGGCATGGCTGTGGCGGCCCGGGCCGCTCAGGCGGGCAGCAGTTTCAACACGAGCGCGCGGGCCACGGCTTCCGTGCGGCGCTTGACCTGCAGCTTGTCAAAGATGTTCTGGTTGTGCCACTTGACCGTGTGCAGTGACAAGAACAAGGATTCGCCAATGCCCTGGTTGGATTGACCTTGCTGGATCAGCCGCAGGATGTCCAGCTCACGTTCGCTCAAGGGCTCAACCCCGATGCGCTGCAGATGCGCGAGGTCGGCGCCGGGCGCCTGGGTTGAACCCCACACCGCCAGCAGTTGCGCGGTGTAGTCAGGCAGCGTTCCGCGATCAGACAGCGCGGTCAACAGCGTGGCCATGGCTGGGCCTTCATCGACAAAGGTGCGAACGAAGCCGCCGGACTCGCCAAGCAGCAGGGCCTCGCTCAAGACCACCAAAGCTTCGTCCAGGCTGCCCCGTGCATGCAGCACAACAGCTTGCGCCACCCTGGCTTTGAGCGCCTCGTCGGCCCGGCCAGCCGCCTCCATGCGGGCGCGGTATGACACCAACAGCGGCATTGCCTTCTCTGCGTGTCCCTGGGCCGACAAGGCCTTGGCCGTGGCCACCGGGAGTTGGTGCCGCTGTGCCAATTCGAGCGCCGCAGCGTGCTCGCCGCGGCGAAGCAGGTCCTGTACCTGAAGGGCGGCGATCTCCTCCAGGCGGCTCGTGAACCGCCGTGTGTGTGCGGCGATGGCGGCGCTCGCCAACAGCGTGCTTGCCTCGGTGAAGCGGTTGCGCACTTGAAGCACCCGCGCGGTCATGGCGTCCGCGCTCAGGACCGCTCCGGACTCCATGGGCTCGGCCAGCTTTCTGCTGCGCCGGGCGTGCGACTCGGCCGCATCCAGGTCATTCCACTCATAGAAGATCCGCGCCAGCCCCAGGTGCGCTTCACAGGCCACAGAGTGCGTGGGATCGGTCAGCGCCTGCAGGATGTCCCGGTAGGTCTTGGCCGCCGCATGGAGTTGGTTTTCAGCCAGCTGGATGCTGGCCAGGCCCAGGGTCGCGACCACGACGAACATGAAGTTGCCGGTGGTCTGCCCCGCACAGAGCACGTGCTCATAGGCCTGCTTGGCCGCCCTGCGATTTCCCTCGAACTGATAGGCAACGCCCTGGGCGCATTGCGCAGCGGTGCGCACCGATTGATTGTTCGGATGCAACTTCTCGAAGGCCTGCTGCGCCTCAGCGTGTATCGATGGCACATCGTGTTTCGCCACCGCCACCCAGGCCTTCAGCGCGGCGACTTGTCCCCAGAGGTCTCGGGTAGCTTCATCGTCAGCGCCATGCTGCAAGGCCCGCACCGCACTTTGCAGCTTCACCGCCATCTGGTTGGGGTAACCCGCGATCATCAGCGACCAGGCCAGCATGACCCACAAGCGGGGATGGCTGTCGAGCACGCTGTGGGGCAGCCCCTGGAGCGACTGAACGACGGGCGCCATGGCGCCACGGAAGTACAGCGGCATGCCATCACCGTCGATCAAACGGATTGCGCGGTCAATGTCGCTGGCGGAGAGGGCAAGTTGGAAGGCCTCGACGGGCTGGCCCTGGGTTTCATACCACTCGCTGGCGCGAATCAGCAGCGGCGCGGCCGGTTCGCGCTGCGCCAGGCGTTCTCGCAACAGCTCGGCAAAGAGGTGGTGGTAGCGAAACCAACGCCGCTCGGTGTCGAGCGGAACGACGAAAAGGTTGGCCTGCTCCAGGTAGGCCAGCATGCTGTGGCCTTCGCGGTCTTGCATCACGGCGTCGCACAACTCTGGGCACATCCGGTCGAGCACCGAGGTGCACAACAAGAAGGACTGCACGGCCGGTGACTGGCGGTGCAGCACTTCTTCCAGCAGGAAGTCCTGCAAGAAGCGATGACTGCCCGTGAACGACCGGATGAATTGTTCGGGGTCCTTGTTGTCCCGCAAGGAGATGGCCGCCATCTGCAGACCGGCAACCCAACCTTCGGTGCGCGCCGCGAGCACCGCGACGTGTGCGGCTGACAGCTTGAGCGCCATGGTCTGGTCAAGGAACACTGCCGCTTCGTCAGCACCAAAACGCAAGTCTTCCTGGCGCAGTTCCGTCAGTTGCCCGCGGGCGCGCAAGCGGGCCAGGGGCAACGCAGGTTCAGTCCGCGTTGCCACGGCGACGTGCATCTGCGGTGGCAGGTGCTCGATCAAATGAGCCAGTGCATCGTCCACGGGCTCGCACGCGACCAGGTGGTAGTCGTCCAGCACCAGCAGAAGGCCTTCCAGATCCTCGGCAACTTCGTTGAGCAGCGCGCTCAAGACGGAATTGGCCGACGGCGGCGGCGTGGTCTGCAGAAGCGCCCACGCGCTGACACCGATGCTGTCATCGACGGTTTGCACCGCGGCCACCAGGTAGGCCAGAAACTGCTGCAAGTCCTGCTCGCCGGGGCCCAGAGAGACCCACACGGAAGGGCGCCCGCAGCCGGCCGTCCATTGACCCAACAACGACGACTTGCCAAAGCCTGCTGGCGCGCAAACCAGCGTCAGTTTTCGGGCCAGGCCCTGGTTGAGCTGCTCGACCAGCGATCTCCGCGACACCGCCTGCTGGACATGCAGCGGCGCGAACAGCTTGGTGACCAGGACGGGCGTTGGCATGCCCGACTATGCCGCCGTCCGCCCGTTGGCTCAGGGCTTCAGTGCCACTTTGAAGAAGCTCAACGCCGCCGCGTTGAACTCGGCGTGAAATGCCACCCGGTCGAAGCCGGGCTGACTGCTGCACAACGGCGGCGCCATCGCGGCAAAGCGCGGCGTGCACGGCGCCAGGAAGTCGAAGTGACCGGCCTTGCGCGCCTCGCGGTAGTCCAGCGGCTTGGGCAGCGCCGCACGCACCGGTTCGACGTACCAGGGGTGCGGCAGCACCGTGTCGTCTTCCGCGCGCCAGAGCTGGATCGGCACCGAGACGGCCGCGAGCGACTCGGGGGTGAAGGTGAACCCGAGCGCAGGCGCTGCCACCACAGCCGCGCGCACACGCGGGTCACGGACCGCCTGGACCACGGCGGTTGCTACGGCCGCCGCTGCGGCGGGCCGCCGGGCAATCAGCTGGCAGGCGTAGTCACCAGGGTGCCCCTGGCAATGCGGGGCGATGCGCCCCAGGTCGGCGGTACCGCCCACCACGGCCAAGGCAGTGAAGCCACCCGACGAATGGCCAAGCACGCCGATGCGTGTGGCATCGATGCGGTCTCGGCCAGGCCACGTCTTCAGCATGTGGTCGATCACGCGGCTGACGTGGCGCGGGCGATCCATCATCGACGCCTCTCTGCTCTGATCGGCGAAGTTGTCGCCGGTGTGCGCGACAGCAGCAACGACATAACCCGCCTGGGCCAAAGCGACCGCCGTGTCGTGGTGCGAAAGAGAAGAGCCCCCATTGCCATGCGATATCACGATCAGCGGCAAACCCTGGCCGGCGACTGCGCCACCGCGGGCGATGTTGAGCGTGAAAGGCCCGAGATCAACCTGCTGGGCTACCGCCTCGGTGGGATACCAGACCGCCACCTCCAGCGGTTTGTCTGCGCCGTCAGCGGCCTGCAGGGTCTCGAAGCCCGCTGCAAGGGGCGCTGCCGCCAGCACGGGCGACAGCAGAACGGCTGCAATCCAAAGCAAGGCTTTCATGGCTTTCATGGCCTTCATGGCGATACGGCCTGCTGGGTCAACGTGGAGTCGGGTTTGCATGGTGGGATCCTGGTGGTGTCAAAGTGAGACTGGCATGCCGCGCCCAGCAGCAGGGGCACGGGTCAACTTCAGCAGTGCCAGCGCGCGGCCCAGAAAGAGCCCGCTAAAGGCCCCGTAGAGCAGCGCCAGCGGCAGCAGCAGTTCGGGCGCATTGCGCCAGCCGGGGTTAAGCGCCATGCCCACGTTGGCGGCGTAGCGCAGCGAGAAGACGCCCAGGATGAGCAGCATGGGCACCCAGCTGCCGGGCAGTTTAAGGCGTTGTTCGGCGGGCCGCCACGCAGCGCCGGCCTGCGCCGGGCGGCCGACCAGCAGCGCAACGCCCGCGCCCAGCGCCGCCACCCAGACCAGCGCGGAAATCGGCAGCGCCATGAAGCCCGGCACCATCGACCACAAGCCCAGTCCAAGCAGCACCAGCGGCAGCATCAGCAGGCGCGAGGGCGCCAAACGGCGCTGGCGGGTTTGAGAAAAGCCCAGCGCCATCAGGGCGGCCAGCAGGCCCCATACCCAGACGGGGGTGTGCGAGAGGATGTTGACGATCATGGGGGTGCTCCGGCGTAAGGTTGAAGAAGGCGTGCCGCGAATGTGGCGCCCACGCGCGGCAGTTGCCAGCGCCTGGCGACAGGGCGGCGCGCCGCGGCGCGGAACGCCACTGACCGGGCGCGAACTGAAGCGGTGCGCACGGGATTCAGCGCCGCCGCGAGACGGTCTGGCCCAGCAGCGCGACGGCAAGGGCGACGACGACCAGAACCGCTGCCACGGCGAACGCGACCCTCATCCCGGCCGAAAGAGCCTGCGGACTTGCCGTCATCAAATTCGAGCTTGCGGCACCCAGCGCGAACACCGCGCCCATCACGGACGCACCGGTGATGAGCCCGAGATTGCGCGACAGGTTGAGCAAACCCGACACAACGCCTCGCTGGTCAGCGCTGATGTCCGTCATGACGGCCGTGTTGTTGGCCGCCTGGAACAACGCGAAACCGGCCGTGATGACGGCAAGCGGTACGACGTAACCCGGGATGCCCAGGCTGGTCGGCATCAAGGGCAGGATGCACGAGCCGGTCACCATGGCGACCAGCCCTGCGACGGTCACACGGTAGGCGCCGAACCGGTCGACGAGGCGGCCGGCCGGCATGCCGGTCAATGCGGCGACGATGGGCCCGGACGACATGACCAGACCGACCTGTACCGCGTCGAGCCCGAGCCCGCCAGTGAGATAGAACGGACCCACCACCAGCGTCGCCATGACCACGGTCGTGACGAGGGTGCTCATGGCGAAGCCCGCGCTCAGGATCGGATTGCGAAACAGGGCCAAGCGAATCAAGGGCGAAGCGACTCTGGCTTGGGCGAACACGAACAGGCCTGCGCCCACCAGTGCCGCGAACAGCAATGCCCCGTTGAGAACGCCAAAACTGCCGCGTCCCATCGTCATCGCGAGCGCATAGGCGGTGAGCGTCAGCGCCAGCAGCACCGTGCCCACCGTGTCGAAGCCGGCACCCTTGCTCTTCGGTCCACCGCCATCGGCAGGCAGATAGCGATGCGCGAGAACCAGCGCCAAGACACCCAGCGGCAGATTGATCAGGAAGATCGCTCGCCAACCCCATCCGGCGATGAGCACGCCGCCCAGCGTGGGGCCGAGCGCGGTGCCCACCGCAGACAGGGTGCCGAGCAGGCCCATCGCGCTGCCGGTCTTGGCCTTCGGCACCGTCTCAGCGACGAAAGCCATGGTCAGGGCCAACATGGCGGCCGCGCCGAGGCCCTGCACCGCGCGGGCGGCGATCAGCAGCCAGAGCGTGGGAGCGATGCCGCACAACACCGATGCGACCGTGAACAGGAGGATGCCGGCCAGCAGCAGCCGCCGGCGGCCGATCAGGTCTGCCACCCGTCCGACGGTCACGATCAGGGCCGTGATGGCCAGCAGATAGGCCAGCACCACCCACTGCACTTGCTGGAAAGAGGCGTTGAACGCCTGCGCCAGCGTCGGCAGGCCCACATTGGCGATGCTGGTGCCCAGCGAGGCCAACAGCGTCGACAGCGCAAGGGTGGCGAGCGCCCACCTAACCACTGGTGTCAGTGGCGCAACTTCAGCGGCCTTTGCGCCCGGCCCCGCGATGATTGATTTCAACTTGGACTCCATGTTCTGCCGACGCCCCAGCAGGGGTCGTCTGGAGTCTGGTGTGTCGCCGCACCGGGCGGAAGGCGCGCCGATTGCAGTTTGTTCGTGCGTCCGACGCCACATCACGGTCAAGCCGGGCTATGGTCGGTGCATGCCGCTGCCCGATCTGAACCTGCTCGTGACGCTGGACGTGCTGCTCGCCGAAGGCAGCGTGGCACGCGCGGCCCGCCGCTTGCGGCTCAGCCCATCGGCCATGAGTCGGGCACTGGCGCGTTTGCGGGAGACGCTGGGGGACCCGCTGCTGGTACGCGCTGGCCGTGGGCTGGTGCCGACGCCCCGGGCGCTCGAACTGCGCGAGAGGGTGAGCCAGCTCGTCCAGGACGCAGAAGCCGTTCTGCGGCCGACCGAGAGGCTCGACTTCGAACAACTCGTCCGAACGTTCACATTGCGAACCAGCGAAGGCTTCGCAGAGAACTTCGGACCGGCGCTCATTGCTCGCGTGGGAGAAGACGCACCCGGGGTGCGTCTGCGCTTCGTGCAGAAGCCCGACAAGGACAGCGCGCCACTTCGCGAAGGAGCGGTGGATCTGGAGACGGGCGTCGTCGAGAAGACGACCGCGCCTGAATTGCGGGTGCAGGCGCTGTTTCGTGATCGCTACGTGGGCGTCGTGCGAACGGGGCATCCCCTGACACCAGGCGAGATCACGCCTTCTCGCTACGCGATGGGCAGGCACATCAACGTGTCGCGAGAGGGCCTGGAGAAGGGCCCCATTGATGACGCCCTGCGCTCGATGGGTCTGGAACGGATGATCGCCACGATCGTCGGCGGTTTTGCGACGGCGGTGGCCATGGCACGGGGCTCTGACCTGATCGCCACAGTTCCCGAACGCCATACCGGAAGCCTGCGCTCCGGCATGCACAGTTTTGGGCTTCCGATAGCCACACCGGAGTTCACGGTTTCAATGCTCTGGCACCCGCGGCTGGACGCCGATCCAGCGCATCGCTGGCTACGGGGGTGCGTTCGCGACGTTTGCGCTCAGCAACTCACCGACTCGGCGACGCAGGGAAGGGCCGCCCCTGCAGCGATTCATCGCCGATAAGCGTGCGCTCAACGCTCGAGAGCGGGCTACGACGGCAGGACGCCAAGTCCGTGCTGACGAAAACGTACCGCGTACCGCTGGGTACGATCATTTCGTTGCCGCACCGACAAGGCACTCACCCGGCGCCTCGAACCCGTCCGGCGACTCGAAGATGCGCATGGAGCCTTCGACTTCGTTCCACACGGAGTCGCTTTCTGGAGCAGGCAGATGAGCCATCATGGCATTGAACGCACCGAAGGCCTCTCGGGCGACCCGCACGTACTCGGCGGCACTGGCCGCTCTATGGGGGACCGGCACGGCGTGAACCTCGGGGTCGGCAAAGCCGGCCTGACGAAAGACATCCTGGAGCACCCCGGGGCTGCCAAGGCTGAATGGCCCGGGTTGCCCTGGAACGGGAGGCGAGAGTTGCGCGCGCCGGCGGATTATCGAAGCCGGCATGGCCCCCCAAGGGTTTCGATCGGGCGTGGAAAATACAACGACGGCGACCCGACCACCCGCTTTCAGAGCACGGCGCCACTCCCGTAGCGCTGTCACGGGGTGCGGCATGTACATCAGCCCGAGCCGACACAGCACCGCATCAAAGGACGCGTCGGGGAGATCCAGTTTCTCGCCGTCCATGGCGCGGGTCTCGATGTGTTCAAGTCCACGTTCGCGGGCGACTTGCAGCGCAAGCTCGACAATCCCTTCCGAGATGTCGGTCGCCAGCACGTAGCCGCCGGGACCCACTCGCTCGGCGGCACTGACAGCCGGTTCACCTGCGCCGGCGGCAATGTCCAGGATGCGCTGGCCAGGCTGAATGCTTGCGAGGTCGAGCATCTGGCGGGTCGCTCCGCCATACCAACGATCCAAAGTGGGAGTCCAGCGTCGCCAAGCGGCGCCGTCCTTGTTCCATTGCTCCCGCTGTGCGCTCTTGTACTTCGCTGCGTCGAATGAGGGTTGCTGTTCGGCCACGCAGTTCTCCCGCTGGGTAAGATTTGTGGGCCTCCTGGCCCGCCGTAGCACCTGGGCTGCTCCAGGAGGTTGGATTGTCCGCCAGGACGTCACGGTGGCCGTTTGTGTGCGACCTGACGTTCGATGCCTGGCCATCCATCAACCTGCCGTTGCGGTGACCCATGTTCTGACCTTGGTGCGTGGCTGCGAAGGCGGCGCTGGCCATGCCCAGAGGGTCGAAGACCTCAGTCTGCATCAACTCCTCGTAGCGGGTACCTGTGGTCTGCTCGGCGATCACGCAGGCCAGCACGAAGCCACTGTTGCTGCAGTGGTGGCCGCCGCCCGCCTCCGCGACGGGCGCCTCGCTCAGCGCCTTGCGGACGCAGTCCATGCGCTGCTGCGGCAGAGGCCGCGTATCGCTATGGAAGGCGGCGAAGTAGGCTGCATCGCTGCTTTCGCGAGGCAGGCCTGCGTGGCGCGAAAGCAGCTCACAGCCTCTCGGCTGACACTGCCTTCGCGCATTTCCAGCAGGGCTAGTTTAGGCCGGGTCGGGACGAAATCTTGGAAGCTGCCGCGACCCTTCGCGGTGCGCATCAGCACGGCCATGGAGCCGTGGCCAGGCCGGTGGTCAGAAACTCGCCCAGTCGTCAGTACCGGTCTTGGCCAAGGTGGACGCGACGGCAGGCTTGGTCTTGGCGGCCGGCTTCGCAGGAGCGGCTTTGGTGGAGAAATGCGGTCGCGTCGCGTTGGTGGCCCGGTTGGGCCCGCGCCGCTCGACGTCGCTGCGGCTGGCCGCGACCATGGGTGCCGTGTGGCTGTCGCCTTCACCCAGCTTGAACACCGCCACCACCTGAGCCAGATTGGCGGCCTGCTGCTTCAGGCTGTCGGCGGCGGCAGCCGATTCCTCAACCAGTGCCGCGTTTTGCTGCGTCACCTGATCGAGCTGATTGACGGCATCGCCGACCTGGCTGATGCCCTGCGTTTGCTCGACGCTGGCCGCACTGATTTCGGCGATGAGGTCATTCACCCGCTTGACCTGGCTCACGATGTCTTGCATCGACTTGCCTGCGTCGTCCACCAGTTTGGAGCCGGTCTCGACCCTCTCCACGCTTTCGCCGATCAACGATTTGATCTCCTTGGCAGCGCTGGCGCTGCGCTGCGCGAGGCTGCGCACTTCGCTTGCCACCACCGCGAAGCCGCGGCCCTGTTCGCCCGCGCGCGCCGCTTCGACCGCGGCGTTCAAGGCCAGGATGTTGGTCTGGAAGGCGATGCCGTCGATCACGCTGATGATGTCGCTGATCTTCTTGCTTGACGCCGTGATGGCCACCATCGTGCTGACCACTTGACCGACCACCACGCCGCCGTTGGCCGCGGCCTCGCTCGCGCTGGTGGCCAGCTGATTCGCCTGGCGTGCGGTGTCGGAGTTCTGCTTGACCGTCGAGGTGAGCTGCTCCATCGACGCGGCGGTCTGCTGCAGGTTGGCGGCTTGCTCTTCGGTGCGCTGCGACAGGTCGGCGTTGCCGGTGGCGATCTGGGCGCTGCCGGTGGCGATCGAGTCGCTGTTCTGGCGCACGTTGCTGACGATGCCGACCAGGCTGTCCCTCATGGCGGCCAGGGCCCGCAGCAGCCTGGCCACTTCGTCCTTGCCGTCCACGTCGATGGGTTGGCTGAGGTCACCCTGGGCCACGGCATCGGCGGCCCGCACCGCCTGGTCTAGCGAGCGCGAGATGCCGCGCACCAGGAAGAAGCCGAAGAGCAGGGCGACCGACAGGCCGACGACGATCGCGGCGATCGCAATGGCGCGGATCGTCTCGTAGCGGCCGACTGCGGTGGTGTATTCCTTCTTCGCTTCGTCGAGTTGCAGTTGCAGCAGCGCCGCGATGCCTTCGCCCAGCGGAGCGTAGAGCGGCCGGATCTTCTCGACCACGACCTGATGCGCGGCCTTCGTGTCGTTGGCGCGCAGTGCAGCCACGGCCGGCCTGAGTCCTTCCTGCACGAACTTGTTGCGGTTCTCGGCGAAGGCCTTGGCCAGCTTTTCTTCGTTGGGCGTCAGCGTGGTTGCCATATAGACCTCCCACACCTTGCCGATCGCGACGATATTGGCCTCGACCTCGGCGGTGTTCCTGGCGACATCCGCCGCCGTCGCCTCGACCAACGTGACGGTAATGGCCAGCCGGTTGCGCAGCATCAGCCGCTGGATTTCAGCAATCTGCCCCGCCGGTATCGTGCGGTCTTCGTACACCGTCTTCAGTGCCGCATTGGACTTGGAAATGCCGAGCAGGCCAATGCTGCCGATGGCAATCAGCAGCGCGGACAGCAGGCCGATCAGGATCACGATCCGGGTGGATATCTTGAGCTTGTTCAAGGTGGCTTCTCGAGTGCGATGGTATGAATCGGTGCGCCCTCTGGGCCACAGTGGCGGCGTCAGACATGTTCCGCCAGTCTGGCTTGCAAGGCTTTCCCGATGCTTCTGCGAATATCGGTCACGGCTAGCGCCACTGAAGGGCAGAATGACGGCAGAAGAGCAGCACATTAATGACCTTGCATCCGTTCAACGTGTCCTTGACCACACGGTTGCGCAGCTTGTTTTGACGGGCCCGCGTGCCGTTGACGGTCACGACAGCGGCGATCATGCGATCGGCGCCAAAAGCCGGACCAATCTCACAGTCCGCGATGGCTGATGCCCCCGCCCTGGGAGTTCGCCCCTTGCCGGCCGGCGGGTGCTGCCGAAAACTGCGGCATGAACGCGCTGCCTGTATCGAGGGCGATTGGATAGGATCGATCAGCTTGCCTCCGACCTGCGGCACGCGCGTTCGGAGCTCGATGGTGGCGACCCCGCCAAGGCACAAAGCGTCGCGCTCGCCGTGCTGCAGTCTGCGGAGGTACGCGCAGACCTCCCGATGCAGGCACGGGCCATGCTCTGCCTTGCGGAATGCGAAAGAGCGACCTCGAAGATCCGCGTGGCCGCGAACTGGGCGCAACGCGGCGCCCACCTGTTCCACCTGCTTCGCGATGTGAGCGGTGAAGTCGACGCGTTGCTGATGTTTGCGCATTGCGCAAGCATGCTCGGGCGCAGCGAGGAATCGGTTGAATCTGCGCTGCTCGCGGTGCGCTTGCTCGAGGATGCGCCGCCGGGGTCACGGCAAAAGATGAGCGCCTTCAACTACCTCGGTCTCGCCTATTGTTTGAGCCGCAACTTTGCCCCGGCGGACGAGGCTCTGCAGCAGGCCGTGAAAATTGCGCAAGCCGGCGACACGCCGGCGGGCGCATTCCAGCCCCGGGCCAACCAGTTGTACGCGTCGATCATGCGTGCGGCCACGGAGCGCTACTTCCTCGGTCATCTTCCTTGCACTGCGGGCGTGACTGCGGCGCATGCCGCATGCGCAAAGCTCGATCGCGGCCAGGACACGCTGGTCGCAGGAAGCAAGGTGATCGCTTTGGCCTTGTGGGCCCTGATGTCCAGCATCGAGGCGACATGGTCCCGCAACTTCGAGCGGGCGGATGCAGACCTGGCCGAAGGCCATGCGTGGGCGGCCCGATATGGCGTGATGGCACGGATGAATGCCACCGAGGCCTGGGCCCGCGTGGAGCTTGCCTGGGCCATGGGGAGGCTTGAAGAGGCCGAGCGACATGCGATCGATCTGATCTCGATTGCGTCGACGGTCGAACACCAGCAACTCGCCTGCATGGGGCACCTGCTGCTCACGCAGCTCCTCGAGCTTCAAGGCAAAACCACGGAAGCGCTGGCTGAAACGCGCCGGCTGCGCCAACGCGAACAGGCCATCAGGTCCGAGGGATTGGAGAGCCGCGCGCGTGTGGTCGCGTGGCAGCTCGAGATCCGGCGCTCCGAGGGCGTCATGCTGCAACTGACCACTGCGTCTCGCGAGTTCGAGCGCCTGTCGATGGAAGACGCTCTCACGGGGATCGCGAATCGGCGCTTCTTCGAGCGCACGCTTGCGCAGCACCTGCGGACGCAGGCCGCGTCGCAAGCACGCCTTTGGATCGCCTTCCTCGACGTCGACCACTTCAAGCAGGTCAACGACCGTTTCTCACACGCGGTCGGGGACCGCGTGCTGGTGCGCATCGCCGAACTGTTGAAAGCGAATGTTCGGGGCAAGGACCTCCCGGCCCGACTCGGCGGAGACGAGTTCGTGGTGATGCTGGACGCCGCGCAAGAGCAGACGGCCGGACTCGCGTGCGATCGGATCTCGCGCGCGATTCAAGCCGAACCGTGGCACAGCATCGCGCCCGGCTTGCACGTGGCCGTGAGTCTGGGGCTGGCCTGCGCCGAGGCCGGCGATACCTTGGAATCGCTCTTGCACCGCAGCGATACCGCCATGTATTCACTCAAGCGAAAGCGCCACGCATCACCCGGGGGAGAGCCGGTGCGCGGGGACGATTCGGCGCCGGACAACCCGGCTGCGCGGCGTCCATGAACGGAATGAACAGGGCCTGCGTGGGTTGCGAGCGCGGCGCAACGGGGAATAGGCGAAGGGGATCGGGCTGAGCAGATTGACACGGTCACCTGTTCATGCAGACCGCGCTGGAAGGCGGCTCAGCGCGGGATCATGCCGGGGCTGCTGTCGCCTTCGTTCAAGTTGCGTGGCGGCAAGCCGGTGCGCCGCACGGCCAACGGAAAGGCACGGTCTGCGCTGGCCGTGCCGGCCGGGCACGCGCCGGTGTCGGCGGCCTGCTTGGCGGCGGCCATCAGCGGGTCGGCGTTGCCGCCCTGCGCAAAGCTGAAGTCTTCCGTCACCGCGCAGGTGGGCGCAAAGCCGTCGAAGTAGCGCCCCTCGTTGCGCTGGTTCACGCTTTCGAAATTGACCACGCTGTAAGTGCGCCCGCAGGCGCTGGTGGGCAAGAAGCCCACCGGCTTGCCGCAGGTGGTTTCGCCAACGGCCACCACCTCGACACCCGCACCCCGCAGACCGTTGATGACCTGCTCACTCGCCGAGCAGGTGCGCCGGCCCATCAGCACAAAGACCCGCGGCAGACTCAGCGCCGAGCCTTGCGCCGAGAAGCGGTAGCTGGTGTTGTTGCTGCCGGCGCGCTTGTCGTTGTAGAGCAAGGAGGCGTAGTTCAGATTGGTGCCCCGGGTGCCCGCGATGTACGACGCCAGCGTGCCGCCCGTGGACACGAGACCGCCGCCGTTGTAGCGCAGGTCCAGCACCACGTCCTGCACACCTTCGGCCACGAAGCGCGAGAACGCGGTTTCCAGCGGCGCCAGGGCTTGCGACACCATGTCCTTCACCGCCACATAACCCAGGCGCCGGCCAGCGGCCGTGGTGGTGACGGTGGTGCCGGTGACGGGCGTGAGATTGAAGATGGCGGCGCTCACGGTCAGCGTGCGCTCAACGCCATTGCGGCGCAGCGTCAGGTTGAGGATGTCACCAGCCTGCTGCGGCGTGAGGACCGCAAAGTCGTCGGCCGCGATCAGCTCGCTCACCGGGCGACCATTGACCGTCAGTACCCGGTCGCCACGCTGCACACCTTGTGCGGCGGCGGGCGACAGCGCTTCGACGTGGCGCACGTACAGCGGCAGCGCGCCGTTGCGGTTGAGTTCAAGGCCCGCCACCGACATGCCGTAGCCCAGCGTCGCGCCGTCGCCAAAGAAGCGGTTGAAGGACTCGGTGGTCTGGCTGCCGCTGTAGCGGTCGCGCGGGAAGTCGGCGCTGCGGCCGGTGTACAGCAGGGCGTCGAAGTAACCCTGCACATCTGCGTACGGCGCCGGGTCGGGCTGCGGCGAGATGCGGTACCAGAAGTACCACTCGTTCATGTAGTCACCGAGCCAGGCCTTCTGGCCGGCCACGCTGCAGTCGCTGGGCGGCGCGCTGCCACTGCCGCTGCCGCCATCGCCACCACCGCCGCAGGCCGCCAGCAGGGCCGGCAGCATCAGGATGGCCAAGCGCTTGCGCAAGGTTCGTGGGGTGGGGTGCAGCATGGTCGATGACTTTCTTGGGAAGGGTCTCGCCGGCCAGGGCCGACACCTACAATTCAAACTCTCGACGCGGTGCTTGCGTTGACATGGCGCGCAGGCCCTGCCGCCCCAGCTTGTATCGTTTTGTGCCCGTCAATTTGGCGCGGCCCCACAGGATAGCCCCGCCACCCGCCCCGCCACCATGACCGAGCTTGCCAAGTCCTTTGAACCTGCTGCCATAGAAGCCCGCTGGGGCGCGGCCTGGGCGTTGCCGGGTGTCGTGACACCCACGCTGGACCCGGCGCGGCCGTCCTTCAGCATCCAGCTGCCGCCGCCCAACGTGACGGGCACGCTGCACATGGGCCACGCGTTCAACCAGACGATCATGGACGCGCTGACGCGCTACCACCGCATGCTGGGCCACAACACCTTGTGGCTGCCAGGCACCGACCACGCCGGCATCGCGACGCAGATCGTCGTCGAACGCCAGCTGCAGGAAAACGGCCTGTCTCGGCACGACCTGGGGCGCAAGAATTTTGTCGCCCAGGTGTGGGACTGGAAAGCGACGTCGGGCGCCACCATCACGAACCAGATGCGCCGCATGGGCGACAGCGTGGACTGGTCGCGCGAGTACTTCACGATGGACGAGAAGCTCTCCGCAACCGTGACCGAAACCTTCGTCCGCCTCTTCGACGAAGGCCTGATCTACCGCGGCAAACGGCTCGTCAGCTGGGACCCGACGCTGAAGAGCGCGGTGTCGGACCTGGAAGTGGAAAGCGAAGAAGAAGACGGCTTCCTGTGGCACATCCGCTACCCATTGGAAGACGGCAGCGGCTCGGTGGTGGTGGCCACCACACGGCCCGAAACGATGCTGGGCGACACGGCGGTGATGGTGCACCCCGAAGACGAACGCTACACGGCGCTGGTGGGCAAGAGAGTGCAGTTGCCGCTGTGCGACCGCCTGATTCCGGTCATCGCCGACAGCTATGTAGACCGCACTTTCGGCACCGGCGTCGTCAAGGTCACGCCCGCGCATGACGTGAACGACTATGCCGTCGGCCAGCGCCACAGCCTGCCCATGATCGGCGTGCTCGACCTTGACGCCAGGGTCAACGCCAACGCGCCCGCCGCCTACCGCGGCCTGGACCGTTTCGTGGCGCGCAAGCGGGTCGTCGCCGACCTCGACGCGCTCGGTTTGCTGGTCGATACCAAGAAGCACCGCCTCACCGTGCCACGCTGCGCCCGCACCGGCCAGGTGGTGGAGCCGATGCTCACCGACCAGTGGTTCGTGGCCGTCAACAAGGCCGCCGCCGACGGCGGCAGCAGCATCGCCGAAAAAGCGCGCCAGGCCGTCAGCAGCGGCCAGGTGCGATTCGTGCCCGAGCAGTGGGTCAACACCTACAACCACTGGATGGACAACATCCAGGACTGGTGCATCAGCCGCCAGCTCTGGTGGGGCCACCAGATCCCGGCCTGGTACGGCACGGGTGGTGAACTCTTTGTCGCCCGCAGCGAAGAAGAAGCCCGCAGCCGCGCGCATGCGGCCGGCTACAGCGGGCCGCTGGCACGCGATGAAGACGTGCTCGACACCTGGTATTCGTCGGCGCTGGTGCCTTTCTCCACGTTGGGCTGGCCGGCAAAGTCAGTGGAACAGGATTTGTTCCTGCCCAGCACGGTGCTGGTCACCGGCTTCGACATCATCTTCTTCTGGGTCGCCCGGATGATCATGATGACCACGCACTTCACGCGAACCGCTGATTGCCCAGAGGGCAAGGTTCCCTTCCGCGATGTCTACATCCACGGCCTGGTGCGCGACGCGCAAGGCCAGAAGATGAGCAAGAGCGAAGGCAATGTGCTCGACCCGGTGGACCTGATCGACGGCATTGCGCTGGAACCGCTGCTGGAAAAACGCAGCACCGGCTTGCGCAAGCCCGAGACCGCACCGCGCGTGCGCAAGCAGACCGAGAAGGAATTTCCGCAAGGCATCCCCGCCTTTGGTGCCGACGCGCTGCGCTTCACGATGGCCAGCTACGCCACGCTGGGCCGCAACATCAACTTCGACAGCAAGCGCTGCGAGGGCTACCGCAACTTCTGCAACAAGCTCTGGAACGCCACCAAGTTTGTGCTGATGAATTGCGAAGGCAAGGATTGCGGCTTGCAGGAGCACACCAAGGCCGAGTGCGCACCTGGCGCGCCCTTCCACGGCTACATGAAATTCTCGATGGCCGACCGCTGGATCAGCGGCGAATTGCAGCGCGTGGAAGCCGCAGTCGCCCAGGGCTTTGCCGACTACCGGCTCGACAACGTGGCCAACGCTGCCTACAGCTTTGTCTGGGACGAGTATTGCGACTGGTACCTGGAGATTGCCAAGGTGCAGATCCAGCACGGCACTGACGCCGAACAGCGTGCCACGCGCCGCACGCTGATCCGCACGCTGGAAACCGTGCTGCGGCTGCTGCACCCGCTGGCGCCTTTCATCACAGCTGAATTGTGGGACAGCGTGGCGGTGGTGGCAGGCCGCAAGGTGGCTGGCGACAGCCAGACCGTCGTCACCGCGGCCTACCCCAAGGCGCAGCTGGAAAAGGTCGATCCGGCGGCTGACGAATGGATGCAGCGCCTGAAGACCGTTGCCGCAGAAATCCGCCGCCTGCGCAGCGAGATGAGCCTGTCCCCTGCCGATCGCGTGCCACTGCTGACAATCGGCGACGAGACCTTTGTGCGCAGCGCCACGGCGGTGCTGCAGGCGCTGGCGCGGCTGGCCGACGTGCGCGTGCTGGACGATGAAGCCGCCTTTGCGTCGGCGACGCAAAGCACGCCTGTGGCGGTGTGCGGCGAGTTGCGCCTGGCGCTGCACGTGCAGATTGACGTGGCGGTGGAACAAGCACGCCTGGACAAGGAGATCACCCGCCTGCAAGGCGAGATCGTGAAAGCCGACGCCAAGCTGTCCAACGAGAGTTTCGTCGCCCGCGCGAAAGCGGCAGTCGTCGATCAGGAACGGGCGCGGCTGGCCGACTTCAAGCAGGCTTTGGCTCGCTTGCAGGACCAGCGTTTGCGGCTGGGCCCGGCGGCTTAGGCGGGCTGGCAGCCCGGCGCGGCCGGTCGGCTTTCAGCACATCGTCGATGCGCTGCGCCACCAGCCAGGCGCCGCGCAGCCGCGATTCACGCGTGGTGCTGCCGACGCGTGGCGTCACCTGCAGCGTGTCGAGGTTGCGCAGCGCCCGCCCGGGGTCCTGCGCGCCGGGTTCCAGGCTGTCCAGCCAGGCGGCAGCCAGCGGGCCGCTGCTCAAGGCCCTGGCCAGCGCCTGGTCGTCGAAGAGCGATGAATGCGAAAGGCTCACGATCACCTGCTGCTGCTTGGCAGCACTCAGCAGACGGTCACCGAAGAGGCCGTCGAATCGGGACTGAGGGTGCAACAGCACGCACACCGCGTCGCAGGCGCGCATCAGGTCCAGCAGCGGCACCGGCTTCACGCCGGCCTGTGGCCACGCGGGATCGTCGGCATGCACAGCCGGGTCGTAGCCCAGCACCCGCGCCCCGAAAACCAGCAGCATGCGCGCCAGCTGCAACAGGCTGGGCGTGACGCCGACGATGCCCACGGTGCAGGCACCCAGCTCGCGGCCAACGAGCAGTCCGCCATCGCCGAGGACCGGCACCCGGCGCAACATCGCCAGCAGCGCACCGACCACAAATTCCGCCTCGGCCGCGGCGCTGGCACCCGCAGCCCGTGCCACTTCCACACCGGCTCGGGCACATGCCTCGAGGTCGATGTTTTCCGCACCCGCCGACAGCCGCCCCACCACCCGCAGGTGTGGCGCGTGCCACAGCACGCTGGCGTCCAGCGTCACCGACGGCGGCAGGATGGCTGCACGTGCCGTGGACAGGGCCAGGCGCGCCGCGACGGGGTCGCTGGCAAGCTCGGGCGCGACGCGCACGGCGTGGCGTGAAGCCAGCCAGTGCTGCACTTCGGCCGGTATCGGCTCGACGATCAGCACGTCCAGCGGCGCATGCGGCTGCGTGTCATGAAAAGGGCGATGGTCCACATGTGAAAATCGGCTCGTCACCACATCGTCTGAAGCCCCCATGCGCGTCCAAAAGGCAATATTCCCCGTTGCGGGCCTCGGCACCCGCTTTCTGCCGGCCACCAAGGCCCAGCCCAAAGAGATGCTGCCGGTGGTGGACAAGCCGCTGATCCAGTACGCGGTGGAAGAGGCCTACGCAGCGGGCGTGCGCGAAATGATCTTCGTCACCGGCCGCCACAAGCGCCCGATCGAAGACCACTTCGACATGACTTACGAGCTGGAAGTGGCGCTGGAAAACGCCAACAAGCAAGAACTGCTGAGCGTGGTGCGCAGCGTCAAGCCCGACGACATGGAATGCATCTACGTGCGCCAGCCGCAGGCCCTGGGCCTGGGCCACGCGGTGTTGTGCGGCCGCAAGCTCATCGGCAACGAACCCTTCGCCGTGCTGTTGGCCGACGACCTGATGGTGCACGACAAGCCGATCCTGAAGCAGATGGTGGAACAGTATGACGAGTGGCGCGCGTCGATCATCGCCGTGCAGGAAGTGCCGGCGGAGCACACGCGCCGCTATGGCATCGTGGCGGGCATCGAGGTCAACGACCGGCTGGTGGACATCCAGCGCATCGTCGAAAAGCCCGCACCTGAAGATGCGCCCTCACGCCTGGGTGTGGCCGGCCGCTACATCCTGACGCCGGGCGTCTTCCACGAGATTGCCACTCAGCCGCGCGGCGTGGGTGGCGAGATCCAGCTCACCGACGGCATTGCGTCGCTGCTGCGGCGCGAGAAGGTCTTTGCCTACCGCTATGAAGGCAAGCGCTACGACTGCGGCAGCAAGGAAGGCTTCCTGGAGGCCAATGTCGAACTCGCCCTGGCGCACCCGCAACTGGGGCCAGGCTTCCGGCAGTTCTTGAAGGAGCTGAAGCTGTAGCGGTTTCAGCCCGACGGCGCTCTTCAGCGGCGCCGCAGCACGTGCATGAAATCGGCACCGGCAGTGGTCTGCTCCACCAGGTCGTTGCCGGTCTGGCGGGCGAAGGCCTGGAAGTCGCGCACCGAGCCGGCGTCGGTGGACACCACCCGCAGCAGTTCGCCGCTGACCATGTCAGCCAGCGCCTTCTTGGCCTTGAGGATGGGCAGCGGACAGTTCAGCCCGCGCGTGTCGAGTTCCCGATTGACTTCTTGCATGGCTGAATTCTAGGCGCGCGGCGGAAGATCGATGAATTGGGGTTCATGCCCCCGAGAACGTAGCCAGTCGGCCATCGCATAGCCGGTGCCGGCGCGCCAACAGCGGATGTCCTGCGGCTGCATCAGCTTGTATTCAGCCAGTTCGGGAGACAGACGCACCTCGCCCTGCGCCACCGCGTGGTACGCGATGATGATCTGGTTCATGCGCTGGAAATCATAGACGCCGATGAGCTTGAGCGACTGCACGGTCAGCGCCGTCTCTTCACCGATCTCGCGCCCGATGCCTGCTTCCGGCGTCTCACCGGCTTCCATGAACCCCGTGATCAACGCAAACATGCGCCCCGGCCAGGCCGCATTGCGCGCCAGCAGGATGCGGCCTTCGCGGTCGCTGCATTCGATGACCGCCGCCAGCACCGGCACCGGGTTGTCCCAGTGCGTCCAGCCGCAGGCGGGGCAGCGCAGACGCTCTTTGGGGCCACCGTCTTCGTCAGCGGTTTGCAGCGCCAGGCCGGTGCCGCAATTCAGGCAAAAGCGCGGCTCGAAACTCATACCGCGATCATGCGGGAAACACGCCCGTGGACAGGTAACGGTCGCCGCGGTCACAGACAATGAAGACGATGGTGGCGTTTTCCAGCGTCCTCGCCAACTGCAGCGCGACCCAGCAGGCGCCGGCCGCCGAGATGCCGGCAAAGAGCCCTTCTTCACGCGCCATGCGGCGCGCCATGCCTTCGGCATCGGCCTGGCTCACCAGCACGGTCTCATCCACCGCTCGGGCGTCGTAAATCTTGGGCAGATAGGCCTCGGGCCACTTGCGAATGCCGGGGATGCGCGAACCCTCGGCCGGCTGCGCGCCGACGATGCGCACGGCCGCGTTCTGCGCCTTCAGGAAGCGAGATACGCCAGTGATGGTGCCGGTGGTGCCCATCGCGCTGACAAAGTGCGTGATGCGGCCCTGCGTGTCGGCCCAGATCTCGGGGCCGGTGGTTTCTTCGTGAACCCGCGGGTTGTCGGCGTTGGCAAACTGGTCCAGCACCCGGCCTTTGCCGTCGCGCTGCATGGTCTCGGCCAGATCGCGCGCGTATTCCATGCCGCCTGAACGGGGTGTCAGGATCAGTTGGGCGCCGAAGGCCTTCATGGTCTGCGCACGTTCGATCGACAGGTCCTCCGGCATGATCAGCACCATGCGGTAGCCGCGGATGGCGGCGGCCATGGCCAGCGCGATGCCGGTGTTGCCCGAAGTCGCTTCGATCAGTGTGTCGCCAGGACGGATCTCACCGCGTTCTTCGGCGCGACGGATCATGCTGATGGCTGGCCGGTCCTTCACCGAACCCGCCGGGTTGTTGCCTTCCAGCTTGCCCAGGATGACGTTGCCGCGCAGTGCACCAAACTCACCGGGCAGGCGCTGCAGGCGCACCAGCGGAGTGCCGCCGATCACGTCTTCCAGCGTCTTGTAGGACACGGTTTGTGTCATTTGATCTCCTCCAAACGGCATTGATTGTCGCAGTGCCGAAAAGAGCGCACAGGGTGCGTGTGATAATGAAAACGCTTCGGCGAGCCACTCCAAGCTTTCCTGCCCTCGTGACGAAATCGGTAGACGTAGCGGATTCAAAATCCGCCGCCGCAAGGCGTGCCAGTTCGAGTCTGGCCGAGGGCACCAGCCGGGCTTTTGCAGCCCTCATTTGCGATCTCATTCATGCCGCCGATCCCGACCATCACCAAGAATCTGATGCTGGCCTGCACGGCGGTGTTTTGCCTGCAGCTGTTCATCCCGCTGACCGCCTGGTTTGCGCTCTTCCCCGTGGCCAGCGGCAACTTCATGCCCTGGCAGGTGGTGACCTACGCCTTCCTGCACGGCGGCTTCGGCCACCTGTTTTTCAACATGCTCGGGCTGTGGATGTTTGGCTCCGAACTTGAACGGCTGTGGGGCGGGCGGCGCTACTGGCACTTCTTGCTCGCGGGTGTGCTGGCTGCGGCTGCGGCGCAGATCATCTTCACCTACTTCACGGGTTCGCGCGTGCCCACCTTGGGCGCGTCGGGTGCGCTCTTCGCGCTGCTGCTGGCCTTTGGCATGCTGTTTCCCAACCGCATCATCATGCCGCTGTTCCCGCCGATCCCGATGAAGGCGCGCACCTTCGTCATCCTCTTCGGCGGCATTGAATTGCTGCTCGGTTCGGGCCTGCTGGACTCTGTGCTGGGCGGCGGCGTAGGCAATATCGCCCACTTCGCTCATTTGGGCGGCATGGTGGGTGGCTTCCTGATGATCCGCTACTGGCGCGGTCAGCCGCCTTTCGGGTCACGCAAACGGCGTTGAAGATGTTCCTGGCTGCGTCAGGCCCTGCAGCACGGTGGGGTAACGCAGCTTCAGCCGCAGCTCGGTCTTCAAGCGCCGGTTGTCCAGCCGGCGCGATTCGCTCATGAAGCTCATTTGCATCGCACCCAGCGTGGCCACGGCTTGGGCTCGGCTGATGCGCGGCGGCGCCGGCAGTCCGCACACTTTGGCGGCCAGGTCGAAATAGTCGCCCATCTTCAAGTCGGTGTCGTCACTGGCGTGATAGACGCGCTGCGGCGCACCGCACCGCAAGGCAACCACGCAGGCGCGCGCCAGGTCGTCGGCATGAATGTGGTTGGTGTGCACGTCGTCGGCCTCCACCAGCACCGGCGTGCCGCGCAGCAGGCGGTCGCGCGGGTGGCCCCCCGGTCGGTCAGTCGCGTAGATGCCGGGGATGCGCAGGATGCTGACCGTGACGCCGCTTCTGCGGCCGAACCAGCGTAGCTGCGCTTCGGCATCGACGCGGCGACGCGCGCGGTCGGTGTCGGGACTCACGGCCCTTGTTTCGTCGAAGCGTGCACCGCCGCAGTCACCATACACGCCGCTGGTGCTGGCATAAACCAGCCGCCGCACCCGCCCGCCCCGTGCCAGCGCGGCCAGCAGCGAGCGGGTGCGCGAGTCGGTGGCGCCCAGGCCCGGTGGCGGCGCCAGGTGCAGCACGGCGTCGGCCACGCCGCCCAGCCGGCCGAGTGTCTGCGGTACATCAAGATCGCCCAGCAACGGCACCGCGCCGCGTTCACGCAGCAATGCACAGCGATCAGGCGAAGAGGTCAGGGCCAGCACCCGCCAGCGCGGCGTCAGCAGTGGCAGCACGCGCAGGCCGACATCGCCACAGCCGACGATCAGCAGCGTCGGTCGGCGCGCATGCGAAGCAGGGACGGTCATAGGGTGGTGGGGGTGTTGGGCTGCCGGGTGACAATCACGGACCAGTTTACGTGGGCCTTCTCAGGCCAATTCGCAGCCTCATGAGCTTCCAGATCACCCTCCAGCCCGCCGCCCGCAGTTTTGCCGTCGAGCGTGACGAAGCCATCCTGCCCGCCGCCATCCGCCAGGGCATCGGCCTGCCCTACGGCTGCCGAGACGGCGCATGCGGGTCCTGCAAGAGCAAGCTGATCGAAGGCCGCGTCATCCACGGTGCGCACCAGTTGAAAGCCTTGTCGGTGGCCGAGGAAGAAGCGGGCTTCATCCTGACCTGTTGCGCCACGCCGCAGACCGACTGCGTAGTGGAAGCGCGCAGCGTGCCCGGTGCCGGCGAATACCCGGTGCTGAAGATGCCCAGCCGCGTGCAGAGCATCGACAAGCCGACCCCCGACGTGGCGGTGCTGCGCCTGCAGTTGCCGGCCAACCAGAACCTGCAGTACCGCGCCGGCCAGTACGTGGAATTCATCCTGCGCGACGGCGCGCGGCGCAGCTACAGCATGGCCAACGCGCCCGATTCGCTGGGCAGCCCGCCGGCCATTGAACTCCACCTGCGCCACATGCCCGGAGGCAAGTTCACCGACCACGTCTTCACGGCGATGAAGGAGAAGGACATCCTGCGCATGGAGGGCCCCTTCGGCAGTTTCTTCCTGCGCGACGATTCCACCAAGCCGATGATCCTCTTGGCCAGCGGCACCGGCTTCGCACCCATCAAGGCCATCATCCAGCAGCTGCAGCACGGGGGCATTCAGCGTCCGGCCCTGCTGTACTGGGGCTGCCGCAAAAAGGCGGATCTCTACCAGCACGAATGGTGCCTGCAAGCCGCCGCCGAGATGCCCAGCCTGCGCTACGTGCCGGTGTTGTCCGAACCCACTGCCGACGACGGCTGGACAGGCCGCACCGGCTTCGTCCACCAAGCGGTGATGGCCGACTGGCCTGACCTTTCAGGCCACCAGGTCTATGCCTGCGGCGCGCCGGTGATGGTGGACTCGGCGCAGCGCGACTTTGTCGCGCGCTGCGCCCTGCCCGCGGAAGAGTTCTATGCCGACGCCTTCACCTCGGAGGCCGACAAACACGGCCCGGCCTGAAGCGCTGCCTGTCAGTCGAAGGGCGTGGGCCGCATCTGCAGGTGCACCTTGGCGCGCGGCGAAAAGCTGACGCGACGCCTTTCGACAATCTGTTCGCTGCGGCCCTGCCCTTGCAGCCTGCCTTCGACCAGTTCGTAGCCCATCAGCGCGACCACACGGTCGCCCAAGAAGATCGGGCGCGCGTTGCCGTACCAGTCGGTGCACGACGCCTTGCAACCGTCATCGACCCGCGGCCCGGCCTGCGCAGCCAGGTCGCCCAGCGCTGTGAAAGACAGGCCGCGCTGGCGTAGCACGACCACCGCGGCGCTGGGTTCGGCCCGTGCCGGGTAGGCCGTGCGCCGCGTCGATTCGCTGCTGACCACCGGCAGGCCCAGCAGGCCTTCGTCGGCGCCTGTGGCGCGGTAGAAGAAGCCGTGGCTGCGGGTCTCGCCCTGTCGCGAGCCGGTCTGGACGTGGTGGCCTTGGATGCGGGCTTCCATGCGGGCGTCCATGCGGGCTTCACGACGCCAACGGACCGCAGGCAACCGCACGGCGCTGAAGTGCAGATCGGCGCCCGAGTTGCCCACCAGCAGCGCGTGGTCGCCCAGCGCCTCGATGCGCTCCACGGCGTGCTGCGGCTCCAGCGCCACCGCGTCACCCGGCTGCGCATAGCGCAGCGCCCAGGCGCTGTCGCCCGCGCCCCACAGCAGCCAGTCGCCCACAAAGCGATTCTGCAGGCCTGGCAGATCCGGCCCCGGCAGGCGGCGGTAGTGTTCCCGCGACGCGGCGCTGCGGCCGTCGCCAAAGGCCGCCAGCGGCACACGCAGCAAGGCCGTGCGGCCGCGGCTGCTGGAGGCACCGAACATGCCTTCTCCGCTGCCCTGTTCGCGCAGGAGCACGTTCAGATGGCCTTGTGCATCCTCCAGGAACGACATCTGGTCGGTGGGCACACCCGCGGTCTTCAGGCCGCTGGGTGCGCTGCCATCCAGCGGCAGGCGGAACACGGCGGACTGCGGCGCGTTGGCCGGGTCGCGGTCGGCGGCCGAACCGCGCCGCGGGTTTTGCGCGGTCCACACATACACCGACCCTGAAGAGACGTAGAACACGCGTCCCACAGGCCCGAGCACGGCGCTGGAGTCACACCGCAACGGTGCCGCACCCAGGTCGCAGCTGGTGACGCTGTGCAGCGCCAAGGGCTGGCCGGGCTCGAAGTCGTCATCGGTGCGGAAGACGCGTGTGGCCGGCAGGATGCGGTCGAAGTCGGAGGGCACCGACTGCCCGCTCCAGCGCCGAAGCGCCGGCATCATCTGCGCCCACGGCGGGCCCCACGGCTGCAGCACGGTGGGCGAATAGAAGACCAGCTTCTGGCCCACCAGGCGGCTGGCGTAGTTGCGCGCCGAGTAGTAGTCGAAACTGCGCAGGTGGTAAGTGGCGCGGTAGGCCAGACTGCCGTTGTCGGCGAGTTCGAACAGGCCGATCTCGGTGCCGCCACGCGCATAGCTGTAGCCCACCACGACGACCGTGCTGCCGGAGACCAGCAGTTCGTCGTACCAGGCGCCGCGCGGGTCGCTGCCGGGTGCGTAAGCGTCGAGTTGCGAAACCGGCTGCAACTGGTCACCGCCGACGCGCACGGTGAAGAGGCGGCCGCGGCGCAGGATGATGAGGTGGTCTCCGGCGCGCTTGACGATGCCGCCTTCATCAACACCCGCGGTCTGCTGATTGGTGATGCTGTCGCTGGCCTCTGCAGCGCGGTCCGCACCCGCTTTGTTGGGCATCGCCGCGGCGGCGGGCGCTGGCGCGGCCAGCGACTGCGCCATGCCGGCTTCGTTGCGCGCGCGGGCCTGCTGCCGCAACTGCGCTGCCGTTCGCCAGCGGTCCAGCGCCGTGGCGAGTTCGGCTTCGTCACGGTAGGCGGTGAGCGTCGTCGCCGCATGGCTGCTGCCTGCGATGGGGAGCACAGCGCTGACCGACAGGGCCAGCAGCGACAAGTAGTAGGCGAGGTGCCGCATGACGCGCATTCGAAGTGGAGACAAGCGCTTCAACGGCCCAGACGAGCAAACGGGGTGAAACCCGGTCGCTCCGAATGTGATGCTGCCCAAAGCGAGGCCGGCAACACGGCGCCGCCTTGCGGTGTGGCTGCGGCATACTTGTGCGCGAGCCGGTGACCGTGCCAAGGAGTCCGGGCCAGCCATCATGGACGAATTGCCTGTGGACCTTAGACCATGCACGCTTTGATCCGCGCCAGTTGCCCGGCACGACAGCCTGCGATGTCGGCCGTGTTTGGTCGGCTCAGGCGGCTGCTGTTTACCGCGTGTGCTGTCGCTGGTTGGATGTTCGCGCTGCCGCTGAGCGCTGACGCGGCTCGACTCGCCCTGGTTGTGGGCAACGACAACTACACGGCAGTGCCGAAGCTGCGCAATGCCCGCAACGATGCCCAAAGCGTGGCGCGCGAGCTCGAAGCAGCCGGATTCAAGGTCACACGGGTACTCGATGCCAACCGCAGCACGCTCAATGAACAGCTGGACGCTTTCCTGCGCCGCATCGACAAAGGCGACGAGGTGGTGTTCTACTTCTCCGGCCATGGTTCGCAGCCGCCGCAGCTGGGGCCGTTCCTGTTGCCGGTGGACATACAGGTCAACGACGAACGCGTGATCGCCCGCGACGCGCTGTCGCTGGAACAGGTGGTGGACGACCTCAACAAGCGAGCGAGGTTTTCACTGGTGATCGTGGACGCCTGCCGCGATGACCCTTTCCGCGACACCCGCGCCGGCCGCTCCTTGCCGCCCGGATCGGCCCTGTCCCGCATCGAACCCCCTAAGGGCACGATGATCATCATGGCCGCGTCCAAAGGCCAGCAGGCGCTGGACCGCCTGGGCGACAAGGACCCCGTCAACAATGGCCTGTTCACCCGCGAACTTATCAAGCAGATGCGGCAGCGGGGCCAGTCGGCTGGTGAGATGATGAAGAAGGTTCGCGCCAACGTGGAGAGCGCCGCGCTGGCCGTCAACCATGCGCAGCGGCCGTCGCTGGTGGACGAGTCCTCCAGCGACTTTTTCTTTTACCCAGGCCGGGGTACTGCCGCAAGCCCTGCAGCCGATTCTGCTGCGGCGCCAGCCACCGAAAGCCGGCCACCGCCCAGCCTGGCTGCAGCGCCATCCACCTATGGGCCTCAGCGTGAGTTTGACGCCTGGGACACGGCCATCCAGAGCAACACGCGTGCAGCCTTCGAGGACTTCATCCGCCAGTTTCCCGACGGGCGCTACAGCTCCAAGGCGCGTTCGCTGCTGGCCAACCTGATTGCCGGCACAAGCGCCGTGTCGGCGCCCCTGCCGGTCGCCACGCAAGCTGCAGCAGGGCGGTCCCGGGCGGAGCATGAGCTCTGGGAAAGGGCCACCGCCAGCAAACGCCGCGCCGACTACGAGGCCTATCTGGCCATCCATCCAGCCGGTCGCTTCGCGGATCAGGCCCGCGACGCCCTGAAGCTCAGCCGCTGAAGGGCTGGCGCCATGACCGAGAGCCATGACTTCCCACACCTCGCGATGAAATTTCACAAACGCTTCAGCCAGGTCACGCTGCTTGCCGGCACCGTCGCTGCGATGCTGGCCCCCTGCGTGGCCACTGCACAGAGCTACACCCGCCAGCAGCTGCAGGACACCTACGCCAGCCAAATCAGCACGGAGTCACTCAAGGCCGAAGTCACGTCCAGCGGCAATGTGCGCTTCCGCCGCGACGGCCGCACTTACGTCATCCACGTCGACGACCGTGACGCCTTGTACTTCCGCCTGACGATGGCTTTCGTCGCCGACGACAAGAGCCAAGAGATGCGCCAGCGCAGACTGGAGGGCTGCAACACGGCCACGGCCGAAATCAAGGTGATCAAGTGCTTCCTCGACGAGGACGGCGACCCCAACTTTGCGGCAGAGATGTTCCTGATCGTGCCCGGTGACTTCAAGGCCTCCTTCACGCGCACGATGCGTGCCCTGGACAGCGCCTACGATCGCTACACGCGCAAGATCGCCGAGTTGCGCTGAGAGCAGAGCTCAGAAGCGCGGTGCGGGCCCTTCGCCCTGACGTTTGGGATCGCACTGCATGTCCATCAGGCCCAGCACTTCACCGCCGGGGCCGACGATCTCACCTTCAAGCTGACCTGTCTGGCGGTCAATGGAGAACCGCGTGACGGCCATCTTCTGGAACGCCGGAAACCAGGTGAAGAGCCAACTGCCGCGCCAATCGACGTAGGCCTGGCCCGTGTGCGCAGGGCTGTAAGCGGCGGAATAGTGGGTCTGCGTGGCCACGTACTTCATGCGTTCGCCCGTGGGCAGCACGTTCGAGCGCTGCACGAAGGCAGTCATGTTGTTGTCGCGCAGGGCAAGCTCGAGGTGGGCGGTGCCGCGTTTGGCCGCACCGCGCACGGCCCGGGTGCGCGCCTGCACGTTGGGGTCGTTGTCGTTCTTGTCGCTGGCTGATTCGGGCGCTGCTTCCACGCCGCGCGGCGCCGCCGCAGGTTCTGCAGCCAGTGCCGCAGCCGCCCCGGACTGCAGGCCGGCCGCGATGGTGCCCTGGCACTGCAAGTACAGGTGGAACATCTGGGCCTGGGCCGGGGGCGCGGCCAAAGCCAGAGCCACCGCCGTTGCGGCACCCCCCAGGCTGCGGACCCCCAACACGTTCACTTCTTCACGGGCGGCTTGGCACCGGTGCCGACTTCACGCCCGGCTTCGGTCTGACCACCCTGCACTCCCAGCCGGCCGCCCGCACCCAGCCCGCCTCGCACGGTTTGTGCCTTGTACACGCGCAAAGCGACGACCATCTTGTTGTAGGCGTCGACGAAAGCTGCCGCCACCATCTTGCCTTCAGGCGTGCTGGTGTAGCCGCTGCCACCTCCGGCACCAAAGGCTGAAAACACACTGCCGCCGAGGCCGAAGTCCCAGTTCTTGGAGTAGCCCTCGGCCGCAGAAATCTGCACGGTGGAGCGCACATCCACCAGCAGCAGGATGGTCCCGGCTTCGTTCATCTTGGCGTTGCCCGCCACGGCGCCCGCGCCAGGCACGATGCGGTTCAGCAGCCCACCAACCGCGCCGCCAGCACCCGCTGTGCCGCGGGCGTTCATCATGATTTCAGGGCTCAGGGAATAGTCGGCACCCACCTGCTGGCCGGTGCCGAAGTTGCTGCCAGCGCGGCCTTCATCGCCTCGCATCTGGCCCCGCTCATTCTGGATACCCTGCATGCCGCGGCCGCGCTCGACCACCGCGAAGCAGTTGGACTGCTGGATCATCATGCGCAGCATGGGCACCGTGGAACCCAGGCGGTACTGGCTGTAGTAGTGGTTGTACCAAGAGGCGTTGGTGTTCTCTTCGATGCGGATCGTGCCCAGCGTCTCGGGGCAGCGCTCGAGCTTGCCGTTGCCACCGGCTGAAGTGCCCCCGCCAGCTGCACCCGTCACGGGGGTCGCGCTGCCACCACCAAGGCTTGGCGCGGTGGCCAGACACCCGCCGAGAAATGCCGCCGACGCCACAGCGCCCAGTTTCAACCAATGAACCGTATTCAATGCGCGCATCTTCTGTTCCTCCGGTGTCAGATCTGGGTGGTTGTCGATGCGCAAACGCACACACAACTTTATATCATCTTACTTCTGCTTCAAGCCACAAGGCTGTCCCGTCAACCGAGGTAGCACTCTCTTTGCACCGCGGCTATTCGCCGAGATAGGCAGCCCTGACCTTGGGGTCATTCAGCAGCGCCTTGGCGTCGCCCGTCATCGTGATCTCGCCAGACTCCATGACATAGCCACGGTTGGCCAGGCTCAGCGCGCGCGACGCGTTCTGCTCCACCAGCAGCACGGTCGTGCCGCGGCTGTGGATGTCGGCCACGACTTCGAAGATCTTGTCGACCATGATCGGGCTCAGCCCCATGCTGGGCTCGTCCAGCAGCAGCACTTTCGGATTTGCCATCAGCGCGCGGCCCATGGCCAGCATCTGCTGCTCGCCGCCGCTCATGGTGCCGGCCAGCTGCGTGGCGCGTTCCTTCAGGCGCGGGAAAATGGCGAAGACCTTGTCGATGTCGACCAGGATCTGCGCCTTGTCGTTGCGCACGAAGGCGCCCATCAGGAGGTTTTCGGTGATGGTCATGCGGGTGAAGGTGCCGCGGCCTTCGGGCACCATCACCAGGCCCTGTTTGACCAGTTCCCAGGCGCCCTGGCCCTTGATGGGCTTGCCCATGAACTCAATCTGGCCGTCCGCCACTGCCTGCGTGCCGGTGATGGCCTTGAGCGTGGTGGTCTTGCCGGCGCCATTGGCACCGATCAAGCTGACCAGTTCACCCTGTCGCACTTCAAAGCTCACACCCTTGACGGCCTGGATGCCGCCATACGCGACCTTCAAGCCGCTAACTTTCAGGAGTGTCGGGCTCATGTTGCTGCTGCCTTGTGTCCAGCCCCGAGGTAAGCCTCGATCACCTTTTCGTTGCGCTGCACGTCAGTCGGGTTGCCTTCGGCGATCTGCTTGCCATAGTCGAGCACCGTGACGCGGTCGCACAGGCCCATCACCAGCTTCACGTCGTGTTCGATCAGAAGGATCGTGCGGCCGTCCTTGCGGATGCGGTCGATCAATTCGCGCAGCACCACCTTTTCGGTCGCGTTCATGCCGGCGGCGGGTTCGTCCAGCGCAATCAGTTTCGGGTCGGTGGCCAGGGCGCGGGCTATTTCCAGCCGGCGCTGGTCGCCATAGCTCAGGGTGCGCGCCCGAAATTCGGCGTAACGGCCGATGCCCACGTAGTCCAGAAGTTCTTGTGCGCGCTGCGCGATGGCAGCTTCTTCTGCCTTGAAGCCAGCCGTGCGAAAGACAGCGCCGAAGAGACCCGAATGGGTCCGCACATGGCGGCCGACCATGACGTTTTCCAAAGCCGTCATTTCGGGGAACAGGCGGATGTTCTGGAAGGTGCGCGCGATGCCCTGCTTGGCCACCTCGTGCACCGCACTGGGTTTGTAGGGGCTGCCGCCAAGCTCGAATGTCCCGGCGTCCGGCGTGTACAGGCCCGTGATGACGTTGAAGAAGGTCGTCTTGCCCGCGCCGTTGGGGCCGATCAAGCCATAGACCTGGCCTCGCTGGATGGTGATGCCCACGTCAGACAGGGCCTGCAAGCCGCCGAAGCGCTTGCTGACACCGGCCACCTTGAGTACGGTTTCGCTCATGTGCTGCACCTTTGCGTGTCAGCGGCCCGCAGCGGGCGTGGCCGCTGCTGCCGTGTCTGGTGAAACACCCACCGGTGTCGATGCCGCTTTGCCGTGTTCTCGCGAAGGCCACAGCCCACGTGGCCGCATCAGCATGATGCCGATCATCGCCAGCGCAATCAGCAACTGGCGCAGGATCGACGCATCCAGCCGCCCGCCCGTCATCTGCTGCAGAGGCCCGGCCACGTAGCGCAGCACCTCGGGCAGCGCGGCCAGCATCACCGCGCCCAGGATCACGCCCGGCAGGTGGCCCATGCCACCCAGCACCACCATGGCGACGATCATCACGCTTTCCATCAAGCTGAAGGATTCGGGTGAGACGAAGCCCTGGAACGCCGCGAACATCGAACCGCTGACGCCACCAAACGTGGCGCCCATGCCAAAGGCCAACAGTTTCATGTTGCGGGTGTTGATGCCCATCGCCTTGGCCGCGATCTCGTCTTCGCGGATGGCCATCCAGGCGCGGCCGATGCGGCTGGTTTCCAGGCGGTGGCAAATGACCACGCTGACCACCACCAGCGCCAGAAACAGGTAGTAGTACATCGTGACCGAGGGGATGACGAAATCGCCGATCTCGAACTTCTTGCCGAAGTTGATCCAGGGGTCGGCATAGGGGCCGATGATCATCGGGTCGATGCGGTCCAGGCCCCGGGGCCCGTTGGTGATGTTGATAGGGTGCTCAAGGTTGTTCATGAACACGCGGATGATTTCGCCGAAACCCAGCGTCACGATGGCCAGGTAGTCGCCGCGCAACTTGAGCACCGGCGTGCCGAGCATCACACCCGCCAGTCCCGCCAAACCCGCAGCCAGCGGGATGACGATCCAGATCGGCGTGTGCAGGCCGTTCGGAAATGCAGCCGCGATCCAGGGGAAATTTTCGATCAGGTGGGGGCTGGCCAGCAACGCGTACATGTAGGCGCCGACGGCGTAAAAGGCTACGAAACCCAGGTCCAGCAGCCCCGCGTAGCCGACCACGATGTTCAGGCCCAGGGCCAGCAGCACATACAGAAGCGCCAACGCCAGAATGCGCACCCACCCTGCGCCCAGGCCGCCCACTTGCATCAGCAGCGGCAGCGCCAGCAGGGCCACCGCGCACAGCGCAAAGACAACGAGTTTATTTTTCATCTTTGACTCCGACGTCTGCAGTGCATCAGGCTCGATCGGCCACACGTTCGCCCAGCAAGCCTTGTGGGCGCAACGTGAGCACGAGGATCAGTGCCACGAAGGCAAAGATGTCGGCGTAGTGGCTGCCAAGCACACCGCCCGTCAGGTCACCGAGGTAGCCCGCGCCCAGCGCTTCCACCAGCCCCAGCAGGATGCCGCCGACCACGGCGCCGGCCAGGTTGCCGATGCCGCCCATCACCGCCGCCGTGAAGGCCTTCAGCCCCGGCAGGAAGCCCATGGTGTGTTGCACGGTGCCGTAGTTGGCGGCCCACATGATGCCGGCCACCGCAGCCAGCGTCGCGCCGATGATGAAGGTGGCCGAGATCACCACGTCGGGCTTCACACCCATCAGCGCGGCCACGCGCGGGTTCTCGGCCGTGGCGCGCATGGCGCGGCCGAGCTTGGTCTTGTTCACGAGGTACATCAGTGCCGCGAGGATCACCGCCGTCAAGCCGAGGATCAAGATCTGTGTCACCGTGATCACGGGCCCACCGAGGTTGATGGGGTCGGGCGGCAGCAGCGCCGGGTAGGGCTTCGGGTTGGGCTTCCAGATGATCATGGCCAGCGTCTGCAGCAAGAGGCTCATGCCCATCGCGGTGATCAGCGGCGCCAACCGCGGCGCGTTGCGCAGCGGCCGGTAGGCCAGTTTTTCGATCGTGAAATTCAGCGCCGAGCAGATGACGATGGAGCAGATCAGCGATATCAACATCAGCAGCCAACCCGGCATGCCGGTTTCGGCCAGCGCGGTGACCACTGTCCAACTGGTGAGTGCGCCGAACATCAAGACCTCGCCATGGGCGAAGTTGATGAGGTTGATGATGCCGTACACCATCGTGTAGCCCAGGGCCACCAGCGCGTACATGCTGCCGAGCACCAGACCGTTGATGATCTGCTGGATGAAGGTTTCCATGAGAGGGGCGACTCCGGTTGTCCCGCGTTGCGCTTCAGGCTTGGCCTGCGGCTGCCCTGAAGCCCATGCAAGAAGCTGGCCTCAGTGTTTCTTGCATGCCCCGCAAGTGCCGTCAGGGCTGGGTTTGCGGCCACTGCCGCCGGATTCTAGGTGCGCCAGTTTGGTGCCCTGGGCCGGAGTTACCCCCTTGCAAGGCACTGCGCCGCAGCCGCCAAAGGCGCCTCAGCGGGGCTTGTCGGCTCGCTCGTCAAGGCGGCGCAGTTCCGCCAAACGGTCACCGATGCGCTGTTCCAGTCCGCGCGGCACCGGTTCGTAAAAACTCGTCTGCGCCAGCCCGGGCGGCAGGTAATTTTCACCGGCCGCATAGCCGCCTTCTTCATCGTGCGCATAGCGGTAGCCCTGGCCGCGGCCGATGTCTTTCATCAGCCGCGTCGGTGCATTGCGCAGGTGCGCGGGCACCGGCCGTGTGCCATCTTTCTGCACCAGGGCGCGCACGTCGTTCCAGGCCTTGTAGACCGCGTTGGACTTTGGCGCGACGGCCAGATAGACCACGGCCTGCGCGAGGGCGAGTTCGCCTTCCGGCGAGCCCAGCCTTTCAAAGACCTCGGCTGCGTCGAGCGTCATCCGCAGCGCGCGCGGGTCGGCCAGGCCGATGTCCTCACTGGCCATGCGCACCAGGCGACGCGCGGCATAGCGCGGGTCCATGCCGGCATCCAGCATGCGGGCCAGCCAGTACAGCGCGGCGTCTGGGCTCGACCCGCGCACCGACTTGTGAAGCGCAGAGATGAGGTCGTAGAAGACATCGCCGCCCTTGTCACCGCGACGCAACATGCGGCCGATGGCCGCCTCAAGTTCAGCCACGCCCAACTGTCGCAGCCCCTTGTGCGTGGCCGCGGCACTTTCATAGGCGTTGAGCAGACGGCGGCCGTCGCCGTCGGCAAAGTTGATGAGTTGCGCCTGCGCCGCGTCGTCCAGAGTCGGGCCCTGAATGGCGGTTTGCGCACGGACCAGCAGCTGCGCCAGGTCTTGCTCGTCCAGCGACTCCAGCACAAACACCGTGGCCCGCGACAACAACGCCGAGTTGACCTCGAAGGACGGGTTCTCGGTGGTCGCGCCGATGAAGCTGAAGAGACCCGCTTCGACGTGCGGCAGGAAGGCGTCCTGCTGCGACTTGTTGAAGCGGTGCACCTCGTCGACAAAGAGCACGGTGGCGCGGCCGGTTCGGCGCAGGGCCTGCGCTTGCTCGACCGCCTCGCGGATTTCCTTGACGCCCGAAAGCACGGCCGACAGCACAATGAAGTGCGCGCCGGTCGCCGCCGCCAGCAGCCGCGCCAGCGTTGTCTTGCCGACGCCGGGCGGGCCCCACAGGATCATCGACGGCAGGCGTCCGGCATCGAAGGCCACGCGCAACGGCCGCCCGGCCGCCAGCAAGTGGCGCTGGCCGACGACGTCGTCCAGCGTCGTCGGCCGCAGTCGCTCTGCCAGTGGCACGGTGGAACCGACTGGTGCCGACACCGGGGACGCGCCGCCGTCGCCGTCGCCATCGCTGTCAAACAGCGCGTCCTGCGTGCTCATGCTGTGGTGGGCGCCGAAACTGCCCGGCCTACTGTTCGATCACGTCGGCGCCGGCCGGCGGCACGAAGCGGAAGCGGTCTGGGGACAACACCGGGTTGGACGCAAAGCGCGAAAACACGAGCCGTGATCGTTGGCCAAAGCTGTCGGTGATTTCCACCACCGAGAGCAGCTTGCCATTGAAACCGACGCGCATGGCCTGGAAAGCGCCGTCCTTGGCGCGCGGTGTTGCCAGCGCCCATTCCAGGCCGTCGCGTGCGGGTTCGGCCGAGAGGACAAACTCCGGCTCCAGCGCTGCGCCTGCCAGCAGCGCCGCGGGTGTCGAGCCCAGAGCCTGCGCCAGGCGCCGCGAACTGGCCTGGTTCAGGTCGGTGTCAAAGATCCACACCTTTTGGCCGTCAGCCACGATGAGTTGTTCAAACGGCTTGCTGTAGCTGAAGCGGAAGCGGTTGGGACGCGCAAATTCAAAGTCGCCGCTGCTGAGCTTCTTGCGCGTGCCGTCAGCCGAGGTCACGGTCTGCGTGAACGCAGCCTGCCCGCTCTTCACGTCACGCACGAATTCGCGCAGGGTGTCAACGGCGTCGGCATGGGCGGCTGCGCAGGCCGCAAACAAGGCAAAAGCGATCGCGGTGGTCTTCATTCTTCCCTCTTGGGCACGAGGATGTCGCGGTTGCCGCTGTGACCCATGGCCGACACGATGCCGCTCTGCTCCATCTGTTCGAGCAGCCGCGCGGCGCGGTTGTAGCCGATGCGCAAGTGGCGCTGCACGAGCGAGATCGACGCCCGGCGGTTTTGCAGCACCACGCCTACCGCCTGGTCGTACATGGGGTCGGCCTCACCACCACCGCTGCCCGCGCCACCGCCTTCAGCGGCAGCGTCGCCTTCCAGCACGCCACCTTCGAGAATGCCTTCAACATAGTTCGGTTCACCTTGGCTGCGCAGATAGTCCACAACGCGGTGCACCTCATCGTCGCTGACAAAGGCGCCGTGCACCCGCACCGGCAGGCCCGTGCCGGGAGTCAGGTAGAGCATGTCGCCCTGCCCCAATAGAGCCTCGGCGCCCATCTGGTCCAGGATCGTGCGGCTGTCGATCTTGCTCGACACCTGGAACGACAAACGGGTGGGGATGTTGGCTTTTATGAGGCCCGTGATCACGTCCACGCTCGGCCGCTGCGTCGCCAGGATAAGGTGGATGCCGGCGGCGCGCGCCTTCTGCGCCAGGCGCGCAATCAGTTCTTCGATCTTCTTGCCCACCACCATCATCAGGTCGGCAAGTTCGTCGATCACCACCACGACGTGCGGCAGGCGTTCCAGCGGCTCGGGTGCGTCGGGTGTCAGGCTGAATGGGTTGGGCAGCTTGTCGCCACGCTCCGCGGCTTCAAGGATCTTCTTGTTGTAGCCGCCCAGGTTGCGCACGCCGAGTTTGCTGAGCAGCTTGTAGCGGCGCTCCATCTCGCCCACACACCAGTTCAGCGCGTTGGCGGCCTGCTTCATGTCGGTGACCACCGGCGCCAACAGGTGCGGGATGCCTTCGTAAACGCTCATCTCGAGCATCTTCGGGTCGATGAGGATCAACCGCACATCGCGGGCTTCGGCCTTGTAGAGCAGGCTCAGGATCATCGCGTTGATGCCCACGCTCTTGCCTGAACCGGTGGTGCCGGCGACCAGGCAGTGCGGCATCTTGGCCAGGTCGGCCACCACGGGGTGGCCGATGATGTCCTTGCCAAGACCCATGGTCAGCATCGAGGCGGAATCGTTGTAAACGTCCGAGCCGAGGATCTCTGACAGCCGGATCATCTGCCGCCGCGCGTTGGGCAGCTCCAGCGCCATGTAGTTCTTGCCCGGAATGACTTCCACCACGCGGATGCTGACAAGCGACAGCGAACGCGCCAGGTCACGCGCCAAGCCGACGATTTGCGATCCCTTCACGCCCGTGGCGGGTTCGATCTCGTAGCGCGTGATGACCGGTCCGGGCGAGGCGGCCACCACACGCACCTCGACGCCAAAGTCCTTCAGCTTCTTCTCGATCAGCCGGCTAGTCATTTCCAGCGATTCGGCGTTCACGCTCTCGGGGCGCGCCTGCACGCTGTCGAGCAGATCCACCTGCGGCAGCTTGGTGTCGGCAAGTTCAGCGAACAGCGGCTTCTGCCTCTCCTTGGCCACGCGCTGCGACTTGGGGATGTCGGCAACCGTGGGTGCAATCACGAGCGGCAGGTGATCTTCAATGACGGTGCGCTGCTCTTCCACCACGTGTTCACGTTCGCGCGCGGCCATCTCACCGAGGCGCTTGTCTTCTTGCAGGTCGCGGCGGTCCTGGCGGTTCTCTCGCAGTCGGTCGAGACGCTCACCAATGCCATCGGCCAGACTCAGCCAGGAAAAGCGCAGGGCCAGCGACAAGCCCACCACCAGCGCTGCGATCCACATCACGCCAGACCCCGCAAAGCCCAACCAGCGCATCGACAAAGCGCCCAAGGTGTAGCCCAGCACGCCCCCGGCATGGCCCGGCAGCAGCGGTTCCCAGCGGTACAGACGGGTCCATTCCAGCGCCGCGCTGGCGCCCAGCAGCAGCGCCAGGCCCAGCCAGAACAGCCAGCGCGGCGCGTGGGGCACCGGTGCTTCAGAACGCAGCGTGCCGGCCAGTGCCGACAGCCAGGCCCTCAGGGCAACCGGCAACAACCACCAGCCGGAAAAGCCGAACAGGAAAAGCACCATGTCCGACACCCGCGCGCCGACGGGGCCGACCTTGTTGCGCAGTGCATCGCCCGTGCCAGACGTGCTGAAGGCGGTGTCGCCGACGTGGTGTGTGGCCATCGCCAGCAGGAAGAGCAGCCAGGCCAGCGCCGCTGCCATCAAGAGCGCCTGGCGGCGCCAGCGCGGCGACTCGGCGGCGGGGGTTGACGCCAACGTGGCACTGCCGTCGGCGCCCAGGGATCCAAGGGGAAAACTCATGACCGGCATTCTGGCCGATCACGGCCCGTCGGCAGGCACCGCGCTCAGTCGTTTTGCAACCGTTCCTTGATGATGACGGAGCCGTTTTCCTGAGTCTCGATCACGCCACGGTCTTCCAGGTCCTTCATGACGCGGCTGACCATCTCGCGCGACGCCCCCACCACCTTGGCCATGTCCTGCCGGCTGACCTTGTGGCGGATGATCTTCACGCCGTCAATCTCTTCGGCCATGTCCAGCAACGTGCGGGCGACGCGGCCGTACACGTCCAGCAGCGCCAGGCTTTCGATCTGGCGGTCGGCATTGCGCAGGCGCTTGACCAGGCCGCGCATGACGCCGTAGGACAGCGTGGAATTTTCAGGCAGGCAGCGGGCAAAGTCGGCTCGTGCCAGCACCAGCATGTCGGTCTGGATCTCGGCCCGCACGGTGGCCGAGTGCGGTTCGTTGTCGATGAGGCTCATCTCGCCCACATAGTCGCCCGATTCCAGCACCGCCAGGATGACCTCGCGGCCGCGGCTGTCGGACGTTAGCACCCGGGCGCGGCCGTTGAGCAGGATGAAGAGCGCATTGCTCTTGCGCCCCTGCTCCACCACCAGTTCTCCACGCCGGAAGCGGCGCTTGACCACGCTGTCGGCGATGGCCTGCGCCTGGTCTGCGGTGAGCATGGAGAACAGCGGAACGCGGCGGATCAGGTCCAGGTTGGACAGCATCGACATCGAAGGTGCTCCTCTTGTTGTGATCGGCTTCCAGTCAGCATGGCACGGCGGCACCATCTGCAAGAATCGGCCTATTGTGCCCATAGCAGGGCTTGCGACCACTGGGTTGCATCCCGATGTTCCACTGGCGCGTCTGTTCGGCGCGACGCAAAACCTTGCCAGCCCGCACACCGCACATTCCTCCTCAGCCCAGAACATCGCCATGACCCAGCTTACTCAGCACGCCCGCGTCCTCATCCTCGGCTCCGGCCCTGCGGGCTACACCGCTGCGCTGTACGCGGCGCGCGCCAACCTGCAGCCCATGCTCATCACCGGCATCGCGCAGGGCGGCCAGCTGATGACCACGACGGACGTCGACAACTGGCCCGCTGACGTGGCTGGCGTGCAAGGGCCCGACCTGATGCAGCGCTTCCTGCAGCATGCCGAGCGCTTCAACACGAAGATCGTGTTCGACCACATCAACGAGGTCGACTTGAGCAAGCGCCCGTTCACGTTGAAAGGCGACTCGGGCAGCTACACCTGCGACGCGCTGATCCTGGCCACCGGGGCCAGCGCCAAATACCTGGGCCTGCCCAGCGAGCAGGCCTTTATGGGCAAGGGTGTGAGCGGCTGCGCCACCTGTGACGGGTTCTTCTATCGCGGCGACACGGTGTGCGTCATCGGCGGCGGAAACACGGCCGTCGAAGAAGCGCTGTACCTGTCCAACATCGCATCCAAGGTGCACCTGGTGCACCGCCGCGACAAGTTTCGCGCCGAGGCGATCATGATCGACAAGGTGAATGCGAAGGTCGCCGCCGGCAAGATCGAACTGCACCTCTGGCAGACGCTGGACGAGGTGTTGGGCGACAGCACCGGCGTCACCGGGGTGCGCCTGCGCAACACGCAGGACCGCAGCACGCATGAACTGGCGCTGAAGGGCTGCTTCGTCGCCATCGGTCACCAGCCCAACACCGACATCTTCAAGGGCCAGTTGGAGATGAAGGACGGTTACATCATCACCAGGACGGGCCTCGCCGGGATGGCCACCATGACCAGCGTGCCGGGTGTCTTTGCGGCCGGCGACGTGCAGGACCACATCTACCGCCAGGCCATCACCAGCGCTGGCACAGGTTGCATGGCGGCGCTGGACGCCCAGCGCTTCCTGGAGCAGGACGCGGGCTGAACAGTAGAAAGCGCGCGAACCGGGCTATAATTGCGGGCTTTGCCGAAGACCATTGAGCAGATTGCCGAGCATGGCGCTTGGCAGCCATGCGCACCCGGTCCCGGCGGCAACCGATATCTCTGCCACTCCTGTGGCGAACTTTTTTTGGAGTGCGTCATGGCACGCGTCTGTCAAGTCACCGGCAAGGGCCCCATGGTGGGCAACAACGTTTCGCACGCGAACAACAAGACCAAGCGGCGTTTCCTGCCCAACCTGCACTACCGTCGGTTCTGGGTTGAAAGCGAAAACCGTTGGGTGCGCCTGCGCATCAGCAACGCGGCGCTGCGCCTGATCGACAAGGTGGGCATCGACCAGATCGTGGCCGACCTGCGCACCCGCGGCGAAATCTAAACACCACTTCAGAATCTCCAGGAGAGCACCATGGCCAGCAAAGGCGGACGCGAAAAGATCAAGCTGGAGTCCACAGCGGGCACCGGCCATTTCTACACCACGAGCAAGAACAAGAAGACGACGCCCGAGAAGCTCGAATTCTTGAAGTTCGACCCCAAGGCGCGCAAGCACGTGCTGTACAAAGAAATCAAGCTCAAGTGACAGCACCGCCAGACCAATAAAAAACCCGCCAAGGCGGGTTTTTTTGTCCATCCAGCGGACGCCGCGGAACCGGCTCCGCCGGGCCGCTGGCGTCGCCCCCTTGAGGGGGCAGCGGCGCCAGCCGCTCCGGGGGTGAGCTACCTCACAACAGCGATCTGGTCGCGCTTGCCACCCTTGTAGGTGTACAGCGTCAGCGCGCCATTCTTGATGTCGCCCTTGTCGTCGAAGGCGATCGTGCCCGTCACACCCTTGTAGCCGGCGGTCTTGGCCAGCACCGGCAGGTACTTTGCCGGCTCGGCAGAGCCGGCCTTGACCATCGCGGCGACCATCACGTTGACGGCGTCGTACACGTAAGGCGCGTACACCTGCACGTCGGCGTTGAACTTCTTCTTGAAGGCTGCGTTGAAGTCGTCCATCGACTTCTTGGCAGCACCTTCCACACCACCGGCTTCAGCGCAGACCACCTGGCCGTCGGCCATGGTGCCGGCTGCCAGCTTCGGCAGTTCGCTGGAGCAGATGCCGTCGCCGCCCATGAACTTGGCTTCAATGCCCAACTGCTTCATCTGGCGCATCATCGGGCCGGCGACTGCGTCCATGCCGCCAAAGAAGACGATGTCCGGCTTCTTGGCCTTCAAGCTGGTCAGGATGGCGGTGAAGTCCGTCGCCTTGTCGTTCGTGAATTCACGACCGACGGTCTTGCCGCCAGCGGCCTTGACGCCCTTTTCGAATTCATCGGCCACGCCCTGGCCATAGGCCGTGCGGTCGTCGATGACGGCAATGCTCTTGCCTTTCAGGTCCTTGACCGCATAGCGACCGAGCGTACCGCCCAGGTGCACGTCGTCAGCGACGACGCGGAACGTCGTCTTGTAGCCCTGGCGGGTGAACTTCGGGTTGGTGGCCGACGGGCTGATCTGCGGAATGCCGGCGTCGCTGTAGATCTTGGAGGCAGGGATTGACGTGCCCGAATTCAAGTGGCCGATGACACCCATGACCTTGCTGTCCACAAGCTTTTGCGCCGCAGCGGTGCCTTGCTTGGGGTCACCTGCATCGTCTTCGGCCAGCAGTTCCAGCTTGACCTTTTTGCCGCCGATGACCACGCCCTTGGCGTTGAGTTCTTCGATCGCCATGCGGGCGCCGTTTTCGTTGTCCTTACCCAAGTGGGCGATGGCGCCGCTGGTGGGGCCCACGTGGCCGATCTTGACGACCATGTCTTGCGCGAACGCCGAACCACCCAGCAGGATGGCGGCGGCACCGACGATCACGTTCAGCTTAACTTGCATGCAAAAACCTCCGGTTGGGAATTTTGTCGACCGACGACAAGTGTGAAAAAAGACCAAGCGAAAGACGATAACCGAAAAGCCACCCCCGCCAAACCGGGAGTTTCGCTCGGGTCGGCAGTGCTCGCCCTGTCGCCATCGGCACAACGCGCCGTGTGCCTGCCGGGACGACAGGGTCAGCGATCAAAGATGCGTTCTGCGCTCCAGCGCGCGCGTCACGGCGTCCTCGACCAGGCCGCGCAGCGCGCCAGAAAGCTCCTGGCGCGCTTCGCGAATCAGACCGTCGGCGGCGCGCGCCAGGGCCGGTGCCAACGCCTCGCGCAAACGCGATTCGAAGAGGCTGTCGATGCGCTGTTCGAGCTCGAAAAGCACCTCGGCCGAGAGTTCGTCGGCGGCGGCCATGGGCGGCGCTGCCGTTGGCTGCGAGTGGACGTCGAGCAGCAGATCGGCGAGCGTGACTTCCTCGTCGAGGTCCAGCACTTCGGTGAGTGTGGGCACCCGATCAACGTCCACGTGCCTCGCTCCGGCCATGCGTTCAGGCATGCGTTCAGTCATGCGCTCAGGCATGCGATCGCGCCCCATCCTGCTGGAGCTTCGGCGTGAGTCCCAGAGATTTGTAGGCGCGCCAACGGTCGCGTCCCGCGGCTGCAAGGTCGGGATCCGACGACACGATCTCAATGATGCGGTCCAGCGCAGCTGCATCAGCGGCACGTTCAGCACCCAGGTTCATCAGCACGCGTGGCGCATCTTCGTGCAGCGCGGCAGCCGTCAGCCAGATAGGCGTGCGGGCGGCCGCTGCCGGACTGGCGCCGGGCATGCGCAGATGGGGGACGAAATCTTGCGCCTCTGCGGTCCAGAGGTTGCGGTCGAGCAGCGTCAGCACATCGGGCGGCGCCGTCACTTGCACCCGCACACCCTGCCGCGCTGCGCGGCGCAGCAGGCGGCCTGCAAACGCCACCGGGTCGGCGACACCGGTGTGGAATTCGACTTCGGTCATTCGTTGCTTTGGGCTGCGCTGCGGTTCACTGCTGCTGTGCGCACGCCGAAGCCGCAGCCGGAGTCACCGCGCCCTGGACAGCACGAAGTGCGTCAGCAGGGGCACCGGCCGGCCCGTGGCGCCCTTGGCCGCACCCGACTTCCAGGCCGTGCCGGCAATGTCCAGGTGCGCCCAGCGCAGGCGGCTGGTGAAGCGCTTGAGGAACATCGCCGCCGTGATCGCTCCCCCGGCGCGCGAGCCGACGTTGGCCATGTCGGCATAGTGCGACTTCAAGCCTTCGTCGTACTCTTCATCCAGCGGCATGCGCCAGGCCGGGTCCTGCGCCTGTTCGCCCGCCGTCAGCAGTTCAGCAGCCAGTGCATCGTCAGGGCTGAAGAGGCCCGTTCGGTGGTGGCCGAGCGCCACCACGCAAGCGCCCGTGAGCGTCGCGATGTCCACCACCACGGCGGGCTTGAAACGCTCGGCGTAGGTCAGCGCGTCGCACAAGATCAGGCGGCCTTCGGCGTCGGTGTTGAGGATCTCGATGGTCTGGCCAGACAGGCTGGTGACCACGTCGCCAGGCTTGACGGCGTGGCCACTGATCATGTTTTCGCAGCTCGGGATGATGCCGATCAGGTTGACCTTGGCCTTGAGCCCCGCCACCGCGCGCAGCGTGCCCAGCACGCTGGCCGCGCCACCCATGTCGTATTTCATCTCGTCCATCTCGGCAGCGCCCTTGATGGAGATGCCACCTGAATCAAAGGTGATGCCCTTGCCCACCAGCACCACCGGTGCTTCGTTCTTGGCGCCGCCCATCCAGCGCGCCACGATGAATTTCAGCGGTTCGTCAGAACCCTGCGCCACGGCCAGGAATGAACCCATGCCGAGCTTTTCGCAGTCCTTGCGGTCCAGCACTTCCACCTTCAGGCCGTGGTCCTTGGCCAGCTTGCGGGCTTCACGCGCCAGCACGCTGGGCGTGCAGTGGTTGGCCGGGCGGTTGGCGTATTCGCGCGCCAGCGTGCTGCCTGCTGCCAGTGCCTGGCCCAGCTGCAAGCCGGCGTTCACGGACGCTGTTTCTGCCTTGCTGCAAACCAGGCTGACAGCGCGCAGCTTGCTGGCGGCCGGCGCGCTGGGCTTGGTCTCGCGGTACAGATAAACGCCGTCCCAGACTGCCATCACGAGCGCTTCGCCATGGCCAGAACCCAACTCGGCAAAGCCGGCCGTGGCCACAGTCAGCGTCCGCGCACCGCCACCCTTGATCAGCGCAAAGCCTGCTGCAACGGCCTTGCGAAAGGCCTTGGGACTGGCATCCGCGGCCTGCACGAAGGCCACCCGCGACGCCTTCACACCGGCCACCCGATGCGCATAGAGCGTGCGCCCGGCCTTGCATTCGTAGTCGCCGTCCTTGATGGCGCGTTGCAGTTCATGGCTGAGCGGTGGCTCGAGCATGCCGACGGCTTCGGCCGATGCCAGCACGACCAGCAGTGCGTCGGTTGCGATCCCCGCAAGCCCCGCTGCAAGCCCGGGTGCAAGCCCGGTTGAACTGGCCCGCCCACCCGTCGCCTGCCCGCCCGTCACCTGCGTCTTGAAGTCCATAATTCCGCCCAACAAAAGAGAACTGCGGATGTTATTCGATTCAACTGTGCGCCGAGAGCTGTCGCGGGGCTTCGGCGCGACGCTGGTGGTGATCCTCACCATCGTGCTGACGATGTTCCTGATCCGCACCGTGGGTCAGGCGGCCAGTGGCGCCGTGGCGCCGCAGGACGTGGTGCTCCTGCTCGGCTACGTGGCCCTGCAGCACCTGCCCACGATGCTGGCGCTGTCGCTCTTCATCGCCATCGTCGTCACCCTCGGGCGCATGTACCGCGACAGTGAAATGGTGATCTGGTTTGCCAGCGGTGTAGGCCTGTCGCGCTTTGTACGGCCGGTGCTGCGCACGAGCTGGCCGGTGCTGGTGGTGGTGGGCCTGCTGGTTCTTTTTGTCTGGCCCTGGGGGGCGCGCAGCAGCCTGGAATTGCGTGACCGTTACCAGCAGCGGTCCGACCTGTCGCGCGTGACACCCGGCGTGTTCCAGACCTCCAGCGACGGCCGAAGGGTCTTCTTCGTCGAACGTGAAAGTGCCGACGGCATAAACGCGCGCAATGTCTTCATCCTGGCGCGGCAAGAACAAGGCGAATCGGTCACCTCGGCCCGCTCGGGCCGGCTCGAAAGCGAAGGCAACCAGCGCTACCTGGTGCTGGAACGCGGACAGCGCAACGACGTCGACACCAAGCGTGGCGAACACGCCATCTCCAGCTTTGACAGCTACCGCGTGCTGGCCAGCGAAAGCGCCGCACGCTCTGCCGACAACGAGCCGCCCAAAGTGATGCGCACGCTGGACCTGGTGCGCCGCCCGACGCCGGCCAACCAGGGTGAACTGAGTTGGCGCTTCGGCCTGCTGCTGGGTGCCGCCAACCTGCTGCTGCTGGGCGTGGGCCTGTCGGCCACCAACCCCCGGCGCGCCAGCAACTGGAACCTGCTGTTTGCGCTTCTTGCCTTCATCGTCTACTACAACATGGTCAACCTGTCGCAGCTGTGGGTGGCCAGTGATCGCCTGAGCATGGGCGCGGCGCTGCTGGGCGTGCACGGCAGTGTCTTCGTGCTTGCGCTGGCGTTGCTGTGGTGGCGCGACCATGCGGCCGTGATGACCTGGCGTCGCCGAGTTGCCGCCCGATGAAGACCATCCGCAAGCTGCTCTACCGCGACATCGTCGCCTCCGTGCTGTTCGTCGCCTTCGCGTTCCTGTCGCTCTTCTTCTTCATCGACTTCGTTGACGAACTCGAAGGCGTGGGCCGGCGTGGGCGCACCGCCTGGCACGCGGTGCTGGCTGCACTCTTTGAAGTGCCGGGGCACCTGTACGAACTGGCGCCGATCGCGGTGCTGATCGGCACCATCTATTCACTGGCGCGGATGGCGCAGTCCTCAGAGTTCACCATCCTGCGCACCGGCGGCCTCGGGCCCTGGCGGGCGCTGCGCCTGCTGGCGCTGCTGGGACTCGCATTCGCTTTGCTAACCTTTGTCGTGGGTGACTTTCTGGCGCCCGCCAGCAAGCAGCAAGGGGTGCTGTTGAAAGCGCGCACTTCTGGCGGCCTGGCCATTGGCGGCGCGGGGGCTTGGCTGAAAGAACACCGCAGCACACCGGAAGGCGAGCGCAGTTATTCGGTCAACGTCGCCGGCACGGGCGCAGGTGGCGCCCTGCTGGGTGTGCGCATCTTCGAATTCGACGCCGACGGCCGGCTGCTCTCGCGCATCGAATCCGCCGAAGGCAGGGTCGGCGCCGACGCCATCTGGCAGCTGAAAGACGCGCAGCGCACACAGTGGCCACAGGCGCGCAGCACCGGCGTCCCGACAGTTGCAGTCACCCGCCATCCAGAGCTGGCATGGCCCAGCACGCTGGACGCCAAGGTGGTGGCCGCCGCGGTGCTGCCCGACGGCACCATGACCACCCTGGAACTGTGGCGCTACAGCGCCCACCTGAGCTACCAGGAACAAGCCGCCCAGGGCTACCAGATCCGCTTCTGGCGCAAGGCCTTGTACCCGCTTGCGTGCCTGGTGATGGTGGCGTTGGCGCTGCCCTTTGCGTACATGCATGCGCGCGCCGGCGGAATCAGTTTCAAGGTCTTTGGCGGCATCCTGCTGGGCATCAGCTTTGTGCTGCTGAACAACCTGGCTGGGCACATCGGCATGCTGCGCGGTTGGACGCCCTGGATATCGGCCGCCGCACCTGGCTTGATGTACCTGTTGTTGTCGATGGGCGCTTTTGCCTGGCTGGTGCGCTACCGTTGAAAACATGGACCGCATGAGATGAAAGCCGGACTGATCCTCTTCGCACATGGCGCCCGTGACCCGCGCTGGGCCGCGCCTTTTGAAGCCGTGGCCGCACAGGTGCGGGCCCAGCGGCCTGATGTCCCGGTGCGCCTGGCCTTTCTTGAATTCATGACACCCAGCCTGCCCGAGGCAGGCGCAGAACTGGCCGCGCTGGGTTGCTTGGACCTGCAGGTGCTGCCGCTCTTCCTGGGCGCCGGTGGCCACGTGCGCAAGGACCTGCCGCTGCTGATCGACGCCTTGCGCAGCGCGCACACTGGCCTGCGTGTGACGCTGCAGCCGGCCGTGGGCGAACTGCCGCACGTCACCCTCGCCATGGCCGACGCGGCGCTGCAGTTGCTGGACGCCGCGGCATGAACCTTCACCAGTTCCGCTTTGTGCAGGAAGCGGTGCGCCGCAACCTGAACCTGACGGAAACGGCGAAGGCGCTGCACACCTCGCAGCCCGGCATCAGCAAGGCCATCCTTGAGCTGGAAGAAGAGTTGGGCGTGGACATCTTCGCCCGCCATGGCAAGCGCCTGCGCCGCGTCACCGAGCCCGGCGAGCTGGTGCTGAAGTCGATCGAACTCATCCTGCGCGAAGTGGCCAACCTGCGGCGCATCGGTGACGAGTTTTCCAAGCAGGACGCCGGCACGTTGTCGATCGCCACGACGCACACGCAGGCCCGCTACTTCCTGCCTGAACCCATCGCGCAGTTGCGCAAGCGCTATCCGCGTGTGCAGGTGGTGTTGCACCAGGGCATGCCCGAACAGGTGGCGCGCATGCTGCTGGACGACGTGGCCGAGATCGGCATCGCCACGGAATCGCTGGCTGAACACGACGAACTCGTCACCCTGCCCTGCTATGAATGGCAGCACGTGCTGGTGGTGCCGGCCGGGCACCCGTTGGCTGTGGTGGAGCGGCCCACGCTGGAGCAACTGGCGGCCTATCCGCTGGTGCTCTACCACCCCACCGTGACGGGCCGCACGCGCATCGACCAGGCCTTCGCGCGCGCACGCCTGAAGCCCACGGTGGCGCTGGAAGCGATCGATTCCGACGTCATCAAGACCTATGTGCGCATTGGCCTGGGCGTGGGCATCGTCACTGAACTGGCGATGCGCACCGATCCGCCCGAGCCCGACCTGGTCTGGCGCCCGCTGGGGCACCTCTTTGGCGCCAACATGACCCGCGTGGCCTTCAAGCGCAGTGCCTACCTGCGCCACTTTGTGCTGGCCTTCTCCGAGATGCTGTCGCCGCACCTCAGCGCCACGCTGATTCAGCGCGCGATGGCCGGGCAAGGCTCCGACTATCAACTTTGACCGCCTGCAGATTCAACCCATGAACGCCATCGCATCACCCGCAGCCGCCTTCACGCCAGCGATCCGCAGCCGCCTGCCGCAAGTCGGCACCACCATCTTCACCATCATGTCGGCGCTGGCGCAGGAGCACGCAGCGGTCAATCTCGGGCAAGGCTTTCCGGACTTCGATTGCGACCCGTCGCTGCTGAAGCAGGTCACCGACGCCATGCACGAAGGCCTGAATCAGTACCCGCCCATGGCCGGCGTGCTGCCACTGCGCCAACGCGTGGCCGACAAGATCGAAGCGCTGTACGGCCACCGCTACAACCCCGACACCGAGATCACCATCACCGCCGGCGCGACGCAGGCGATCCTGACCGCCGTGCTGGCCTGCGTGCACCCGGGCGACGAGGTCATCGTGCTGGAGCCCTGCTACGACAGCTACGCGCCCAACATCGAACTGGCCGGTGGCAGCGTGGTGCGCGTGCCGCTCACACCCCGCAGCTTCCGTCCCAACTTCGCTCGCATCGCTGCGGCCCTGACGCCGCGCACGCGGCTGATGATCATCAACAGCCCGCACAACCCGAGCGCCACGGTGTGGACACGCGTCGAGATGCAGCAACTGTCCGATCTGCTGGCGCCCACCGACGTGCTGCTGATTGCCGACGAGGTTTATGAGCACATGGTGTTTGACGGCGCGCCACACGCCAGTGCCTCGTCCTTCCCCGTCCTGGCGGCGCGCGCCTTCGTCGTCAGCAGCTTTGGCAAGACCTTTCACGTCACCGGCTGGAAGGTGGGCACCGTGGCCGCCCCGGCCGCGTTGTCGGCCGAATTCCGCAAGGTCCACCAGTTCAACGTCTTCACCGTCAACACACCGGTGCAACATGGCCTGGCGCGCTACCTGGCGGACCCGCAGCCCTACCTGGCATTGCCGCAGTTCTACCAGCGCAAGCGCGACCTGTTTCGTGACGGGCTGGCGCGCACCCGGTTGCGGGCGCTGCAAAGCCAGGGCAGCTACTTTCAGCTGGTGGACTACAGCGCGGTGAGCGATTTGTCCGAGGCCGACTTCTGTCAGTGGCTGACGCGCGAAGTGGGTGTGGCCGCGATTCCGCTGTCGGTGTTTTACGAAGGCGGATTTGAGCAGCGCCTGGCCAGGCTGTGCTTTGCAAAGCAGGACATCACGCTCAACACCGCGCTGGAGCGGCTGGCACGGCTGTAGCGCCGGCTCAGGGCCGCCGCAGCGGCAGCGTCTTTTCTTCCAGCAGGTCGAAGATGCTGGTGGGCCGCTCAGCGGCTGACACATCAAAGTCCACCGGCCCGGTGGGCCTGTCGTCCGGCGGCATCGTGTCGCGGAAAGCGTCGCGCTCCAGGCCCAGGAAAGGCGCCGGTGCGGTGCTGCTGAATTCACCGCCGTCGGCGATCGGCAGCAACAAGTCGACGTTGCCGGTGTCCGCCGACGCACGGTCCATCAGGTCGCGGGCCAGTGAATACAGGAACAGCACCTCGCGATAGGCCGGCAGGTCGAAAAGGTCGCCGCGCGACTTGCGGAACAGCAGCGCTTCCAGTTCGGCCATCGCGTCCAGCGGACGCGCCCACACCTGCTGCAGGCGCGGGATCACGCCGCTGTAATCGTCCAGCGAACGGCCATGCCCCAGGTCCACGCCCCACTCGGGCGCGTAGGCATTGAAGCGGTGATTGAAGCGCCCGCGGATGCGTTCATAGGCCTCGCGCTCGTCGCGTCGATGGTGAATTTCCAGCAACTTCAGGTACGGCAGCGGGCTGCCGCCGCCGGTGCTGCGGAGGTGTTCGGCCAGCAGGTCGATGGCGGCGTCGTCCTGCCCCAGCACGACGAAAAATTCCGCCTGCTGTTCCAGATCGATCAGTTCTTCGATCGACACGTCGCGAGGCGCACCGCCATCCGGCGTGGCGCCCGCGAAAGCATTCGGCAGCGCGCTTGGCGGCAGCGGCTCGGTGCGCTGCATGGCGGAATCGATCTCGAATGGCGCTTCGGCAGGCGCTGCAGTCGGCTCAGGCGTGATCGTGGAATCGGGCGGCGGCCAGGCCACGGGCGGCGCTGGCGGCGGCCACGCCGGCGCCGACCGGGCGCGGTTGGCGGGATGCGCCGAAGGGCGCTGCAGTTCGGACGTGACGAAGGGAATCGGCGCCGTCGGATGGCGGCTTGGCGCCAAGTCCTGTGTGGGCACCACGGCGGCCTCGGCCACGCTGGCATCGCGCCATCCCTGCTGGCGGGCGGATTGCACGCGGCCCAAGCGCCAGGCCAGCCACGCGGCCAGCGCGGCGAGCAGGCCGGCCACCGCCATCAACGGCAGCATCCAAGCGCTGGCACCTTCGGTCTCCGACAGACGCTGGCGGAATTGCAATGCGAGGTCACGGTTGGTCTTGGCTTCGGTGCGCAGTTGCTCCACCGTGCGCTCGAGCGTCGCCATGCGTTCGGCAGAGGCAGACGCCGCAGAAGCCGCAGCGCGCGCGGCGCTCGCTGCCTGTGCCACGGCGGCGAGTGCTTCATCGACTGCTGCGGATTCAGTGCTGCGCGGCGCTTCTGCGGGCTCGAGCATCAGGCGCGCCGGGGCGTCCGGCCTGGCGGCGGCGTTGGCAGCCACACGGACGGCGCCGCGGCGCGGGGCGCGGGGCCGGGCCGCAGTTGGCGTGGCAGCAGCGCGGCGTTCCGCACGAACACGAGGCGAGGGCGCCGTGGCCGTGGCCGCGGCCGCTGCCGCGTTGCCAGTTGAGGCGGATGGTGCGCCCGTCGATCTGGCTGGATTTGCGGATGTGGCGTCGAGCGATGCCGGTGCAGAAGTGGTCGCGGGCGCACCGGATGGCGCATCGGACACCGGGGTCGGGTTGGCCGCAAAGGCCGGCGCAGTCGCGACTGCAGCCAGGCCGGCGATCTGGGGCGGGTCGGCCAGCACCACGTAGCGCCGTGTCATGCGCGCCAAGCAGCCCACCGACAACTGGATGCCGATCACCGGCTCGTCGATGGCGGATTGCGTTTGCACGCGCACGCGGGCGGTCTCGGGGCCGGTCATGTCCAGCACTGCACGCACGGCGGCGGGCGGCAGGCGGCGGTCACCGGCAGTGACTTCAGCGCTCACACATTCGGCGGTGAGCGTATCGCCGGGTTCAAGCCGGACCTGGACGGCAAAGTCCAGCGGCTGCCCCAGCACAGCGCTGGATGCGCCGGCACCCAAGCCCGCCGCAGACGCCGATGCCATCGCCAAAGCCGCGGCAGTGCCAATCGCCAGCCACAGCCAATGCCGATGTGTGTGCATGCAGTAAGAGGTGCGTCCAAGCCCGGTGATGAAAGACTCTAGCAGAAGACCTTCTCGCCAAAGGCCTGCAAACCGCTGATCAGCGGCGCCAATCGTGGCCATTTCGCGGCCTGGCCTGCAGGACAGCGGAATCGGTAGCAAAACTGCACAAAAGAGAGCAGCAGCAAGGGCACAAGCCGCTCTCAGGTGTCGTATCCCGGCAACCGCCGGTCCAACCGGCGCAGCAGCGCCGGCCAGACGAGTTGCGAGCCCTGTCCGCGTGTGGCCACCGCAGCCTGCTGGCGCGACGTGGCGATGATGCGCGGGTCCACCGCCACGAGTTCCGTGCCGCCACTCATCGCGCGGATCTGGATCGTGCACACGGCCTCGAAGAGGTACATCGCGACGAAGGCATCTGCCACCGACGCGCCCACGGTAAGAAGGCCGTGGTTGCGCAGCATGAGGTAACTGTTGCTGCCCAGATCAGCCACCAGACGCGGCTTCTCCTCGTCGCGCAGGGCCACGCCTTCATAGTCGTGATAACCCAGCGACGACAACACGAAGATCGACTGCTGCGACAGCGGCAGCACGCCGCCCTTCTGCGCCGACACCGCAATGCCATTGAGCGAGTGCACATGCAGCACGCAGCAGGCGTCGTGGCGCGCGCCATGCACGGCGCTGTGGATGACAAACCCGGCCGGGTTGACGTCGAAGGCCGAATCGTCAAGCTTGGTGCCCTCGGCGTCCACCTTGACGAGGCTGGACGCGGTGATCTCCTCGAACATCAGGCCGTAGGGGTTGATGAGGAACTGCCCCGTGTGTTCGCCGCCCGGCCCCGGCACCCGCGCGCTGATGTGCGTGAAGACCAGGTCGTCCCAGCCAAACAGCGCGACAAGCCGGTAGGCAGCAGCCAGGTCCACGCGCAGCCGCCACTCTTCTGGGCTCAGCGTGTTGCGTCGGCTGGGGATGCACAGAGCGGCGGTGGGCATGGCGGACCTCTGAGGGTAAACGTGGGCACCGCTGTGGCTGGCAAAGGAGCGCAAAGGGGAGCAACCGCGCGCAGCGGCGATGGACAATGCCATCGTCGCTCTCCTGTCGCCTCAGAGACAAGCCATGAATACCCCCGTTCTTACAATCGACGAGCTCCATAACATCGAGACAGGCGCGTGGTTCAGCAAGCTCTCTCCGAAGCTGAGAAGTGCCATCCTCTCGCGCAGCATCGTGCGCCGCCTGAGCGACGGCAACCCCTTGGCCACACGCGGTTCCGCTGCCGAAGAATGGTGCGGTGTGGCGCTGGGCGCGGTGCGCATCAGCACGGTGTCGCTTTCAGGCAAACAGGTGACGCTGACCTACGCCGAACCTGGCACCTGGTTCGGCGACATCGCGCTCTTCGACGGCCTGCCGCGCACCCACGATGCCGATGCGCACGGCACCACCACGCTGCTGGTGGTGCGCAAGCCCGACTTCAAGGAATTGCTGGCGCAACACGTGGAGCTCTACGACGCGCTGCTGCGCCTGAACTGCCGCCGCTTGCGTTTGATGTTCGACCAGTTCGAAGACTTGAACACGCGGCCGCTGCAGGCGCGCCTGGCCAAGCAGTTGCTGCTGCTGGCGCGAAGTTACGGCGTGCCGCAAGGCGAAGAGATCCGCATCGGCCTGGAACTGGCGCAGGAAGACCTGGCGCACCTGCTGGGCGCGTCCCGGCAGCGGGTGAATCAAGAACTGAAGGGCTTCGAGCGCGAGGGCGCGGTGCGCGTCGAGCCGACCCGGCTGGTGGTGCTGGCGCGCGACAAGCTGCTGGCGATTGCAGACCGCTGATGGCTGGTGACTGATGGCTGATGTCTGATAGCTAACCCTTGAACGCAGCCCACTGAACCCACCATGGACCAATTCACCGGCACCCGCTCTGTCGCCAGCAGCCATGCCTTCGACACCGACGCGCTCGACGCCTATCTGCACCAACAACTGCCCGGATACGCAGGCCCGGTGACCGTCGAGCAGTTCAAGGGCGGCCAGTCCAACCCCACCTACAAACTGCTGACGCCCGGCCGCGCCTACGTCATGCGGTCCAAGCCCGGACCGGCGGCCAAGCTGCTGCCATCGGCACACGCGGTGGAGCGCGAATTCCGGGTCATGCGCGCACTGGCCGGCACGGCTGTGCCCGTGGCGCAGATGCTGCTGCTGTGTGAAGACGAAGGTGTCATCGGCCGCGCCTTCTACATCATGGAATTCATCGACGGCCGCGTGCTGTGGGACCAGTCGCTGCCGGGCCTTTCCAACACCGAGCGTGGCGCGGTCTATGACGAGATGAACCGTGTCATCGCGGCGCTGCACAGCGTGGACGTCGCCGCGGCGGGCCTGTCGGACTACGGCAAACCCGGCAACTACTTCGACCGCCAGATCGGCCGCTGGAGCAAGCAGTACGTGGCGTCCATCACCGAGCCCATCGTCGAGATGGACCGCCTGATGGCATGGCTGCCCGCGCACATGCCGGCCAGCGCGCGCGACGACACGATGGTGTCGGTGGTGCATGGCGACTTCAGGCTCGACAACCTCGTCTTCCACAAGACCGAAGCACGCGTGATGGCGGTGCTCGACTGGGAACTGTCCACGATCGGCCACCCCTTGGCCGACTTCAGCTACCACTGCATGGCCTGGCACATCCCGCCCGGTACTTTTCGCGGCATCGGCGGCCTGGATCATGCTGCGCTGGGCATCCCCAGCGAGGCCGAGTACGTGCGCCGGTACTGTGAAAGAGTCGGCGAAAGGGTCGGCGAAAGCGTGGGTGCCCAGCGCGCACAAAAGCTGCAACCCGAAGCGCTGGCTGCCGACTGGAATTTCTACCTCGCCTACAACCTCTTCCGACTGGCCTCCATCACGCAGGGCATTGCCAAGCGCGTGGTGGACGGCATTGCATCCAGCGCCCAGGCCAAGGCCACCGGCGCTTCCACCCGGCCGCTGGCCGAGATGGCCTGGGTCTTTGCCCAAAAGGCGCGTTGACGCCGCGCGTCCTCATCCCTTCCATCCCGAAAGACGCTCATGGACTTCAGCTACTCCCCCCGCACCCAGGAACTGCAGGCGCGCGTCTCGGCCTTCATGGCCGAACACGTCTATCCGGCCGAAGCGCGCTACTTCGCGGAGATCGAAGCCAACACCCGCGCCGGCAAACGCTGGACGCCGCTGCAGGTGATCGAAGAGCTCAAGCCGAAGGCGCGCGCCGCCGGCTTGTGGAACCTCTTTTTGCCACCGCATGCCGAAGGATCGACGGCGAAGAAGGACGCTGAATTCACCTTCGGCCTGTCGAACCAGGACTACGCGCCGCTGGCAGAGATCATGGGCGCCGTGCCCTGGAGCCCCGAGGTCTTCAACTGCTCGGCACCCGACACCGGCAACATGGAAGTGCTGGCGCGCTATGGCACCGCAGAGCACAAGAAACGCTGGCTCGAGCCGTTGCTGGCGGGCGAGATCCGCAGTGCCTTCGCGATGACTGAGCCGGCCGTCGCGTCGTCTGACGCGACCAACATCGAAGCCGATATCCGCCGCGAAGGTGACGACTACGTCATCAACGGCCGCAAGTGGTGGACCAGCGGCGCAGGGGATCCGCGCTGCGCGATCTACATCTTCATGGGCAAGACGGACAAGACCGCGCCGCGTCATTCACAGCAGTCAATGATCCTGGTGCCGTCCGACTCGCCTGGAATCACGGTGTTGCGTCCGCTCAGCGTCTTCGGCTACGACGACGCCCCCCATGGCCACATGGAAGTCGATTTCAAGAACGTGCGCGTGCCGGCCAGCAACATGCTGCTGGGCGAAGGCCGCGGCTTCGAAATCGCCCAGGGCCGCCTCGGCCCCGGGCGCATCCACCACTGCATGCGCCTCATCGGCATTGCAGAACGCGCCTTGAGACTGATGTGTGAACGCGCCGTCAGCCGCACCGCTTTTGGCAAAACCATCGCGCAGCAGACCGTCACGCAAGAGCGCATTGCCGAAGCACGTTGCCAGATCGACATGGCGCGCCTGCTCACGCTGAAGGCAGCGTGGATGATGGACATGGCCGGCAACAAGAGTGCCAAGGCCGAGATCGCGATGATCAAGGTGGTGGCACCCAACATGGCCTGTCAGGTGATCGACTGGGCGATGCAGGTGCATGGCGGCGCCGGCATGAGCCAGGACTTTCCGCTTGCTTACTTCTACACCAATGCCCGCACGCTGCGCTTTGCCGACGGCCCGGACGAGGTGCACCGCAACGCCATCGCCAAGATCGAACTCGGCAAGGTGATGCCGGCAAAGGCTTAAAGGACTGAAAGCCTGAACCCCGCGCGCGGCAGCCCCAGCCGTGCGCCTTCCGCTATTTCTGCCGCTCGTCGCCCGGCAGTGCGCTGGTGGACCACATGCTGGGCTGCGTGCTCGGTGATATCGAATCTCTGCTCTCGTTGGCCACCCGCCGCGCTTCGCGCATCGCGGTCTCGAAGAGCCGCAGCCAGGCCTGCAGCGGCGGCACGTCGGCGTCGGGCAGAGCGGTGCGCAGCATCAGGCGGCCGCGGCCGATCATCAGCACGATGGGCGTCGCCGCGTCCACCTTGAGTGCCGCCACAGACTGCGACAGCGGCCCCTGCAGCCACTGCACGAGCCAGGGCTTGACGCTGGACAGAGCGATGTAGCGTTCACGCAGTTCGGGCATCTCGCTGCCCGGCAGTTTGGGGAACATCACGAGCCAGCGCATCTCGGGCGGCGTCTGGTTGTCGATGCGTGTCTGCACGCCTTCGACATACTGCTCGAAGACATCCTTTTCCATCTGCTCTTGCAGCATGCGGTTCATCACCACGAGCTGCAAGTCCGAACCCAGCCCCAGCTCAGAACGGATGCGCAATTCCTGGCCCTGGATGTACGGCCGCTGCGAAGGGCCCCATTCCAACCGCCACGGCGTGGCGCCCAGCCGGCCGTCGATGACAAAGCCTTCATTCGGCACGCCACGAAACGCGTATTGGCGGGATTCGGCCCAGGGCAAAATGCCGCCCCAATCGTCTGCCGGGGGCGTGTCCCCGGTAAACAAGCGCTTCAAGCCGTCGAGCATGGTTTGGTGTCCAATGAGCCTGCGGCGCCTGGAGCGGCGCGCACTTGTGGAGAACGGCAATGATCGAAGTGTATTCGTGGGCCACCCCCAACGGCCACAAGGTTCACATCATGCTGGAGGAATGTGGGCTGCCCTACAAGGCGCACGCCGTGGACATCGGTGCCGGCGACCAGTTCAAGCCCGACTTCCTGGCCATCAGCCCCAACAACAAGATCCCCGCCATCGTGGACCCCGACGGACCTGACGGCAAGCCGATCTCGCTCTTTGAATCGGGCGCGATCCTGCTCTACCTGGCCGGCAAGACAGGCCGCTTCATGCCGACCGATGTGCGCGGCAAGTACGAAGTGCTGGAATGGTTGATGTTCCAGATGGGCGGCGTCGGCCCGATGCTGGGCCAGGCCCACCACTTCCGCATTTACGCGCCAGAGAAAATTTCCTACGCGGTCGACCGCTACACCAATGAAGCCAGGCGCCTGTATGGCGTGATGAACAGGCGCCTGGCAAAAAGCAAATACATCGGCGGCACGGAGTACGGCATTGCCGACATCGCCATCTTCCCGTGGCTGCGCAGCTGGAAGAACCAGGGCATCGACTGGAATGACTTCCCGCACCTGCGCGGCTGGTTCGACGAAATCTCGGCGCGGCCGGCGGTGATGCGCGGCGTGGAAGTGCTGGCGACGCTGCGCAAGCCGCTGGTGGACGACAAGTCGCGGGACATGCTGTTTGGCAAGACGCAATATCAGCCGCGCTAGCTGGGTTCGTCGCACGGGTTCGGCCTCCTAGAATGGCCCCTCTTCACTGCCCGTAGCTCAACTGGATAGAGCACCAGCCTTCTAAGCTGGGGGTCGCAGGTTCGAGTCCTGCCGGGCAGGCCATGCGCGCCGATGGCGATCTGGATGCGCATACAGTACGGCAAACGACCTGCTGTCCGTGCTCGCCACCTCCTCGCTCAACCCCGAACAGACCCAGGCCGCGACGCATCCGCCGGCAGCCGGGCCGTTGCTCGTCATCGCCGGGGCCGGCAGCGGCAAGACGCTGACTCTGGCGTCGCGCCTGGCCTGGCTCGTGCAACAGGGCGCGGACCCGCAACGCGTGTTGCTGCTGACCTTCTCCCGCCGCGCGGCGGGCGAGATGGCGCGTCGCGCAGCACGCCTGCTGCACCAGTCTCTCGGCATGCCGTCCAGCAGCGCGCCGCCGACGCTGCCCTGGTGCGGCACCTTTCACAGCGTGGCTGCGCGGCTGTTGCGCGATGAGGCGCCGCGCATCGGTCTGGCCCCCGGTTTCACGGTACTGGACCGCGCCGACGCGCAGGACCTGATGGCCCACACACGGCAGGCGCTCGGCCTGGCCGACAGCGAACACCGGCTGCCGCTGGCCGCCACCTGCCTGGCCATCCACTCGCGTTGCGTCAATACACGCCAGGCCTTGGCCGACGTGGTCAAGGGCAGCTTCCCCTGGTGCCTGGGCCACGAAACCGACTTGGCGCGCCTCTGTGCCGGCTTCGGTGAAGCCAAGTTGCAGCAGCAGTCGCTGGACTTTGACGACCTGCTGCTGGCCTGGTGGCACCTGATGCAAACGCCTGCGATGGCGCTGCGCATTGGCAGCCGCTTCGACCATGTGCTGGTGGACGAGGTGCAGGACATCAACCGGCTGCAGGCCGACATCCTGCAGGCGCTCAAGCCCGATGGGCGAGGGTTGACTGCCGTCGGTGACGACGCGCAGTCGATCTACGCTTTTCGCGGCGCCGAGGTGCAGCACATCCTGGCCTTTCCGCAGCGCTTCGACCCCCCTGCCCGCATCGTCACGCTGACGCAGAACTACCGCAGCACACCGCAGATCCTGCAGGCCTCCAACGCCGTCATCGCGTTGGCCACGGAGCGCTTTGCCAAGGACTTGTGGACCGACCGCACGCCGGGCCTGAAGCCGCGCCTGCGGATTGTGGCCGACGAAGCCGCGCAGGCGCGCGGCGTTGCCGACGCCGTGCTGCTGCAGCGCGAATGCGGCCTCAAGCTGATGCGCCAGGCGGTGCTGTTCCGCACCGGCACTCACAGCACGCCACTGGAACTGGAACTGACCCGCCGCGGCGTTCCTTTCATCAAATATGGCGGCCTGAAGTTCATGGAAGCCGCGCACGTGAAGGACGTGTTGTCGGTGCTGCGCTGGGCCGACAACCCGCACGCCACCCTGCCCGCCCTGCGCACCGCGCGCCTGGTGCCCGGCATGGGCCCGGCCAGCGTGCGCCGGCTGCTGGACCACGCGGGTGCGCTGGCCGACTTCAAGGCACCACCCGCTGCAGCGGGACCCTGGCGCGCGCTGGTGGCTTTGATGGAGCACCTTCGCGGCGATGCGGCACAGTGGCCCGCCGACCTGCAGCGTGTCATCGCCTGGTATCAACCGCACCTGGAACGCCTGCACGCAGACGCCCGCGTCCGCCTGGCCGACCTGGAACAGCTGGCCCACATCGCACCCAGCCACCGCAGCCGCGAACGCTTCGTCACCGAACTCACGCTCGACTCGCCCGAGGCCAGCAGCGACGAGTCCGGCGTGCCGCACCGCGACGAGGACTACCTCATCCTGTCCACTCTGCATTCGGCCAAGGGCCAGGAATGGAACGCGGTGCACATCCTCAATGTCGTCGACGGCTGCATGCCCGCCGACATGGCCACCGGCAGCGCGGCCGAGATCGAAGAAGAAAGGCGCCTGCTCTATGTCGGCATGACGCGCGCGCGCGACGAACTCAGCCTGTGGATGCCGCAGCGTTTTCACGTCACGCAGCAGCGTGCGCTGGGCGGCCGGCACCTGTATGCGCTGCGCTCGCGTTTCATTCCGGCGGCGCTGCTGCCGCACTTTGACCTGATTCAGCCACCGGCCGACAACGAAACAGCGCCCGCCGATGAAGTCTTCGAGCCGCTGCTCAACCTGGCCGGCGCGCTGCGCAGCAGCTGGGCGCCGGGCGCCCAACTGGGGGGCCCGGCTGCGGCCGATCATGGGCAGAATCAGCGCTGATCCACTGCCAGCCGAGGCCACCATGTCAGAACCGCGCTCCACTGCCCGCACCAGCTTCACACCCTCCGTCAGCGAAGGCGCCGACGCGGCCCAGGTGCTGCGGCAACTGGGCGCGCGCGCTCACCAGTTGCGCGCCACCACACGCGCTGCCGACCACTACAACGCGCAAGACGCGCAGGCCGAGCGCGACACCGGCAGCTGGCTGATCTCGTCCGCCGTCGGCCTGGCCGATGACCTGGCCGCCGACATCGACGGCCTGGCCCGCAGCATCAAGGAAAAGCCGGCCGACGCGGCGCTGCTGCTGCGCATCTCGCCGCTGCGCGTGCGCGCGCACCAGCTGCACGCCGCGGCCAAGGCCGCAGACCATTTTCTGGACCAGGATTCACGCGAGGATCAGGACACCGGCTCCTGGCTGATCGCCACCGCCAACGCGCTGGCGGTGAAGCTGGCGGCAGAGTTGGACGACACGGTACCCGGCGCCAGGCGCGGGCCGCAAGACACGGGGCCCATTGAGCCGCATGACCCGGTGCTGGCGCGGCGCCTTGCGGCGGCCAGCACGCCGGCGCCACTGAGAGGCGCGGCCTGAAAACGGAAAAGGGCACCAGGAGGTGCGCAAAAGAAAAGGCACCAGGAGGTGCGCAAAAGAAAAAGGCACCAGGAGGTGCCTTTGCAATGTGGTCGGGGCGAAAGGATTCGAACCTTCGACCCTCTGGTCCCAAACCAGATGCGCTACCAGGCTGCGCTACGCCCCGACGAAGACCCCGATTCTACGCACGGCGGTTCAAGCCTGGTTCCGGCGTGTCTCAGGGCACCGCCGGCGCCGGCAGTTGCAACTGCCGCGCCACATCCAGGCACTGGCGGATGTGCTGCTCGCACACGAACTTCAACGCCGTGAAGGTCAGCACTGCCGACACCGCTTGGCCGGCGATGGGCACGTACTTGGCCGCTTGCTGCGTGGTCAGGCGCACGCCCACCAGTTGCACCAGTTTCAGCACCAGTTCACGCGTCACCACCTTGCCCACCAGCAGCCCACCACCGGCGCTGATGGCCTTGTAAACCACGAGCCTTCGCTCGGGGGCGAGGCGCTCCACCTGGGCCTGCGACAAGCCGAATTCGGCGCTGATCTGCGGCAGCAGCTTCATCAAGAGGCCGACATCGGTCACCCAGTCCAGCCCTGGCACCGGCACCATCGCCACCCCGGCCGCAAAGAGCGCACGCTTGGAAACGCGCTTCCGGCAGCGCTGGGCGATGGCCTCTAGGCGCTCAGCGGGCGCACCCGGCCCGTCTTCCATGACTTCCCAGGCGGCGGTGTTCGTGGTCATGCGGTGTTCTCCTTCACGCGCGGCAGCATCGCCCGATGTTCGCGCAAAGTCTTGAGGATGATCGACGTCGAGGTCTCTCCCAGCAGGCACAGCTGCGACACCACGTCGTCCAGGTGGGCCACATCGGCCACGGCTATCTCCAGCGCCCAGCTGTCTTCACCCGTGATGTTCCAGGCGTTGACAACCTCGGGCAGCTTGGCAATCAGCTGCGCCATGGCGCTGTAGTCGGTGCGGCCCACGCGCACCATGGCGCGGATGCCATAGCCCAGCGCCGCCAGGTTCACGCTGGCGCGGTAGCCGGTGATGACGCCCGCCGCTTCCAGCTTGCGCACACGCTCGGCCACCGCAGGCTGGCTCAAGTGCACACGGCGACCCAGCTCGACCAGCGTCATGCGGGCTTCGGCCTGCAACTCAGCCAGGATGCGGACATCGTAGGCGTCAAGAAGTGGTTGTGCTTGCATCTGAAGGACTTTGCCCTGCACTGCCGTGTAAGGCAAGGCAAGCCCTTTCCCTAACCTTTGCTTGCCACTGGATCGTGTGGATGTGCTTGCCTACGATGCAGGCCATGACCAGCACCGTCCTCGCCCGCAACGCCACCGCGCCTGCCATGCCCGCCTTGATCGTTGCCTGCCTGGCCGCCACCTGGTTGATCTGGGGTTCGACCTACCTCGCCATCAAGTGGGCGCTGGTGAGCTTTCCGCCCTTTTTCCAGATGGGCACCCGTTTCGTCGCTGCCGGCCTGCTGCTGGGCTTGTTTGCGGCCTGGCGCGGGGCACGCTGGCCGAGAGGGGACGAATGGCGCAGTGCGGCCATCCTCGGTGCGCTGATGCTGGGGGGTGGTTATGGCGCCACCGCGATGGCCGAGGTCAGCATCGGCTCCGGCCTCGTCGTCGCCTTCATTGCCGTCGTGCCGGCGATCGTGGCGTTGGCGGAATGGCCTTACGGCGTGCGGCCTACGCGCCCACAGGCTGCAGGCATCGCGCTCGGCCTGGTCGGCGTGCTGATGCTGGCGCGGGGCCAGGGCTTTTCTGCATCGCTGGGCGGCTTGCTCGCCATGGCGGTGGCCTGCACAACCTGGTCAGTGGGCAGCGTGTGGGCGCGGCATGGGCTGCCGGGCGGGCGGCAGTTGGCCCTGGCACCGGGTGCGGCGGGTTATGCCAGCCAGATGCTGGCTGGGGGCTTGCTGCTGCTGGCGCTGTCGGCCGTGCTGGGGGAGCGGCCCGCCGCGCAGCCCGACGCGCGTGCCTGGGCGAGCTGGATCTATCTGGTGCTGGCCGGCTCGATCGTCGGTTTCAGCGCCTACATGGTGCTTCTGCAGCGCACGAGCGCGGCGCTGGCGTCGAGCTACACCTTCGTCAACCCGATCATCGGCCTGCTGTTGGGTGTGCTGCTGGGTGGTGAAACAGTCAGCGGCTTCGAATGGGCCGCGGCTGGCGTGATCTGCGCCGGTGTCGTGCTGCTGTTGATCGGCACGCGCGGCACACGGCGTACCTAACGCCGGTGTGCAGCACCTCGGATCGCATCCAACGTGCTGCGGCTGGTGCTGACATTGGCGTCCAGCTTCACATGCAGCAGCGTTGGCGTGCCGGCTTCGATGGCGCGCACCAGGGCCGGTTCGATGGCCGCCGTGTCAGCCAGGAATTCACCGCGCCAGCCGTAGGCGCGGGCCAGTGCGGCGAAGTCGGGGTTGTAGAGGTCGCTGCCGCTGACCCGTGAGGGGTACTCGCGTTCCTGGTGCATGCGGATCGTGCCGTAGGTGCCGTTGTCCACCACCACGCTCAAGAGCTTTTTCGCCCCATACCCGGTGGCCGTCGCCAGTTCCTGCCCGTTCATCAGGAAGTCGCCATCTCCGGCGATGTTGACGACCCACCGGTGGGGCTGCAGCAACGCCGCGCCGACGGCAGCGGGCAGCCCATAACCCATCGCCCCAGAGCTGGGCGCCAGTTGCGTGCGGCCGTGGTGCTGCAAACCCGGGTGGCGACAGTAGCGGTGCAGCCAGCCGCTGAAGTTGCCGGCGCCATTGGTGTACACGGTGCTGTCGGGCAGCAGCCGCTGCAGGGCCTTGATCAGCACGGCCATGTCGAAGGGCGCAACAGCCGGTGCGACCAGATTGGCTTCGTAGTCACTGCGGGCTGTGGCGGCGAGCGCACTCCATGCGACCTCGGTCGGCGCGGCCAGCGATTCCAGTGCTTTCGCTGCGCAGGCCATCGACGCTTGCAGCATCAGGTCGGCGGCATAGACCCGCCCCAACTCTTCTGCCCCGGCGTGGATGTGCACCAGCTTCTGCAGCGGCCGGGGCGCCTGCAGCAGCGTGTAGCCGCCGGTCGTCATCTCACCCAGCCGCACGCCCAGGGCAATGACCAGGTCGGCATCGCGGATGCGCGCTGCCAGCTTCGGGTTGGTGCCGATGCCCACGTCGCCGGCATAGAGCGGGTGGCGGTTGTCGAAGGTGTCCTGGAAGCGCCACGCGCAGGCGACCGGCAGTTGCCAGTTTTCGGCAAAGCGTTGCAGCGCATTCGCGGCTTCGGCGTCCCAGCCCGAACCCCCGGCGATGACGACGGGGCGCTGCGCCGCCATCAGCATCGCACGCAGGTCGCGCAGGCCACCGGGCGCAGGCCAGGCGCGCACGGGCTCGACACGTGGCAGCACGCTGGCCGTGGTCAGCGTCGTCAACATGTCTTCGGGCAGCACCAGCACCACCGGGCCAGGGCGGCCCTGCATGGCGGTGTGGAAGGCGCGGGCGATGTATTCGGGCAGACGGTCTGCGCTTTGCACTTCGGCCACCCACTTCGCCAGCCCCAGCGTGCCGGGGCTGAACATCTGGCGGTAGTCGATTTCCTGGAAGGCCTCGCGGTCGCGCTGGTCGCTGGCGACCTGGCCTATGAACAGCACCATCGGCGTCGAGTCCTGAAACGCCGTGTGCACGCCGATGCTGGCGTTGGTGGCGCCGGGGCCGCGGGTGACGAAGCAGATGCCGGGGCGGCCGCTCAGCTTGCCCTGGGCGTCGGCCATGAAGGCCGCACCACCCTCCTGGCGGCAGGCAATGAAACGGATGCGGTCCTGGTGTTCGTAGAAGCCATCCAGCACCGCCAGATAACTTTCGCCAGGCACGCCGAAGCAAGTGTCGATGCCTTGCGCAATAAGCGCTTCGACCAGGGCGTGGCCGGCAGGGCGGGCGGCGGCGGAGGTTGTGTTTTCAGTCATGGCCACACTGTAGCCGCAGCCTTGCAGAAAGGAGCTACGGCCGCGCAGCGCAGGCCGTGGACAGGCCCGCCTGCGGAGTGCCTGTCGGTGCGTTCAGCGGCTGCAGTTCACGCCCCAGGCGCCACAGTGCGCAGGTGCTCCAGGGCATGCCGATGAAACGGTCGGTGCCGCTGCGGTCGCGCTGCTTCATCAGCAGCCAGCCGGCGAAGGGCCCGCGGGTGCCGACAAACCAGCGCGGGGTGGTTGCCGCCGCAGCATCTTCCGCCGGCACGTGGGCAAAGGGCGCCAGGGCGGCCAACGGCGCGGGTGGGTTTTCGGCAGCGCGTTGCGTGACGGCGTGGGCTGGGCGCTCTTGCACCGCCACCAACACCTGGTCACGGGCAGGCCGGGTCGGGTCATCCACCGTGCCCACTGCCGGCCAGCCGCGGGCCAGCCTGAAACAGTGCTCGCGGGTCTCGAAATGTTCGACACGAAAACCCGGCATGGCTGCATAGCTGCCCGCCAGGTCCAGGCAGCGCGAGCCCGCCGGCGCCGGCTGCAGCGCCTGCACGTCGGGGCTGTCCAGCGGCAGGTTCACACGCTGGGCCTGCGTGCCGACGATGCGCCAGAAACGCCCACCCACCGCCATCTGGCGACCGCCATGCAGCCCCCAGGTTGGCAGCACGGCAGCACGCTGCTCACCCGCAGCTGCCCGCACGGCGGCGATGGCAGCGGGGTCGGTGACGGTAGCCAGCGTCTGCCGCTGCATCGCGCGCACCTGGCCGTCGCGGCTGCGTTCCCAGTCCACCTCTTGCACGATCAGCGCCGGCGCCGGGTTGCTGGACCCTTGCACCGTGTAATAGAAGTAGCGCATGCCGGCGTCGAAGACAACCCGAGAATCCAGCGTCTCAGGGCTCGACAGCACCACCGCACCCAGCGTGCACACGCTGGTGGTGGGGTCCACATTGGCGCTGAATACTTCCAGCGTGCGGTCAAAGCCGGGCCGTTGCGGCACGAACAGGCCGCGCAGGCTGCGCGCGTCGGTGCCGACGGGGCGTGCGGTGACGAATAGCCGCCCGCGCACATCCGCCTGCGCCGACGCCCCGCCGGTGCCGGCAGAACCCGCGGTGCCGATGCAACTGGCATCGGCCACCAGATCAGGCGGGACCAGCGGTTCTGCGCCACTGGCGGCGGACGGTTCGCCGGCGCGCCACACCGCGCTGGTCATCAGCTGCCGCAGCGTGCCGTTGACGGGCGGCTCGGCCTGCGTGAAGACGCTGGACAGGAAGTCGCGCTGGTCACTGAACAGTGGCAGGCCGCCGGCACCCTGCAACATCGTGCGCGACAGTTGCATGCGCACGGACCCTTCGCCAATGCGCGCGGATTCGATCAACTCCGCCGCGCGCAACAGCGAATCCAGCGTGGCGCCCGCGTCCCCAACCGTTGCCTGGTTGGGGTTGAGCGCGGCACGGTTGGCGCGGTTGCCAGCGTCAAAGAGCAATTCGGCGCGGCGCATCGTCGGGCCCTGCACGAAGACCGAGAACAGCGCCGTCGGCAACAGCGCAAACAGCACCGTGGACACCACCAGCCAGCGTGCGCTGCGCCGCGCGCGGCCTTCACGCAACTGGCGGTCTGCAAGCCGCAGTTGCGACGCGGCGAAAAACGCATCCAGTTCACCTTCATGCCGCGCCAGGCGCACGGCGTCGCGGTCCAGTGCCAGGAAGCGGCGCCAGGTGATGCGTTTGTCAGCCTGCCTCAGGCGCTGCGCAAAGCCGCTGTCCGTCAGGCGCCGCAGCTCGCCGGTTTCCAGCAGGTAGTCCTCGGTGCGCGCGCCGAGTGACCAGTCGGCGCACTTGCGCAGCACGGTGAGGAATTCGTCGAAGTGGAGCGACTCGGCGTCGATCAGGGCCCGGAAGCGCGACCAGCCACGGATGAAGGATTCGTGCGACACCTTCAGCGTCACCCGCGCCGGGTCTTCGTCGTCCCAGAACAGGTAGTCCACCGAGCCCAGAAACCCTTCAGCGATCAACGCGCGCAGTTCGGCTCGGCTGGCGCCCGGGCCCAGGAGCAGAGCGCCGCTGTCGACGTCGATGCGCTGCTGCGAATACAGGCCCGTGTTGGGGTCTTTGAAGGCGAGGTGGCGGAACAGGTTGTCGAACTGTTCGCGCTTGGCCGGGTCGTGCCACTGGTACAGGGCTTCAGGCCAGTTTTCCACGCAGGCGCGCAGGGTGTTGGTCTTGTTGTCCAGCGGCGCACCGTCGCCACGCGCAGCGGCATTGACGGCACGGTTTAAGTCTCCCAGCGTGATGCGTGCCGGCACCGCCACGTCCATCTCTTCGCGTTCCAGCGCGGCTTCCCACAGCCGCGCCAACAAGTGCTGCAAGAGTGGCAAGTGGTCAGGGTCATGGGTGATGGCCTGCACGTCGTGAAGCAGACGCTCCAGCACCGCTTCATCAAACACCACCTGCTCGGGCAGTGGGCGGGTGGGGTCGCTGCTGCGCGCCACCAGGCGCAGAAAACGTTGTGCCGGGCCGGTGATGGCGCCGCGCAGTTCGGCCTCATCCAGGCGCCGGATCAGGTACGACGACTTGTTGATGGCGTCGGGCAATTCCAGGAACGCGGCACAGTCGTTGAGGTGTTCGCTGCGCATCGTCAACACGACATGGCAGTGCGGGTGCGGGCTGAAAAAGTGGTCCAGCACCCTTTCCACCAGCAGCTTGGCGTCTTCCACGTCCTTGTTGGTGGGGTGGAAAATTTCCTCGAACTGGTCCAGCACGAAGAGCACACGCGCCTCGGCCGGGTCGGGGCCCGCTGGCACGTCGAGCTCGCCACCGTAGGTGTCCAGCAAGCGTGCAAAACCTGCTTCCTGGCGGAAGACGGCGGCGATTTCGCTGCAGCGCTCGGCATCGGCGGCTTCGCTGCCCCGTGAACGCAAGAGCACGGCAAAACGCCGCGCCAACCGCGTGATGGGCGAATGGCGGCGCGCGGCGCTGTCTTCTGAGGACACGTTGGTGCCGGGGGTGCAGGTCATGGGCAACCAGAGGTCGCCCGCGCCTGGGATGCCGTGGCTGCGAAGCTCGGGCACGACGCCGGCGTGGATCAGGCTGCTCTTGCCGGACCCTGAGCCCCCCAGCACGGCCACAAACTGCGTCTGGCGCAGGTGCTCGATGACCTCGCGCACTTGCCGTTCGCGGCCGAAGAGCAGCGCCGCTTCAAAGTCGAGAAAGGGCCGCAGACCCGGGTACGGCTCACGCGGCAGGCGGACGCGGGCGTCGGGGTCTTGCGCCTTCATGGCAAATCCCCGGCGTCACGCCTCTTGCGCCGCTCATGCACCTGGCGCAGGAAGCGCTTGAGTTCGTCGCGTTCAGCTTCCAGCACGTCGATGCTCTCGGCGTCGGTGGCGTCAAAGCGCAGCACCTTCCAGCCCCAGGCCGGGATCGGTTCTGTCGCCTGCTGCGGCGGCATCAGGTAGGCCACGATGCCCGGCGGCGCGTCGCGGCCCGGTGCGAGCTTGTTTTCGACCTTGTTGATCTGCGCCACCAGCGCGTCCGATGTCTTGCGGCCCCAGAGCAGGATCACGCCATCGGCGTCGTCGAGGTTGGGGAACTCGTCGATCTTCTCCAGCGGCAGGCCGCGCGTGCGCAGGCGCAACGGGGCCACGCCTTCGGGGGACAGTTCACGGCTCAACGCTTCCCACTTGACACGCAGCTGGTCGCCCAGCGGTTCCCAGAGGTTGGGTTCGTGGTGGTTGCTTTCGATGTAGATGCGGACCCCCGGCGCCGCAGCGGCCGGGGCAGCCGGCGCCTGCGTGGCGCGCAGCGCGTGCAGGTGCTGGACCAGGGCGCGCACGTCCATCACCGGCACGCTCAGGCCAGCCACGTAGGCAGCGCTGCCGCTGGGGGCGGCAGAGTCCGTTGTTACGGCCAACGAAGCGGCCAGCGAAGCGGCCAACGCAGGGTCCGTCGCGGCGGGCTCGGGGCTCAGGTCGAGCCAGTGCAGATGGTCAGCCGGCCGGCCGCGGCGCAGCCAGGCGTCATGCTGCAGCTGCAGGTGCCCACCCGGTGCGATGGCGCCCATCAGCAGCGGTGAACGGTCAAACGCCAACACCAGCTGGTCGGCGGTGTCGAAGTCGGCGAAGTCGTTGAACACCGCGTCCTGCAGCAGCATGCTCGCGGGCTGGCCGGCGGCGCTGAGCGTGCCCAAAGCGGCCCGCGCAGCGGCTTCACACAGCGGGGTGACAAAGCCGAACAGCACGCGGGGGGCCGATGCGCTGCCGGCTGGCGCTGTGGCCGTGGTTGTAGCCGTCCCCGAAGCCAGTGCAAGCTGCACACCGGACGGGCTGGCCGAGGACAGAAGCTGCACCAAGGGATCGCTTCGCGCGGCCCCGGGCGCCGTGCTGCTGGCGGTGAGGCGCAGCTTGTCGGCCAGGTCTCCCCGCAGCCTGACAAAAGGTTCGCGGAAGGCCGGCGCGACGAGGCCCGGGCCCATGTAGATGTCGATCGGCCGGTTGCGGTCGGCCGGGTCGAAGAAAGGGATCCAGACCTGCTCACCGCCGGGCAGCAACTGCTTCCAGGCCGTGCCCCCGCTGACGCCCAGCATGGCGCTTTCCGAGAGCGCCACGACGTACAGGCGTTCTCGCAGGCCTTGTTCGCCGAACAGGTTCTTGAAGTATTCCAGCTCGCGCAGGCACCACTCACTTTGCGCGTAATTGTCGTGGACCACGATGATCATCGCGAAGGAATCGTCCACCGCCTGACGCAGCTTTTCACTGAGCACCCCGCCGATGGGGCCGTTTTCGCTGGACAGGTGGCTCGGCGGCATGCGCAGGCCGCGCAGCAGCGCGCTCAAGCCCCTGTCCAGTTCATAGCGGAAGTGGCTGACCCAGTCGAACCAGGCCACGTCATCGGCGTGGGCGTAGCTGATGAAAGCGGAGTACTTGCAGTCCTTGAGCGGCTTCATGCCAGCGGGGACATCGACGCCCTCACGCACCAGGCGCTGGCGGCGTGGGCCACGGGCATGGCGCTGAGGGCGTAGGCCGCAGCAGTTGCGCGGCCAAGGATCGGTGCAGTCACGGCGGCCGATCCTAGGTGTGCAACGCACCCTTGTAAAGGCGGCCGGACCCCCTAGTGATGCGTGGCCGGCTGTGCTCCCACTGGTGTTGCAGGCGGCGCCACCGACGTGCTGCGAACGCGCAACGCCACCAGCCCGGCAGAAGCCACGCCCATCAGCAGTGCAAGGGCAGAGCCCGCAAACACACTGCCGGTGTGGCCGTGGTCCAACAACCAGCCGAAGACTGGTGCCGCGAGTGCAAAGCCGAGGTCAAGACCCGAATACACGGTGCCATAGACACGCCCAGTGGCGCCTGGCGGCGCGGCGCGCTTGATGAGCATGTCGCGCGAAGGGCCCGCCAGCCCGGTGCCGACGCCCGCCAGTGCCACCAGCGCGGCCGCCAGCAGCCCTGGCAGCACCCCCGCGGCCACCAGCAGCAGCAAGCCGGCCGACGCCGTCATGGCCCAGCCGATGGTGCGCTCGAGCCTGACCACGCGCGACGCCACAAAGCCGCCTGCCACCATGCCCATCACACCGCAGAGCATGTAGCCGGTGACCACAAAGGCCGTCGCCGCCACCGGCAGGCCATACAGCGCGGCGAGCGCCGGGCCGGCAAAACTCTGAATCGCGGCCAGCGACGCGGTAGCCCAGAAGAAGAACGAAAAACACAGCCAGACCGAAGGCAGGCGCAGGAAGGCCAATGGATGCTCACTCGGTGCCGCAGCCGCGCTGCCGTCGGCCCGTTCATGCGCCCATGAACCGCGACGGTCGTCGATGTCGTCACGCCGCAGCGCCAGCAGCAACAGCACCGTCAGCGCCCACAGCGCCGCCGCCATGCAGGCTACACGCCACGATCCGGTCAGCTCCGAGATGCCGATCAGGAACAGCGGCGCCACGCCCCAACCCAGGTTGCCCGAGATGCCATGCGCAGAAAAGGCATGCCCCAACCGTGACGATGACACGCGCTTGTTGAGGATCGTGAAGTCGGCTGGGTGGAATGGGGCGTTGCCCAGGCCCGCCAGGGCCGCCGCCAGCAGCAGGCCGCTGAAGCCCTGCGCAGCCGCTGCCGCGAGGCCGGCGAAAACAAAACACAGCAGCGCCGACAGCAGCACCGGCCGCGCGCCCACGCGGTCCACCAGAAAGCCCGACAGTGCCTGGCCGACACCCGAGATCGCAAAGAACAGGGTCACCAGCAGGCCCAGTTGCGAATAGCTCAGGCCGAAGTCGCGGATGAAGGCCGGGAACAGCGGCGGCAAAAGCATGTGGAAAAAGTGCGACGTGCCGTGCGCCAGGCCCACAAGGCCGATGACGGTGAAGTCGGCGCGGGCGCTCACCGGTGTCGAATCGAGTGGGGAAGCCGGCGTGACCGTGCTGAGAGTTGCAGACATGGCCCAAGGCTACGTCGGGTCGATGCGGCCTGGTTACGATAGGCGGCCAACTTCTATCGAATTCATGCCAAAGACCAGCTCAGACGCCGCCGACCCTGCAGACCCGGCATCGCCCACCAGCAGCCGCCCGCTGCGGGTGCGCGCGCGGCGCATGGCCGCGGCTTCGCGCATCGACCCGCACCGCCATGCCTGGGCGCAGGTGGCCTATTCCGCCACGGGCGTGCTGCGCGTCACGGCAGGCAGCCACACCTACATCGTGCCGCCCTCGCGCGCGGTCTGGATTCCGCCCTTTGTGGAGCATGTGGTGACGGTGGTGGAAGACGCTGAACTGCGCACGCTGTACCTGCAGTTGCCCCCGGGCCAGGACGGCCCGGCGCCGCTTGGCGCAGCACCCGGCAACCCCGCCGCACAGAGCACCGCCGAGTGGGCCCGCTGCCGCGTGCTGGAGGTGTCGCCCCTGCTGCGCGAACTGGTGGATCAACTCGTGGCGCCCATGAAGAACTCGCCGGCCGCGGCGGCCCGCGAACGCTGTTTGGCGGCGCTGGTGCAAGACGAACTGCACCGCGCCAACCCGGTGCCGCTGGGCGTGGGCCTGCCCAGCGACAAGCGCCTGCTCGCCTTGTGCGAAGCGGTGCTGGACGACCCGGCGCGCCACGCCACGCTGCAGGGCTGGGCCGGTGAAGCTGGGGCCAGCGTGCGCACGGTGGCGCGCCTGTTCCGGCTGGAACTGGGCACCACCTTCGCCGAATGGCGCCAGCAGGTGCTGCTGGCCAAGGCGCTGTCGATGGCCGCGCGCAGGCGGCCCATGGCCCACATCGCGGCCGAACTGGGTTATGCCAGTGCCAGCGCCTTCAGCGCCATGGTGCGGCGGTCGGTGGGCGTGCCGCCAAGCCGGTTCTTTGCGGCTGGCTGAAAATGCCCAACGCCAGATAGATCAGGAACCCACGATGACCCAAGTCCTCTTCGACTACACGCGCCAGGACGCCACCGGCAGCAGTTGCACCGCCCAGGCCTGGGCCAAGGTGCCGCCGGTGCAAAGCCCTGCCGAGCGCCAGCGCACGCGTGAACGTGCCGCCGCTTTGCTGAAAAGCCAGGGCGCGGTGCTGGTGGCGCACTACTACGTCGATGGCGACATCCAGGACCTGGCGCTGGCCAGCGGCGGCATGGTGGCCGATTCGCTGGAAATGGCACGCTTCGGCCGCGACCACCCGGCGCAGACGATGGTGGTGGCCGGCGTGCGCTTCATGGGCGAGTCGGCCAAGATCCTGAGCCCGCACAAACGCGTGCTGATGCCCGACCTGGAAGCCACCTGCTCGCTCGACCTGGGCTGCCCGCCCGAGCCTTTTGCGGCCTTCTGCGACGCCCACCCTGACCGCCAAGTGGTGGTGTATGCCAACACCAGCGCGGCGGTGAAGGCGCGTGCCGACTGGATGGTGACGAGCTCTTGCGCACTGGCCATCGTCAGCCACCTGAAGGACCAGGGCCACAAGGTGCTTTGGGCACCCGACCGCCACCTGGGCCGCTACATCCAGGAGCAGACCGGCGCCGACATGCTGCTGTGGAACGGCGCCTGCATCGTGCACGACGAATTCAAGGGCCTGGAGCTGGACCTGCTGCGCCGCGAACACCCGGGTGCGCTGGTGCTGGTCCACCCCGAATCGCCCAAGAGCGTGGTCGAGCAGGCCGACGTGGTGGGCAGCACGACGCAGCTGCTGAACGCCGTCGTCAATGGCAGCGCCAGCACCTACATCGTCGCCACCGACAACGGCATCCTGCACCGCATGCGCCAGCTGGCACCGGGCAAGCTGCTGATTGAAGCGCCCACCGCCGGCAGCAGCGCCACCTGCAAGAGCTGCGCGCACTGCCCCTGGATGGCGATGAACGCGCTGCAAGGTGTGGTGGCCTGCCTGGAAAGCGGCGCTGGCGAGATTCAGGTGGAAGAAGCCGTGCGCGCCAAGGCACTGGGCTGCATCGACCGCATGCTGGATTTTGTCCAGCGCAACCCGGCCAGCGTGGCGCAGCCAAAGCCAGGGTTCGTGCGCCACATCGGCGCGGCCTGAAGCGCCGGCTCGTCAGCCCGTCGGCGCTTCAGTGGTCCCGAGGGCGGCCGATATAGAGGTCAGCCCCAAAGAGCGGGCAGAGGGTGACCATGAGCGCTGATTTCACTTCCGTCCGCAACCACAACGAACGCGCCGTGTACGAGGCGGTGCCCCGCATGGCGGCGCAGTTTCCGGGCCTGGCCCACGACCCGGAACTGTTGGCCGACGTCGCCTGCGTGGCGCTCAACCGCCTGCCGCCGCGCTACATCCGCCACGAGGTGGACTTTGTCTTCTACCTCAGCGAACGCGAGCGCGGCGAAAGCGACCGCCAGCTGCATGACGCGGTGGAGTATGCCTTCGGTTTTGTGCAGGCCCGCCAGGCTATGAAAGCCCGTGGCTGACCACGCGCAGCTGCAGCTGCGCCAGGCCTGGGAGCAGAGTTATCTGAACCCGCTGCGGGCGCGCGACCTGGGCCGCAGCGTCGCCGAAATGACGGACGCCAACCTGGCCCATGCCGCCGAAGGCTGGCTGCACGTGGCACTGGCCGAAGTGCGCGTGGGCGATCTGCAGGTGGCCAACGCCGCGCTGTTGAAGGCGCGTGCCGGATACCTGGCTCTGCGGGCCGAAGATTGCGCAGCTGCAACCGCAGCCACCGGCCTGGCGCTGTGCGATGAAGTCCAGGCCATCGCGCTGCGCCGCCAGCACGACCATGCCGGCGCCGCTCGGCTGCAGGCCGAACTGGACCAGCGCGAGGGCGTGCAACGCGATGCCATGCACCGCTTTCTAGGCCACAACTCGCGCGCCATCACCGCCAAGCTGCTGGGCGACCCCGATGCCGCGCTGCGCCACTTCTACGCCGCCAGCGACGCCGCCGGCCAAACCGGATGGGACGGCCCGCGCCTGACGGCCCTGAGCAACCTGGGCGGCTACCACCATGACCTGTACAACCTGGACGACGCGCGGCTCCTGAGTGAACAGGCGCTGGCGGCCGCCCGCGCGGCCGGTGCGCGCCAGATCGTGGCCACGTCGGCCAGCAACCTCATCATCATTTATCACGCCTGTGGCGAAGCCGAGCGCGCGCACAAGATGGGCGAGTTCATGCAGACCCATGCGCACGAGTTGCCTCCCGGTGCACTGACCCGCCACGCACTGCCATTGGCGCTGGCGCGCCTGAACGCGGGCGACGTGGCCGCTGCGTTGCGCCTGCTGGAAGCGGGTGCGATCAGCGGGGTGGCCGACGGCGACGGCATCACGTCGTGGGCCTGGCTGAAGGCGCGCTGCCTGCTGGCAACCGGCGACGCGGCAGGCGCCCGGGCGGTGGCTGAAAGCACGCTTCAGCAACGCCGCGACCGTGGCCTGCTGGACCAGCCCTACGACCTGATGGAACTGCACAAGGCACTGGCGGATGCCTGCGCACAGACGGGTGACACCCGGGCCGCGCTGGCCTGCATGCGCGAGGTCTATGCGCGGCATGAACAGCTTGTCGGCCGCAGCGCCCGCGCGCGCTACCTCGCGCTGGACGTCAACCACCAGCTGGCCGCGGCGCAGCGTGAGCGCGACCTGGCGCTGGTCTCGCAACGCACCGCCGAAGACGACCGCCAGCGCCTTGCTGAGCTGAACCGCGCGCTGCAGGCGCAGATCGAAGAAACGGAAAAGCTGCATACGCAACTGCGCGACCAGGCTCTCAACGACCCCCTGACCGGGCTGCACAACCGCCGCTACCTGTTTGAAGTGGCGCCCGGCGTGCTGGACCTGGCGCGCCGCCAGAGCCTGCAGGTGTGCGTGGTGCTGATCGACCTGGACCACTTCAAGTTGCTCAACGACACCTTCGGCCACCAGGCGGGAGACCTGGTGCTGCAGCGCTTCTCGAACCTGCTCAAGCAGATGCTGCGCCGGTCCGACGTGGTGTGCCGCTATGGCGGCGAAGAGTTTGTCGCGGTCATGCCCGACATCGACGGTGACAACGCGCAGGCCTTGCTGTTGCGCTTGCTGGAAGCCTTTCAGGCCCTGCCGCCAGAACCCGGCCGGCGGCGCACACCGAACGGCTCATTCTCTGCCGGCATCGCCCTCTTTCCGCGCCACGGCAACACGCTGGAACAGCTGCTGTCGCGCGCCGACCGCGCGCTCTATGCCGCCAAGCACCTGGGCCGCGCACGCATTGAACAAGTGCCGCGCACCGGCTTTGGCACCTTGAGTTGACCCCCCCGAACGCAACAAGACCGATCTGATGGCTCGCCCTCAACGTCCGGCGCCGCTCTTCGCCGGCCGCGTCAGCACCGTCGGGAAGCTCACCGGCAGCGCATTCGGGAAGTCGCGGCTGTAGTGCAGGCCGCGGCTTTCATGGCGACGCAGCGCGCTGCGCACGATGAGCTCGGCGCACACCACCAGGTTGCGCAACTCCAGCAGGTCGCGGTTGACGCGGAAGTTGGCGTAGTAGTCCAGCGTCTCGCTGCGCAGCAGCTTGATGCGGTGCAGGGCGCGCTCAAGCCGTTTGGTGGTGCGCACGATGCCGACGTAGTTCCACATCAAGAGGCGTAACTCATCCCAGTTGTGGGCGATGACGACCTGCTCGTCGGCGTCTTCGACCTGGCTTTCGTCCCAGGGCGGCAACGCGGGGTCGTTGCGCACGGCCTGCGTTTCGATGGCAATGGCGCAACTGCGGCCCAGCACCACACATTCCAGCAGTGAATTGCTGGCCAGCCGGTTGGCGCCGTGCAGGCCCGTGTAGGTGGTCTCGCCCACCGCGTACAGGCCCGGCAAGTCGGTGCGGCCGTCCAGGTCCGTCACCACGCCGCCGCAGGTGTAGTGCGCGGCCGGCACCACGGGGATCGGTTGCCGCGCGATGTCGATGCCCAGCTGCAGGCAGCGCGCGTGGATGGTGGGGAAGTGTTCCTTCAAGAAAGTCTCGCCCAGGTGCCGGCCGTCGAGCCAGACGTGGTCCAGGCCGTGTTTCTTCATCTCGAAGTCGATGGCGCGGGCAACGATGTCGCGCGGCGCGAGTTCACCGCGTTCGTCGTGTTTGTGCATGAAGCGCGAGCCATCGGGAAGTGTCAGGTACGCACCTTCGCCCCGCAGCGCTTCCGTGATCAGGAAGCTGCGCTCCTGCGGGTGGTAGAGGCAGGTCGGGTGGAACTGGATGAATTCCATGTTGCCGACACGACAGCCTGCACGCCAGGCCATGGCGATGCCGTCGCCGGTGGCCGTGTCGGGGTTGCTGGTGTAGCGGTAGACCTTGCCCACGCCGCCGGTGGCCAGCACCACCGCGGCGGCGGGCAGTGTCTGCACGTGGCCGTGGTCCATGTCCAGCGCATAGACGCCGTAGCAGTGCGGGGACTCGGTGCGCTTGACGTGGCGCGATGTGATCAGGTCCACCGCCATCCAGCGTTCACGCAGCGAGATGTTGGGGTGCTCGCGGGCACGCGCCAGCAGCGCGTCGTGGATCGCCTTGCCGGTCGCGTCGGCCACGTGCGCGATGCGGCGCACCGCGTGCCCGCCTTCGCGCGTCAGGTGCAGGCCGAGCGGGCCTTCGGGGTCGGGCGAAAAATGCACCCCGGCGTCCACCAGCCACTGCACCGCTGCCGCGCTGTGTTCGGCGATGTAGCGAGCGGTGTTTTCATCGACGATGCCGGCCCCGGCTTCTTGGGTGTCGCGCACATGCGATTCGATGCTGTCGTCACTGCCCAGCACGCCGACAATGCCGCCCTGCGCCCAGGCGGTGGCGCTTTCGCTCAATTCCCGTTTGGCAAGAACGACCACCGGGCGCTCGGCCGCAAGTTGCAGCGCCACCGTCAAGCCGGCCAGTCCCGCGCCGATGACCACGACGGGCCCCGTTGAGTGGGGCTGACCGGGCGGCGGAACCAGCGGCGATTCAATGCGATCGATCATGGTGCGCTGGGCCCTGAACGGCCAACTGTGGCCCGGTAGCGTCGATTCTACGGAGCCCCTACTCTTGACCGGGATCGCGGCTGCCTGGCCGCCTATGATGGGGAAAAAGCAGTCAAAGGGAAGTAATCCATGAACCGCGTCCGAGAAGAGAACCACTGGTCCGACACGGCCCGCATCCAGAGCCGCGAGGACCTGCTCGCGCCGCGCACCCAGATCGTGAGCGACCGCGACGCCTACCTGGGCCAGGGCCGCTACGACGTCGGCCGGCGCATCTCTGACGACCAGGTGGAGCTCTTCGTCACCACCGACGTCGCCACCGCGCTGCAGCAGGAATTCACCCTGCACAGCCCGGAATTCATCGCCCTGCATGACCTGGGCACGAGTGCGTCGCTGCGCCTGCTGTCCAACCTGGCTGGGGCGGCCGACGCCAGGGTGCAACGCCTGTCGGTGCGCCGCCAGGGCCACGGCGTGGCGCTGGCGGTGCTGCAGTTTGTGGAAGTGCCGCTGGCCAATGGCACGCCGGTGCGCGTGTATTCCACCGACGTCAACGGCGACGGCGGCTTGCGCGCCAACCTGGCCCGGGTGCTGCTGGCCCACAGCCGCCTGGGCGTGCTGATGGTGGGTGAGTTGCCCCCGCATGCGCTGACGGCACAACTGGCGCCACTGCGCGAAGCGCTGATGCGCGGCCCCTGGCCCAACCGCGACCTGCTGATGGTGCCGCTCGGCTCCAGCGTCGCGCTGGCCGCGCAGGGTGCGCAGTTGGCGCACCAGACACCGGTGGCGGTGCACGTGACGCCGCACGCCGCCAAACCCAAACACGTCTGGACCTTCGTCGGCGGTGCCTGGAACCGCCTGCACGGCGCAGCCGACGGTGCCCGCGCACTGCCCACCGAACTGTCGCGCGCGGTGCCCAAACCCAAAGTGCCCAGCACCGAAGCCACGACCGAGCCGATGCCGCTGGACGGCATGGGCACGCCGCCGCCGCCGCCGATGGCACCGTCCGTCGCCAGCATCACGCCCATGCCGGTGCCGGGCGCCACCAGCTGGCAGACCTACGTCGACCGCTGCGCGCTCATCAAGGGCACCATCAGCTGCTGCGTCTTCGACACCCATTCGATGCACCCGATGGCAGCGGCCGGCGGCCCGCCTGGCGCCGACCGCCTGGCGCAACAAGGCGCTGCGCTGCTGTCAGCCATGAACGACGCGTCCCGCGCGCTGGGGCTGGGCCCGGCACGCGCCGAGGCCAGCATCAGCACGACGAGCCACCACCTCGTGCTGCGCCCCGTGCCCGGCCACCCCGGCGTGGCGCTGCACATGGTGCTGCTGGCCAGCGCCAGCAACCTGACGCTGACGCGCATGCAACTCGAAAGGGTGGAGCCGCCGAGGTAAGGCCACCCCGGAGCGGCCTGCGGCCGCCGCCCCTCAAGGGGCAACGCCAGCGGTCCGGCTGAGCCGGTCCCGCGGCGTTTGCTTGAGGCGGGGGGGCGGACGCGAGGCGTGCCAGGTCTTGTCGCGCCCTCAGAGCCTGTGAAGTATTCCGGCGTGCCCGAGCGGGCGTCCGGAGCGGTGGCGATCTAGGCGCAAAGCGCAGTCGTAGCACGGGCTACGGCGAGCATTTGCAACGACGAGCGGCGCCGTTTCGGACGTTCGAGCGGGTGTGGCGGAATGCTTCACAGGCTCTCAGTGCACGACGCGGGAGAAGCTGAACTCGCCGCCGTCCATGTCCACCGGGATCACGTCCTTCGGCCCGAACCTGCCTTGCAGGATGAGCTTGCTCACCGGGTTTTCGATGCGCTGCTGAATCGCCCGCTTCAGCGGCCGCGCGCCAAACACCGGGTCGAAGCCCACCTTGGCCAGTTCCGCCACCGCAGCCACCGACACCACAAGCTTCATCTCCAGCTTTTCCAGCCGTTGCTCCAGCAGCTTCAGCTGGATGCGGGCGATGTCTTCGATGTTCTTCTGGTCCAGCGCGTGGAACACCACCGTCTCGTCGATGCGGTTCAGGAACTCAGGCCTGAAATGCGCCTTCACTTCGAGCATTACCGCGTCGTGGATCTTCGCGCTGCTCTGGCCGGCCATCTGCATGATCATCTGTGAACCCAGGTTGCTGGTCATCACGATGACGGTGTTCTTGAAGTCCACCGTGCGGCCCTGGCCGTCGGTCAGGCGGCCGTCGTCCAGCACCTGCAAGAGCACGTTGAAGACATCCGGGTGCGCCTTTTCCACCTCGTCCAGCAGCAGCACGCTGTAGGGCTTGCGGCGCACGGCTTCGGTCAGCGTGCCGCCTTCGTCGTAACCGACATAACCCGGTGGCGCGCCGATCAAACGGCTGACGGAATGTTTCTCCATGAATTCGCTCATGTCGACGCGGATCATGTGGTCTTCGCTGTCGAACAAGAAGCCGGCGAGTGCCTTGCACAGCTCGGTCTTGCCGACGCCCGTGGGGCCCAGGAACAGAAAACTGCCCAGCGGCCGGTTCGGGTCTGAAAGACCTGCGCGGCTGCGGCGGATGGCGTCGGCCACGACCGTGATGGCCTCGTCCTGGCCCACCACGCGGTCGTGCAGCTTGGCTTCCATCTGCAGGAGCTTGTCACGTTCACCCTGCATGAGCTTGCTCACCGGGATGCCGGTGGCGCGTGACACCACCTCGGCGATTTCTTCGGCGCCGACCATCGTGCGCAACAGCTGGGGCTTGCCCGCCTTGGCCTTGCCGGTCTCGGCGGTCTGCGTGTCCTTGAGCCGCTTTTCGATTTCGGGCAGGCGGCCATACTGCAACTCGGCGACGGCATTGAAGTCGCCCTTGCGCTTCAACTCTTCGATCTGCGAGCGGATGCGGTCGATCTCTTCCTTGATCTGTGCCGAGCCTTGGGCCGCAGCCTTTTCGCTCTTCCAGATTTCTTCCAGGTCGTTGGCTTCGCGCTGCAGCCTGAGCAACTCGTCCTCGATCAACGACAAGCGCCGGATCGAACCTTCGTCGTGCTCCTTCTTCATGGCCTCGCGCTCGATCTTGAGCTGGATCATGCGGCGGTCGAGCCGGTCCATCGCCTCGGGCTTGGAGTCGATCTCGATCTTGATCTTGGCGGCCGCTTCGTCGATGAGATCGATGGCCTTGTCGGGCAGGAAGCGGTCGGTGATGTAGCGGTGGCTCAACTCGGCCGCCGCGATGATGGCCGGGTCGGTGATCTCGACGCCGTGGTGCGCCTCGTACTTGTGCTGCAGGCCGCGCAGGATGGCCACCGTGGCTTCGACGCTGGGCTCATCCACCAGCACCTTCTGAAAGCGGCGCTCCAGCGCGGCGTCTTTCTCGACGTACTTGCGGTATTCGTTCAGCGTGGTGGCGCCGATGCAGTGCAGCTCACCGCGCGCCAAGGCGGGCTTGAGCATGTTGCCGGCGTCGATGGCGCCTTCGGCCTTGCCCGCGCCGACCATCGTGTGCAGTTCATCGATGAAGAGAATGATCCGGCCCTCGTCGGCGGCCACTTCCTTCAGCACGGCCTTGAGCCGCTCTTCGAATTCACCGCGGTACTTGGCGCCAGCCAAGAGGCCCGCCATGTCCAGCACCAGCACGCGCTTGTTCTTCAGCGTCTCGGGCACTTCTCCGTTGATGATGCGCTGGGCCAGCCCTTCGACAATCGCGGTCTTGCCGACACCGGGTTCACCGATCAGCACCGGGTTGTTCTTGCTGCGCCGCTGCAGGACCTGGATGGCGCGGCGGATCTCGTCGTCGCGGCCGATCACGGGGTCGAGCTTGCCTTGCCGCGCGCGCTCGGTCAGGTCGAGCGTGTATTTCTTCAGCGCCTCGCGCTGCCCTTCGCCTTCGGCGCTGTCCATCTTCTGGCCGCCGCGAACGGCCTCGACCGCCGCTTCCAGTGTCTTGCGCGTCAGGCCGTGGCCGCGCGCGACGCCACCGAGGTCGGTCTTGGCGTCGGCCAGCGCCAGCAGGAACATCTCGCTGGCGATGAACTGGTCGCCGCGTTTGGTGGCTTCCTTGTCGGCCGCCTGCAGCAGTTGCACCAGTTCACGCCCAGTCTGCACGGCCTGGCCCCCGCCCTGCACCGTGGGCAGGTTGCGGATCGCAGTTTCCATTGCCGTGCCCAGCGCCGAGACGTTGGCGCCGGCACGTTCCAGCAAAGCACGCGGGCCGTCGGGCTGCTGCAGCATGGCCCCCAGCAAGTGGCTGGGTTCGATGTACGGGTTGTCGCGCGCCACGGCAGCGCTGCTGGCGTCTTGCAGGGCCTGCTGGAAGGCTGTGGTGAGCTTGTCGATGCGCATGGTTGCCTCTGTCGGGGTTGCTCGGGATATGGGCACAGCATGGCGGCTTTCAAGGGCGCAGCCAGGTGGGGACGTACACTGAGCTTGATCCAGAACAAGCCGGTCATGGCGCCGATATGAAGACTCCCGTGGCCCTTGCTTCGATCGTGCCCCCGGCAGCCCCGTGGCGCTGCGGCCCGTGAGCCAAATGCATCTGGCGCGACCCCGCCTGCTGGCCTGGATTCAACAGCTGCTGGGCGGCGCCATCGGCGCGGTGGTCAGCGTGGCCATCGTGCTCACGCTGGGCATCGTGGCGCTGTCGCCACTGGGTGCACAAGCGGCCGAAATCGGCGTCGCGGCCAGCTTCATCTGTGTCGTCGTCAGTGCAGGCATGTATGGCCTTTTCGGCCGCAGCCTGATGCCGGCTGGCGGGCCCAGCTCGGCCACCGCGCTGATCACGGCCGCGCTGGTGGCCCGTGTCGTCGCCAGCGCGCATGAGCACGCTGCCGGCGCACACAGCCTGTTGCTGGAGGTGGTGGTGGCTGTGTCGGCAGCCGTCTGCCTGATGGGGCTGCTGCAGCTGCTGATGGCCGCCTTCGACCTGGGTCGCCTGGCGCGCGGGGTGCCGCAGCCGGTCTTGGCCGGCTTCATGAACGGCATTGCTCTGCTGATCATCCAGTCGCAGCTGCCCGCCTTGCTGGCGCTGACGCAGGCCGAGTGGCACAGCCCGGGCTGGCCGCCGCTGCAGGCTGCGTCCTTCGGTGCGCTGGCGCTGGGTCTGGGCACGGCTGGCACGGTGTGGCTGCTGGCCTGGCGCGCGCCCCGCGCGCCGGCTGCGCTGTTGGCCATGCTGGCGGGCGTGGCGGTGTTCCATGGCACTGGCGCGTTCTGGCCAGCCATGCCGCTGGGCCACACGCTGGGCAACCTGCCCGCCGCGACCACGCTGCCCGGCCTGCTGAGCCTGCACGTCGACAGCGCGCCCGTGCTGGCGGCGCTGCTGCAGCACAAAAGCGCCATCGTGCTGACAGCGGTGCTGCTGGCGATCATCGGCACGCTGGAATCGATGCTCAACCTGCGTGGCACCGACCAGCAGCATGGCAGCCGCCACGACGAACGGCGCGAACTCTGGGCCATGGGCCTGGCCAACCTGGTCGGCGGCCCGCTGGGCGCATTGCCGATGGTGCAGGTGCGCGCAAAAGCCAGTGCACTGTTGCAGGCGGGCGGCCGGGGCCGCGTGAGCGCGGTGGCGTCAGCGGCGATGTCGGCGCTGATGATCACCGTCGGTGCGGGCTGGATTGCCGCGCTGCCCATGGCCGTGCTGGCCGGCGTGATGCTGACGATCGGCGTGTCGCTGGTTGACCGCTGGTCGGGGCAGCTGTTGCGCCGGCTGCGCCAGGCACCGCAGCAGCGCAGCGTGCGCAACAGCCTGCTGATCATGGTCTTTGTCTGCGCCATCACGGTCTGGCGCGGCCCGGCGCTGGGCGTGGCGGTGGGGTTGGTGCTGTCCACGGTGGCCTTCGTGCACGGCATGAACCGCTCGTTCGTGCGTGCGCGCATGGACGCCATGGCGGCACCCTCGCGGCGCGTTTACCCGAGCGCGCTGGAGCCGACGTTGCAGGCTGCACGGCGCCGCATCTGCGTGCTGGAACTCGAAGGCGCCTTCTTCTTCGGCAGCGCCGAACGCGTCGCCGACGAGGCCGAGCAGCTGGACCCGGGCTGCCGCTTCCTGGTGCTGGACCTGCGCCGTGTCAGCGCCATCGACGACTCTGCCGCGCTGGTGCTGAGCCAGGTGCAGACCCGCCTGGCACGCCAACAGGTGGCGCTGCTGCTGGCCGGCGTGGGCCCGGGCAGCGCGCAGCGCGCGCAGCTGCGGGCCTTTGTCGGCGAAGCGGCCGCGACTGCCCTCTGGTTCCCTGACACCGACCACGCGGTGGAGTTTGCCGAGCTGCAGCTGCTGGCCGAACAGCCGGCCGCGGGCAACCCCCACCCCGGCGCGCTGGACAACACGATCCCGCTGTCGCAAAGCTCATTGATGCACGGCCTGGCCGATGCGCAGCAGACGCAGGTGGCAGCCCTGCTGCAGACGCGGCGGCTGGCCTGCGGTGAGCGCCTCTTCAGCGCCGGCGACGCAGCCGATGGCCTGTATCTGCTGACGCAAGGGTCGGTCAGCATCGTCAGCGCCAGCGGCCAGCGTTACGTGAGCTTTTCACCGGCCACCATGTTGGGTGAACTGGCCATGCTCGACGGCCAGGGCCGCAGTGCCGGTGCAGTGGCGGACAGCGACTGCGTCGTGCACCTGCTGACACGCGAGGCACTGTCCACGCTGGCCGCCACCGACCCGGCGCTGTGCGCGGTGCTCTATCGCAACATCGCCTTGCATCTGGCAGGGCGGCTGCGGGTGGCGTCGGCGGCATGGAGCGGCGCGGCGACCTGAGTCCGCAGGTGGCGGCTCAGCCAGCCAAAAGCTGCGCGCGCAGATCGGCCAAGGCCACCTTGCCAAGCGCCGTGCGCGGCAACGCATCCACCACCCGCAGCTGCCGAGGGTGCTTGAAACGCGCCAAGCGGGAATCGAAAAGCGCCTGCAGCGCAAGCGCATCGAAGACACAGCCCGGGCGCGGCACGACCGCCAGCATGGGCACTTCACCCCAGCGCACGTCGGGCACGCCCACCGCGGCGCATTCCAGGATGTCCGGCCGCTCGGCGGCCACGGCTTCGATCTCTGCCGGGTGAATGTTCTCACCGCCGGAGATGATGCGTTCGCTGCGGCGGCCCACCACCGCGATGCAGCCGCTCTCATGTTGCAGCGCCAGGTCCCCCGTGTGGAACCAGCCCTCTTTGTCGAAGGCCGGCTCACTGCTGCGGTGGTAGCCGCGCATCAGGTTGGGCGCCTTGAGCAAGATCTCGCCGTCCGCCGCCAGCTTCAGCTGCACGCCCAGCGCCGGACGGCCGGCCATGCCGGCATGCACAACCGCCTCGTCGGGCTTGAGCACGATAGAGACCGGCCCGGTCTCTGTCGCGCCATACACCTGCGCCACCGGCACCCCACGCGCGTGGAAGGCGTCGATCAGCGCGCGCGGCACGATCTGCGAACCGCAGTTGACGAAGGCCAGGCTCGACAGGTCGGCGGATGCCCAGCGCGGGTGGTCGATGAGTGCCTTCATGACCGCTGGCACCAGCAGCGTCGTCGTGGGCCGCCACGAAGCAACCGCGTCGAACCAGGCCTCGGCAGCGAAACGCGGGTGCAGCAGCACCTTGGCGCCAACGGCCAGGGCCGGCAAGGTCTGGATGCACAGGCCGCCGACGTGGAAGAGCGGCAGCACGCTCAGCACCAGGCTCTGCGCGTTCAGCCCTTGGGCGGCAATGGCCGCCTGCACGCCAGCCTGCAGGCCAGCGCGGGTGTGCATCGCGCCTTTGGCTGCGCCGGTGGTGCCGGATGTATAGACCAGCAGCAGATCGCCGTCGTGCACGCCATCCGCCGCGCCGGCTTGCAGGCGCACCAGCGCCAACACGTCGGTGGCCAGCTTTTCTGCATCGGGCGTGCCCATCAAGTGGCCGGCGCCGGCATGTTCGAGGATGCGCGCCAGTTCCACCGCCGCCAGCCGCCCATTCAACGGCAACAGCACGGCGCCGATGCGTTCACAGGCCACCAGCGTGGCCAGCATGTCCCAGCTGTTGTGGCCGAGCCATGCAACGATGGCGCCGCGCTGCACCCTGGCCTGCTGCAGGTGCTGCAGCGCGGACTCAACCAGCGCGGGCGCGACGAGGCGGTGGAACATCGGATCGAAGCCCGCCGCTATTCGATGGCCTCGTCGCGCTCACCGGCTTCGTACAGGCATTCGCGGCCCAGGCGGTCCATGCACAGTTCAGCCGTCCACGGCAGCATCAGGCTGCCGCAGCGTGAATCACGGTACAGGCGCTCCAGCGGCAGGCTCTTCAGCATGCTTTGGCCGCCGCAGGTGCGGATCGCCAACGCCGCCAGCGCGTTGGCGTTTTCCATGATCGTGTAGTGCGCCGCGTACAGGCGCATGCGGGTGTCCTTGTCAGGGTCCACCTGCGCGTCGCGCGCGTTCTGAAGAAAGAGCGCTCGCGTCTGTTCGAGCTTGACGCGCATGTCGGCCACTGCGAGCTGCTTCGTGGGATACATGCGGCGCTTCACCGGCGGCATGCCCGGCACTTCGGCGCGCAGGTAGGCGGCCGTGAAGTCGTAGGCGGCCTGCGCGATGCCCATGTAGGTGGGGCTCAGGGTGGCAAACATGTGCGGGTAGCGCATCACCGACTGCCAGTACAGGCCCTCCGGCATCAGCCGCGCGCTGTGCGGCACGAAGACATCCTGCAGCAGCAGCGTGCGGCTGACGGTGCCGCGCATGCCCAGCGGGTCCCAGTCGCCGACGACGCTCACACCCGGCGCATCGGCCGGCACGGCAATGAAGAGCGAATCGCGCTGCGACGCGCCGGGCTTGTCGAGTGTGCAAAGCACGCCGTAGAAGTCGGCCGCACCGGCGAGCGACGCGAAGATTTTCTTGCCGGTGACGACGTAGCCAGCTTCACCTCCCACACCCACCGCTTTTGCCAATGTGCCCCAAGGCGCCTTGCCCGCCGCCGCCGCGCCGCCTTCGCTGAAGGGCTGCGAATAGACCTTGCCGCCTTGCACGATGTTCTGAAAGTGCAGCCTGCGGTTGGCCTCGTGGCTGGCGCGCTCTTCTGGCGTCATGTCCAGCGCATCGGCGATGAAGCCGGTCCACATGCAAGAGCTGACGTGCATGTTCCAGGACAGCGCGGTGGCGCCGCAGTGGCGGCCGATCTCTGCGGCCACCATGACGTAGGTGGTGAAGTCCGCCCCCAGCCCGCCGTAGGCCTTGGGCACACAGATGCCCAGCAGGCCGCTGCGGCGCAGGTCTTCATAGTTGTCGAACGGAAAGCTGGCGTCGCGGTCGTGCGTGGCCGCGCGCGGCGCGAACTTTTCGCGGCCCAGCGTGGCGGCCAGGTCGATCAGCTCACGCTGCTGCGCGGTGAGCGATTTCGGATTGCCGGCGATGTGCATGGCGCGTGACCTCAGTCGGTGGCGTTAAGCGGTGGCTTTGAGCGTTGGCGTTAAGCGGTGGCGAACTGGCGGCGCAGGAACGACAGCACGGCGGCGTTGAAGCGTGCCGGCGCTTCGACATTGGCAATGTGGCCGGCATCAGCCAGGCATTCGAATGTGCTGCCCGCGATGCGCCCCGCCATGCGCTGCATCACGTCGGGCGGCGCAGTGCGGTCGTGCTCGGCCGCCAGCAGCAGCGTGGGCACGCTGATGTGCGCCAGCGCGGCGCGGCGGTCGAAACCGGCGATGGCGCGCAAGGCCGTGCGGTAGGTGGCTTCTGGCACGCGGGACATCACCTCCATCGCCATCTGCAAGGCCGCCGCCGGCGCCTGCGGCGACACCATGCCGGGCACCAGTTTCTGCGCCATGCCGGCCATGCCCAGGCCGGCGTCCAGCGGCGCCAGGCGATCGGCAATGAACTGCGCCTGCCAGGCACCGTCGGCCTTGCCGAAGGACGCGCTGGTGCAGGCCAGGATGAGGCCCTGCACGCGCTGCGCATCCCGCGCCGCAGCTTCCCTGGCCAATACTTCCTGCGCGACCATGCCGCCCATGCTGTGGCCCAGCAGCACGGTGCGTGGTGCGCCCATGTGCGCAGCGGTGTCCAGCACGGCCTGCACCATCGCATCCATGTCGGGCGCACCCGCCGAATCCCCATACCCCGGCAGGTCGATCGCGACCGCCTGGTAGCCCGCTTGGGCCAGCGCAGCCGTGGTGCCCGACCCCTCGTCCGACCAGATCGACCGCCCGCCGCCGATGCCGTGCAACAGCAGCACCGCCGTGCCGCCCTGCCCCACTGCGGTGAAGACAGGCAGGCTCACAAGAGCACGCCCTTGTCCACCACGGCCACGCCGTCCAGCAGCACGGTGCAACCGCGCAGCGGCAGGTCGAAGTGACCGAGCGTGTGGCGTCCCGCCACTTCATTGGCACCAGTGCTGTAGAGGAAGTTGCCGGCAAAGGCGCGCAACTCGGTGCCGTTGAAATCGCACCTGTCGTAAAAGGTCATGGCGTCCCAGCGCGCACGGCGGTTCAGGCCCCAACCCAGGTGCGACACGGCATAGGCAGCCCGGTCCTCGGGCGTTCGGCCCCAGGCCGCCAGGTAGCCGCGCATCAGCTCGGCGTCGGTGCCATCGCCTTCGACCGACACCGCGTGGTCGTTCTCGATCAGCAGCTTGACCGGCGCTTGCAGATAACGCTTGAAGGTGAGGTTGACATCGCCCCGGTCCAGCACCAGCGTGCCGTTCACACTGCCTGCCGCCGGGAAGGCCAGCACCAGGCCGCCGGGCCAGTGGCTGAGCGTGCCGGGCTTGGCGGTGAAGCCCCAGACGCCGCCGATGCGCGCGCCCGCCAAGGTCACGCGCAGGTCGGTGCCGGCGGCGGACAGCACGTGCATCTCGCGCGCCGCCTTCAGCCGCCGCATGGCGTCGCGCACGGGCGCTTCGTCGTCTGCGCGCGGCAGGCAGCGTTCGAGGATCTCGGGGTGTTCGTGGCTGATGGCCAGCACGCGCGCGCCGCCGCTCAAGATGCGCGGCAGCTCGGCGGCATGTTGCAGACCTTCCACCGTGCAGTCGGCCACAAACACACAGGCGGCCAGGGCCTGCACCACGGGCTCCAGGCGGCCAATGGCGTCGGACGCGCCGGTGCTGCGCACGGGCACCGGTGCGGTCAGCGGCTTGGCCGGCAGCACCAGATGAAAAGGCCGTGCGCCCAGGCGCAGCAGCGCCAGTTCAGACAGCTTGGGCAATTCGGGCCGGGTCTGCGTTTCGGACAACACCGCGCACGCGTCGCCAGGCTGCACCCCGCAGAGGCTGAAGGTGTGCACGAACATGTCGATCCAGTGGCCTTCGATGATCACAACACCTCCCCCAGCAGCCGGTAGTGCCCGGCCTGGAACAGCAGCGGCGGCAACGGCGATTCACTGCAGGCCAGCACGCGGCCGATGAAGAGGCGGTGGTCGCCCGCGATCTGGTGCGACAGCGTTTCGCATTCGAACACCGCCGCGCAACCGGCCAGCACCGGCGAGCCGTGTTCGCCCGCGGCCCACGGCACCTCGGCAAAGCGGTCGTCGCTGCGGGTGGCGAAACGGCGCGACAGCTCCACTTGCGATTCCGCCAGCACGTTGACGGCAAAGCGCGGCGCCGCTTCAAAGGCCGCCATGCTCGGGCTGGCACTGCGCAGCGACCACAGCACCAGCGGCGGATCCAGCGACAGGGCGTTGAAGGAATTGGCCGTCAGGCCGACGGGCTCGCCGGCGGCGTCCAGGCAGGTGACGATGGTGACACCGGTGGTGAAGCGGCCGAGGGCGTTGCGGAAGTGGCGGCTGTCCATCGCATCAGGCTGCCGGATCGGCGTTGCGCACCTGGATGCCCCAGCGCACCAAAGCCGCGTCATCGGCCACCCGCGCATCGACCCAGTGCGCACCGGCGGCCGAGCTTTCCTTCTTCCAGAACGGCGCTTGTGTCTTCAAGTAGTCCATCAGGAATTCGCAGGCCTGGAAGGCCTGGCCGCGATGCGCAGACGTCACCGCCACCAGCACAATCTGATCCAGCGGTTGCAGCACGCCGACGCGGTGCACCACGCGCGCAGCGCGGATGTCGAAGCGGCCGTGCGCCTCGTCGATCATCGCTTCGATGGCGGCTTCGGTCATGCCGGGATAGTGTTCCAGCTCCATCGTTTGGATCTGCGGCGCGGCGCCGGTGCGGTCGCGCACGGTGCCGGTGAAGGTGACGACGGCACCCACGCCGCCATCACCGGCGCGCAGGGCCGCCACTTCAGCCGAGAGGTCGAAGTCCTGGGTCTGGATGGAGACGCGCGCCATGGCCTTCAACCGCCGGTCACGGGCGGGAAGAAGGCGACTTCGGCGCCGTCACTCAACACGGCTGACTCATCGCACAGCACCTGGTTCAAGGCACAGCGCACGGCGCGGTTGCGTCCCAGCAATTCAGCGTGGCGGCCTCCACGCGCCAGCAGCAAGTCGCGCAGCGCCCCAACCGTGCTGGCTTCGGGCACCTGGAGGTCTTCCGACGCGCCCAGCGCCTCGCGCAGCGACGCAAAGTAGCGCAGCTGGATCTTCATCGCGCCACCAGGTCCGACAGAGCCAGGAAGCGCACCGTGTCGCCACGGCGGATGGCCTGCGCAGGCGGGTTGTCCAACAGGCCGTCGGCCCACACGGCGGAGGTCAGGACACCGGAACTCTGGTTGGGAAACAACTCCAGGCCGCCTTCTGCGTTGAAGCGCACACGCAGGAATTCGCGCCGCATGTCGGGCTTGCCCCAGTCGAAGTCAGCGCGCGCGGCCAAGCCCTTCGGCAGCGCGGCGGGCAAGCCCTGCAGCGTGCGCAGCACGGTGCTGACGGCCAGCAGCCAGGTGACGAATGAAGAGACCGGGTTGCCGGGCAGGCCGACGAGCAACGCCGCACCGCCGTCGGGCCGGCGGATGCTGCCGAAGGCCAGCGGCTTGCCGGGCTTGATGGCAAGCTGCCAGTGTTCGATATGGCCTTCAGCCTGCGCGGCGGGCTTCAGGTGGTCTTCGTCGCCCACCGACACGCCGCCACAGGTGACGATGAGGTCGTGCGCCTCGGCCGCCCTGCGCAGCGCGGCACGGGTGGCGTCCAGGCGGTCGGGCACGATGCCCAGGTCTGTGAAGTCGCAGCCCGCCGCTTGCGCCAGGCCGCGCAGCACGAAGCGGTTGCTGTTGTAGATGGCACCGGGCCGCAGCGGTTCTCCGGGCATCATCAATTCGTCGCCGGTAGAAAAGATGGCGATGCGCGGGCGCCGCAGCACCGTCAGCTGCCCCGCGCCCACTGACGCGGCAAGGCCCAGCGCCTGCGGTGTCAGGCGCGTGCCGCTGTGGAGCACGGCAGCACCTGCTTGCACGTCTTCGCCGCGGCGGCGAACCCACTGGCCCTGCTGCGGCACGGTGTTGACGCGCACGGCGCCAAGGCCGTCACCAGGCAAGGCCTCGCACCGCTCCTGCATGACGACGGCGTCGGCACCCGCCGGCACCTGCCCGCCGGTGAAGATGCGCGCCGCCGTGCCAGGCTGCAGCGCGCGGCCGACGACACCAGCAGGAATACGCTGGGACACGGGCAACAGCGTGCCAGCGCCTGGCACATCAGCCACGCGCAGCGCGTAGCCGTCCATCGAGGTGTTGTCCTCGGGCGGCACGTCCAGTGTGGCCAGCACGTCCTGCGCCAGCACGCGGCCGAGTGCATCGAAGGTGGACAGCGTTTCCGTCTGCGTGATGTGGTGCGGCGCAGCCCCCGCCACCAGCCGCAGCAGCGCGTCGTCCAGGCTCAGCAGCGGGCGCGCTTCAGCCATGGGTGCAGTGCTGTTCGATGAAGTGCTTCACCGCAGCGACATCGGGTGCCATCACGGTGAAGCGCCTTGGCAGGTCTTCAATGCCACGCAGCGCGGCAGGGGGCTCGGGGTCCAGGCCCGTGGCTTCGCGGATCGTGGCCGCGAACTTGGCGGGCAGCGCCGTCTCCAGCACGATCATTGGCACACCAGCTTGCAGGTGTTCACGCGCCACCTTCAGGCCGTCGGCGGTGTGGGTGTCGATCATCACGCCGCAGTCCTGCCAGGTCTGGCGGATGGTGGCCAGGCGGTCGGCATGAGTGCTGCGGCCGGAGACGAAGCCGAATGACTTCGCCGGTGCGAATTCAGCTGCCGTCAAGGTAAAGCCACTGAAGCCACCACCCGTCGCGACCAGCGGGCCGAAAAGTTGCGCCGTGCGCGCGCCGTCGCGCTGCAGCAGGTCGAACACAAAGCGCTCGAAGTTGCTGGCCTTGCTGATGTCCATGCTGGGGCTGCTGGTCTCGTGCGTTTCAGCCGTGGCACGGACACGGTAGGTGCCGGTGCGGAAGAACTCGTCGAGCACGTCGTTTTCATTGGTGGCCAGCACAAGCTTGTCGATAGGCAGGCCCATGCTGCGGGCCACATGGCCGGCGCAGATGTTGCCGAAGTTGCCGCTCGGCACGGCGAAGCTGACTTTCTGATCGTTGCGGCTCGTGGCCTGGAAATAACCCGCGAAGTAATAGACCACCTGCGCCAGCAGCCGCGCCCAGTTGATGCTGTTCACCGTGCCGATGCGGTGCTGTCTTTTAAAGGCCAAATCGTTGCTGACCGCCTTGACGATGTCCTGGCAATCGTCGAACACACCTTCCACCGCGATGTTGTGGATGTTGGCGTCCTGCAGGCTGAACATCTGCGCCTGCTGGAAGGGGCTCATGCGGCCCTTGGGGCTGAGCATGAAGACGCGCACGCCCTGCTTGCCGCGCATGGCGTATTCGGCTGCGCTGCCGGTGTCGCCGCTGGTGGCACCCAGGATGTTGAGGGCTTCGCCACGGCGCGCCAGTTCGTATTCAAAGAGGTTGCCCAGCAGCTGCATCGCCATGTCCTTGAAGGCCAGCGTGGGGCCGTTGGACAGGGCTTGCAGATAGACGCCGTCCTGCAGCTTTTTCAGCGGCGTGATCTGCGGCGTGCCGAAGGTGGCTTCGGTGTAGGTGGCGTCGCAGAGGCGCCTCAGGTCGGCGGCTGGGATGTCGTCGATGTAGAGGCTCAAGATCTCGAAAGCCAGGTCCGCGTAGCACAGCCCGCGCCAGCGTGTCAGCGTGGCGTCGTCCACCTTCGGGTAGTGCGTCGGCAGGTACAGGCCGCCGTCGGGCGCCAAGCCTTCAAGCAGGATGTCGGAGAAGCCGCGTTCAGTTTTGTCGCCGCGGGTGCTGAGGTACTTCACTTGAGTTCTTCTTTGCGGATCTTGACGATGGGCGCCAGCACCGTCGGCAGTGCCTGCATCTGTGCCAGCGCGGCGGTCATCCGGCCTTCCACGGTGTCGTGCGTGAGGATGATGAGGTCGGTCTGCTTTTCACCCTCGGCACTTTCGCGCTGCAGCACGGCGTCGATGGAGATGTCGTGCTCGGCCAGGATGCCGGTGATGCGCGCCAGCACACCGGCCTTGTCCGCCACCACCAGGCGCAGATAGAAGGCAGTGATGACTTCGCCGATGGCCAGGATCGGCGTGTCCTGCATGCTGCCAGGCTGGAAGGCCAGATGCGGCACACGGTGGTCGGGGTCGGCGGTGTGCAAGCGCGTGATGTCCACCAGATCCGCAATCACCGCGCTGGCCGTGGGCTCGCTGCCGGCGCCTTTGCCGTAGTACAGCGTGGCGCCAACGGCATCGCCCTGCACCACCACGGCGTTCATCGCGCCTTCGACATTCGCGATCAAGCGCGTGGACGGGATCAGCGTGGGATGCACGCGCAGCTCGATCCCGTCGGTCCGCCCGGGGGGCGCTGACGCGCCCGTGCGCCGCCGCGTGATGCCCAGCAGCTTGATGCGGTAGCCCAGTTGCTCTGCGTAGCGGATGTCCACCGCCTGCAGCGCGGTGATGCCTTCGACATGCGCCTTGTCAAACTGCACCGGCACGCCAAAGGCGATTGCCGACATGATGGTGGCCTTGTGTGCGGCGTCGATGCCTTCGATGTCAAAGGTGGGGTCGCTTTCGGCATAGCCGAGCGCCTGGGCCTCCTTCAGCGCGACAGCAAAGTCCAGGCCCTTGCTGCGCATTTCGCTGAGGATGAAATTGGTAGTGCCGTTGATGATGCCGGCGACCCATTCGATGCGGTTGGCGGTCAGGCCCTCGCGCAGCGCCTTGATGATGGGAATGCCGCCGGCCACCGCGGCTTCAAAAGCCACCATCACGCCGCGCTGGCTGGCTGCGGCAAAGATTTCCGTGCCGTGCACGGCCAGCAGCGCCTTGTTGGCGGTGACCACGTGCTTGCCGGCAGCAATGGCCTCCAGCACCAGGCTGCGCGCAACGCCGGTGCCGCCAATCAACTCGACGACGATGTCGATGGACGCGTCGCGGATGATCTCGCGCGCATCGGCCACCACGGCAGCGGCATTGCCCACCACTTTGCGCGCAGCGGCCACGTCGCGCCGCGACACGGTCTTGACGACGATTTCACGCCCGGCGCGGCGCTGGATCTCGGCCTGGTTGCGCTGCAAGACGTTGAACACGCCGCTGCCGACAACACCAAAGCCCATCAGGCCCACTTGAATCGGTTTCATGCGCTGTGACGTTTGCGGTAGTGAGAAAGGAAGCGTTCGATGCGGCCGATGGCTTCGCTCAAGTCATCGACATTGGGCAGGAAGACGACGCGGAAGTGGTCGTGCGCAACCCAGTTGAAGCCTGTGCCCTGCACGATCAGCACTTTCTGTTCGGCCAGCAGTTCGTAGGCGAACTGCTGGTCGTCGGCAATCGGGTACACCTTCGGGTCGAGCCGCGGGAACATGTACAGCGCCGCCTTGGGCTTGACCACGCTGACACCGGGGATCTGCGAGAAGAGCTCATAGGCCAGGTCGCGCTGCTTGCACAGCCGACCGCCAGGCGCCACCAGGTCCTTGATGCTCTGGTAGCCGCCCAAAGCGGTCTGGATCGCCAGTTGCCCCGGCGTGTTCGCACAAAGGCGAAGCGATGCCAGCATGTTCAGGCCTTCGACGTAGTCGCGCGCATGGCGCTTCTCGCCCGACACCACCATCCAGCCAGCGCGATAACCGCAGGCCCTGTAGTTCTTGCTCAAGCCATTGAAGGAGATGAACAGCACGTCGTCCGCCAGGCTCGCCATCGCCGTGTGCGTGTTGCCGTCGTACAGCGTCTTGTCGTAGATCTCGTCGGCAAAAACAACCAGCTGGTGTTGGCGGGCGAGCTCGATGATCTGCAGCAGCAGTGCGTCCGGATACAGCGCGCCGGTGGGGTTGTTGGGGTTGCAGACCATGATGCCGCGGGTGCGCGGGCTGATCTTGCTGCGGATGTCTTCGATGTCGGGCAGCCAGCCCGCCTGTTCGTCGCAGATGTAGTGCACCGGGCGCCCGCCCGAAAGGCCGACGACCGCGGTGTACAGCGGGAAGTCGGGCGCCGGGATCAGGATCTCGTCACCGTCGTTGACGAGTGCGCTTATGGCCATCTGGATCAGCTCCGACGCGCCATTGCCCAGGTACACATCGTCCACCGCCACGCCCTTGACGCCCTTCTCCTGCGTGTAGTGCACCACCGCCTTGCGCGGGGCGAAGAGGCCCTTGCTGTCGGTGTATCCGGCGGCATCGGGCAAGTTGCGGATCATGTCCTGCACGATCTCGTCCGGCGGCATCAGGCCAAACGCGGCGACGTTGCCGATGTTCAGCTGGATGATCTTGTGGCCCTCCTCCTGCATCTGGCGGGCCTTGTCGAGCACAGGGCCGCGGATGTCGTAGGCCACGTTGGCGAGCTTGGCGGACTTGACGATGGGTTTCACGGCTGCAGGGGCTCCACGGCGAATCTAGAATTATCGCCTTATGAAGTTTCAACCCGACATGCTCGACGGCGTCAATGCCATCACCCGCCATGAGGCCCACCGCCTGTGGGTCGGCAACACCGCCCACACCTACAGCCTGCTCGTGCCCTGGGTTGGCGAAGTGCAGGCCTGGGGGGCGCTGGCCTTCGAGGATCTGACTGCAGCGCACTTTGAACGGGTGGCCGCGCTCAAGCCCGAAGTCGTGATCTTCGGCAGCGGCCCGCGCCTGCGCTTTGTGCCGCCGGCCTTGCTGCGCATGCTGATCGCTCAGCGCGTGGGCGTGGAGACGATGGACACGGCCGCAGCCTGCCGCACCTACAACGTGCTGGCCAGCGAGGGGCGCTCCGTGGTGGCCGCGCTGCTGCTGGGCACGCAGCCACAGCCCGCGGCGGGCTGATCTTGAGGACCCGGTTGGCGAAGGCAATATAATTCGACATTAAGCCGGCTTCGGCAGTCAGCAGTCCGAGAAAAACCACCCATGACTCCTGTCGTCAACAAAGCGCTCCCGGAATTTGAAGCCCTGGCCACTGGCGGCGTGAAGTTCACGCCCCAGTCGAATCTGGGCCACGCCGTGGTGCTGTACTTCTACCCCAAGGACAACACCCCTGGCTGCACCACGGAAGCGATGCAGTTCCGGGACCAGCACAAGGATTTCATCAAGGCCGGTGCCGTGGTTTACGGCGTGTCGCGCGACAACATGGCGTCGCACGACAAGTTCAAGGCCAACCTGGAACTGCCTTTCGAGCTGATCGCCGACACCGAAGAAAAGCTCTGCCACATGTTCGGCGTGGTCAAGAACAAGATCATGTACGGCAAGAAGGTCAAGGGCATCGAGCGCAGCACCTTCCTGATGGACGCCCAGGGCATCATGCGGGCCGAATGGCGCGGCATCAAGGTGGCCGGCCATGTTGACGAAGTGCTCAAGGCAGTGAAGGCGCTGAAGAAGGCCGCTTGAGCACCTTCGCAGTCCGCCTGCGCCCCGGCCGCGCCCGCCCCCGCGACCGAGTCTCTTTACCTTGCAAGCCGCTCCCTTGACGGGGCGGCTTTTTCACTTCATCAGCCTGAACCTGACACATGCCCCTGCCCAAGCCGCCGTCCAAGAAGGGTGACCTGCTGCAAGGCGCCGACTACGAGTCGCAAGCCGCGCCCAGGCCTGACAAACGTTCCGTCAAGGGCCGCAGCCCGCAGGCGCCATCGCAGTCGGCGCTCGACCTGAGCGACGGCCTGGCCCCCGGCCTCGGCCGCGCGCCGGTGCCCTTGCCCAGGCCTGCGGCGCAGCCCGCACCGGCCCTCTTCCTCGCCCCACCGCCAGCCCGCGCCGCCACACCCGCCCCGCAGCCCAAGCCGCGCAAGCCGCGCAGCACGGGGCCGGCCAAGCTCTTCGTGCTGGACACCAACGTGCTGATGCACGACCCGATGAGCCTGTTCCGCTTTGAGGAACACGACGTCTTCTTGCCGATGATCACGCTGGAAGAACTGGACGGCCACAAGAAAGGCATGAGCGAAGTGGCGCGCAGCGTGCGCCAGGTCAGCCGCGAGCTTGACGCCCTGGCCAGCCTGGCCAGCAAGGGCGGCGTGCTCGACGCCGCAGCCGGCATTCCACTGGCGCAAACGGGCCACCGCGAAGCCGGCGGCAAGCTGTACTTCCAGACCACGCTGCTCGACATCAAGCTGCCCGCGGGCCTGCCCCAGGGCAAGGCCGACAACCAGATCCTGGGCGTGGTGCAGAGCCTGCGTGAACAGCAGCAGGCCAGCGCAAACCCGCGCGACGTGGTGCTGGTGTCCAAGGACATCAACATGCGCGTCAAGGCGCGCGCACTGGGCCTGCCGGCCGAGGACTACACCAACGACAAGACGCTGGAAGACGGCGACCTGCTCTACACCGGTGTGCTGGCGCTGCCGGCCGACTTCTGGGACCGCCATGGCAAGACCATGGAAAGCTGGCAGCAGGGCGGGCACACCTTCTATCGCATCAGCGGGCCCTTGGTGCCCGCGCTGATGATCAACCAGTTCGTCTATCTCGAAGTGCCGGGCGCCGCGGCGCTGTACGCGCGGGTGACCGAAATCACCGGCAAGACTGCGGTGCTGAAGACGCTGCGCGACTACACACACGGCAAGAACGCCGTGTGGGGCGTGACGGCGCGCAACCGCGAGCAGAACTTTGCGCTCAACCTGCTGATGGACCCCGACTGCGACTTCATCACCCTCACCGGCACGGCAGGCACCGGCAAGACGCTGATGACGCTGGCCGCCGCGCTCAGCCAGGTGCTGGACGAGCGCCGCTACACCGAGATCATCGTCACCCGGGTCACGGTGCCGGTGGGCGACGACATCGGTTTCTTGCCCGGCAACGAAGAAGAGAAGATGGGCCCGTGGATGGGCGCGCTCGACGACAACCTGGAAGTGCTGGCCCGCACCGACGCCAGCGCCGGTGAATGGGGCCGTGCTGCCACAAATGACCTGGTGCGCAGCAAGATCAAGATCAAGAGCCTGAACTTCATGCGCGGGCGCACCTTCCTGAACAAGTTCGTGATCATTGACGAGGCGCAGAACCTGACGCCCAAGCAGATGAAGACGCTGATCACGCGCGCCGGGCCCGGCACCAAGATCGTCTGCCTCGGCAATCTGGCGCAGATCGACACGCCCTACCTCACCGAGGGCAGCTCAGGCCTGACCTACGCTGTGGACCGCTTCAAGGGCTGGCCGCATGGCGGCCACGTGACGCTGGCGCGCGGCGAACGGTCGCGGTTGGCGGACTACGCTTCGGACGTGCTGTAGAAGCGAGCCCGGGCTCGGTTCAGACATCGCGCCGGCGCAGGTAGCTGGCAAAACGTGGCACGCCACTGTCGGTGTGGCCGCGGTGCGTGTAGCTGACGCGTGTGCCGGGCGCTGGCGGGTAGTCGCGCTCGGCGTCGCTGAAACCGGTGCCGATGTCGAAGACCACCCCCTCTGCATTGCGCACCCGCAGCGCGCCCAGCCGGCCCGCATGTTTGCCGCGGCCCGGCAGATGGGCCAGCACGGTGGCTTCGGCGTCGTGCACGGGTTTGAGCTTCAGCAGCGCTGGGCTGCGGCCGCTGAGATACATTGCGTCGGCGCGGTGCAGCACCAGGCCTTCACCGCCGCCAGCGACGACGCTGCGCAGCCGCCATTGCAGCGCGGCGCGGTCCGGCAGCGACGCTTGATCGACGGCCACCAGTGCGTCGCCGCGCTGCTCGCGCACCAGGTGGCGGATCTGCTCGGCACGGTCCGCGAAAGTGCCCGGCGCACCGGGCAACTCGAACAGCATGTAGCGCAGCTGCCGCCATTCTTCGTCGTTCGGCCGCTGCCGCCGCACGGCCGCGCTCAATGCCTCAAAGCGGCCGCGGCCCAGCCACAGTTCGCCGTCCAGCGGCAGCGGCGGCAGTTGCGCCAGGAACCAGCCCGGCGCAGCAATCGGCAGCCCGCTGTGAAAACGCAAGGTCTGGCCGTCCCACCAGGCGCGCACGCCGTCGTACTTTTCACTGACGAGGTAGCCGTCCGGGTCCACATCGGGTGGCGCTTCCTGGGCCAGGATCAGTGGCGCACGCGTGGGGGCAGCAAAGGTCGAGAGCGGCGCGGCCAACAGGGTGGCCAGGAAGCGTCGGCGGGGCAGAAACATGGCGGGCTTTCGTGATCAACACGGCCTGCAGTGTTGGCGAGCGCCGCGCCAGTCGCCATCGCCCACACGGCGGCAGCGCCGGCCCCCATCCAGGGGCACCCTTGTGAACTAAGCCCAGCGCCGCAGCGCCAGCACCGCGTTCAAGCCGCCGAAGGCGAAGCTGTTGGACAGCGCCGCGCGCACCGGCCTTTCCTGCGCGGTGTTGGGCACCACGTTCAAGTCACATTCGGGGTCGGCGCCCAGATAATTGATGGTCGGTGGCACCACGCCTTCGCGCAGCGCGCCTATCACGGCGACCAGTTCGATGGCGCCGCCTGCGCCGAGCGCATGGCCGTGCATGGACTTGGTGGACGACACCGCCAGCGCGTCGGCGTGGCTGACGAAGAGCGCCCGGATGGCGCGGGTTTCGGTCGCATCGTTGGCCAGTGTGCCGGTGCCGTGGGCGTTGATGCAGTCCACCTCGTCCAGCGCCAGTCCGGCGTGCGCCAGCGCAGCGCGCATGGCGCGTGCGGCACCGCTGGCGTCGGGCATGACGATGTCGGCGGCGTCGGCGGTCATGCCCACGCCGGCCAGTTCGGCCAGGATGGCGGCGCCGCGTGCCAATGCATGGTCCAGCGTTTCCAGCACGAAAACGCCTGCGCCTTCGCCCAGCACCAGGCCGCGTCGGCCCTTGCTGAAGGGCCTGCAGGTGTCGTCGGCCAGCACGCGCATGGCTTCCCAGGCCTTGACCGTGCCGACAGTGATGCAGGCCTCGGTGCCGCCCGCCAGTGCCACGTCAGCCACGCCAGACTGCAGCAGCATCAGCGCCTGGCCGAGCGCGTGGTTGCTGGATGCACAGGCGCTGGCCACCGCAAACACCGGCCCGCGCAGGCCGAACTCCAGCGAAATCTGCGACGCCGGGGCATTGGGCATCACGCGCACGATGGCCATCGGGTGCACCCGCGGGTTGCCTTCGCCGTACAGGCGCCGGGCCAGCTGGTCCTGGGTGCTGGCGCCGCCAATGCCGGTGCCGATGATGACGGCGGTGCGTTCTGCCCTTTCGCCGTCAAAGCCCAGGCCTGACTGCGCCACCGCCTCGCGCGCGGCCACCAGCGCGTACTGCGAAACCGGGTCCAGCAGCACCAGGCGCTTTTCGTCGAAGTGTTCGGCCGCCACAAACGCCCTGGCCTGGGCCGCGATCGGCGTGCGCAGCGTCTTGTCGTCCAGCCCCATGAGCGGCCCGATGCCGGCCCGGCCTTCGCGCATGCCGGCCCAGGTGGTGACGGCGCTGGTGCCCATGGCACTGACGCAGCCCATGCCGGTGATGACGACGCGGCGCATATCAGCAAATACGGGCAGCGCGGTGATCGCTCAGGCAGTGGCCTTCGCAGCCACCTTTTCAGCGAGCAGCTGGTCCACGCCTTCGATCAGGTCGCGCACGGTACCGGCCGAGTACTGGTCTTCACGCTCAGGCACCGAGATGTCGAACTTGTCTTCGATCTCAAACAGCACCTGGACGGCATCGAGCGAATGCACGTCCATGTCCTTGAGCGTGGAGTCGAGCGTGATGCGGTCGCGCGGGACCGAACACGTCTTGGAGATGATGTCGAAAATGGTCTGTTCTGTGCTGCTCATGCAATTCTCGCCTGGCGCCAGGCCCCTCCCCTCAGGTTGCCCGTGCGCGCGTTGTAAGCCGCATTATCAAGTGCCCCTGAGGCGTCTGAACGCCAGCGAGTTCTAGGGGCGTGCACCAAGACCACAAAGCGCAGCGCGGCTGCAACGCCGCCTGGGAATGTCCGTTTTGGCGGGCGAAGCGCGTCCGATCAGATGCCACCTCACCACAACCCTTCAGGGAGCATCATGAAACTGACCTCGATTGCAATGGCCGCTACGCTGGCCGCCACCACGGCACAAGCCTCCTTGATCTCGCTCAACTTTGACGGCGCGGTCGATAGCGACATCACCACCGACTATGCCGGCCTCACGATCACCAAGATTGGGTCCGGCGGAACGGGGCCCGTGCGCACCTGGCTAGCCTCAGACGTTGCCGCTCCCATTCTCAACGTCACTGCGCATTCCGGAAACAACATCCTTGGCTTGCAGAACAGCGCCGCCGTGAGCGCGTCGCAAAACACGGCGATCAAGATCGTGTTCGACACGGCCGTCAGCGCGGTCAGCATCAGCGCCAAATTTCTGCAGCTGAACTCCAATGCCTTCAGTTCCAGCGGCCTGCCCTTCATGGCCGCCTACAGCGGGGACCTGGCCATCCCGGCCAACTTCCTGGCCTCGGACGTGTGGAGCATCGCTGGCGACCCTTGCTTGACCAACAACATTTGCCAAAGCGGCTGGGACGATTTGTCCATCTCGACGGGTACGCCGACCATCAAATCCATCGTGTTGGGCGGGAATGCAGCTAACTTCAACGACGCAATTTTTCTGGCCTTGTTCGACAGCTTGCGGTATGAAACTAGTGTTGGCGGCGGCGGCGGCGAACTGCCCGAACCCACCTCGGCCGCGCTCACCGCGCTGGCGCTGACGGGCCTGGCGTTGACTCGGCGCCGCCGCGTGCCCAAGGCCGTAGCCGGCCCTACGGCCTGGGCGACACCGAGTCCCTGATCTGCTGCAGAGCCGAAGGGTCCTCGATCGTCGTCAAGTCGCCTGCGTCGCGCCCTTCGCACACGGCCTGGATGGCGCGGCGCAGCAACTTTCCAGAGCGGGTCTTTGGCAGCACGCCGACAAAGTGCACGCGGGACGGGCGTGCGACGGCGCCAAGCTGCCCGTCCACCACCTTCATGATCGCGCCTTCGAGCTTCAAGGCAGCTGCGGGGTCAGCGGACAGGCTCGCCGCCAGCGCGTTGTCCTTGAGCACCACAAAGGCCATCGCCACCTGGCCCTTCAGCGCGTCGGCGACGCCGACCACGGCCACTTCAGCCACCGCCGCGTGGCTGGAGATGCTTTCTTCGATCTCGCGCGTGCCCAAGCGGTGGCCGGCGACGTTGATGACGTCGTCGGTGCGGCCGAGGATGAAGAAGTAGCCCTCTTCGTCCCGGATGGCCCAGTCAAAAGTGTTGTAAACCAGCTTGCCAGGCACGCTCTGCCAATAGGTCTTGACGAAGCGAGCATCGTCGCGCCACACCGTCTGCATGCAGCCTGGCGGCAACGGGCCTTCGATGGCCAGCACACCTTTCTGGCCGGCGCCGATGAGTTCCGCGCCGGTGTTCTCGTCCAGCAGCTTGACGTCGAAGCCGTACACCGCCTTGCCCGGCGAGCCGAACTTGCTGGGCGTGGCTTCCACACCGTTGCAGACGGTCAGGATCGGCCAGCCGCTCTCGGTCTGCCAGTAGTTGTCGATGATCGGGCGGCCCAGGCTGTCGGATATCCAGCGCGCCGTCGGCTCGTCCAGCGGTTCGCCGGCCAGGAACAGCACGCGCAGGCTGGAGAGATCGTGCTTCGTCAGGGCGGCAGGGTCCTGCTTCTTCAGCACGCGCACGGCCGTGGGCGCCGAGAACATCACCGCGACCTTGTACTTCTCGACCAGGCTCCACCACACCGCCGCGTCGGGCTGGCCGTCCATGCCGCGCGTGGGCAGGCCTTCGTAAAGAATGGTCGCCATGCCGGCAATCAGCGGGCCATAGACGATGTAGCTGTGGCCCACGACCCAGCCGATGTCACTGGTGGAAAAGTAGGTCTCCCCTGCCTGGCCGCAGAAGATGTGCTTCATGCTGGCCGCCAGCGCCACCGCGTAGCCACCGGTGTCGCGCTGCACGCCCTTTGGCTTGCCCGTGGTGCCGCTGGTGTACAGCGTGTAGCTCGGCTGGTTGGATTCGAGCCAGACGCAGGGCACCACCGTGTGGCGATGCTCTGCCTGCCAACGGCTCAAGTCTTCGTCGCGGCCGGGCACGCGGGTGAAGGCAGACAGACCGCGGTCCACCATCAAAACCTTGGGCGGCTTGTGCGTGGCCAGGCCGATGGCTTCGTCCAGCAGCGGCTTGTAGGGCACCACCTTGCCACCACGGCTGCCGGCGTCGGCGCTGACGATCAGCGCGGGCTCGGCGTCGTCAATGCGCTGCGCCAGGCTGACACTGGCAAAGCCGCCGAAGACCACCGAATGCAGCGCGCCGATGCGCGCGCACGCCAGCATCGCAAACACCGCCTCGGCAATCATCGGCATGTAGATCAGCACGCGGTCGCCCTGCTTCACGCCCAGGCTCAAGAAGGTGGCCGCCATGGCTTGCACTTCGGCGTGCAGTTCGCGAAAGCTGTAGCAGCGCTCCTGGCCGGTTTCTGAAGAAACGGCGATAAGAGCGTTCTGCTCGGCGCGGGTCGCCAGGTGGCGGTCCACGGCGTTGTGGCACAGGTTGGTCGTGCCGCCGACGAACCACTTGGCGAAGGGCGGGTTGCTGTAGTCGCAAATCTTCTCGGGCTGCCTGTGCCAGTCGATCAGCCCGGCCTGTTCGGCCCAGAAGCCATCGCGGTCGGTGATGGAACGGCGGTAGAACGCTGCGTAGTCGGCCATCGTTGTCTCCTGGAATTCTTTGAGTGGTGGCAGCGGGTCAAACCCCTGCATCGGCAGCAATTGGGCTGCCAGGGTCTGACTCGCGGCTGACGCATGCACTGCAACGCTGCACACACAAGCTGTTGCAGCCCTTGCCTGCAGGAGCGGGATTCAGCGGGTTTGCGACGTTGACGCTAGCAGGCCCGCTGTTATCCTCCGCCGCCAATGCCCCTGCCAACCCCTTCCCTTCGCCTGCGTCTCGCCTGCCTGACCCTGCTCATTGTCACCGCAGGGGCCGTGCGTGCAGCGCCAGAGACGCCGCCCGGCGACGCCGTGGTGCAGTTGCTGCAGGAACGCGGGCTGCTGCCCGCCATTGGTGCCGTCGAGGTCCGCCCGCTGGTGCAACAGATGCGGGACACCGCATCAGACCTCGTCATGCAGGCCATGAACTTCCTGGGCGTGCCCTACCGGCGCGGTGGCAACACGGCCGAACAGGGCTTTGATTGCAGTGGCTTCACGCGCTTCGTCTTTGAAAACAGCATCGGCCTCGTGCTGCCCCGCCGCGCCGACCAGCAGGCACAGACGGCCGGCCTGCAAAGCGTGAAGCGCGAAGAACTCAAACCCGGCGACCTGGTGTTTTTCAACACCATGCGGCGCGCGTTTTCGCACGTCGGCATCTACGTCGGCGAAGGAAAATTCATCCACGCGCCGCGCACCGGCGGCGAAGTGCGGGTGGAAGACATGCGTGCGTCCTACTGGGCCAAGCGCTTCAACGGGGCCCGGCGCGCCGACTTGCCCACCGTCGAGGCGTCCGCAAAGCCCTGACGCGCCAAAGCGCCGCCAACCGGCCGGGGCACAATGCCGGCATGGGCGAAACGAACATCCCACTGGCTGACTTGCGCTACGCAGCCACACTGCCGCGGGTGCCCGATCGGCCCTTGCCGGCCACCGGCTTGCTGTCGGACCAGCTCGGCCGCCCGCTGCACGATCTGCGCATCTCGGTCACCGACCGCTGCAACTTCCGCTGCAGCTACTGCATGCCCAAGGAAGTGTTTGACCGCGAATACCGCTTCCTGCCGCAGTCCTCGCTCTTGTCCTTTGAAGAGATCACGCGCGCGGCGCGGCTCTTTGTGGCCCACGGCGTCACGAAGCTGCGGCTGACGGGCGGCGAGCCCCTGCTGCGCAAACACCTGGAAGTGCTGATCGCGCAGTTGGCCGCGCTGCGCACGCCGGCCGGTGAGGCGCTGGACATCACGCTCACCACCAACGGCTCTGTGCTGGAACGCAAGGCAGTTGCTTTGCAGGAGGCCGGCCTGAAGCGCATCACCGTCAGCCTGGACGCGCTGGACGACGGCATCTTCCGGCGCATGAACGATGTGGACTTCCCGGTGGCCGACGTGCTGCGCGGCATTGAAGCCGCGCAGCGCGCGGGGCTGGCGCCGATCAAGATCAACATGGTGGTCAAACGCGGGACGAATGACGACCAGATCGTGCCGCTGGCCCGACACGTGCGGGAACACTGCGGGCCGGGCGTGGTGCTGCGCTTCATCGAATACATGGATGTCGGCGCGACCAACGGCTGGCGCATGGACGAAGTGTTGCCATCGGCCGATGTGGTGGCCCGTCTGTCGCGCGCCTTCCCACTGGAGCCGCTGGCGGCCAGCGCACCGGGTGAAACCGCGCAGCGCTGGCGTTATGCCGATGGTGGTGGCGAGATCGGCGTCATCAGCAGCGTGACGCAGGCCTTTTGCCGTGACTGCAACCGGGCACGGCTGTCCACCGAGGGCAAGCTCTTCCTGTGCCTCTTTGCCAGCCGCGGGCATGACCTGCGGGCGTTGCTGCGCGGCGGCTTCAGCGACGCGCAGATCGCGGGCGCCATCGGGCTGATCTGGAAAGATCGCGACGACCGCTATTCAGAATTGCGCAGCGGGGTGGCCGCAGCGCCCGGCACCGGCGAACGCCGCGTGGAGATGCACTACATCGGGGGTTAGACCGGGGGGGCTGGCGGCGCCGCGCGAATCAGCAGGTGCGCGATGGAGTTGGCGTAGTAGTGCAACAGCGGGGCTTCATCACTCTGCGGCGTGTACAGCCCCAGATGTTCATGAACCAGCCGGCGCTGCACCAGCATGCGCAGGCCAGCGGTGATGGCGTAGTCCCAGTCGGTACGCGGCACGTAGAGCTTGGCGCCTTCTGCCTCCAGCCGCTGCACGAGCGCGCTGACTTCGGCCTTGATCTCGAATTCGGTGCGCGCGCGCTGCAGGTCCTGCACCATCACACTGGCCACCAGCGGCACCGGCAGCACGGGAATCAGGCTGCCCACACGCGCCATCAAATGCCGGCCCAGCGCCGCCACTTCAAGCTGCCGCTGGTCCTTCGGCAACTGCTCCAGCACGATGCCACGCTCCATCGTCCACGCCCGCACCGACACCGGCGTGCCGAAGTTGACGCAGGCATAGCCAAAGCGGTGCCAGCGGCTGCGCAGCAGCAGCCACAACTGGCTGCCGGCGAAGCGCAGCGTGCGCCCCGCCGCGGTGAAGCCACTCACCTTCGGCGCGTCGGCATCGCCACTGCGCAATTGGGTGCGGTCTTCCAGCACGCGGTCGTAGTTCAGGCCCAGCGGCACGAAGACCAGGTCACGCTCGCCGCCGTGGCGGTAGCCGCGCAGCATGTAGTCGATGACGCCAAAGCGCGGCTCGCGCAGCGCGCCGTCCTTGGTCAAGCCGCCTTCGGGATAGACGGCCTGCGTCACGCCGGCTTCGGTGGCCATGGCGATGTAGCGCTCCAGCACGCGGCGGTAGAGATCGTCCTTGGCGTTGCGGCGCACGAAGTAGGCGCCCATGGCACGGATCAGTTGTTTGAGCCCCGCCACCTGGGCCCATTCACCCACTGCATAGCTGAGCACCGCACGGTCGGCCGCCAGGTAGCTGGCAACGATGTAGTCCATGTTGCTGCGGTGGTTCATGACGAAGACCACCGTCGCACTGGCGGGAATGGCAGCCAGCCCCGCATCGTCGGTGTAGCCGATGCGCACCCGGTACAGCGCCTTGGAGATGCGCTTGCCCAGCCAATAGCCGATGCGGAAATAAACATAGGCATTGAAGGCCGGCACGATCTCGCGCGCATAGCGCTGCACCTGGTCGAGCGCCACTTCGCGTGGCATGCCGCGTTCGTCGGCGAAAGCTTGTGCGGCCTGCTGCACCTTGTCGTCAAAAATCAGGCGGTCGATGAGCGCCTGGCGCTTGATCTGCTGGAAAGGCCGCACGTGGATCTTCAGCCGCTGGCCGACGTCGGCCAGCACCTCAGCCGCGCGGCTGCGGATGTACCAGCGCATGCTGGGCAGCAGCAGCCGGTCCAGCACGGCCCAGAGTGCAAGCCCGCCGCCTGCCAGCACCAGCCACAGGGGGATCTGGATGCTGGTGAACATGGGTCAGGCTCTCAATCCGCGCCGGCTTCGGCCAGAGACGGCGTCTTGATCTCGCCCGGCACCTGCTTGCGGGCAAAGAGCGTATAGACCGTCGGCACGACGAAGATCGTCAGCAGCGTGCCAAGACTCATGCCGCCCACGATGACCCAGCCGATCTGCTGCCGGCTTTCGGCCCCCGCGCCCGTGGCCAGCGCCAGCGGCAGCGCGCCCAGCACCATGGCGCCGGTGGTCATCAGGATCGGCCGCAAGCGCAGGGTGGCGGACTCGACCACGGCTTCCATCACGCTGCGGCCTTGCTGGCGCAACTGGTTGGAAAACTCGACGATCAGGATGCCGTGTTTGGTGATCAGCCCCACCAGCGTGATCAGCCCGATCTGCGAAAACACGTTCAGCGTGCCGCCCGAGAGGTGCAATGCACCCAGCGCGCCGACCATGCTCAGCGGCACCGACAGCAGGATGACGAAGGGGTCGATGAAGCTCTCAAACTGCGCCGCCAGAACCAGGAAGATGAAGAACAGGGCCAGCACGAAGACGACACCCAGCGAACCCGAGGAGGCCCTGAATTCACGGCTCACGCCATTGAGCTCCGTCGCATACCCCGGTGGCAGGACACGCGCGGCCGCAGCGTCCATGAATTCCAGCGCTTCACCCAGCGCATAGCCCGGCGCCAGGTTGGCAGTGAGGGCCACCGACCGGCGTTGGTTGAAGTGGTTTAGCTCGCGCGGGCTTACCGTCTCGCGAACCTTGACCAGCGCCGACAGAGGCACCATGGTCTCGCCCCGGCCGCGCACGAACAGCTTGTCGATGTCCTCCGGCGTGGCGCGGCCGCGCTCGGCGGTCTGCACAATCACGTCGTACTGCTCCGCGTCGCGCTTGTAGCGCGTCACGACACGGCCGCCAAGCATCGTCTCCACGGTGCGCGCAATGGCTTCCACCGAGACGCCCATGTCGGCCGCGCGCGCACGGTCGACGTCCATGAAGATCTCGGGCTTGTTGAGTTGCAGGTCACTGTCGGGCTGCACGATGCCCGGGTTTTTCTGCATCTCGGCCATCAGCGCCTGGCCGGCTCGCGCCATGCCCTCGTAGCTGTCGCCGCTGACGATGACAAAGTTGAGCGAACGCTCGCGGAAGCCCTGGCCCAGACTGGGCGGCGTGATCGGGAACACCGTGATACCCGGCAGCGCAGCAAACTGCGGCTGCAGCTTGCGCGCCAACTCCATGGTGCTGATGCTGCGCTCGCTCCAGTCGGTGGTGCGCAAGGCGCCGAAGGCGGTCGAGACCTGGCCACCGCCCATGAACGAAAAGCGGCGGTCAAGCTCCGGGTACTGCGAGGTGATGGCTTCCACCGCATCCAGGTAGCGCGCCGTGTACTCCAGCGTAGCGCCGTCCGGCGCGCGCAGGGGCACCGCAATCACGCCACGGTCTTCCAGTGGCGATAGTTCGCTCTTGGCGGTGAGGTAGAGCGCCGCGCTGCCGATGCCGGAGCCGATCATCAGCAGCACCACCAGCCATCGGTGGGCCAAAGCCCAGCGCAGCGCGCGGCCGTAGCCACCGGTCAGTGCAACCAGCACGTTTTCCATGCCGCGGTCGAAGGCCCCCGGCTTTGGGTTGTGGCGCAACAACTTGCTGCACATCATTGGCGTTAGCGTCAGGGCCACAAAGCCCGACACCAGCACGGCGCCGGCCAGCGTGAGCGCAAATTCACCAAACAGGCGCCCGGTGCGCCCGGGTGTGAAAGCCAAGGGCGCAAACACCGCTGCCAGTGTGAGCGTCATCGCCACCACCGCAAAACTGATTTCGCGCACGCCCTTGATCGCAGCCTGGAAAGGCGACAGGCCTTCCTCGATGTGGCGGTAGATGTTCTCCAGCACCACGATGGCATCGTCAACCACCAGGCCGATGGCCAGCACCAGGGCCAGCAACGTCAGCGTGTTGACCGTGAAGCCGGCCAGGGCGATGAGCGAAAAGGCGCCGATCAGGCTGACCGGAATCGTCACCAGCGGAATGATCGACGCGCGCAGCGTGCGCAGGAAGACGAACACCACCAGTGCCACCAGCACCACCGACTCCGCCACCGTGCGGTAAACCGACTTCACTGAACGGTCGATGAACACCGACAGGTCATTGGCTTCGATCACCTTCACGGATTCCGGCAGGTCGCGCTGCAGCTGAGGGATCAATGCCTTGACGCCCTTGGCCACTTCCAGCGGGTTGGCAGTGGCGTTGCGGATGACGCCGGTGCTGATGATCGGCAGACCGTTCAGGCGCGCCCGGCTGCGCTCGCTGGCCGCAGCCTCTTCGACCCGTGCCACGTCACTCAGGCGAACGGTGTAGCCGGCCGCGGTCTTCAGCGCGATGGCGTTGAACTGCGCCACGGTGTTGAGGTCGGTGCGCGCGGTGACGCTGAATTCGCGCTGCCGACTCTCGATCCGGCCTGCGGGCACTTCCAGGTTCTGCCGGCGCATGGCGTCTTCCACGTCCTGCACGGTCAGGCGGTAGGCGGCCAGCCGATCGGGATCGAGCCAGACGCGCATGGCGAACTTGCGGTCGCCGCCGATCTGCACATCGGCCACGCCGGGCACGGTCTGCAGCCGCGGCTTGACGACGCGGTTGACCAGATCGGTCAGTTGCAGCGTACTCATGGCCTCGCTGGCGAATGCCAGCCACAGCGTGGGCGTGGCGTCAGCCTCGATCTTGGCGATGACCGGTTCGTCCACCGCCGCCGGCAGCCGGCCACGCACGCGCGCCACGCGGTCGCGCACCTCGGCCGCCGCGGTGTCGGGGTCCTTGCTGAGCTTGAAGCGCACCGTGATCTGGCTGCTTTCGGTGCGCGACACGCTCGTCATGATGTCCACACCGTCGATGCCGGCGATGGAGTCCTCCAGGGGCTTGGTGACCTGCGATTCGATCACCTCGGACGAGGCGCCGAGCAGCCGCGTGCTGACGTTGACCAGCGGCTCATCGATGCGCGGGTATTCGCGCAGGCTCAGTTGCTTGAAGGACACCAGGCCAATGAGCACCAGCAACAGCGACATCACGCAGGCCAGGACGGGCCGGCGGATGGATGTTTCAGACAGCTGCATGGTCGGTGTCCTCTGCTCTCAGGGCTGGGTGGTTGCGGGCCTTGCACCCGATCCACCCGACGCAGCGGCAGCCGGCCCGGCAGCCGCGCCGCCCATCGGCTTGTTGAGGTCGATCACCCGCACTGGCACGCTGGCGGCACGCATCAGCCGGCCGTGGCCGGCGGTGACCACCGTGTCGCCAGCACGAATGCTTTCCAGGATCTCGACCTTGCCCGGAAGCCGCAAACCGAGTTTGGCTTCCACCCGCTGCGACGTTTTCTTGCCGTCCGCGCCGTCGATGACCTTGAAGACGAACTGTTTGGCACCCACCGGCACCAGGGCTTCCTCAGGCACGACCACCGCGCCTTCACGCACCGAAAACACCACGCGCGACCGCGCGAACATCCCAGGCCGCAGCACGGCGCCGGGGTTGGCCACCTGGGCCAGCACCTGCAGCGCGCGGCCGTTGGCATCGACCTGCGAATCCACGGCCTGCACGCGGCCCTTGAATACCTTGCCGGGCAAGGCGTCCACGACCACGTCCACGACCTGGCCGGCGCGCAGACGGTCGATGTAGCGTTCGGGCAGCGCGAACTGCACGGTCATCGACGACATGTCTTCGATGTTGACGATGTCCGCACCGTCCTTCACGTAGTCGCCTACGTCCACCACACGCAAGCCGGCCGTGCCATGAAAGGGTGCCAACACTTTCATGCGCTTGGACTGCGCCACCGCCAGCGCCACCTGCGCTTCAGCCACCTGCATTGCGGCGGCATTCTGGTCCACCGCGCTCTGGCTGACAAAACTCTGGGCCTGCAGTTCACGGCTGCGTTGCAAATTGGTGCGTGCGATGCTGGCTTGCGCTTCGGCCTGCTGAAGCTGCGCCTGCTGCAGCGTGTCGTCCAGCTGCACCAGCAACTGGCCCTTGACCACACGCGCGCCGTCGGCAAAGCCCAGGCGCGAGATGCGGCCGCTGCTCTCGGGGCGCAGCATCACGCCCTGCACCGACTTCAGCGATCCGACGGCCTGGACTTCATCGCTCAGCACCATCGATTCGGCTTTGCCAACCTCCACCGCAGCCGGGCCGCCAGGGCCACCGGGGCCACTGGGGGTGAGGGCGGGCGCAGAGCCCGGACCGCGCGGGCCCCCTGCAGTGGCTGCAACGGACGCAGACACGGGCTGCTTCTGCCACCACCACGCAGCGCCACCGGCCATTGCAATGCCGACCACGGCGACCACGGTATGCAACTTCTTCAAAGGATTGTCTCGCGCAGCACCATCAACCGCCGACTGTAACGAAGGGCGGCCAATGCCGCCTCAGGGCTTGCCTCAAGCCACTGAATCGACACCCTGATTGGCCAACCGGTCGGCGCGTTCATTGCCCGGGTCGCCCGAATGCCCCTTGACCCAGCGCCACTGCACGCTGTGGGCTGCATTGAGCGCGTCCAGGCGCTGCCAGAGTTCGATGTTCTTCACCGGCTGCTTGTCGGCCGTCTTCCAGCCGCGCGCTTTCCAGGCGTGGATCCAGGTCGTGATGCCGTTCCTTACGTACTGGCTGTCGGTGTAGATGACCACCGCGCAGCGCCGCTTCAGCGACGCCAGCGCCTCGATCACCGCCGTCAGTTCCATGCGGTTGTTGGTGGTGAGCTTGTCGCCGCCAAAGAGTTCTTTCTCGGCGTCGCCACTTCTCAGCCAGGCGCCCCAGCCGCCGGGGCCGGGGTTGCCGCGGCAGGCGCCGTCGGCGTAGATCAGCACCGGCTGCGGTGCGTTCTTGACTGTCTCACTCACTGCCTCATTCACTGCTTCGTTCATCAACGCTCCGTCACCACACCGTCACCACTCCATATCCACCGGTTCGCGCTGGCGGTTTGCCACCACCACCGGCGCGGCTTGCACCTTGCGCCTTTCTTTCTTGGCCAGGCCGATCAGCCGCATGCCACGCACGCGTTTGACGGCAACGACAAAGTACACCGCGCCCAGCACCGGCCACCAACGGTCACCCACGCTGTCCATCCAGGCGAAGCGCTCCAACCAGGCTTCGGACTTCAGCGGCGGCCTCCAGCAGCCGAAGCGGCCGGCCTCGACTTCAAAGCTGAGCAGGCGCAGCCAGTCACGCAGCCGCCAGTAACCCAGGAAGTCGCCGCCGCTGGGCAGATACAGGCCCTGCTCGCGGCCAAAGCCCATGCCGCGGCGCATGTGGCCAGCGCGCTGGCGCAGGCCCCACAGGCTGGCCGGATTGAAGCCGGTGATGACGACTCGGCCCTCGGGCACCAGCACGCGCTCGACTTCGCGCAGCGTCTGGTGCGGGTCGCGCGCCAGTTCCAGCGAATGCGGCAGCACGACGAGGTCGATGCTGGCGTTGGGGAATGGCAGCGCGTCGAATTCACAATGCAGGTTCAGCGCGGTGGGCTTGCCGTCGGCGGATCGGACCACCGCGTCTTCGGTCACCCAGCGGTGCGGCATGCGGTTGGCGCGCAGGCCCTGCAGTTCAGGCAGGCCAAGCTGCAGCGCGTGGTAGCCGAAGACATCGGCCACGGCCTGGTCCAGACGCTCTTGTTCCCAGGAAAGCAGGTGCCTGCCCGGCGCCGTCTGCAGCCAGGACCCCAACTCTATAATCGAGTGCTCTCGCGTCATGAAGCTAATCGCGCTGCCCGCCTTCGCCGACAACTACATCTGGATGTTGCATGACGGCGTGCGCGCCGTGGTGGTGGATCCGGGGGACGCCGCGCCGGTGCAAGAGGCGCTGGGTCGGCTGCAACTGCAACTGGCGGGCATTCTAGTGACGCATCACCATGCCGATCACGTCGGTGGCGTCAACGCGCTGCGGCCGCTGTTGCAGGGCCCCGTGTACGGGCCGCGCAAGGAAAAAATCCCCACGCCCTTTGAGCCCTTGGAAGAAGGCGACCGGGTGCAAGTGCTGGGGCTGGACTTCGGCATCCTCGACGTGCCCGGTCACACCGCCGGGCACATTGCCTATGTGCAGCAGGGCGCGGCAAAGCAGCCGCTGCTGTTCTGTGGCGATACTCTGTTCTCTGCCGGCTGCGGCCGGCTCTTCGAAGGCACCCCCGCACAGATGCATCAGTCGCTGTCCAAGTTCGCCGCCCTGCCCGCCGACACGCGCGTGTGCTGCACCCATGAATACACACTGTCCAACCTGCGCTTTGCGGCAGCGGTGGAACCCGGCAACGCAGCGCGCGCAAGCTACCAGACACAATGCGAAGCGCTGCGCGCCGACGGCCAGCCGACGTTGCCGTCATCGATCGGCCTGGAGTTGACCATCAACCCCTTCATGCGCTGCAGCGCGCCCGAAGTCATCGCGACGGCCGTCGCCCACGGCAGCGGCAGCCCAGACCCGGTGGCCGTGCTGGCTGCGCTGCGCGAATGGAAGAACCGGTTCTGATGCGGCGCCTTCAGCAGTTCGTTGTCATGCTGTTCGTGCTGCTGGCCGCAGGCTGCGCAAACCTGCCTGCTGCAGCGCCTGAAAATCCCGTTGCACCCGTCCAGGTGCCCACCACGGCTGTCGCAACCCCGCCCGTCGCTGAAGCGCCTGCTGCGCCCGAAATGATCGCCGACGAGGCATCTTCACCCGCGCCGCCACCATTGCCACAACTGCCTCGAGGCCGCTTCGACCCCGACCAGGACGCCGAGCGCAGCAGCCTCTGGGACCGCATCCGCGGCCGCTGGGCGATGGCCGATCTGGACGGCGACCGAGTGCCCAAGTGGGAACAGTTCTACGCCCGCCAGCCCGACTACGTGCAGCGCATGGTGGCGCGCGGCGGGCGCTACTTGTTCCACATCGTCGAGGAGGTCGAGAAGCGCAATCTGCCGGCCGAACTGGCGCTGCTGCCCTTCATTGAAAGTGCCTTCAATCCGCAGGCGCAGTCAACCGCCAAGGCCTCCGGCATGTGGCAGTTCATGCCCGCCACCGGCAAGGACTTCGAACTGCGCCAGAACGTCTTCCGTGACGACCGGCGCGACGTGCTGGCGTCCACCCGCGCGGCGCTGGACTACCTGCAGCGCCTGCACAGGATTTTCGGCGACTGGCACCTGGCACTGGCGGCCTACAACTGGGGCCAGGGCAACGTGGTGCGCGCCATCAACAACAACAAGCGCGCCGGCCTGCCCACCGACTACGCCAGCCTTCGCATGCCCGACGAGACCCGCGACTACGTGCCCAAGCTGCTGGCGGTGAAGAACATCGTCATCGCGCCCCAACGGCTGGGCCTCATTTTGCCGGCGCTGGAGAACCACCCCTATTTCCTGAGCGTGACGATTGAACGCGACATCGACGTCGCACTGGCCGCGCGGCTGGCCGGCATGCCGATGGAAGACTTCCAGTCGCTGAACCCGCAGATGAACAAGCCCGTGATCCTGGCCGCCGGCACGCCACAGGTGCTGCTGCCCTATGACCACGCCAACCGCTTCCTGCGAGAACTGCCACGGGTGCACAGCCCGCTGGCCAGCTGGACCGCCTGGGTCGCGCCGCGCACGCTCAAGCCCGCCGATGCAGCGCGGCTGGTGGGCATGCCGGAAGCGCAACTGCGCGAGGTCAACCACATTCCGGCGCGCATGCTGGTGCAGGCCGGCTCGACGCTGCTCGTGCCACGCGGCGCCCATGCGACGGCCGACGTGGCCGAACATCTGGCCGACCACGCGGCGCTCTCGCTCACGCCCGAAGCGCGGGCCCAGCGGCGCATGACCTTCAAGGCCGGCAAGCAGGGCGACAGCGTCGCCGCCGTGGCCAAGCGCTACCGCGTCAGCGCTGCTCAGGTGGCGCAGTGGAATGGCGTGGCTGCAACGGCGCGCTTCAAGCCGGGGCAAGCGGTGACGGTGATGCAGGCGACGGCCCTAGCCCGCATGGCCGCCAAGCCCTCATCCAAGGTGTCAGTCAGGGTGTCAGCGGCCAGGGTCACGCCCAAGGGCCGCAAGGTCGTCATGACTGGCAAGCCAGCCGCCCGCACCCGCGTGGCGCAGCTGCCTCAGGCCGCGCCGAGGTAGTCGCGCTTGCCCAGTTCCACGCCCGCATGGCGCAGCAGCGAATAGGTGGTGGTGGCGTGGAAGAAGAAGTTGGGCAGCACGTAGAACTTCAGGTAGTTCTCGCCGGTGAAGCGCACCGGGTCACCCTTGCGCGTGGGCAGCAGGATTTCCTTGGCCTCACTGCCGTCGATCTTGTCCGCGCCGAAGGACTGCGCGTAGTCGATGGTCTTCGTGATGCGCGCGCGCAGGTCGTCGAGCGAGGCTTCGGTGTCGTCCCACTTGGGCACGTCCACGCCGGCGAGCCGCGCCATGCAGCCCTTGACGCCGTCGGTGGTGATCTGGATCTGGCGCGTGAAAGGCAGCATGTCGGGCGCCAGGCGCAGGCCCAGGTAGTTGCTGCTCTCGAACTTGCGCACTTCGGCATGGGCCTGCGCCTTGTCGAGCCAGGTCAGCATGTTGGTGAGGGTGCGCACGAAGATCGGGGCGCTGGCGGCATGCATGGAAAGGCTCATCGTGTCTCCTTGGGTTTTGAGTCAACGGCCGGATGCTAGTGCAGTGTTCGAGACACCGGCACCCAAGCCGCAGCCGAGCCCGCAAACCAGGGCAGAAGACAGGGCAGAAGACAGGGCAGAATCAACCGCGCCAAAGCCCATGAACATCATCATCCTCGACGACTACCAGGACGCGGTGCGCAAGCTGCGCTGCGCCCAGGCCCTGGAGCCGTACCACGCCAAGGTCTTCACCAACACCGTCAAGGGCATCGGCCAACTGGCGGTGCGGCTGCGCGACGTGGAAGTGCTGGTGCCGATACGCGAACGCACGCAGTTTCCGCGCGCGCTGCTGGAAAAGCTGCCGCGCCTGAAGCTGATTGCGCAGACCGGGCGCGTCGGTTCGCACATCGACGTCGAAGCCGCCACGCGCCTGGGCATTGCCGTGGCCGAAGGTGTGGGCTCGCCGGTGGCGCCGGCAGAGATGACCTGGGCGCTGATCATGGCGTCGATGCGCCGGCTGCCGCAGTACATCGGCAACCTCAAACATGGCGCGTGGCAACAGAGTGGCTTGAAGGCGGCGTCGATGCCACCCAACTTCGGCGTTGGCATGGTGCTGTCTGGCAAGACACTGGGCATCTGGGGCTACGGCAAGATCGGCCGCTTGATGGCCGGCTACGGCCGCGCCTTTGGGATGCAAGTGCTGGTGTGGGGCAGCGAACATTCGCGCGAACGCGCGCGTGCCGATGGCTGCCAGGCGGCCGACACCTGCGAGAGCTTCTTCGAGCAGTGCGATGTGCTCACGCTGCACCTGCGCCTGAATGAAGAGACACGCGGCATCGTGCGACTTGAAGCGCTGTCGCGCATGAAGCCCACCGCGCTGATCGTCAACACGTCGCGCGCTGAGTTGATCGAAGACAACGCGCTCGTCGCCGCGCTCAACCGCGGCCGCCCCGGCATGGCGGCGGTGGATGTGTTTGAAAGCGAACCCATTCTTCAGGGCCACCCGCTGCTGCGGCTGGAAAATGCGGTCTGCACGCCGCACATCGGCTATGTGGAACAGGACAGCTACGAGATGTACTTCGGCGCGGCCTTCGACAACATCATCAACTTCATCCGCAAAGAGCCCAGCAACATCATCAACCCCGAGGCGTTGAGAGTTCTGCGATGAACCTGGCTGCGGCCAGCCGCGCCTTGCTGGCCGGCAACTTCGCCATCGGCTGCGGCGTGATGGTGGTGGCGGGCTCGCTCAACGACCTGGTGGCGTCACTGCAGGTGTCGGTGGCGCTCGGTGGGCAACTCATCAGTGTCGCCGCGGTTGCCATGGCCCTGGGCGCGCCGCTGCTGGCCGTCTGGTGGGGCAACGCCGACCGCCGGCTGCTGCTGACGCTGGCCCTGCTTTGGTACGCGGCAGGCCACCTCATCAGTGCCTGCATGCCCAGCTATGCCGCGCTGCTGCCGGTGCGCGCGCTGTCGGTGCTGGGCGCGGCAGTCTTCACCCCGCAGGCGGCCGCCGCCATCAACGTGATGGCGCCGCCGGCCGAGCGCGGCCGCGCCATGACCTTCATCTTCCTCGGCTGGGCCAGCAGTTCCGTCATCGGCATGCCGCTGCACGCCTGGATCGGCGAGAGCTTCGGTTGGCGTTGGGCCTTCGGCCTGGTGGCACTGCTCAGCGTCGGCGCGGCGCTGGCCGTGTGGCGCACGGTGCCCTCGGGCGTGCGGCCACCGCCACTGTCGCTGCGCAGTTGGGGCACGGTGCTGACGAACCCGCTGCTGATGGGCCTGGTGGCCGTGACGGTGCTCAGCGGCGCCGGCCAGTTCACGCTCTTTTCCTACCTGGCGCCGTACTACCGCCAGGTGCTGGGCGTGGGTGCCGAGGGTGTGAGTCTTCTCTTCTTGTGGTTTGGCGCTTTCGGGCTGCTGGGCAACGTGCTGCTGACGCGCTGGATCACCCGCCTGGGGGCTGCGCGGTGCGTGGAACTGAGCCTCGTGCTGATCACGCTCAGCTTCCTGGCCTGGCCTTGGGCGGTGGGCATCGCCAGCATGGCAGTGGTGGTGGTGCCATGGGCGCTGGGCGTGTTCTCGTCCAACTCGGCGCAACAGGCGAGGCTGTCGGCCAGCGCACCAGCCTATGCGCCGGCGCTGCTGGCGCTGAACACCTCGGCCATCTATCTGGGGCAGGCGATGGGTGCCGCAACCGGCGGCGCCATGATCGCGACCTCGGGCTTCGGCGTGCTGCACGAGGTGGCTCTGGCCTTCACGTTGCTGGCGCTGGGCCTGAGCGTGTGGTTGGGATTGCGCATGCGCAACGGGGTGGTGCATGGCTGAGCCTGCCGACCTTGACACACCCGGGGCTGCGGCCAACCTGCGGCCCGCCTCGCCAATGGCCATGTTCAGCGCCTTCAACCGGCTGGCGCTGCAAGGTTTTGGCGGCGTCCTGCCGGTCGCCCAGCGTGAACTGGTGGACCGGTTGCAGTGGCTGACACCACAGCAGTTTCTGGAACTGCTGTCGCTGTCGCAGGTGCTTCCCGGCCCCAACATCATCAACCTGGGGCTGATCCTGGGCGACCGCCACTTTGGCTGGCGCGGTGCGGTCGCGGCCATGGCGGGGCTGCTGCTGGCGCCCACGGGCATCGTGTTGCTGCTGGCCATCTCGGCCGCGCAATTGCGTGACGTGCCGCAGGTGGCGGGCGCGCTGCGCGGCATGGGCGTGGTCGCCGCCGGCCTGGTGCTGAGCACCGCCATCAAGCTCGCACCCGGCCTTCGCGACCACGTGCTGGGACTGCCGACCGCCGCGGCGCTGGTGCTGCTGACGGCTGCGGCAATAGGCCTCCTGCGCTGGCCGCTGGTGGCCGTGGTGCTGGGGCTGGGCGCGGTGTCGGTGGCGCTGGCGTGGTGGCGCAGCGGGCCGGAAGAACCAGCATGAACCCGCTGCTGCACACCCTGCTGTGGGGGCCACTCCACTTCGGCGCTGCCGACTGGTGGCAGCTGTTCCTGCACTTCATGGCGCTGTCGCTGCTGGCCGTGGGCGGCGCCATCACCACGGTGCCCGACATGCAGCGCTTCGTGGTCGGTGAACACCGCTGGCTTAGCGACGCGCAATTCAACGACTGCATCGCACTCGGCCAGGCCGCGCCGGGGCCCAACGTGCTGTTCGTGGCCGTCATCGGTTTCAGCGTCGGTGGCTTGGCGGGCGTGCTGGCCACGCTGACCGGCACGCTTCTGCCGTCGGCCACCCTGGCCCTGGCCGCGTCGCGGTGGGGCCACCGCAACGCCCAGTCGCGCGGCCTGCGCGCCTTCACTGCAGGCCTGACGCCGTTGACCATCGGCCTCCTGGTGGCCACGGGCTGGATCCTGCTGCAGCCGGTGGGCCTGCGCTTAGGCGCCGTGGCGCTGGTGGCGGCCACGCTGTGGCTGATGCTGCGCACCCGCCGCAGCCCGCTGTGGGCGATTGCCGCGGGCGCGGCGGCGGGTCTGCTGGGCTGGGTGTGATGGGGTGCTTGTGATGAGGTGCTTGTGATGGGGTGCTTGGGATGGGCATCGTTGCCACGCGCCGCTGCATCCATCGGCGCGCGCTCCACGTAAGGCAGCCATGACGCTGCAAACGCTTTCCTCCGCCGCCCGCCCCGCACCCATCTTCCGCTGGAAGAAGTGGCTCACCCTGACAGCCTGCACCGCTGCGCTGGCCTATGCCGCGGTCATTGCGCTGCTGGCATGGCAGCAGGAAGCGCTGCTGTTCCAGCCGCAAAAACTGCCCGCCGACCATGCATTCAAGGTCGGCGTCGACGTGAAGGAAAGCTGGGTCGATGTGCCCGGCGCGCGCCTGAACGCCTTGCACCTGCAATTGCCCAAGCCCGACGGCGTGGTCTTCTTCCTGCACGGTAACGGCGGCAACCTGGTTGACTGGTTCGTCAATCTCGACTTCTACCGGCAGCTGAACTTCGACCTGTACATGATCGACTACCGCGGCTATGGCAAGAGCAGCGGCCACATCGAAAGCCAGGCGCAATTGATGGCCGACGTGCGCACCGCGTGGCTCGGCATCGCGCCGCGTTATGCAGGCCTGCGGCGGGTGTTCTTCGGCCGTTCGCTCGGCGCTGGCCTGGCCGCTGAACTGGCGGCCGATCTGTCAGCTGACATGCAGCCCGACCTGACCGTGCTGGCCTCGCCCTACTCCAGCATGGTGGCGCTGGCGCAGGAACACTACCCCTGGGTGCCCGCTGCCGTGCTGCGCTACCCGCTGCGCACCGACGAAGCCCTCCCGCGGCTGCGCGGCAGCGTGCTGCTGCTGCATGGCGAACGCGACACGCTGATCCCGCCCGCACACAGCCAGCGTCTGCTGCGGGTTGCGCCGGCAGCGCGGCTCGTCATTGTGCCGGGCGCCGGGCACAACGACCTGCAGCGCTTCAACGCCTACAGCGACGCGCTGGCAGTCGCCTTGCGGCCGTAGCCTGCGCTGCTGCTTCAGCCGCGGCGCTGCCGCAGCGCTTCAAACAGGCACACACCCGCCGCCACGCTGACGTTCAGGCTTTCCACCGCGCCCTGCATCGGGATGCGCACCAGCTCGTCGCAGCTCTTCTTCGTCAACTGCCGAAGACCTGGCCCTTCGGCGCCCAGCACCAGCGCGACCGGGCCCCGCAGGTCCAGCTCGTAGAGCGTCTTCTCCGCGTCTTCGCTGGTGCCGATGACGCGGATGTCGCGGTCCTTCAACTCCCCTAGGGTGCGCGCAAGGTTGGTCACCATCAGGTAGGGCACCGTCTCGGCCGCGCCGCTGGCGACCTTGGCCACGGTGGCGTTGAGGCCCACCGCGTGATCCTTCGGGGCCACCACGGCATGCGCCCCAGCACCATCGGCCACCCGCAGGCAGGCGCCCAGGTTGTGCGGGTCGGTGACGCCGTCCAGCACCAGCACCAGCGGCGCGCCTTCCACATCGTCCAGCACATCGTCCAGCGAATGGCGTGCCGGCAGCGCCAACACGCGCGCCACCACCCCTTGGTGGCGCGTGCCACCGGCCATGGCGGCGAGGCGCTCACCATCGCTGTCCACCACCTTCGCGCCGGCCTCTTGCGCACGCTGCACAAACTGGCGCATGCGGGCGTCGCGGCGGGTGCTGTCCACGTGGATCTCGGCGATGGAACCGGGCGCAGTCTTCAGGCGCACGGTGACGGCATGGAAGCCGAAGAGGATCTTGGTGCTCATCGCTGGATCGTAGCCCGTGCAGCGGCGCGTCCACCTTGCTGCGGATGCGGCATGACCGGCCGGCCCCTAAGGTGCGCAGCCAGCCATTTTGAAAGCACCGCATGCGCGCATCGACCTGCACCCTGATCCGCCAGCTGTGCAGCCTGGGCCTGGCCCTGTGGGCCGGCAGCGCTTCGGCTTTCGACTGGTGCCCGAAGCGTGCCGGCGGCGCGGCCGACAACTTCGGTCCGCACGAGGACAGCTTTGCGCTCGTCAACCAGATGGACAACAAAGGCTGGGCGGGCCGCGACGAAGTCGCGCTGCGCGGCCGCTTTTCTTTCAAGTACACGGTCTGTGGCCAGCGTTACACCAACCGCGCGGCGCGGGACAAGAACGTCAAGGCCGGGACGGACGGCAACTGGGAACTGTTCCTGTCCTACACGGGCGAATTCGATTTCTACGCCAACACAAGGCCTTCTGGCCCGGTCATCAACCGGCTCAACAACCCGGCCCTGAACCTGCGCTTCCCATTTCCTGCGTGGTACGGACGCAATGCCAACAACGACGACGCCATCACCCTCAGCCTGGAACACCGCTCCAACGGCCAGGCCACCGAAGCCAGCGGCGACATCGGCAGAGAACGCGCGCAAAGGGCCTACGAAGAGCGCGACCGCGCCTACTTCGACACCCTGAGCCGTGGCGCCAACTTCATCGGCCTGGCCGTCAAGGCCACCAACCCGCTCGGCATGAGCGAAAACCTGGACCTGGGCCTGAAGCTGCGGCTCTATCTGGACCAGGATTCCGACGTGCGTTGGGGCCCATACCTGGGTCAGCGCCGCACCATCAAGGACTACGACCTGCTGCAGACCACTGCCGCCTGGCAGACCTCGGCTGGCTGGCTCGACCTGTCCTGGCGTGTCGGTGCGGCCGGGGTGAAGGCTTCATCGTTGACGCTGGGCTACCAGGTGCCCAGCACCCGCATCCCGCTCTACTTCCGCTACCACCTCGGGCGCATGAACACCTTGTCCAACTACACCCAGCGCCAGGATTCCTTCGGCATCGGCCTGCGCTTTGCCAGGCCGTTCCAGGACTGAAGCGTGCCTACCACCAGCCCAGGCTGCGCCCAGCCATCAGCGCGCCAATCAGCACCGGCTGGTGCAACATGTAAAAGCTCAGCGACCAGCGCCCCAACACGGCCAGCGGCTTCAGCGCCGCCGGCAGCGGCGTGCTGAGCACCGCACGCCGGTGCTGCAGCAGCCACTGCCCGGCCGCCAGGCCCCACAGCATCACGCCCAACCAGGGCAGCACCGGCACGTAGTCTTCGGTGAACGGGACGCGCGTGACCAGGCCAATCCAGCTCAGTGCGGGGTGGTCGAAGAGCTGAAGTTTCACCATTCGGGGCAACCCCACGCACAGCGCGCCCAGGGGCAGGAGCCAGGCGCGCAGGGGCGCCGCCAGCCGGCACAGGATCAACATCACGGCAATGCCGTGCAGCACCCCAAACTGGATCCAGGTGCGCGGGAACATCAACGCAGACCCCGCACTGACCAGCACCGCGCAGCCCGCCACCTGCGCCCAGCGGCGCCAGAACGCAGGCGGGAACCGTGGCCCGCCCTGCAACGCCTGCAGCGCCACGGCCTGGGACAGGCCGGCGCAAAAGACGAAGAGGCTGACGATGCAGGCGCGCTGCGTCGTCCACAGCGCGTCACGGTGGAAGTTGTGCGGCGGCTGCAGCAGGCCGAAGTAGTTCAGGTCAAAGCCGAAGTGAAAGGCCGCCATCCAGACGACGGCCACGGCACGCAGCGCGTCCAGGCGGTCAAAGCGTTCACCCTTCATGCCGTCTTCTCGTACACGTCGGTGAAGCGTTGCCCGTCCCACGCGTACAGCAGGTAGGCCGCGTGCAGGCAGCCGTTGGCGCCGCGTGGCTTGAAGAGGCCCACGCACTGGCCGCGCGCGTGGCGCACGCTGCGGTACACCACACCGGCCGAGCCGGCCGCGTGCAACCGCGCGCCCAGCGCTTGCGCGGCGCCGTAGTCGTTGGCGTCGTAGATCGCCGCTGGCGCTGCGCCTGGCGGTCGCAGGTCGTGCAGGCGAGCGTCGATGGCCACGGCATACAGCCGCATCGGCAGGTGCAGGGGCGGCTGCGCCGTGGCGGCCAGAAAGCGGCCATGGTGGTAGCGCGTTTCTGCCACCGCGGTGGCACGTTCACGCGCGGCATAGAAGACGCCGTAGTGGCCGGCCGAGAAGCGACTGCCCAACACATTGAGGTGCGTGAATGCGGCCATCACGGGGCCGCTGCCGGGGCCGTAGATGCGGTCTTCGCGGGGCACACGTTCGACCTGGCCGATTTCGTCGCGCGCGCGCTCGTTGCTTATTGCTTCCAGCGCGTAAAGCACTTCGAAGTCGGCTTCGTCGGCGACGCGGTCGAAGAGGTTGATGGCCGGGTAGCGCGTGGGCACGATGCGGCAACCGTGCTGCCAGCGCACACGACGCACCACCCCACCTTCGCCGCCAGCGGGCAAAGGCACCGCAGCATTCAGGACCAGCCCCCGCCCCGCACCCCGTCCAGGTAACGCCGCACCAGGTTCAGGTCACTCACGTTGCCAGCCAGCATGCGCGCCAGCGCGGTGCCACCGCCAAAGGGCGCAGCCGTGTTGGGCTGGCGCAGCCAGTTGTCGGCGGCGGCCGCATCGGGCAGCAGGATCTGCAGGCTCTTGTAAATGCCCAGGATGTTGGACAGGCGCTCCAGCGTGTCGCGCGGCAGCGTTGCCTTTTCAGGCTGCTTGCGCCAGGCGAAGAAGGTGGAGCGCGGTGGCTCACCCAGCAGCGCAAGCTGCTCGTCCACGCTGAGTTCCCAAGCCTGTGCGATGCGCACAAAGGCCCGCAGGCCGGCTGCGGCCATCTGCGCCGGCGAGACCGGCGCTGACCTTTCGGGACTCAGGACTGCATTCATCGGTTGAATCCGTGGCTGGATGATTTTCCAATCTTAGTCCAACACCGAACTTTTCGCCAGTGACGCCTTGGTGGCGTCCCTGGCGAATGCCGTCAACGCTTCGGCGGGCCGCCGCGTGATGCGGCCGGGCGGCCACCGGGTCGGCCGCCACCGCCACCGCCGCCCGGGCGAGCGCCAGGGCCGGACGGGCGCCCACCACCACCGCCACCGCCGCCGCCACCGGGCCGGCCACCGCCACCAGAGCGCCCGCCACCACCGCCACCGCCGCCTGGCCTGCCACCACCACCGCCATGGCGCTGCGTGCCACCGATGCCGATGGTCATGCGGCCGAGCACAATGGGCTCGGCCTTTTCACCCACCGGCGGCTCGAAGCCGGGCACGGTTTCGCGCGGAATGCTGCGCTTGATGAGCCTTTCGATGTCCTTCACGAACACCTCTTCATCCAGGCAGACGAGTGAAATCGCCTCGCCCAGGGCGCCGGCGCGGCCGGTGCGGCCAATGCGGTGCACGTAGTCTTCGGGCACGTTGGGCATCTCGAAGTTGACCACGTGGGGCAGTTGGTCGATGTCGATGCCACGCGCCGCGATGTCGGTGGCCACCAGCACCTGCAGGTCATTCGTCTTGAAGTCGGCCAGCGCCTTGGTGCGTGCGGTCTGGCTCTTGTTGCCGTGGATCGCCATGGCAGTAATGCCCTGGTCGTTCAAATAGTCGGTCAGCCGGTTGGCGCCGTGTTTCATGCGCGTGAAGACCAGCACCTGGTGCCAGTCGCCGCTCTTGATCAGGTGCGCCAGCAGTTCCTTCTTGCGTTCGCGGCCCACCGGGTGGATCTTCTGCGCGATGGTCTCGGCGGTCTGGTTGCGGCGCGCCACTTCGATCAGCGCCGGCTGGTTCAGCAGCTTGTCGGCCAGTGACTTGATCTCGTCGCTGAAGGTGGCGCTGAAGAGCAGGCTCTGCTTCTTGGCAGGCAGCACCGCCAGCACCTTCTTGATGTCGTGGATGAAGCCCATGTCGAGCATGCGATCGGCTTCGTCGAGCACGAAGATCTCGACGTGGCTCAGGTCCAGCGTGCGCTGCTGGTGGTGGTCCAGCAGGCGGCCGGGTGTGGCCACCAGGATGTCCACGCCCTTCCTCAGGCGGTCCACCTGCGGCGACATGCCGACGCCACCAAAGATGACCATGCTGGTCAGTGGCACGTGTTTGCCATAGGTGCGCACGCTCTCTTCGACTTGCGCCGCAAGTTCACGCGTCGGCGTCAGGATCAGGCAGCGCACGACGGCGCGGCCGCGCGCGTCCTTCTTGGGCGGTGACTCCATCAGGCGCTGCAGCATCGGCAGGACGAAGCCTGCCGTCTTGCCGGTGCCGGTCTGCGCGCCGGCCAGCAGGTCGCCGCCCTTGAGCACGGCGGGGATGGCTTGCACCTGAATGGGCGTGGGGGTTTCGTAGCCGTGTTCGCGCACCGCGCGCAGCAGTGGCTCGGCCAGGCCGAGGTCAGTGAAATTCATGGGTTCTGGTAGGCCCGGTGGGCCGTGGTTCGCTGCCTGCTGTCACCCGTTGCGGGTGCACCAGTCGGGTAGGCGCGAGGGAGGGTTCGATTGTCGGAATCGACCGCGCCGCGATGACTGGATGCCACGGCGCTGGCTCGCATTCTAAGCGATCCGCCTGCCGTGCTGCCCGGGAAAGGCCAGGCGCACCCGCGCTTATCAGCGCTTCGACAGTGGCCCAGAGACTGCTGCAGCCGCCGCGTCCGGGATAATCCGTGGTTTTGCATCTGCAACGGATCCCAACTGCCATGGCCCAGTACGTCTTCACCATGAACCGCGTCGGCAAGATCGTGCCGCCCAAACGGCAGATCCTGAAGAACATCTCCTTGTCCTTCTTCCCTGGCGCCAAGATCGGCGTGCTCGGTGTCAACGGCTCGGGCAAGAGCACGCTGCTGAAGATCATGGCGGGGCTGGACAAGGAAATCGAAGGCGAAGCCGTGCCGATGCCGGGCTTGAACATTGGCTACCTGCCGCAAGAGCCACTGCTGCCGGCCGACAAGACCGTGCGTGAAGTGGTGGAAGAAGGCGTGGGCGGCGTGATCGCCGCCAAGAAGCGGCTCGACGAGGTGTATGCCGAATACGCCGAAGAAAACGCCGACTTCGACAAGCTGGCCGCAGAACAGGCAGAGCTTGAAGCCATCATCGCTGCCGCCGGCAGCGAGAACACGGACCTGCAGCTGGAACTGGCCGCCGACGCGCTGCGGCTGCCGCCCTGGGACGCCAAGATCGGCCTGCTGTCGGGCGGCGAAAAGCGCCGTGTCGCGCTGTGCCGGCTGTTGCTGAGCAAGCCCGACATGCTGCTGCTGGACGAGCCCACCAACCACTTGGATGCCGAGAGCGTGGAGTGGCTCGAACACTTCCTGCAGCGCTTTCCGGGCACCGTGGTGGCCATCACCCACGACCGCTACTTCCTGGACAACGCGGCGGAGTGGATTCTTGAACTCGACCGCGGTGCCGGCATCCCGTGGAAGGGCAACTATTCCGACTGGCTGGAGCAGAAGGAAAAGCGCCTGGAAGTCGAGCAGAAGAGCGAAGACGCGCGCATGAAGGCGATGAAGGAAGAACTCAAGTGGGTTCGCTCCAACGCCAAGGCGCGGCAGACCAAGAGCAAGGCCCGCCTGGCGCGCTTTGAAGAGCTGAGCGATGTCGAATACCAGAAGCGCAACGAGACCAACGAGATCTTCATCCCGGTGGCAGAGCGCCTGGGCAATGAGGTCATCGAATTCGATGGTGTCAGCAAGAGCTTCGGCGACCGCCTGCTGATCGACAACCTCAGCTTCAAGGTGCCGGCCGGCGCCATCGTCGGCATCATCGGCCCCAACGGCGCGGGCAAATCGACGCTGTTTCGGATGCTGCAGGGCATGGAGAAACCGGACTCGGGCGAAGTCAAGATCGGCAAGACGGCGCAGCTGGCCTTTGTCGATCAGAGCCGGGAGAGCCTGGAAAACGAGAAGACGGTGTGGGAAGACGTCTCGGGCGGCCTGGACAACATCATCGTCGGCAAGTTCGTCATGCCCAGCAGGGCCTACCTGGGCCGCTTCAACTTCAAGGGCAACGACCAGCAGAAGCAGGTCGGCAGTCTGTCGGGCGGTGAACGCGGCCGCCTGCACCTGGCAAAGACCCTGGCCAAGGGCGGCAACGTGCTGATGCTGGACGAACCCAGCAACGACCTTGACGTGGAAACGCTGCGCGCGCTGGAAGAAGCGCTGCTGGAGTTTGCCGGCAGCGCCATGGTCATCAGCCACGACCGCTGGTTCCTGGACCGCATCTGCACCCACATCCTGGCCTGTGAGGGCGATAGCCAATGGTTCTTCTACAACGGCAACTACCAGGAATACGAAGCCGACAAGAAGAAGCGCCTGGGCGAAGAAGGCGCACGGCCGAAGCGCGTGCGCTTCAAGCCCATCCGTTAGACCCCGACTGCTGGACGGTTGATCGTGGTGTGCTGCGCGTTTGGTGGCACACAAGGTTTTCTTGATCGGCGCACAATCGTCTGACGACGTCTTGGCGCCCTGCGCCCGCCACCTGCATGCGCAAGCCCACACACCACCCTGGCGCCGCCGTCCTGGCTGCAGCACTGCTCAGCGCTTGCGCGCAGTTGCCGACCAGCGACGAGAAGTCTGCCAAGGCGCCAGAGACAGTCATCAGGCCGGCTGCAGCGACGACCGCTCCGAGCCCCGCCGCAAACCCTGCTGCAACACCTGCTGCGCCACCGGCCGTCGCACTGGGTGCATCGGCGCCGACTTCAGGCGCCCGCACGCCCACCAGCTTCACGCCGCCCACACCCGGCACGCCGCCTCCTTTTGCGGCCGTCATCCGCGAAGCGCGCCGCATCGACGGGCCGCTGACGCTTTGGCAGAAGGACGACAAGGTCTGGATCGAAGTCATGCCCGCGCAGTGGGGCAAGCCTTTCCTGCTGTCGCCCAAGATCAAGAACGGCATCGGCGAAGCCTTTGTGCTGGGCGGCTTGATGGCCTACCCGGTCAACGGCGCCGGTGGGCAGCAGGTGGTGGAATTTGTCCGCATCCACAACCAGGTTCGGCTGCAGGCGCGCAACACCGACATCGTCGCCAAGGCCGGCACGCCAGAGGCACGTGCCGTGGCAGCGTCCTACTCCAACAGCCTGCTGGGCGTGACGCCGGTGGCCAGCCTGCCGCACCCCGACCGCAAGAGCGTGCTGGTGGAGGCTAACGGCCTGTTCCTGAACGACGTCCTCGGCGTCGGCATGATGCTGCAGCGCGGCCTGCGCCAGGGTTACAGCCTGGACCGCGCGAATTCCGTCATCACCGAAGTGCGTGGTTCCGATGCAGCGACGATCATCGAAACGCAGAGCCACTTCTTCACCGGCAACGTGTCGGTCGGTGGCTTTGGCGCCCCGCCCGGCGTGCCCATGCCGCAGATGCCACGCTTTCTGCCCGACGCGCGCAGCCTGCTCGTCGGCCTGCACTATTCCCTGGCGCCCTTGCCCGACGTGCCCATGACGCCGCGCCGCGCTGACCCGCGGCTGGGGCTCTTCACGAGCACCGTGCTCGACTTTTCCAACGACCTGCAGATGTCGCCGCGCCAGCGCTACGTCAACCGCTGGCGGCTGGAAAAGAAGGACCCGGCGGCAGAGAAGTCGGAACCGGTCAAGCCCATCACGTTCTGGATCGACCGCAACGTGCCGCTGCCATATCGCGAGACCGTGCGCGCCGCCATCCTGGAATGGAACCATGCCTTCGAGAAGATCGGCATCAGCGGCGCGATCAAGGTCGAACAGCAGCCCGATGACGCCAAGTTCGACACCCTCGACTTCGGCTACCCCTCGGTGCGCTGGATGATGAACGCCGACCCGGCCTTCGGCGCCATCGGCCCCAGCCATCTGGACCCGCGCACAGGCGAGATCCTGGACGCCGACATCGCCTTTGAAGGCATGTCGGCGCGCGGCGTGCGCACCTTGCGAGCGCAAGTGCTGGGCTCGCAGACTTCAGGGGCGCAGACCTTGGGCGACAGCACGCCACCGCTTGCGGTCCCGCCGTCCTTTGCCCAGCCCTTCACGCCGCCCGCAGACGGCGCGATGCCGCCCGAATTTGCCCGCTGCATGCACGGCGCCTTGGCGGCCGAGCAGCTGGGCTATGCGCTGGATGTGCTGGAAGCACGCGGTGAACTCGACCCCGACAGCCCCATTGCCCGCCAGTTCGTGCAGGACTACGTCAAGGAAGCCATCATGCATGAGGTGGGTCACGCGCTGGGCCTGCGGCACAACTTCCGCGCGTCGCGCGCCTACACCGAAGTGCAACTTGGCGACGCCGAATTCACGCGTGCCAATGGCACCTCGGGGTCGGTGATGGAATACAACGCCGTCAACCTGCCAAGCCCGGGGCAAAAGGGCGGCGTGCCTTTCCAGGTCGCGCTCGGCCCGTACGACTACTGGGCCATCGAATACGCCTACAAGCCCATGCCCGCCGGCACCACGCCCGAAGCAGAACGTGTCGAACTGCAGCGCATTGCGGCCCGCAGCAGCGACCCGCAACTGGCCTTTGGCACCGATGAAGACAACTTCGTCGGCTTGGACCCCGAAACCATCCAGCTCGACCTGGGCAACGACCCGATTGCCTTTGCCACCAAGCGCTTGGCGATCGCACGCGACCTCTTCCGGCGCCAGGAGAAACGCGAACTGCCGCCCGACCGTGACTACGCCGTGCTGCGCCGATCCATCGGCTATGCCATCAACGACGCCACCCGTGCCGTGGGTGTGCTGGTGCGCCAGATTGGTGGCGTGCGCACGCTGCGCGACTATCCCGGCAGCGGCCGTGAACCGCTGATGCCGGTGTCGGCACCGGTGCAGCGCGAAGCGCTGGACCTGATCTCGCGCGCCGTGCTCTCGCCCGAAGGACTGACGCTGACGCCCGCGCTGCAGCGCCGCCTGGCGCCCGATTTCCTGGACCGCGCGGAAGGCGGTGCGGCGACGGAGTTTTCAGTCCAGCAGCGCCTGCTGGACCTGCAGCGTGCGGTGTTGAACTACCTGATGAGCGACGTGATCGCCACGCGCATCCTGGACAGCGTGGGCAAGTTCGACAAGCAGGCCGATGCCTTCCGGCTCGGTGAACTGCACGAGCGTCTGGCCACGGACGTCTGGAGCGACCTGGCGGGCGGCACCAGCATCTCGTCTGCGCGACGCGACCTGCAGCGTGACCACGTCAACCGCCTGTCGCTGGCCGTCGTGCGGCCCAGCGGCGGTGGGCGCGCCGACGTACGCGGAGTGATGCGCGAACAAGCGCGCGCACTGCTGGTGCGGCTGGACGACACGCTGCGCAAACGTCCTGGCATGGACATTTCGACGCGGGCACACCTGGCCGACAGCGCCGACACGCTGCGCCAGGCTTTGACAGCCACCATCCAGCGTCAGGCGCTCTAGAAAAGGGGGTTCGTGGGCGGCTGCCTATGATGCAGGCCCGCCCACCCGGAAGGTCCACCCCATGCACGCTTGGCTCTGCGAAACCCTGGACGGCGTTGACGCGCTTCAATGGCGTGAACTGCCCACCCCCGAGCCCAAGGCCGGCGAGGTGCGCATCGCCATCAAGGCTGCCAGCCTGAACTTCCCCGACCTGCTGATCGTGCAGGGCAAATACCAGTTCAAGCCCGCGCTGCCGTTTGTGCCCGGCTCTGAATTTGCCGGGCTGGTGGACGCGGTCGGCGAAGGCGTCACGCACCTGAAGGTGGGCGCACCGGTCGCCGCCATTGCGGGCACGGGCGGCTTTGGCACCCATGCCATCGTCAATGCCATGCAGGTGCTGCCGCTGCCGCCGGGTTTCGACATCGATGACGGTGCGGCCTTTGCTTTCACCTACGGCACCTCACACCACGCGCTGATCGACCGCGCGCAGCTCAAGGCTGGCGAAACCGTGCTCGTGCTGGGCGCCGCGGGCGGCGTTGGCACGGCGGCGCTGCAGATTGCCAAGGCGGCGGGTGCCACCGTCATCGCAGCGGCGTCCACGGACGAGAAGTGCGCGCTGTGCCGGGAGCTCGGCGCGGACGCCACGCTCAACTACAGCACCCAGAATGTGCGCGACACGCTGAAGGCGCTCACCGGCGGCAAAGGGCCGGACGTGGTCTATGACCCAGTGGGTGGCGAGATCGCCGAGCCCGTGTTTCGCAGCATCGCCTGGCGCGGCCGCTACCTGGTGGTGGGCTTTGCCGACGGCGCCATTCCCGCACTGCCGTGGAACCTGGCACTGCTGAAGGGCGCGTCGGTCGTAGGCGTGTTCTGGGGTGACTTCGTCAAGCGCGAACCGAAAGCCAATGCCGCGGCGCTGATGCAACTGGCGCAGTGGTACGCAGCAGGCAAGATCAAGCCGGTGTTGGACCAGAAACTGCCCATGGCCCGCATCCGCGATGCCTACGCGCGCATGGGGTCGCGGCAGGTGCTGGGCAAGCTGTTGCTCGTCAACCCGTAACCGGGCGCGTCAGCACGCGGGAGGGGGCCTTTCCGCGCTAGGATCATGGCCTCTCGGTTCAGGAGAGCCCGCCCGTGGCCGTCAAGGTACTTATTCTCGAAGACAACCCGGTCGCACGCAGCTTCCTCTGCCGCGTCGTGCGCGAAAGTTTCAGTGACGCGATCCTGCTCACCGAAGCCGGCGACCTGGAAACTGCCCGCAAGCACATCCTGCTCACCGGGGGTTCGCAGGGCCTGCACGGGGTTGATCCCTTCAAGCTCATCCTGGTCGATCTGGAACTGCCCGACGGCAACGGCATGGAACTGCTGGCCGAACTGACGCACTACCCGGCCACCAAGATCGTCACCACGCTGTATTCCGACGACGACCACCTCTTCCCCGCGCTGCAATGCGGCGCCGACGGCTACTTGCTGAAGGAAGACCGCTTCGAAGTCCTGGTGGAAGAGTTGCAGAAGATCGTGCGCGGCCAGCCGCCGCTGTCGCCCGCCATCGCGCGGCGCTTGCTCACCCACTTTCGCAGCGGCAGTGGGGGTGCCACGGACTCGCAGGCGCCGGACTCGGGCTTTGCACCCGCCGCCTTCACCACCAGCAAGCCGATCCCGATCGAAAAACAACTGGACCACGAACGCCTGACACCGCGCGAAAGCGAAGTGCTGACGTACCTGAGCAAGGGCTTCACGATCAAGGAGATCGCCAGCCTCATGGGCATCAAGTGGTTCACGGTGAACGACCACATCAAGTCGATCTACAAGAAGCTCAACGTGTCAAGCCGCGCCGAAGCGGCGGTGCTGGCCAGCAAACAAGGCCTGGTGTGATCGCCCGCGGCAGCGCACAGCGCTAGCCAGCGCAAGGCTCCTTCACGACCGCACCGCGGCCATGCCCGCCATGTCCGCCATCCCCGGCCCGCCCACCAGCGACACCCTGCCCCGACCCACGGCCCCCGCGCCTTCCGTGATCTCCGGCTTCGGGCCCAGCACGCTGGAACCACAGCCCGCGGAGCGGCGACCTCTGCTCTGGATCGGATGGCGCCGACGCGCCATGGTGTCGGTGGCGCTGCTAGGTTGCCTGGGCGTGTTCCTGCTGGCGCGCTGGCTGGCAGGCACACCGCATCTGGACACGCAGTGGTCCAGCAACGCGCGGGGCCAGCTGACGCTGCTGCACAGCCCGCTGCCGGAACTGCAGGGCTTCCAGGGCCGCACGCTGGTGGCGATCGGCAGCGCGACGGCCGAAAGCACGGCGTTGCCCGTCGATGCCGCTTTGCTGCACCGGTCGCCACGCTGGCAGGTGAACGACGCTGCACGTGCACGCCAGACCACGCAGAACGAAGGACTGTCGCAACTGCTGGCCACCGGCGCAGTGCGCCTGCAGTTCGACGACGGCACCGCCGTCACCGTGCCCGCACAGCTTCGCAGTTATGCAGGCCTGGGGCTGATGTTCTGGCCGTTGGCCGGGCTGGCCTGGTTGCTGCTGTTGGTTGCAGGCGTGGTGATGCTGGCACGGCCCGATCTGCGCAACGGCCTCTTCATGCTGATGTCGTTGTGCCAGGCCGGCAACCTGCTGTTCATCGCGCTGGAAACCCTGCGCGGCCTGGGTCTGCCGGAAGGCACGATTCTGGCCGACCTGAACCTGCGGCTGGCGCTGGACGCCTGCACCGGCGCCGCCCTCTTGCACGCCTTCGCCCTGCACCCGCACCGGCTGCCGCAGGCGCGCCACATTGCTGCAGTCACGTGGGTCGGCGTGCTGCTGGCACTGGCTTTGCTGCACGCCGGCGTGCTCACCCCCGTCTGGTGGTGGGCGCAAGGCCTTTGCCTGGCGCTGGGCGTGGGGGCGCTGGCAGTCATCAGCCTGTCCTACCGGCAGGAGCCCAATCCCTTTGCAGTCGTCATGCGGCGCCTCTTGCTGATCGCGCTGGCCACGCTGGTGCTGGTGACGGCGGCCGTAGCGGCATCGGCGCGGGTGCCGGCGGTGGCGCATGGCGTGGCCGTCGCTGCGTCGGTGGCCTGGTACCTGTTCCTGGCGTCGCTGCTGTTGCTGACGCCCTTCCTGGCGCGCAGCCGCCAGCTGCTGCGTGAATTTGCCATGCTCGCCGGCATCACCACGGTGGCAGCCTCGGTTGACCTGCTGTTTGTGGCGGTGTTTTCGTTCGGGCCATTCACATCGCTGGCAGTGGCTGTCTTTGCGGCGCTGGCGGTGTACGCCGGGGCGCGGCAGTTCATCCTCGACCACATGCTGGGCCGCACCCTGTTGACCACCGAGCGCACCTTCGACCATCTCTACCGCGCTGCGCGGGAAGTGCAGGCCCGCCCGCAGCGCCACCCGCAGGTGCTGGCGCAGTTGCTGCGCGACCTGTTCGAACCGCTGGAGCTGAACCGGGTGGACCGCGTGCCCGCGCGCAGCCGCGTGCTGGGCGGCGGGTCGGCCCTGGTGGTGCCGCTGCAGGCGGCGGGCGACGACGCACCCTTGACCGCCGCGCTGCAACTGCGTTACGCCCAACGTGGCCAGCGCCTGTTCACGCACGACGACGCCCGCCTGGCCGACCGTGTGGTGGAGCAACTGCGCCGCGCGATGGCCTATGACCAGGCGGTCGAGCGTGGTCGGCATGAAGAGCGCCAGCGCCTGGCGCAAGACCTGCACGACGACATCGGCGCCCGGCTGCTGACACTGATGTACCAGGCGCCGAACCCGGAGCTAGAAGACTACATTCGCCACACCCTGCAGGACCTGAAGACGCTGACGCGGGGTCTGGCAGCGTCCGAACACCGCCTCTCGCACGCGGCAGCCGAATGGAAGGCCGACCTCAGCCAGCGCCTGTCGGCTGCACAGGCCCAGCTGGGCTGGGCATGCAGCTTCGACAGTGATCTGCTGCTGTCGGTGGTGCAGTGGTCGGCATTGACGCGCGTGTTGCGAGAGCTTGTGAGCAATTCGCTGTACCACGGCAACGCCACCCGCATCGATGTGTCATTGCAGTTTGAAGGCGAGAGTCTCCGTCTCATCGTGGCTGACGACGGAAAGGGCCGCACGCCCCTGGCCTGGGCCCACGGCCTGGGGCTGGGCGGCGTGCGCAAGCGCGTCAAGCTGCTCGGTGGTCAGGTGGTGTGGCGCGAAAACGAACCCCGTGGCATCGTCTGCGAGGTGCGCGTGGACAGCTTCCAGCCGCCCCAGTAGTTGTCCTCGTCCTCGCCCGGCGGCTGTCAACCGCTGGCCTGCACGATCGTTGTCTAGGGACACGCGTGAGTGGCAAAAGCGTGGCGTGCCAGACCGGCACGGGCCTGCAGCTTGAGACCCCATGACACACCTGAGTGCGACGAGCGTGAAATCCGAGGACAATAGAGGCTTCGCGTCGACCGGGGCGCCCTTCCCGGCCTCCATCTGCCATGACCACTCGTCGTTCGCCCACCACCCCCGAAACCACCAGCGGACCCAAGCTCCGCCAGACGCAGGCCGAATACACGGCTGCGCGGCCCCACGCCGAACCCGGCGTGAAGCCGATGATGTCCAGTTCCAAGATGTATGTCTGCATCAAGTGCCACGCCAACTTCAAGACTGGCGACGGCAAGCCCGACCCGCGACTGCGCGGCCTGGGTCGCTGCAACAGCTGCTTGGGCTTGACCGTCACGACGACGTAGTCCAGCGCGCATCCGGCCTTTTGGTTGCGGCCGTTTGACCTGACTCAGAATTTCCCGATTCATTCAACCCCTGAAAACTGGAGTAAGACCTTCCATGTCCTCAAGCAATCGCCGTGTGTTCCTGATTCAAGTGGCCGCCTGCGGCTCGGTCCTGGCTGCTGCGGGCGCGCAAGCCCAAGCCGTCAAGCTCGATGAGAAAGACGCTCAAGCTGTGGCACTGGGCTACGTGGCCGACACCGCCAAGGCCGACAAGAAGAAATTTCCCAAACATGCCAATGACCAGAAGTGCAACAACTGCGCGCTGTATCAGGGCAAGCCGGCGGACGCCGCAGGTGGCTGCCCGCTGTTCGGCACCAAGCAGGTCGCTGGGGCCGGCTGGTGCAGTGCCTGGGCCAAGAAAGGCTGATTCAGGGCTGCTTCAGGGCTGATCCAGCCTGCTCCGTTCAAACGGCCCCAGACGGGGCCGTTTTGCTTTCAGCGGCGCAGCATCTGCGCCGCCACTTCCGCAATCGCCATCGATGCCGTCAGGCCCGGCGATTCAATGCCGAAGAGGTTGACCAGACCCGCCACGCCATGTTGCGCCGGGCCGTCGATGCGGAAGTCCGGCGCTGCCTGCGCCGGACCATGAATCTTGGGTCGCACACCGCTGTAGGCGGGCTGCAGCGCACCGTCTGGCAGGGCCGGCCAGTAGCGCCGGATGGCGTCCACGAAGGCCGCGCTGCGGCGCGCATCCACGGCATAGTCGATCTGTTCGGGTGCATCGACGTCCAGCCACTCCAGATCCGGGCCAAACCGCGCCTGGCCCCCCAGGTCCAGCGTCAGGTGAACACCCAGCCAGGCGTCCACAGGCGCCGGATAGACAAGGCAGCCAAAGGGCGAGGCGCCCGTCAGCGCGAAGTAGCTGCCCTTGGCATAGCGGGCCTGCGGCACGTGCTGCGCCTGCAGGCCCTTGAAGCGCTGCGCAAGGCCGCAGGCATGCAGGCTGGCAGCGTTGACGACGTGCAGCGCTTCCAGTTCATAGGCGCTGGCTTCCGAGGCCACCTGCACCACGGCGGGCCGGCCCGCCGTGAACTCGGCGCCCAGCACTTTCGATTCCACCGCCACCATGCCACCGGCCCGTTCCAGGTCGCCTTGCAACGCCAACATGAAGGCATGGCTGTCGACGATGCCGGTGCTGGGCGACCAAAGCGCCTGCGTGCAGCGCAAGGCGGGTTCGCGGGAACGCACCTGCTCGGCTGACCAGAGTTCCGCCGCCACGCCATTGGCGGTCGCGCGGCGCTGCAGGCCCAGCAAGGCGGCGTGCTGTGTCGCGTCAGTCGCCACGACGAGCTTGCCGCAAGGCTTGTGCGGCACGTCGTGGCTGGCGCTGAAGGCATAGAGCAGGTCCTTGCCGCGCACGCACAAGCGTGCCTTGGCGGAGCCGGGTGTGTAGTAAAGGCCCGCGTGGATGACCTCGCTGTTGCGCGAACTCACACCCTGCCCGATGCCCGAAGCGGCCTCTGCGACGATCACCTCGTGCCCGGCCTGCGCCAGGGCCCGGCCCACCGCCAAGCCCACGGCGCCGGCGCCGATCACCAGGGTTTCGATGCGATCCATCGGGGCTGCACGTTTTGCGAAGTGGGCTGCAGAAATGAAAACAGGCACCAGGTGCCTGTTCTTCAACGCGTTCAGTTGGGGTGGCTGATGGGGCTCGAACCCACGACAACAGGAATCACAATCCTGGACTCTACCAACTGAGCTACAGCCACCGCAGAGAAAGAAATTATAGACCTCCCAGCTCAGCGGGCTGGCGCCGAGGCTGCATCGGACGACAGCGTCGCGCCGGGCTTGATCTCGGCCTTGAAGCGCTTCTTCAGCGCGGCCATGTAGGCCTCGGCCTCAGCCAGGCCCCAAGCCTGCGCGAACTGTGCGCGCAAGGCGTCGTCACCACCTGGTGCTGCTTCTCGCGGCAGCACCTGCAGGACCCGCAGCACCAGGTAACCCTGGGCCTGCAAGTCCACGCCCAGCACGGCGGGCAGCTTGCTGGCATCCGCAGCCATGACGGCGTCGATGACCAACTTCGGCGCGCCTTGGGTCTGTGCACGCGACACGGTCAAGGTCTGCGCCAGCGCTTCGCCAGGTGCCTGCTTCAGCGCGGCGACACGCGCCAACCCGGCCTTGCGCGCCTGATCCGCCGCCAGTTGGGACACCAGGTCATCGCGCACCCTGTCCTTCACCTCCGCCAAAGCCAGCGTGCGGGCGGGCGAATGCTTGACGACGCGCGCAGAGACAAGCTGATTGGGCACGACTTCAATGGCGTCGGTGTTGCGCTTGTTGGCCACGGCCTCGTTGCCGAAAACGGCTTCGAGCAGCTTCGCCGAGACCAGCGGCCCACTGGCGCCCGGCATGGGCGTGCGCTGCACCGTGGCGGACTTCTTGTCGAGCTTGAGCTTGTCGATCACCGGTTGCAGGCTGTCGGACTGTTCATACACCGTGTTGGTGAACTGTTCGGCCACCCTGGCCCATTCGGCCTTGGCCTTGGCCTTGCGAAGTTCGGTTGCGATCTCGGCACGAACCTCTTCAAAGGCCTTCTTCTGGCCACCACGCACCCCGGTGACTGTGAGGAAGTGGAAGCCGAAGTCGGTCTCGAAGACATCGCTGATGTCACCCTGCTTGAGCGTGAATGCGGCCGTCTCGAAGGGCTTCACCATGGCACCGCGGCCGAAGAAGTCAAGGTCACCGCCCTGCGCCGCGGTGCCTGTGTCCTGCGAGTTCTTGCGCGCGAGCTCGGCAAAGTCGGCCGGATTCTTGCGCGCCTGCGCCAACAGTTCTTCGGCGCGCGCCTTGGCCTTGGCCTTGTCGGCGCCCGGGGCGTCCTTGTCGGTCTTGATCAGCACGTGGCTGGCGCGCCGCTCTTCAGTCGCGGTGTAGCGGGCCGTGTTGTCGGCGTAGAACTTGCGCAGCTCTTCGTCGGACACACTGATGCCCTTGCTCATGCTTTCCAGGTCGAGCACGACATATTCGATGTCGGCCCGCTCGGGCGACTTGAAGCCGGCCTGCTGCGTCTTGTAGAAGGCCTCGATCTCGGCGTCGGTGGGGTTGATCTGCGCGCGGTAAGCAGCGGGGTCGAAGCGCTGCAGTTGAATCTCGCGCCGCTGCAGCAGCGGGTCGAGCGACGCCGCTGCAATGGCAGACGACGAGACCACGCTGCGCGTCATGCCGGCCATCACCTGCTGCACCGCAAACTGCTGCCGCAGCTGCTGCGCGAACATCTCCGAACTCATGCCCTGCATGGCCAGCAGTTCGCGGTTGACGCTGCCATCGGCGTTGCGAAACGCGGCGAACTGCGGGTCACTGGCGAAAAGCCGCCTCAAGCGTTCGTCGCTGGGTGTCAGGTGCATCTGCTTGGCCGCCGCCAGCAGCACGCGGTCGCGCATCAGGCCGTCCAGCGATTCCTGCCGCGCCTCGGGGGTGTCCAGGCTCTTGGCGTCCTGCTCGGGGTTCTGGCGCCGCACGCGATCGACGGCGCGCTGATGCACAGATTCCCATTCGGCTTGCGTGATCGATGCGCCATCGACCTTGGCCACCGTGGTGTTGGCGCCACCGCTGGAGCGGGTATAGCCGTCGACGCCAAAGAAGACAAAGGACGGAATGATCAGCAACAGCATCAAGCCAAGCGCGAGCCGGGTGTGCTTGCGGACAAAATCGAACATCGGGCGGACCTCGGTGCTTCGGCGACCCGTGAAGGGATGGCCGAACCTGCATGAACGAAAAAGCGGGGATGGCGCGCCCGAAAACGGGGCGGGGTGTGACGACACAGCGCGCGAGCACCCCGGCGCAAACCCGGGTGAGCGGGCGCGAGATTCTAGCCGAGGTGGTGGGTGCTGACGGGCTCGAACCGCCGACCTACGCCTTGTAAGGGCGCCGCTCTACCAACTGAGCTAAGCACCCGGCTTCAGGTGCGCTTTTGAAGCGCTTACAACGCGTCTCGCAGGCCCTTGCCGGGCCTGAACTTCGGCACCTTGGCGGCCTTGATCTTGATGGCCGCGCCAGTGCGCGGGTTGCGGCCGACCCGGGCCGCCCGCTTGGGCGCGGTGAAGGTGCCGAAGCCGGTGATGGTGACGCTGCCACCCTTCTTGAGCGTGGTCTTGACCGCTCCGATGATCGCTTCGAGCGAACGTGACGCCGCGGCCTTGGAGACGTCGGCCTGTTTGGCGATGTGTTCGATCAGTTCACTCTTGTTCACGTCGCGGTTCCCCTCTCAAGGTGTATCGGAATTCGGTCTGGCTGTTTGCGCACAAGGACTGCATGTTTGGCTTGCACATATCGCCTGGACTCTGCGTTGCTTTTTGGGCAGTCGCCCAGCCTGTGCGGCAAGGCCAAACCATTACAGCCCCAGCGGCGAAACAGTGTCAAGCGGAGGCGGGATTCTAGGCGCAACTCCGGCACGCAGCCCCGCATCCGAGGGGATGAAAAGGTGCCCAAATGCAGCGTGCTTCCTCGCTTGACAAGCGCAGGCGCGGGACGTAGCCGCGCTGAAGGTTCAGCGCCTGCCCGCCACCGTTTCTGCCAATGCCCGGCCGAGGTCCTGCGTGCTGGCCTTGCCGCCGATGTCCGGCGTGCGCGGCGCGTGCGCGTCGGACAGCAACGCTTCGATGGCTGCCAGCACCGCATCGTGCGCGTCGCGGTGGCCCAGGAAGTCGAGCATCATCGCCGCCGACCAGACCTGTCCGATGGGATTGGCCAGCCCCTTGCCCGCGATGTCAGGCGCCGAACCATGCACGGGTTCGAAGAGGCTGGGCCATTCGCGCGTCGGGTTCAAGTTGGCCGACGGCGCGATGCCGATGGTGCCGGTGCAGGCGGGGCCCAGATCGGACAGGATGTCGCCGAACAGATTGCTGGCCACCACCACATCGAAGTGCTGCGGCCGCTGCACGAAGTGCGCGGTGAGGATGTCGATGTGGAAGCGGTCCACCGACACCTGCGGATAGGCCTTGGCCATCGCTTCCACGCGCTCGTCCCAATAGGGCATGGTGATGGAGATGCCGTTGCTCTTGGTGGCCGATGTCAACTTGCGGCGCGGGCGCGAGGCAGCCAATTCGAAAGCAAACTTCAGCGCCCGGTCCACCCCGTGGCGCGACATCACGGTTTCCTGGATCACGATCTCGCGGTCGGTGCCCTCAAACATGCGTCCGCCGATGCTGGAGTACTCGCCTTCGGTGTTCTCGCGCACGATCCACATGTCGATGTCACCGGGCTTCAGCGCCAGGCCCTGGCGGTCCACCAGCGGCGAACGGATGCCAGGCATCAGCCGCGCCGGCCGCAGGTTGATGTACTGGTCGAACTCGCGGCGAAACTTCAGCAGCGACCCCCACAGCGAGATGTGGTCGGGCACCGTCGCCGGCCAGCCCACGGCGCCAAAAAAGACGGCGCTGTGGCCGCCGATGCGGTCTTTCCAGTCGGCCGGCATCATCTCGCCGTGACGGGCAAAGTACGCGCAGTTGGCGAAGTCGAATTCGTCCACCTGCAGTGGGATGCCGAAGCGCCGCGCCGCGGCGTCCAGCACGCGCAGACCTTCAGGCATCACTTCGGTGCCGATGCCGTCGCCGGCGATCACGGCAACGCGGTGGGGGGTCATGCTCATGGGTGCTTGTCCTTGATAAGCGGTTGTGTGTGCGCCAGGGGCGCGTAGGGTGTTTCTTCGGCGATGCAGTGGCCAGCAGGCGTCTTAACGCGGCGGAGCCGGCGCCAGCACCGGCGCGCGCATCACGATCGCCACGCCCAGCGCGGTGACGGCCAGGCCGGCCAACACCACCGCCGTGAGCGGCTCATCAAACAGCACCCAGGCCATCAGCGCCGCACACGGCGGCACCAGGTACATGAGACTCGTCACCGACGTGGCCGCGCCGCGCTGGATGAGCAGGTACAGCAGTGAACTGCCGCCCAGGGTCAGCACCAGCACCGACCACGCCATGGCCACCAGCAGTTGCGGGTGCAGCCGCATCGGCTCACCTTCCAGCAGCGCCAGTGGCAACGTCACCGAGAAGGCGGCCAGCAGTTGCACGACGCTGGCGCTGCGCACGTCACAGGGCTGCAACCATCGCTTCTGGTACAACGTGCCGGCAGTGATGCTGATGAGCGCCAGTGCCGCCCAGCCCACGGTCGCCGGGGTTGCAAAACCAAGCTGCAGTTTCTGCCCCACCACCAAGGCCAGCCCGGCCAGCCCCATCAAGAGACCCAGCCACTGCCGCGTGCTGACACGGTGCGACTGGGCACTGGCGCTGAGCCACACCGCAGTCAGCACAGGCTGCAGGCCGACGATCAACGCAGCCAACCCCGCGCCCAGACCGCCCTTCACCGCCACCCAGACGCCGCCCAGGTAGCCGGCATGCATCAGCAGCCCGGTGACGCCCAGGTGCACCCACTGCGCGCGGCCCTGCGGCCACGGCGCCCGCGCCCAGCCGGTCCAGAGCATGAACACAAGAATCGACAGGCCAAATCGCCAGGCCAGGAAGGCCATCGGCCCGGCGTGAGGCATGCCAAGGCGGGCGACGACAAAACCCGTGCTCCAGATCAGCACGAAGACCCAGGGCATGGCGCGCAGCAGGGCTGCGCTGTCGGCCTTCATCGGCCGCGCTCCGGCTGCTGCGTCACTTCGTCTTGGTCACTTCGTTTTCGCGCGGATCTCGGGGATCGCCTTGCGCAGGTAGTACACCATCGACCACACCGTCAGTACCGCCGCCACCACCATCAGCCAACTGCCCCACCGCCGCGTGTCGATGAAGCCGAACAATCGGCCGTCGTACAACAGGAAGGGGATGGCCACCATCTGTGCCACCGTCTTCAGCTTGCCCAGCATGTGCACCGCCACACTTCGCGACGCGCCGATCTGCGCCATCCATTCGCGCAGCGCAGAAATGGCGATCTCCCGGCCGATGATGATGAGCGCAATGATCGCGCCCACGCGCCCTTCTTCCAGCAGCACCAGCAGCGAAGCGCAGATCAGGAACTTGTCGGCGACAGGGTCAAGGAAAGCACCGAAGGCCGACGTCTGGCTGAGCTTGCGCGCCAGGTAGCCGTCGAGCCAGTCCGTCAGCGCAAACAGCACGAACAGCGTCGTCGCCACCAGGTTCTTGGTACCCACCTGCCAGTCCAGGTAGTACACGCCGATGATGAGCGGGATCGACGCGATGCGCGCCCAGGTCAGCAGTGTGGGGATGGTGAAGAACATGCCGGGGTGGGTGCGTTCGTGAAGGGCGAGATCAGTCCAGCGAACGCGGCTTGAACTGCCGCTTTTCATTGAACAGGAACACCTCGGTCCACTTCCAGGGCTTGGGCAGTTTGGAGATGTCGCCGTATGGCGCGCCACGGCGCACGGCCTCCATGGCGTAGTCAATGGTGTTGACCGCGTCCGGGTTGGCCGGAGGACGCGTCACGCTGATGCTGCGCACGCTGCCGTCGCCGTTGAGTTCTATTTCCAGGATCGGAATGCCGAAGAGCATGGGCGGCGGCTTGCCCATGTAGGTGGCCTGCGGGCTGGCAGCCACCATGCGGCGGCCAGCCTGGCGCTTGAACTCGTCCCAGGTGCGCACGGTCGGCGCGGCAGGCAAGGCCACACGCGGGCCCAGATCCACACCCGAAGCCGTTGGCGCCGCTGCGGGTGCGGGCGACGGGGCCGGCGCAGCCGCGCGGGGCGTTTGGGGCGCAGGCGCTGCGGGCCGCTGCGCGGAGGGTGCTCCAGCCGGCGAGGCCGGGCTCGGCGCAGGCGGTGGCGCCGGCGTGGCGCAACCTGCCACCAGCGCAGCCAAGGCCACCACGGCCGTCCACTTCACGCTCGACCCAGCGCGGCACTGTTCGGCCGCGGTGTTCACTTCAGTGCAAGGCACGATAAATTTCCTCCGCCAGTTCACGGCTGATTCCCTCGACCGTGGCCAGGTCGTCCACACCCGCACTGGCCACCCCCCTCAAACCCCCAAAGCGCTGCAGCAGCCGAGCCCGTTTGCGCGGGCCGACGCCGCTGATGTCTTCGAGCTTGCTGCTGCCGGTGCGCACGCTTGCGCGGCGCGCCCGCATGCCGGTGATGGCAAAGCGGTGCGCCTCGTCACGAATTTGCGCCACCAGCATCAGCGCGGCCGAATCATGCCCGAGATAAACCTTCTCCCGGCCGTCGGCAAACACGAGTTCTTCCAGCCCCACCTTGCGCCCTTCGCCTTTTTCCACGCCGACGATGAGCGCGACGTCCAGGCCCAGCTCTTCGAAGACTTCGCGCGCCATGCTGACTTGTCCGCGGCCACCGTCCACCAGCACAAGGTCGGGCAGACGCGCCAGGCCACGCTTTGCGGGGCGCTTGACTGCAGGCTTGGGCACGGACTCATCAGCTTCATCGGCCGGCGCTTCTGAAGCTCCCGGCGCTTCTTCAGCTCCAGGCACAGCGGATTCAGCCACTGGCACCTCCTCGGCCTTGCCATCCGCCACGGCCTCGGCCAGCCGCGCGTAACGGCGGGTCAGCACCTGGCGCATGGCGGCGTAGTCGTCACCACCCGTGATGCCTTCGATGTTGAAGCGGCGGTACTGGCTGCTCTGCATCGCATGGCCCTCGTACACCACGCACGATGCCTGCGTCGCTTCGCCCGCCGTGTGGCTGATGTCGAAACACTCGATGCGCAGTTGCGCCGGGTCGGCCACGTCCAGCTCCAGCGCATCCACCAGGGCGCGGGTGCGCTGTTGCTGCGAGCCTTCTTCGGCCAGCAGGCGCGCCAACGACAGCTCGGCCCCCTTGGCCGCCATCTCCAGCCAGATGCGGCGCTGTTCGCGCGGCTGGTGTTGGCCGCGCACACGCACGCCCGAGGTCTCGCTCAGCGCGTCCAGCAGCGCGCTGTCCACGGCATGGCTCGTCACCAATTGCGGCGGCACCGGCTGGCCGATGTAGTGCTGGGCGATGAAGGCTTCGAGCACTGCCGCTTCGGCGCTGCGGGTCTCGGCGGAGCCTGCGTCAGTGGCCTCATCGGTCTCACCGATATTCAATGCCGCGCCATCGTCCACATGGGTCGGGAAGTAGGCCCGATCGCCCAGGTGGCGGCTGCCGCGCACCATGGCCAGGTTGACACAAGCCCGTCCGCCAGCCACTTTGACGGCCAGGATGTCCACGTCCTTGTCGGCCGCCGACAGGCTGCTGGCGTCCACCGACTGCTGGTGCAGCACCCGCGACAGTGAACCGATGCGGTCCCGCAGGGCCGCCGCCTGTTCGAATTCCAGGGCCTCGGCGTGGCTCATCATCCGCGACTGCAGGTCGTTGATGACCTCTTGCGGTTCACCCAGCAGAAAACGCTCTGCGTTGGCCACATCGCGTGCGTAGTCGGGTGCTGCAATGAGGCCCACACACGGGCCCGAGCAGCGCTGGATCTGGTACAGCAGGCAAGGCCGGGAGCGGTTGTTGTACACAGAGTCTTCGCAGGTGCGCAGGCGAAACACTTTCTGCATCAGCTGGATCGTCTGCTTCACGGCCCAGGCGTTCGGGTAGGGCCCGAAGTAGCGGTGCTTGCGGTCCACGGCTCCGCGGAAGTACGCCATGCGCGGGAACGGGTGCGTGACGATCTTCAGGTACGGGTAGCTCTTGTCGTCACGAAACAGGATGTTGTAGCGCGGCGCCAGTGACTTGATGAGGTTGTTCTCCAGCAGCAGCGCTTCGGCCTCGGTGCGCACCACCGTGGTTTCCAGCCGCACGATGCGGTTGACCATCTGGCCGATCCGCGTGCCGTCCAGGTCGCGGCGCAGGTAGCTGCTGACACGCTGCTTCAGGTTGCGCGCCTTGCCGACATAGAGCACGGTGCCCTGGGCGTCGATCCAGCGGTACACGCCAGGCAGGGCCGGCAAGGCCGCCACTTCGGCCAGCAGCTTGTCGCGCGGGCCGGGGGCAGCGTCTGCGGCGGGGCTGGCAGGGTCGGGAAGATCACTCATCGCCGCGCATTTTCACGCGGCTTCGATAATCAGCCCGATGGCAGTGACCACAGCCCTGCGATGGGACCTCTTCTGCCGCGTCGTTGACAACTTCGGCGACGTGGGCGTCTGCTGGCGCCTGGCCTGTGAACTGGCGCGCCGCGGCGACGCAGTGCGGCTGGTGATTGACGATGCCTCCGCGCTGGCCTGGATGGCGCCTGCAGGCTTTGATGGCGTGGATGTCTGCACCTGGCCCGGGCCGGACCAACCCGGAGATGTGGTGATCGAAGCCTTCGGCTGCGACCCGCCGCCAGCCTATGTGCAGGCCATGGTTGCGCGGCCGCCGGTGTGGATCAACCTGGAGTACTTGAGTGCCGAGGCCTATGTCGAACGCTCGCACGGCCTGCCGTCGCCGCAGCGCAATGGCTTGACGAAGTGGTTCTTCTATCCCGGCTTCACGCCGCGCACCGGTGGGTTGCTTCGTGAGGCCGGCCTGGCCGACGCCCGCGCTGCCTTCGACCGCGGCGCATGGCTGGCGGCGCAAGGTTTGTCGGCTCATCCCAACGAACGGGTGGCCAGCCTCTTTTGCTACGAGAACGCAGCGCTGCCAGCGTTGCTGCACAGCCTGGCGCAGGCCCCCACGCTGCTGCTGGTGACGGCCGGGCATGCAACACGGCAGGTGGCAGCCATGACCCTGCCGCCGGGCTTGCGGGTGGCGCGTCTGCCTTGGCTGAGCCAGGCCGACTTCGACCACTTGCTGTGGGCCAGCAACTTGAACTTTGTGCGCGGTGAAGATTCGCTGGTGCGTGCGCTCTGGGCCGGAGCGCCCTTTGTCTGGCAGGCCTACCCGCAGCAGGACGGCGCCCACTGGCAGAAGGTGGAAGCGATGCTGGCGCAGTGGGCGGCACCGCCTGCAGTGGCCGCGTTGTGGCGCGCATGGAACGGTGCACCGCAGACGGTTTGGCCGGGCCTGCCGCTGCAGTCGGGCTGGTCGCTGGCCACCCTGGCCTGGCGCGACCGCCTGTGCGCCGAGCCCGACCTGGCGACCCGGCTGCAGGCCTTTGCGCGGCTGAAGGCCGGCAGCCTGCCGTAGCTTGCGCTTGAAGCCCTGCTGCTAGAATTGTGGGCTTTGCGTCTTGCTGACCTGGCCCGTTTTCGAGCCCGAACAGGACGATCACACGCCCACACGCTCACGGAACATCGCCATGAAAATCGCCCAGGAAATCCGCGCCGGCAACGTCATCATGCACGCCAGCAACCCGATGGTGGTGCTGAAGACCGAATACAGCCGCGGCGGCCGCAATGCCGCCACCGTGCGCCTGAAGATGAAGAACCTGCTCAACGGCGGCGGCGCCGAAGTGGTCTTCAAGGCCGACGACAAGATGGACCAGATCATCCTCGACAAGAAAGAGTGCACCTACTCCTACTTTGCCGACCCGATGTACGCTTTCATGGACGCCGAATACAACCAGTTCGAGGTCGAGTCCGAGAACATGGGCGACGCCATCAATTACCTCGAAGACGGCATGTCCGTCGAAGTGGTGTTCTACGACGGCAAGGCGATATCCGTGGAACTGCCCACCACCGTGGTGCGCGAAATCGAAACCGACCCCGCCGTCAAGGGCGACACCTCGGGCAAGGTGCTCAAGCCGGCCAAGCTCGTGGGCACGGGCTTCGTCATCAGCGTGCCGATTTTTGTGGAAAACGGCGACAAGATCGAAATCGACACCCGCACACACGAATACAAGAAGCGGGTCTGAGCCAGCAGGCTCTCAAGCCAAGGCACTTTCGGGTGCCTCTTTGTTTGGGCATCATCCAGCCATGCCCCTTGAGCCCCGCTTTGACTTCGACGCTGCGGTCAGCAGTCCATTTCGCATGCAGCCCGGTTTGCGTCGCCTGCCTGCCGGCAGCACACAGTTCACGCCGCTGGTGCCCGGTGCCACCCACCACCGCGAAAAGCTGGCCGTGCTGTCGGCCTTCTGGCCGCAGGCGCTGCTGGTGCGCGACGGCTTCGATGCCGGTCCTGCCGTCGCTGCACTTCAACGCCACGCCGCGGCCGAACACCCTGGCGCCTGGCAACGTGACGGCCAGCGCGCGCGGGCCCCGATGCTGGGCACTGCGGTCGATGGCAGTGGCCACGTGGAACACAGCGCTGGCGGTGAAGAAGTCGCGCGCTGCCTGGCCGGGCTGCCGCCGGAATGGCGCCAGATTGGGCTGCTGAGCCTGGCTTTCGCCGAAGACTTTGCGCTGGTGGATGGTCGCGACGGCACCATCCCCTGGCTGGCGGTGACGCTGCCCAGCCACTGGGCGCCCGAGACCAAGGTGGGCCAGCACTTTGCCAGCGTGCATGCGCCGGTGGCCGACAACAGCCTGCTCGTCAACGCGGCGGCCTCGTTGACACGCCTGGTGTGCGGGCCGGAACGCTGGGAACGCTTCGTCTGGAACGTGACGGACCAGCCGCGCCTGCATGCGCACCCGGCGCGCAGCGCGCGTGAACGCTGGCAACACACCGCTGTCGAAGACGCCTGGTGGCGCACCGAGCGGCAGACCTTCATCCCTCTGCCCGACGAGCAGCTGGCGGTGTTCACCATCCACGTGCAGGTGCAGCGGCTGGCCGACGTGCTGCACACGCCGCAGCGAGCGCGGGCCTTGCAAGGCGCCATTGCCAGCATGAGCCCGGCCGTGCTGGCCTACCGCGGGTTGCAGGCGGTGCATGCGCCGTTGCTGGCCTGGCTGCATGAACGGGCCGGCCCAACCTGAGGCGCAGGCAGCACGGGCCTGCCTGCATGCGCACGGGCTGCCGGCACGCTGGGCTGGGCGGCCGCAGTTCGTCGTCCTCGACGCCGCCTTCGGCCTGGGCCACACCTTCCTGGCCCTCTGGGACGCCTGGCGCTGCGATCCTGACCGCTGCGACAGGCTGCATGTCGTTGCGGTGGCAGCGCCGGCGCCGACGCGGGCTGAGTTGGTGCAGGCCCATGCGCATTCGCAAACGGCGTCCACCCTGCCCGTGCTGGCAGCGGGCTTGGTGCAGTCCTGGCCGCCGCTAACGCCCAATCTGCACTTGCTGGACTTTGAACAAGGCCGGGTGCAGCTGCTGCTGGCAGTGGGCGATGTGGCCACATCCTTGCGCACGCTGCGGCTGCAGGCCGATGCGATCTGCCTCGACGCCACCCGCAGCATCTGGACGCGGCACCGTCTGAAAAGCGTCGCACGGCTGGCTGCCTTGGGCGCGACCGTGACCGTGCGCAACGCAGGCCCCGAAGAGCTGGCCAACCTGCCGTCGGCGGGCTTCGAGCTGAGCCCTGGCGCCAGCAACCAGGACGGCATCGCGGCCGCGCCGTGCCTGGCTCACTACGCACCCCGGCACGCACCGCGCGGCCCGCCTGCGCTGGCCAGTCAAAGCCGACATGCAGTCGTCGTGGGTGCGGGCCTGGCCGGTGCTGCAGTGGCGCAGGCGCTGGCGCAGCAGGGCCTGTCGGTCACCGTGCTGGAACGCGAACCTGCCGCCGCGCTGCGCACATCGGGCAACCCGGCCGGCGTCTTCCACGGCACCGTCAACGCTGCCGATGGCCACTACGCCCGCTTGTACCGCGCGGCGGCACTGGCGGCGTCGCGCGAGTACCGCGATGCGATTGCCAGCAGCAACGGCACTGAAGGTGGCGGGGCGAGTGTTCTGGGCCAAGTGCAAGGCCTTCTGCGCCTGGCCACGCACGCAGGCGGCGTGGCCGGACTGCGCGCGCTGCTGCAGCGCTTGCGTTTGCCGGCTGGCTATGTGGACGCATTGGACGCCGCTGCCGCATCGCGCCTTGCCGGCGTGCCGCTGCAAGAGGCCTGCTGCCACTACCCCGGCGGGGGTTGGCTGGCACCGGCTTCCTGGGTGCAACACGCGCTGCGCACACGGGGCATCACGGTGCGTTGCAACACCGCCGTGGCGGCGCTACGGCATGACGGCGATGTGTGGTGGCTGCTGGACGCTGCAGGGGCGGTCATCGAGCGCTCGGCGTTGATCGTGCTGGCCAACGCGGAAGACGCTACAAGGCTGCTGTCCGCGCTGGGCCACAGCCCGTGGCCGCTGCGCCAGACGCGGGGCCAGGTGACACACTGGCAGACCGATCTGCAGGGGTCTGCGCCTCCGTCATCGCTACCGTCACTGCGCATGCCCGTCGCAGGCGACGGCTATGCACTGCCGCTGCCCGGCGGCCTGCTGTGCGGCGCCACGCGGCAGGACGACGACACAGACCTGCGCGTCCGCCCCGAAGACCACCAACACAACGTGGCCCGCCTGCAGCAATTGACAGGCTTGTTGCCGCCAGCCGATACCAGCTTCTGGCAGGGCCGCGCGGGTCTGCGCCTTCACAGCGAAGACAAACTGCCGATTGCCGGCGCTGTGCCATCCCGCTGCTTTGCGCCGGGGCAGCGCATGGACCAGGTCCGGCTGCTGCCGCGGGAGCCGGGTCTCTTCGTGTTGACGGCCCTGGGCGCGCGGGGCTTGACGCTGGCGCCGCTGCTGGGCCGGCTCATCGCGGCGCAGGCCACTGGGGCGCCGTGGCCACTGGAGCAGGACCTGGCTGACGCCGTGGACCCAGCGCGCTGGATCGTGCGGGTGGCGAGGGCCTCGAGCCGGGGCGACATGCCATCAGACAACCCATCCGACAACACAGCAGCCGACCCGGAAGGCACCCCAGCCAGGGTGCCGGGCTGAACGCTCAGGCAGGCTGTGTCGGCTCCGTGGGCGCATCGCCGTCGTCGTCGGGCTCGTCGGCAATCGGCGGCAGGCCTGCTGCCTTGCGCGCGGCCTTTTCCTTGTCCTTCTCTTCTTTCTTCTTCTTCTTGGCCAGCTCGCGCTGGCGCTTTTCAAACGAATAGTTGGGTTTGGCCAAAGCGTGTCCTCGAATGGCAGGTGGGGAATGGGTCAGGCGTTGACTTCAGCCCGATTAGAACACCAGCGTCTGCACGCCCTGCGCCGTGCCCAGCAGGCACACACTGGCGCGCTGGCGGGCAAAGATGCCGACGCTGACGACACCGGGCCACTGGTTGATCTCGGCTTCCAGCGCCAGCGGGTCGGCGATGCGAAGGCCGCGCACGTCCAGGATCGGGTGGCCGTTGTCGGTGAGCACACCGGGCCGCAGCATTGCCGTGCCGCCCAGGGCGGCGAAGCGCCGCGTGATTTGCGCCGCCGCCATGCCGATCACCTCCACCGGCAACGGGAATGCGCCCAGCACCTTGACGAGCTTGCTGCCGTCGGCAATGCAGACGAAACGCGCGGCCAGGTCGGCCACGATCTTCTCGCGCGTCAGTGCCGCACCGCCGCCCTTGACCATGCAGCCGCTGCCGTCGATCTCGTCGGCACCATCCACGTACACCGGCAGGCTCGGCACCTCGTTGGCCTCCAGCACCGGGATGCCATGCGCACGCAGCCTTTCGGTGCTTTGCTCTGAACTGGACACCGCGCCGCGGATGTCGTGCTTGATGCCGGCCAGCGCGTCGATGAATTGGTTGACCGTGGAACCCGTGCCCACACCCACCAGTTCGCCCCGCACCACATGCGCCAGCGCTGCGCGGCCCACCAGCGCTTTCAGTTCGTCTTGATTCATCTGCGCGATTATGGGCACCCGGGCGCAGGAGACAATCGCCGCCATGCCCCCAGTTCCCTACGCGCTGACACGCTCATTCCTCTTCGGCCTGGACCCGGAGTTCGCCCACGACCTCACGCTGGGCGCCATCGCCCGGCTTCAGAACACGCCCGCTCAGCACCTGTGGGCGCAGCCGCGTGTGGCCGACCCGGTGACGGTGGCGGGCTTGAAGTTCCCCAACCGCATCGGCCTGGCCGCGGGGCTGGACAAGAACGGGCGCTGCATCGACGGCCTGGGTGCCATGGGCTTCGGCTTCATTGAAGTGGGCACCGTCACGCCCAAGGCGCAGTCCGGCAACCCGAAGCCGCGCATCTTCAGGCTGCCGGCTCGGCAGGCGCTGATCAACCGGCTGGGCTTCAACAACGCGGGCCTGGCGGCCTTCATCCACAACGTGCAGCGCGCCCGCAGCTTCCGCGCTGGCGGCGGCATCGTGGGCTTGAACATCGGCAAGAACGCCAACACGCCCATCGATCGTGCGGTGGACGACTACCTGAAGTGCCTGACGGGCGTCTATCCGCATGCCGACTACGTCACCGTCAACATCAGCAGCCCCAACACGCGCAACCTGCGTGAACTGCAGGGCGACGCCGCACTGGACGCGCTGCTGTCGGCGCTGCAGCTGCGCCGGCTGGCGCTGACCCGTGAAAGCGGCCGCCGCGTGCCGATGTTCGTCAAGATCGCGCCCGACCTGGAACCCGCGCAGGTGGACATGATCGCGGCGGCGCTGCGCAAGAACAGCATCGACGGCGTCATCGCCACCAACACCACCGTGGCACGTGACGCCGTGCAGGGCCTGCCGCATGCGCGTGAAGTGGGCGGCTTGAGCGGCACGCCGGTGTTCGAAGCCAGCAACCGCATCATCCGCCTGCTTCGCAGCGCGCTCGGTGCGGGCTACCCGATCATCGGTGTGGGCGGGGTGATGAGCGGCGCGGACGCACGCGCCAAGATCGAAGCCGGCGCCGACCTGGTGCAGATCTACACCGGGCTCATCTACCAGGGGCCGCCGCTGGTGGCCGAGGTGGGGCAGGCGCTGGCGCAGGCCCCTGCGGCCATGCTCGGGCTGCCGCAGGCTGTGCGCTGACGGCCCAGCCACGGCTCAGTCGCCCTTCACCGCCCCTTCACCGCCCCTTCACCGCCCCTTCACCGCCCCTTCACCGCCCCTTCGCGCCGCGGGTCGGCGCCGCCGAACCAGCCATTGTCCTTGCGCTGGATGGCCTGCAGCCCACTGGTCAATTCCACCTGCATCACGCGGTGGCCGCGTGCACGCAAGGCGTCGGCGGTGGCGGCGGGAAAGAGGCCACTCTCCAGCAGCGTCAGCGCGTCAAAGGTGCCGAAGTTGGGCAGGTCGATGGCGCGCTGCGCGTCCAGGCCCCACTGCAGCGTGCCGATCAGCGTCTTGGCCACGAAGTGGATGATGCCGGGACCGCCAGGCGAACCCAGGGTCATCAGCAGCCGCCCGCTTGGCGCGTCAAAAACGAGGGTCGGGCTCATGCTGGACCGCGGCCGCTTGCCGGGCTGGATACGGTTGGCCACCGGCCGGCCCTGGGCGTCGGCGGGCGCCAGCGAGAAGTCGGTCATCTGGTTGTTGAGCAGGTAGCCGCCGGCCAAGCCGGTGCCGCCGTCGGCCATCAGGCGGGCGCCGAAGACGGCTTCGATGGTGGTGGTCATGGCCACGGTTCGCCCTAGTGCGTCCACCACGCTGATGTGGCTGGTGCCGTACTCGGGTTGCGTCGGCATGGGCGCATGCACCAGGGCTTCAGCGCCCGGCTGGCCCGGTGCCACGCCTGGCATGCTGCGCGCGCCAACGAGCGCGGCGCGCCGGCGCAAGTAGGCGTCGTCCAGCAGGCTCGTCCAGCGGCCGGCCGGGGCGCGGACAAAGTCGGGGTCCGCGACAAACTGGGCGCGGTCGGCAAAGGCCAGGCGCGCGGCTTCGATGTAGCGGTGCAGCCAATCGGCGGCGGGTGCCGAGCCTTGCAATGTTTGCGGCATCGGCGCCGCTGTCGGCGGCAGGCGTTCCAACACGCCCAGGATCTGCATCACCGCCAGGTGCCCCGATGACGGCGGCGGAAAGCCGCAGACGCGGTAAACCGTGAGCCAGACGGTGCACAGCGGCTCGCGCAGCTTCGGCTCATAGCCTGCGAGGTCTTCGGCGCTCAGGCGGCCGGGCACGGCGTGGCTGCGCACACGGGCTACCAGGTCGGCAGCGATGGGCCCGCGGTGCAAGGCATCGCTGCCGTGCTCTGCGATCGCTCGCAGTACCGCTGCCAGCGCGGGGTTGCGCAGGATGTGGCCCACCGGATGGGGCTCACCGTTGTCGCGGTAGAAATAGGCGCGGGCCTGCGGGTCGCTGCGCAGCAGCCGGTCTGCCGCCAGCAGCGTGTGCAAGCGTGGGCTGACGGCGAAGCCCCGTTCGGCGAGGGTGATGGCGGGCTCAAACAATAGCCGCCACGGCAGATTGCCGTGCCGGCGGTGCGCAGCTTCCAGCATCTTCAGCGCGCCCGGCGTGGCCACGGCACGGCCGCCGTGGACCGCCTGGGCGAAGGGCACGGGCCGGCCGTCGGCGGCCAGGAAAAGGCCTTCATCGGCAGCGGCCGGCGCGGTCTCGCGGCCGTCCCAGGCCTGCACCGCGTTGCCGTCCCAGTGCATCAGGAAAGCGCCGCCACCGATGCCGCTGGACTGCGGCTCCACAAGCGTCAGCACCATCTGCACGGCAATCGCGGCGTCGAGCGCGCTGCCACCGATTTTGAGAGTTTGGTACCCGGCCTCGGTGGCCAGCGGGTTGGCCGCCGCGACCATGAAGTGCGATGCGGTAGCGCCGGCCTTCGGCGTCCAGCCCGATGCCGCTTCTGGCTGCACCGGGGGCGCGGAGGGGCTGGGCGAATTGGCTGCGCAGCCAGCCAGTGCCAGTGCCAGTGCCAGTCCAACAGCAAGTCGAAACATCGTCATGGGGCTGTCCGAGATGGCCAGCCCCAGATGTTAGACACCTTAGTGAAGCGGCGCGCCCGTCTTGCTCTGCAGTTCTTCCTGCGTCACGCCCGGCGCCAGTTCCACCACCTTCAGACCCTGCGGCGTCACGTCCAGCACGGCCAGGTCGGTGATGATGCGGTTGACCACGCCCACACCCGTGAGCGGCAGTGTGCAGGCGGGCAGGATCTTGAGGTCGATGCTCCCGTCCTTCTTCTTCGCCACGTGCTCCATCAGCACCAGCACGCGCGCCACGCCGGCCACCAGGTCCATCGCGCCGCCCATGCCCTTGACCATCTTGCCGGGGATCATCCAGTTGGCCAGGTCGCCCTTGGCGCTGACCTGCATCGCACCCAGGATGCTCAGGTTGATCTTGCCGCCGCGGATCATCGCGAAGCTGGTCTCGCTGCCAAAGATGCTGCTGCCGGGGATGGTGGTGACGGTCTGCTTGCCGGCGTTGATGAGGTCGGCGTCCACTTCATCTTCGTTGGGGAACGGGCCGATGCCGAGCATGCCGTTCTCGCTTTGCAGCCAGACTTCGATGTCGCTGCGCACGAAGTTCGCCACCAGCGTGGGCAGGCCGATGCCGAGGTTGACGTAGTAGCCGTCGTGCAGTTCTTGCCCTGCGCGGGCCGCCATCTGGTCGTGTGTCCAGGCCATGATCAGACTCCCGCTTTCTCGGAGATCGTTCGTTTTTCGATGCGCTTCTCAGGCGTCGCGTTGAGCACGATGCGGTGCACGTAGATGCCCGGCAGGTGGATCGCGTCGGGCGCCAGCGCGCCCAGCGGCACGATCTCTTCCACTTCGACGATCGTCACCTTGCCCGCCATCGCGGCGGCCGGGTTGAAGTTGCGCGCGGTGAGGCGGAAGACGAGGTTGCCGGAGGTGTCGGCCTTCCAGGCTTTCACCAGCGACACGTCAGGCACCAGGGCACGCTCCATGACGTAGGTGTGGCCGTCGAATTCACGCAACTCCTTGCCTTCGGCAACGATGGTGCCGACGCCGGTGCGGGTGAAGAACGCCGGGATGCCGGCACCGCCCGCACGCAGCTTTTCGGCCAGCGTGCCCTGGGGCGTGAATTCCAGTTCCAGTTCGCCCGCCAGGTACTGGCGCTCGAACTCCTTGTTCTCGCCGACGTAGCTGGAGATCATCTTCTTGATCTGCCGCGTTTGCAGCAGCTTGCCCAGGCCGAAGCCATCGACACCGGCGTTGTTGGAGATGACGGTCAGGTCCTTGGCGCCGCTGTCGCGCAGCGCGTCGATCAGCGCTTCAGGAATGCCGCAGAGGCCAAAGCCGCCAACGGCCAGCAACTGGCCGCTCTTGGCGACGCCATCCAGCGCAGCAGCGGCACTGGGGTAGATCTTGTTCATGCGGTTTTGTCTCCAGCAAGCATCGGGTAAGTCGGGAGCGTACTACGTAGGGCATTAAGTAGGCAGTCCGTAAGATCGCTTAAAGCAACCACGCTGCCGCCGCCATGCACTCGCCCACACCTGAGCCTTCTGCTGCCGACCTGCCCACGTTGCAGGACGCGCTGTCCCGCGTCTTCGCGCCCTGGGTCCAGGCGCTGGACTTGAAGATCTTGCAGGCGCACAGGGGCGAAATCACGCTTCAGCTGCCCGTGGCAGCGCAGCACGTGCACGTGGGCGGTGTGCTCTGCGGCCAGACGATGATGGCCGCGGCGGACACCGCCATGGTGCTGGCGGTGATGACGCGCATCGGCGCCTTCAAGCCCATGACCACCGTGCAGCTGCAGACCAGTTTCCTGCGCCCCGTGGCTGGCGACAGCGGGCACGCCCGCGTGGTGGCGCGCGTGCTGCGGCTGGGGCGCACCCTGGTCTTCGGTGAAGTCGAGCTGTTCAACGCCAAGGGCGAACTGGCGGCGCACGCCACCAGCACCTGCGCGCTGCTGTGAAGGCGGCCACCGACCCGAGTGCGCTGGACTACCGCAGCGCCTTCGACCTGGCGCCGGTGGGCCTGGTGCTGTCGCGCCAGCGCCAGATGATCGACTGCAACCAGGAACTGCTGGCCATGTTCGGCGCCGAGCGGGCGCAGATCATCGGCAGCTCTTTCGAGATCCTCTACCCCAGCGCCGACGAATACCAGCGCATGGGCCTGCGCATTGCCGCGCAGCTGGACGGCACCGGCCGCTATGCCGACGAACGCGTGATGAAGCGCCTGTCCCGCGCTTCCACCAAGGACCCGGCGGGCCAGCTCTTCTGGTGCCACGTCAGCGGCCGCGCGCTCGACCTGGCAGACCCGCACAAGGCCGGCATCTGGGCCTTCGAGGACCTGTCGTCCAAGCGCGTCCTGACCGTCGACCTGACCCCGCGTGAACGCGAGGTGGCCGCGCTCTTGATCCAGGGCCTGACCAGCAAAAGCGTGGGCAAGCGCCTGACCATCAGCCCACGCACGGTGGACGTGTATCGATCGCGCTTGATGCGCAAGACCGACGCCGCCACGACCACGGAACTGGTGCACAAGCTGCTTCAGGGCAACGCCTGAACGGTGGGGGCGCAGCACAATGCGCCGCATGATCACCGTCCACCACCTTGAGAATTCGCGCTCGCAGCGTGTGCTGTGGCTGCTGGAAGAGCTGGCACTGCCGTACGAGGTGAAGCGCTACAAACGCCACCCGAAGACGCTGCTGGCGCCGCCTGAACTGGCGCTTGTGCATCCCCTGGGCAAGTCGCCCGTCATCAGCGACGGCGACACGGTGGTGGCCGAATCAGGTGCCATCGTGGAATACCTGATCGACGCGCACGGCGGCGGGCGCCTGCGTCCGCCGCAGGGCAGCGCCGAGCAGCGCCGCTGCACCTACTGGCTGCACTTTTCAGAAGGCAGCCTGATGCCGCCTTTGCTTATGAAACTGGTCTTTGACAAGGTGCGTGAAGCGCCGGTGCCGTTCTTCATCAAGCCCGTCGTTCGCGGCATTGCCGACAAGGTCACGGCCGCCTACATCGGGCCCAACCTGAAGCGTCTGCTGGCCTTCATGGAAGGCGAACTCAGCACCCGGCCCTGGTTTGCGGGCGCTGAATTCAGCGCCGCCGATGTGCAAATGAGCTACCCCGTGGAAGCCGCCGCAGAACGCGCGGGGCTGGACGCCAGGTACCCCGCGCTGACCGGCTGGCTGGCGCGCATCCACTCCAGGCCGGCGTACATCAAGGCGCTGGAAGTGGGCGGGCCGTACAGCGCGGTGCCTTGAACCTGACCTTGAGCTTGCGGCTCAGGCAGCCAATTCACCCGCCAAACGCCACTGCGCCTTGAGCGCCGCCGGCCAATCGCCTCGGTCCATCAACAGGTCCAACGCGTCGCTTTCGGCGCCGCAGTCCAGGCCCTGCGCCTGCAGCCAGGCGTCGTTGTAATAACTGTGGCGGTAGCGCTCGCCGTCGTCGCACAGGAGCGTGACGATCGAACCGGGCTGCTGCGCATCGCGCAGTGCCTGCGCACAGGCCAGCGCGGCCACCAGGTTGGTGCCGGTGCTGCCGCCGACACGCCGGCCCAGGCGCACGCTCAAGCTGTGCATCGCGGCCAGGCTCCAGAGGTCGGGCACCTTGACCATCGCGTCCAGCACACCCGGCACGAAGGAGGCTTCCACACGCGGCCGGCCGATGCCTTCGATGCGTGAACCGTGGTCCAGCGTCAGCGTGGCGTCGCCGCTCAAGTAGTGGGCGAAGAAGACGCTGCGCTCGGCGTCCACGCCGCACACCCGCGTGGCATGGCGGCAGTACTGCACATAGCGGCCGATGGTGGCCAGCGTGCCGCCAGTGCCGGCACTGGCGACGATCCAGGCTGGGCACGGGTGCCGTTCACGTTGCATCTGGCTGTAGATGCTTTCGGCGATGTTGTTGTTGGCGCGCCAGTCGGTGGCGCGTTCGGCGTAGGTGAACTGGTCCATGTAGTGGCCCTGCTTCTCACGCGCCAGGCGCTGCGCTTGGGCGTACACCGCATGCGGGTCGTCCACCAGGTGGCACTGGCCGCCGTGGAAGCTGATGGCCGCGATCTTCTGCGGGCTCGTGGCACGCGGCATCACGGCAATGAAGGGCAAGCCCAGCAGACGCGCGAAGTAGGCTTCGCTGATGGCCGTGCTGCCACTGGAGGCTTCCACCACCGTGGAGCCCTCGTGCAGCCAGCCGTTGCACAAGGCGTGCAGGAAGAGGCTGCGCGCCAGGCGGTGTTTCAAGCTGCCGGTGGGGTGGCTGGATTCGTCCTTCAGGTACAGGTCGATGCCCGGGAAACCCGGCAGCTGCAGCGGTATCAGGTGCGTGTCGCTGCTGCGCTGGTAGTCGGCTTCGATGCGGCGAATGGCTTCGTGCGCCCACGATCGACGCTCATTCATGGCGCGCTTTCATCCAGTCACACCAGATGGGCGCGAAACCAGTCCGGCATCGGCGCCGACTTCTTGGCCTGGTAGTCGGTCCAGACGACACGGGCACCGCCTTCTGCGTACAGCACACCTGGCTCGTCGGTGCGTTCGATGGTGTGGTACGTCTCGAAGCTGCTGCGCCCGGGCTCGGCCACAAACAGCGTCACGCGCGCATCACCGGGGTAGGCCAGTTGGCGCAGGAAGTTGCAGAAGGCATTGACGATGACCGGGCCTTCGCCCTGCAGGTCGGTGCTGGCGCCGACCTTGAAGATCCATTCCAGCCGCACAATTTCCATGTAGCGGAAGTAGAGCGTGTTGTTGATGTGGCCCATGGCGTCCATGTCGCCCCAGCGCAGCGGCACGGTCGCCTCAAAGACCAGCTTCTTCTCAGCGGGCAACTCGAAGCGCATCGTTTCAGTCCCGGCTGATGCCCAGTTCAGCCGCCATCTTCTGCACCAGTTGGCGCAACTCGGCCACCTCGGCCGCCAGGCGCGTCTGCTCGGCCCTGATGGCGCCGAGTTCACCGGCGCTGACGCTGTCCTCACCCGCCAACGCGCGGGCCGCGGGCTGCGCCACGTCACCGCACAGCAGATGCGCCCAGCGGGCTTCCCGTTCACCGGCGGCACGCTGCAACTTCAGCACCATGGGCGGCGACTTGGTGGCCAGTTCTTCCAGGAAGCCTTCCACCGACGAGATGTCGGCAAAGCGGTGCAGCCTCTCGCTGTTCAAGCGCAGCTCGGCCGATGTCTGCGGCCCGCGCAGCATCAGCACCGCCAGCAGCGCCACGGCCGCACCGGGCACCTGCAGCACGCGGCCGGTGTTGTGCTCGAACTTCACGACGCGGCTGCTGCTGCCTTCAAAGATCAGGCTCAGGCCCTTGAGGCCGTCAAGCGCGCCCAGCACGTCGGCGTCGGTCGCTTCCAGCACCGGATTGCGCGCGGTCTTCTGGTTGCAGCCGGCCACCAGCGCGTTCAGCGACAGCGGGTAGGTGTCGGGCACGGTGTGCTGCTTCTCGACCAGCACGCCGAGCACCCGGGCTTCCAGGGGGCTTAACAAACGCAAGGGGCTACACCGCCTGGCCGTCGTCGGCAGAAATGACCGCGCCGTTGACGAAGTGGCTTTCGTTGGCGCACAGCATCACCAGCGCTGCGTCCAGGTCCTGCGGCTTGCCCACACGTTTGCGCGGCATGGCCTGCACCATCTTCTGGCCGGCTTCGGTCTGCCAGACGTGATGATTGATCTCGGTATCGACATAACCCGGGCACAGCGCGTTGACGTTGATGCCGTAGCGGCCCCACTCCAGCGCCATCGAGCGGGTCATGTGCACGACGGCGGCCTTGCTCATGCAATAGACGCCGATCTGCGCAAACACACGCAGCCCCGCCATCGACGCCACGTTGACGATGCGCCCGCCGGTGTAGGTGCCGGGTGCCACGCCCTTGCTGCGCGCGATCATGCGTTTGGCGACTTCCTGCGCCATGAAGAAGGCACCCTTGGTGTTGGTGCCCATGACGAAGTCGTAGTCCTCGGGCATGACGTCGGTGAGCTTCTGCGTATTGCCGACGCCAGAGTTGTTGACCAGGATGTCAATACCGCCCATTTCGGTCTCGGCATGCGCCACCGCGGCCTTGATGCTGTCGTGGTCGGTCACGTCCAGCGCCACGACGTGGGCGACACCGCCTTCAGCTTCGATTTCGGCGCGCAGCGCCTTCAGCCGGTCCACCCGCCGCGCCGCCAGCACCACACCCGCACCGGCTGCGGCCAGCGTCTTGGCAAACTGCGCGCCCAGTCCGCTGGACGCGCCGGTGACGAAGGCCACACGGCCCGACAAATCGATGGTGTACGCCATGCTCAGAGACCTCTGCGCGAAGTGCGCCGAAGACGATAGCACGCAGGCTTGACGGCAACGATGCGGCATCATCCGCGCCAGCCATGCTGAACCTTACTGACCTGCACAAGCGCTTCGACACCACCCCCGTTTTCCAGGGCGTGACGCTGTCTTTGGCGCGTGGTGAGTTTGTGGCGCTGCTGGGTGAATCCGGGGTCGGCAAGTCAACGCTGCTGAACTGCATCGCGGGGCTGGATGAAGCCGATGGCGGCCAGGTGCTGATCAACGGCGCGGCGCTGGCCACGCTGGACGACAACGCCCGCGCCCGGCTGCGGCGCGAACAGCTGGGCTTTGTCTTCCAGGCCTTCCACGTGTTGCCACACCTGACGGTGGCGGAAAACGTCGGCCTGCCGCTGCGGCTCTTGAAGCGGCTGGACGACGCCCGCGTGATGCAGATACTGGACGCCGTGGGCCTGTCTGGCCTGGCGCAACGGCTGCCGGCGCAACTGTCGGGCGGGCAGATGCAGCGGGTGGCGATTGCGCGCGCGGTGGTGCACGCGCCGGGGCTGATCCTGGCCGATGAACCCACCGGCAACCTCGACCCCAGCACTGCCGACAAGGTGATGGCGGTGCTGCGCACGCAGGTCCGTGATGCGGGCGCGGCCTGCTTGCTGGTGACCCATTCGGCGGCAGCTGCCGCAGCCGCAGACCGGGTGCTGCGCCTGACGCCGCGCGGGGTTGAAGAAGTCGGCCGATGAATTTGCCGATGAATCTGCGGATCAACCTGCCGATCAACCTGCCACTGTGGGCCTTGCTGCTTGTCCGCGAATGGCGCCACCACCCCTGGCGCCACGGCGCGGCGCTGATGGCAGTGGCGCTCGGCGTGGCGCTGGCCTATTCGGTGCACCTCATCAACACCTCTGCACTGGCCGAGTTTTCTTCGGCCGTGCGGGCCGCCAACGGCGAGCCCGACCTGAGCCTGCGCGGTCGTCTCTTCGACGACACCCTCTTCGACCGCGTCGCGGCCGACCCAGGTGTTGCGATCGCCAGCCCGGTGCTGGAGATCGACACCTACGCCCGCAGCGCCGACGGCAAGCGTGTGACCGTCCGCGTCCTGGGCATCGACGCGCTGCTGGCTGCGCCGCTGGCCCCCGCGCTGTTTCCGAAGCCAGACGAGGGCGAAAACCGCCTGGCCTTTCTCGACCCCGACGCTGCGTTCTTGAGTGCGGCCTCACGCGACGCGCTGCTGCCCGCGCCGGGCGAGCCGCTGCAATTGCAGGCGGGGCAGGGCTACACGTCGCTGCGCATCGCCGGCAGCGTGGCCACCGGCGGCACGGCGCTGGTGGTGATGGACCTGGCCGGTGCGCAGCAGCGCTTCGACGCGCTGGGCCGGCTGTCGCGCATCGACCTGCGCCTGGTGCCGGGCACGGACATGCAGGCCCTGATCCAGCGTCTGCAACTGCCCGCGGGCGTCAACGCCGTGCCCGCCGGTGAAGCCGAACAGCGTGTCTCCAACCTTTCGCGCGCCTACCGCGTCAACCTCACGGTGCTGGCGCTGGTGGCGCTGTTCGTGGGCGCCTTCCTGGTGTTTTCGGTGGTGTCGCTGTCGGTGGCGCAGCGCACGCCTGCTTTCGCCTTGCTGGGCGTGCTGGGCCTGGCCGCCCAAGAGCGCCGGCTCTGGGTGCTGGCCGAATGTGCGCTGCTGGGTGCGGCGGGCAGTGCCGCGGGTTTGCTGCTGGGTGCGGCAATGGCCGCCGCCGCGCTGCGACTGCTGGCCGGCGACCTGGGCGGTGGTTACTTTCCGGGCATCGTGCCGCCGCTGCAGGTGGGTGTGATCGGCACGGCGGCTTTCGGCCTGCTGGGTGTTCTCTCGGCCGTGGTGGGCGGCTGGTGGCCGGCGCGCCAGGCCGAACAACTGGCGCCGGCGCAGGCGCTCAAGGGCCTGGGCGCGCCGCAGTCGCAGGCGCCGCCGGCCTGGCCGGGCGCGGCGCTTTTGCTGCTGGGCTCGGCAGCGGCGTTTGCGCCGCCGATTGCGGGCTTGCCTTTGGCCGCGTACGCGGCGGTGGCGGCCCTGCTGTTCGGCGGCGTCGCCTTGATTCCGGCAGCGGTGCACGGCCTTTTGGCCACCGCACCGGCGGTGCGCGGCGCCCTGCCCCTGCTGGCTCTGCAGCGCGCCCGTTTCCAGCGCCGCACGGCCACTGCGGCGGTGGCCGGCGTGGTCGCCAGCCTGGCCCTGTCGGTGGCGTTGACGGTGATGGTGGCAAGCTTCCGCGAAGGTGTCAGCACGTGGCTGGGCAGCGTGCTGCCGGCCGACCTGTATGCCCGCAGCGCGGGCTCCAGCAGCGCCGCCGACCAGGCCTGGCTAACGCCTGAATTCGTGGCCCTAGCGGCCAGGCTGCCCGGAGTGCAACGGCTGGAAGCGTCGCGCCTGCAGCCGCTGCAGATGTCCAGCAGCCGGCCCGCTGTCACCTTGATCGCGCGCCCGCTGGCCGACCCCGCGGCGGCGCTGCCACTGCTGCAGCCGCCGCTGCCTGCCGTGGCGGGCGAAACAGGGGTCTTCGTCAGCGAAGCGATGGTCTCGCTGTACGGTGCCACCGCGGGCAGCCTGCTCAGCCTGCCGCTGCCGGGCGGCGCGCAGCAGGTCCGCGTGCGCGGCGTTTGGCGCGACTACGCACGCCAGTTTGGTGCGGTGGCTATTGCCGACGCCGACTACCGCCGCCTGACCGGCGACACGCGGCTCAACGACCTGGCGCTGTGGCTCGCGCCCGGCACCGCGCCGGCGGCACTTCAGCAGGCCCTGCGGGCGCTGCTGCCAGACCCGGCGCTGCTGGAATTTGCGTCCAGCGCCGACTTGCGCCAACTGTCGCTGCGCATCTTCGACCGCAGCTTCGCCGTCACCTACTACCTGCAGGCGGTGGCCATCGTCATTGGCCTCGTAGGCATCGCGGCAAGCCTGTCGGCGCAGGTGCTGGCGCGGCGCAAGGAATTCGGCCTGCTGTCGCACCTGGGGCTGACACGCGCGCAGGTGGTGGGCGTGGTGGCGGGCGAAGCGGCGGCCTGGGTGGCGGCGGGGGTGGTGCTCGGGCTGCTGCTGGGGTTGGCGATCAGCATGGTGCTCGTCTTTGTCGTCAACCCGCAGAGCTTTCACTGGACGATGGACCTGGTGCTGCCGTGGTCGCGCCTGGGTGCGCTGGCCGCCGCCGTGCTGGCTGCCGGCGTCGCAACCGCCGCGCTGTGCGCGCGCAACGCGGCCTCCAGGCAGGCGGTGATGTCGGTGAAGGAAGACTGGTGAGCCCGCTGCGGCGCGCCTTCTTGCTGGCCGCCTTGGCTGCACCGGCCGCGGGGGCCTGTGCACCGGCCGATGAAGCCATCCGCCGCGGTCAGGTGCTGCGCTTTCCGCGCGACCACGGCGCGCACCTGCAAGCGCGCATCGAGTGGTGGTACGCCACCGGCTGGCTCGGCACCGAAGCCGCACCGACGGTGGGCTTCCAGCTGACATTCTTTCGCAGCCGCACGGGCCTGGCGCAAGACAACCGCAGCCGCTTTGCGGCGCGCCACCTGCTCTTTGCGCATGCGGCGTTGACACGGCTGGGGCCCAACGCGGTGCACCTGCATGACCAGCGCATCGCGCGCTGGTCGGGCGACGCGACCGCGGCCCTGGGCCACGCGTCGGTGGACGGCGGCGCGGTGCAACTCGGCCCCTGGTCCCTGCGCGACGAAGGCCCGGCCTGGCGCGCGCGTGTGCCGGCACGCGGCTTCGCGCTGGACCTGACGCTGACACGCACCCAGCCACTGCTGCTGCAGGGCGATGCGGGCTTCTCTCGCAAGGGGCCCGAAGAAGCGCAGGCCAGCCACTACGTCAGCGAGGTCCAATTGCTCGCCAGCGCAGCCGACGGCGCACGCGGCCGCGCCTGGCTCGACCACGAATGGAGCGACCTCGTCCTGCACACCGATGCCGTGGGCTGGGACTGGATCGGGATGAACCTCTTCGACGGCAGCGCGCTCACCGCCTTTGTGCTGCGCCGCCGCGATGCCAGCGTGCTGTGGGCCGGCGGCAGTGTCCGCGCGGGTGGGCCCTCCAACGCAGGCGCGCAGGCCTTCCAGCCCGATCAGGTGCGCTTCACCGCGGGCCGCCGCTGGCAAAGCCCGGGCAGTGCCGCCAGTTACCCCGTGGAGTGGCAGGTCGACACACCCGCCGGCCGCTTCAGCGTGCGCGCGCTGCTGGACGCGCAGGAACTGGACAGCCGCAGCAGCACCGGCACGATCTACTGGGAAGGCTTGAGCGAACTGCTGGATGCGCGGGGCCAGCGCGTTGGCCTGGGCTACCTGGAGATGACGGGCTATGCCGCGCCGCTGCGGTTGAACTGAAGCCCGGGAACAGCCCCGCTACTTCGGCCGTGCGCGGTGGTCGTCCAGCCAGGAACTCGAAGAGCGCAGTCCGCTCAGGTCCACCGGCGCCGCGCGCACGCAGTTGCCACCGGCCTGGCGGGCTGCCAGCACAGCGTCCTGCGCGTCGTCGATCAGGGTCTGCAGGTTCAGGTGCGCGGGACGCAACTGCGCCACGCCCACGCTCACGGTCACCCGCAAGCGGCGTGGGCTGGATTCGTGTTGGAAGGGCACTTCCATCTGTTCGCAGCGCTCGCGGATGCGCTCGGCCACGTCCAGCGCGCCCGTGGCGTCAGCCTGGGCCAGGAAGACGGCTATTTGCGCGTCGGACAGGCGCGTGACCAGGTCAGCGCCACGCAGCGTGGGGGCCGTCTGGCTCAGCATTTCGGCCAGCACGGCGTCGGTGGCGGCGCCGCCGCGTGATTCCACCAGGCGGGCGTAGCGGTCCACATCCACCAGCAGCAGCGCGGCACCGGTGCCATAGCGGCGTGAACGGGCCCATTCGCGGCCGGCCAATTCCAGAAACAGCGCCTTGTTGGTGCCGATGGGGCTGTGCAGGCCGCCAGCCACCCGCGTGCCACTGGCAGAGCCACGCGTGAAGCGGTGCAGCAGCGCGGCGGCCGGCAAGGCCACGACGGCAATCGCCAACGCGGCGGCCGCAGCGGGTGCCCAGGCGCTGTGGCCAACCCAGGCCGTGAACCCGTACGCCAGCGCGGCCGCCAGCCCTGCGGCCAGGGCCATCAGCGCTGCCGTGGCCCAGGGCAGCGGCAAACGGTGCACCACGCCCATGGCGAGCACAACGTCAGGTGCCTTCGGCGGGGTCGTGGGCAGTGGGGCGGGTGGCATGGTGGGGAAAAGCAGTCAACCGCTATTCGACCACAACCGCAACAAACTGAAGGACCATTCAGTCGCGGGGGGTCATGGCCAAGTTGGTGCGGCGCGGCACGGGCGACCCCCCAGCCGAGAAGGCGGCCGACCCAACGCAGCCCGCCGCATAGACTTCCAGCCATGACCCAAGCTGAAACCCAACGCGCAGCGGCTGCCACGCCCCGTTCCCTGTCAGGGCTGCTGCCCTTCATCCGGCCCTACCGCGCTCGGGTGGCGCTGGCGGCCCTGTTCCTGGTGCTGGCGGCGGCCAGCACCCTGGCCTTCCCGGTGGCGCTGAAGATCCTGATCGACGAAGGTTTCATCGCCGCAGACCCCGGTGCGCGCGTGATGGCGCTGCGCGAACACTTCCTGGCGCTCTTTGGGGTGGCCGCTGCGCTGGGCGTCTTTTCTGCCGCGCGCTTCTACATGGTGAGCTGGCTGGGTGAGCGCATCACGGCCGACTTGCGCAATGCGGTCTATGCGCACGTCCTGAAACAGAGCCCGGAATTTTTCGAGAGCACCAAGACCGGCGAAGTGTTGAGCCGCCTGACCACCGACACGACACTGGTGCAGACCGTCGTCGGGTCCAGCCTCAGCATGGGCCTGCGCAACGTGGTGATGGGCATCGGCGCGCTGCTGGCACTGGTGGTGACCAACCCGCTCATCATGACGCAGGTGTTGGGCATCCTGATCGTGGTGGTGTTGCCCAGCATCTACTTCGGCCGCCGCGTGCGCAAGCTCAGCCGCGCCAGCCAGGACCGGGTGGCCGATTCCAGCGCCATCGCTGCCGAAGTGCTGAGCGAGATCCCGGTCGTGCAAAGCTACGTTCAGGAAGGCCGCGAGGCCGTGCGTTTCGACCGCAGCACCGAAGAGGCTTTCCTCACCGCGCGCAAGCGCACCCGGGTGCGGGCTTTCCTGGTCGCCTTCATGATCACCGCCACTTTTGGCGCGTTGCTGTGGGGCCTGTACCAGGGCACGCAGGCGGTGCTGGCCGGCCGCATCAGCGCCGGGCACCTGGGGCAGACCGTCGTCTTCGTGATCATCTTCGTCGGCGCGGTGGCGGTGCTGTCCGAGGTCTATGGTGACCTGCTGCGCGCGGCGGGCGCCACCGAACGATTGATGGAACTGCTGTCCGCCCGCTCGCCCGTGGCCGACCCCGCCAAGCCGCAGGCCCTGCCCGCCGTGCGCGGTGGATCGGCAGTGGCCTTTGAAGGCGTCACCTTCCACTACCCGTCGCGCCCCAACACTGCCGCGCTGGCCGACTTCTCGCTGCAGATCAGGGCCGGCGAAACAGTGGCCCTGGTGGGGCCCAGCGGCGCCGGCAAGAGCACGGTCTTCCAGTTGCTGCTGCGCTTTTACGACACGCAGACTGGCAGCGTGTCCATCGACGGCGTGCCGGTGCGCGAAGCGAGCCTGGCCGCCATGCGGCAGCGGGTGGGCATCGTGCCGCAGGACAGCACGGTGTTTTCAACGAGTGCGCTGGAAAACATCCGCTATGGCCGCCCCGAAGCCAGCGACGCCGAAGTCATGGCCGCTGCCCGCGCCGCCTACGCCCACGAATTCATCAGCGCCCTGCCCGAGGGTTACGCCACCTACCTGGGTGAACGCGGCGTGCGCCTGTCGGGCGGCCAGCGGCAGCGCATCTCCATCGCGCGCGCGATGTTGAAGAACCCGCCGCTCCTGCTGTTGGACGAAGCCACCAGCGCGCTCGACGCCGAGAGTGAACGCGTGGTGCAAGCCGCGCTGGAAGCCGCCATGGCCGACCGCACCACGCTCGTCATCGCCCACCGCTTGGCCACGGTGTTGAAGGCCGACCGCATCGTGGTGATGGACGGCGGGCGCATCGTGGACATCGGCACCCACCATGAACTGGTCGCGCGGGGTGGCCTCTATGCGCGGCTGGCGTCGATGCAGTTTGACTTGCAGCCCGAGCCGGCATGACCAGTGCGCATAATTCATGCGCATGATTCTTGGAGACTTTGCATGCTCACTGGCGACAAACCCCCCAAACGAGCCGTCAACCTGAGCCTCAACGCCAAAGTTCTGGACACTGCCCGTGAGCTCGGCATGAACCTGTCTTCCACCGTCGATGCGCTCCTGGCTGAAGAGGTGAAAAAACGCTACTGGGAGCGCTGGAACGCCGAGAACAAGGAAGCGATCGAGCACTACAACGCGCGCATCGAACGCGAAGGCCTGCCTCTGGCGCCATACCGCACGTTCTTGCAGGCCCTTTGATGGCCCGCTTTGATGTGTACGCCAACCCGGTGGCGGCGGAGCGCAAACACACGCCCTACTTCCTGGACGTGCAGAACGACTGCATCGACCACATTGCCACTCGAGTGGTGGTGCCCCTGCGCCGCGAAGCCTCTTTCGGGCCGCGCCCGCGGAACCTGAATCCGCTGGTGCAGGTGAATGCAGATTCGGTGGTGCTGCTTGGAGCCTACTGAATTGAACCGCCCCACCCGCCGCCAGTATGAAGACCTGATGCGCCAGGTGCAGTTGCACGGCGTGGCCAAGTCCGACCGCACGGGCACCGGCACCCAGAGCGTCTTCGGCCACCAGATGCGCTTTGACCTGGGCGAAGGCTTTCCGCTGGTGACGACGAAGAAGGTGCACCTCAAGAGCATCATTCTTGAACTGCTTTGGTTCCTGCGCGGCGACGGCAACGCCACCTGGCTGCAGGAACGCGGCGTCACGATCTGGGACGAATGGGCCAAGCCCGACGGCGACCTTGGGCCGGTGTATGGCGTGCAGTGGCGCAGCTGGCCGACGCCAGAAGGCGGCCACATCGACCAGATCGCGCAGGTGGTGCAGCAGATCAAGGACAACCCCGATTCGCGCCGCCTCATCGTCAGCGCCTGGAACGTGGCCGCGCTGCCGCAGATGGCGCTGATGCCGTGCCATGCCTTCTTCCAGTTTTATGTCGCCGACGGAAGACTGTCGTGCCAGCTCTACCAGCGCAGCGCCGACATTTTCCTGGGCGTGCCGTTCAACATCGCCAGCTACGCACTGCTGACCCACATGGTGGCGCAGCAGTGCGGCCTGCAGGTGGGCGACTTCATCTGGACGGGCGGCGACTGCCACCTCTACAGCAACCATGCTGAACAGGTGGCGTTGCAGCTGTCGCGCGAACCGCGGCCGTACCCCACGCTTGTCATCAAGCGCAAGCCGCCGACAATCTTCGACTACGCCTTCGAGGACTTTGAAGTCCAGGGTTATGACCCGCACCCGGCCATCAAGGCGCCGGTGGCCGTGTAATAGCGGGGACGGAAGAACGCGTCGCGGCGAAACGTGCGAAAGCCGAGGATCGCTGGGGAGCACCGACAATGCTGGCCCATGACCGCTGCCGCGCCTGAACTCGTCCTTATCGCCGCCGTGGCGCGCAATGGTGCCATCGGCAAAGACGAGGGCCTGCTGTTTCAGGACCCCGCGGACCAGCGCCACTTCAAGCAGGCCACGATGGGCTGCCCGGTGGTCATGGGCCGCAAGACCTGGGATTCATTGCCGCCGCGTTTTAAGCCGCTGCCGGGGCGACGCAACGTGGTGGTCAGCCGCAATGCCGCCCTCAAAGCCGAAGGTGCAGAGGCCGCGCCTACCCTGGACGCCGCGTTGTCCATGCTGGCTGCCGAAGCACGTGTCTTCGTCATTGGCGGCGCCGCGCTCTACGCCCTGGCCCTGCCCAAAGCCGACACGCTGATGCTGACTGAAGTGCATGCCGACCTGGCAGGCGACACCTTCTTCCCCGCCTGGCCGCGCAGCAGCTTTGACGAAGTCTCACGCCAGGCTGCGGTCAGCGTAGCGGGCGTGGAGTTCGACTTCGTCACCTACCGTCGGCGTTAAAGCAACCGCAAACGCAACGCCAGACGTCAGGCCCCAGCCGGCAGGGCCCCAAAGCGCCAGCTCGACACCGACCAGCCCAGCATGCCGCCGGTCTCGTGATAGACCGTGGCGGCGGCTTCGTCTTCGGCCGCGCCCACCGCCACCATCAGCGGCAGCAGGTGGTCCTCACTCGGATGCGCAATGCGCGCGGCCGGTGCTTGTTCCCACGCCACCAGGCGCTGACTGCGCGTGGCCGGCGGCTGGTGTTCCAGCGTGTCGTGCAGCCAGCGGTCGAAGGCGTCCGACGGCGCGGCGGCCTGCGGCCCGCGCAGGCGCAGGTTGTGAAAGCTCAAGCCGCTGCCCAGGATCAGCACGCCTTCATCGCGCAGCGGCTGCAGTGCACGGCCGACGGCCAAATGCTCGGCGGCGTCGTAAGGCAGCTTCAGCGACAGCTGCAAAACGGGCACTTGCGCGTCGGGGTACATCACCACCAGCGGCGAATAGGTGCCGTGGTCGAAACCGCGCTCGGCGTCCAGCGCTGCGTCGATGCCGGCCGTTTGCAGCAACGCGGCGATGCGGTCGGCCACGGCAGGCGCACCCGGCGCCGGGTACTGCACGCTGTAGGTGTGTGCCGGGAAGCCCGAGTAGTCGTAGATCATCTTCGGATGCACTGTAGCCATGGCCGTGAAGCGCTGCGCTTCCCAGTGCCCGGACACTGACAGCACGGCCATGGGCAGGCCGCCGATCTCGCGGGCGATGCCTTTCAGCGACGCCGCCAGCATGGCCATCGGGGCGCGCATCTCCGGCATCCACGGCCAAGGGCCCCCGCCGTGCGAGATGAAATAGGTGGGCAGGCGGCCGCTGGGAGCTGGGGTGTGGGTGGTGTTCATGGCCGCAGTGTGCGCGCGCCACGAAGGGGCGGCGTTCAGTCGATTTGACGCCACCACCTTGGAAGCAAGGCCAGATGCCCATCGCTCAGACCTCACCGCCGCGTGAGGCTTTCGCGAGCCGCCGCTGATCCAGTGTGTGCAGGCCATCGTGCTGTCAACCAGGAGAGCAAAGTTGATCGAAAACCTTCCCGGCCGACTGCGCCAGGGTGCGCTCAATGGCGCACTGCTGGTGGCCCTGGCAGCTTGTGGCGGCGGTGGCGACGAACTCAACCCGTCAGAGACGCTCGCCACCAACGATGACCGCGCAACCGCGTCAGCGATCTGTTCCTGAAGAACCTCGCCACCGGTGCCATCACCCGTGTCACCACCCAGACCAGTGGCGCGCAGATCACCGCTGGCGGCAACTGCCTGGGCACGACCATGACCCCTGACGGCCGCCTGGTGGCCTTCAATTCGGGCCAGGCGGTGTTCGTGAAGAACACGCAGACAGGCTTGCTGACGCAGGCTTCGCCACCGGCGGGCACCGTGCCGCAGGTCACCGGCTTCTTCGGCGGCGTGCTCTTGGACGACGGCAACAAGCTCGTCTTCCTCACCATTCCACTCACGACTTATGTCGGCGCCTACCAGGTCGCGAACGTCATTCCCGCCCGGCTGATGGTGCGCGACCTGACCAACGGCAGCCTTGTCGTCCTGGCCACCGACAACGGCATCGTGGCCCAGGGCGAGGTGGCGTCGAACCGCTTCGCCATCTCACCCGACGGCACCCGCGTGGCCTTTGTTTCCTCGTCAGCCAGCCTGGTGCCCGGCGACACCAATGGCAGACCGGATGTCTTCGTGCGCGACCTCGTCGACGGCACCACGCTGCTTGCATCCAGCACGAGCGGCGGCGGGGAGCTGATCTCGCGCGACGGCACCCGGGTGGTGTTCGGGTCAGTGCCCGCAATCTGGTGTCGCGGCGCCCACCGGCCAATGTTTTTCAGATCTACGCGAAGACCGTCGCTGTGGCCGCTGGCGCGCGGCAGTGATCAGGCAGCTCCAAGGTTCGGCAAGCAGGGCCGCCTCGAAGCACTCAGCGCGGCGGGTGCGTCAGCGACACACCGGGCAGTGCGCCCTTTGCACCCCGGTGCACGATGGGGCAGTTCAAGACCACCCGGGTCGGCTCCAGCACGACCGCACCGCTGTCTGCCGCCGCCAGCACAGCTTCTTCGGACTTGAGGATCTGCGGCGTGCGGCCTGCCGCCCAGGTGACCTTGACCATCTGCCACAGCGGGCTGTACGCGGTGTCGCGGCTGGCCGAGCCCATCGGGAACGGCGCCGACGCAAAGATGCTGGCCTGCTTGAAATTGGTCACGGCGTAAACCTTGTCCAGCGACGAAGGCTGCCCGGGCGCCGGCTTGCCGGCGGGCAAAGCGTAGGCCAGGCGCGGGGCGAAGTTCGCGCCCTTGGCCTGGGCCACATCGGCATGGGACACATCGGTGGTGATGTAGAAGACCTCTTCACCGTCAAACCAGGCACTCAGCACCGGCAGCGACACGTGGTTTGTGACCGACGGCGGCGCCACCGTGGTGCAGGCGCTGGTGAGCAGCAGCAGGAAGCTGACCCCGGCGGCAAGGGCGCTGAACAGCGGCGGCTGGGCTCGGGCTGTTGCCAGCGCTCGGGATGGTGTGGCGGACTGCATGTCGTGGTCTCCGGTTGGTTGTCAGATTTCGGCCGCATCGCCGCGCTGCCAGTGGGTCGGCGTGGCGCCCACGCGTTGCAGGAACGCACGCCCGAAGGCACCCGGGCTGGCATAGCCCACCTCGGCGGCCACTTGTTTCACCGGCAGCCCCTTGCGCAGCAGCGACCGGGCCAGGCCCAGGCGCCAGCCCGTGAGGTAGTCGCCCGGCGGCACGCCGACCGTGCGCGCGAAGTGCGCTGCAAACCGCGCCCGCGACATGCCGGCCAGTGCGGCCATGCTGTCCAGGTTCCAGCCCCGAGCCGGTTGTGCGTGCAGCGCGCTGATGGCCTTGGCCAGCCGCGTGTCGGCCAGGCCGGCCATGACACCGCCGTCCACCAGGCGGTGGGCCATGGCATGCCGCAAGAGCTGAATCACCAGCACCTCGGTCAGCCGGTCCACCACCGCGTCGTGTCCGCAGCGGCCGGCTTGTGCTTCGCTGAACAGCAGTTGCTGGGCCAGATCGAGGCCCGGCAACTGCGCCAGCGGCACGCTCAGCAGGGCCGGCAGCCCGCGCAGCAACGGGTTCTCGTCACCGGCGCCGAAGTCGATCGATGCACAGACGACATCGGCGCCCGGGTCATTGCCGCCGTCGAGCCGGTGGGCACCCGGGCGCGGGATGAACAGCACGCTGGGTTCCTTCACCGTGCTGCGCCGCCCCTGCGGGTCAGTCACACGCAAGGGCCCACGTCGAACCAGGTGCAGGTGGCCCACCCCGGCATTGCCGTCGAAGTCGGCCGGGCCGCACAGTGCGCCGCTGTGAACGACGCGGGCACGCAGATCGAAGCGCTGGAGCAGGGCAGACAGGCGGTCCGGCATGAGATGAATCGCATGAAGGTGGAGACGAAAAGATGCCAATCGTCTCAGTCTCGGCGCTAGAGTGCAAGCGTTGCTGAAAACTGGAGAAAACCCATGACCATGACCACCGCCAACCAGTCGCTGTCCTCACTGATGCCGCGCCAGGCCGTACCGGCCCTGCAGGTGCCGACGCTGGACCACGGCAGCTTCACGCTCAGCGAAGACGCAGCGCCGAACTTCACACTGGTGGTCTTCTACCGCGGCCTGCACTGCCCGATCTGCCTGAAGTACCTGCTGGAACTGGGCCGCTTGCAGCCCGAGTTCGACAAACGCGGCGTGAAGGTGGTCGCCATCTCCAGCGACGGGCGCGACCGAGCGCAGGCCATGGCCGACAAGGTTCGTGCCCCCGCATTGCGCATGGCCTACGACCTGAGTCTGGCCACCGCACGCGCGTGGGGCCTGTACATCAGCACATCGCGCGGCACCACGTCCATCGGTATCGAAGAGCCGCCGTTGTTCTCTGAGCCCGGCGTCTTCATCGTGCGGCCCGACGGCACGCTGTACTACGGCGCCGTCCAGACCATGCCCTTCGCAAGGCCGCATTTCGACGAATTGCTGGCGGCACTGGACTTTGCGCTGGACAAGAACTACCCGGCCCGGGGCGAATACATCGGCGCGGTCTGAATGTGAGCAAACAGGTTCCGCGCTGCTCCCGGCGCCAGGCGCTGCTGGCAGGTTTGGGCGCGGCGGGCTGGCGTGCTGTGGCGGCAGCACAACCGCCGCCTTGGACCGCACGTGCCGTCCCCGCCGCCGAGCCGACGCGGCAGTTGCATGCTGGTGGGCCGTCGGGGCTGTTGGGGACCGGCGTCAGCGGCGACCTGTGGGCCTTGTCACTGACCGGCCAGCCACCACGCCGCCTGGCCGACGGGCTGGATGCGGCCACGCCCCTGGCCACCGGCCACGGTCGCATCGTTGCGCGCAGGGCCGGCGGTGGGTTGTGGGTCTGGGAAGACGGCCGCGTGCGCACCCTGCCTTCTGCCGGCCTGGCGGTGCATGCAGGCCTGCTGATCTTGCCGCTGGCCGTAGTCGCCGTGGTGGCCGTGGTGGCCGTGGTGAATGAGGTGAAAGCGGAGACGAACGGCGCGCGACGCACCGACCCGCCCGGCCACCGCCTCGCCCGCTTCGAAGCCGACGTCGCCGGACGATGGCATGAAGTGGCGCGCTCGCAGGACGCCGTGCTGCCCGACGCGCGGCCGCTGCAGGTCGACCTGGATGGCAGCGGCGACGGCGGCCACATCGCGGTGCTGGCCGGGCCCGATGGCAGCCGCTACGACCACGGCGTGCTGGGCGATGGCGTCGAGGCCACGCGTGTGCTCTGGCTCGAACGCCACGGGCTGGACGTGTTGCGCGCCTTGAGCCTGCCGGCGCCCCATGTCTTCGAGGACATCGCGCCCAGGCCCGTGGCGTTGCCGGGTGCGCCTGGACGATTCGGCTTGCTGACCGTGCGTTCTGGGCCCGACGGCGGGCAGCTTGTGCTGGTGACAGCCGACCCGGCCCGCCAGCAGGGTCTGCAGATCGCCGCGCTCGGCGACACCGTCGGGGGCTTTCACCGCTGGCTGGCGCCCACCACCGACGGCCGTCACCTGCTGGCTGTGCACACACCGCACATCGGCGGCATCTTGCATGTTTACCAACAAGAAGGCCGGCAGCTGACCCGGCGCCGGCTGTTGGACGATGTCAGCACGCACCGCATCGGCAGCCGAGAACTCGACATCTCGGTGTGGCTGAGGGGCCTGCTCGTCCTGCCCAGTCAGGATGGCCGGCGGCTGCGGGTGTTGAACCCTGCGGCGAACTGGGTCGAGCAGCAATCGGTTCCGTTGCCGGCCCGCATGGGCTTGGCGACCGCCTTGGCCGGCGAGGCGGCGATGGCCGTCCTGGCCGAAGATGGCCGGGTGTGGGTCGTCGGCCCGCCGTCGCGTGGCTGAGGTGCGCCTACGTGGCCAGCGGCAGCGCCAGACACAAACGCGTGCCGCCCAGCGGGGCCGGAAGCGGCCGCAGACTGCCGCCGTGCAACACCGCCACCCGTTGCGCGATGGCCAGCCCCAGCCCGCCGATGCCGCCGCTGCTGCGTTTGATGGGCGGGTCGCGCAGCGAAAGGCCCTGGTCCAGCCGCTGGTGCAGCTCACCCGGCAAGCCCGGCCCGCCGTCTTCCACCACGATTTCGGCCTGCGCGCCTTCGCGCCGCAAGCTCACCAGCACCGGGCGGCTGCCGGGGGCGTGGCGCACGGCGTTGTCGATCAGGTTCGTCAAGGCGCGCTCGATCAGTTGCAGGTCACCATCGAGTTCCAGGCGGCCCGGCGGCAAACCATGCAGCGTGACCGCGGGCACGGCTCCGCTGAACCCGAACTTCTGCACCGCATCGGTCACCACCTCGTCGAGGCTGAATCGTTCGCGGTGCAACACCTGCTGGGTGGACTGCAGCGCTGCCAGCTCGAACAGTTGTTGCGACAGACGGCCCACCTTGCGGCTTTGCGCCAGCGCGGCATTCAGCACGGCTGCGCGTCGACTGGCGTCGGGTGCGGCCTCTGCAGCCAGGGCTTCGAGGTGGCCATGCAGCGCCGTCAGCGGCGTGCGCAGGTCGTGCGCCACGCTGGCCATCATCTCGCGGTGGTCAGCCACCTGGCGCTGCTCGCGCTCGGCCTGTGACTCGATGCGCTGCTTCATGCCGTCGAAGGCTGCGCCGATGGCTTGCACCTCGTCGCCGGCCGGGCGCGCGGGTGCAGGGGATGCGGTTCCTTCAGCAAGCGCGCCGCGCTGGCTGTAGTCGCGCAGGCGCTGAGCCAACTGGTGCAAGGGCAGGCTCAGGCGGCGGAAGGTGAACAGACCCAGCCCCAAGGTCACCAGCAGGCCGATGGCGGCGGCCAGCGCGGCGCTGCGCCACAGCCGTCCGGCACCCACTTGCGCGGACACCGCATCGCGCGCCTTGCTGTCGAGGACGACGTACAGATAGCCCGGCGGACGCGTATCGCCAGGGCGCACCGGGAACATCGCCGCGCTGAAGATGCGCGGCGCCGCGTAGCCCATGGGGTCGGTGCCACGCAGCGGCAGGGCGGCGCCGGCAAGGAAGGCGATCACGGGCGCCAGGTCCACCTGCTTCTGCCGCACCATGCCCGGCTCGCCGATGTAATGCTGCACGCGGCCGTCGGCGTCCAGCAGGTAGACCTGCACGCCCGGGTTCACCGTCATCAGCATCGACAGCAGGGCGCCACGCGCCACGCTGTCGGCCTCGTCACGGTTGCTGGATGTGATCTCCGGCCAGTGGCCGACGATGTGCCCGGCCAGACCGTGTGACAGGCGCTGCAGGGATTCCTGCTCCTGCTCAGCCGCCACCTCGCGCCCCAGCAGCGCGACAAAGGCGCCGTAGGCCAGCAACAGCAGGGCCAGTGCCAGCGACAGACGGGTGGTGAAGGACCGGGCCGGCTTCATGTGGCGGGCTCGAGGTCGAAGCGGTAGCCGACACCCCACACCGTGACGACACGCTGCGGGTCGCGCGGGTCGTCCTCGATGCGGCCGCGCAGCCGGTTGATGTGCGAATTGACGGTGTGCTCATAACCGTCGAAACCATCACCCCACACGCGCTGCAGCAGTTCACCGCGGCTGAACGGTCGCCCCGGGTGCTTCAGCAGAAAGTGCAACAGGTCGAATTCGCGCAGCGTCAAGGGCAGCACCACATCACCGCGCATCAGCTCGCGTCGCACAGCGTCCAGACGGAAGGGACCGAAGCGAAACTCCTGCTTCGTCGCATTGGCAGATCGCATCTGTTCGATGCGCCGCAGCAGCGCCCGGATGCGCGCGACCAGTTCAAGCATCGAAAACGGCTTGGCCACGTAGTCGTCAGCGCCCAGTTCCAGCCCCAGCACACGGTGCGCCTCGGCAGAACGCGCGCTGAGCATGATGACCGGCACGTCGGCATGCCGGGCCCGCAGGTGGCGGCAGACTTCCCAGCCATCGGCACCGGGCAGCATCAGGTCCAGCAGCACCAGGTCCCAGCGCTGCCGGTCGATGGCGGCCATGGCCTGCTGGCCGTTGGCCTCGCGGTGCAGGCGGTAGCCCGCGTCTTCCAGATGAAGACGCAGGGCCACCGCGATCGCGTCATCGTCTTCAACCAGCAGCAGGTGTTCGTTCATGGGTGGCCGGTGCCGCCGGCATACGGGTGTGCAGCACCGGCAGACGATTGGAACAGAGCGCCAGCGGTCTGCGCTTCAGGCGGCCTTGCCGCCCGGCAGCAAGCCACCGCGACGTCGGCGTGCCACGAAGCCCACGGCAGCCAGGCCCGCTGCCATCAGCGCATAGCTGCCGGGCTCCGGCACGACCGACACGCCAAACGAGATGCCGTAGACATCGCTGTCGGCCGTCAAGGCGCTATTGAAGGTGTAGCCGGCGCCCGTGGTCAGCCCGTTGTAGGCCGCGAGCTCAGCGAAGTTGAAGGCTACCACCGAGTTCTGGTCACGGCGCAGGCTGCCGTTGGCGCCAGCAACGAAGGCGGAGGCAGCGGGATCAAAAATCTCCGAACCGGCGTCCCAGATCTCGTTGGCCTTGACGACGATGCTGGGAATGAGGAGGCTGCCACTGGCGTTGAGCAGGAGGTACTCGAGGGGGTCGTCGTTGCCGATGAAAAAGTCATTGCTTGGCACCGCCATGGTGGCGAAGGTGAAGTACCGGTTGATCGACGTGTCCACCCGGAACGTCTCGCTCCTGCTGGCACCCGGCAGCAACGGGCCGCCGGTGGTGACGATGGTACCGAGGGTGGCGCTCGGCTGGGCCGCGGCAAACGCTGCTTGCCAGGCAAGGCCGACGCCGCCTTCGGCCACCGAGATGATCGGTGCGGTGGCCACGCCACCGAGGTTGAAGGCGTCGAAGCTGCCGTTGTTGAAACCGACATGCAGGCGCGCGAAGCCGATGCTGTTGGTGGGCGCAAGGTTCTGCACCGTGACGGTCACGTCGACGAGTGCGGCATGGGCTGATGCGGCACCCGTCAACAAGGCGGCTGCGCCCAGTGCGGTTCGCATGGGACGAGAAAGGAATGGGGTCATCTGGAAGCTCCTGGCAAGGCTGTGGTGGGAAGCGGAATTCGGCTGGCCGACACCGCTCAGCCGATGCTAGGAAGGCAAGCTCATCGATACCTCATGTGAAGTTCACCGCTGCGGGATCATTGCTGTGCGGGTGATGCCGAACCACACGCTGCGGCAGCCGGCTGGCTGTGGCGTGTCGGGTATCGTGCTCAGGTCACCGGCGCCGGGTTGAACAGCACCAGCGCGTTGTGCAGCTTCCAGTGTTCGGCCCAGGTCTGCTTGCGGCCACTGGCCACGTCCAGCATCAGGCGGAAGAGTTCCCAGCCCACGTCTTCGATGCTGGCCGTGCCGTCGGCGATCGTGCCGGCGTTGATGTCCATCAGGTCGTGCCAGCGCCGCGCCAGATCACTGCGCGTGGCGACCTTGATCACCGGCACGGCCGCCAGGCCGTAGGGCGTGCCGCGGCCGGTGGTGAAGACATGCAGGTTCATGCCCGCTGCCAGCTGCAGCGTGCCGCAGATGAAGTCGCTGGCTGGCGTGGCGGCGTAGGTCAGGCCCCTGGCCTTGAGCTTTTCACCCGGGGCCAGCACGTTGGAGATGGGCGCCGAGCCTGACTTGACGATCGAGCCCATCGCCTTTTCAACGATGTTGGACAGGCCGCCCGCCTTGTTGCCCGGCGTCGTGTTGGCGCTGCGGTCAGCGCCGCCGCGCTGCAGGTAGGCGTCGTACCAGGCCATTTCGCGCACCATCGCGGCGGCCACTTCGGGTGTGCTGGCGCGTGCCGTGAGCTGATCGATGCCGTCGCGCACCTCGGTGGTTTCCGAGAACATCACGCTGGCGCCAGCGCGCACCAGCAAGTCGGTGCAGAAGCCGACGGCGGGGTTGGCGGTGACGCCGCTGAAGGCGTCGCTGCCACCGCACTGCACACCCACCACCAGCTCACTGGCCGGCACGGTTTCGCGGCGGCGCGCGTTCAGGCGCTGCAGGTGGACATCGGCCTGGCGCACGATGGCATCGACCATCGACATGAAGCCGACGTGGGCGTCGTCCTGCAGGCGGATCACGTCGAGTGCACCCGGCTCGGCGCTGCGTTCATCAACGATGGCAAAGGACCCCGGCGGCAGCAAGCGCTCGGGTTGCAGCTTCTCACAACCCAGGCTGACCACCATCACCTCACCACCAAAGTTAGGGTTGAGGCTGATGTTGCGCAGCGTGCGGATGGGCACCGGCGCGTCGGGCGCGTCAATGGCCACACCGCAGCCGTAGCTGTGTTCGAGTGCCACTACGCCGTCCACGTGGGGGTAGCGCGGCAGCAATTCGGCCTTGATGCGCTGCACGGCAAAGTCCGTTACCGCCGCCACGCACTGCACCGTCTGCGTGACGGCCAGGATGTTGCGCGTGCCCACCGAGCCGTCGGCATTGCGGTAACCCTCGAACGTGCAGCCGTCCAGCGGCGGCAGCGGCGCCTGCTTGGCTGTGGCCGTCGGCAGTCCTTCCAGGCTGCGCGCTTCGGGCATCTTCAAGAGCCGCTCGTGGACCCAGCTGCCGGCGGGAATGGACTTCAAGGCGTGGCCGATGGCGATGCCGTAGCGCAGAACGGGCGCATCGGCCTCAATGTCCACCATTGCCACCTTGTGGCCCTGCGGCACACGGTCCACCAGCACTTGCCCGGTCGGCAGCAAAGTGCCAGCGGCCAGGCCGCCGTCGTTGGCCACGATGGCGACGTTGTCACGCTCGTGCATGCGGATGGTCAAGGGTGGCGAGGACATGGTCACTTTCTGCGGATCAAGGCCTTCGGGCCCTCAAGGACGTAGGCCGACTTCAGCAGTCTCGCGGGTCCAGCGCCTGGCTTGTGCGCTCAAGCTCAAACCCAACCCTGGCCGCGTCGGCACCTGCATGCGGCCGTCCTTGATGTCCATGCGCTCGTTGAAGAGCGGCTCCAGCCAGTCGAAGTGCTCGACCCAGGGCTCGGTGGGATACGCCGCCGCCAGGTGCACGTGCAGTTCCATCGCAAAGTGCGGGGCGAGCATCAACCCGGCATGTTCGGCCTGCGCCGCGATCTTCAGGAAAGGCGTGATGCCGCCGACGCGTGGCGCGTCCGGCATCAGGTAGTCGGCGGCACGGTGGCGGATCAGTTCGCCGTGTTCAGCGGCGCTGGTCAACATCTCGCCGGTGGCGATGGGCGTGTCGAATTGCGCCGCCAGCGCCGCGTGGCCTTCATGGTCGTAGGCGTCCAGTGGCTCTTCGATCCAGACGAGGTTCAGGTCTTCGAAGATCCGGCACATGCGCTGCGCCGTCGGCCGGTCCCATTGCTGGTTGGCGTCCACCATCAGCGGCGCGTCGTCACCCAGGTGTTTGCGCACGGCCTCGACACGCTGGATGTCGAGCTTGCGGTCAGGCTGACCCACCTTCAGCTTGATGCCGCCGATGCCGCGCTCGCGCGAAGCCGCAGCGTTCACCAGCAGTTGATCCAGAGGCGTGTGCAGGAAGCCGCCCGATGTGTTGTAGCAAGCCACCGAGTCGCGATACGACCCCAGCAGTTTGGCCAGCGACAGCCCCGCGCGCCGGGCCTTCAGGTCATGCAGGGCCACGTCGAAGGCGCCGATGGCCTGCGTGGACAAGCCGCTGCGTCCCACCGACGCGCCGGCCCAGCACAGCTTGTTCCACAGCTTGCCGATGTCGCTGGCCTCTTCGCCCAGCAAGGCTGGCGCAATCTCTTTGGCGTGTGCAAACTGGCCCGGTCCGCCGGCGCGCTTGGAATAGCTGAAGCCCAGGCCTTCATGGCCGCCTTCGGTCTGCACTTCGGCAAACAGCATGGCGATCTCGGTCATCGGCTTCTGGCGGCCGGTCAGCACCTTGGCGTCGCTGATCGGCGTGGCCAGTGGCAGGTAGCACGACGAGATGCGCAGCCAGGCGATGCGGTCAGTGGACATGGGTGGCTCTCAGGCCGCTGTCTCGCCGGTGGCTCGGCTTCAGACGGCGCCGTGCGACTCGACGTACAGCGCGTACAGCGAATGGCAACTGGCCATGTACAGCCGGTTGTTCTTGGGGCCGCCAAAGGTCAGGTTGGCGCAGCGTTCGGGCAGGCGGATGTGTGCGATCGGCTTGCCTTGGGGGTTGAAGACCATCACACCGTCCAGGTCCTCGGACCGGCCGCGCAGCTGGAAGACCTTGCGGCCACCGACATCCGTCGCTTCGGCCTGCAGGGCGCCGTTGCTGCCCCAGCCGCACCAGAGGTTGCCGTCGCGGTCGACACGGAAGCCGTCCAGCGCGCCCTGGTCGGCGGCGTCGATGAGCTTGGTCTTGTTGGAAACCGTCATGCCGTCGGCGGCCACGTCATAACTCCAGATGCTGCGGTTGGGCGTGCCCTTCCACTCCACCACATAAAGCTTCTTTTCGTCGGGCGAGAAGGCCAGGCCGTTGGGGTTGACCAGATCGGTGAGCACGGCGCTGATCTTGCCGCTGCTGTCGATGCGGTACACGTTGGTGGTGGCCTGCTCGGGCTTGGCGCGGGAGCCTTCCCATTCGCCGTTGATGCCGAACAGCGGGTCGGTGAACCAGATGCTGTCGTCGGACCTGGCGACGACGTCGTTGGGCGCGTTGAGCCGCTTGCCGTCAAAGCTGTCGGCCAGCACCGTGATCTTGCCGTCTTTCTCGGTGCGCGTGATGCGGCGCGTCACCGAGTGCTCGCACGTCACCAGCCGCCCCTGCCGGTCGCGCGTGTTGCCATTGGCCCAGTTGGCCTGGCTGCGGAAGACGCTGAAGCTGCGGTCCCGCTCGCTGTACTTCATGATGCGGTTGTTGGGGATGTCGCTGACGAGAACATAGCCACCGTCTTCAGGGAAGTACGCCGGCCCTTCGGCCCAGCGCATGCCGGTGGCCACCTGCTCCAGTGTGCTGCTGTAGATGCGGTACTTGGCAAAGCTCGCGTCCAGGATCTGCACCGCCGGGTCGGGGTAGCGCTGGTTGGGTTTGAAGTCGAAGGACTGGGCCAGGGCATGGCTGGTCAACGCTGCCAGGCCCGTGCCGGCAGCGGTTTTCAGGAAGCCGCGACGCGGCGTGCAGGGGTCTTGATTCATCGTTTGTCTCCGTTTTTTGTTTGAACGTGCAGCGTGGGCTGCCAGAACGACTCAGGCCTTGGCGACTTCGTGCCCGGCCATCAGCTCCAGCGCTTTCACCAGCGCAGAGTGATCCTGCTCAGCCAGGCCGTGGGCGGCGCAGGCCTGCATCAGTTGGGCGGCACCGGCGGTCTGCGGCAGGCTCACGCCCAGTTCACGGGCGCCTTGCAGCGCCAGGTTCAAGTCCTTCTGGTGCAGCTTGATGCGAAAGCCCGGGTTGAAGGTGCGCTTGATCATGCGTTCGCCGTGCACCTCAAGAATGCGGCTGGCCGCAAAGCCGCCCATCAGCGCCTGCCGCACCTTGGCCGGGTCGGCGCCGGCCTTGCTGGCAAAGACCAGCGCTTCGCTGACTGCGGCGATGTTCAGCGCGACGATGATCTGGTTGGCCACCTTGGTGGTCTGGCCGTCGCCATTGCCACCCACGTGCGTGATGTTCTTGCCCATCAGCTGCAGCAGCGGCAGCACGCGCGCAAAGGTGGCTTCGCTGCCACCCACCATGATCGTCAGCGACGCCGCCTTGGCACCCACCTCGCCACCGCTGACCGGCGCGTCCAGATAGTCGCAGCCGAGCGCGTTGATGCGTGCCGCGAAGTCCTTGGTGGCCATGGGCGAGATGCTGCTCATGTCGACTACGGTCTTGCCAGGGGTCAGCGCCTCCGCGATGCCGCCCTTGCCGAACAGCACCTTTTCCACATCGGGTGTGTCGGGCACCATCGTGAAGATCACGTCGGCCTTGGCGGCCACTTCGGCCGCAGTGGCACAGCCCACGGCGCCGGCTTCCAGCAGCGCTGCAGGCACGTTGCTGCGGGTGGTGACGAAGAGTGTGTGGCCCGCGGCGCGCAGGTGGCCGGCCATGGGCGCGCCCATGATGCCCAGGCCTACGAAGCCGATGTTCAATCCGCTGTTCATGCCTTCTCCTTGTTTTGAGATCAGTAAGTGCTGCTGCCCGTGGGCGCCTGGCCGGCACGCATGCGCGCCATCACCTGCTGCGCGCCCGCAGCCATCAGCCGCGCATCCGAGCTGACGGTGACGAACTGGAAGCCCTTGGCAATGCGCTTCAGCGCCGCTTCGGGGCTGCCGTTGTGGATGCCGGCCAAGACGCCATGCGCCTTGGCGCGCGCCAGGATGTGGTCCACGGCTTGTGCCGCCTTGGGGTCCAGGTCGTCGAAGGTGGGCGTGCAACCCAGCGCCAACGACAGGTCCGAAGGGCCGATGTAGATCGCGTCCAGGCCCTCGACCGACAGGATGTCATCCAGGTTGTCCAGCGCCGCAGCCGTCTCGATCATCGCGAAGGTGACGATCGTGTCGTTGGCGTGTTGCGGGTAGTCCGCGCCGCCGTACAGCAGTGCCCGCACCGGCCCGAAACTGCGCGTGCCACGCGGCGCGTAGTGCGTGTACGCCACCAGCTTCTGCGCGTCTTCACGCGTGTTGACCATCGGGCAGATGACGCCATACGCGCCGGCATCCAGCGTCTTCATCAGGATGCCGGGCTCCAGCCAGGGCACACGCACCACCGGCACGGTGGCGGTCGTGCTGATGGCTTGCAGCATCGTCACCATGGCCTGGTAGTCCACCACGCCGTGTTGCAGGTCGATGGTCAACGTGTCCCAGCCCTGGTGGGCCATGGTCTCGGCCGAGAAGCTGCTCGGGATGGCGAGCCAGCCGTTGACGGCGGCGCCGCCGGCTTGCCAGATCGAACGCAGGGTGTTGGTACGCATGGATGCTCTTCCTTCAGGCGGCGGGCGCTTCGGACAGATTAGACAGTTCAGACAGCAGGCGCCCCATGGTCAAGCGCTTTTCGATCGTCATTCGGGCTGCACGCCAGCGGCCTGCGCCACCTTGGCCCAGCGTGCCATCTCGCTCTGGATGAAGCTGTTGAACTGCGCGGGCGTGCCGCCGACGGGTTCGATGCCCGCCGTGACGAGCTTGTCGCGCACGTCGGCCGAGGCCAGCGCCTTGTTGGCCTCGGCGTTGAGCTTGGCAACCACGTCCTTCGGCGTGCCGGCAGGCGCCAGCAAGCCGCCCCAGGTGCTGGTCTCGTAGCCCTTCATGCCGGCTTCGGCCATCGTCGGCACATCAGGCAGCGCGGCCGAGCGGGTGGCGGTGGTGACGGCCAGCGCGCGCACGTTGCCGCCCTTGACCTGCCCGGCGATCGCAGCCACGGTGTCGAACATCAGTGCCACGCGCCCGGCGATGAGGTCGCCGTGCGCAGCGGTGCTGCCCTTGTACGGCACGTGCACCAGGTCGACACCGGCCATCGACTTGAACAGTTCACCCGACATGTGCGGCGCGCCGCCAGCGCCGCTGGACGCAAAGCTGTATTTCCCCGGGTTGGCCTTCAGGTGCGCGATCAGCTCGGGCAGGCTCTTTGCCGGCACGCTGTTGCTCACCACCAGCACCAGAGGCACCGCGTGTGTCTGCATCACGGGCTCAAAGCCCTTGAGCGTGTCGAAGGGCAGCTTCTTGTACATGCTGGGGTTGATGGCATGGCTGCTGGCCACCAAGGCCAGGGTGTGGCCATCGGGTGCGGCCTTGGCAACACGGTCGCTGCCCAGCATGCCGGCCGCGCCGCCGACGTTTTCAATCGCCACCGGCTGGCCCCAGGCGGCCGAGAGCTTGGCGCCGATCAGGCGCGCCGCCAGGTCGATGGCGCCCCCCGGGGTGGCCGGCACGATGATCGTGATCGGCTTGCTGGGGAAGGTGGCCTGCGCCATGGCGCCCAAGGGCCAAACCAGAGTTGTCAGTGCGGCGAGGGTGTGGCGACGGTTCATGGTCATGTGCTCCTAGGCAGCGTTCAGTCAAGGGTGATCTTGCGGTCGCGGATGATCTCGGCGTAGCGCTTGCGGTCGCTGTCGATCATCTGCGCGAACTGCGCCGGGGTGTTGGCGCGTGGCACGCCGCCCAGTTCAGTGAGTCGGGTCTTTACCTCGTCGGACGCGATCAGCTCGCGCACATCGGCCGATATCTTCTCGACGATGTCCTTCGGCGTACCTGCCGGCGCGAGCAGGCCGATCCAGCTGATGGAATTGAAGCCGGGCAGCGTGCCTTCGGCCAGCGCGGGCACATCCGGCAACGCAAGCACGCGCTTGTCGCTGGTGACAGCAAGCGCGCGCAGCTTGCCGGCCTTGATGTGGCCGCTGGCCTCCAGCACGGTCATGAAGGACAGCTGCACGTGGCCGGCCAGCAGGTCGGAAATGGCCGGGCCGCCACCGCGGTATGGCACGTGCACGATGAAGGTGTTGCTGCCTTGCTTGAACATCTCGGCCGCCAGGTGCGGCGCACCACCGGCGCCTGAACTGCTGTAGCTCAACTGCCCCGGTTTGCTGCGCGCAAGCATCACGAATTCCTGCGCAGTCTTGGCTGCCACACCGGGGTTGACCATCATCGCCAGCGGCAACTCGGCCACCAGAGAGATCGGTGTGAAGGCCTTGTCGGGGTCGTAGGGCAGCTTCGGGTACAGCGACGGGTTGATGGCCTGCGTGCCGATGTTGCCCATCAGGATCGTGTAGCCGTCGGGCTTGGCCTTGGCCACCAGGTCGGCGCCAATCTGTCCGGCCGCGCCGCCTTTGTTGTCCACCAGCACCTGCTGGCCCCACTTGACCGAGAGCCTCTGCGCGATGAGGCGGGCGCCGGTGTCGGTGCCGCCGCCGGGTGGGAAAGGCACGACGAGCGTGACGGGCCTGGAAGGGTAGATCTGCGCCTGGACCGGCGCACTGATCAGTGCCAACAAACCCAGGGTGGCGATGGTGACGCGTTGCAGGTTCATGGTCCAGGTGTTTCAAGCTTGGGTGTACGCGGTTTTCACCGTCGTGTAGAACTCCGCCGCATACCGCCCCTGCTCTCGCGGGCCGTAGCTGCTGCCCTTGCGGCCGCCGAAGGGCACGTGGTAGTCCACGCCTGCGGTGGGCAGGTTGACCATCACCATGCCGGCCTGTGCATGGCGCTTGAAGTGGGTGGCATGTTTGAGCGACGTCGTGGCGATGCCTGAGGCCAGGCCGAAGGGCGTGTCGTTGGCCATGAACAGCGCTTCGTCGTAGTCCTTGGCGCGCATCACGCTCACCACCGGGCCGAAGACTTCTTCGCGGTTGATGCGCATGGCCGCCGTGGTGTCGGTGAAGAGCGTCGGCGTCATGAAGTGGCCGGGCTGGCCATCGGCGTTGTGCGAACGGGCTTCGCCGCCGAAGGCCAGGGTTCCGCCCTCGGCCTTGGCAATGCCCACATATTCCAGGTCTTGCGCCAGCTGCGTGCCGTCCACGACGGGGCCGATGTCGGTGCCGGCCTTGCGCGCGTCATCGACCTTGATGGTCTTCAGACGTTCGACCATCGCGGCCACGAAGCGGTCGTGGATGCCGTCGGTGACGATGACACGCGACGATGCGGTGCAGCGCTGCCCGGTGCTGAAGAAGCCGCTCTGCACGGCGCAGTTCACGGCGACCGTCAGGTCGGCATCGTCCAGCACGACGAAGGGGTTCTTGCCGCCCATTTCGAGCTGAAACTTGGCCATCCGCGCCACGCACGCGGCGGCCACACGCTGGCCCGTGACCACCGACCCGGTGAAGGTGATGGCCGAGACCCGCGCATCGTCCAGCAACGTGGCGCCGACTTCCGAACCGCGGCCCATCACCAGGTTGAAGACGCCCTTGGGGAGGCCGCTGCGCGACAGGATGTCGGCCAACGCCCAGCCCGAACCCGGCACCAGGTCGGCGGGCTTGAAGACCACGCAGTTGCCGTAGGCCAGGGCCGGCGCGATCTTCCACGCCGGGATGGCGATGGGAAAGTTCCAGGGCGTGATGATGCCCACCACGCCCAGCGCTTCACGGGTGATCTCCACGCCCACACCGGGGCGCACAGAGGGCATCACTTCACCGCCGGGGCGCAAGGCCTCGCCAGCGAAGAACTTGAAGATGCAGCCGGCGCGCGCGACTTCGCCGATGGCCTCCGGCAGCGTCTTGCCCTCTTCACGCGCCAGCAAGTCACCCAGTTCTGCGCGGCGGGCCAGAATTTCGCCGCCTGCGGTGTCCAGGATGTCGAAGCGCTGCTGCGGTGTGCTCAGGCTCCATGCACTGAAGGCAGCCTGCGCGGCAGCGATGGCGTGGCGTGTCTGGGCAGCGTCGGCCTGTGCATATTCGCCCACCAGGTCGCGTGTGTCGGACGGGTTGATGTTGCGGCTGACACGCACGCCTTCGATCCACTCGCCATTGATGAGATTCCTGAACATGGTTCTGCTTTCTAGCGGTCCAGCGCAGGACGCTTGGGATTGAACTGCCAGCCCGGCAGCAGGTACTGCATGGCGATCGCGTCGTCGCGCGCACCCAGGCCATGTTGTTGGTACAGCTGGTGCGCCTTTTCGACTTCCACCCTATCAAGCTCCACACCCAGGCCCGGCTTCTTCGGCACCTGCACACAGCCGCCGATGATCTGCAGCGGGTCCTTCGTCAGGCGCTGGCCGTCCTGCCAGATCCAGTGCGTGTCGATGGCCGTCACCTTGCCCGGCGCCGCCGCGCCAACGTGCGTGAACATCGCCAGCGAGACGTCGAAGTGGTTGTTGGAATGGCTGCCCCAGGTCAGGCCCCAGTCACGGCAGGTCTGCGCCACGCGGACCGAACCCGCCATGGTCCAGAAGTGCGGGTCGGCCAGCGGGATGTCCACGCTTTGCAGCGACAGCGCATGGCCGAGTTGCCGCCAATCGGTCGCGACCATGTTGGTGGCCGTGGGCAGGCCGGTGGCGCGACGGAATTCGGCCATCACCTCGCGGCCCGAGAAGCCGTCTTCGGCACCGCAGGGGTCTTCGGCGTAGGCGACCTTGCCGCGCATGCGCTGGCCCAGGCGGATGGCGTCCTTGAGCAGCCAGCAGCCGTTGGGGTCCAGCGCCACGCGGGCTTCGGGGAAGCGTTCGTGCAGCGCGGTCACGGCATCGACTTCTTCGTCGCCACGAAGCACGCCGCCCTTCAGCTTGAAATCGTTGAAGCCGTATTTCTCGCGTGCGGCTTCGGCCAGGCGCACCACGGCTTCGGGCGTCAACGCGGTTTCGTGACGCAGGCGGAACCAGTCGTTGGCGGCGCCCTCGTCCGTGACGTAGGGCAGGTCTGTCTTGCGCTTGTCGCCGACGTAGAACAGGTAGCCCAGCATCTCGACCGCATCACGCTGCTGGCCTTCGCCGAGCAACGCGGCCACCGGCACGTCCAGATGCTGGCCCAGCAAATCGAGCAACGCCGACTCGATGGCGGTGACGGCGTGGATCGTCGTGCGCAGGTCAAAAGTCTGCAAGCCGCGGCCGCCGCTGTCGCGGTCGGCAAAGGCCTTGTGCACGGCCTGCAGCACACGCTGGTGGGCGCCAATCGGCTGGCCCACCACCAACGCCGCAGCATCCTGCAGCGTCTGGCGGATCTTCTCGCCGCCCGGAACTTCACCCACGCCGGTGCGGCCTGCGCTGTCGCTGAGGATCAGGATGTTGCGCGTGAAGAACGGGCCGTGCGCACCACTCAGGTTGAGCAGCATGCTGTCGCGGCCCGCCACCGGGATGACGCGCAGCGCGCTGATGACGGGGGTGGATGCGGCACTCATGGCTGTGTGCTTGGCCTGGCTCAATCAGCGGTGATCCCGCCGACTTCAATAACCTTCTTCCAACGCGCAAATTCCGCAGCCTGGAAAGCAGTGAATTGCTCCGGTGTGTTGCCCACGATCTCGAAGCCCAGTTCCAGCAGTTTGGGCTTGATGGCTGGGTCATTCAGGCCCGCCACCAAGGCGTCGTGCAACTTGGCCTTGATGTCCGCCGGCAGCCCCTTGGGCGCTGCGAAGGCCTGCCAGGAATAGACGGTGACGCCTTTCAGGCCCAGCTCATCCATCGTCGGCACGTCGGGCAACAGCGGCGACCGCTTCAAGCTCGTGATCGCCAATGCGCGCAGCTTGCCGGCCTTGATGTTGGTGATGCCCGTGTTGATGTTCATGAAGGTGGCATCCACCTGGCCGCCCAGAAGGTCGGCCAGGGCCGGCGCGCCGCCCTTGTAGGGAATGTGCAGGCCGGTGGTCTTGCTTTCTTGCCAGAAGAGTTCTGCCGTCAGGTGGTCACTCGTGCCGATGCCGGAAGACGCAAAACTCATCTTGCCGGGGTTGGCCTTGTGGAAGGCCAGCACGTCGGCCAGCGACTTGTGCGGCGAATTGGCCGGCACCGCCAGAACGTTGGGTGCCTGCACGGCGACGCTGATGTAGTCGAAGTCTTTCAGCGCGTCATAGGCCACGCCCTTGATGAGATGCGGCCCGATGACAAATGGCCCCAGCGACGAGACGAACACCGTGTAGCCGTCAGGCGCCGCACGCTTGGCCGCCGCGGCACCCACGGTGCCGCCGGCACCGGCCTGGTTGCTGACGACGAAGTTACCACCCAGTTTTTCCTGCAGCTTGGGCGCGAGCGTGCGCGCGATCACGTCGGTCGATCCGCCGGGCGGAAACGGCACCAGCAAGGTGACGGGCTTGGTAGGCCAGGCCTGTGCCTGTGCCTGGGCGCTGGTCGCCGCGATGAGGCCGGTGGCCAGCGCGATCATCAGTCGCTGCAGTTTTTTCATGGGTTTTGTCTCCGGGGGGATGCACGCAGAGGCGTATGGAAAAGGCAGAAACCCGAGCCACCGACCTGTCCAGGAATGGTAGCGCTACCTTCGCGGCATTTCAAGAGAAACTCTCCGCGGGTTTGACCCGGCTCCTGCGCGTCAGGTGCTCTTGCGCTCGATGATCGAGAAGCCGATGTCCACCACCCGGTTTTCCACGGCGCGGCCTTCTGCGCGGTCCACGATGAATTGCGCGGCCTGGCGGCCGATGGCCCCGCCCTTGATGTGGACGGTGGTGAGTGCCGGGTCCAGGTCTTCGGCAAATTCCAGGTCGCCGAAGCCGACGACCGCCAGCCGGTCCGGGACGGAGACGCGCTGCACGCGCGCTTCGGTCATCACCCCCAGCGCCAGCAGGTCGGAACTGCAGAAGACGGCGTCGATGGCGCTGTCGGCGCGCAGCAACTCCACCAAGGCCGCACGGCCACTTTTGAGCGTCGTCGGCGCAGGCACGACAACCGCCCTCACCACTGGCAAGCCCAGGGCCTGTGCAGCCGACTGAAAGGCCGCAAAGCGGCGCTTGGCGCGCTCGTCATCACCGGCCACGACAGCCAGTTTGCGCCGGCCCTTGTCGTGCAGAAACTGTGCGACAGCGCGCCCCACTTCCAGGTGCGAAAAGCCCACCAGCATGTCGATGGGCGTGGGGGTCAGGTCCCAGGTCTCGACCACCGGAATGCCGGACGCCAGCAGGCGCTTGCGCCCCTCGGCGGAATGCATGATGCCGGTCAGCACGATGCCGTCGGGGCGGCGGCCGATGATGGCTTCCAGCAGCGCGTCTTCGCGGTTGCCCGCGTAGCCTGCCTGGCCCAGCATCAACTGGTAGCCGTGCTCGGCCAGGGCCTGGGTCAGCGACTGCACGGTTTCCAGGAACACGGGGCCGGAAATCGTCGGCACGACCGCCGCCACCAAGCGGCTGCGTGTGGACGCCAGGCCGCCAGCCAGGCGGTTGGGCACATAACCCGTGCGCGCAATGGCGTCCCCGACCTTCTTGCGCACTTCTTCGGAAACCTGGACCGGGTTGTTGACCGCGCGCGACGCCGTGATGGGCGCCACACCGGCAAGTTTGGCCACGTCGTGCAAGGTGACTGCCCCGCTGCCGCGTCGCGTGCGCCGGGGCGGTGCGGTGTCTTGAGCCATGTTTCATTCTGGCAGATGACAGCGCTACCGTCTGCTCCTGAGCGCCAGCGGATACCCGTCACCCAGTCGACGCTTCGCGCACCGGCTGCGGATGAGTCAAGTCATGGGCCACGCTGATCAGCAGGGGGATGAGCGCACCCAGACACAGGGCAGCCAGCACGTCCGAGGGCCAGTGCACACCGAGCACGAGGCGCGAGATGGCGACCAAGCCTGCCCACAGCACGGCCAGCACCATGGCCAGGCTCCCGGCTCGAGGCCAGATCCGCGCCACGCACAACGCGGCAGCAGTGGCAAACGCTGCGGTGCTGAGCGTGTGACCGCTGGGAAAGCTGGACCCCCAGTACCACTGCGCTTCCCACAACGCCGGTCGGGCCCGGCCGACGATGGCTTTCATGCCCCAGACGACGAGCGTTGCAGTCACTACGGATGCGCCCACGAGCAGTGCCTCGAAGCGGCGCCGGGCGACCAGCAACACCACGGCAACCGTGCCTGAAAGCGGCAGCAGAAGCTTCGCCGACCCGCTGAGCGTGACTGCCGCGAAGAAGCCATTCAGTGCGGCCGGCACATGGTCTCTCAAGAGCCACAGCACGGCCTCGTCAACAGGCCCGGACTCTTTGGCGACGACGTCCTCGATCAGTTTGATTCCACCCACGGCCAGCGTCAGGATGGCGAACACGGCCAGACGGCGCTGCGTCAGATGCTCGGTCCACTGCGGTCTTCTGCGCCGCGCATAGGCGTGCAGGAACATGTAGGCACAGGCGATGAACAGGCTCAGTGTGGCCACGTCCGCTGCAATGTCGAGAGCCATCGTTCACCGACCCCAGATGCGGCCCAGGCCTTTTCGCATCTCGCTGTGGATCAACACCGCACTCGCCATTGCCGCGCACACCAGCCACTGGTCCAGCGCCAGCGGCGCGGTGCCGAAGGCGACGTTCAGGAACGGCACGTGCACAACCGCCACTTGCAGCAGCAGCGACAGCGCCACAGCGCCCCAGAGCCAGCGGTTGCTGAACAGCCCTTGAATCGCACTGGCGGTGTCCGAGCGCGCGGTGAAGCAGGTGTACAGGCTCGTGAACACCAGCGTCGTGAAGCCCGCTGTGCGGGCCGTGGTGAGATCGCCCGTGCCGGCGATCAAACCCCCTGGCAAGTAGAAGTCCATCGTCAGCAAGCTCACCAGCGCGATCACCACCCCCGTCTGGATGACGCTGGCCCACATGCGGGCGTCGATGAGGCGGTCATTCACATGCCGTGGCTTGCGGGCCATGAGGTCGTCGGTGGCGGGGTCCACCCCCATCGCCAGCGCGGGCGCCGAGTCGGTGATGAGGTTGATCCACAGCAGCTGCGTGGCCAGCAGCGGCAGCACCACGGCACCGCCCGCACTTTCAACGCCACCCTTGTCTGTCGCGTTCAAGCCGAACACGCCGGCCGCCACCACGCCCAGAAACACCATCAGCACCTCGCCCATGTTGGACGAAAGCAAATAGCGCAGGAACTTGCGGATGTTGTCCAGGATGGCGCGCCCCTCGCGCACCGCCTGCACGATGGTGGCGAAGTTGTCGTCGGCCAGGATCATCTTGGCCGCCTCCTTGGTCACTTCGGTGCCGGTCACGCCCATCGCGATGCCGATGTCGGCCGCCTTCAACGCCGGTGCGTCGTTGACGCCATCGCCGGTCATCGCAACGATGTTGCCTTCGGCCTGCAGGGCATCGACGATGCGCAGCTTGTGCGCCGGCGCCACGCGGGCATAGACGGATGTCTTGCGCACCGCGTCTTTGAAGGCTACCTCGTCGAGCGCATCAATCTCGGCGCCCGTGATGGCGGCTGAACCTGCATCGACGATGCCCAGATCGGCTGCAATGCGCGCCGCCGTTTTCGGGTGGTCGCCGGTGATCATCACCACCCGGATGCCGGCCCTGCGCGCTTCGCGGATGGCCACCGCCGCCTCTTCGCGCGGCGGGTCGATCATGCCGACGGTGCCGACGAAGATGAGGTCGCGTTCCAAGGCCTCGGTGGCCGCGGGGACCTCACCCTCCGCCAACGGCCGGTAGGCCACCGCCAGCGTGCGCAGAGCAGCGTCTGTCAGGGTGTCCACGCCGGCCAGCATTCGCGCCCGCAATGCCTCATCCAGTGCCACGACTTCCAGCCCCACGCGCGCCCGCGTGCAACGGCCGAGCAGCACGTCGGGCGCACCCTTGGTGATCGCCACCAGCGCGTCGCCGTGCTCGTGGTCGCGTTCGATCGTCGTCATCAGCTTGCGCTCGGACGTGAACGGGACCTCTCCGACACGCTCGAACCGCTTCTCGCGCCGCTCGGTGACCGCGCCATGACCCAGCTTGCGTTCAGCCACCAGGAACGCGGCTTCGGTGGGGTCGCCGTGGATCTCCCACGCGCCGCCCGCGGCCTGGCGCAGATCGGCATTGCCGGCCAGGCTGCCACCGCTGAGCACGACCCGGGTTTCGTCGTGCAGCGGCCCAGCGGCCAGTTCCGCGCCGCTGTGCTCGACCTGGCCTTCAGGGGCGTACCCCACTCCGCTGATGTGGGTGTCGCCCGAGGCCGTCATCACGCGCTCGATGGTCATCTCCGAACGCGTCAGGGTGCCGGTCTTGTCCGAACAGATGACCGAAGCGGACCCCAGCGTCTCCACCGACGACAGGCTCTTGACGATGGCATGGTGCTTGGCCATGCGCTGCACACCGAGCGCCAGCACCACCGCCAGGATGGCGGGCAGCCCCTCGGGCACCGCGGCCACCGCCAGCGACACACCAAGCAGCAGCACCTGCACCGCATCGGCCGTGTTGCGGATGTTGGAGATGAGGAGGATGGTGCCCACCACGACGACAGCGATGACGACGACGGCGATGCCCAGCGACCGCCCGACGCGCGCCACTTCCTTTTCCAGCGGCGTCGGCTCCTCGACGGTTGCCTCCAGCAGCGCCGCGACATGCCCCATCTGGGTGGCCATGCCGGTGGCGCAGACCACCGCGCGGCCTGTACCCTGCGCGACGGCGGTGCCCTTGAAGACCATGTTGAGCTGGTCACCCAGCGCTGCCGCCTCCGGCAGAGTCGCAGCGTCCTTGAGCACGGCTTCGCTCTCGCCCGTCAACGCGGCCTCTTGCACCCGCAGCGTCGTGGCCTGCAAGAGGCGCGCGTCGGCGCCCACGGCATCGCCTTCGGCGAGCACCAGCACATCACCGCGCACCAGTTCGGCGCTGGGCACGCGCTGCGGCTTGCCATCGCGCAGCACGCCAGAGGAGGCTGCCGTCATCTTGGCCAGTGCGGCCACCGCGTTCTCTGCCTTAGCCTCCTGCACGAGGCCGATCACACCATTCAGCAGCACGACGGCGGCGATGACGATCGCATCCACCGGCCAGCCCGAACCCCCAGCGCCCCGCCCTTCCACCCACCAAGCGGCAAGCGCCACGGCCACCGCCGCCAGCAACAGGTAGATCAGCGGGTCCTGAAACTGCGCCAGCACGCGCCGCCAGGCGGCGGGACGCGGGGCCGCACGCAGTTCATTGGGCCCGTTCTGGGCCAGGCGGCGCGCGGCTTCCTGCGCGCTGAGCCCGGTCTCGACATCCACTGCAAGGGCTGTTGCCACCGCGTCGGTCGCCATGACCGACGCATCTGCGATGTCACCGGGGCTGCCGGCCGCTGCTGCCGTCACGCGAGCAGCGCCCACGTGTGACGCGCGATCTGCTCGTCTTCTTGCGAGGCCAGCACCCGCACCCGGCAGCGCGACGCGCCGTCGTGGATGTCGGCGGGCAGATGGCCGGCGCTGCCGTTGCGCGATGCGTCCAGGCTGACACCGATCCACGACAGGCCGCTGCAGATGTCGGCGCGCACCTGCGCGTCGTTCTCGCCGATGCCGCCGGTGAAGACGAGCATGTCCACACCATCCAGCACGGTGATCATCGCCGCGATCTGCTTGCGCACGGAAGCACAGAACATCGCGATCGCCAGCCGCGCATCGGGGTTCGACGCAGCGGCCTCGTGCAAGCGCCGCATGTCGCTGCTGACGCCGGAGATGCCGAGCAGCCCGGACTGGTGATCGACCAACGCTTCGAGCTGGGCAGCGTCGAACTTCTTCTCGCGCAGCAGCCACACGAGCACACCGGGGTCGAGGTCGCCACTTCGTGTGCCCATGATGACGCCGCCGCTGGGCGTCAAACCCATGCTGGTGTCGATCGATTGGCCACCTCGGACCGCGGTGATGCTGGCGCCGTTGCCGAGGTGGGCGATGACCAGCCGCTCCGGGACGTCGGCGCCAAGTTGGCGCACGATCGACTCAAGCGAGAGGCCGTGGAATCCGTATCGTTGAATGCCCTCCGATTGCAGGTCCTGCGCGATGGGCAGGACCCGTGCCATTTCCGGCAGGCCGGCATGAAACTGCGTATCGAAACACGCCGCCTGGGGGACGCCAGGAAAGTGCGATTGTGCGAAGCCGATGGCCGCCAGCGCAGCGGGTGTGTGCAGCGGTGCGAAGGCCGCAGCAGCCTGCAGCTGGCACAGCACCGCATCATCGATGCGGCGATGCTGGCGCAGGGCCGGCCCGCCATGCACGATGCGGTGCCCGATGGCGTCTGGCGGCGGCATTCCGGACGCTGCCAAAACGCTGGCGACGCGGGTAATCGCGTCCGGGTCGTCGGTCGTTGAGACGGTCTCGCCGAACAGCTCTTCAACCCGCACCGCATCCACCCGGTACATGCCGAATTTGAGCGACGACGAGCCGCTGTTCAGTGCCAGGATGTCCAGCGCCTTCACGACCAGCTTCTCAACGTGACCAGCGCCAGTCCAGGATCTCCGGCATGTCGTCGCCATGCTCACCGATGTATTGCTTGTGGCGTTGCATAGTGGCATCAAAGCGTGCGGTTTCCGCCGCCACTTGGCTTGCCAGCCTTGGAACGCGCCGCACCGCATCCAGCGCCAGTTGAAAGCGGTCCACGCTGTTGAGCACCACCATGTCAAACGGCGTCGTCGTGGTGCCTTCTTCCTTGTAGCCGCGGACGTGGATGTTGTCGTGATTGCGCCGCCGGTAGGTCAGCTTGTGAATGACCGCGGGGTAGCCGTGGAAGGCAAAGATCACGGGCTTGTCGGCCGTGAACAGCGCGTCGAACTCGTGGTCTGCCAAGCCGTGGGGATGTTCTGAAGGAGGCTGCAACACCATCAAGTCCACGACGTTGACGAAGCGGATGCGGATGTCGGGGACATACACCCGCAGGAGCGTCACGGCGGCCAAAGCCTCCAGCGTCGGCACGTCGCCGGCGCAGGCCATCACGACGTCGGGGTCAGCCTCAGCATCACCCGCGTCATGGCTGGCCCAGTCCCAGATGCCCGCCCCGGCCGCGCAGTGGCGCACCGCGGCGTCCATGTCCAGCCACTGCGGCGCCGGCTGCTTGCCGGCAATGATCAGGTTGACGTAGTTGCGGCTGCGCAGGCAATGGTCGGCTACCGATAGCAGGGTGTTGGCGTCGGGCGGCAGGTAGATGCGCACCACATCGGCCTTCTTGCTGGCCACGTGGTCGATGAAGCCGGGGTCCTGGTGCGAGAAGCCGTTGTGGTCTTGCCGCCAGACATGCGAGGTCAGCAAGTAGTTCAACGACGCGATGGGCTTGCGCCACGGGATGCCGTTGCACACCTTCAGCCACTTGGCGTGCTGGTTGAACATCGAATCGATGATGTGGATGAAGGCCTCGTAGCACGAGAACAGGCCGTGGCGGCCGGTCAGCAGGTAGCCCTCGAGCCAGCCTTCGCACAGGTGTTCGCTCAGCACTTCCATCACCCGGCCGTCGGCGCTGAGGTGGTTGTCTTGCTCGTCCTGCACGCCGTCCAGCCACACCTTGGCGGACACATCGAAAACCGCATCCAGGCGATTCGACGCGGTTTCATCCGGGCCGAAGATGCGGAAGTTGGCCGCGCTGAGGTTGAGCTTCATCACGTCGCGCAGGAACTTGCCCAGCACCCGCGTCGCTTCTGCGTTCACGCCACCGGGTTCGGGCACCGCCACGGCGTAGTCGCGGAAGGCGGGCATGGCCAAGGGCTTCAGCAAGACGCCGCCATTGGCATGCGGGTTGCAGCCCATGCGGCGCTGGCCGGTGGGCGCCAGCGCTGCCAGCTCGTCGAGGAAGCGTCCGTTTTCGTCAAAGAGCTCCTCCGGCCGGTAGCTCTTGAGCCAGCTTTCCAACTGCTGCACATGCCCGGCAGTCTTGAATTCGGCGATGGGCACCTGATGCGATCGCCAACTGCCTTCAACTGGCTTGCCGTCAACGCGCTTCGGCCCGGTCCAGCCCTTGGGCGTGCGCAAGACGATCATCGGCCAGCGCGGGCGTGCCGGCGACTGCAATGGGTCAAGCGCGCGTGCCTGCTGCTGAAACTGGCGTATCTGCGCCAGGGCTGAATCCAGCGCACCTGCCAACGCCTGGTGCACCAGCGCCGGGTCGTCGCCTTCGACGAATATCGGCTCGTGGCCGTAGCCCCGCATCAGGTCGGTCAGTTCGTCGTGGCTGATGCGCGCCAATAGCGTGGGGTTGGCGATCTTGTAGCCGTTGAGATGCAGGATCGGCAGCACTGCGCCGTCACGCGCGGGGTTGAGGAACTTGTTGGAATGCCAGCTTGCCGCCAATGCGCCGGTCTCGGCCTCACCGTCGCCGACGACGCAGGCGACGATGAGGTCGGGGTTGTCGAATGCAGCGCCATAGGCATGCGCCAGCGAGTAGCCCAACTCGCCGCCCTCATGGATCGAGCCCGGCACTTCGGGCGACACATGGCTGGGAATGCCCTGCGGCCACGAGAACTGCCGAAACAGCCGCTGCAGTCCATTGCGGTTGCGTTCGATGGCCGGGTAGTGCTCGGTGTACGACCCTTCCAGATAACTGTGCGCCACGATGCCCGGCCCGCCATGACCCGGTCCCATGACATAGATCATGTTCAGGTCGTTGTCTTTGATCAACCGGTTCAGGTGGACGTAGAGCAGGTTCAAGCCGGGCGTGGTGCCCCAATGCCCCAGCAAGCGCGGCTTGATGTGTTCGAGCCTGAGCGGGGTCTCAAGCAGCGCGTTGGCTTGCAGGTAGATCTGCCCCACCGACAGGTAATTCGCGGCGCGCCAGTAGGCGTGCATCTTCTGCAGGGCGCTGGGTGTCAGGGTGTTGGACAACGAAGCCTTTCAGGATTTGTCTATGGACGCTACTTCACCACCGATTCATTCAGGCCGGCCTCGCCTCGTCTGTGCGACATCGAACACACTGAAAACATCCGAGGCAGCAACGACGTGGGAAACCGTCTCCCTGGTAAACCCGAACTCTCGCTTTTTCAGATAGCCCAGCGCCGACGGAATGAATTTCACAGTCCTGCGAAGCAACCCTATCGTCCGCAGCTTGACATCAACTCAAGCAGGAGGATCCATGTCGACACGCCCGTTCCGGATTTCGCGTTTGTTTGCACCGGTCGCCGTCGCCGCTGTGGCGCTGGTCGCCCATTCGGCGGTGATGGCACAGAAGGCGCCCTTGCAGAAAGTCGGCAAGGGTGAAGGCCAGCTCGACATCGTGGCTTGGGCCGGCTACATCGAACGTGGCGCCACCAGCAAGGACTTCGACTGGGTCACCGAATTCGAAAAGAAGACCGGCTGCAAGGTCAGCGTCAAGACCGCTGGCACGTCCGACGAAATGGTGGCGCTGATGAACGAGGGTGGCTTCGACCTCGTCACCGCGTCGGGCGACGCCAGCACACGCTTGATCCGCGGCAAAAAGATACAGCCGATCAACGTCAACCTGATCCCGTCCTACAAGACCATCGACCCGCGCTTGCAGAAGGCGCCTTGGCACTTCGACAACGGCCAGCACTACGGCGTGCCCTATGTCTGGGGCTGGAACGTGCTCATGTACAACACCAAGGTCTTTGGCGACAAGCCGCCCACCAGCTGGGATGTCGTGTTCAAGGAAATGACGCTGCCCGACGGCAAGAGCAACAAGGGCCGCGTGCAGGCTTTCGACGGCCCCATCCACATTGCCGACGCGGCGCTGTACCTGCGCCACCACAACAAGGCGCTGGGCATCGTCGATCCCTACGAACTGAACGAAGCGCAGTACAAGGCGGCGCTGGATCTGCTGCGCGGCCAGCGCAAGATCGTCGGCAAGTACTGGCACGACGCGTTTGTGCAGATCGACGACTTCACCAACGAAGGCGTGGTGGCCAGCGGGTCTTGGCAGTTCCAGTCCAACATCCTGAAGAGCAAGAAACAACCAGTGGCGACAGTGGTGCCGGTGGAAGGCGCCAGCGGCTGGGCCGACACGTCCATGCTGCACATCGACGCCAAGCACCCCAACTGCGCCTACATGTGGATGGAGCACACGCTGAGCCCCAAATTCCAGGGCGACCTGTCGGCCTGGTTCGGCGCCGTGCCGTCGGTGCCAGCAGCCTGCAAAGGCAACAAGCTGCTGGGTGAGGACGGCTGCGCGCGCCAGGGTTTCAACGACTTCGACAAGATCTCGTTCTGGCGCACGCCGGTGGCGCAGTGCAAGAGCCAGAACAACGCCTGCGTGCCGTACCACAAGTGGGTGTCTGACTACATCGCGGTGCTGGGCGGGCGGTGACGGCGGCGGTCAGTCTCGACCGCGTCTCTTGCACCTTCGGCGCCGGGGCGCAGGCCGTGCGTGCTGTCGACGGCGTCGATCTGACCATCGACGCCGGCGAGTTCTTCACGCTGCTCGGGCCATCGGGTTCCGGCAAGACCACCGTGCTGCGCATGATCGGAGGCTTCACGCTGCCGACATCGGGGCGCGTGTTCATCGGCGGGCAGGACGTGTCGCAGCTGCCTCCGTACGCGCGGCCGGTGAACACGGTGTTTCAGGACTACGCGCTGTTCCCGCACATGAGCGTGCGCGACAACGTGGCTTACCCGCTGATGGTGAAGAAGACGCCGCGTGCCGCGCGCGAAGCCAAGGCCGACGAACTGCTGGCGCAGGTGCAACTGCCCGGGGTGGGCAGCCGCCGCCCGGCGCAACTGTCGGGCGGCCAGCGCCAGCGTGTCGCGCTGGCGCGTGCGCTCATCAGCGAGCCGCAGGTGTTGCTGCTGGACGAGCCGCTCGGTGCGCTGGACCTGAAGCTGCGCGAACAGATGCAAAGTGAATTGAAGGCGCTGCAGCGGCGGCTGGGCATCACCTTTCTGTTCATCACCCACGACCAGCACGAAGCACTGTCGATGAGCGACCGCATCGGCGTCTTCAACCGGGGCCGGCTGGAACAGGTGGGCACGCCGCAGCAGGTCTACGACACACCGACGACCCGTTTCGTGGCGCAGTTCGTGGGCGCAGCCAATGTGCTGGACGGTGATGCAGCGCGGCGCCTGACCGGCCAGGACTGCGCCATGCTGCGGCCCGAGCGCATCACGCTGGGGCCGTCGTCTGGCGCGCGCGCCGAAGGCCAGCTCAGCGAAGTGCAGTACTTCGGCAGCTTCACGCGGCTGAAGGTGCAAACACCCGGTGCCACGGTGCAGGCCGACCTGCCCGCCGGGCTGACCGGGGTGGCGCCCGAACTGGGCAGCACCGTGCACCTGCACTGGGACGCCAGCGCCGTGCATGCGCTGGCCGCAGGCTGAGCGCGGCCACGGCATCCCCCGCAGCACCACGGCACCCCGGCCATGCGCAGCGCCAGCGACACCCTGATCGAACCCCATGTCGGCGCAGCCGGCCCGCTGCGCCGCCTGTCCGACCTGCTCTACGGCCACCGTTGGCTGCTGCTGCTGGCGTTGCTGGGCCCCGTGCTGCTGTGGTTTGGCGTGATCTACCTGGGCAGCCTGTTTGCACTGCTGGCGAATGCCTTTTTCAGGCTCGACGACTTCACCGGCCAGGTCGTGCGCGAAGTGGGTTTCAGCAACTTCGTCGCGCTGCTGGAGCCGGCCAACCTGGACTCGGCGCGGCGCACCGTCGTGATGGCCATCGCTGTCACGCTGACCTGCACGGTGCTGGCTTTCCCGCTGGCCTTCTACATGGCGCGCCATGCGCGTGGTGCGCAGAAAGCGGCGCTGTACATCGCCGTCATGCTGCCGCTGTGGAGCAGCTATCTGGTGCGCCTGTACGCCTGGAAGCTGCTGCTGGCCAAGGAAGGCGCCATCTCCTGGCTGGCACAGCAACTGCACGCCCAGTGGCTGCTGGATGCGCTGCTGGCCACACCGGCCATCGGCGGGCCCAGCCTGAGCTTTTCGACGATGGGCACCTTCATCGTGTTTGTCTACATGTGGCTGCCCTTCATGGTGCTGCCCATCATGGCGGCCATCGAGCGCATTCCCGCGTCCACGCTGGAAGCCAGCGCCGACCTGGGCGCGCACCCGGCGCAGACCTTCCGCAGCGTGATCCTGCCGCTGGCCATGCCTGGCGTGGCGGCGGGGTCCATCTTCACCTTCAGTTTGACGCTGGGCGACTACATCATTCCGCAGGTCATTGGCGACAGCACGCTGTACATCGGGCAGATCGTGTACCGCCAGCAGGGCGTGGCCGGCAACATCCCCTTTGCGGCGGCGTTTTCGCTCGTACCGATCATCGTGATCGGCATCTACCTGTGGCTGGCCAAACGGCAGGGGGCGTTCGATGCCCTCTAACTGGCTGCGCCTGTCGGCCTGGGCGGTGGTGCTGTTCCTGCACATCCCGCTGGCGCTCATCGTGCTGTATGCCTTCAGCGCGGAAGACAAGAGTTATGTCTTCCCGCCACCGGCCCTGACGACGCAGTGGTTTGCGGTGGCCTGGGAACGTGAGGACGTGTGGGCCGCCATCCAACTCAGCTTTCAGGTCGCGGCCTGGAGCACGGCCGTTGCGCTGGTGCTGGGCACGCTGGCAGCGGCGGCCCTGGCGCGCGCGACCTTCTTCGGCCGTGATGCGATCTCGCTGCTGCTGATCCTGCCCATCGCGCTGCCCGGCATCATCACCGGCATCGCGCTGCGCTCGGGCTTGCACACGCTGGAGATCCCGTTCAGCTTCTGGACCATCGTCATCGGCCACGCCACGTTTTGTGTGGTGGTGGTGTTCAACAACGCGGTGGCGCGCTTGCGCCGCATGAACCCCAATCTCATCGAGGCCAGCATGGACCTGGGCGCCGACGGCTTTCAGACCGTGCGCTACATCATCCTGCCGCAACTGGGCAGTGCGCTGCTGGCCGGTGCGCTGCTGGCTTTTGCGTTGAGCTTCGACGAGGTCATCGTCACCACCTTCACCGCCGGCCAGCAGACCACGCTGCCGATCTGGATGCTGCAGGAGCTGATCCGCCCGCGCCAGCGGCCGGTGACCAATGTCGTCGCCGTCGTGATCATCGCCCTGACCTTCGTGCCCATTCTTGTTGCCTATCTGCTGACCCGCGCCGACGAACCCGGCCAACGCTGACCAAGGAGCCGCCATGACCCCAATCACCATGCCCACCCTGCCTGACCTGCCCACCGACCTGTGCATCGACGGCGCCTTTGTGCCCGGCGAAGGCGAAGCTGAGCGGGTGCTCAACCCCGCCACAGGCGAACTGCTGGTGCTGGTGCCAGAAGCCAGCCCGGAGCAGGTGCACAGGGCCGTGTCGGCAGCGCACCGCGCCTTCGACGCCTGGAGCGAGACCACGCCGATGGAACGCAGCCGGATGCTGCTCAAGCTGGCGGACGCCATCGAAGCCCGCGCCGAAGAGTTCGCGCGCTTGGAGAGCCTGAACTGCGGCAAGCCCTACGCGCGCGCGCTGGCCGACGAGATCCCGGCCATCGCCGATTGTTTCCGCTACTTTGCCGGCGCCGCGCGCTGCACGAGCGGCCCATTGGCCGGCGAATACCTGGCTGGCCACACCAGCATGGTCCGCCGCGACGCCGTGGGCGTGGTGGCCAGCATCGCACCCTGGAACTACCCGCTGTTGATGGCGGCATGGAAAACCGCGCCGGCCCTGGCTGCCGGCAACACGGTGGTCATCAAGCCCAGTGAACAGACGCCGCTGACCACGTTGCTGCTGGCCCGCGTGGCCGCTGACATCTTCCCCAAGGGCGTGTTCAACGCCATCGCCGGGCGCGGCGCCACGGTGGGCCAGCCGCTGGTGGAGCACCCCAAGGTGGCGATGGTCAGCGTCACCGGTGATGTGTCCACGGGCCGCAAGATCCTGCAGGCCGCCAGCGGCACGCTCAAGCGCACCCACCTCGAATTGGGCGGCAAGGCGCCGGTGCTGGTGTTTGACGATGCCGACCTGGCCGCAGTGGTCGAGGGCCTGCGCACCTTCGGCTACTACAACGCCGGCCAGGACTGCACAGCAGCCTGCCGCATCTACGCCGGCGGCAAGATCTACGACAAGCTGGTGGCCGACCTGTCCAGCGCGGTCAAAGGCATCCGCATGGGCCTGCAGGACGAGCCGGACGTCGAGATCGGCCCGCTCATCAGCGACCGCCAGCGCAGCCGCGTGGCCAGCTTTGTCGAACGTGCGCAGATGGCCGGCCACATGGAAATCACCGCCGGCGGCAAGGTGCGCGGCGGCGCCGGTTTCTTCTACGAACCCACGGTGGTGGCGGGCGCGCGGCAGGAAGACGAAATCGTCAAACGCGAAGTCTTCGGCCCCGTGGTCAGCGTGACGCGCTTCACCGACACCGAACAAGCCGTCACCTGGGCCAACGACAGCGAATACGGCCTGGCCAGCAGCGTCTGGACCCAGGACGTGGGCCGCGCCATGCGCGTGGCCAGGAAACTGCGCTACGGCTGCACCTGGATCAACACCCACTTCATGCTCGTCAACGAAATGCCGCACGGCGGCATGAAGAGCAGCGGCTACGGCAAGGACATGAGCATGTACTCGCTGGAGGACTACACCGTGCCGCGGCACGTGATGGTCAAGCTGTAGGTCAAGCTGCAGCCCCTCGGGGCGCGCATCATGCCCGCCGTGTTCGCGAGCCTTCGCGGGCCAGCTCGATGAACTCGCTGGCGACGGGCTTCAGCCCGCTGCCGCGCCGCCACACCAGGCCCACGTCCACCGTGGGCAGTGCGTCGCGCAGTGGCCGCACCTCGACATGTTCTGCGTCCAGCGTCCAGGGGCGGTACAGAAAATCCGGCAGCACCGCGATGCCCGCGCCCGCGCCCACCAGCGAACGCACGGCCTCCAGCGAACTGGTGCGCAGGATGGTGCGGGTCTTGAGCTGGTGGCGTGCCCACACCGCGCGCATCAGTTCGTCGATGCGGTCGGCCTCCAGCACGATCTGGTCGCAGCCGGCGCAGTCGGCCAGCGTCAGTTCGTCCTGCGCGCACAGGGCATGGTTGGACGGCAGCCACACGCGGCTGGGGCTGCGGGTCAATGTCTCGGCCACCAGCGCTTGCGGCTCGCTCAGCGCGCTGCTGAGCATGATGGCGACGTCGAGTTCGCCGTTGATGAGCAGGTGCTCGAGGAAGCGCGGCGTGTCCTCGGTGACGAACACCTCCACGCGCGGGCAGCTGCGGCGGTAGCGGCTGAAGAGATCGCTCAGGTAGTAGCCGGCGACCAGGCTGGTCACGCCCACGGCCAGGGTGCCGCCCAGGCCCGCGGTGGTCTCGCCGTCATCGCGTTCGCGCGTGGCATCGGCCACCGTCGCCAGCACCTTGCGCGCGCTGGCCAGGAAACGATGGCCTTGCGGCGTGAGCTGCATGCCGCGCGAACTGCGGGCAAAGAGTGTGCGGCCGAGTTCGTCTTCCAGCTCCTGCATGCTCTTGGTGACCGCGCTCTGCGCGATGTTGAGCATGCGCGATGCAGCGGCAACGCTGCCGCTCTCGGCCACCGCGATGAAGTAGCGGAACTGGCGCAGCGTGATGTGGGAGGACATGGCGGGTCGGCGCGCGCTATCGCTGGCTCAGGCTGCGTCGGTGAAGGGCCGGTGCCGCCTTCTGGTGCTGGCGCCACATTGGCAAGCGGCCTGTCGGCTGTCCATGCCGGTCCGTGCCGACGCCGGCTTCAGGCGGGCAAGGCAAGCCCCGGACTGCCCCGGCGGGCTTCGATCGCTGCCAGCAGCGTCTCCAGTGCCTGCGGGACGTGCGGGTCCTCGACGGCGGCGTCAGCGCCCGCGGCGGCGCGGCTGCAGTCCACGACGTGGAACGACAGCGGCAGTTTCTGGCCGAAGCCGGGCTCGTCGCTGTCCGAGAGGCTGTCCGAGAGGCTGTCAGGATGCATCGTTCAAGCTGGAGATGCTTCGAGCCGGGCGCGGCTCTCGGCGGGTTGTTCGGAAGGCATCGATGGCAAGACCGCCGCCAAAGTCGCTGGCCACCCAGAGTCAAAGAGAATAAGCCATCGAAATCAATGCGACAGACGAACAATGAAACTCGCCACCTGGAACGTCAACTCCCTCGCCGTGCGCCTGCCGCAGGTGCTGGATTGGCTGGCCGCCCATCCTGTCGAGGTCATCGTCCTGCAGGAAACCAAACTCACCGACGACAAGTTTCCGCACGCCGAGATCGAAGCTGCGGGCTACGCGGTGCAGTGGTTCGGCCAGAAGACCTACAACGGCGTGGCGCTGCTCAGCCGCGATCATCTGGGTGCGGCGCAGGCGGTGGTGAAGAACATCCCCGGCCTGGACGACGCCCAGGCCCGTGTCATCGCCGGCACGGTGGCGGGCATCCGCGTCATCGGCGCCTACATCCCCAACGGCCAGTCACCTGACAGCGACAAGTTCATCTACAAGCTCGGTTGGCTCGATGCGCTGCGCAACTACCTGCAGGCCGAGTTGGCCGTGCACCCGCAACTGGTGCTGATGGGCGACTACAACATCGCCCCCGAAGACCGCGACGTGCATGACCCCGTGGCGTGGGCCGGGCAGGTGCTGTGCACGCCGCAGGAGCGAGCCCACTTCCAGGGCTTGCTGGGCCTGGGTTTGGTGGACTCCTTCCGGCTTTTCGACCAGCCGCCCAAGCCGTGGACCTGGTGGGACTACCGCAACCTGGCGTTCCGCAAGAACCATGGGCTGCGCATCGACCACATCCTGGTCAGCGAAGCGCTCAAGCCGCTTGTGACGGGGTGTGTGATCGACAAGATGCCGCGCAAGAACGAAAGGCCGAGCGATCACGCGCCGGTGGTGCTGGAACTGGCCGCAGCCTGATCGCCGTCGGCGCGCCTGGGCCCAGGCACCCCATCGTTCAGCCGGTCGTCAGGCGCTGCGCGTCCGCGCGCAGCTGGCGGTTGACCAGGTTGCGCTGCAGGAAGCTGTCGACAAAAGCCGAAGGCACGTTCGGCAGCGCCACGGCATGCAGCCAGTGCAGGGCCTGCACCGTGCAGCGGTGTGCGTCTGCATGCTGGCCAGCGGCCGCAAAGCCGCGCGACGCCCACTGCATCAGCGCCGGAAAGTAGGCCATGGCGTGGCGGTGGCGCAGTGCCAGCGCTTCCAGTTGCTGCGCCTCGGTCGCCGCGTTGGCGCTGTGCTGAAGCGCAAGCCAGGCCGACACCCGCAGTGCGCGCAGTTGCGCGGCCTGCACGCCCCAGCCCCTGTCGGTGACCAGCGGCAGCAGCGTGTCGGACTCCGCCAGCACCGCGTCTGGCCCGGCATGGCGCAGCAGGCCGATGCGGGCCGACAGCCATTCGTAGCGGCGCACGGACACGCCTGTGGAGTCGTCCAACGCCTGCTGCAGCAGGGCCGAGTCGTCGCCGCCCAGGGCCAGAACCAGCGCGGCGCGCGCCACCAGCCGCTTGGCACGCCCGTAGCCGGCCGGCACCGATTCGTCCTGCGCCAGCAGTTGCTGCGCACGTGCCGGCTGGCCCAAGTTGATCCAGAGCTGGGAAAACCACTGCTCCTGGTTGGCACGCAAGGCACTCGGCGCACCGGCCGTGTAGGCGAGCTCGCGCTCGAAGATGTCAATGGCTTCGGCGTAGTGGCCCATGCCGCACAACATGTTGGCCAGGCCGGCGTTGTTCCAGCTGGCCAGCGAGCGGGTCTGCTCGCTGGCCGTGGACAGGGTTGCAGCGGCGCGGGAATGTGCGATGCCGGCGTCGAGGTCACCCCGGCGCATGCCGTCTGCGGCCAGGTTCATGCGCGCGGTCATCTCTTCGACGCGGTCACCCGCCTGCTGCGCCCAGTCCAGGTGCCGTAGGCCCCACTTCAAGGCCTCGGCCGGCTGGTCGGACTGGGCCATCAGGTTTTCATAGCCGCCGCAGAAGCTGATGCGTTCGTGCAGGTTCGGCAGGGTCAGCACCTTTTCGACCCAGGGCGCCAGCAGCGCCAGGCCTTCATCGGGCCGGCCCTGCAGGCCACAGGCCTGGGCCACCAGTATCGATGCCTCGCGCCGCAGTTTTTCATCCCCCGGTTCGGCCAGCGCCAGCGCGAGGCGGCCTGCTGCTTCGGCTTCGGCCGTGCGCCCCGCCCACGACAGGGCTTCGCTGCGCGCTGACCAGACACGCGCTGCCTGCACCGCCTGCAACGCCACAGCGGGGTGTTGCAGCAGCCTTTCCGTCAGCGCCAGGGCCGCCGGCACGCCCTCGCCCGTCAACAGCGGCGAGACGGCGTCCAGCGCGGCCTGCAGCGCGGCATCGGTGTCGCCGGCCTGCACAAAGTCGGCCTCTGCGGCCAGGGACAGCTGCGCCTGCTCACGCGGCCGCCCGGCCAGACCTGCCAGCGTGGACGCCTGGCGCCAAGCTTGGGCGGCCTGTGCCGGCAGCGCCGCGCGGCGCCAGTGTTCAGCCACCCGCGCAGGCGCCACGCCCGCGGCCTGCAGCAGCGAGGCCACTTGGCCGTGGGTGTGGCGTGCCACCACGTCGGGCGTGGCACGCCTTGCGGCGTCATGCACCAGGTCGTGGGCGAAGCCTTCGCCGCGCAGCACCTGCGCGGCTTCCAGCTCCTGCCAGGCGTCCGCCAGTGCCAGGGCACTGGCGCCCAGCACCTGTTCGGCCAGGCGCAGGCTGAAGTCGGGCACCGCCACCGCCGCCACCCGCGCCAGGGCCATGGCCGGTTTGGACAGGCGTTGCAGCCGGGCGTCGATGACGTGGGCCAGGCCTTGCGGCCGCGGCAGCGCCAGCGTCAAAGACAGCCCCTGGCCGCCAGGCGCCTGGGCCCAGGCGGCACGCAGCGTCTCCATCACGAACAAAGGATTGCCGCCGGTGTGGCGCAACAGGGCCGGGGCCAGCGTGCCGGCTTCAAACTGCGGCAGGGCCAGGCTGTGCACCAGCGTTTGCAATTCGCTGCCGTCCAGCGGCTGCAGCCGAAACCACCGTGCTTGCGGCGATTCAGCCAACGACTGCATCAAGGCGGCCGATGCGTCGGCATCTTCCGTCGGACGCTGCGCCAGCAGCCAGTGCAGGCCGGAAAGAGCGTCGCTCTGGCACAGCGCCAGCAGCGCTTCGATGCTGGCGCGGTCGGCGAAGTGCAGGTCGTCCGCAGCGACGACCCGCAGACCGCGGGCCATGGCGTCGAGCAGCAATGCCCGCAACGCGGCTTGCGGTGGGCCAGGCACTGCCACGGCAGCGCTCGCTTCGGCCCCGGCTTCGGCGACCCCCGGCGCCAGGACCTGCTGCAGGCGCGACAGCAAGGCAAATGGCACCGTCACGTCACCCGGCCGGGCCTGGGCCACAGCCACGTCGTGCCGGCCGGCCAGGCGCTCGTGCAGCAGGCGCGACTTGCCCATGCCAGCTTCGCCCACCACCAGCGCCACGCGCGCGTGCTGCTCGGCCAGCGCCAGTTGCTGCAGCAGGCTTTCGCGGCCGACCAGCGCAGGCGGGCGCGCCAGCGTGGCAGGCAAGGGGCGCAGCGCCAGCACCATCGGCACGCTGCTGCTTTCCACCGCGTCCAGCAGCGCCAGGGTTTCGGCACCCGGGCGCAGCCCGAGTTCGTCTTTCAGCAGCCGTTCGCAGTGTTCAAAGGCGGCCACGGCGGCGGCACGGTCGCCACGCTCGTGATGCAGCCGCATCAAGCGGCGGTGGGCATGTTCCGACAGCGGGTCATCGGTCAGCAGACGCTCCGCGTACCGCAATGCGCGCGCCAGTTCGCCGGCCTCTTGCGCCGCAGCGGCGATGCGGGCCAGCGCCTCGTGGCGGCGGCCGGCCAGGGCCTTGCGCGTCGCCGACAGCCAGGCCGCCAGCTCGGGTTCGGCGTCGAATTCGACGTCCCCCAGGAACGCAGAATCCCAGGCCGTCGGGTCCAACGCCAGGCTGCTTTCGGGCGCCACCTCGTCGGGCGACAGATCAGCGGCGAGCAACAAGCTTTCGCCCATCTCCACCAGCCTGGCGCCCGTGGCCTGACGCAGCCGATAGACACGCTGGCGCAGGCTGTTCAGCGCCGCGCGTTCGCTGGCGTGCGGCCACACGAGCGTGGCCGCGCGCAGGCTCGCCGCGCCCGGGTTGAGTGCCGCGTAGGCCAGCCAGCCAGCGTCCTTGCGCGTCAGCGGCAGGGTCGCTGGCGGCACGGCCGGGCCGTGCAGCTGTGCCGTGCCCATCAGCTGCAAGCGCCACCCTATGCCCACGCTATGCCCACGCCGCTACTCCCTGCAATATTGTCGTTATGCACACACCGCCGTCGGCCTGCAACAGCCGGAATTGTCGCTGCTGCCGGCCTCAAACGCCGCGTTGGCCTTGCCGCTGCGCTGACGCAGGGCGGCTGTTGCTCATCTCACGGGCACCGACACGAACCACACCCGCTTGTCGTTGATGTCGTTCCAGTTGTACCCCAGCACGTGCAGCGGGCCGGCGACGAAGGCGATGGTGTTCTTGTACGCGTCCAGCCACAGGTCCTGCACCGCAGGGTCGTTCGGGAAGTGGTCCGCGGGCGGCACCGGGCCGTCGTTGCGCACGCTGCCGGTGTTGCGTTCACCGGCCCAGAAGCTGCGCCGGCCCCAGGTGGGCACCTGGAACATAGGCACCCGCTGCATGCGCTGGTAAACCTCGCCGTAACACAGGCGCAGGCCGTCGTAGGCCTTGCTCTGGCTGGCACTGGTCCACACCTTCACGTTGTAGGTGGCGCAGTCCTGCGCACCGACTGTGGCATTGGCGGACACGCTGGTGGTCTTGAAGATGGAAGGCGCCGCAGTGACGACCGTGATCGCCACGCGGGGCCAGGTCTGCGGCCGGTTGCTGTCGGTGATGGGCTGCTTGGCAAGCAGGCCTTCGAGCTCGCTGCCTATGAAAGCCTTGGCGGGCGCCGCTGCTGCCGGCGCCGGACCGGGCTTGAACGAGAAGCCGTTCTGCGTGCCCGGCTCGGCGGGCTTGATGCCGAAGCCGCTCATGTCCACGCCGGCGCAACCCGACAGGGCTGCAAGCACGCCCAGGCAGGCTGCGCTGCGGGCTTGGGTGATCAGATTCATGACTGCATGTCTCCGTTTGTGGCGCCGACTTGGCGCCCTGGTCTGAGGTTGTAGTCACGGCCAATTACTGGCGCGTTACCACCGACGCGTACCGGCCTGCGCTGCCGCCCTCAGTTCAGCTGGATGCCACGCGCCTGCACCGGCAGGAAACCGTCGCCGGTGTTGCCGGTGCCCAGCGCGTCGCTGAGGTTGCTCAAGCCCCAGCCCCAGACCGTGCCATCCAGCCCGCGCACCAGCACGTGCCCGCCAGCCGCCAACTCCACCACCTGCGGCAGGCCCGTCACCAGGGCCGGCGTGTAGAGCTCCGTGATGGCCACGACGTTGCGTCCGAGTCCACCCAGTGCGCCCCAGCTGTAGACCTGGCCGGCTGTGGTCAGCGCATAGCTGTTGCCGCCGCCGGCGCCCACCGAGGCCACATTCAGCGGCGCCGCCAGTTCGAAAGGAACGCTGCGCGCCGTCGTGCTGCCATCGCCGAGTTGGCCCTTGAAGTTGGAGCCCCACGCCCAGACGCGGCCGGCGCGTGTCAGCGCCAGGCAGTAGCGCGAAACAAATTCATCGATCGCACAGGCCACTTGCACAACGCTGGCCGGCAGGCCGCTGACTGCGGTGATCTGGCTGCCGCTGACGATGACGACCGAGCCGTCGCTGCGCACCGCGGCGAGTTCGCAGGTGTTCGACCCGACCACGGCGGCGATGCTGCTGATGCCGCTCAGGCCCGACAGGGTTCCTGTGCCGGCGCTGGTGCGCAGGCGCACGCTGCCGTCTGCCTGCAGCGCCCAGATGTTGGACTCCAGGCAGGTCTGCACCTGAACGGCCTGGCCCAGCGCGCCCAGGCTGGCCGGTGCCGCAGCCAGCGTGTAGCCCCAGCCGTGAACGGTGCCGTCGGTGGCCACCGCCAGCGACTTGTTGAACCCCGCAGCCACGGCAGGCGTGACCAGCACCGCCGCGATGCCCGACAGGCCGCTGACGACGCGCGCCGACGCAGTGCCCGCCAGCGTGATGCCGGCACCGCCCGACATGCCGCTGCCCCAGGCCAGCACGCTGCCGTCGGCACGCAAGGCCAGCGAATAACTGCCCCCCGCGCCCAGCGTGGCACGCGCCACGGCCACCGCGGCGGGTTGCACGGTCAGCAGCGCGTCGTTGCTGAGCACCGGCGTTGCGCTGCCGGAGGCGACACGCACCGCGTACCGTGTGCCGCTGTCGGCCGGTGCCTGCGCCGGCGTGGTGTAGCTCGTGGCCGTTGCACCTTCGATCGCAACGCCATTGCGCAGCCAGGCATAGCTCAAGGTGCCGCTGCCACTGGCCACCACGCTGAAGGTGGCGGTCTGGCCCGCGACGACGGTCAGGGCCTGCGGCTGGCTGCTGATCTGCACGGCCGCAGGGTCTGCTGGTGGAACGACCGGTGGCACGAGCGGTGGCACGAGCGGTGGCACGACAGGAGCGATGGGCTCGCCTGGCGCATCGCCATCGCCGCCCCCCGACGAACAGCCGCCCAGCGCCACGCTGAACAGCAACACGGACACACGGCAGACGGACCACAAGGTGGTTTGCATGAATCGATTCCCCTGAGCAACGGGCGCTCGAATGGCGCCCCGTGTTCAGGTTGTATCGAGAGGTCAGTTACCGATGGATTACCAGCCGCGCTGGCGGGGTCGCGGTGGAGCCGTCCTCAGTCCGGCAGCCCGAGTTCCTGGATCTTGCGCGTGATGGTGTTGCGGCCAATGCCCAGCCGCTGCGCCGCTTCGATGCGGCGGCCGCGCGTCAGGTCCAGCGCGGTCTGGATCAGGCCGGCTTCAAACTGCTGCGACAGCGCTTCCCACACATTTGGCTCGTTAGCCTCCAGGCGCCGACGGGCGTCGCGGCGCAAGTCCAGCAGCCAGCCTGGCGGCGCTGCGGCCATGGCGCCGGATTCGCTGGTCGTGGTGCTTGCCGCAGCGGCTGCGTCGGGTGCGGCGGCGGTTGCGGCAGCAGACGTGGCGTTGCCCGTCACGGCCGGCGCATGACTCTGCAGCGCCGTCCCGGCGTCCAGCAATTCGGGCGGCAGGTCCTTGGCTTCGACCACTTGCGCCGGCGCCATCACCGTCAGCCAATGGCACAGGTTTTCCAGCTGGCGCACGTTGCCGGGGAAGTCGAAGCCCGCCAGTTGAGCCAGGGCCTCGTCGGTGATGCGCTTGGCATCGACACCCAGTTCACGCGCGCTCTTGCCCAGGAACAGGCGCGTCAGCATGGGAATGTCTTCGCGCCTTTCGCGCAGCGGCGGCAGGCGCAGGCGAATGACGTTGAGCCGGTGGTACAGGTCTTCGCGGAACACACCCTGGCGCACGCGCTCTTCCAGGTTCTGGTGCGTGGCGGCGATGACGCGCACGTTGCTCTTCAGCGGCTGGTGGCCGCCGACGCGGTAGAACTGGCCGTCCGACAACACACGCAGCAAACGCGTCTGCAGGTCGAAAGGCATGTCGCCGATTTCATCCAGAAAGAGCGTGCCGCCGTCGGCTTGTTCAAAGCGGCCGCGGCGTGTGGTCTGCGCGCCGGTGAAGGCGCCGCGTTCATGGCCGAAGAGTTCGCTTTCCAGAAGGTCTTTGGGAATGGCCGCGGTGTTGATGGCGACGAAAGGCCCCTGCGCGCGCGGGCTGTGCTTGTGAAGCGCACGCGCCACCAGTTCTTTGCCGGTGCCGCTTTCGCCCGTGATCATCACCGTGACGTTGCTCTGGCTCAGGCGCCCGATGGCGCGAAACACGTCCTGCATCGCGCTGGCCTGGCCCAGCATTTCTGGCGCATGGGCAGGGGTGGTTTCAGCCACTTCTTCGCGCAGGCTTTCCTGCACGGCGCGGCGGATCAGTTCCACCGCGGCATTCACGTCGAAGGGCTTGGGCAGGTATTCAAAGGCACCGCCCTGGAAGGCCGACACGGCACTGTCGAGGTCCGAGTACGCCGTCATGATGATCACCGGCAGGCCCGGGTGGCGTTGCTTGACCTGCGCCAGCAATTCGATGCCGCTGCCACCGGGCATGCGGATGTCACTGACCAGCACCTGGGGCGCGTCGTCTTCCAGCGCCTTGATCACATCGCGCGGGCTGGAAAAAGACCGCACGCTGAACTGCTCGCGGGCCAGCGCCTTTTCAAGCACGAAGCGGATGGATTGGTCGTCGTCAACGACCCAGATGGGTTTCATGCGGGAAGGTCGCGCCCGGTGAGGGGCCGTCAGGGCAATGGAATGAGGATCTTGAACACCGTCCGCCCCGGGACGCTGTCGCATTCGATCGTGCCGTGATGCTGCTGCACGAAGGTCTGCGCCAGAGTCAGGCCGAGCCCGGAGCCACCTTCGCGGCCGCTCACCATGGGGTGAAAGATGCGGTCGCGGATGTCTTCGGGCACGCCTGGGCCGTTGTCCTCGATATGCAATTCCAATGCCAGACGAAAGCGCTGGCGGCCAAAGGTGGCCTGCCGCGCCACGCGGGTGCGCAGTACCAGTTTTGCGTCGGCCGCGGCGATGCGGTCGATCAAGACTTGCGTCGCGTTGTGGGCGATGTTGAGCACGGCCTGGATCAGCTGTTCACGGTCGCCACGGAATTCGGGGATGCTGGTGTCGTAGTCACGCGCCACCGCCAGGCCGCGTGGGAATTCGGCCAGGATGAGCGAACGCACCCGTTCGCAGACTTCATGGATGTTGACGTCGTCCACCACGTGCGGGCGGCGGTGCGGCGCCAGCAAGCGGTCCACCAGCGCCTGCAGGCGGTCGGCTTCCTGGATGATGACGCGGGTGTACTCGGTCAACTCGCGGGCACTCAGGGCGCCCTGGGCACCTTGTGCACCGAGGTTCGCGGCGGGCCGGCGGCCCGGCGTGCGCGGGGGTTCAGGCAGGTCGGCCGGGCCGCTTCGGCCCGACAACTCCATCGCCAGCAGTTGCGCCGCGCCGCGGATGCCGCCCAACGGGTTCTTTATCTCGTGCGCCAGGTTGCGCACCAGGTCCTTGTTGCTCTGCGCCAGCGTGTGCGCGCGCTCCTCGCGGTCCAGCCGCGTCTGCTGTTCGATCTCGATCATCTCCACCAGCACGCGGTCGGGCCATTCGGTCTGGCTGACGATCACGTGAACAGGCAGCTCCGCATGGACCGGGCCGCGGCGCAACAGTGCGTCGAAGCGGCTGGTGGCAACTTGGTTGCTGGCCACGGCCAGCAGCGTTTCGCGCAGCGGCGCGGCGTCGGGCAGCCAGTCAAACACGGTGACGCGCTTGAGCGCTCGGCGCGAGGCACCCAGCGTGTTCTCCAGCGCCGAATTGGCCTGCAGGCACTGGCCCTCTGGGTTGATCAGCGCCACCATCGTGGCGAGTTGGTCAAAGGCCTCAAAGACTGCGTGGGCGACCGGGCCGCTGGCCACGCCCTTCGGTTCGGCGGGTTTCACGACGCCAGCTTGGCGATCTCGCGCTTGATGGCGGCGATGTCGGCTTCCTTGCGCTGGATGGCGGCCTTCATCTCGGCCGCGCGCTCTGCGTATTTAGCGAAGTTGCGCTCATCGCCTCGGCGTTCGGGTTCGCCGTTGTTGTATTCAGCCTGCATCGCGGCCAGACGGTCTTCTTCGCGCTTGAGTTCATCGGCCAGGATGCGGCGGGCGTCGCTGTCACGCGCCTTCTGCGCGGCGGGGTCCACGCGCGAATCACCGGGCCGGCTGGCGGTTGCCGCCGCCGTGGTGGTCGCCCGCGGCTTGGGCGACTGGACGATGGTGATGAGCGCGCCTTCGATCGTGCGGCAGCCTTTGTCGCGCGCTTCCTGCGGACTCAGCGCGTCGGTGTACAGCACCGGCGGGCCGGGGCAGCGATAGACAGGCTTGTCCTGGGCCTGCGCCAGGGTCAACGTCAGCAACGGCAGCATGGGCAGCAACACGGCCGAAGCCAGTGCGGCAAGGCAGCAACTCGGAGATCGAAGCATGGGTCGCATTGTGGCGCAGCGGCGGCGCGGGCCACGCCCAGGCAAAAGGGCAGCCCCTGCACGGGGCTGCCCTTCTCTGGTGGATGCGACCTGGCCTTGCGCAGCCTGGGTCGCGTGTGCTCTGTTTTATAGCGAGTAGTACATGTCGAATTCCACCGGGTGGGTGGCCATGCGGAAGCGGGTCACTTCCTGCATCTTCAGGTCGATGTAGGCGTCGATGTAGCTGTCGGTGAAGACGCCGCCCTTGGTCAGGAAGGCGCGGCCCTTGTCCAGGTACTCCAGGGCCTGTTCCAGGCTGGCGCAGACGGTCGGGATCTTGGCGTCTTCTTCCGGCGGCAGGTGGTACAGGTCCTTGGTGGCGGCCTCGCCCGGGTGGATCTTGTTTTCCACGCCGTCCAGGCCGGCCATCAGCAGCGCCGCAAATCCCAGGTAGGGGTTCATCAAGGGATCGGGGAACCGTGCCTCGACGCGGCGGCCCTTGGGGTTGGCCACGTAGGGGATGCGGATCGATGCCGAGCGGTTCTTGGCCGAATAGGCCAGCTTCACCGGCGCCTCAAAACCAGGCACCAGGCGCTTGTAGCTGTTGGTGCCGGGGTTGGTGATGGCGTTGAGCGCACGGGCGTGCTTGATGATGCCGCCGATGTAGAACAGGGCAAACTCGCTCAGGCCCGCGTAGCCGTCACCCGCGAACAGGTTCTTGCCGTCTTTCCACACACTCTGGTGCACGTGCATGCCGCTGCCGTTGTCGCCGACGATGGGCTTGGGCATGAAGGTGGCGGTCTTGCCGTAGGCGTGGGCCACGTTGTGGATCACGTACTTCTGCAGCTGGATCCAGTCAGCGCGCTGGAGCAGCGTGCTGAACTTGGTGCCGATTTCCATCTGACCGGCATTGGCCACTTCGTGGTGATGCACTTCGACCGGGATGCCCACCGATTCAAGAATCAGGCACATCTCGGACCGCATGTCCTGGAAGCTATCCACCGGGGGCACGGGGAAGTAGCCGCCCTTGACGGCCGGCCGGTGGCCCATGTTGCCGCCTTCGAATTCCTTGTCGGTGTTCCAGGCCGCTTCTTCGGATTCGATCTTGACGAAGCAGCCCGACATGTCGTTCTTCCAACGCACGCCGTCGAAGACAAAAAACTCGGGCTCGGGGCCGAAGTAGGCGGTGTCGCCGAGGCCCGTGCTCTTCATGTAGGCCTCGGCGCGCTTGGCCAGTGAGCGCGGATCGCGTTCATAGGGCTTGCCGTCGGCGGGGTCGAGCACGTCACAGGTCAGCAGCACCGTGGGTTCTTCGAAGAACGGGTCGATGTTGGCGGTGTTCGGGTCCGGCATCAGCAGCATGTCGGATGCTTCAATGCCCTTCCAGCCGGCGATCGACGAACCGTCGAAGGCGTGGCCGGAGACGAACTTGTCTTCGTCGAAGTGGGAAACAGGCACCGTCACGTGCTGTTCCTTGCCGCGGGTGTCGGTGAAGCGGAAGTCAACGAACTTGATTTCGTTGTCCTTCACCATCTTCATCACGTCGGCAACGGTTTTTGCCATGCAGATCTCTCCTAGCGGGACTTGTTTGTTGGGGGTTTGCGGCCCGGGGCAGCCCCTGGCTCAATTGAATTTAGCAGAAAGCATGCCGACGACTGGCTGCGCGCACCCCGGGCGGCGGCGGCGGTCTGCACTGGGTCTGCAGCTGCACTTGCCTGCGCTTGGTGCACTTGCGCGCACCAGATGCGGGCGCGGCAAGTCGAATCAACGCACCAATTCGGGGCCCAATTTCGCACCAAACTGGTCCAGCCCCTGACGCAGGGCCGCGTAGGCCGCCACGCTGTCGCCAGCACCCTTGACGCCGAGCTCGATGTGGCGGCCCCATTGCGGGTGATCCACGCTCGGCAGGCTGAAGACCTTCACGCCGGCAAAGCGCGCTTCGATGTCTTCCATCAGCGGCGTCAGGCTGGCTTCCATGGCGCCGAAGACGATCACCGACCTTTCAACGTCGCGCTGCGTGCGGTGCAGGTGGGCGTAGCGCTGGTCGAGCACCCATTCGATCATCGGCCAGGCCATCACCGGAAATCCTGGCACGAAGTGCACGTCGCACACCGAGAAGCCGGCGATCTTGTTGAAAGGGTTCGGGATGAGCGACGCCCCCAGCGGAAACACGCCCATGTTCAGGCGGTGCAGGTTGTCGGCACGGTCCGGCTCGTAGGCCACGCCCTGCTCGGCGGCGACGTCGCGCATGCGCTCCAGGATCAGTTCACGCGCATCGGGGTGCAGCGCCAGCTCAACACCCAGGGCAGCGGCGGCGCACTGCCGCGTGTGGTCGTCAGGGGTGGCGCCAATGCCGCCGCAGCTGAAGACGAGATCGCCGCTGCTGAAGGCATGCTGCAGGTCGGCGGTGATGCGCGGGCGGTCGTCACCGACATAACGCGCCCAGCTCAGTGACAGGCCGCGCGCGGACAGCAGTTCAATGACCTTGTGCAGGTGTTTGTCAGCGCGTTTGCCCGACAGGATTTCGTCGCCGACGATGACGAGGCCGATGTTCATGGTCAGATTTCAGTCAAGAGTGCCCCCGGGCCGACGAAATACGTCGTCCGCCCCCCGAGGGGGAATGAGTCAAGTGGCCAAGCAACTTTGACTCATGAGATGGGTGTGCTGCGCGTCCCGCAGCAATTGCAGTTCTGCCAGGCAGAAGTGCGTGAACCAGCAGGCCGCAAAGACGAAGATCACGGTGTACATCCACACCGCCACCAGCACCAGCAAGGGTGCCAGCAGCAATGCAGCGCCGCCCAGCGCCCACAGCAGCGACGGCAAGGCGCCCAGGTAGCCGCAGAGCACGCCGATCGCCAGCAGCGCCCAGCGCCGGCTGCGCAGCACCGTGCGGCGTTCAGCCGCGCTGGCATGGTGGGCCAGCACGCCAAAGGCAAAGACGCGGCAGGTCAGCCAGCCCCAGATCAACGGCGGCACCACCACCACCAGCGGCGGCACCAGCCACAGCGGGACGCTCAGCACCAGCGCGATCAGCGCGGCAAACGTGCAGGCGACAGACCACAGCACGCCCTGCCACCACCCGGCACCCTGGCGCGCCTGCAGATCGGGGTAGCGACGCCTGGCCACCAGGCGCACCACCGCCGGGGTGGCAAATGCAGCCACCAGCAAGAGCGTCAACACCAGCACCACCGGCACCGTCAGCGCCACCACCACCATCGGCGCCACCATGGCGCGCAACTGCGGTGCGCCGACCGAATTGAGCCAGCGGAACACGGCGTCGCTGAGCGACCAGGCGTTCAGGCCCGCGCGCACGGCGTCCAGCGCCGGCTCCCAGAAGGCCCAGCCCGTGAATCCCACCAGCAGGCCCGCCATCAGCAGCGGCAACAGCGACCACAGCAACACCCACGGGTGCAGGCAGGTGACGCAGGCGCGCCAGAACGCTTCCAGAACACCTTGCATGGTCGGCTTGCAGTCTCTCGTGCTTGGGTCGGCTGGCTTCAGCGCATGTTGCCGGTGTGGCCGAGCGAATAGCGCCCCGGCTGCGGCCAGACGGTCAGGCCGTGCGGCTCCTTGCCCACCTTCACCTGCTTCACGTCGCCGCTGGTGGTGTCGAAGCGATAGACAACGTCGTCATAACGTGCGGCCAGCCACAGGTACTTGCCGTCGGCGCTGACGTTGCCCATGTCGGGGCTGCCGCCACCCGGCACCGGCCAGCGGGCGACGATCTTTTCGGTGGCGAAGTCGATCACCACCACGCCGCCATTGCCCAGGCGCGAACCGTGGATCTTGTGCGAACCGCGGTTGGCCACATACAGGCGCTTGCCGTCTCGGCTGGGGTACAGGCCGTGGGCGCCGAGGCCGGTCTGGATGAAGCCGACCTTCTTGAACGAGAGCGCGTCGATGATGTGCACGCCGTCGGCGTGCATGTCGGCGACGTAGAAGCGCTTGCCATCGGGTGAGCTGCGAATGTCCTGCGGCATGCCCTTGGTGACGGTGCAGATCTCGCTCTCGCCCGGCTCCCAGACCTTGCCCGGCGCGGTGCGCGGCGCACCCGGCACTTCCTTGAAGCGCGTGCTGGGCATGTCGAGCTTCAGGTACGCCAGCACCTTGCGGCTGGCGAGGTCGATCTTGGCCAGCGTGCCCGAAAATTCGCAGGTGAAGATGGCAAAGCTGCCGTCGGCCGAGAAGTCGGCGTGGTTGATGCCAGGGCAGCCCGGTGTGTCGATGGAGTACTGCAGCGCCATCGTCTTCGGGTCACGGAAGTCCAGGCGCTTGCGCGCTTCAGCCACCACGATGGCCGACTTGCCGTCGGGCGTGAAGTACATGTTGTACGGGTCGTCCACCATCACCGGCTTGCCGGGTTTGCCGGTGCGCGGGTCCACCGGAGTCAGGCTGCCGTCGGTGCGGCCTTCGGCATTGTTGGTGACCCACAGCGTGCGCATGTCCCACGACGGCACGATGTGCTGCGGTCCGATGCCGACCTTGAACTTGTCCACCACTTTCAGGGTTAGCGGGTCCACCACATAGACGTCGTTGCCGCGCAGGTTGGGCACATAGATGCGCTCCAGGTCGCCGGCCAGCGCGGGGCTCATCTTGTCGGACGCGCTGCCGCTGTAGATGTTGCGGCTGTCGGTGGTGGGTGGGGCTGCACTGGCCGCAGACTGGGCCGCGGGCTGAGCCGTGGTTTGTGCCGCTGTCTGTGCCGCTGTCTGTGCCGCTGTTTGTGCCGCTGTTTGTGCAGTGACCTGCGTGTGCATGCCGGACAAGCCCAGCAGACCCAGCGCGCCGGCTGCAGCGGCTGCCGCGATGAAGATTTTCGTTCTAGCCAATGTCATCAACCCAGCTCCGTTTGTTTGTCAGGGTGCAGCCTTGCGAACTGCCAGCCGAATCGCCGCCACCGAGGCATCGACGATGTGAAGGGCGCCCGGCCGCCCCAGTTCCGCCGTGGCGCGGCGCGGGTCGCCCGCCACACCGTCATTGTCGCGGGCATCGGCACGCTTTCTCGCCATGGCCTCGCTGCGCACCAGGGCCGGGGCCGTGGCCAGCGTCAAAGCAGTGTCTGCCAGGCCGGCATGGGTGCCGATCTCCGCGCTGCTGTAGCCCTGCGCCTTGAGTGCGGCCGCGTAGTCTGACGCCGCGGCGCGGTAGTACGCGGGCAGTGCGTGCACGCGGCACGGCGTGGCCGCCCACAGGCGGTTGAGCTTGGCGGCCACGCGGTCCAGGCTGGCACGGTAGCCGCCATGGTCCCCCAGCAGCACCACCTGGCACAAGCCGTGGCGCTGCAGGCTGCGGGCCGCGCCTTCGAGCGTGGACTCGAAGGCCGCTTCCGGGATGCTGATGGTGCCGGGCCAGCGCATGTGTTGCGTCGCCGGGTCGATGGCACCTTCGGGCACGTAGGCCAGCACCGGCGCCACGACCGCGTTGCCCAGCTTGTCGGCGATGCGCGCGGCCAGTTCACGCACCCGCGCGTTGTGCTTGCCCAGCGCCATGTGCGGGCCGTTCTGTTCGGTGCCGCCGATGGGCACGAGCACGGTCGTGCTGCCGGCGGCGATGCGCGCCTGCAGTTCGGTCCAGGTGAGTTCTTCGATCTGAACTGACGCGGCCTGGGCGGCCGTCGCAAACAGCAGCAACAGCAGCCACAGCAGCGACAGCAGCGACAGCGCCCCCCGCAGAGCGGCGCGCAGGCTATTCGTCATCACCGCCCAGCAAACCACCCAGAAGCCCGCCACCCACCACCAGGCCGCCGAGCGAACTCTCTTCGCGCCGGCCGCCCTTTTGTGGCGCGGCTGCAAACACGCGCGACGCCAGGCGGCTGAAGGGCAGGCTCTGCAACCAGATCGTGCCGGGGCCTGTCATCTTGGCGAAGAAGAGGCCTTCGCCCCCGAAGAGCGCAGTCTTGATCTTGCCGACGTACTGGATCTCGAAGCTGACACTCGGCGTGTAGGCCACCACGCAGCCGGTGTCCACCAGCAGTGTCTGCCCGGGATGCAGTTCGCGCCGCACCACCGTGCCGCCGGCATGCACAAAAGCCAGGCCATCGCCTTCCAGCTTTTGCATGATGAAGCCCTCACCGCCGAAGAAACCCGCGGACAGCTTCTGCTGCAGGGCGATGCCCAGCGAGACCCCCCGCGCGGCGCAGAGGAATGCGTCCTTCTGGCAGATCAGCGTGCCGCCCAGTTGGCGCAGATCCATCGGCAGGATCTTGCCCGGGTACGGCGCGCCGAAGGCGACGCGCAGTTTGGTGCTGGCGGCGTTGGTGTAAACAGTCGTGAACAGCGATTCACCCGTCACCAGGCGTTTGCCGGCGCCCAGCAGCTTGCCCAGCAGGCCGCCTCCTCCGCCGCTTCTGCCGTCGCCGAAGACGGTGTCCATGGTGATGCCGGCGTCCATGTAGAACATGCTGCCGGCCTCGCCGACGGCCGCTTCGCCAGGGTCGAGTTCGATCTCGACGTACTGCATCTCTGCGCCCTTGATCTCGTAGTCCACCACATCCATGCCCATCACGGCGCTCCTGCGTTCACGGCCATGGCGGGATGGTAACGAATGGTCCGGGCCGTCCTTGCTGCGCGGCACGGTGGCCAGCGACAAGCAAGCCTTCGGCAGTAGCAAAACGTTGCAATGCAGCACCCGCCCACGCTGCGCCCTGCGCAGCCCTGCCAACACAATGTTCTGGCATGACCACCGCACCAGAAATCCTGGCCTTTGCCACCGCCGCCATGGCGGCGGCTGCGGCGTCGCTGACGGCCTTTGGCCGGCGCCAGCGGCGCTATGACGGCTGGCGCTGGTGGGTGGTGGCGATGTGGCTCACCACGCTGGGCGCAGCCCTGAGCGCGGCATCAAGTGTGCTCCTGGATACCCCGGGGGCCGGCACCGCAGGCGCCGCCGCTGCGGGCCTGCTGCTGATGCAATGGCCCGTGCTGACCTTGATCGGCCTGCGCCGCTTCCACCCGCGCCAGGCCTTGCCCGGTGGCGAGCGCCAGGATTGGGCCGCGCTGTTTGCGGCGCTGCTGCTGGCCGCTGGCGCCACGCTGCTGGGCCCGCCGGGCCCGTGGCTCACCACCGGCTGCAGCGTGGCGCTGCACCTCTACGCCGCCGCCGTCATCTTCATGGGCCCGCGTGGGCGCGACTTCACCCCCGCGCGCAGCCTGGGGGTGGCGATGGTGTGGGTGGCCTTCGTGCCGGTGCTGGGCGCGTTGCCGCTGGTTGACCTGGCCGCCCTGCCCTTGCGCGCCACCGCCGCCGTGCTGGGCGCGGTGGTGATGGCCTTCGTCGCCATCACGCTCGTCTGCGAACGCACCGAACGGCAGCTGCGCGACTCACGCCGCCGGCTGCGCGTGCTGGCCAACCAGGACACGCTGACGCAAGTGCCCAACCGGCGCCACTTCGAAGAACTGGCCGACGATGCCTTGCGCCAGGACGAGCCCGGCACTGCGGTGCTCTTGAACTTTGATGTCGACCACTTCAAGCAGATCAACGACCTCTTCGGCCACGCTGCAGGTGACCGCGCGCTGTGCCTGGTGAGCAGCGCCATGCTGGACAACCTGCGCGCGCAGGATGTGCCCGGCCGCCAGGGCGGAGACGAATTTGTGCTGTTGCTGCGCCGCGCCAGCACACACGACGCGATGGGCGTGGCCGAGCGCATCGTCGCCGAGGTGCAGCGCCGTGCGCCAAGCCAGCAATTGCCCACGCTGACGCTGAGCTTTGGCATGGTGCAGATCGGCTTCGGCGAAGGCATCCGCGCCGCCATGCGTCGCGCCGACCAGGCCATGTACGAGGCCAAGCGCCAGGGCCGATCACGCGCGGTGGCGGCGGCTGGCGATGAAGACCGGCCCGTGTTTTCCGCAAGCCAGCGGTTGGGGCTGACGCCGGCGTAGTCGTTGGGCAATGTGTCGGCTGACACGTTGGACGACCTGGCGGGGCTGGCGATAATCGCCGCCCATGCTCTACGCCATCATTGCCATCAGCCTGGGTGCCGCGCTCGGGGCACTCTTGCGCTGGGGCCTGGGTGTGGGGCTGAACCACCTGTTTCCGGCCTTGCCACCTGGCACGCTGGTGGCCAACCTGGTGGGCGGTTACCTCGTCGGCCTGGCCATTGCCCTCTTTGCGCAGGCTCCGGGAGTGGCCCCCGTGCCGCCCGTTCCGCCCGAGTGGCGGCTCTTTGTCATCACCGGTTTCCTGGGCGGCCTGACGACCTTTTCGACCTTCTCGGCCGAGGTCGTGGCTGCCCTGCAGCAAGGCCGCCTGGGCTGGGCTGCAGCCACGGTCAGCACGCATGTGCTGGGCTCGCTGGGCCTGACGCTGCTGGGGCTGGCCACGCCGACACTGTTCAGGCGCTGATGTAGAAAAGAGCGGCAATGAGTGTCAGGGCCGGCTCATAGAATCCCGGCGATGAACAACGCACAGATCCTGGCCGAACACGGCCCGCGCGAAGCGATGGAATACGACGTCGTCGTCGTCGGCGGCGGGCCTGGTGGCCTGGCCACCGCCATCCGCCTGAAACAGATCGACCCCGCGCTGTCGGTGGTGGTGTTGGAGAAGGGCTCGGAGCCCGGCGCGCACATCCTGTCGGGCGCAGTGATGGACCCACGCGCCATCACCGAACTCTTCCCCGACTGGAAAGAGCGCGGCGCGCCGCTGAACCAGCCGGTGACTGACGACGAGGTGCTGTTCCTGGGCGAGTCGTCCACGCAACGCACGCCGCAATGGTTGATTCCGGGCTGCTTCCACAACCACGGCAACTTCGTCGTCAGCCTGGGCGCGGTGACGAAGTGGCTGGCCGAACAGGCCGAAGCGCTGGGCGTGGAAATCTTCGCCGGCTTCAGCGCTGCCGAAGTGCTGTACACCGACGACAACCGCGTGCGTGGTGTCGCCACCGGCAACCTGGGTGTGGGCAAGGACGGCGCGCCGCACGCGGGCTTCCAGCTGGGCATGGAACTGCTGGGCAAGTACACGGTGTTTGCCGAAGGCGCGCGCGGCCACCTGGGACGCCAGCTCATCGCGCACTACGCGCTGGACAAAGGCCGCGACCCGCAGAGTTATGCACTCGGTGTCAAGGAACTGTGGGAGATCGACCCCGCCAAGGCGCGGCCTGGGCTCGTGGTGCACACCGCCGGCTGGCCGATGGATGAACACACTTACGGCGGCGGCTTCCTGTACCACCTGGAAAGCAACAAGGTCACGCTGGGTTTCGTCACCGGCCTGGACTACCAGAACCCGTGGATCAGCCCCTTTGAAGAGATGCAGCGCTGGAAGACACACCCCGCCATCCGCGCCCACATTGAAGGCGGCAAGCGCATCGGCTACGGCGCACGCGCCATCACCGCCGGCGGCTTGCTCAGCATCCCGACGCTCGTCTTCCCGGGCGGTGCACTGGTGGGCTGCGAGGCCGGCATGCTGAATGCGGCCCGCATCAAGGGCAGCCACGCAGCCATCAAGACCGGCATGCTGGCCGCAGAAGCCGCCGCTGCCGCAGTGAAGGCTGGCCGCAGCCATGACGAATTGGACGCCTACCCGCTGGCCTTCGAGAAGAGCTGGCTGCATGAAGAGCTGAAGCTCAGCAAGAACTTCAAGCAATGGTTCAAGCAGGGCAACACCGTCGGCACGTTGATGACGGGCATTGAGCAGTGGCTGCTGCCCAAGCTCGGCATGAAGAGCCCGCCGTGGACGATCCACAGGAAAACACCGGACCACGCGCGCCTGCACGCCGCCAGCCAGATCCCCGCCATCCGCTACCCCAGGCCCGACGGCAAGCTGACCTTCGACCGCTTGAGCAGCGTGTTCATCAGCAACACCAACCACGAAGAAGACCAGCCCGCGCACCTGACGCTGAAGGACGCCAGCGTGCCGGTGGCCATCAACCTGGCGCTGTACGCCGGGCCCGAGAGCCGCTACTGCCCCGCCGGCGTTTATGAATACGTCAACACCGGCGGCGAAGACAAGCTCGTCATCAACGCCCAGAACTGCGTGCACTGCAAGACTTGCGACATCAAGGACCCGACGCAGAACATCGTCTGGGTGACGCCTGAAGGGGGTGGCGGACCCAACTACGCGGGGATGTGAACGGCCCCCGGCGGCGCTGGTTCTCCCGGCTTGATCAACAGCAGCACACACACCGGCTTCACGAAACCGGCGCTGCGCTTTCCCAGCGCTGACAACGCATCAGCCCGCTCAGGTGAAGGGGCACCCTTGACGACGATGAAGGTCGGCCGACGCGGCTCGAACCGCGCCAGCGCCTGCCACGCACTTTGAAGGTCAGGCACAAAGCCGCTGTCCCACACATCGCCGGCCTGCGCCGCACGCCAGAAGCACGCGTCCTGCAGCTTGACTGCCAGACGAAGCCGGATTCGATCAACAGAGCCTCGGCAGGCGGAGAGCCGATCGCTGCCGTCCAGCACCAGCGCCACCGCGGCGGCACGTTGCGCCGCCATGTCCAGATCGGGCGCGCGGTGCAAGGCCACCCGCCAAGGGCTCGCCAGGTCCTTCAGGCACCAATCACGCAGTGCCGGCCAGGCGGGCGCAGTGGTGGCAGCGGAGTCGCAGGGACGCAACGCCGCATCGTCAAAGCGAGCCCCCAGCGCCCGCAGCTGCGCGACGTTCAATGCAGCGCGCGCTCTGCCAGCCTTCAGCGGCCAGCCAATTTCAATAAAGCACGGCGGGTGCCACCACCGCCTAGCGGCACACCTTGCGCTTCCAGCGCGGCCTCTACCGCAGCCAGCGCGCCCAACACGTGGGCTGGGTTCTGGTCCCCCAGATGACCGATGCGAAAACCGCGCCCTAGCAACGGACCCAAGGCGCCGGCGAAGGCGACCTGGTAGTGCTCGCGTGCCAGTGCGCGCAAGCCGTCCACATCGGTGCCTGGTGGCACGGTGATGGTGGTGACCGCACTCGACCGGCTGGCCGGTTCACGCGCAAAGAAATCCAGCGCCCCGCCCTCGCGCCAGCCTTCCACCGCCGCGTGCACCAGGCCCGCCAGCTGGCGGTGGCGCGCCAGCACTTGCGGCAGGCCTTCACGCTGGATCAAGCCCAGCGCCGCCGCCAAGGCGGCCAGCAGGTTCTGCGGCGGCGTGCCGCAGAACTTGCGATACGACAGCGGGTTCTTGCGCGTCACGATGTCCCAGTAGAAACGCGGTGCCGGGTTGCGCTGCGCGGCGGCGAAGGCGGCCGCGTTGGTGGCGACAAAGCCGACACCGGGCGGGCTCATCAGCCCTTTCTGCGACGCGCCCACGGCCACATCGACCCGCCATGCGTCCATCGCAAAAGGCTCGGCCGCCAACGAGGCCACCACGTCCACCACCAGCAGCGCCGGGTGGTCGGCCGCGTCTATTGCCGCGCGCAGCGCGGGCACATCGCTGGTGATGCCGCTGGAAGTGTCGGTGTGGATCATGAACAGGGCGACGATCTCGCGCTTCGTGTCCTGCTGCAGCGCCGCTTGCACAGCCGCTGCGTCGATGGGAAGGCCTTCGACCCACGCCGTGCGCAGCACACGCCGGCCCAGCGCTTCGGTCTGCACGGCCCACGATTCCGAGAAGTGCCCGGTGCCAGGAATCAGCACCAGGCCGCCCGGCGGCACGATGTTCTCCACCACCGCTTCCCACGCGCCGTGGCCGTTGCAGGCGTAGAGGAAAACATCGGCTGCGGTCGTCTGCAGCAAATGCTTCAAGCCTTGTTCACACGCAGCGATGGTTTCGTCGACACGCGGGTCGCCCATGTCCATGGGCTGGCCCATCAGCGCGTGCAGCACCTCGTCGGGCAGTGGCGTGGGTCCGGGGGAATGCAGGAGGCGGCGGCCTGGGATGCGGGTGGGTGCGCTCATGCGGGGATGGTAAAGCGCTGCAGATCGGCCAAGCCGAGCAGCCGCCCGCTCAGCTGCCCGCTCAGCAGAAAGGCAGCGCTCAGTTCGCCTCCAGCCCCGCCTTCTTCACCAGCGCCGCGTACTTGGCCAGTTCGCGTTTGAAGGCCACGGTGGCCTGCTCGGGCGTGCTGATGGCGATGGTGTTGCCCTGCCTGGCCATCGTGTCTTTCACCGCCGGGTCATTGAAGGCGGCCACCACGGCGTCGTGCACGCGCTTGACATCGGCAGCCGCCATGCCTTTGGGGCCGAGCACGGCAAACCAGGCGTCCATCACGTAGCCCGGCAGGCCCTGTTCGACGAAGGTGGGGATGTCCGGCGCGGCGGCCACGCGTTGCGCCGTCGTCATGCCGACGGCTCGGAGCGCGCCGCTCTTGATGTGCTGCTGCACGCTGGGCAGCGCCACCGCGGCAAAGTCCACCTGGCCGCCGATGAGGTCGGTGACCATCGGGCCGACGCCCTTGTACGGGATGTGCTTGGCCGTGACACCGGCCTCGTCCAGGAACATCTCCCCCGCCAGGTGCAGGATGGTGCCGTTGCCGCCTGAGCCGAAGTTGAGCTGGCCCGGCTTGGCCTTGAGCAGGGCGACGAATTCCTTGCTGTTGGCCGCTGCCAGCTTGGCATTGACGACGATGACGATGGGCGTGCTGCCGACGATGGCGATGGCCGTGAAGTCACCCGGCATGTCGAAGGGCAGCTGCTTGATGACGCTGGGAAAGATGACGACGTTGTTAGACACCACGCTGAGCGTGTAGCCGTCGGGCGCTGACCGCGCCAGCGTCTGCAGGCCCAGCACGCCGCCCGCGCCGGGCTGGTTGTCCACCACCACCGGGTGGCCCAGCGCCTTGGCCAGCGCCGGCTGCGCGGCACGTGTGATGCCGTCCACCCCCGAGCCTGTGGCGTTGGGCAGAACGATGCGGATGGGCTTGTCGCCCAGGGCTTGCGCCTGTGCGGTGCCGGCATGCATGCCGGCTGCGATGGCAGCAGCCAGCGCGATCGATGCCTGGCGGCGGTTGATGTGGTTGCTGAGGTTGTTGCTGACGTTCTTGCTTTTCATTGGCTGTCTCCGTAGTGTCTTTTCTTGTGTTCTTCCGAGAACATCAGGCCACCACGGCCTGCGCCCTGAGTGCGTCGATGTCTGCGCCGCTGTAGCCCAGGCCCAGCAGCAGGCTTTGTGTGTGTTCGCCCATTCTCGGCGGGTTCAAGCGCACTCCCAGCCGCTGGCCCTGCAGGGTGATGGGGAAGAGCGTCGTCTTCACCGTCTGCCCGGCCTTGTCGCCATCGGGCACGACCAGGTCGGCCAGGCCACCGGTGGCCACCAGGTGCGGGTCGTCGTACAGGTCTTCGGGTTTGCGGATGGGCGCAAACGGCAGGCCCGCCGCTTCAAAGACCGCCGTCAGCTCGGCCGCGCTGCGGTGCGCCAGTCGTTCCCGCAGCGTGGCCAGCAGCGTGGGGCGTTGACGCACGCGGTCGTTGTTGGTGGCCAATGAGACATCGGCTTTCAGGTCGTCGAAGCCCAGCGCGGTGCAGAAGACCTGCCACTGCGGGTCGCTGACGGCGGCCAGAAAGATCTGCTCACCACCCGCCACCGTGAACACGTCGTACACGGCCCAGGGGTTGTCGCGCACCGGCATGGGCGCAGGGTGGCGGCCGGTCATGGCGTACTGCAGCATGTGCTGGCCCATCAGGAACACATTGTTCTCGAACAGCGCGCTCTGCACTTCCATGCCCTTGCCCGTGATGCCACGCTGGATCAGCGCGCCCAAGGCGCCGATGGCGCCGAAGAGGCCGCCCATGATGTCGTTGACGCTCGTTCCCGCGCGCAGCGGGTCGCCTGGGCGGCCGGTCATGTAGGCCAGGCCGCCCATCATCTGCACCACCTCGTCCAGGGCCGGGCGATGGTCATACGGCCCGGGCAGGAAACCCTTGTGGCTGACGTAGATCAGGCGTTCGTTGGCTTGGCTCAGCGACGCGTAGTCGAGCCCGAACTTCACCAGCGCGCCGGGCTTGAAGTTCTCGGCCACCACGTCGGCGCTGGCCGCGAGCTTTCTTGCCACTTCGGCGCCGGCGGGCTGCTTCAGGTCCACGAGGATGCTGAGCTTGTTGCGGTTGAACATGGGGAAGAAGCCCGCACCCGAGCCCAGCAGCCGGCGTGTGCCTTCGCCTTCGATGGGCTCGACCTTGATGACTTCTGCACCCATGTCGGCCAGCACCATGCCGCAGGTGGGGCCCATCACCATGTGGGTGAATTCGACCACCCGCAACCCCGCCAAGGGCTGAGGGGCTGGGTTGGCCTGGCGCGCCAGGGGTTGCGGAACTGTGGAGCTTGGGTTCATGCGTTCACCGTCTTGGGCAGGCCGGCGCGCCAAAGGCTGCCGTGCAGGGTTTCACCTTCCAGCCACTGCGCGACGCGGCCACGCAGGGCGATCAACGCGTCGAAGTCCAGCCCCGTCGGCTGGCCCATGCTGGCGAAGAGATAGGCCACGTCTTCGGTGGCCACGTTGCCACTGGCGCCAGGTGCATGCGGGCAGCCACCGATGCCGGCCAGGCAGGCGTCAAAGCGCCGCACGCCGGTCCGCCAGGCGGCATAGACATTGGCCATGCCAAGGCCGCGCGTGTCGTGGAAGTGGCCGCAACTGAGCTTGTCGCCGGCGACCTTGAAGCCGGCTTCAAACAGGCGCCGCACCTGTTCGGGGTCGGCATAGCCCACGGTGTCGGCCAGGCCCACGCGGTCGGCACCGGCATCCAGCGCGGCTTGAAGCAGGCGCAGCACTTCGGCTGCTTCCACGCGGCCCTGGATCGTGCAGCCGAAGGCCGTGCTCAGGCCCACTTCGATCAGGCAGTTGGAACCCGCCGCGTCACGCGCAGCGCGGATGGCGGCGATGTCGCGCACCGCCTCATCCGGCGTCTTGCGCAGGTTGGCCAGGCTGTGCGCGTGGCTGGCGCTCAGCGGCAGCAGCATGGCGTGGGCGCCGCTTTCCAGCGCGCGTTCTGCACCCTTCAGGTTGGGCACCAACACGCTGGTCACCAGCCCCGGCAGCTTCAGCGCTGCGGCCACGACTTCTGCGGTGTCAGCCAGTTGCGGCAGCAGGCGCGGCGGCACGAAGGAGCCGACTTCGATTTCGCGCAGGCCGGCCGCGTGCGCGCCGCGCAGCCAGGCGATCTTGTGTTCAGTGGGCAAGGTGCGCGCGATGCTCTGCAAGCCGTCGCGCAGACCAACTTCGCGGATGTGGATGGCATCAGGGTTCATGACCGGGGACTGTAGCCATGCCGCGCGGCGTCATCGGCGCTATTTCGTCAGCCCTGGCGTTCCCTGGTCGCGGGCAGCATGGCTCCGTGCTGAACGCCGTGCGGGCAACAAACCCCGACAATCCACCGCATCGATCCCATCTGACGCAGGAGACCAGCCCCACATGGACCGCAGAGACTTCATCAGCACGCTGGCGGCTGCGGCCGCTGCCACCGCATCTTCCAGCAGCCTGGCGCAGGCGCCGGCACGCACCACGCGCATCATCGTGCCCTTCGCAGCCGGTGGCGCCATCGACGTGACGGCGCGTGTCATTGCCGAGGCCGCCCGTGGCGCCCTGGGCAACATCGTGATCGAGAACAAACCCGGCGGTGGCGGCGGCATCGGCGTGGACATGGTGGCCAAGGCGCCACCCGACGGCCTGACGCTGGGCATTGCCGCGGTGGCCATGCATGCCATCAACCCGTGGCTGTTCACCAAGCTGCCCTACGACCCGATCAAGGACTTCGCGCCCATCACGCAGATGGTGCGCATCCCCAACGTGCTGGTGATGAATGCCGACACCGCCAGGCGGCTGAACATCGCGTCGCTGAAAGACTTCCTGGCCTACGCCAAGGCCAACCCGGGCAAGCTCAATTACGCCAGCGGCGGCAACGGCAGCGCGGGGCACCTGGGTGGTGAGATCTTCAAGCAGCGCGCCGGCTTCTTTGCCGTGCACATCCCCTACAACGGCGGCGCGCCGTCGCAACTGGCGCTGGTTTCGGGCCAGGTGGACTACAGCCTGGACAACCTGGCGACAGCCGCTGTCAACATCCGCGCCGGCAAGCTGCTGCCACTGGCTGTCACGTCGTCACAGCGCAGCCCGCTGCTGCCTGATGTGCCGCCGATTGCCGACACGCTGCCGGGGTTCGAGATCGACACCTGGTGGGGCCTGATCGCACCCGCCGCCACCCCGCGCGATGTGGTGTTGCGGCTGAACGCAGCCTTCGTCTCGGCGCTGCAGGCGCCCGAGACCAAGACCCGTTTTGCCACGCTGATGGCCGAGCCCGTGCCGAGCACGCCCGAGCAATTTGCCGGGCTGATCCAGCGCGAGCTGAAGCGCTATGAAAGCGTGGTCAAGGCCAGCGGGGCCAAGGCCGACTGACATGAGCAGCGACATCGACAGGGCAATCGCCCGGGTGCTGAACAACTACACCGACGCCGTCTTCAACAAGGACGTCGAAGCCTTCATGCGCCTGTACGACCCGGCCGTGCGCGTGTTCGACACCTGGGGCGTCTGGGCCTACGAAGGCGCCCCGGCCTGGCAGGTGGCCGTTGAAGGCTGGTTGACCTCACTGGGCACCGAAAGGGTGAAGGTCAGTTTCGACGAGGTCAAGACTGCGGGTGGGCCCGAGCTGGCGACGCTGAGCGCCGTCGTCACCTATGCGGGTCTGTCCGCCCAGGGCGAGGCGCTGCGCGCCATGCAAAACCGCATCAGCTGGGTCTTGCGCACCTCGGGCCATGTGCTGCGCATCGTGCACGAGCACACCTCGGCGCCCGTCGGCTTCGCCGACATGAAGGCGATGCTGCACCGCGACCCGGCGGCCGCCAAACCCTGACGGCCCGTCCGAAAGGGGGGGGCGCGCAGCCCTGGTCGGTTTGCGCGACCGTGTGCGCCAGCGCGCAGACGCTATCAAGCGCACCGGCCACACTGGGCGCCCGCAAGCGCAACGTCAGGAGCCCGCATGGAACAGGCCGCACACATCACCGGCAAGGTCGAGTACCGCGAGGGCGACGGGCCCAACATCGCCATCCGCCCCGGGCCCGTGACGGTTGAGACGTCAGTCACCGATGCCACGCTGAGCTGGAGCGACGGTGAAACGCGCGGCTCGGCGGCCATGCCGCTCAGCGACTACCGCCGCTGCGTTGCCGAAGGCCGCATCACGCTGGATGCCTGAAGGCCCCGCGCGCGCTCACCAGCGCGGCGGTCGTTTGTCGATGAAAGCCTGCACACCTTCGAGCGCGCTGCCGTCCATCATGTTGCAGGCCATCGTCTGCGCCGCGTCGTCATACGCGGCCTTCACACCCACTTCCAGCTGGCGGTAGAACAGGGCCTTGCCCATCGCGATGGCGACGCGCGGCTTGGTGACGATGCGCTGCACCAGCGTGTCGACTTCGGCGTCCAGCTGGTCGGCATCGACGACGCGGTTCACCAGGCCCCGCGCCAGCGCTTCTTCGGCGCTGATGAAGTCGCCCGTCACCAGCATCTCGAAGGCCGCCTTGCGCTGCAGGTTGCGGCTGAGCGCCACGCTGGGGGTGCTGCAGAACAGGCCCAGGTTGACGCCGCTGACCGCAAAGCGTGCCTCGCGCGCGGCCACCGCCAGGTCGCATTGCGCAACCAGTTGGCAGCCGGCCGCGGTGGCCATGCCTTGCACTCGGGCGATCACTGGCACGGGCAGGTGCTGGAGGCTCATCATCATGCGGCCACACTGCGCAAAGAGCTGCTCGTAGTAGGGCTGCGAAGGCTCGGCGCGCATCTCTTTCAGGTCGTGGCCGGCGCAGAAGGCCTTGCCGGCAGCGGCCAGCACCACCACGCGCACGCTGTCGTCAGCGGCAGCACGGTCCAGCGCCGTCTGCAGCGCGTCCAGCAGCGGCGCACTCAATGCGTTGAAGGCTTGCGGGCGGTTCAGCGTCAGCCGGAGCACGCCGCGCGCGTCTTGTTCGCTCAGGACCAGGTCGGCGGGTGTCATGGCGCCTCCCGGTCACTCAAAGGCGGCGGCCGACTTGGCACGCTCGCGCAGCTGAAACTTCTGGATCTTGCCAGTGCTGGTCTTGGGAATCGCTTCAAAGCGGATTTCGCGCGGCACCTTGTAGCCGGCCAGCAGGCCCTTGCAGTGCGCCACCAGCTCAGCCGCCGTCACGGTCGCGTCGGCCTTGGTTTCGACAAAGGCCACCGGCGTCTCGCCCCACTTGGGGTCGGGCCGCGCCACCACGGCGCAGGCCAGCACAGCGGGGTGGCGGTAGAGCGCGTCTTCCACTTCCAGGCTGCTGATGTTTTCACCGCCGCTGATGATGATGTCCTTGCTGCGGTCCTTGATCTTGACGTAGCGGTCGGCCTCCATCACCGCGAGGTCGCCGGTGTGGAACCAGCCGCCTTCGAAGGCCTTGTCGGTGGCCCCGGGGTTCAACAGGTAACCCTTCATGACGATGTTGCCGCGGAACATGATTTCGCCCATGGTCTGGCCGTCTGCCGGCGTGTGTTCCAGCGTCTCGGGGTGCAGCACGGTCATGCCTTCCTGCAGCATGTAGCGCACACCTTGGCGGCCGTTCAGGCGTGTCTGTTCGGACAGGTCTTGTTGCGCCCACGCATCGCGCTTCACGGCCACGGACGCCGGGCCATAGACCTCCGTCAGGCCATAGACGTGGGTGATGTCGAAACCGATCTTCGCCATGCCTTCGATCATCGACGCCGGCGGCGCTGCGCCCGCCACCATGCCGCGCACTTTCTGGGTGATCCCTTCGCGCAGTGCAGGTTCGGCATGGATGATGAGGTTGTGCACGATAGGCGCGGCGCAGTAGTGGTCAGCGCCGTGCTGGCGCATCGCGTCCAGGATCGCGGCCGCCTCCACGCGCCGCAGGCAGATGTGGGTGCCGCCCAGCATGGCCACGGTCCAGGGAAAGCACCAGCCGTTGCAGTGAAACATCGGCAAGGTCCAAAGGTACTTCGGGAAGTGCGGCATGGTCCAGGTGGCCGCGTTGCACACCGCGTTCAAGTAGGCGCCACGGTGGTGGGTGACGACGCCCTTGGGGTCGCCGGTGGTACCGCTGGTGTAGCTGAGGGCAATGGCGTCCCATTCGTCGGCGGGGCCCTGCAAGGTGGCAAGCGGCGCGTGCGCGGCCAGCATCGCTTCGTATTCATGCGTGCCCAGGCGCTCGCCGGGGCCGGAGTATTCGCTGTCGCAGGCGTCGATGACCACCACCGTGCGCCCGTGTTCGCTGTGCAGCAGGTGCAGGGCCTTGGCGATGGTCGGCGCAAATTCGCGGTCGGTGATCAACACTTGCGCTTCGCAGTGAAACATCTGCCAGGCCAGCAGGTGCGCATCGAGCCGCGTGTTCAGGGTGTTGAGCACGGCGTTCAGCGCCGGCACCGCGTAGTGCGCTTCCACCATTTCTGGCGTGTTGGGCAGCATCACGCTGACGGTGCTGTTGCGGGCCACGCCCAGGGCTGCCAGCGCGGCCGCCAGGCGGGCACTGCGGTCACGCGTCTGCGCCCAGGTGTAGCGGCGCGCGCCGTGCACCACGGCCGGCAGGTCGGCAAAGACTTCGGCACTGCGTTCGACAAAGCTCACCGGCGACAAGGCCGCGTAGTTGGCGGCCGTCTTGCCCAGGTGCTGTTCGTAGATGTTCATGGGGATGTCTCTCCTTCAGGCTTCGCGCCACCATCCGGGCGCTGTGCAGGGGCGTTCCTTAGCATAGTGGACCAGGAAGGACTCTCGGTGCAGCACGTCTCGTGGTGGATGGCGCAAATGCGGACTCGCCAGGCAGTGGCCTGGACAGTGGCCTGGATAATGTTGTCAATGCCGCTGCTGCACACCCCGGCGCACGCCGATGCGCTGGCCCGCTATGTCGAAACCCAGCTGATGCGCCAGCATCTGCCGGGCCTGGCGCTGGCGGTGTTGAAGGATGGCAAGCGCATCGAATCGCGCAGCTTTGGCTGGGCCGACCTGGAGCGCCGGGTGCGCGTCATGCCGGACACGCTGTTCGAGATCGGTTCCGTCACCAAGCAGTTCACCGCCGTGGCGCTGATGCTGCTGGCGGAAGAAGGCAAGCTGGGTCTCGATGACATGCTGGCCGGGCACCTGCCCGGTCTGCCCGAGACTTGGCAACGCGTGACGCTGCGCCACCTGCTCACCCACACGTCGGGCATCGCCGACTACGAAGAAGTCATGGGCTACGTCGGCTACCGCCAGGTGATGACGCCCGAACAGGTGATCGCAGTCGTGGCCTCGAAGCCGCTCGAATTTGCCCCTGGCGAACGTTTCAACTACAGCAACACCGGCTACTTCCTGCTGACGCTGGTGATCGAAAAGGCCAGCGGCCAACCCTTCATCGACCTGCTGCGCCAGCGTGTGCTGCTGCCTGCCGGCATGCTGCGCACCGGCAGCAGCGAGCCCACGCGCGTGTTGCCACGGCGCGCCGTCGGCTATGAGTTCAAAGACGGCAAGGTCGAGAACCGCGACGCGATGCAGCCTTCTGCCACCGGCGGCGCCGGCATGCTCGTGTCCACGCTGGCCGACCTGGCACGCTGGGACGCGGTGCTGGACCGCCGCGCCCTGCTGCGCCCCGAGAGTTGGCAAATGCTGTGGACCGAAGCGCTGCTGAGCGACGGCAAGGGCAGCGGCTATGGCATGGGCTGGTTCGTGGGCACCATGCGCGGCCGCCCGTTGCTGGAACACAGCGGCGGCACACCGGGTTTCACGACGCAGGTGCTGCGCCTGCCGCAAGACCGGCTGACGGTAATCGTCTTCGGCAACAGCTATAACAGCGGCGCGGTCATCGATGTGGCAGGCCACCTCGCACGCCTGCACCTGCCGGCGCTGCGCTACAAACCCATCCCCGACACCGAGCCGGCCAAGGCCGCGCGGTTGCGCGAATTCCTGGCCCACCGGGCCGACCCGCTGCCCTACCACCCGCCGCTGTCGCCTGCGCTGGCGGCCCGCGTGGACAAGGTGTGGGCGGCGCGCCTAAGTTACTACCAGGCGCTGGGTCCGCCCTTGTCGCTGCGCCTGGTTGAACGGGAAGAGAAAGACTCGAAGACCTGGTTCCGCTACCGCGTGAAGTACGCGGACACCGTGCGCCTGGTGCGCGCCAGCTTCGACGCCCAGGGGCTGATCGAAGACGTGGAAAGCGAAGACGAATGACCGCTCAGCCGCAGCCTGCCGCGAGCGCCTGGTCCACATCCCACAGGATGTCGTCGATGTGTTCCAGCCCCACCGAGATGCGCACCATGTCCGGCCGCACGCCCGCCGCCAACTGCTGCGCCGCGTCCAGCTGCCGGTGCGTGGTGCTGGCCGGGTGGCTGATGAGCGTGCGCGTGTCGCCGATGTTGACGAGGTGGCTCATGAACTGGGCGCTTTCGATGAACCTCACACCGGCAGCTTCACCGCCCTGGACACCAAACGCCACCAACCCGGAAGCCCCGCGCATCTGCCGCATCAGCAGCGCGTGTTGCGGGTGGTCGGGCAGGCCGGGGTAGTTGACGAAGCTCACGCGCGGGTCGTCACGCAGGAACTCGGCCACCCTCAGCGCATTGGCGCAGTGCCTTTCCATGCGCAGCGGCAAGGTTTCCACGCCCTGCAGGATCTGCCACGCGCTCATCGGCGACAGCGCAGCGCCAAAAACGCGCAGGCTTTCCATGCGGCAGCGCATGGTGAAGGCGAAGTCACCAAAGGTCTCGTAGAACTTCACGCCGTGGTAGCCGGCGCTGGGCTCGGTCATGCCCGGGAAGTTGCCGGGGAATCTGGCGTCACTCCACGGGAATCTGCCGCCCTCCACCACCACGCCGCCCAGCGTGGTGCCGTGGCCCGCAAGATACTTGGTGGCGCTGTGGACCACGATGTCGGCGCCCAGCGCCAGCGGGTTGCACAAAAACGGTGACGGCACCGTGTTGTCGATCACCAGTGGCACGCCATGGGCATGCGCCACCTCGGCGACAGCCGCGATGTCGAGCACCACGAGGCTCGGGTTGCCCAGGCTTTCCGCAAAAACGGCACGCGTGTTCGGCCGCATCGCGGCGGCAAAGGCATCGGGGTTCGTGGCATCGACGAAGCTTGTCTCGATGCCGAACTTCTTCAGGCTCACCGCCAGCATCGTCACGCTGCCGCCGTACAGCGCACCGGCGGCCACGATGTGGTCACCGGCCTGCAGAATCGTCATCAGCGCCATCGCCTCAGCCGCCATGCCACTGGCGCTGGCCACGGCGGCGCGGCCGCCTTCCAGCGCCGCCACGCGCTCTTCAAGTGCAGCCACCGTTGGGTTGCTCAGGCGCGAATAGACGTTGCCGAAGGTCTGCAGGTTGAAGAGACTGGCGGCGTGTTCGGCGCTGTCGAAGACAAAGCTGGTGGTCTGGTAGATGGGCAGTGCACGCGCGCCCGTGGCCGCGTCGGGGATCTGGCCGGCATGGATGGCCAGGGTCTCGGGTTTGAAGTGGCGGTCGCTCATCAAGTCCCCCTTCAGACCGGCCGCCGCGCCGAGATCACACCGGTGTTCACGCCCGCCCAGTGCAGCCCACCGAAGAGCCGCGCATGTTCAATCTTGACGCAGCGGTTCATCACCGAATCCAGACCTGCGCCGCGCGCAGCAGCGTCGGCTTCGAGATTCTCCACACCCAGCTGTTGCCAGAGGCACTTGGCGCCGATGGCCACGGCGCTGTGTGCGATGGGCAGCACGTCTGCCGGCTTGCGAAAGACATCGACCATGTCCACGACAAAGGGAATGTCTTCGAGCCGCCCAAAACAAGGTTCGCCCAGGATGCTTTCGTAGCGCGGATTGACGGGCACGATGCGGTAGCCGTGCTGCTGCATGTACTTGGCCGCAAAGTAGCTGGGCCGATGCCATTCAGCCGACAGGCCCACCACGGCGATGGTGTGGCAGTGCTTCAGGATGTGGCGCAGGGTGGGGATGTCGTCAGCCATGCGCTATGGTATGGCGGGATTCGAGGCGCAGCGTTCAATCTGGCGCCAGGATCACTCACTGGCGCTGCCACACACTTGCAGCGGCAGCCCAGCCACCTGAAGGAGACAACATGAAGAGTCTGCACGCGCGGGCCGCCGGGGCCGTGTTCATGCTGCTGGGCGCTGCGGCCTGCGCCCAGCCCGAAGCCCCCACCGACAACCGCACGTGGCTGCAACTGCAGGCCACGTCCGCCACTTGGCGCACGCAGACGCGGGGCGACTACTTCTTTGGCCAGCAGAGCACGCGGTCGCTGCAACTGGAATCGGACGTGGGCCTGCCGCAGCGCGCCACCATCGCCGGCATCGCCTTCGGCCGCCGCATCGGCCAGCGCTGGCGGATCGAACTGGAACACACCGCGTCGCAACGCAAGGCCAGCACGCTGCTGCGGCGCGACGTGGCCGCCGATGGCGTGGTCTTTGGCGCCGGCACCACGCTGCAAAGCGACGTCAAGCTGGCCACGCTGCGCGTCAACGGTGGCGTGTCGCTGCTGATGAACAGCGAAGCCGAAGTCGGCGTGCTCTTTGGCGGCGAGTGGATCGAGATCTCGCGCCGCTTCGAAGGCAGCGGCGTGCCCGACATCGGCAACCCGCAGCAGGCGCCCAGTGCCCGGCGCACCGACAACAAGGATGTCGCACCGATACCCATTCTGGGCCTGTATGGCCACTACGCCTGGGCGCCCGCGTGGCGGCTGGTGGGCCGCGCAGAGTTTGGCGTGGACGGCGCCAGCTACCGCAAGCTGCAGGCCGGTGTGCAGTGGCGCGCCACACCCAACCTGGCGCTGGGCGCGGGCTACCGCCATGCCAGCGCCAACCTGGACGTGCTGTTCGGCTTCATCGGTTGCTGCACCCACCTGGTGCTGGACTACCAGGCGCACGGGCCGGCGCTGACGTTGGACTTGTCGTTCTGAGCCTGCCGGCTCAATCGAGAAAACCACGCCAGAGCACTACGCCAGAAAGCCGCGTTCGCGCAGCAACGCGTCCAGCGCCGCAGAGTCGCGCTCAAACACGTGCGGCGCGTATTTGATGTCGCTGGTGTAGTACTGCGCCAGCGATGTGATGCCAAGCTCGTCCATCTTGTCGATCATGTGCTGTCCCATGCTGCGGTAGCGCGCCCACCCCTTCACTTCACGGGCGCAGAAATGGCGGTCGATGTCGTCGGCACCGGGCCGTTGGTAGGTCTCGTCGTGGATCCATGCCGCCGGCGGCAGGCGGTCGCGCTGCGCCGGTGCTTCGCCGGGCCAGCCCACCACCATGCTGGTCACGGGCAGGCAGTGGTCGGGCATTTCCAGGTAGTCGGCAATGGCGCGCATGCTGTGCAGCGTGGTGCCCATGTAGCAGATGCCCAGGCCATGGCTTTGCAACGCCAGCGCCGTGGTCTGCGCCAGGATGATGGCGTCGAAGGACGCCACGTGCCAGCTGATCAAGTTGCCGAAATTCAGACGCGCACCGCGCTGCGCCAGCCACTGCCGGGTGCGAAAGCTGTCAGCGCAAAAGGTCAGCACCAGCGGTGCTTGCCGCACCATGGGCTGGCCGAAGTGAAGCTCGCACAAATGCGCCTTCCGAATCGCGTCCTGCGTCTTGACAACGGACACCATGTTCAGGTTGCCACTGGAAGACGAACCCGACAGCGCTTGCGTCAGCACGGTGTCGATGAGGCCGGCTTCGATGGGCTGGGTCTTGAACGTGCGGATCGAGCGGTGGGCGTGCATCAACGCGGCAAAGGCTTCGTCTGTGTGCATGGTCGGGGTTGGCGGTGAAGGCCCTGCATGATGCCAAGGCTTGACGCGGCCTTCGCGGTCGCCATGCCGGGCACGCGCGTGTCCCGGACGCAGAGGCCGCTGCTACACTGCCCTCCGTCAGGAGAGAGCCCTCAAGCGGGGCCGCCGAAGGCGCAGGGGACGGTGTGAAAACCGGGTGTGAAAACCGCCTCGAACGCTCAGGCAAAAGGACTGACTTTTTCACCTCACTGGAGAGAGGCGGCAGGTGCCCCGGCACCGGTCGTCCACCGAAGGGGCAAGGCCTGCTGATCCGCGCAACATGCGCAGATGCGGCAGCGCTGAATCTCTCAGGTAAAGCGGACAGCGAGGGCCCGGAACACTGAAGATTCGGTGTTCGCGTTGACGCCCTTGCCGAGGTGACCTTCATGTCCGCTGCATCCGACACCCCCCTCCTCCAGACCCCCCTGCACGACCTGCACGTCCGCCTGGGCGCGCGTTTGGTGCCCTTCGCCGGCTACGCCATGCCGGTGCAATACGCGAGCGGCCTGATGGCCGAACACAAGCAGTGCCGCGAATCGGCCGCGCTCTTTGACGTGTCGCACATGGGCCAATTGCGCCTGGTGGGCGCTGACGCCGCGGCCGCGCTGGAAACCCTGGTGCCGGTGGATGTGCTGGATTTGGGGCTGGGCAAACAGCGCTACGCGTTTTTCACCAACAGCAGCGGCGGGTTGCTCGACGACCTGATGATCGTCAAGCCAGAGCCGGGCGCCGGCTTCGGCGACCTCTTCCTGGTCGTCAACGCGGGCTGCAAGGCGGCCGACATCCAACACCTGCGAACCCACATCGGCCACCGCTGTCGGGTGGTGCCCATGCCAGAACGCGCGCTGCTGGCGCTGCAGGGCCCGAAGGCCGTCGATGCGCTGGCGCGGCTGAACCCGGCGGTCGCTGCGATGACCTTCATGACCGGCGGCGTGTTCGATCTGGACGGCGGGTTTGGGAAGATCGGATGTTTCGTCACCCGCTCGGGCTACACCGGCGAAGACGGCTTCGAGATTTCCGTGCCGGCAGAAGCGGCCGTGGCCCTGGCGGAAGCATTGCTTGCACAAGCCGAAGTCAAACCCGCCGGCCTGGGCGCACGCGACACGCTGCGACTGGAAGCAGGCTTGTGCCTGTACGGCCACGACATCAATCAAACCACCAGCCCCGTGGAAGCAGGCCTGAGCTGGGCGATCCAGAAAGTGCGGCGCCCCGGCGGCGCGCGCGCGGGCGGCTACCCGGGCGCTGCCGTGATCGAAAGGCACCTGAGTGCCGGTGCGCCCAGCAAACGCGTGGGGCTCGTCGGCCTGGAACGGGTGCCGGTGCGCGAAGGCGCCGTGCTCTTCGACGCCCACGGCCACAAGCTCGGCACCACCACCAGCGGCACGCTGGCACCCACCGTCAACCAGTGCGTGGCCATGGCCTACCTGCCCATCAACCACGCGCAGCCGCAGCATGAGGTGTACGCCGAAGTGCGTGGCAAGCGCCTGCCGATGCGCGTGGTGCCACTGCCCTTCCACCCCCACCACTACAAGCGTTGACCCCGTACCCATTCACCCCCACACAAGGAGCCCGCCGATGACCACCATGTACACCCCCGACCACGAGTGGATCAACATTGAAGACCACGAAGCCGCCGTTGTCGGCATCACGCACCACGCGCAGGACGCGCTCGGGGATGTGGTCTTTGTCGATCTGCCCGAAGTCGGACGCACCTACAACAAGGGCGAGATCGCTGGCGTGGTCGAGTCGGTGAAGGCCGCGGCCGACCTCTTCATGCCCGTCACCGGCGAGGTCGTGGAAGTCAACGAGACGCTGCGCGCCGACCCCTCGTTGGCCAACAGCGACCCGCTGGGCAATGGCTGGTTCTTCAAGGTCCACATCACCAAGATGGAAGACTTTGACCAGCTCATGGATCTGCCAGCCTACGACAAGCTGCTCAAGTCACTCTGAAACCTGCACCGGAAAACGCCCCATGTTGATGTCTGCCTTGAAGCCGCTGGGTGAGCTTGAAAACGCCACCGAATTTGCCGCCCGCCACATCGGCCCTTACCGTGATGATGAGCGGCACATGCTCAGCGTCATCGGCGCCGCCAGCCGGCGCGCGCTGATCGACGCAATCGTGCCGCGCAGCATTGCGCGCGCCAAGCCGATGGCCCTGCCCGCACCGCTGTCCGAAGCGCAGGCGCTGGCCGAGATGAAGGCGCTGGCATCGAAAAACGTGGTGCTGAAGAGCTTCATCGGCCAGGGTTACCACGGCACGCACACGCCCGGCGTCATCCTGCGCAACATCCTCGAGAACCCGGCCTGGTACACGGCGTACACCCCGTACCAGGCCGAGATCAGCCAGGGCCGCATGGAGGCGCTGGTCAACTTCCAGACCATGATCTGCGACCTGACGGGCATGGCCATCGCCAACGCGTCGATGCTCGACGAAGCCACCGCCGCCGCGGAAGCCATGACGCTGGCCAAGCGCAGCGTCAAGAGCAAGAGCAGCACCTTCGTCGTCGCCGGCGACTGCCACCCGCAGACCATTGAAGTCATCCAGACCCGCGCCGCGCCGCTGGGGCTGAAAGTGGTGCTGGCCAATTCCGCCATGGAGTGGGACGACCTGATTGCCGGTGGCGACTACTTCGCCGCGCTGGTGCAGGTGCCCACCACCGACGGCAGCATCCACGACGTGCGCGAAGACGCGGCGCGCATCCACGCCCACCAGGCCGCCTTCATCGTCGCGGCCGACCTGCTGGCGCTGACGCTCATCACGCCGCCGGGTGAACTGGGCGCCGACATTGCGCTGGGCACCACGCAGCGCTTCGGCGTGCCGATGGCCGCCGGCGGCCCGCACGCCGCCTATCTGGCCTGCCGAGACGAGTACAAGCGCAGCCTGCCCGGCCGCCTGGTGGGTGTGAGCGTGGATGCGCACGGTGCGCCGGCGTACCGGTTGGCACTGCAAACGCGTGAACAGCACATCCGCCGCGAAAAGGCCACCAGCAACATCTGCACGGCGCAGGTGCTGCTGGCCGTCATCGCCAGCATGTACGCGGTCTATCACGGGCCTGCGGGGCTGAAGCGCATCGCGCAGCGTGTCGCCAGCTACACCGCCGTGCTGGCGCAAGGGCTGCGCGACATGGGCGTGGCGCTGCGCAGCACCTCGGCCTTCGACGCACTCTGTCTTGACACTGGCGCCGACACTGGCGCAATAGCGGCGCGCGCCGTGGCCGCCGGCATGAACCTGCGCCGCTTCCCCGAGTGGGGCGACACGATGACCGGCATCGCGTTGGACGAAACCACCACGCGCGACGACATCAGCGCGCTTTGGGCGTTATTCGCAAGGCCTGGCCAGGCGCTGCCCAACATGGCGGCCTTCGAGAAGGGCATCGAGCCGATGATCCCGGAAGCCCTGCGCCGCAGCAGCGCCTTCCTGACGCACCCGGTGTTCAACAGCCACCACAGCGAAACGGAAATGCTGCGCTACATCCGGTCTTTGAGCGACAAGGACCTGGCGCTGGACCGCAGCATGATCCCTCTCGGCAGCTGCACGATGAAGCTCAACGCCACGAGCGAGATGATCCCCATCACCTGGCCCGAATTTGCGCACATGCACCCCTTTGCCCCGCAGGACCAGCTGGCAGGCTACTGGGCGATGAACGAGCAGCTCTGCGCCTGGCTGGCGCAAGCCACGGGCTATGCCGGCGTCAGCCTGCAGCCCAATGCCGGCAGCCAGGGTGAATATGCCGGGCTGCTGGTCATCAAGGCGTACCACGCCAGCCGTGGCGACACGCAAAGGAACATCTGCCTGATCCCCGAAAGTGCACACGGCACCAACCCGGCCAGCGCGCAGATGGCGGGCATGACGGTGGTGGTGACGAAGTGCGATGCAATGGGCAACATCGACATGGACGACCTGAAAGCGAAGTGCGAAAAACACAGCGCCGAGTTGGCCGCCGTGATGATCACCTACCCCAGCACCCACGGTGTCTTCGAGGTGCGCGTGAAGGAACTCTGCGCCCTGGTGCACCAGCACGGCGGACGTGTGTATGTCGATGGCGCCAACATGAACGCGCTCGTTGGCGTGGCCGCGCCGGGTGAATTTGGCGGTGACGTGAGCCACCTCAACCTGCACAAAACCTTCTGCATCCCGCACGGCGGCGGCGGGCCCGGCGTCGGGCCGGTGGCGGTGGTGGCAGACCTGGTGCCTTTCCTGCCGGTGCACCGCACAGGAGCGTTAGCGACCTCAGGCGAGGTCACGGGCCTGGGCAACGCACACAGCGTGGGTGCGGTGAGCGCCGCACCGCTGGGCAACGCCGGCGTGCTGCCCATCAGCTGGATGTACTGCCGCATGATGGGCGCCGACGGCCTGCGCCACGCCACCGAGGTGGCCATCCTCAGCGCCAATTACATCGCCGCGCGGCTGGCCGACCACTACCCCGTGCTCTACAGCGGCGGCAACGCGCAGCTCAAGGGCGGTGGCGTGGCGCACGAATGCATCCTCGACCTGCGGCCGCTCAAGGACAGCAGCGGCATCGGCGCCGAAGACGTGGCCAAGCGCCTCATCGACTACGGCTTCCACGCGCCCACGCTCAGCTTCCCGGTGGCCGGCACGCTGATGGTGGAGCCGACCGAAAGCGAACCCCTGGCCGAGTTGGACCGCTTCTGCGACGCGATGATCGCCATCCGCATCGAGATCGCGCAGGTCGAAAGCGGCGCCTGGCCGAAGGACGACAACCCGCTGAAGCACGCGCCACACACCGCCGCGGCGCTGCTGAAGGCCGATTGGCCACACGCCTATTCGCGTGAAGTCGCGGCCTTCCCGGTGGCCGGCTTGCGGCGGCAGAAATACTGGTCGCCGGTGGGCCGCGTGGACAACGTGTACGGCGACCGCAACCTGTTCTGCAGTTGCGTGCCGATGAGTGAATTCAGCGACCACGACCACTGATCCCCATGGCAGTCTCCGTCTTCGACCTCTTCAAGATCGGCATCGGGCCGAGCAGCAGCCACACCGTGGGCCCCATGCGCGCGGCGCGGCTGTTTGTGCGCCACTTGCAGCATGACGGCCTGCTGGCCGGGACGGCGCGCGTGCAGAGCCACCTCTACGGCTCGCTGGGGGCCACCGGCAAGGGGCACGGCAGCGACAAGGCCGTGCTGCTGGGCCTGTGCGGGCACGAACCCGACACGGTGGATGTCGATGCCGTGCCCGCGCTGCTGGCAGCACTGCGCAAGCAGGGTCGGCTGGCGCTCCTGGGCACGCACGAGATCGGGTTTGTCGAAAAGGACGATCTGAAGTTCTACCGCCGCGAGACACTGCCCTTTCACGCCAACGGCATGCGTTTCATTGCCTTCGACGCCGCGGGCGCAGAGCTGAGCAACAAGACCTACTACTCGGTCGGCGGCGGCTTTGTCGTCAGCGAAGAAGTGGCAGCCGACGGCGCCCGGCAGAAGGTCATCGCACCCGACACCACCGTGCTGCCGTACCCCTTCCACAGCGGCGACGAGTTGCTGGTGCGAACGCGGGAAGTGAGCGGCACGGGCTTGGGAACACCTGCAGGAACCATTGCGGACGTGATGCGCCGCAACGAAAGGCACTGGCGCAGCGACGCCGAGATCGACGCCGGCCTGCTGAACATCTGGCGCGTGATGCAGGACTGCGTCAAACGGGGTTGCGCCACTGACGGCATCCTTCCCGGCGGCTTCAGGGTCAAGCGCCGCGCCGCGCCGCTGTACCGCGACCTCATCGCCAACCCCGAAGCAGCGCTTCGCGATCCTCTTCAAGTCATGGACTGGGTCAACCTCTACGCGCTGGCCGTGAACGAAGAAAACGCTGCCGGTGGGCGCGTGGTCACGGCGCCCACCAACGGTGCGGCCGGCATCGTGCCCGCCGTGCTGCACTACTACACGCGCTTCGTCCACCACAGCAACGACAAGGGCGTGGTGGACTTTCTGTTGACGGCCGCCGCCATTGGCCTGCTGTACAAGGAAAACGCCAGCATCAGCGGTGCCGAAGTCGGCTGCCAGGGCGAGGTGGGCGTGGCCTGCAGCATGGCCGCCGGGGCCTTGTGCGCCGTCATGGGCGGCACGCCAGAGCAGGTGGAAAACGCGGCCGAGATCGGCATGGAACACCACCTGGGCTTGACCTGCGACCCCGTGGGTGGCCTGGTGCAGATCCCGTGCATCGAACGCAACGCCATCGCGTCGGTCAAGGCCATCAACGCCGCGCGCATGGCGCTGCGTGGCGACGGCACGCACTTCGTCAGCCTGGACCAGGTGATCAAGACGATGCGGGAGACGGGCGCCGACATGATGACGAAATACAAGGAAACGGCGCGCGGCGGGCTGGCGGTGAACATCGTCGAGTGTTGAGAGCCCGGGCTGCAAGACTGGGCTCAAGCGCGCCGGGCGACGGCCGATAACGCAGAGGTGCCGGCACCTGACCGGAACCGACCGCTTATCGCCTGCCGCCCATGCCCGACCTGCCCCCATCCAAGCGTCAGCGCTTGAAATTTGCCGCCATCGGTACCGTCGGCGCCGCCTTGGTGTTGCTGCCGCTGGTGCAGGTGCTGCGCTACCAGAACGCCGACCTGGAGGCCGTGGTGGCCGAGCGCGCCACGCTGGACCCGCTGGCCCACGCACTGGCCGTGCAGCGTGGCCTGCTGGGCCACCGCGATGTGGCTGAGCGTGTGCTGCGCGGCCGGCTGCAACTGGAAGCCGAACGCCGCTTGCGCAAGGCCGAGGTGGACGATGCCTTGTGGGCTTTGAAAGGCACGCTGTCGGCCGGCTTTTGGGTCAAGGCGCTGAGCGAATCGGATGCTCTGACGCAGGACTGGCGTCTGCTGGCCGGCCGCGTTGCACTGCGGCAAGTGCAAGTGGCGGACAGCCTGGCTGGCCACCAGTTGCTGCTGGAACAGGCGGTGCAGGTGATGGACCTGGTCGGTGCCGCTGCACCCGCTGCACCCGCTTCACCAGCTGCACCAGCCAGCCCACATCAGCAACTGCTGCGGCTGGCCATGGCCAACCCGGCACGGGCCCAGGCGCAGACAGCGGACGTGCTCTTGCCACCCCGCCTGGCGGCGCTGGAAGGCGCACTGCAGGCCCGCATTGCGGCACTGGACGAGCGCAGCGCCGCACTGCGCGGACAACAGAGCTTGCTGACCCTGGCGGGCACGGCCATCGTCGCACTGGCATTCGCGGCGGCGCTTTGGGCGTGGCGTGCGACCACACCCAGTGGCCATTCAGGTTCACCGCCGCCGAGCGATGCAGCGGACCGCGTGCGGCGCAGCCGCGGCCGCCGCAGCGCCGACAGCGAACACGTCGTGGCACCGCCCGCACCACAGACCGCATCGCATCAAGTCCTGCAGCGCCTGCGCGAAGCCGGTGTGAAGACTGCGGCCGACGCGTCGGGCCTGCGGCCACCGCGGGTCTGATTGCAGCGGTTCAGTCCCAGTCGTCGCAGCTTGACGGGTCGCGCTGGCCTTACCGTGGGCTCGAGCTGCTCGCGGGCACCGTGGCCGTTGGGGCCACGGTGTTCGTGGCAACAAGCTGACTTTCGAGCCAGCGCTTGTAGGCGGGATTGCCGTCCGTTTCCAGCGCTCGAAAGAGCTTGCTGCGTGCGCCTTCGGGCGCACGGGCGTGTTCGTTTTCGTAACACGACACCAGATTGAAGGCCACGCGGTTGTTGTCGTAGTACCCGAGCGCCACGGCGGCCTCGAACTGGGAGCAAGCCATCCGTTGCAGCTGTTCGGCCGCAAGCGCGCGAGGCTGGCCGCTGTCGGTCGGCATCTCGCCGGCGGCCACACTGGCGGCCATGGACAGGGCCTGGTGGCCGTACATCACCGCCGCTGCGGCAGCTTCAGAGCGCCGGGTCATGATCTCGGCCAGTGCGGGTTTGCCTTGGAAGGCCTTCGGATCGCGTTCCTCATTCACGGACCACATGAGTTCAACCAATGCTGCCAAGCCACCGGACTTGGGGTCCCGGTGTTTGAGTGACCAGCAATTGAGCCTGTTGCGAAAGTAGCTGGCCGCCTTGGCATCGCAAGCCGCCGCTTGCGCGGCATCCAGGTTTTGCGGCTGGCCCAGCAGGCCCGCGATGTGGACGCGTGATTGCCAGTAGCGGGCCTCGGGCTCGGTCGCTTCGCGCAACACAGCCCAGTCGGCCCATTTCGCTGGCGGCTGGGTCGGCCGCGTGTCGGGCTGGCGAGCCGAAGGGTTCACAAAGGTTTCGACCACTGCTTTGCGCCGGAGCATTGCGGCTCGCCACGACTCATATTGCGCGAGGATGCGGCGGCCAGCCTCCAAGTTGCCGACATCCTTGAATCCCAATGGGCCGAAGTCATAGCGAAACCGGCTGCTGACGGTGTCGTTGGCCATCAGCATGCTGCTGACGCGTGCGTAGCCTTCCCAGCAGTTGTCCTGGCTTTCATCCACCGTGACCGCCGCCTGATAGCTCTTCACGGCAAGCGCAGGGTTTGGGGCCCCCGCCATCCTGAATTCCTCGGAGAAAACCGAGATGGCGTCGCAGTACTGAGCCACGCGGCCAGGCTGCGGACCGGCTGACAGGAAAGGTTGTGCGGCGGCCACGCGGGCCATCGCGCGTGCACGCAGCCGGTCGGCCTCCCCGGCAGCAGCGGCGTCGATTTCGCGGAAACGCCTCTCCAATTCAACCCGGCCTTGATCGCGGCGCTGCTGCGCTTCGTTCAGTTCGCGCTGACGTTGGTCTTCAGAGGCCAGACGTCCATTGCGAGCGGCATCGACGCCATCACAGGCCGCCTTGCCCAGCGCGCGGCACATCGCCTCAGGGTCGACCACCATACGGCCGATGGGCGTATTGCGCTGTCGCGCTTGGTCGGCCAAGCGGCCCAGATCGCGCTGAACCGACGCGGCACGTTGACGCTCGTTCATCCATGACTCAGCCTGGGCGGGGCTCACCCAGCCCGACAGGGTGACGAAGAGCAGGGAGATCAGCGCAGCCGTTCCTGGGGGTCGCTTTGACATGGGTCTAACGTTGCACTCGCGGATGTGGGTTCGGGGGGCTTTTTAGTCGAGCAGTCCGGCGTGATGCTACGTCGCAGATGGGCTTGGCATACCTGATACGTAGGAATCTGGTTGGCAAAAGGCTCACCGAATAGTCGCATGCCGGTGGAGGCAATGCGCGCAGAGACATCTCCACGGCCGCGGCGCGTCTTCGCAAAAATCTGAATTTCCACCTCAGCGGCCTGCGTCGATCGAAACTCCGGTCGGCCTTCATCGTTTCGGTCATCTGGTCGGATTGAGACGGCGTCCTGCCCGCGCGCCGGCTTGAACTCGAGATCACCGAGTCGATCCTGATGAACGACACCGAACGTGTGTGGAGTCAGTTGCGCGAACTGTCCGCCATCGGCGTGTCCATCGCCATGGACGACTTTGTCACCGGCTATTCGAGCCTGGCGTACCTGTCGCGCTTCCCCCTCGACAAGGTCAAGATCGACTGTGCCTTCACGCAGTGTCTGGTCGATGACCCGAAGGTCAATCTGATTGTCAGCTCGATCATCACACTGGCGCATTCGCTCAACATCAAGGTCAACGCCGAAGGCGTCGTGACGGTGCGCCAGATGAACACGCTGCAAGTCCAGGGTTGCGACGACCTGGCAGGCTTTCACTTCGGCCGGCCGTGCCCGCTGGCGGCGTTGTCGCATGGCGGGCGGACGGCGGCGGTTGAACCCGCAGACCTGAGCACCGAAGCGCCGGCCTGAAGGACAACTGTTTCAGGCCTTCAGTCGCGGTCCGCCGGCATCGGCAGCGGCCCCGCCGCACTGCCCGCCATCACCGCGGTCGCTTGATCGGCAGCAGGCACCACCTTCGGCTTCTTGCCACGCGCCAGGTAGCTGTACAGCACCGGCACCACCACGAGTGTGAGCAGCGTGCTGGTGATGATGCCGCCGATGATCGCGCGGCCCATCGGTGCCTGGATCTCGCCTCCTTCGTTGAAGGCCAAGGCCAGCGGCAGCATGCCGAAGACCATCGCCATCGTTGTCATGATGATCGGCCGCATGCGGATCAAACCGGCCTGCAGCAATGCGTCGGCCATGGTTGCACCGGCCTTGCGCGCATGGTTGGCAAAGTCCACCAGCAGGATGGCGTTCTTCGTCACCAGACCCATCAGCATGACGAGGCCGATCATGCTGAAGATGTTGAGCGTGCTGCGCCAGAACAGCAGCGCAAGCATGACGCCGATCAGCGCCAGCGGCAGGCTGGCCATGATCGCAATCGGCTGCAGGAAGCTGCCGAACTGGCTGGCCAGCACGATGTAGATGAAGATCACCGCCAGCGCCATCGCCGCCAGCAGGCCGCTGAAGGCTTCAGCCTGTTGCTGCATCTGGCCACCCACATCAAAGGTGTACCCCGGCGGCAGAATCGTCTCCTTGATGAGCTTCTGCACGTCGTCACCCACCTCGCCAGGGCTGCGGCCCTGCACGCCGGCAAACACGGCCTCGCGGCGCTGCAGGTTCTGGCGGCGGATGATTTCGGGGTTGAACACGGTCTCTATCGTGGCCACGTTGTCCAGGCTGATCGGCGTGCCGTCCTTCGCAAAGGCTACGGGCAGGCCGCGCAGCTGCTCGATGCGCTGACGGTTCGACTCATTCAAACGCAGCACCACATCGACCTGGTCGCCGTCGGGCGTGGTCCAGTAGGTGGCGGTTTCACCGTTGACGTAAGCGCGCAGGCTGCTGGCCAGTTGCGGCGCGGTCAGGCCCAGCTCACGCACGGCGCCTGGCTTCAGGCGCACGGCATAGGCCGGCAGGCCCGGCTTGACGCTGGACTCCACGTCCACCGCGCCGGGGATCTTCTTCACCTTCTCGGCAAATTCGTCGGCGACCTTGGCCAAGCCTTCGGCGTCGTTGCCCAGGATGGCGACGTAGATCGGTCGGTTGAAGCCGACGCTGGCGTCGGTGCCGGGCACCTTGGCAATCATCTGCCGCATGGCTTCTTCAACCTGCTTCTGGCTGCGGTTGCGGTCCTTCTTGGGCTTGAGCGAGATGTTGAGCCAGGCCTGGTTGCGCTGCCCTGCACCGCCCACCCGGGTGGCCACGTTTTCGATTTCAGGCAGCGTGCCGATGAGCTCTTCAACCTGCCGCACCTTGGCATCGGTGCGTTCAAGGCTGCTGCCCACCGGCATGCGCAAGGCCAGCTGCGTAAAGCCCTCGTCGGCCTCGGGCACGAATTCGCTGCCCACCAAGGGCGTCAGGCCAAGTGCGATGACGAAGCTCAGCACGCCGCCACCGACGACCACGCCGCGCGGCGTGATCGTGGCGCTGCGAAAGCGCCGCGGGCTGGCCTTGTCGCGCTGTGTGTCGGCCGCAAAGCCGTGGCCATAGGCGGGCAGCCAGATACGCCAGCGGCGCTCGGAAAAGATCCAGCGGATGGCGCGCTCGTAGGCACCGTGCAGGAAGTCCATCGCACGGTCGGTCGCGCGGATGGCGTGGCCGATACCCCAGACCTTCTTCAGGTAAGCACTGGGCGGGTCGGCCCAGATGGCGCTGAGCATCGGGTCGAGCGTGAAGCTGACGAAGAGGCTCACCAGCACCGCCACCACCACCGTGATGCCGAAGGGGTAGAAGAACTTGCCGATGATGCCGCCCATGAAGGCGACCGGCACAAAGACGGCGCAGATGGCGAAGGTGGTAGCCATCACCGCCAGGCCAATCTCGTCGGTGCCTTCGCGCGCTGCCGTGAAGTGGTCCTTGCCCATGGCGACGTGGCGCACGATGTTCTCTCGCACCACGATGGCGTCGTCGATCAACAAGCCGATGCACAGGCTCAGCGCCATCATCGTCATGAAGTTCAGCGTGAAGCCGAAGGCATAGACGGCGATGAAGCTGCTGATGACGGCGATCGGCAGCGTCAGCCCCGTGATGATGGTGCTGCGCCAGCTGTGCAGGAACAGGAAGACGATGGCCACCGTCAGCAGCGCGCCTTCGATCAGCGTGTGGCGCAGGCCCGTCAGCGAGTCCTTCACGTAGTCGCTGCTGGCGTTGATGAGGCGCAGCTCGACGTCGGGTGGCAGCGTCTTCCTGATCTCGTCCATCGCCTTCTTGGTGGCTTCGCCGACGGCCACGATGTTGGCGTCCTGCTGCTTGAAGACGTTGAAGTTGATGGCGCGCTGGCCGTTGATGCGCGCTATCGAGTCGGGTTCGCGTTCGCGTTCGATCAACGTACCCAGGTCGGCCAGCGTCAGCGCCAGGTTGCCGCGCCGAGCCACGACCAGACCTTCAAATTGCCGGGGGTCGCGCACGCGGCCTTCCACGCGCAGCAAAGCGTCCTGGGTGTTGTCGCTGATGAGGCCTACGGGCTGGTCGGCATTCGCCGCGCCCAGCGCAGTGGCAATCTCCGCCGGCGTCACACCGTAGGCGCGCAGGCGCACGGGGTCCAGATCGACGCGCACTTCGCGCACTGTCAGGCCCTGGATCTCGACCCGCGCCACACCTTCCACACGCTGCAGGCGCTTGCCCACGGCCTGGTCGCCAATCAGTGACAGTTCACGCGCGCTGCGGCTCTTCGACACCAGGGCCATGTTGACGACCGGCTGGCTGTTGTCGTTGTTCCAGCGCGCGATGGTGGGCTGCTTCACGTCGCGCGGAAAGCCCGACTGCACGGCGGCCACACGGTCGCGAACGTCCTGCATGGCACGGCCCATGTCGGCGTCGAGTGCAAACTCCACGCTCATCGTGCCCTGCCCTTCACCGCTGCGCGACGTGATGCGCTTGACACCGGCGATGCTGTTGACAGCCTCTTCGATGGGCTTGATGACCTCGCGCTCCACCGCTTCGGGCGATGCGCCGGGGTAGCGCACTTCCATCCAGGCGCCGGGGAAACTGATGTCGGGCATCTGCTCGACACCGAGCTTGCTGTAGCTGAACAGCCCCAGCACGCACAGTGCCACCATCACCATGGCGGCGAAGACCGGGTTGTTGATCGAGACGCGGGTGATCCACATGGCGGCCCCTTCAGCGCGTCAACGGTGTCGATGCGGCAGCCGATGCCACCGGCGCCGACTTCGCGGCCACGATGGTGGCCTTGGCGCCTTCGCGCAGGTTGTCGAAGCGCGCCGCCAGCACCTGGCTGGCGGGTGTCACGCCTTGCAGCACTTCGATCCGGCCTTCTCGTTCGTCGCGGCGGCCCAGGGTCACGGCGCGGCGCGCCAACAGGCCGCTTTCGATGACCCAGACATGGTCCTGGCCGCTGGTCTTGCCAAAGGCCGACGCCGGCAGCGTCAGGCGGTCGGTGTCGTCGGCCAGCGTGGCGCGGGCCAGGGCGTACTGGCCGGCGCGCAGTTGCTCTTTGGGGTTGGCCAGTTCAATCGTCACGCCGATGCTGCGGGTGCCCGGCTCGGCTGCGGGTGCAATGCGCGCCACCCGCCCGGCCACCGGGGCGTCCACGCCTTCCACCTGCACCTGCACGGCCATGCCGGCCTGCAGGCGCGCCACTTCATGGGTGCCGATGTTGCCGGCCAGTTCGAGCCTGGACAGGTCGACGATGGTCAGCAACTGCTGTTCGACGCTGACCTTTTCGCCCGGCAGGGCATGGCGCTTGGCGACGATGCCCGAGATGGGTGCCAACAGCGACGCTTCACGCAAGCCCACGCGGGCCGTGTCCAGCGACGCCTGCGCCGCATTCAAGTTGGCGCGCGCCGTGTCCACGCTGCCGCGCGAATTTTCGAGCGCAATGGCGCTGATGAACTGCTGCGCGGCCAGGCGTTCATTGCTGACGTGCGTGCGTTCGGCCTGGGTCAGTGTGGCGCGGGCAGATTCGAGCATCGCGTTGCGCTCGGCGACACGGGTGTTCAGTTCAGCCAGCTCGATGCGGCCCAGCACTTGCCCGGCCTGCACGCGGCTGCCTTCGCTGACCGTCAGGCTCAGCAGCGTGCCGCCGGCCTTGGCCCGCACCATGGCCGTCTGCGGTGCCACCAGCGGGCCAGAGAACTCCACCAACCCGGGCAGGCGCGCCATGCTCGGTTGCACGATCTCGCGCAGCACAAATTCCAGCGGCACGTCGGGCTTCTTGTCCTTGCCGTCGGCGGTTTTTTCAGCCTTGGGCGCTGCGTCGGTCTTGGCCATCGCACCCGGCACTTTCACCGCGCCTGTCATCACGGCGACACCGGCACCGGCTAGCACCACCACCACCGCCGCGCCACTGAACAGCCACTTTTTCTTCATCTCGGATCCCTCGTGTCCGGCTTGCCACACCCTTGTGTGTCAGTGCCGGGCGCGAGTTTAAGCAGCGCCATCCGGCGGACGACAGGGTTGCGATGAAGCGCGGAAAGCAGGCGACGAACTGCAGCCGCCCTGGATGGCGCGGCCGGCTCGAGTCCGATCAGCCGATCAGGCGCTCTGCAACGCCTCCGCCCGCAGCCAGACCTCCAGCGCCGCAGCTTCCATCGGCCGCCCGAACAGGTAGCCCTGGCCGCGGTTGCAGTTCAGCGCCAGCATCAGCGCCGCCTGAGCTTCGGTCTCGATGCCTTCGGCCACCGTGGTCATCCCCAAAGCCCCGGCGACGCGGATGGTGGCTTCGATCAACACGCGGTGGTATTCCACCGTCTGCGCATGCTGGACGAAGCTGCGGTCCACCTTCACCGTGTCCACCGGCAACTGGTGCAGGCAGGCCAGTGAGGAATAGCCGGTGCCAAAGTCGTCGAGCGCCAGTTGCACACCCAGCGCCTTGATCTTTCGCAGCGTGGCCTGCACGGGTTCGTCCTGCGCGGCCAGGCTTTCGGTCACCTCCAGCTGCAGCCATTCCGGCCGCATGGCGCAGGCCTGCAGCAGCGCCGCCAGTTCGTCTACCACGCCCGCACGCTTGAGCTGCGCGCGCGACACGTTCACGGCCAGGCGCAGCGGTGCGCTGCCGCCCAGCCTCTCGCGCCAGCGCACAAACTGCGTGCAGGCGCGTTGCAGGACGAAGGCACCCACCGCGTCGATGAGGCCACACTCTTCGGCCACGCCGATGAAGTCCACCGGGTTCACCAGGCCGCGCTCGGGGTGACGCCAGCGCACCAGCGCTTCAACGCCCGTCAACGCTCGGCTTTGCAGGTCCACCACCGGCTGGTAAACGACAAAGAGTTCGTCGGCCTTGAGCGCGCGGCGAAGGTCGTTTTCGATCGCCATCGCCCGCGCCACGCGCTCCTGCATGGAGTTGTCGAACATCACCCAGCGCCCGCGGCCGCCGCGCTTGGCTTCGTACATGGCGGTGTCGGCGTTGCGCATCACGTCTTCGGCACTGGCGGGCAGCGCGACGTCCTCACTGGCGGTGCCGGCAGCGACACCCAGGTGCAGCACCACGCCGATGCTGGCGCTGGTGTGCAGCGGCGTGCAACCGATCAGGTAGGGCTCGCTCAGTTCCCGCAGCACCCGGTCGGCGATGGCGCTGACGCGGTCGCTGCTGTTGACCCCTTCCAGCACCACGACAAATTCATCGCCACCCAGGCGGGCTGCCACCTCGTGGCCGGGCGGGACTTGCCTGCCGGTGCCTTGGGCAGCGCCGCCGTCTTCAACGTCGTCACCGTTTTCAGCAAGCGCTTCAGCGCCCGACCCCAGCCGCGCCAGCGCGTCACTGGGCCGCAATGTCAGTTGCAGACGCTGCGCGACCTGGCGCAGCAACTCGTCGCCGGCGGAATGGCCCAGGCTGTCGTTGACGTGCTTGAAACGGTCCATGTCCATGAACAGCACCGCAAAGCCATAGCCCGGGTGCCGGCTGGCGTGCTCCATCACCTGCTGCAGGCGTGCCAGCACCACCTGGCGGTTGGGCAGCTGGGTCAGCATGTCGGTGCCGGGCGGGGCACCCGCTGCCAGCCGCAGCGTGTGGTGTTCGCTGGCGTCGAAGCAGACGCGCACAAAACCCGTGAGCACACCGTCGCTGTCACGCAGCGGGCGCAGGTCCACGTCCAGCCACAGGTCGCGCCCGACGCGCGTGCGGTGCGGGCCGGCCTGGCGCAGGCCGGTGCCGCGCTGCAGCGCTTGGCGCAGGCGCATGGCGTCGTCGCGCTCCTGGGCCGGGCTGTGCAGGCATTCGGCGGCTTGCCGGCCCGCCACGTCGTCCAGCCGCCAGCCCGACTGCTGCGTGAAGGCGGCGTTGACCCACTCGATGCGGTCTTCCGCGTTGCTGATCAGCACCATCGCGCTGGTGTGCTCGGCCACCCCGGCGCGGCGTTGCAACTCGGCGTGAAAGCTGGACTGGCGCCGGGCCTGCTGGGCCATGGCGCGCACGATGGGTTCGGTGATGGCGATCGACAGCAGCAGCAGCACCAGGCCCAGCAGCCCGGCGCCCAGCAACGACACCGCCAGCGCCAGCGCCAGGAAAGCGCCGTAAAGCCAGCCGCGCACGCGGCGCTGCAGGGCCAGGTTCTCATCTGCCAGGGGCCACGAGGCGGAACGCTGGCTGGGCACCTGCGCGCGCCAGGGCTGTCGCGACGGGTTTTCAGATGCAGGAAGTGCCATGGATTCAGTGTTTCTGTCTGGGGCAGGCCGAAGGCGGCATGCCGGCCCGTGCTGACGGGATATCGGCAGCGGGGGCTGCGGCTGAAGGCGCGCTGCGCCTAGAGGCTCACAGGCACGGCCAGGGGCACGGGTGAGGGCCTCGGCGAGGCAGGCAGCTGCAGCTGGCCCACGCAGGCCTGCCCACGGCCCGAGCTCTTGGCGCGGTAGCAGGCCGCGTCGGCGCAGGCGATCCAGTCGGCTGGCAGCGGCGCCAGGGCGGCGTCGAGTTGCACCACGCCGATGCTGGCACCGATGCCCAGCCACTGGCCGCGGTGTTCCACGCCCAGGGCACGAATGGCCCGGCACAGCTGCTCGGCACGGGCCATCGCAGCAGTGCCCGAACAGTGGCTCAGCAACAGGGCAAATTCATCCCCACCCAGGCGGGCCGCAGCGTCAGCGCCGCGCAGCTGTTCGTGCAGCAGGTCGGCCACCTGCTTCAACACGGCGTCGCCTGCGGCGTGGCCGGCGTTGTCGTTGACGCTCTTGAAGTGGTCAAGGTCCAGGAACATCAGCGCCGCCGGCGTGCCGGCCGTCTGGTCGCGCAGCGCTTGCACGAGCCTGTCGTCAAAGGCGCTGCGGTTGAGCAGGCGTGTCAGCGGGTCGTGCTCTGCCGACCACGACAGCCGCTCGTGCGCGGCGCGCTGTGTTGTCACGTCCTCCAGCAGCCAGATCGCACCAGCGGCAAGGTCTTTGGCGTCCACTGGGCTGCCTTGCAAGCGGCCCCAGAAGATGCTGCCGTCGCGGCGGCAGAACTGGCGTTCGCCGACAAAGGGCTGACCCGCGGCAAAGGCCAGCGCGACTTGCGGACCCAGCGCGTCGTAGTCCAGCTCCGACGCGTAGATGGTGCGCGCGTCACGCCCTTCCAGCGTGCCATCGCCCCAGCCCAGCAGCGCGGAAAATTCTGCGCTGACCAGTTCAAAGCGGCGCTCGCGGGTGAACGCAATGCCGATCGGCGCTGCGGCCATGATCGAGTGCAGGCGCTTCATCAGCGCTTCTTGCGCCCGCGCCACGCTGGCGCCTTGCTGCAGCGCCTGGCGCAGCGCGTGGCTGAGCTCACCGATCTCGCCACGTGCCGTGGGCCAGCCCGCTTCCAGCGGCAGATCGGCTTCATGCAGCCGCCGTGCGCGTTGGCGCAGGCGCGTCAACGGCCCCAGGAGAAGGGCGAGCAGGCCGGTGATGAAGAGTCCGCCCCCGAGCGCCACGCCACCAGCCCATTGCCAGGCTTCGCGCCGTGCCTGCACCATGCCGCCCAGCAGCTGCGCGTCGGGGGTGACGCGGAACAGCATCCAGTCGGCGCCCGGCACGCCCGCCATCGACACGAAGGCGTTGCCCCGGTGCAGCACCAGCGGTGAAGGTTCGATCGGCCGGCCTTGGGAGTCCCAGTGCGCCACGGCATCGGCCAGTAGCAGTTCGTGTTCCACGCGGCCGCCGATGCGGTCGCGGCTGGGGTGCGAGACCACGGTGCCGGTGGCGTCGGTGACCACGGTCAGTTCGCCTTTTTCCGCGCCGCGCACCGAGAAGGTGAGGTCGTCCAACAGGTTGCGGTTGGCCAGGCGGATCGACCCGCCCAGTATGGCCTTGACCTGGCGGCGGCTGTCGAAGACGGGCACCGTGAACATGATGACGTGGCTGCGCGATACGCGTCCGACGATGGGCGACGACACCACCGGCGCACCCTGGCTGACGGTGCGGATGAAGTAGTCGCGGCCCGCAAGGTTCAGCGCCGAAGGCAGGGTCTGGTTGCCGACGCTCAGCGCGAGCACGTGGCCGGCGGCGTCGGCCACGAAGACAGTGTCGAAGGTGACGCGCAATGCCGCTCTGTCGCTCAGGAAGGCGACGGCAGCTGCGACATCGCTGCGGGCCGCAGGCGGCAGGGTGTCGGCGGTGGCGCGCAGCATGTTCTGCATCGCCACCACGCGCTGCCCGACCAGGCTGGCGAGCCTTTCGATGTGGTCGCCCTCCAGGTCCAGCATGGCCTGCTCGGAGCGCGCTTCCACGCGCGCCAGCAGCACGCTGGCGGAGCCCAGCACGCTGCAGGCGATGACCAGCACGCTGGCGATCATCAAGCGCGCCTTCAGCGTGCCCAGCCAGTGGCCGCGGCCCGCTGGCGCGACGGGCTTCATCACGGTAACTTGAACTGCGCCACTTCGCCGGCCAGACCGTGCGCGCGGTCTTTCAGGGCGCCGGCCGCAGCGGCCGTCTGCTCCACGAGCGCCGCGTTCTGCTGCGTCACGGTGTCCAGGTCCTGCACGGCCTTGGTGGTCTGCGCCACGCCCAGCGTCTGTTCACGTGCGCCCACCACCACTTCGGCCAGCAGTTCACGCACGCGCTGCGAGGTGCCGACGATCTCGTCGATCGTGCTGCCGGCCTGCTGCACCACGCGCATGCCACCTTCCACCTGTTCGACGCTGCCGGTGATGAGCGTCTTGATCTCGCGCGCGGCGGCCGAAGAGCGCTGCGCCAGCGCCCGCACTTCAGACGCCACTACCGCAAAGCCGCGGCCCTGTTCACCCGCACGCGCGGCTTCCACGGCTGCGTTCAAAGCCAGGATGTTGGTCTGGAAGGCGATGCCTTCGATGGTGCCAATGATGTCGCCGATGCGGGCCGACGAGGTGTTGATGGCTTGCATGGTGCTGACCACTTCGCCAATGATCGTGCCGCCGCGTTCAGCCACCTTGGCGTTGGCGGTGGCCAGTTGCGTGGCTTCGTCCAGCGTGACTTCGCTGTGGCGCACAGTAGAGGCGATCTCCTCCATTGCCGACGCGGTTTCTTCCAGGTTGGCCGCCGACTGCTCGGTGCGCGCACTCAGGTCGATGGCTCCGATGGAAATTTCGCTGCTGGCTTCGACGATGCTGTTGGACGCGCCCCGCACCTGCGTCACGATGCGGCGCAGCGAGGTCTGCATCTGCACCAGCGTGTCCATCAGGTGCGCCACTTCGTCAGCACCCCAGGCGCGAGGCGACGTGGTGAGGTCGCCGTCGCGCATGGCGTCGATGTGGAAGGCCACTTCCTTCAAGCCGCCTTCCAGCACTTTGCGGAAAGACACGAATAAGTACGCCGCCAGGGCCAATGCCAGGACCAGTACGCCTAACGTGGTGGCCCGCGCTATGCGGTCGCGCTGCTCCCGTGCGGCCAGCAATTCGTCCAGCACGCCCAACCACTGCGGGTAAAGGCCAGCCAGTCCGGCCACGGCCTGCTGGCCCTGTGCGTAGTAGGCCGCAGGCTGCGGCAGTTCGGCATCGAAGACGGCGGCATTGCCCGCCTTGCGCAGGGCCGAGGCAGCGGCCAGTGGTGCGTCGTCCAGCCGGCCCTTCAGCGCTGGGTTGGCGCTCAGCACACGCTGGCGCTGCACTGCTACATCAGCCAGGCCCGACTCCACGCGAGCCGACCACACATGCCATTTCGCTTCGTTCTCCGTGCCAATGCCGGCCTTCACAGCGGCAAAAGTGCCCCAGCCCCAGAGCTGGCCTACTTCCTCTATAGTTTTTGGCAAGGTCAGCACCAGGGAGTTCACAAGGTAGAAACTGTCCAACTCAGAATCCAGCACCAAATTGGAGTTGTCCCCGATCAGGTTCAGCAATTCAACGGCCGCCGCGGTCACCGGCCCAAAGACGGTTCGGCCCTTTTCGTCGACCCCGTTCTTTGCCGACTCGGTGGCCACCCAGGCGGCCTTGAGTTTGGCCACCGCGGGCATCAAGCCCAGTTCGTCGCTTGCGGCCAGCCGCGATTCCATGCGCGCGAGTGCTGCGCTGGTGTCTTGGCGCGCCGTGGCGTACTGCCGGCTGGCGTCAAAGCCGCCCAGCAGGGCCCGTGTGGCATTGCGGGCGTCAACCACGCCTTTCAGCGTGGGCGCGAAATCCGCCATCAACGCGACGCCTTTGCGCTCCTTCTCGGTGAAAGCGATCTGGTCAGTGACATTGTTGAAATGGTGCCAGACCAGCAGCAAGATGGGCACCATGAAAACGGCCGAGATGACCGCAGCCTTGGTGCCGAATCCCACCGCCCGGAACAGCCGCACGCCGGGCGACCAAACCCCGTGGTGGCGGAAGAAGTTGAACAGGCCTCCAGCCTGAGTGGGCAGGTTCACCGCTTGGCTCACGTGCAGGTCTTGCCGAGCAGAAACCGTCATGCAGGAACTCCCGGGCCGGAAAGCCGTTGTTGCAGGAAATTCTCGACAGCTTGGCGACAACTGAGGCGCGGAATTGACCGGAGTAACCCGGCCAGTTGGCGGCACCGGGCTGGTGCCTCAGGCGCGGCCTGCGCGCAAGGATCGCCAGGCCGCGTAGCACCCTGCCAAGGCGCAGACCGCAGCACACCAGAACACGGCCGCAAATCCCAGGCGCGAAATGACCCAGCCGCCACCCAAACCACCCAGCAATCCTGACAAGCCGTAACCCAGGACCGTGTACAGCGCTTGGCCACGCCCCCGCAGCCGTGCAGGGAAGTAGCGGTTGACGAGCACGATGCAGGCCGCGTGGTGGGCCGCAAAGGTGATGGCATGGGTCAGCTGTGCCAACACCAGCACCACGGGCGACGCACCGCCTGCAGCGGTGGCTACAAAGCGCAGCGCCGTCACCAACGCCACCACCAAAAGCCATTGGTGGGGCTGCAGGCGCGGGAACCAGCGGCCCTGGGTCCAGAAGAACGCGATTTCGACCACCACACTGACAGCCCACAGCCCGCCCACGGCCGACTTGCCATAGCCCAGTTCCACCAGGTACAGCGAGAAGAAGGCATACAGGCTGGTGTGGGCCAGCACTACAAAGAACACGCTGGCAAAGAACCAGGCAACTTCGGGGCGACGCAGCACCGGAAGCACGGGTGGTGCGGGTTCGGTGTGCGTGGCTTCGTCACGCGTAACAGGCAAGCGCAGGGCGGCCATCAGCAGCAGCCCGTTCATGACCGCTACAAAGACCGGGAACGCCGCAATGCCCACACGTTCAAGCAGCGCGCCAAAGCTGGCAACCGCCGCCAAAAAGCCCACCGATCCCCACACCCGCACGCGGCCGTAGCGCCTGCTGTCCATGCTGCCGTCGGCGCGGTTGAGCAGGTGCGCAAGCTGCGCTTCAAACAGTGGCACCACACCGCCATTGGCCACAAACAGCAAGGCCGCCATGACTGCCACGGCCACCATGCGTGGCGTGCCTTCCAGGCCAGTGAGGGCCTGCGCCAGCAGCAGGCCCAGCGCGCACAACACGGCAGCGGCACTGGCCAGGCGAATGAGTTCCACCCGGCGGCCGCTGTGGTCACCGGCCCAGCTCCAGGCGTAGGGTGCAAAGACCCGCGTCCAGCTTTGCAGAGACGCGATGCCGCCGATCGCCAGCGTGGAAAAACCCAGGCTCTGGAACCAGAGTGGCGCGTAAGGGTTGAACAGGCCAATGGCTGCGAAGTAGCAGCAGGTCAGCGCCGAAAAGCGCTTCAGTCCAGAGACAGGCTGGGCCGCCGGCTCAGCCGTCATCCGGCAGGCTTGTCGTGCGCGGGCTCTGGCATCTGGCCCGTCATCACGGCCGCGATGGGTGGCAGCGGTAGCGTGACGTCGCCACACTGGGCGCGGTGGCGCAGCGCGTGGTCCATCAGCACCAGCGCGAGCATCGCTTCGGCGATGGGCGTGGCGCGGATGCCCACGCAGGGGTCGTGCCGGCCCAGCGTTTCCACCACCGTCGGTGCGCCTGCGCGGTCGATGCTGGCGCGTGGCGTGCGAATCGAACTGGTGGGCTTGATCGCCATGCGCACGACCAGGTCCTGCCCGGTGCTGATGCCGCCCAGCACACCGCCGCTGTGGTTGCTGGCAAAGCCGGCCGGCGTGAGTTCGTCGCCGTGTTCGCTGCCACGCTGCGCCACCACGCCGAAGCCGCTGCCGATCTCGACACCCTTGACCGCATTGATGCCCATCATGGCGTAGGCAATGTCGGCGTCGAGCTTGTCATAGAGCGGCTCACCCAAACCCACCGGCACGCCCCGCGCGCGCACCTCGATGCGTGCGCCGCAGCTGTCCCCGGCCTTGCGCAGCGCGTCCATGTGGGCTTCCAGATGCGCCACAATTCCAGCGTTAGGCGCATAGAAGGGATTGAGCGGAATCTGCGCTTCGTCGATGAACGGAATCTCGATCTCACCGAGCGCACTCATCCAGCCGATGAAAGTGGTGCCGTGTTGCTGCAGCAGCCACTTCTTGGCCACCGCACCGGCCGCCACCGTCGGCGCCGTCAGCCGCGCCGATGCGCGCCCACCACCGCGCGGGTCGCGCAGGCCGTACTTGCGCCAGTAGGTGTAGTCGGCGTGCCCGGGGCGAAAGGTGTCGAGGATGTTGCCGTAGTCCTTGCTGCGCTGGTCGGTGTTCTTGATGAGCAGGCAGATCGGCGTGCCGGTGGTCAGACCTTCATAGACGCCGGACAGGATCTCCACCGCGTCGGGCTCGTTGCGCTGCGTCACGTGGCGGCTGGTGCCGGGGCGGCGGCGGTCCAGATCGTGCTGGATGTCGGCCTCCGCCAAGGCCATGCCCGGGGGGCAACCGTCGATCACACAACCAATGGCCGGGCCATGGCTTTCGCCGAAGTTGGTGACGCGGAAAAGCTCGCCGAAGGTGCTGCCAGGCATGCGCGGGCCAGGTGAGGAAGGAGCCTGCGATTCTATTCGGGGCCAGGTTGCAAGCTGGACCCCGCTCAGGACGCGGCGGCCGGCGCCGCAGCGTCCTGCGGCTGCAAGGCCCGGTCGAGCAGCGCGCGCACATCGTCGGTCTTCTCCAGCAGCGGCCGGCCTTGTAGCAGCGCGCCAAGGGCCACCGGCGCACTGGCGCGGTCAGCGGTCATCACGGCGACACGCGGCAGCGGCTGCAGGGGCTGAGCTTGCAACCACTGCAGCAACTGGACCGCATCGCCATCGGGCAGGTTGACATCGCTCAGCACCAGGTCGTGGCCACCCGACAGCAGCGCAGCGCGGGCCGCCGCAACGCTGGCCACGGCCTGCGCCTGGTGACCCCGCTGCTGCAGCGCATGCACCAGCAGCAGGCTGTAAACCTCGGCGTCTTCGACCACCAGCACGCGCAAGGGCTGTGACAACGGCTGCGGCTGGGGCTGCGTCGGCGCCGCGTGCGGCGCTGTGATTTCCAGCGCCTGCACCGGGAAGCGCAGGATCGCCGTGGTGCCACCACCTTCGCGCGGCAGCACCTGCAGACTGCCCGACATCAGTTGCGCCAGGTCGCGGCACAGCGGCAGCCCGAGGCCGGCGCTGGACGCCACGCCCGGCGCGGCGCCAAAGGGTTCGAAGAGCTGCGCCATGCGTTCGGGTGCGATGCCCTGGCCCCGGTCCAGCACCGATACCAGCACCTCGCGTGTGCCTGTCTGTCCCTGCAGCGATGCCTCCACATCGACTGCGCCAGGCCCGCTGTACTTGATGGCATTGGCAAGCAGGTTGCGCACCACCTGCTGCAGGCGCAGCGCGTCCAGCATCAAGAGCGTTTCATCGGCCGGCAGCGCGGTGCGCAGCACGATGCCGCGGACCGTGGCCGCAGGCGTCAGTTCACGCACCACCGCCTGCACCACCGGCTTCAGGCATACGGGCTCGGGGTGCAAAAGCAGACGCCCGGCGTGCAGCCTTTCGCGGTCGATCAGGTTGTTCAGCAGGTGCAGCGTGTTGCGTGCGGAATCGGCCACCAGGGTCTGCACCTCAGGCCCCGACCGTTCTGGCAGCCGCGCCAGTTCGGTGCCGGCAATGACGGCATGCAGGGAATTGCGCACCTCGTGCGCCAGGAAGGTGGTGAAGCGGCGGTTGGTGGCGCCTTCGCGTTCGGCTTCGGCCTGCGCCGCGCGCGTGCGCCGCACCTCACGCCGCAGCCGCGTGCTGTGCAGCCACCAGAGGGCCGCCAACAGCAACAGGCCGGCGGCCACCCAGGGGCCGTAGCGCCGCGCGGCGGCGCGCAGCACATCGCCCTGCGCCGGGCGGCTGAACCAGCGTGTCTTCAGCGCCGGCAGGTCGGCCTGCTGGCTGACGTCGAGCGCGCGCTTCAAAGCCGGCACCAGCGCGGCGTGGCGGTCGGCCACGGCCAGGCTGTGGAAGCGGCGCAGGCGCGGTTCAGAGCCGATCATCTGCAAGCCCGGCCGTGGCGTGCGCGCCAGTGCCAGCGCCGCGCTCACCACGTCGGCCAGCGTGGCGTCGGCCGCACCGGCCGCCACGCTGTCCAGGCAGGCGTCGAGCTCGGCGCAGTCCACCACCGTCAGGCTCGGGTAGCGTGAATCCACCAGCGGCCGCGCGGCGCTGTTGGGCGTCAGCGCCAGGCGCCTGCCCTGCATCTGTTCCAGGTCGAAGGCACCACTTTCCGGGCGGCCGATGAGCACCGTCGGGTATTCGATGAACGGGCCGACAAAGCGCAGCAGTGCACTGCGGTCGGCACCTTCGTCGGCGCCGATGGCGATGTCGATGCGGCGGTCCAGCAGCGCCTGCTGCAGCTCACCCGCTTTCAGGAACACCCAGCCTCCGACAGTCACATCCAAGCGCGCCAGCACCGCCTGCAGCAGGTCCACTGACAGGCCTTCAGCGGCGCCGGCCGCATTGCGCGCTGCAAAAGAATAGTCCTGCCCGACGATGCCGATGACCGGCGCGCCAACGGCTGCCACCGCGGCGCGCTCTGCAGCGCTCAGCACCACCTGGTCGGGCAGCGCCAGCGAGGTCGGCGCGCTCCAGGCTTGCACCAGGCTTTCTGTGCGCTGCGCGGGCACACGCTGCAGCGCCAGCGTCAGCTGCGCTGCCAGCCGCTCCTGGCCATTGGGCAGCGCCAGATGCAGGCGACCGCTGGGCGCGTCAACCCGGCGCACGATCGACAGGCCCTGGATCCTTTCGCGTTCGATCAGGTCGGCGAGCACGGGGTAGGTTTCCAGCAGCGTGTCGGCGCGGCCGCTGCGCACGGCTTCCAGCCCTTCACGCAGCGTGCTCACCACCACGCGGGGCGCCAGGGGAAAGAGCCGGTCCACCTGTTCCTGGCTGGCGTAGCCGCGCACGACGGCCACGCTGCGGCCGGCCAAGTCGGGCAGCAGCGCGCCCGACGGCCTGTCCGCCCGCGTCACCAGCGCCAGCGGCACCTGGATGTAGGGCGGCGTGAAGAGCAGCGTCTGCTCCCGTTCGCGTGTGCGGGCCATTGAACTGGCCAGCTGGATGCGGCCCGCCACCAGGTCGGCCTCCAGCGTGGCGTAGTCGGTGTAGCGCACGGGCTGCAGCACGACGCCAGCGTCGTGCGCCACGTCCAGCAGCATCTCCACATCGGCGCCACCCGGGCGGCTGTCGCGGGGCCAGACCTGGAACGGCGGGAAGTTGGCCAGCATGCCGTAGCGCACGACGGCGGGCCTGTCGGCCGTGCTGGCGATGGCTGCGCTGGTGGCCGCTCGCGGCGCCGATGCCGATGCCGATGCCGGCGCGGCCCCTGCAACGGTCCACAGGCTGCACAGGACCAGCAGCGCCAGCGCCAGACGACAGAAACTCAAGGCAGGCCCATGTCCGATTTGGCTGAGCGTGGGGTGGGTGTCAGGCGCCTGATACCGGCGTGCCTTCAGCCGGCCAGTCGCGGATGTAGGCCTTGAGCATGCGGTTTTCAAAGTCTTGCGCGTCCACCACCGATTTGGCCACGTCGTAGAACGAGATCACGCCCATCAGCGTGCGCTTTTCCAGCACCGGCATGTAGCGCGCATGGCGCAGCAGCATCATGCGGCGGACTTCGTCGATCTCTGTTTCTGGCGTGCAGGTCAGCGGGGCGTCGTCCATCACCGACCGCACCTGGCGGCTGCCGATGCCGCCTTCGGCCACCACGGCCTGGATCACTTCACGGAAAGTCAGCATGCCGACGAGGTCTCCGTGTTCCATCACCGGGAGCGATCCGATGTCGAGTTCGGCCATCGTCTTCACGGCATCGGCCAAAGGCTGGTCGGGGGCCACGGTGTAGAGCGTGCTGCCCTTGACGCGCAGGATGTCGGTGACTTTCATGATGGGCTTTCGGCGACGGCGGAAGTGACTCAGGCGAACGGGCAGCGCGGCCAATATAGCCCACAATGATTTGTTATCCACCGCTTTCGAGGCCGCCATGGCAGGTGCATCCGACCCCGGCTTTGACACCCTGGCGCTGCACGCCGGCGCCGCGCCCGACCCCGCCACCGGTGCGCGCGCGGTGCCCATTCATCTGACGACCAGCTTCGTCTTTCAGAACAGCGAACACGCGGCCAGCCTCTTCAACCTGGAACGCTCGGGCCACGTCTACAGCCGCATCAGCAACCCGACCAATGCGGTCCTGGAAGAAAGAGTGGCGGCGCTCGAAGGTGGCAGCGGCGCAATCGCCACCGCCAGCGGCCAGGCCGCGCTGCACCTGGCCATCTGCACGCTGGCGGGCGCGGGTTCACACATCGTGGCCAGCAGTGCGCTGTATGGCGGCAGCCACAACCTGCTGCACTACACACTTTCGCGGTTCGGCATCACGACCACCTTCGTCAAGCCCGGCGACATCGACGGCTGGCGCGCGGCCATCCGCCCCGAGACCAAGCTGCTCTTTGGCGAAACACTGGGCAACCCCGGCCTGGACGTGCTGGACGTTCCCACCGTCAGTGCCATCGCCCACGAGGCTGGCGTGCCGCTGCTGGTGGACAGCACCTTCACCACGCCGTGGCTGATGAAGCCCTTTGAACACGGCGCCGACCTCGTCTTCCACAGCGCCACCAAGTTCCTGGGCGGTCACGGCACCGTCATTGGTGGCGTGCTGGTGGACAGCGGAGCTTTCGACTGGGGCCGCGCCCCGCGCTTCCCTGAACTGAACCAGCCCTACGCCGGCTTTCACGGCATGGTCTTCAGCGAAGAAAGCAGCGACGGCGCCTTCCTCTTGCGCGCGCGACGCGAAGGGCTGCGCGACTTTGGCGCCTGCATGAGCCCGCACACCGCGTGGCTGCTGCTGCAGGGCATAGAAACCTTGCCGCTGCGCATGGCGCGGCATGTGGAAAATACGCGCAAGGTCGTCGCCTTCCTGGCCGCACATGCCATGGTGTCGGGTGTGGGCTACCCCGAGCTGGACGGCCACCCCAGCCAGGCACTGGCGAAGAAATTGCTGCCGCGCGGCTGCGGCGCGGTCTTCAGCTTCGACCTCAAGGGTTCGCGCAAGCAGGGCCAAGCCTTCATTGAAGCGCTGAAGATCTTTTCGCACCTGGCCAATGTGGGCGACTGCCGGTCGCTGGTCATCCACCCTGCATCCACCACCCACTTTCGCATGGACGACGCGGCCTTGCTCGCAGCCGGCATCACGGCCGGCACGATCCGCCTGAGCATCGGTCTGGAAGATGCCGACGATCTCATCGACGACCTGAAGCGCGCCTTCAAGGTGGCCGAGAAGGCGGGCTGAATGCTGAAGAACGTGCCGGTTCTGATCGAAGGCGCCCGGCTGCGCCTGCGCCGGTCCACACCGGCCGATGCGCAGGCCACCTTCGACGCTGCCCGCGACCCCGACGTGATGCGCTACATGGACTGGCCCGCGCACCGCAGCGTGCAGGACGCGTCGGACTACCTCGCAGCCTGTGCCCAGCGCTGGCACGACGGCAGCGAGTACCACTGGGTGATCGAGCGCAAGCCAGACGCAGGAACGATCGGCGCCGTATCCTGCCGCGTGAAAGGCCACGCGGCGGACTTCGGCTACCTTCTGGCGCACGCGCACTGGGGCCACGGGTACGCCACCGAAGCTGCAGGCCTGGTGGTGGGCTGGCTGCGCCGCCAACCCACGGTGCTGCGCATCTGGGCCACCACCGATGCGGACAACAGGCGCAGCGCCGCCGTGCTGGGCAAGGTCGGCCTGCAACGGGAAGGCGTGATGCGCAAGGCCACGCTGCGACCCAACATCGGCGGCGGCCCGCGCGACACGCTGCTGTACGCCAGCGTCAAGGACAGCCCATGAAGCTCACCGTCAACGGCCGCGAGGCCTACGCCTACACCGGCGGCAAGGCCTTCGACCCCACCCTGCCCTGCGTCGTCTTCATCCACGGCGCCGTCAACGACCACACGGTGTGGACGCTGCTGGCCCGCTGGTTTGCGCACCATGGCCGCAGCGTGCTGGCGCTGGACCTGCCCGGCCACATGCGCAGCAAGGGCCCGGCGCTGACCGGCGTGGAGGACATGGCCGACTGGGCGCTGGACCTGATGAGCGCTGCCGGCGTGCAGCGCGCCGCGCTGGCCGGCCACAGCCTGGGTTCACTCGTCGCGCTGGAAGCCGCCGCACGCGCGCCAGAACGCATCACGAAACTGGCGATGCTGGGCACCTGCGTGCCGATGCCGGTGCCGCAGGCGCTGCTGGACCTGTCACTTGCCGACCCCCATGCGGCCATCGACCGTGTCGTGAGCTTTTCCTTTTCCACGCTGGCCGCCAAACCTTCCTACCCCGGGCCCGGCGTCTGGCTGCGCGGCGCCGGTCGCGCACTGATGCGCCAGACGCTGGCCGCGCAGGACAACCCGCAACTCTTCCACACCGACTTCACGGCCTGCAACCAGTACACGCACGGCCTGGTGGCAGCCGGCCAGGTGCGCTGCCCTTCGGCGCTGGTGCTTGCGCAGCACGATCAGATGACCTTGCCCAAGGGTGCTGCCGGTGTCGCGCAGCGCCTCAATGCCACTGTTCACACCGTGCCGGCCGGGCATTTCCTGATGCAGGAAAGCCCGGACCCGGTGCTCAATGCACTGCGCGCGTCTTTTGGCTGACCTTGCGCTGAAGAAGGAATCGACCATGAACCACACCGCTGCCGCCCCTGACGCCAAGGCCTTCAAAAGCTTTGCAGAGTTCTACCCGTTCTACCTGGGCGAACACCGCAACACAACCTGCCGGCGGCTGCACTTTCTGGGCAGCACGCTCGTGCTCGTGTGCCTGGCCATGCTGGTAGCCACCGGCAGGCCGCAGTACCTGCTGTACGGCCTGCTGTGCGGCTATGGATTTGCATGGCTCGGTCACTTCGTGTTCGAGAAGAACCGGCCCGCCAGCTTCAAGCGCCCGCTGTACAGCTTCATGGGCGACTGGGTCATGTACAAGGACATCTGGACCGCCAAGATCCCGTTCTGAACGGAGCACGGCGCGCACCCGTTTTCAACCGCGCAGCGCCTGCGACAAGGTCAAACGCGCCATGCCGCTGGCGGCCAGGAAGGCCGCGCTGGCGCTGCCGGCATCGAGCAGCGTGCGCTGCACCAGTGGGCCCATCGCGGTGCGGTCGGCATCGCACAGCAGCACGTGACGCGGGTCGCCGGTTTCGTCCAGGCGCGACACCCAGTCGATTTCGGCCAGCAGTTCCAAGAGCGGCTCCAGCTGCAGCGGGTCGGCACGCAGGCGTTGCGACAGCGCGGCCTGCGACAGGCCGTGTTCGGGCCGCTGGCGGGCCTGGTCCAGTTGCTTCAGCACCGCCAGCGCCAGCTCGAAACGCCAGCCCGGATTGGCCGGCCGCGACGTCACCTGCATCTGCAGGCTGGGTGCATACGCGGCCACCACTGCACCCAGGAGCACGACGACCCACACGAGGTACACCCACAGCAGCATGATCGGCACGAAGGCAAAGGCCCCGTACACCGCGCTGTACGTGGGCACGCTGTCCAGGTACCAACCCAGCAGCTTCTTCACGAGCTCGAAGGCGATGGCGACAAAGAAGCCACCGGCCCAGGCGTGGCGCCAGCGCACCGCCGTGTTGGGCACGTAGTGAAAGAGTCCCGCCGCCCCCAGGGCCAGCAGGGCGAACTGGATCAGTTCCAGCAGCCAGGCCACACCGCCCGGCAAGGCCGACACCCAGCCGCGCGATGCAGACACGGCCAGTGACGTCATCGTGAGACTCATGCCCAGCGCCAGCGGGCCCAGCGTCAGCGTCGCCCAGTACACCAGCACGCGCTGGCCCAGCGGCCGCGGCTGGCGCACGCGCCAGATGGCATTGAGCGTGCGGTCGATCGTCAGCATCAGCGCCAGCGCCGTCACCACCAGCAACACGAGCCCCAGCGTGCCCATGCCGCGCGCCTTGCCGGCAAACTGCGTCAAGGCCCGCAGCACGGGTTTGGCGATGCCGTCGGGCACCAGGTTCTGCAGGAAGTACTTCTCCAGCGCCGCTTCGAAACCGGCAAAGAGCGGGAAGGCGGTGAACACTGCCAGCATCACGGTGACGAGTGGCACCAGTGCAATCAGCGTGGTGAAGGTCAGGCTGCCGGCGGTCAGGCCCAGGCGGTCGTCACGGAAGCGTTCGCGCAGTGTGCGCAGGGTGTCAAACCAGGGCCAGGCGCGCAGGGTGTGGGGAAGGTCCCGCACGATCGCGCGGGCGCGTTCCGAGGGCCGCAAAACGTTGTCGCTCATGCTGGCTATGATGCCGCATGACCTTGAGTTCCGAGCCCGACAGCGGCACACCTCCGAATGAACCCGACGCCGTGGTGCGCCGTGCACGCAGTGCCGCGCTGGCCGGCCTGATCGGCCTCATTGCGCTGGGCTTGGCGTGGGAGCTGTGGCTGGCGCCCACCGGCAGCGGCACGCTGGCCATCAAGGTGCTGCCGCTGCTGCTGTGCCTGCTGGGGCTGTGGCGTCACCGGATGGTGACCTTCCGCTGGCTCAGCCTGCTGCTGTGGCTGTATGTGCTGGAGGGGCTGGTGCGCGGGACGACAGAACGCGGCCTGTCGCAGGCCCTGGCGGTGATCGAAGTCGTGCTCTGCCTGTGGCTGTTTTCGGCCTGCACGCTGTACATCCGCTGGCGATTGCGCAACGGTCAGCGCATTGGCGCGCGCAGCGGCAGCCAGTCAACCACATGACGTTGCTGGATGCCTTGCGCACCACGGTCGGCGCGCACAACGTGCTGACCGAGGGCGACCTGTCGGCTTGGGAGCAGGACTGGCGCCGCCGCTGGCGCGGCAGGGCGCTGGCCGTCGTGCGGCCATGCAGCACGGCCGAGGTCGCGGCCGTGGTGCGGCTGTGCGCGGGACAGCGCGTCAGCATCGTGCCGCAGGGTGGCAACACAGGCCTGGTCGGCGGCGGGGTGCCGGACGAATCCGGCACGCAAGTGCTGCTGAGCCTGCAGCGTTTGAACCGCGTGCGCGGCATCGACAAGGCGAACCTCACGCTGACGGCCGAGGCCGGCTGCGTGCTGCAGACGGTGCAGGCGGCGGCCGCTGAACAAGGCCTGCTGCTGCCGCTGAGCTTGGCGGCCGAAGGCAGTTGCACGCTGGGCGGCAACCTGGCCACCAATGCCGGCGGCACGCAGGTGCTGCGCTGGGGCAACACGCGCGACCTCTGCCTGGGGCTGGAGGTGGTGACCGCATCCGGCGACATCTGGGAAGGCCTGAGCGGACTGCGCAAGGACAACACCGGCTACGACCTGCGCGACCTCTACATCGGCAGCGAAGGCACGCTCGGCATCATCACTGCGGCGACGATGAAGCTGGCGCCGCAGCCAGCGGCCACCACCACGGCGCTGGCCGCCTGCCACACGCTGGCCGACTGCGTGGCGCTGCTCAACCTGGCGCGCAGCCGGCTTGGGTCGGGACTGACCGGCTTCGAGGTCATGGGCCGCTACGCGCTGGACCTGGTGGCGCGCCACTTCCCGGCCCTGCCGCAGCCGTTGCCCCGTGCGCCGTGGACCGTGCTGCTGGAGCAGAGCGACGTCGAAGGTGAAGCGCAGGCGCGCACACGTTTTGAAGCGCTCTTGGGTGCGGCACTGGAAGCCGGCGCCGTGCAGGACGCGGTGGTGGCTGAAAGCCTGGCGCAGAGCCGCGCGCTGTGGCACATGCGCGAATCGATCCCGCTGGCGCAGGCCGAGGAAGGGCTGAACATCAAGCACGACATCTCGCTGCCGGTGTCGAGCATTGCGGACTTCGTCGAACGCACCGACGCCGCGCTGCGTGCACGTTATCCCGGCGTGCAGCTGGTCAACTTTGGCCACCTGGGCGACGGCAACCTGCACTACAACGTGCAGGCGCCTGCGGGGGGCGATGGCAAACGCTTCCTGGCCGAGCAGGAGCATGCGGTGAACACCCTCGTCTTCGACGCAGTGGCCGGCTGCGGCGGCTCGTTTTCGGCAGAACACGGCATCGGCCTGCTCAAGCGCGACGAACTGGCGCTGCGCAAGTCACCGGTGGCGTTGCAACTGATGCGCAGCATCAAGGCCGCGCTTGACCCGCAGGGTCTGATGAATCCGGGTCGGGTGCTCTGACCGGGCACGGGCTTACTGCACCGGCCCCTTCAGTGCAGCCGGCATCGGGATCGACATCGTCTCGATGCCTTCTTCTTGCAATGCCGCTCGCTCCTCCGACGTCGCCTGGCCGCGGATGCCGCGGACCGCTTCTTCGCCGTAGTGGATGCGGCGCGCTTCTTCGGCAAACCGGTCGCCCACGTCTTCGGTGCGGGCCACCAGTTCGCGCACCGTCTTCAGCCACACCGCCTGCAGGTCAGCGGCCTGGGGCTTGGCCACCGGTTCGCTGGCGCCCGACAGATTCAACCGCGGCGCGGACGGCAGGCGGCTGATCAGCTTGTCGCTGCACAGCGGGCACTCGATCTGCCCGGCGCCGTTTTGCGCCATGTAGTCATCGTCAGAGGCAAACCAGCCTTCAAAGCCGTGGCCGTTGGCACAACGCAGGTTCAGGACCTTCATGGGGCCGGGATCATAGGGCCGTGCCGAAAGGCGCGCTGCGCCAAGTGCATGCTTTCCGACCTGCTTGCATCTGTTGCAGCCAGCGCAGCCCGATGAGCGTCTTCACGTCGGGCAAATCGCCTCCGGCTTCCAGCGCTTCCAGTTCGGTGAGGCTCATCGACACGGTTTCCACGAACTCACCCGCGTCGGGCCGCGCCGGACCGGCTTGCAGTCCGCGCGCAAACCAGAGCCAGATGCTTTCAGACGAGTACGCCGCAGCGTTATGGATCTCGCCGGCAAAGGCCCATTCGCACGCCACGAAGCCGGTCTCTTCCTGCAGTTCACGCTGAGCGCAGACGAGTTGGTCTTCACCACGCTCCAGCTTGCCGGCAGGCCATTCCAGCAGGATCTTGGCCAGCGGGTAGCGGTACTGGCGCACCAGCACCACACGGCCGTCGTCCAGCACCGGAATCACGGCCACTGCGCCCGGGTGTTGCACAAATTCGCGCGTGGCCGCCGTGCCGTCGGGCAGCAGCACGTTGTCGCGCCGCACTTCCAGGAAGCCGCCCGACAGCAACGTGGTGCCGCCGGTGCGGCGTTCGATCAGGTGGGCGTCGGCGCCTTCGGCATCGACGCCTGACCCGCCCATCAGCTGGCCAGCGCCTTGACGATGGCGTCCCGGCACATTGCCATCAGGCCGCCAGAAAACGGCCCGAACAGCAGCACGGCTGCACCGTTCAATGCCAGCAGCAACGTGACACCCTGCGTGCGCTCGATCAGCACGCTGACGACGGGTTCGTCGAACCACATCACCTTGACGACGCGCAGGTAGTAGAAAGCGCCCACCAGCGAGAACAGCACGGCCACCACGGCCAGCACGATGTAGAGCGTGACATTGGTGCTGACCAGCGCCTGGATGATGGCCAGCTTGGCGAAGAAGCCCACCATCGGCGGCACACCGGCCAGCGAGAACATGAAGACCGTCATCACACCAGCCACCCACGGGCTGCGGCGTGACAGGCCGGCCAGGTCGTTGATCTCTTCGCTCTCGAAACCCTGGCGCGACAGGAACGTGATCAGGCCGAAAGTGCCCAGCGTCGTCAGCACATAGGCGACGAGGTAGAACATCGCCGAGCTGTAGGCGTTGCCCGCCGACAGCGTGTTGCCGCTGACCACCCCCGCCGACAGGCCGAGCACGATGAACCCCATCTGCGCGATGGAGCTGTAGGCCAGCATGCGCTTCAGATTGCTTTGCGCGATGGCCGCAATGTTGCCCACCGCCAGCGACGCCACCGCCAGCACGATGAACATCTGCTGCCAGTCCACCGCCAGACCGAGCAGCCCTTCCACCAGCAGGCGGATGGTGATGGCAAATGCCGCAAACTTGGGCGCTGCGCCGATCAACAGTGTGACCGCCGTCGGCGCGCCCTGGTACACGTCGGGCACCCACATGTGGAACGGCGCTGCGCCGAGCTTGAAGGCCAGGCCGGCGACGACGAAGACCACGCCGAAGACCAGCACGTCCTTGTTGATGCGGCCGGTGGCGATGGTCTCGAAGACCTTGGGGATCTCCAGCGAGCCGGTGGCGCCGTACATCATGCTCAGGCCGTAGAGCAGGAAGCCACTGGCCATGGCGCCCAGCACGAAGTACTTCATCGCCGCTTCGGTGGCCACGGCATGGTCGCGGCGCATGGCGCACAGCGCGTAGAGCGACAGGCTCATCAGTTCCAGGCCCAGGTAAACCACCAGGAAGTGGTTGGCCGAACACATGACGGAAATGCCCAGCAGCACAAAGAGCGTGAGCATGAAGAACTCGCCCTTGAGCATGTCGCGCGCGCCCAGCGTGGGCCGTGCATAGCCCAGCGTGACCATGATCGACAGCGCCGCAAACACCGCCAGCAAGCGGCCCATCGGGTCGACCACCACCATGCCATTCATGCCATAGGCGGTGACGCCGGCGTTGTAGTCGGCCAGGTGCAGCAGCGCGAAGACGGCGACGCTGAACTGCGTGAGCCAGAAAATGAGCTTGCGTTCGGTATCGTTTGAGAACAGGTCAGTCAGCAGCACCACGCAGGCCATCACCAGGAGCCACAGCTCCGGGTAGATGACGGGCCAGTTCATGGGGATCATGTTGATTTCTTTTCGGCGGACGGCTTCAGCGGGGAATTCAGCCAACACATCAGCTGGGGACCTTCGACACCGCCACGTGGCGCAGGAATTCAGTCACCGACACGTTCATGATGTCGGTGAAGGGCTTCGGGTACAGGCCCATCCACAACACCGCAGCGGCCAGCAGCGAGAGCATCAGGAATTCACGGCCGTTGATGTCTTGCAGCGCCTTGACGTGCTCATTGGCGACCTCGCCGAAGTACACGCGCTTGACCATCCATAGCGTGTAGGCGGCGCCGAAGATCAGCGTCGTGGACGCCAGCGCGCCGATCCAGAAGTTGTACTGGACGGCGCCCAGGATGACCATCCACTCACCGACAAAACCCGCCGTGCCCGGCAGGCCGCAGTTGGCCATGGCAAAGAGCAGCGCGAAAGCCGCAAACTTGGGCATCGTATTGGCCACGCCACCGTAACTGGCTATCTCGCGGGAATGCATGCGGTCGTACAACACGCCGATGCACAGGAACATCGCGCCCGAGACAAAACCGTGGCTCACCATCTGCACGATGGCACCGGCCACACCCAGCGGGTTGAAGATGAAAAAGCCCAGCGTGACGAAGCCCATGTGCGCCACCGAGCTGTAGGCGACGAGCTTCTTCATGTCCTGCTGCACCAGCGCCACCAGGCCGACGTAGAGCACCGCCACGAGGCTCAGCGTGATGACGAGCCAGCTGTATTCATGCGCCGCGTCGGGCGCGATGGGCATCGAAAAACGCAGGAAGCCGTAGGCGCCCAGCTTCAGCATGATGGCCGCCAGCACCACCGATCCGCCGGTGGGGGCTTCGACGTGTGCGTCGGGCAGCCAGGTGTGCACCGGCCACATCGGCACCTTGACCGAGAAGGCTGCGAAGAAGGCGAAGAACAGCAGCGTCTGCGTGCCCAGCGACAACGGCAGCCTGTGCCAGGTGAGGATGTCGAAACTGCCACCACTCTTGAAGTACAGGTACACCAGCGCTACCAGCATCAAGAGCGAACCGAGCAACGTGTAGAGGAAGAACTTGAAGGCGGCGTAAACGCGGTTCGGCCCGCCCCAGACACCGATGATGAGGTACATCGGGATCAGCGTGGCTTCGAAGAAGACGTAGAACAGCAGGCCGTCGAGCGCGCAGAAGACGCCGATCATCAGGCCGCTCAAGATGAGGAAGGCGCCCATGTACTGCGCCACGCGGTCTTGGATCACTTCCCACGCGGCGATGACGACGATGATGGTGATGAAGGCCGTGAGCGGCACGAACCACACCGACAGGCCGTCGAGCCCCAGGTGGTAGTTGACGTTGAAGCGCTGGATCCACGGCAGCTTCTCGACAAACTGCATCGCCGCGGTGCCGGTGTCGAAACCCGTCAGCAGCGGAATCGTGACGACGAAGGACGCCACTGCGCCGACGAGCGCCAGCGCCCGCACGATGCCCGCGTTCTGGTCACGGCCCAGGGCCAGAAGCAGGACGCCAAACGCCATCGGCAGCCAGATTGCAATGCTCAGGAGACCCATTTTTTTCTCTTTTTTTTGGGTGGCTCAGCGGACCAGGTTCATCAGGTACGGCCCGACGACCGTGGGCCACAGCCGCCAAGTCAACAGGCCGAAGATGCCCAGCAGCATGACCAGCGCATAGGTGTACAGCCGCCCGGTCTGCATCTGGCGCATGACGCCCGCCAGGCCACCCATCAAGCGCGCTGAGCCATTGATGGCGCCGTCGATGATGGCCTGGTCGCCGCCCTTCCACAGGCCCGTGCCCAGCAAGCGTGCGCCGGCCGCCAGCACGTGTTCATTGAACCAGTCGAGGTAGTACTTGTTTTCCAGCACGCGCACGATGGGGCTGAAAGTGCGGGCGATCTGCGCCGGGATGGACGGCTGCTTCAAGTAGAACCACCAGGCCGTGACCACACCCGCCAGCGCCAGCCAGAAGGGCAGCGTCATCAGGCCGTGCAAGGCCATCGCGGCAGCGCCGTGGAAGCCTTCGGCAAGTTCTTTCATCGCCGGGTGGCGAGCCGCATCGACGAAGATCGAATCCTTGAAAAAGTCGCCGTACAGCATCGGCTGGATCGTCATGAAGCCGATCACCACCGAGGGGATGGCCAGCAGCACCAGCGGCGCGGTCACGACCCAGGGCGATTCGTGCGGGGTGTGGGCGTGTTTGTCATGCCCCTCACTGTGGTCGTCATGCGCGTGGTCATCTTCTGGCGGGAAGGGCTTGTGGTGGAAGCGCTCCTTGCCGTGGAAGACCAGAAAGTACATGCGGAAGGAATAGAAGGCCGTCACGAAGACACCCGCCGTCACCGCAAACACCGCGAAGCCGGCGCCGGGCAGGTGCGACGCATGCACCGCTTCGATGATGCTGTCCTTGCTGTAGAAGCCCGCGAACAGCGGCGTGCCGATGAGCGCCAGCGAGCCCAGCAAAGCCGTGACCCAGGTCACCGGCATGTGCTTGCGCAGGCCGCCCATGTTGCGGATGTCCTGGTCGTGGTGCATGCCGATGATCACGCTGCCGGCGGCCAGGAACAGCAAGGCCTTGAAGAAGGCGTGGGTCATCAGGTGGAACACCGCCACCGAATACGCCGAGGCACCGAGCGCGACGGTCATGTAGCCCAGCTGGCTGAGCGTGGAATACGCGACGACACGCTTGATGTCGTTCTGGATGATGCCCAGGAAGCCCATGAAGAGCGCGGTGATGGCGCCAATGACCATCACGAAGCTCAGCGCCACATCGCTCAGTTCGAACAGCGGCGACATGCGCGCCACCATGAAAATGCCGGCCGTCACCATCGTGGCGGCGTGGATCAGCGCGCTGATGGGTGTGGGGCCTTCCATCGAATCGGGCAGCCAGACGTGCAGCGGGAACTGCGCGCTCTTGCCCATGGCGCCGATGAAGAGGCAGATGCAGGCCACGGTGATGAGCATCCAGTCCGTACCGGGGAAGCGCAGCTTGGCCAGTTCCGGCGCCTTGGCAAAGGCTTCGCCGTAGTTCAGCGTGCCGGCAAAGGCGACGATGAGGCCGATGCCCAGGATGAAGCCGAAGTCACCCACGCGGTTGACCAGGAAGGCCTTCATGTTGGCGAAGATGGCGGTCGGCTTCTTGAACCAGAAACCGATCAGCAGGTAGCTCACCAGACCCACCGCTTCCCAGCCGAAGAAGAGCTGCAGGAAGTTGTTGCTCATCACCAGCATCAGCATGCTGAAGGTGAAGAGCGAGATGTACGAGAAGAAGCGCTGGTAGCCAGGGTCGCCTTCCATATAGCCGATGGTGTAGATGTGCACCATCAACGAGACGAAGGTCACCACCACCATCATCATGGCAGTCAGGCCGTCCACAAGGAAGCCGACTTCCATGACGAGCTTGCCCAGCACCATCCATTCGTACACGGTGGCATTGAAGCGCGCACCGGCTGCCACCTGGCTGAGCACCAGGGCCGAGCCGATGAAGGCGATGAGCACGCCCAGGATGGTGACGGTGTGCGCGCCGCGCTGGCCGATTGCCCTGCCGGCCAAGCCGGCGATCAGGGCGCCGGCAAGGGGCGCCAGCGCAACGGTGAGCAGAAGCCCTACAGAGATTGTCGAGGCCATATCAGTGACTCGGAGTCAGGGCTGCACCAAGCGGCCGCCGCGGAACCGGCTCCGCCGGGCCGCTGGGGGCGCCCCCTTGAGGGGGAGCGCCGAAGGCGCTATGGGGGTGAGTCATGTCAGCCTTTGAGCTCGTCGAGCTCTTCGACGTTGATCGACGCCCGATTGCGGAACAGCACCACCAGGATCGCCAGGCCAATGGCCGACTCGGCCGCCGCCACGGTGAGGATGAAGAAGACGAAGACCTGGCCCGCCATGCGGTCGGCTTCCAGCGGCAGGTAGTGCGAGAAGGCGACGAAGTTCAAGTTGACGGCCAGCAGCATCAGCTCGATGGCCATCAGCAGCACGATGAGGTTGCGGCGGTTCAGGAAGATGCCGATCACCGACAGCGCGAAGAGGATGCCGCCCAGAGACAGGTAGTGGCCGAGCGTGATGGGGTCCAGGTTCATGTGGCGCCCCCTTCCTTGGGCGCGGCGGGGGGAGAAGAAGGCAGTTCCACTGTCGGCGCCATCTTCACCAGGCGCACGCGGTCGGCCTTCTTGGCGCGCACCTGTTCGGACGCGTCCATGTGTTTGCTGTCCTTGCGCGCGCGCAGCGTCAGCGTGATGGCCGCGATGATGGCCACCAGCAGCAGCACGGCTGCCAGTTGCAGCGGATAGAGGTACTGCGTGTAGACCTCGATGCCCAGCATCTTGGTGTTGCCGATTTCCAGCGCCTTGGCCGTCGGCACCGGCGCCTGCACCTGGAAGCCGCGCATCAGCACCAGCGCCATTTCCAGCGCAATCAGCGCGCCGACAAAGCCGGCCAGCGGCAAATGTTTGTAGAAACCATCGCGGAAGCTGTCGGTGTTGATGTCCAGCATCATCACGACGAACAGAAACAGAACCATCACCGCACCCACGTACACCAGCACCAGCGTGATGGCCAGGAATTCAGCGCGCAGCAGCATCCACAGGCAACTGGCGCTGAAGAAGGCCAGCACCAGGAAGAGCGCCGCATGCACCGTGCTGCGCGCTGTGATGACGCGAAACGCGGCCAGCAGCAGCACCGCTGAAAAGACGTAGAAAAGTGCAGTGATCGGATTCATGTTGTTCGGCGCGCCTCCTCAACAGTGCGCGGCAGCCCCTGGCTTTCAGCGGTAAGGCGCGTCAGCAGCCCGGTTGGCAGCAATTTCTTTTTCGTAGCGGTCGCCTACGGCCAGCAGCATGTCCTTGGTGAAGTACAGGTCGCCGCGTTTTTCGCCGTGGTATTCGAAGTGGTGCGTTTCGACGATGCTGTCCACCGGGCAGCTCTCTTCGCAGAAGCCGCAGAAGATGCACTTGGTGAGGTCGATGTCGTAGCGCGTGGTGCGGCGGCTGCCGTCGGCGCGCACTTCGGACTCGATCGTGATGGCCAGCGCCGGGCAGACAGCCTCGCACAGCTTGCAGGCGATGCAGCGTTCTTCGCCGTTTTCATAGCGGCGCAGCGCGTGCAGGCCGCGGAAGCGCGGGCTCTGCGGGGTTTTTTCTTCCGGGAACTGCACCGTGATGTTCTTGGCCAGGAAGTGCTTGCCGGTGATGCGCATGCCCTTGAGCAGTTCGGTCAGGAACAGGCTGGTGAAGACTTCGCGAACGGCGGTCAATGTGCTCATGTCGTCACTTCCAAATGTTCAGGGGCGACTGGATCCACAAGCCAACCACCACCAGCCACACCAGCGTGATGGGAATGAAGACCTTCCAGCCCAGACGCATGATCTGGTCGTAGCGGAAACGCGGGAAGGTGGCACGCACCCACAGGAACATCGTCACCACGACAAAGACCTTGGCCACCAGCCAGAACCAGCCGTCGGGCAGGAAGCCCACCGGGCTCAACCAGCCGCCCAGGAACAGCAGCGTCGTCAGCATGCTGACGAGGATCATGTTGGCGTACTCGGCCAGGAAGAACATGGCGAAGCTCATGCCCGAATATTCGATCATGTGGCCGGCGACGATCTCCGATTCGCCTTCCACCACGTCGAAGGGGTGGCGGTTGGTCTCGGCCAGGCCGGAGATGAAGAAAACGACGAATATCGGCAGCAGCGGCAGCCAGTTCCAGCTGAAGACCGACAGGCCCAGATTGGCAAAGATGCCACGGCCCTGGCTCATGACGATGTCCGTCATGTTCATGCTGGCCGACACCATCAGCACCACCACGAGGCAGAAGCCCATGGCGATCTCATAACTGACCATCTGTGCAGATGCACGCAGCGCGCCCAGGAAGGCGTACTTCGAATTGCTGGCCCAGCCGGCGATGATGACGCCGTAAACCTCCATCGACGTGATGGCCATCAGGAACAGCAGGCCGGCGTTGACGTCGGCCAGCACGACGTCGGGGCCGAAGGGGATCACGGCCCAGGCCGCCAGCGCCGGCATGATCGTCATCACCGGGCCCAGGAAGAAGAGGCCCTTGTGCGCAGCCGTCGGGCGGATGATTTCCTTGAAGATCAGCTTGACCGCATCGGCGATGGGCGTCAGCAGGCCATACGGGCCGACGCGGTTAGGGCCCGGCCGGATCTGCGTCCAGCCGATGGCCTTGCGCTCCCACAGCGTGAGGTAGGCGACGCAGCCCATCAGTGGCAGCACAACGGCCACGATCTTGATCAGGCTCCACAGCACCAGCCAGGACGCCGGATAGCTTTGCGGGAAGGCGGTGACCCAGTCGATCATGGGCTCACCTTGTCGACGCTGAGCGTTCCGAACAAGGCGCCCAGAGACGCTGTGCTGGGGTGGCCGGCCGAAACGCGCACGGTGTGGGCCGCGAGTGTGGGGTCTTCGTGTGCGGCCAGCACGGCTGTGCCTTCGCCCTGAGTGACGCGCACTTTCGCGCCCAGCTGCAGACCCAGTTGCGCCCACAGCGCAGAAGGCAGGCCCACCTTGGGCACACGCGCGTCTGCAGTCAGCTGCAACGAATGGGCACGGCGCACGATGGCGTCGGAGGCATAGATGGGCACGTCTGCAATGCGCTGCAGACCGGTGGCTGGGGGCGTCACGGCAAAGGCCGCAGCGCTGCTGTTGTCCAGCCGATGCGGCAGCGCATCGACGTCGCCCAGGGCTTGTGCACGCACCTCTTCCACAGTCTCTTGGTCGAAGCCCGGCAGGCCCAGCAGGTTGGCGAGCACGCGCAACACCTTCCAGCCTGGTCGCGCATCGCCCGGCGGCTTGACGACACCGTGGAAGCTCTGCACCAGGCCTTCGGCGTTGACGAAGCTGCCCGCCGTTTCAGTAAAAGGTGCGATCGGCAACATCACGTCGGCCAGGTCGGCGCAGGCGTTGTTGAAGGGCGTCAGCGCCACCACCAGGCCCGACATCGCCAGGGCCTTGCGCGCAGCGGCGGCATCGGCGGCGTCGAGCACGGGTTCAGTATTGAGCAGCAGCATGGCCTTCATTGGCTGCGTCAGCATCTGGCCAGCGTGCAAGCCACCGGCACCCGGCAGCGCGTTGACCCACTGGGCGCCGACACTGTTGCCGGCTTCACCGAGGTAGCCGCACGTGGCGCCGGTGTTCGTCGCGATCCAGTGCGCCAGCGTCAACAGTTCAGCCGCTTGCGGATGCTGCGCGGCGGCGTTGCCCAGCAGCACGGCCTTGCGTTCGCCGGACAACAAGGAAGCCGCGATGGCTTGTGCTTGGGCGCTGGCTTCAGAATCCAGCGGCGCGGGCAGGCCCAAGGCGGCAGCGACGGCAGACGCCACGCCCGCCAGCGCCTGCACCCAGTCCGCGGGCGCCGCAGTGAGTTGCGTCGTCATCGTCATCAGCCAGTCGTCGTGCACGGCGTGCAGGCTGTGCACTTGCGCGCCACGGCGCGTGGCCTGGCGCAGGCGTTGCGCCAGCAGCGGCTGGTCTTTGCGGAGGAACGACCCGATGACGAAGGCGCGGTCAATTTGCGACAGCGACGCGACCGACGTGCCCAGCCAGCGTGCGCTGCCTGCGGCTGCGGTGTTGCTGAAGTCAGCATGGCGCAGGCGGTGGTCGACGTTCTCGCTGCCCAGGCCGCGCACCAGCTTGGCGAGCAGGTGCAGTTCTTCCACCGTGGAACTCGGGTGCCCGATGGCGCCGATGCCGGAGCCGGGTTCTGCGCCGAACTCGGCCTTCACGCGCTTCAGACCGTCTGCCACGTAAGCCAGCGCCGTGTTCCAGTCCACCGTCTGCCAGCTGCCGCCCTGTTTGATCATCGGCTGCGTCAGCCGCGCCGCACTGTTCAGTGCCTCGTAGCTGAAGCGGTCGCGGTCGGAAATCCAGCACTCGTTGACGGCCTCGTTTTCGAGCGGCACCACGCGCATCACCTTGCCGGCCTTGACCTGGATGATGAGGTTGGCGCCCACGCTGTCGTGCGGGCTCACCGACTTGCGGCGGCTCAGTTCCCAGGTGCGGGCGCTGTAGCGGAAAGGCTTGCTCGTCAGCGCACCGACGGGGCAGATGTCGATCATGTTGCCCGACAGTTCACTGTCCACCGTGCGGCCATCGACGGTCGTGATCTCGCTGTGTTCGCCGCGGTGAATCATGCCGAGTTCCATCACCCCGGCCACTTCCTGGCCGAAGCGCACGCAGCGGGTGCAGTGGATGCAGCGGCTCATCTCTTCCATGCTGATGAGCGGGCCGACATCTTTGTGGAAAACGACGCGCTTTTCTTCGTCGTAGCGCGATGCGCTCTTGCCGTAACCCACCGCCAGGTCCTGCAACTGGCATTCACCGCCCTGGTCGCAGATGGGGCAGTCCAGCGGGTGGTTGATGAGCAGGAACTCCATCACCGACTGCTGCGCCTTCAGCGCCTTGTCGCTCTTGGTGCGCACCACCATGCCGTTGGTGACGGGCGTGGCGCAGGCCGGCATCGGCTTGGGCATCTTTTCGATGTCCACCAGGCACATGCGGCAGTTGGCCGCGATGCTCAGCTTCTTGTGATAACAGAAGTGCGGCACGTAGATGCCGGCGGCGTCGGTCGCGTGCATCACCACGCTGCCGTCGGCGATGGTGACCTGCTGGCCGTCGATGTTGAGTTCAGCCATGGTGTTCAGGCACGGTCACGCATGTTGAGGAACCATGCAGGTCTTGTGTTCGACGTGGTACGCGAATTCATCACGGTAGTGCTTCAGCATGCCCTGCACCGGCATCGCCGCCGCGTCGCCTAACGCGCAGATGGTGCGGCCCTTGATGTTGTCGGCCACCGAGTCCAGCAGCGCCAGGTCTTCCGCCCTGCCCTTGCCGTGTTCGATGCGGTCCACCATGCGCCACAGCCAGCCGGTGCCTTCGCGGCAGGGTGTGCACTGGCCGCAGCTTTCGTGCTGGTAGAAGTAGCTCAAGCGCAAAAGGCTCTTGACCATGCAGCGCGAATCGTCCATCACGATGACCGCGCCAGAGCCCAGCATGGAGCCGGCCTTGGCGATGGCGTCGTAGTCCATCGTGATGTCCATCATCATGGCGCCCGGCAACACCGGCGCTGAGGAGCCCCCCGGAATCACGGCCTTCAGCTTGCGGCCGGTGCGCACACCGCCAGCCAGTTCCAGCAGCTTGGAGAATGGTGTGCCCAGCGGCACTTCAAAGTTGCCGGGCAGGTTGACATCACCCACCACGCTGAAGATCTTGGTGCCGCCGTTGTTGGGCTTGCCGCATTCCAGGTACTTCTGGCCGCCGTGGTTGATGATCCACGGCACGGCCGCGAAAGTTTCGGTGTTGTTGATCGTGGTCGGCTTGCCGTACAGGCCAAAGCTGGCCGGGAACGGCGGCTTGAAGCGCGGCTGGCCTTTCTTGCCTTCCAGGCTTTCGAGCAGCGCGGTTTCTTCGCCGCAGATGTAGGCGCCAAAGCCGTGGAAGGCGTGCAACTGGAAGCTGAAGTTGCTGCCCAGGATCTGGTCGCCCAGGAGGCCTGCGGATCGAGCCTCTTCAAGCGCCAGTTCGAAACGTTCATACGCTTCGAAGATCTCGCCGTGGACGTAGTTGTAGCCCACCTTGATGCCCATCGCGTAGGCGGCAATCGCCATGCCTTCAATCACGATGTGCGGGTTGTAGGCCAGGATGTCGCGGTCCTTGCAGGTGCCCGGCTCGCCTTCGTCGGAATTGCACACCAGGTACTTCGGGCCCGGGAAGGCGCGTGGCATGAAGCTCCACTTCAGCCCGGTGGGGAAGCCCGCGCCGCCACGGCCGCGCAGCGCGCTCAACTTGACCTCGGCGATGACCTGGTCCTGCGTCATGCCGCTTTCATTGCCAACCACGCCGTCCTTCGCCAGGATCTTCTTCAGCGCCGAATAACCGCCGCGCGCGATGTAGTCCTGCAGACGCCAGTTGTTGCCGTTCAGCCCGGCGTAGATCTGCGCACCCAGGTGCCGGTCGTGGAAACAGGTCTCATTGCCTTTGGCCTGGAATTTCGACAGGTCAAGCATGGCTGGCCTTCAACATCTGCAGAAGCTCATCAATGCGTTCATGGCTCATGAAGCTGAGCATCTGGCGGTCGTTGACCAGCATCACCGGCGCGTCGGCGCAGGCGCCCAGGCATTCGCTGGGCTGCACGGTGAAGACGCCGTCCGCCGTGCTGCCATAGGGTTCGACGCCGAGCTTGCTGCACACATGCGCCAGCGCCTTGTCACCGTCGCGCAACTGGCAGGGTAGGTTGGTGCAGACGTTGAGCTTGAACTTGCCCACCGGCTGCGTGTTGTACATGTTGTAGAAGGTGCTGACCTCATGCACCGCAATCGTCGGCATGCCCAGGTAAGCCGCGATGCCGTCTTCGTCGGCGATGGCGACAAACCCCTGTTCGTGCTGCACGATAGCCAGGCAGGCCATCACGGCCGATGCCTTGCCACTGTCGGGGTACTTGGCCACTTCGCGGGCAAAGCGTTCCAGGGTGATGGAGGAAAAACTCATCGATCAATCTCGCCGAAGACGATGTCCATGGTGCCGATGATGGCCACCGCGTCGGCAATCATGTGGCCGCGCGCCATCTCGTCCAGCGCAGCCAGGTGTGAAAAGCCCGGTGGGCGGATCTTGAGGCGGTAAGGCTTGTTGGCGCCATCGCTGACGAGGTAGATGCCGAATTCGCCCTTCGGGTGCTCGACCGCTGCGTAGGCTTCGCCTTCGGGCACGTGCATGCCTTCAGTGAAGAGCTTGAAGTGGTGGATCAACTCTTCCATGTTGGACTTCATGTCCACGCGCGACGGCGGCGCCACCTTGTGGTTGCCGGTGATCACCGGGCCCGGGTTGGCGCGCAGCCAGGCCGAACACTGCTGCACGATGCGGTTGCTCTGCCGCATCTCTTCGATGCGCACCAGATAACGGTCGTAGGTGTCGCCGTTGACGCCCACCGGGACGTCGAAGTCCATGCGGTCATAGACGTCGTAGGGCTGTTTCTTGCGCAAGTCCCAGGCAATGCCGCTGCCGCGCAGCATGGGGCCGGTGAAGCCCAGGTTCAGCGCACGCTCCGGCGTGACGACGCCGATGCCCACGGTGCGCTGCTTCCAGATGCGGTTGTCGGTGAGCAGCGTTTCATAGTCATCGACGTTGGCCGGAAAGCGTGCGCAGAAGTCGTCGATGAAGTCGAGCAGCGAACCCTGCCGGTTTTCATTCAGTGCCTTGATGGCCTTCTCGTTCTTGATGCGGCTGACGCGGTACTGCGGCATGCTGTCCGGCAGGTCGCGATAGACCCCGCCGGGCCTGAAGTAGGCCGCGTGCATGCGGGCGCCCGACACCGCTTCGTACATGTCGAAGATGTCTTCGCGTTCGCGGAAGCAGTAGATGAGGATGTTCATCGCACCGCAGTCGATGCCATGCGCACCCAGCCACAGCAAGTGGTTCAGCAGCCGGGTCAGCTCGGAGAACATGACGCGGATGTACTGCGCGCGTTCGGGCACGTCCACACCCAGCAGCTTTTCAATGGCCAGGCAGTAGGCGTGTTCGTTGGCCATCATCGACACGTAGTCCAGCCGGTCCATGTAGGGCAGGTTCTGGATGTAGGTCTTGCTCTCAGCCAGCTTTTCGGTGGCGCGGTGCAAGAGGCCTATGTGCGGGTCAGCGCGCTGGATGACTTCGCCGTCAAGCTCCAGCACCAGGCGCAGCACGCCGTGCGCGGCCGGGTGCTGCGGCCCAAAGTTCAGCGTGTAGTTCTTGATCTCGGCCATGGTCAGTGAAGCCCGCCGTAGTTGTCTTCGCGCACCACGCGCGGCACCACTTCGCGCGGTTCGATGGTCACGGGCTGGTAGATGACGCGTTTCTTCTCGGGGTCGTAGCGCATCTCGACGTTGCCGGTGACGGGGAAGTCCTTGCGCATCGGATGGCCGATGAACCCGTAGTCGGTGAGGATGCGGCGCAGGTCGGTGTGGCCTTCGAAGATGATGCCGTACAGGTCGAAGGCTTCGCGCTCGAACCAGTTGGCAGAACCCCAGATGTCGTTGACGGAATCGACCTGCGGGAAGTCGTCGTCGGCCGCAAACACCTTCAGCCGAACGCGCCAGTTGTGGGTGATCGACAGCAGGTGAGTCACCACGCAATAACGCAGGCCTTGCTGCGGTTCGTTTTTGTAGTCGGAGTAGTCCACGCCGCACAAGTCGATGAGCTGCTCGAAGCGCAGCGACGGGTCGTCACGCAACTGGCCAGCCACATCGAGGTAGCGGTCGGCAGCCACGCTGATGGTGATCTCGCCGCGCTCGCGCTTGAAGGTCTTGATCGTGTCGCCAAGTGCGGCTTGCAGTGCCGCTTGCAGGGTGTCGAGCTTCTGGGTCATGGCGGATCAGCGCGCGATCGTGTTTTCACGCCGGATCTTGGCCTGCAGCTGCAGGATGCCATACAGCAGCGCTTCCGCAGTGGGCGGGCAGCCTGGCACGTACACGTCCACCGGCACGATGCGGTCGCAGCCGCGCACCACCGAATAGCTGTAGTGGTAGTAACCGCCGCCATTGGCGCACGAGCCCATGCTGAGCACCCAGCGCGGCTCGGCCATCTGGTCATAGACCTTGCGCAGCGCTGGCGCCATCTTGTTGCACAGTGTGCCGGCGACGATCATCAGGTCGCTCTGCCGGGGGCTGGGGCGGAAGAGCATGCCGAAGCGGTCGATGTCGTAGCGCGCGGCGCCCGCATGCATCATTTCCACCGCGCAGCAGGCCAAGCCAAAGGTCATGGGCCACAACGAACCGGTCTTGGACCAGTTGATGAGCGTGTCGATCTTCGTCGTGACGAAGCCTTCCTTGAGGACGCCTTCGATGCCCATGCTGTGCTACCCCTGGTGGCCCGAACGGTGCTTGTTCATTCCCAATCCAGCGCGCCTTTTTTCCATTCGTAGATGAACCCGACCACCAGGATGGTGAGGAAGATCATCATGGCCCAGAAACCTGACGCTCCGATGTCGCGCAGCGCCACCGCCCACGGAAACAGGAAGGCGATTTCGAGGTCGAAGAGGATGAACAGGATGGCGACGAGGTAGTAGCGCACGTCGAACTTCATGCGCGCATCTTCAAAGGCTTCAAAGCCGCATTCGTAGGGGCTGTTCTTGGCCACGTCCGGGCGGTTGGGGCCGAAGATGAAACCGAGGATCTGCGGCGCGACACCAACGCCCACACCCACCAGGATGAAGAGGATCACGGGCAGGTAAGGTTGCAGGTCCATCGTGTTCTTGGCGTTGCCGTCAGTTCTGTTCTGTTCGGGCCACTGCAAACCCATCAATTCGCCCGTTGCCCACGGTGCCCTTGTTGGGTGCGACCATCATCTGTGGGCTTGTCATGAGGCTTGGTGCCGACGGCGAGACTCGAACTCGCACAGCTTTCGCCACTACCCCCTCAAGATAGCGTGTCTACCAATTTCACCACGTCGGCACGGACTCAAATCGATTCCGCAGTGTTCGGTTTGCTTGAGGCTTTTTTGCTCACCGGACAGCTGAGAATTCTAGCTCGAAAATCAGGGGTTTCCCCCTGCTGAGGCTTACTTCGGCGCTGCTGGGGCGGGCGCGGTCACAGGTGCAGTCACAGGCGCTGCGACCGGCGCCGGCACTGCCGTGGTGGCCGCCGGAGCTGATGCCGCGTTCGGCGGCGCTGCCGAAGGAATCACACCCGTGGCGGGTGCCGCACTGGCTGCGGGGCCGGCACTGTCCAGCACGCTGCCACCCGTGTTGGCGCGCGGTGCGCTGCCGGTGCTGCCGAGGTACGTCAAGGTCAGCGTGCAGACGAAGAACAGGGTCGCGCAGGCCGCGGTGGAGCGCGACAGGAAGTTGGCGCTGCCGGTGGCACCGAACAGGCTGCCCGATGCGCCGCTGCCGAACGAGGCGCCCATGTCGGCGCCCTTGCCGTGCTGGATCAGCACCAGGCCGATCATCGTCAGCGCGGACAGCAGCTGCACGGCCAGGATCAAGGTCATCCAGATTTGCATGATGGAAAGAACTCCAGGAAACGTGTGGGTGGGGTCAGGACGACGCGCGGCAGATGGCGATGAAGTCCGCCGCCTTCAAGGAAGCGCCGCCGATGAGGCCGCCGTCGATGTCGGCTTGTGCAAAGAGGGTGGCCGCGTTGTCGGGCTTGACGCTGCCGCCATAAAGGATCTTCATGCTCTGGCCGCGGCCGGTTGCGGCCTGCAGCTGCGCGCGCAACACCGCGTGCACGGCCTGCGCCTGTTCAGGCGACGCGGTGCGGCCGGTGCCGATGGCCCACACGGGCTCGTAAGCCACGACCATCTCGGCGGCGCAGTGCGCCAACTGGTGGATGACCACGGAGAGTTGGCGCTTGACCACCGCGTCGGTCTGGCCGGCTTCGCGTTCCAGCAGCGTTTCGCCGACGCAGACGATGGGCGTCACGCCACGCGCCAACGCCGCTTGCGCCTTTTGCGCCACCAGCAGGTCGCTCTCGGCGTGGCCGCCACGGCGTTCTGAATGGCCGACCAGCGTGTAGCGGCAGCCGAGCTCACTGAGCATCGCCGCCGACACTTCACCGGTGTAGGCGCCCTGCTCAAGCGCAGAGACATCCTGCGCGCCCCAGCGCAAATCACTGCCGGCCAGCGTGGCCGCGACTTCGCTCAGGAAGACAAAAGGCGGACAGACCGCCACATCCAGGCCGAACGGGCGCGCCGCGAGCAGCGCAGCCAGCAATTCGGCATTGGCCGCGCGGCTGCCGTGCATCTTCCAGTTGCCCACCACCAGCTTGCGACGTGTCTCGGTCATGGTGTGCCCTTCAAAGCCAGCTGAGCACGATCTTGCCGACGTGCGTGCTGGTTTCCATCAACGCATGCGCTTCGGCCGCCCTGGCGGCCGGGAAGACCTGGTGGATGACGGGTTTGACTTTTCCCGCTTCGATCAGGGGCCAGGCATGCGCGCGCAGGTCCTGTGCCAGTGCGGTCTTGTAGACAATGCTGCGCGGGCGCAGTGTCGAACCGGTGATGGCCAGGCGCTTGCGCAGCACGAGCCCGGTGTCGATCTGGCTCTTGTTGCCGCCCTGCGTGGCGATGACGGCGATGCGCCCGTCTTCGGCCATGCACTCCACTTCGCGGCCCAGGTAGTCGCCCGCCACCATGTCCAGCACCACGTTGGCGCCAAGGCCACCCGTCACGCGCTTGGTCTCGGCGACGAAGTCGTGCGTGCGGTAGTTGATGGCGTGGTCCGCGCCGATGGCGAGGCAGGCCGCACACTTTTCGTCGCTGCCTGCGGTGACGATGACTTGTGCACCCAGCGCCTTGGCAAGCTGGATCGCCGTCACGCCGATGCCGCTGGAGCCACCCTGCACCAGCAGCGTCTCGCCCGCCTTCAAGCCGGCAATCAAAAACACGTTCTGCCAGACGGTGAAGAAGGTCTCGGGCAGGCTGGCTGCTTCGACCATGTTCAGGCCCCTCGGCACCGGCAGGCACTGGCCCACGGGCGCCACGCAGAATTCGGCGTAGCCCCCGCCAGCCACCAGCGCGCACACGGCGTCGCCGATCTGCAGGCCGGCAGCGGCCAGGTCTTCAGAAGCGCCGCCAGCCACCGTGCCGGCGATCTCCAGACCCGGCAGGTCCGACACGCCCGGCGGCATGGGGTACAGGCCCTTGCGTTGCAGCACATCGGGGCGGTTCACGCCGCTGGCCTGCACCGCGATCAGCAGTTCACCAGCGCGCGGCTCGGGTGCAGGCCGTTCGCACGGCTGCAGCACTTCGGGGCCGCCCGGGGCTGTGATCTCGATGGCACGCATGGTGCGACTCACTCGGTTGGCTTCGGCGCCTCGGGTGCCGAGGACGAAGGGGACGCAGCCTGGGGCTCCCCCCCACCACTGACACCGCCTTCGGCCGGTGCCGCATCACGGCGCGGACGGTCTTCACGGTCACGGCGCGGCGGGCGGTCGTCGCGGTCACGGCGCGGCGGGCGGTCATTGCGGTCGCCACGCGGTTCGTAGCGCTCTTCGGCCATGCCTTCAGGCCGCTCGATCAGCGCCTTCATGCTCAGCTTGATGCGGCCCTTCTCGTCGGTCTCCAGCACCTTGACTTGCACGATCTGGCCTTCCTTCAGGAAGTCCTCGACCTTCTCGACACGCTGGTGTGCGATCTGGCTGATGTGCAGCAGCCCGTCCTTGCCGGGCAGGATGTTGATGAGCGCGCCAAAGTCCAGGATCTTCGTCACCGCACCTTCATAGACCTTGCCGATTTCGGCTTCCGCCGTGATCTCGGCAATGCGCTTCTTGGCGAATTCGGCCTTGTCGGCGTCGGTGCTGGCAATCGTGATCGTGCCGTCTTCGCCAATGTCGATGGTGCAGCCGGTCTCTTCGGTCAGCGCGCGGATGGTGGCGCCGCCCTTGCCGATGATGTCGCGGATCTTTTCCGGATTGATCTTCATCGTGTAGAGCCGCGGTGCGAATTGGCTGACCTCAGTTTTCGCGCCACCCACGGCTTCGACCATCTTGCTCAGGATGTGCAAGCGCGCTTCCTTCGCCTGCGCCAATGCCACCTGCATGATTTCCTTGGTGATGCCCTGGATCTTGATGTCCATCTGCAGCGCGGTGATACCGGCCTGCGTGCCCGCCACCTTGAAGTCCATGTCGCCGAGGTGATCTTCGTCACCCAGGATGTCGGTCAGCACCGCGAAGCGTGGGCCGTCCTTGATCAGGCCCATGGCGATGCCGGCCACGTGCGCCTTCATCGGCACGCCCGCGTCCATCAGCGCCAGGCAGCCGCCGCAAACCGAAGCCATCGACGACGAGCCGTTGGATTCGGTGATCTCGCTGACCACGCGCATCGTGTACGGGAAGTCTTCCTTGCTCGGCAGCGCGGCGACGAGCGCGCGCTTCGCAAGCCGACCATGCCCAATTTCGCGCCGCTTCGGCGTGCCCACACGGCCCGTTTCGCCAGTGGCGAAGGGGGGCATGTTGTAGTGGAGCATGAAGCGGTCGGTGAATTCACCGGCCAGCGCGTCGATGCGCTGCGCATCGCGTTCGGTGCCCAGCGTGGCAGCCACCAGCGCCTGCGTCTCGCCGCGCGTGAACAGCGCCGAGCCGTGGGTGCGCGGCAGCACGCCGCTGCGGATTTCAATGGCGCGCACGGTGCGCGTGTCGCGGCCGTCGATGCGCGGCTCGCCGGCCAGGATCTGGCCGCGCACGATGCGCGATTCGATCTCGAACAGCAGGCCTTCGACCTCGACCTTGTCAAAGACCACGGCGTCGGCCTTCAGCGCGGCCATCACGGTGGACGTCACGTCGCGGCAGGCTTGGGTGCGTGCCTGTTTGCTGCGAATCTGGTAGGCCGCGCGCAGCGGGCCTTCGGCCAGCGCCGTGACCTGGGCGATAAAGGGCTCGTTCTTGGCGGGCGCGGCCCACTTCCATTCGGGCTTGCCGGCGTCACGCACCAGTTCATTGATGGCCTGGATGGCGATGTTGCCCTGCTCGTGGCCAAAGACCACGGCGCCGAGCATGATCTCTTCGCTCAATTGGTCGGCTTCGGACTCCACCATCAAAACGGCGGCTTCGGTGCCGGCGACGACGAGTTCCATCTTGCTGCCGATCAGTTGTGTCTGGCCCGGGTTCAGCACGTATTCGCCGTTGATGTAGCCGACGCGGGCGGCGCCCACGGGGCCGTTGAACGGCAGGCCGCTGATGGCCAGTGCGGCGCTGGTACCGATGAGCGCGGCGATGTCGGCCTGCACTTCGGGGTTCAGGCTCAGCACATGAACGACCACCTGCACTTCATTGAAGAAGCCTTCAGGGAACAGCGGGCGGATCGGACGGTCGATCAGGCGGCTGGTGAGTGTTTCCAGTTCGCTGGGGCGGCCTTCGCGCTTGAAGAAGCTGCCAGGGATCTTGCCGGCGGCGTAGGTCTTTTCGATGTAGTCCACGGTCAGCGGGAAGAAGTCCTGCCCGGCCTTGGCTTCGTTCTTGACGACCACGGTGGCCAGCACCACGGTGTCGTCCATGCTCACCAGCACGGCGCCGGTGGACTGGCGCGCGATTTCGCCGGTTTCCAGCGTAACCGTGTGCTGGCCCCATTGGAAGGTCTTGGTGACTTTGTTGAAGATGCTCATGAATGTCTTCCTTTGTTCTTGGGCAGCGTCATGCCATTCCAGTGAAGCCCGTGCCGCCGTGCCTGGGAAGGCAGGTGAGGCGCCGTTGGAATGACACAGCAAATGCAGCCCGGTTGTTGGCCGGCCACCCGCTTGGGCGGGTGGCCGTACGGGAATTACTTGCGCAGTCCGAGCTTGGCGATGAGCGCCGTGTAGCGGTCAGCGTCCTTCTCTTTCAGGTACGACAGCAGGCGCTTGCGCGCGTTGACCATCTTCAGCAGGCCGCGGCGGCCGTGGTGGTCTTTGGCGTGGGTCTTGAAGTGCGGCGTGAGTTCGTTGATGCGCGTGGTGAGCAACGCAACTTGAACTTCGGGGCTGCCGGTGTCGGCAGGGCCGCGGGCGTGGGTCTTGACGACTTCAGCCGTGTGGGCAGTGGTCAGGGGCATGGGATTTCCTGGTTTTTTGGAAAACCCTCCCACGCAAGCAGGCTGAAGAGCCGCTGCGGCCGAGGGTTTCCGGGTTGACTTGCGAACGCCAGTGAAACCGACCGGCGCCGTGCTTTTTTCAGATGCTTTTTAGAAGCTTCCTGGGAATTCTCTGAACCCCTGGAGGTGCAGAGCCCGCGATTATAGCCCGAGGGCGCCGCGCAGCCGGGCCAGCCCCAGGTCAAGCCGCGCCGGGTCCTGCGATGCAAAACACCAGCGCAGCCAGCCTTCGCCTTCATCGCCAAAGGCGGCCCCAGGCGCCAGGCCCAGGCCGTGCTGTGCCACCAGGCGCTTGGCCAGCGCCAGGGAATCCTTTTCGCCGTCGATGCAGAAGAATGCGTACATGCCGCCTGGCGGGCTGGCGACGGTCACGGCCGGCAGGGCCTGCAGGCCTGCCACCAGGCGGTCGCGGCACCCTTGCAGATGCGACTGGATGCGCGGCACCAGCGTATCGGCCATGTCCAGCGCCGCCTGCCCACCGCGCTGCACGAAGACGGGCGCGCAGGAACTGTTGAATTCCAGCAGCTTGCCCATCGCGTCCTGGAGCATCTGGGGCAACACGAGCCAGCCCAGGCGCCAGCCCGTCATCAAGAAACTCTTGCTGAAACTGTGAGCGACGATCAGGCGGTCTTCGGGCGTGGCCAGGTCCAGGAGGCTGGGCGCACAGGGCGTGCCGCCAAAGTAGATGCGCTCATAGACCTCGTCGGCGACGATCCACGTGCCGGTGCGGCGGCAGTGGTCCAGCAGGGTCTGCTGCTCGGTGCGCGTCAGCGTCCAGCCGGTGGGGTTGTTGGGCGCGTTGACCAACAGCACGCGCGTGTGCGGCGTGACGGTAGCGAGCAGCTCGTCGATGTCCAGCCGCCACAGCCCGCCATGCGGGCGCAACGCCACTCGCGTGACGTGCGCACCCAGGATCACGGGCTGCGCGGTGAGGTTGGGCCACACGGGCACCACCGCCACCACCTCGTCGCCCGCGCCCACCAGCATCTGCATCGCCAGCATCAGCGCGGTGACGCCCGACGAGGTGACCGCGATGCGGTCTGCATCGATCGGGCCGTGCAGGCCGCTGGCGTAGGCGGCAATCTGCGCGCGCAGTTCCGGCAGGCCGAGGTTGTGCGAATAAAAAGTCTCGCCGCGCATCAGCGCATCGGCTGCGGCGCGGCGGATGGGTTCTGGCGTGACCTCATCGCTTTCGCCGAACCAGAAGGCCAGCACGTCGCTGCGGGCCGCGCCGGACGCGAGTGCAGCGTTGGCCACTTCACGGATCTTGCTGCCGGGCAGGTTTTGAATGACGCTTCTCAAGGCCTGTGCTCCCTCGGTCAATCAGGCCGCTGCATGCGGCAGGTGTGCGGCTGCGACACGGCAGCGGCCTCAAAGCGGCGCAGCGTGCGGAATCCCAGGCCAGAACCTTCGACGTCGTGCTGCACGCCCGGCGCACCCAAGCGGTCCATCACGCTCACCACCAGCGGCTGCTGCAGTTGATGATCAGCCGCGCGCATCGTCGCCGCGTGCCACGCGCCCATCGACGTGCTGTCGGAACCCAGACCTTCGAACGCACGCGCGACCGCGACCGCGTCGGTGCTGCCTGCGCGCTCGATGGCCACCGCCAGCATCTCCAGCATCAGGTGCATGCGCACGTGCACGTAGTCGTCCTGCGGCTGTGCAAAGCGTTGGCGGAAGCTGGCGTAGAAAGCATCAGACTGCACACCACCAACGTTAGGCTGCCATTCCGCCACGGCCAGCACGCGGCCGATGCCCGCTTCACCGATGGCCGCCGGCGCACCCAGCGCATTGCCATAGAAGGTGTAGAGCTTGGCGTCCGACCCCACCTCGCGCAGTGCGCGCACCAGCAGCGTCAGGTCATTGCCCCAGTTGGGCGTCAGCACGGCCTGCGCGCCGCTGGCCTTGATCTTGGCGGCATAGGGCAAGAAGTCGCGCACACGGCCCAGCGGGTGCAACTCTTCGCCGACGATCTGCATGTCGGGCCGCTTGGCCGAGATCAACAGCCGCGACTGTTTCATCACCTGCTGGCCAAAGCTGTAGTCCTGCGCGATCAGGAACAGCCGCTGCACGCTGCGGTCGTCTCGCAGCACGTCGGTGAGCGCAGCCAGCCGCATGTCGGCGTGAGCGTCGAAACGAAAGTGCCAGAAGCTGCAGCGTTCGTTGGTGAGAGCCGGGTCCACCGCCGAATAGTTGAGGAAGAGCGCGCGGCGCTGCGGCTCACGCTCGTTGTGCTTGTCCAGCGCATCCACAAGCGCAGCCGCCGCGGCCGAACCGTTGCCCTGCATCACGAAGCCGATGCGCTGGTCCAGCGCGCCGCGCAACAGGCCCACCGCGTCTTCTGCGTTGCCCTTGCTGTCCATGCGCAGAATGGCCAGCGGCCGCGACACACCGGCCGCCCCGCCCACCCGCACGCCGCCACGCTTGTTGATGCGTTCGGTGGCCAGCAGCAGGTTGCGAAACACCGCCTCGCCCGCATTTGCAAAAGGCCCCGAGAGGCCTTCGATGAGCGCCAGCCGGATCGGCTCGGGCGTTGTTTGTGCTGCAGTCCGGCTCAGCGCAAAAGCCAGCGGCAAGGTCAACAGGGCGCGTCGATTGGGGGTCATCGAAAAGTTTCGAGCTTGAAAAAAACAAAGCCGAGCACATCTGCTCGGCATGGGTGATGCGGTCGTGCAGCACCTGCCAACCGATTGTAGGAGCGCACCATGTTCTTCGTCCCCGTGTCCCGTGATTCACGTCCCCTCGCTCATCTGCTGGGCGCCTTTGACTCTGCGCCGGCGCGCAGCCCCGCGCTTGATGTCGCCGAGACCGATGCTGGCTACACCGTGAAACTTGAGATGCCCGGCGTGGCCAAGGACGACATCAAGGTGTCCGTGGAGGGCCGCAAGGTCAGCCTGCAAGCGCAAAGCCAGCGCAGCGATGAAAAGAAGGACGGCGAACGTGTGCTGTACCGCGAACGCTCGGCAGCCAGCTATGCACGCAGCTTCACGCTGCCCGTTGAAGTCGATCAGGCCGAGTCCGGCGCCAGGCTCGAAGATGGTGTGCTGACGCTGACACTGCCCAAGCGTCACGTGCGCGCTGCCGCGCAAATCACTGTCAACTGAGCACCGTCAACTGACTTCGTCCAGCGGCCAGCGCGGCCGCACGTCGAAGGCGCCGCCGTGCTGCAGGTCGGCCAGGCCGTGCTGCAGCCGCAGCGCGGCCGCCAGCGCGATCATGGCGCCGTTGTCGGTGCACAGTGCAAGCGGTGGGTAGTGCACTTGCGCGCCCAGCCGCGCGGCACCGGCATTCAGCTTCTCGCGCAGGCGCAGGTTGGCGCCCACGCCGCCGGCCACCACCAGACGGCGTGAGCCGGTTTGTTGGAGGGCCTTGAGAGACTTGGCGACCAGCACGTCCACGATGGCCGCTTGCGTGCTGGCGGCCAGATCGGCGCGCGGTTGTTCGCAGACATTGGGCCCCAGCTTGCGGTGCTGCGTCATCACCGCCGTCTTCAGCCCGGCGAAGGAAAAGTCGAGGTCCTTGCTGTGCAGCAGCGGCCGCGGCAGCGCGAAGGCTTGCGCATCACCAAACTCGGCCAGCCGCGCCAGCGCCGGGCCACCCGGATAGCCCAGGCCCAGCAGCTTGGCGCTCTTGTCGAAGGCCTCGCCCGCTGCGTCGTCGATGGTCTCGCCCAGCAGCGTGTAGCGGCCCACCCCCTGCACGTCCATCAACTGCGTGTGGCCGCCGCTGACCAGCAGCGCGACAAAGGGAAATGTCGGTGCGTCGTCCGCCAGGAAGGGCGACAGCAGGTGGCCTTCCAGGTGGTGCACCCCGAGTGCGGGCTTGCCCAGCGCAGCCGCCAGCGCCACCGCCACGCCAGCGCCCACCAGCAAGGCGCCCGCCAGGCCCGGGCCGCGGGTGTAGGCCACCACGTCCACATCGGCCAGGTTGCAGCCCGCTTGCTGCAGCACCTGGCGCGTCAGCGGCAACACACGGCGGATGTGGTCGCGCGAGGCCAGTTCAGGCACCACACCACCAAAGGCCGCGTGCATCTCGACCTGGCTGTGCAGGGCGTCGGCCAGCAGGCGTGGCGGGCCATCGGCGCGGGTCTCGACCAGGGCGACGCCGGTCTCGTCGCAGGACGATTCGAATCCAAGGACCTTCACGCGGCTCCATCCACAGCACAGGGAACAGAAACAGTTTAGCGGGCACGCCGTTTGCATAGCTTGCGGTGACACCTTCGTCGGGTGTCTGTCTATCTCCTCAGCAGGGCATCAGGCCCTTTCGTCCAACCTCTCCGTTTCAAGACGGAGAGGTTTTTTTCGGTGCGCCGACAACGTGTGCGTGCCCGGGCGGGCCAGCTTGGCGCATGACCTTGGCGCATGTCTTGCTGTCTTGAGAGCCATGGCTCAACGCAGCGCGGAGCGCAAAACCACGCTATCGGTGCTGATCGTCACCGACCCCTTCGCCGAGACGTCCGACGGCGCGCTCGCGATTTCCAGCGCGTTGGCCGATGCGGGGCACCTGGTGCTGGGCGTTCGCGCGGGCGACGCGTCGCTGCCTGAAGCCATGGCGCGGCTCAAGCCCGACATGGTGGTGGTCAAGAGCGACAGCGCGGTGCGCGACGTGCTGGAACACATCGTGATGGCCACCCGCGACGCCCGTCGGCCCATCGTCATGTTCACCAACGACGGCGACCGCCCCACGATGCGCAGCGCGCTGGGCGCCGGCGTCACGGCCTATGTGGTCAAGGGCTTGCAGCCCGACCGGGTGCAGGCCGTCATCGATGTCGCCGTGGAACGTTTTGCCGGCGAACAGGCCCTGCGCACGGAACTCGACGCCGCGCGCAATGAGTTGGCCGACCGCAAGACCATCGACCGCGCCAAGCGCCTGTTGATGGGCAAGAAGGCGCTGAGTGAACCCGAGGCGCACCGCTTCCTGCAGGACCTGGCCATGAAGAAGGGCCTGAAGCTGCGCGACGCCGCAGAACGGGTGATCGACGTCGAGTCGCTGCTCGGTTGAGCACGTTTTTTGAACCAGCATGGTGCAGCGCAACACCATTGCGTGCGCCGCCGGCTGTGCCCGTGGAAGTTCTTCCCCGGTAAAGCGGGCTTCGGGCCCATGGCACGCCGATTGCTCATGGTTTCCCCGAAGCCGAAGCAATGGCGCTGAAGCATCCCAGTCACACCAGGGCAATGAGGCCCGCATCACGCTAAACCGTGAGGCGGGCCTTTCTCTTTTCCGAAGGACTTCCATGACCGCCAAGCCTGAATCGCCAGCCTCGCCTTCCCTGCCGGCCCGTCCTTCCACCCTCACCCCAGCCGAGGCCCCGCTCATGACCCGACGCCGTGTGATCCAGAGCGCTGCCGTCGCCACTGCCGGCCTCGTCATCGACCCCGCCTTGCGCGCCGCCGCCTATGCCCAGGGCAGCGACAAACCTGAAAAGGAAGAATTGCGCATTGGTTTCATCCCGCTGACCGACTGCGCCAGCGTGGTGATGGCCAGCGTGCTGGGCTTCGACAAGAAGTACGGCGTCAAGATCATCCCCACCAAGGAAGCCAGCTGGGCCGGCGTGCGTGACAAGCTCGTCAACGGCGAACTCGACATGGCGCATGTGCTTTATGGCCTGGTGTATGGCGTGCACCTGGGTGTCAGCGGCCCGAAGAAGGACATGGCCGTGTTGATGACGCTCAACAACAACGGCCAGGCCATCACGCTGTCGAAGAAACTCGCCGACAAGGGCGCTGTGGACGGCCCGAGCCTGGCCAAGGTGATGGCCGCCGAGAAGCGCGACTACACCTTTGCCCAGACCTTCCCCACCGGCACCCACGCCATGTGGCTGTACTACTGGATGGCCGCCGCCGGCATCAACCCGCTGAAGGACGCCAAGGTCATCACCGTGCCGCCGCCGCAGATGGTGGCCAACATGCGCGTCGGCAACATGGACGGCTACTGCGTCGGCGAACCCTGGAACCACCGCGCCATCATCGACGGCATCGGCATCACCGCGGTGACCACGCAGGACATCTGGAAAGACCACCCCGAGAAGGTGCTGGGCACCACTGGCGAGTTCGTCAAGAAGTACCCCAACACGGCGCGCGCGGTGGTGATGGCGGTGCTGGAAGCCGGCCGCTGGATCGACGCCAACCTGTCCAACAAGAACAAGATGGCCGAGACCATCGCCGACAAGAGCTACGTCAACACCAGCGTCGATGCGATCAACCAGCGCATCCTGGGCCGCTACCAGAACGGCCTGGGCAAGACCTGGGACGACCCGAACTACATGAAGTTCTTCAATGACGGCGCGGTGACCTTCCCGTACCTCAGCGACGGCATGTGGTTTCTGACCCAGCACAAGCGCTGGGGCTTGCTGAAGGACCACCCGGACTACCTGGCGGTGGCCAGGCAGATCAACCAGATCGACCTCTACAAACAAGCGGCCAGTGCACTGAAGGTCAGCGTGCCGAAGGACGCCCTGCGCAGCAGCAAGCTCATCGACGGTGTGGTCTGGGACGGCAAGGACCCCGCGAAGTACGCCGACAGCTTCAAGGTGCGGGCAACCGCGGCTTGACAGCTTGACGGCTGAAATGCCCGCCTGAATTCCCCAGCGACACCTAGAGGAGCCGCAAATGGTCAGTGCCGTCTTTCATTCACCGCAAGAAGCCGTCAAGGCACTGGGCGACGCCAGACCGGTGCCCGCCAAAGGAACCAGGGCGGCCGCCACCGCAGAGGTGGCCAAGCCACCGCGCGAGCCCTTCGACTGGCGCGGGCTGTTCGGTCGGCTGTTGCCGCCGCTGGTGGGGATGGTGCTGTTCGTCGCGATCTGGGCCTTGCTGACGATGAAGGGCGGCGCATTCCCCACGCCCGCGGCCACTTTCGAGGCCGCGGTCAAGCTCTTCTCCGACCCCTTTTATCAGAAGGGTCCCAACGACCAGGGCATTGGCTGGAACATCCTGTTTTCGCTGGAGCGTGTGGCGCTGGGTTTTGGCCTGGCAGCGGTGGTCGGCATCCCGCTCGGCTTCTTGATTGGCCGCTTTGCGACGCTGAACCGCATGCTGTCGCCGCTCATCAGCTTGCTCAAGCCGGTGTCGCCGCTGGCCTGGCTGCCCATTGGCCTCTTGGTGTTCAAGGCCGCCAACCCGGCCGCCATCTGGACCATCTTCATCTGCAGCATCTGGCCGATGGTGATCAACACCGCCGTCGGCGTGCAGCGCGTGCCCGAGGACTACTTGAACGTGGCCCGCGTGCTCAAGCTCAGCGAATGGAAGATCGCCACCCGCATCCTGCTGCCATCGGTCATGCCGTACATGCTGACCGGCGTGCGGCTGTCGGTGGGCACGGCCTGGCTCGTCATCGTGGCGGCCGAGATGTTGACCGGCGGCGTCGGCATCGGCTTCTGGGTCTGGGACGAGTGGAACAACCTCAACGTGGCTCACATCATCATCGCCATCTTCGTCATCGGCATCGTCGGGCTGCTGCTCGAATGGGTCTTGATGGCGGTGGCCAAACGCTTCGACTACAGCTGAAGCAGATGCAGAAGCAAAGGCAGAAGGACACCGCCATGCGAATCAACGGCAAGGCCATGCTGCAGATCAACGACGTCGGCATGACGTTCCCCACCAAGCGCGGCCCCTTCATCGCCCTGCGCGACATTTCGCTGAACGTGGAGCGCGGGGAATTCGTCTCGCTCATCGGCCATTCGGGCTGCGGCAAATCGACGCTGCTGAACCTGGTGTCGGGGCTGACGACGCCCACTGCCGGTGTGCTGCTGCTGGACGACCGCGAACTCAAGGGCCCGGGGCCCGACCGCGGTGTCGTCTTCCAGAACCATTCCTTGTTGCCATGGCTGAGTTGCCTGGACAACGTCAACCTGGCGGTCGAGCGCGTCTTCGGCGACACCGAAAGCAAGGACCAGTTGCGCGCCCGTTCCCTGGCCGCGCTGGATCTCGTTGGCATGAGCCATGCCGTGGCCAAGCGCCCGCATGAAATCTCTGGCGGCATGAAGCAGCGCGTCGGCATTGCGCGGGCGCTGGCGATGGAGCCGAAGATGCTGCTCATGGACGAGCCCTTCGGCGCGCTGGACGCCCTGACCCGCGCACGGCTGCAGGACGAACTGCTGAAGATCGTCGCCAAGTCCGACACAAACCCGGGCGCCACCGTGATGATGGTGACGCACGACGTCGATGAAGCCGTGCTGCTCAGCGACCGCATCGTGATGATGACCAACGGCCCTTCGGCCACCATCGGCGAAGTGCTGCGCGTGGACCTGAAGCGCCCGCGCAACCGCGTTGAACTCGCCGAAGACCGCGACTATGTGCAGTACCGCAAGGAGGTCATCGACTTCCTCTACATGCGCCACAGCCACGTCGAAAGGACTTCCTGATGCACGCGCTCCATGCCGAAACCGCAACGCCGCAGACGGGCAGCGCGGCCCCCACGGGCACCTACATCCGTGTCGTTGAAGTCTGGGTGCCCGACGCCGACGGCGCGCTGCGGGTGCTGGGCAGCGCCTGGTACGGCGCGGCCAAACGCTTCGGCATGAAGAGCCAGCAGCTGTGCTTCGGCCGTGGCGAAGGCCTGCCGGGCCAGGCCTGGGAGGCCTGGGAGGCCGATCGTGCTGAACAAGTTCGAAGGCACGGCCTTCCGCCGCACCGAGGCAGCCCACGCCGACTTCCGCAAGGGCACCGGCCTGCCCGGCCTGGCTTGGGCGACGGGCCAACCGGTGTTCATGGAAGACCTGGGCGAAGTCTGCCGTTTCCTGCGCGCCGACAGCGCGATCAAGGTCGGCATCAACCGCGGCTTTGCCATTCCCTGTTCAGTGCCCGGGCCCGACAGCTACGTCATGGCCGTCCTGTCGGCACTGGCCACACCCATCGTGCGGCGCTTCGAGTCCTGGCTGCCCGACACCGATGGCCGCCACCTGCAGCGCAGCGAAGGTTTTTGCGAAAGCGCGGGTGCACTGGACATGGGCAACGCCCAAGAGCGCGTCGAAAAGGGCCAGGGCGTGCTGGGCCTGGCCTTCGCCAGCGGCACGCCGCTGGTCAGCCAGCAAGCAGTGAACGAACCAGGCGGCGTGGGCAGCGCAGCCCGTGCCGTGGGCCTGGCGACCGTCGTCGCCCTGCCCGTGCTGCACGACGGCCACGTGGTGGCCGTCGTGGCCTGGTACTTCTGATGTCCCTCTGATGCCCTTCTGACGTGCACCCGATGCCACCCTGAATGAGAGCCTGCACATGCTGCGCGACAACACCCCGATGAAGAAGATGAAGCTTGTGATGGTGGGCAACGGCATGGCCGGTGTGCGCACGCTGGAAGAGCTGTTGAAGATCGCACCCGATCTGTACGACATCACCGTCTTCGGCGCCGAGCCGCACCCCAACTACAACCGCATCCTGCTGAGCCCCGTGCTGGCGGGGGAGCAGACGCTGGACGAGATCGTGCTCAACCCGCTGGCCTGGTACGCCGACAACGGCATCACGCTGCGCACGGGCACGAAGGTGACGCAGATCGACCGCATCAAGCGCGTGGTGCGCGCCGGCGATGGCACCGAAGCGCCCTATGACCGCCTGCTGCTGGCAACCGGCTCACACCCCTTCATCCTGCCGGTGCCGGGCAAGGACTTGCCGGGTGTGGTTGCCTACCGCGACATCGCCGACACACAGGCGATGATCGATGCCGCCACGAAGTACAAACACGCGGTCGTCATCGGCGGCGGGCTCCTGGGTCTGGAAGCCGCCAACGGCCTGATGCTGCGTGGCATGACCGTCACCGTCGTCCACATCATGCCGTGGCTGATGGAGCGCCAACTTGACGACGTGGCCGCGCGCCTCTTGCAGAAGTCGCTTGAAGACCGTGGCCTGACATTCATGATGGGCGCGCAGACCCAATCGCTCATCGCAGGTGACAGTGGCCGCGTGGCTGCGGTGCAATTCAAGGACGGCACCCAGGTGTCGGCCGACCTGGTGGTGATGGCCGCCGGCATCCGCCCCAACACCGACCTGGCCGAAGCCTGCGGCCTGCACTGCGCACGCGGTGTGGTCGTCAACGACACGATGCAGACCATCACCGACCCGCGCATCTATTCGGTGGGCGAATGTGCGGCGCACCGCGGCATTGCCTACGGCCTGGTGGCGCCGCTGTTCGAACAAGGCAAGGTCTGCGCCACCCACCTGGGGCAATTCGGCATCGGCCGCTACACCGGCAGCCAGACCAGCACCAAGCTGAAAGTGACGGGCATCGACCTCTTCAGCGCAGGCCACTTCATGGGCGCCAAGACCGGCAAGGCAGAAGACGCCGACTGCGAAGAAATCGTCATGAGCGACCCGTTTGGCGGCGTGTACAAGAAGCTCGTCATCAAGGGAGACAAGCTCATTGGCGCGGTGATGTACGGCGACACGGTGGACGGCAGTTGGTACTTCAAACTTCTGCGCGAAGGCCGCACCGTCACCGACATCCGCGACAAGCTGATGTTTGGTGAAAGCAACATTGGCGCGAATTTGGGAGACACGGGCCACCAGGGCCGCAGCAAGGCTGCAGCCATGGCCGACAGCGACGAGGTCTGCGGCTGCAATGGGGTCACCAAGGGCAGCATTTGCAAGGCCATCAAGGAGAACGGCCTGTTCACGCTGGACGAGGTGCGCAAGCAAACCAAAGCCAGCGCGTCCTGCGGGTCTTGCACCGGTCTCGTCGAACAGCTGCTGATGTTCACAGCCGGTTGCGACTACAGCGGCGCGCCCAAGCTCAAGGCCATGTGCGGCTGCACCGACCACGGCCACCAGGCCGTGCGCGACGCCATCCGTCTGCACCACCTGCTGACAGTGGATGAGGTCTATCGCACACTCGACTGGCGCACCGCCAACGGCTGCAGCAGTTGCCGCCCAGCCGTCAACTACTACCTGCTGAGCACGTGGCCCAAAGAGGCCATCGACGACCCGCAAAGCCGCTTCATCAACGAACGCAGCCACGCCAACATCCAGAAGGACGGCACGTACAGCGTCATCCCGCGCATGTGGGGTGGCGAAACCACGGCCGACGAGTTGCGCCGCATTGCCAACGCGGTGGACAAGTTCAAGATCCCCACTGTCAAGGTCACCGGCGGCCAGCGCATCGACCTCTTGGGCGTGAAAAAGGAAGACCTGCCCGCGGTGTGGAAGGACATCGGCATGCCCAGCGGCCACGCCTACGCCAAGGCGCTGCGCACGGTGAAGACCTGCGTGGGCAGCGAGTGGTGCCGTTTTGGCACGCAGGACAGCACGCAGATGGGCAAGGACCTGGAACGTGCGATGTGGCGCATGCACGCGCCGCACAAGGTGAAGTTTGCCGTCAGTGGCTGTCCGCGCAATTGTGCGGAAGCGGGCATCAAGGACGTCGGCATCATCGGCGTCGATTCCGGCTGGGAGATGTACGTCGCCGGCAACGGCGGCATCAAGACCGAAGTCGCGCACTTCCTGGTCAAGCTGAAAACACCCGACGAAGTGCTGGAATACACCGGCGCCTTCTGCCAGCTGTACCGCGAAGAGGGCTGGTACCTGGAGCGCACGGTGCACTACGTCAATCGCGTGGGCCTGGACCATGTGAAGAAGAAAATCCTCGACGACACGCAAGGCCGAAAGGCGCTGTGGGACCGCCTGCAGTTTGCGCTGGACGGCGAGCCCGACCCCTGGTTTGAACACCACCAGGCGCATGTGGACCTGCGACAGTTTGAAGCCGTGGCCGCACCGGTCTGAGCACAAGCACAGGAGCGACACCATGAGTGAACACACCAACCATTGGATCCCCATCTGCCGGGTGCACGACATTCCCGCGCTGGGCGCGCGCCGCGTGGCGCGCAGCCAGGGCGCGGCAGTGGCCCTCTTCCGTGCAGCCGACGACCATGTCTTTGCGCTGCTGGACCGGTGCCCGCACAAGGGCGGGCCGCTGAGCCAAGGCATCGTCTTCGGCCACTTTGTGGCCTGCCCGCTGCACAACTGGACGATTGGTCTGGTGGACGGTTGTGCGAAGGCGCCGGACGTTGGCTGCACCACGCCTTTTGCCGTGCAGGTCCGCAACGGCGAAGTCTCGCTGGATGCGCAGCAGTTGCGCACGCTGGCCATCGACGAGGCAAAGGCCGCGGCGTGACCGAGACCCGGTCCACCTGCCCCTACTGCGGCGTGGGCTGTGGCGTCATCATCGAAAGCCAGGGCACGCAGATCACCGGCGTGCGCGGCGACCCCGACCATCCCGCCAATTTCGGCCGCCTGTGCAGCAAGGGCAGCACGCTGCATTTGACGGCCTGCAGCACCGTCACGCTGCAGACCCGGCTGCTGCAGCCGTTGCGCCGCGCCGAACGCAGTGGCAAGGCCATGCCGGTCAGTTGGGACGCTGCGCTGGATGAAGTGGCCACCAAGCTCGCCTACATCACCAGCACGCGCGGCCCGGACGCCATCGGCCTATACATCAGCGGCCAGTTGCTGACGGAGGACTACTACGCCTTCAACAAGCTGGCCAAGGGCCTCTTGGGCACCAACAACGTCGACACCAATTCGCGCCTGTGCATGAGCAGTGCCGTGGCTGGCTACAAGACCACGCTGGGCGCAGACGCCCCGCCCTGCAGCTACAAAGACCTGGACCACGCGCAGACGGTGTTCATCGCCGGCAGCAACATGGCCTGGGCGCACCCGGTCCTGTTCCGCCGGCTGGAAGATGCCAAGCGCGCGAATCCGCAGCAGAAGTGGATCGTGGTGGACCCGCGTCGCACCGAGACCGCTGAGGCCGCCGACCTGCACCTGCAGATCCTGCCCGGCACCGATGTGGCGCTGTTCAACGGCATGCTGCACCTGCTGATGTGGGAAGGCCTGGTGGACCGCGCCTACATCGACGCCCACACCACGGGCTTCGAGGCAGTGCGCGACATCGTCCGCAATTGCACACCCGGGCTGACGGCGCAAGTGTGCGGCATCAAAGAGGCCGATCTGGTGCAGGCCGTACGCTGGTTTGGCCAGGCCACGCCGACGCTGTCGCTGTACTGCCAGGGCCTGAACCAGAGCGTCAGCGGCACCGACAAGAACGCCGCGCTGATCAACCTGCACATGGCCACCGGCCAGATCGGCAAGGCCGGTGCCGGGCCTTTTTCGCTCACCGGCCAACCCAATGCAATGGGCGGGCGCGAAGTGGGCGGCCTGGCCAACCTGCTGTCGGCACACCGCGACCTGGCCAACCCGCAACACCGCGCCGAAGTCGCCGCGTTTTGGGGGGTGGTCAGCGTGCCAGACAAGCCTGGAAAAAGCGCCGTGGAGGTGTTCCAGGCCGCCGCCGACGGTGAGATCACCGCGCTGTGGATTGCCTGCACCAACCCCGCGCAGAGCATGCCCGACCAGGCCACCGTGCGCCGCGCGCTGCAACGCTGCGAGTTCGTGATCGTGCAGGAAGCCTTTGCCACCACCGCCACCGCCGCCTACGCCGACCTGCTGCTGCCGGCCACCACCTGGGGCGAGAAGGACGGCACCGTCACCAACAGCGAAAGACGCATCAGCCGCGTGCGCCCTGCCGTGGTTGCGCCCGGTGAAGCGCGGCACGACTGGCACATTGCCGTCGATGTGGCGCGGCGCATCGAAGCGCTGCTGCCGGCGCGGCGCGCCGATGGCGAGTCACTGTTCCCTTTCCCTAACCCAGAAAGTCTGTGGAACGAACACCGCGAAAGCACACGCGGCCGCGACCTGGACATCACCGGCATGAGCTACGCGATGCTCGACAGCGCAGGCCCGCAGCAATGGCCCTTGCGCGAAGGTGAGACACAGGGCCTTGAACGGCTTTACGCCGACGGCCTGTACCCCACCGCCGACGGCCGCGCCACCTTTGCCGCCGTGGCCGCGCGCCCGCTGGCCGAAAGGCGCGACGCGCACTACCCCTTCAGCCTGAACACCGGCCGCCTGCGTGACCACTGGCACGGGCTTAGCCGCACCGGCACGCTCGGCCGCCTGTATGGCCACGTGGCCGAACCATGCATCGACATGCACCCCAGTGACCTGGCGCGGCTGCGCATCACGGCGGGCGACCTGGTGCAGGTGAAGTCGCGCCGCGGCACGCTGGTTCTGCCAGCCGTGGCCAGCACCCAGGTGGCACCGGCGCAGGCTTTCATCGCCATGCATTGGGGCGACGAGGTGCTGGGCGGCCGGCACAGCGGCGGCGTCAACGTGCTGACATTGCCGGCCTTCTGCCCCAAGAGCAAACAGCCCGAGCTGAAGCACGCCGCGGTCAAGATCAGCAAGACCGACCTACCCTGGCAGCTGCTGGCCCGCGCCTGGCTGCCAGCTGAAATCGCGCTGCAACGCCGCGCTGGATTGCTGGCGCTGTGCAGCGGCATGGACTACGCCGCATGCATGCCCTTCGGCCGTGACCCGGGTGCCGTCGGCGTCCTGCTGCGCGCCGGTGCCGCCGCGGCGCCCGACGCGGCCTGGCTGGCCCAGGTCGAAGCCCTGCTGGGCCTGGACGCACCCGATGTGCTGCGCTACACCGACCCGCGCCGCGGCCAGAGCCGCAGCGTGCGGCTGGTGGCGCACGAAGTCGATGGCCAGCCCGCTGGCGCACGGCTGCAAGCCTTCCTGCTGGCGGGCGACACCCAAGCCGCTGCGTGGGTGAGCGCGCTGCTGGTGGACGAACTGCCGGCGCAAAGCTACGGCCGTGCGCTGCTGGCCGGCACCCGGCTGCCACCCGTCGCCGTGCCGTCGCGCGGCGTGCAGGTGTGCAACTGCTTCGACGTCACCGAACCCGAGATCGCGGCCACGCTGGCGCACTGCAGCGGCAGCGCGGATTCACGCCTGTCGCAACTGCAAGCCCAGTTGAAGTGCGGCACCCAATGCGGCAGCTGCCTGCCGGCTTTGCGCCAGCAAGTGCAACGCGTGCAACCCGCGGCACAAGCCGCATGAACGACCGCAGAAACTCCATGCCCACATCACACCAATCGCACCCATCGCACGCAAGCGGCAGCGTCAGCCTCGTCGGCGCTGGCCCCGGCGACCCGGACTTGCTGACCGTCAAGGCCATCAAGGCCATCCGCCGCGCCACGGTGCTGCTGGTCGATGACCTGGTGGGCGACGGCGTGTTGCGCTACGCCCGCCGCAGCGCGCGCACCGTGCACGTCGGCAAACGCGGCGGTTGCGCCAGCACGCCGCAGGCCTTCATCCACAAGCTGATGGTGGCCGAGGCGCAGCGCGGTGAAACCGTGGTGCGTCTCAAAGGTGGCGACCCCTTCATCTTCGGCCGTGGCGGCGAAGAAGCCGAACACTTGCGCGCGGCCGGCGTGCAGGTGGAAGTGATCAACGGCATCTCGTCCGGCCTGGCCGCGGCCACCGCCCTGGGCGTGCCCTGGACGCACCGCGACCACGCCCACGGCGTGCTGCTGGTCACCGGCCATGCGGGTGCGGGCCAGTCCGACCTGCACTGGCCCACACTGGCTGCAGCGGCTGCACAAGGCCTGACGCTGGTGGTGTACATGGGCGTGCAGCGCCTGGCGCTGATCCAGGCGAGCCTGCTCGGCTCGCTCAAGGCAGACACCCCCGCCGCGCTGGTGCAGCACGCCAGCACGTCGCAAGAGCAGCGCTTGCTGAGCACCTTGGGCCAACTGAATGCCGATGCAGAGCAAGCCGGCATTGGCAGCCCGGCCATCTTGATCGTCGGCGACGTGCTGAAGGGCGTGGCGGCCGCGTGCCAGCTAGTGGACACGGTAGCCATGCAGCGAGCTGCCGCCCGCATGGGCCGCAAAAGCGTGGCCACCCGGAATCCGTCGCTTCGATGGTCATGAAGCCGCGAAGCAACACTTGCGCTGCCGTGCCTCACAATCTGCTCGAGACACCAGCGGTCTGCACATGCTTGAACCGGTGAATCAGATGGTCGATCTCTCGGCCGCCGAATCCGGGCACTTGTCGATAGCGAACGCCGAACTCGACCTCCCGCACCGGATCAGCATGTCGGATTGCGCAGTGACGCAACCCGGCTGAGGCAAGTGATCGACAACCTTCTGTCCCACGCGGTCAGACACACCGGTGCGGGCGGCACGGTCGCCGTCGCCGTCGCCCAACTGAACTCCACCATCGAGCTGTCGGTGAAAGACACCGGCATGGGCTTGTCCGAGCATCAACTTGCGCGACTGTTCATCCCCTTTGACCGACTCGGCGCAGAGCGCACGAAGGTGGCCGGCACCGGGCTTGGACTCGCCCTGTTTGAAGGCGTCGAGACCGATGCGCAGCTGATGCTCCCGCGCGCGCTGGGCTGCGACGAGTACCAGCGCTACTTGTTCGGCCGATCCTGCCCGAGCGACCCGTTCGCGGCGCTCCTGCGCAAGCACCAGACCCTCGAGCCCGCGGCGCCCTCATCGCCGCTCTGAGAAGCCAAGGATCAGGGCCGCGACTGCGTCGTCACGGCTTGATGGCGTTTCGTCCGGCCACATGACGGCCGGGCGGACCACGCCGAAAAGGCGCCGTGCCCGCCCGCTTCTCTTTGGATCGCCGGGCCGCGGCGCGCCCTACGCTTGGTTCCTTGGCCGCGGGCGCTGTTGCGCCGGGGCCGCACGCCTCGAGGGCCGCCCGTGTCCGTGTCCAAACACCAGATCCTGAACCTGTTGGAATCGCTCGAAGCGTGCCAACCGCTGTACGCGGGCGCCATGCCGCTGGCCGACGATGTGGTCCGCGACACCTTTGCCGCAGCGCTTGCCGGGCTGACACGATCCCCTGGCTTCGCAGCTGCCGATCAACATGGCAGAGAACTGTCCCTGCTGGCCAACCTGACGCATGCGTTGGTCGAGGTCACTTACCTGCGCGAGCAGCTGCAGGGCCAGCGGCGGTCGGCCGCGGAAGAAACCTCCCGGCTCTGTGCCCGGATCGCTGCACGTTGAAAATCCGGAAGCCTCATGAACGCATGGAAGAAGACCGTTAAAAGGTTGCGCGCCCACTCGCGCGTGGCACTGGCCCTGCTGCTGTTGGCCACGCTGCTGGCCTGCGTGGCCATGCTCAACGCCGTGGCCGAAGAGCAAACCAACGCGCGCAAAGGCGCCGAAACCCTGCAGTTCGAGAAAGACCCGGACGCCTGGCTGGCGAACCAGCACAACGCCGCTGACTTTCGGCAGGCGCTGGTCACGCGCAGCGTGGCTGCAGTGGCGTTGGCCCACGCCCACCCGGGCCTGGTGCTCTACACCTTGAAGAGCGGCGAACGTGGCAGCACCCTGATTCCCGGCTGCTCGGCCATGGGTTGCGCAGGCACCGACCTCGACCACATCGGCGACAAGAGCGCCGAGGCAGGCTTCGCACTCGTCACCATCGACATCGACCCGCGGCCTGCCAGCCGCCGTTGGTCGGACGCGATCCAAAGCCTGGGGGCGCCCTTGCTGCTGATCGCCGCCATGCTCGGGGTCTTGCTGCTGGCCTCCCGGCTGCAGACCGGCATGGGTGCCGCGACGGACCGCCTGTCGGTGCGCCCGGAGACACGTTTTGCCGACGTCATCGGCAATGCCGAGGCGAAGGCGGCGTTGCAGCGCGTCAAGGCCTTCATCCACGACCCCGGCCGCTTCGCCGCGCTGGGTGCCGTGGCGCCGCGCGGCGTGCTGCTGGTCGGCCCACCCGGCGTCGGCAAGACCTTGCTCGCCAAGGCGCTGGCCGGCGAGAGCAAGGCCAGTTTCATCGCTGTGGACGGCTCGTACTTCACGGCCACGTTTTATGGCGCTGGCGTCAACAAGGTCAAGGCGCTGTTCAAGCTGGCCCGCCGCCACGCCCCCTGCGTGCTCTTCATCGACGAGATCGACGGCATCGGCAAGCGCACGCGCGGCGGCGATGGCGGTGCCGAGTCGGAACTCAACCGCATCATCAACCGCGTGCTCGTCGAAATGGACGGCTTCGACGCGCTCGACAACGTCGTCGTGGTGGCGGCCACCAACCACGAAAGCAGCATCGATGACGCCATGCTGCGCCCAGGCCGCTTCGACATGCTGGTGCGCCTGGCATTGCCGACCCTGCCCGACCGCCAGAGCCTGTTCGAACTCTGCCTTGGCAGGGTCCGGAACGACGGCCTGGCCGACACAGCCGCGCTGGCGCGCATGACTGCAGGGGCCTCACCCGCAGCCATCGCCAACATCGTCAACAAGGCGACCACCACGGCGGCCGAGAACGCGGCCGCCCAGGTCACGGCCGACGACCTGCTGCGCGCGGTCGAGACGCACCAGCTCGGCGGCGAGGTCTCGCCGATCAAGGACCTCTTCACGCAGGACCTGCGCACCCGGCTGGCCTATCACGAAGCGGGCCACGCCCTGGTCGGCCATTGGCTGGGCGCCGGGCGGGTCGAACGCGTCACCATCGAGCCCCGGGGCCAGGCCCTGGGTGTCACCTACATCACACGCACACACGAAGACCCGCTGTACGAACAGGCTGAGCTCACCAGCCGACTCGCGATGACGCTGGCCGGGCGCGAAGCCGAACTGCTGGTTCTGGGCGGCGTCTCGACCGGCGCCTCTGAAGACCTCAAACAAGCCTCCGAGTTGGCCATCAAGATGGTCGGATCGCTGGGTTTCTCGGATGTCTTCGGCCTGCTGAGCGTGGCCGGCGTGCCGAAGGAACTGCTGGGCCCCGACATTCAGCGCGCCGTGCTGACCGAGGCGCGCACGTTGCTGGAAAAGAGCCAGGCAGCTTGTCGCGTGGTCCTCAACGCCCAGCGCCCGCGGCTCGACGCGATGGCCGCACGACTGCTGGAATGCGACGTGCTGAGTGGCGATGCGCTGAAGCAGTTGCTGGGGGACGGGCAGCGCACAACGCGGCCGCCGACCCTCTTGGCACCAGACGCCGCGCCTGTTCGCCAGCGCACAGAAGCCTTGCCGGCGACGGCCTAGAGTGGCGACAGCGAGAACGGCCGCGGTGCGCCAGCCGGTCTCGCATCCCAACTCTCAGCGCAGTCAAGGAAAAACAATCATGAACAGAATCGTCTGGCTGGTCGGCGCCGTTGTCATCGTGCTGTTCATCTTTGGGTACTTCGGGCTGCGCTGAGCGTCCGTGGTGTCCCAACGCCGGCGCGCACTTTGCGGGCGCCGGCGGTGACGATCATGCACTCCGCCAGCACGCGGTAGCCGGCTGCGTCTCGCCATGGGCTGATCGACGCCAGGTACCGCGCCCGCGCCCGTTCGAGCATCGCGCCGTCGAAGCGCGACCAGGCCAGTGCCACCCGCCCGCCGGACAGCGCCGCTGCGCAGGCGGCTTCGCCGTCCGGCCCGTCCGCTCAGCTGCCGATCGGGCCGCCGTCGTTCTTGCGAATGGCCAGCGTGGCGCTGCGCGGCCGGCCGTCGGGCCGCTGGTCGGGCCAGTTGCTGATCTTGCGCGGCGCTGCCGGGTCGCTGCGCTCGCTGGGGCTTTCGCCGGGGTGCTGGATGTTGACGAACATCGTGCGGCCGTCGGTCGAGGCCGTGGCTCCCGTGATTTCGCAGCCGGCGGGGCCGACCAGGAAGCGGCGGATGTCGCCCGTTTTCGGGTCGGCAGCGAGCATGGCGTTGTTGCCCAGGTTGGCGAGGTCGCCCTTGCCCATGGCGCTGGTGCTCATGTCGCATTGGATCCACAGCAAGCCGCGGGCGTCGGCCCAGAGGCCGTCGGGGCAGCTGAAGGCGTCGCCCTTGACGTTGCCCTTGGCGTCGGCGCGCTGGAGCGTCGGGTCACCGGCCAGCACGAAGTGGTTCCACTGAAAGGTGGTGCCGTCGAAGTCGCCGTCTTCCTTCCAGCGGATGATGTGGCCCATGGTGTTGTTGGCACGCGGGTTGGCAGCGTCGATGCCGGGCTGGTTGGTGCCGCCGCGGTTGCTGTTGTTGGTCAGCGTGCAGTACACCCACCCGGCCTTGTCGATCTCGATCCACTCCGGGCGATCCATCTTCGTCGCACCCAGCAGGTCGCTGGCCTGGCGCGTCTTGATCAGCAGTTCGCCCTGGTCGGCGAAACCGTTGGCCACGGTCAGGGGCCCGGCTCCGTGCGCGAGTGGCAGCCAGCGCCCCTTGCCATCGGCGTCGAAGCGCGCCACGTGCAGGGTGCCGTGGTCGAGCAGTTGCATGTTGGCCGTGGCGCCGCCAGGCTTGATGGCATCGCGGCTGACGAACTTGTAGATGTACTCGAAGCGCGCGTCCTCGCCGCTGTACACGACGGCGCGACCACTTCGGGTCATCGCCACCGTTGCGCCTTCGTGCGCGGCTCGGCCCAGCGCAGTGCGCTTGACCGGCGTGCTGCTCGGGTTGTAAGGGTCGATCTCGACCACCCACCCGAAGCGGTGCGGCTCGTTGGGGTGCTTGGTCGCGTCGAAGCGCTCGTCGTGCTCGTGCCAGCGGTAGCCCGCGCCGCCTTTGCGCAGGCCCCAGCGGCGTTCGTGTGTGCTCGGGTTGTCGCCACCGTTGAAGTAGAAGATGAAGTTCTCTTCGCAGGTGAGATAGGTTCCCCAGGGCGTGATGCCGCTGCCGCAGTTGTTGAGGGTGCCCAGCGGCCGGACACCACCGGGGTCGGCTGCGGTGCGCAGCAGCGCGTGGCCGGCCGCAGGCCCGCCGAAGGCCATCGGCGTGCTGGCGGTGATACGGCGCGCCCAGGGGCTGGGGCGCACGATGTCCCAGCCCTTGCCTTCGCCCTTGTTTTCGACCTCGATCACGCTCACGCCATGCGCGGCCTGCGCCTTGCGCACCTTGGCCGCATTCCAGGTGGCCATGCCGTCGGCGTGCAACAAGCCGTCGTCGGCGTACTCGTGGTTCATCACCAGCAACCCTGCGTTGCTGCTCTCGGGCATGAGCGGGTGCTTGTAGAAGTGAATGCCGTCGTGGTGCATGCCCAGCTGGGCTTCCTGCTCGGCGGCCGTGTTGCTGCCGTCGAACTTGAACGCGGCGTTTTCGCCCGACAATCCCACCGGTTCACCCCATGCGGCAATGACCTGCACGCTGTAGCCCGGCGGCACGCTGACGGTGTCGGCCGTGGACACCGGCACGCTCTGGAAACCCAGCAGCGGGCCGCCACCGGCCGCACCGCCCGTGGCACAGCCGGCCAGCGGCGCCAGCAGGCCACCGATGCCAGCCGCAAGGCCGCCGCCCAGCAGCATGCGGCGCGCCGGGTCGCTCACGTCGTGGATGGTGGGGTTGGACGAGCGGTTGCTGTCCTCCATCGAATCGAAGTCCTTGGCCATGCCATGTGCACCGGTTGATTGAACAACCCGCCAGCCTGACGGCCAGCGATGACAGGGCGGTGAAAAGTGCCGCCGGGCCCCTTTTAGCACCACGCGGCAGGTGGTGAAAGCGCAACTCGTGTCGCAGGCGTGTTCGATCGCGACGCCGTTTTCCAGGCTTGCGAGTCGCTAGGGCGTTTCGTCCAGCCTCAGCAGCATGTCATGACGGCCGCTGGCGAGTTCGGCATCGATGGCCTGCGCCAGTTCGCGCAACAGCGCGCCACAGCCGTTGTCCGTGCCACTGGCAGGCTGCGATGTGACCAGCGAACTGTTCCAGACCAAAACCTGCTGATCTTCCGGGCGCGCGCGGGGCTCTCCCCCGCCGACGGACACTCCGCAGCCGCCCACCCGAAAGTCGCCAGCGCCGCTTGCCACCTTCGCGGCATCGGGCTCGGCCACTGCCGAAAAGCGTGTCCGCTGCAGCGTGCGCACCACATCGGCAAATCGGCCATCGATGCGCGGCACCTGCACCTGCCAGGCGCCTGGCGACGTTTCGCGCAGGCGGCCGCGCCAGGGCCAGGGCGCCACGCCCGTGCGGGGCACCAGCTGCGTGCCATCCGGCCCCGACCGCCATTCAAAGTGGTGTGCCACCCAGGCGGGCGTCAGGTCTTCGCTGTCCGCAAAGCGGGTGCGTTGGCGGTCCAGTCGCAGGGCGCGGGCCGTGCCGCGCTGGATATCAACGACCAGCAGGCCATTCATGGGCCGACCTTGGTTCTCGTGGTCGTAGCCCGTGGCGGCGAGCACGTAGGCGCACTCATCCGGTGCAAAGGCGCGGGCCTCGTCGCCGTTGCGCCCAAGCGGATGAATCGGTTGGCTTGGCACCGTCGGCACCCAGGGTTCAATCGGGTAGGCCGTCAGCGGCCGCACGTCGAGCACGGTGCGCGAGCCCAGGCGCAACCAGCGCCCACCCGCCAGCCGCGTGCCCGCCTCGGGCTCCACCCGCTGGATGCCGAAGGTCCGCGACTCACCAGGTTGGCCGCCTTCCGAATCCAGCCATTGCAACTCCGCCAACGAGGCGCTGTCGCTGCGCAGTGGTTGCCATTGAAGCTGGCCCTCGTGCTCGCGCAACAACATGAAGCCTTTGGTCAACAGCAGCAGTGCAGGCTCTGGCGCGGCTTCGAGCCGCAGCACGCGCTAGCAGCGATCCGCCCCCGAAGGAGCGCTGACCGATTTGCCGCGCCAGCGCACGCTGAAATCGGTGACCTCGGTGGACGCGAACGGGCTGCCGCCCTGGTTAGGAAAGGCGCCTGTGGACACCCGGCGGGGCGAGGCCACCACCGTGAATGGCCCGTGTGTCACCGCCGTCTCCGCAGCAACCGCGCGCCCTTCGGGCGTGCACGCCACGAGCAGGCTGGCCAGGCCAGTTGCCAGCCATGCAACCCATGCCACCCATGCGACTGCCCAAGTTGAAGCCTCAGGCGCCAACCCGGCCATCCAACGATGGTTCGTGTCGCCTGCTTGCGCAGCGGAATGCCGTCATGTGCCACCTCACGTCCACTTCCGGGCCGAAGCTGCTGCTTTGCGGCCGTCAGCGACGGTTGCAAGGAACAGCGCAGCGATTGTGACCAGCCTCTCGTGCACCCGGAAGGGCAACGCCGGCTCTGAAGGCCAGGAACCGGGTGGCCTGGCTGCGGCCACAGCACCAGAGACGCAGCGCCGTCAGTGGTTTTCGCGCGCGTGGTTGATCGTGTACTTCGGGATCTCGATCGTCACGTCCTGATTCGACAGGATCGCCTGGCACGACAGGCGTGAAGTCGGCGTCAAGCCCCAGGCGCGGTCAAGCAGGTCTTCTTCGCTCTCGTCCATCTCGCCCAGCGACGCCAGGCCCTCTTTCACTACCACGTGGCAGGTGGTGCAGGCGCAGCTCATCTCGCAGGCGTGTTCGATGGCGATGCCGTTTTCCAGCAGCGCTTCGCAGATCGACGTGCCCGCAGGGGCCTCGATGGTGTCGCCTTCGGGGCAGAGTTCAGCGTTTGGCAGGATGCGGATGACGGGCATGGTGTACTTCTTCAACCGTTCTTCAGACGTCTTCGATGCGGCGGCCGGCGAGGGCCTGGCGGATGCCCTGGTTCATGCGGGCGGCGGCGAAGGCTTCGGTGCCTTCGCCCAGGGCTTTGACGGCCTCTTCGATCGCGCTCGCATCGGCAGTCTGCGCCGTGGCTTCCGTGTGGGCGATCAGGGCCTGCAGCGCAGACTGCTCTTCGGTCGTCAGCAGCGCCGCATCGGCCGCCAGTGCGGCACGCGTGGCCAGCACCATGCGCTCTGCATCCACCTGCGCTTCACGCAGCGACCTCGCGGCCATGTCGTCTTCAGCATGCGCGAAGCCGTCCTTCAGCATCTGCGCAATCTGCTCGTCAGCCAGGCCGTAGCTGGGCTTGACCACCACCGAGGCTTCCACGCCCGAGCCCTGCTCGCGCGCCGACACGCTGAGCAGGCCGTCGGCATCCACCTGAAACGTGACGCGGATGCGCGCGGCGCCGGCCACCATCGGCGGGATGCCGCGCAGCTCGAAACGCGCGAGTGAACGGCATTCGCTGACCAGGTCGCGTTCGCCTTGCACGACGTGGATCGCCATCGCCGTCTGGCCGTCCTTGAAGGTGGTGAATTCCTGCGCCTTGGCCGCTGGGATGGTGGTGTTGCGTTCGATCACGCGCTCCACCAGCCCGCCCATCGTTTCCAGGCCCAGCGACAAGGCAATCACGTCCAGCAGCAGCAGTTCGCCGCCGGGGCTGTTGCCGGCCAGCGCGTGCGCCTGGATGGCAGCGCCGATGGCAACCACTTCATCGGGGTTCACGTTGGTCAGCACCTGACCGCGCCAATTCGGGCCGAAGAGTTCGCCCACCGCCTGGCGCACCAGCGGCATGCGCGTGCTGCCGCCGACCATCACCACGCCTTGCACGTCGTCGCGCGTGACCTTGGCGTCGCGCAGCACTTTGCGCACGGCGGCGAGCGTCTTGTCCACCAGCGGCCGAGCCAGCGTGTCGATCTGCTCACGCGTCACGCTGACATGGGCGGCGCCTCCTGCGAGCGGGGCTTGCCAGGTGGCGCTGTCCGCGCCGCTGAGTGCCTCTTTCGCGGCGCGCGCGGCGACCAGCGCGGCACGTTTGTCGTGCGGGCTGGCCGCAATCGCGCCCACCTGCAACAGCGCCCAGTCAGCCAGCGCCTGGTCGATGTCGTCACCGCCCAGCGCCGCGTCACCACCAGTGGCCACCACTTCAAAGACGCCACGGGTCAGGCGCAAGAGGCTGATGTCGAAGGTGCCGCCACCCAGGTCATACACGGCATAGAGGCCTTCGCTGCCGTTGTCCAGCCCGTAGGCCACGGCCGCGGCGGTAGGCTCGCTGATCAGGCGCAGCACGTTCAGCCCGGCCAGTTGCGCGGCGTCCTTGGTGGCCTGGCGCTGCGCATCGTCAAAGTATGCGGGCACGGTGATGACGGCGCCGAAGAGCGCGTCGTCGAAGCTGTCTTCGGCACGCTGGCGCAGGCTGGCCAGAATCTCTGCCGACACTTCCACCGGCGTCTTCTCGCCTTCGCGCGTGGCCAGCGCCACCATGCCGGGTTGATCGACAAAACGGTAAGGCAACTTGTCGCGGCCGCTGATGTCCGCGAGCTTGCGGCCCATGAAACGCTTGACCGAGACAATGGTGTTTTCGGCATCATCGGCCTGCGCGGCACGGGCGTCGAAGCCGATGGCACGGCGGCCTTCGCCCAGGTAACGCACGGCAGAAGGCAGCAGCACGCGGCCCTGTCCGTCGGGCAGGCATTCGGCGACGCCGTGGCGCACGGCGGCCACGAGCGAATGTGTGGTGCCCAGGTCGATGCCGACCGCAACGCGCCGCTGGTGCGGGTCGCTCGCCTGGCCGGGTTCTGAGATTTGCAGCAGGGCCATGCGTTTCTTATCGATGGCTGTCGAGCACATCGAGCCGGCGCTCGATGTCCTGGCGGAAGCGGGCCACGAACATCAGGGCGCGCACTTGGGCAGCCGCAGCATTCGTGCCATGTGGTGTGTCGGTCGGGTGGTCGAGCTGTTTGCTCAGTGCCGCCATCCGCACACGCTCATCCCGCGCCACCGTGTCGTCCAGCGCTTGCACCTCGGCAGGCTCCGCTGTGTCGTCGAGTGCTTCGCGCCACTGCATCTGCTGCATGAGAAAGTCTGTGGGCATGGCGGTGTTGCGTTCGGCGTCGATGGGCACGCCGCGCAGTTCACACAGGTAAGCAGCGCGACTCAGCGGGTTTTTCAGACGCTGATACGCCTCGTTCACGCGCACGGCCCATTGCATCGCCAGGCGCTGCGCGGCTGCACCTTCGGACGCAAATCGGTCGGGGTGCACGCGGGCCTGCAGGTCACGCCGGCGTGCGTCAAGCTCTGCGCGGTCCAGCGCGTGTCGCTGCGGCAAGCCGAAGAGTGCAAAGTCGTCGTCGATGATCTTCAAGGCAGCGCTCGAACGGTCCTGCAGGGGTCTTGAAACGGCTGGGCGCGGCCTTGTGGCCGCGCCCAGGGGGTGAAAGCGCCGGTGGCTAGACGCGGAAGGATTCGCCACAGCCGCAGCGGTCTTTCTCGCGCGGGTTGTGGAACTTGAACCCTTCGTTGAGGCCTTCGCGCACGAAGTCGAGCTCGGTGCCGTCGATGTAGGGCAGGCTCTTCGGGTCCACCAGCACCTTCACGCCGTGGTCTTCAAAGATCACGTCCTGAGGTGCGATGTCGTCGGCGTATTCGAGCTTGTAGGCCAGGCCTGAACAGCCCGTGGTCTTGACGCCCAGGCGCACGCCCACGCCCTTGCCACGGCGGCCGATGTAGCGCGACACATGCCGCGCGGCGGCTTCGGTGAGAGTGACTGCCATGGATCGCTTCGGTATCAGTGCGTGGCGGTATCGGCCACAGCGGCGACCGCGGCCACGCCGTGTTTCGTCTTGTAGTCCAGCACCGCCGCCTTGATGGCGTCTTCGGCCAGGATCGAGCAGTGGATCTTGACCGGCGGCAAGGCGAGCTCTTGCGCGATGTGCGTGTTCTTGATGGTCATCGCTTCGTCCAGGCTCTTGCCCTTGACCCATTCGGTGACGAGCGAACTGGACGCGATGGCCGAACCGCAGCCGTAGGTCTTGAAGCGTGCGTCTTCGATCAGCCCGGTTTCGGGGTTGACCTTGATCTGCAGCTTCATCACGTCACCGCAGGCGGGCGCGCCGACCATGCCAGTGCCCACCGTGTCGTCGCCCTTGTCAAAGGAGCCGACGTTGCGCGGGTTTTCGTAGTGCTCAACAACTTTTTCGCTATAGGCCATGGTGTGTACTCCTAGTGGGCGGACCATTGGATCGAACTGATGTCGATCCCGTCCTTGAACATTTCCCACAGCGGGGAAAGGTCGCGAAGTTTGGCCACGCGGTCCTTGAGGGTGCTGACCGCGTAGTCGATCTCTTCTTGCGTGGTGAAGCGGCCGATCGTCATGCGCAGGCTGCTGTGCGCCAGCTCGTCGCTGCGGCCCAGGGCGCGCAGCACGTAGCTGGGTTCCAGGCTGGCGCTGGTGCAGGCCGAGCCCGAAGACACCGCCAGGCCCTTGACGCCCATGATCAGCGATTCGCCTTCGACGAAGTTGAAGCTGGCGTTGACGTTGTGCGGCACGCGGTGCTCGGTGTCGCCGTTGATGAAGACCTGTTCGATGACGCTGATGCCGTCGAGCAAACGCTTCTGCAGCATGCGGATGCGCTCAATTTCAGTGCCCATCTCGGCATTGGCAATGGCGAACGCGGTGCCCATGCCCACGCACTGGTGCGTGGGCAGCGTGCCGCTGCGCATGCCGCGCTCGTGGCCACCGCCGTGCATCTGCGCTTCCAGCCGCACACGGGGCTTGCGGCGCACGTACAGCGCGCCTATGCCCTTGGGGCCGTAGGTCTTGTGCGACGCCAAGCTCATCAGGTCCACCGGCAACTCGGTCGTGTCGATGGTGACCTTGCCGGTGGCCTGCGCGGCATCGACGTGGAAGATGATGCCGCGCTCACGGCACAGCGCGCCGATGGCGGGGATGTCCTGGATGACGCCGATCTCGTTGTTGACCAGCAGCACCGATGCCAGGATCGTGTCCTTGCGCAGCGCGTCCTTGAACTTGTTCAGGTCCAGCAGGCCATTTTCCTGCACGTCGAGGTAGGTCACCTCGAAGCCCTGGCGCTCGAGCTCTCGCATGGTGTCGAGCACGGCCTTGTGCTCCGTCTTCAGCGTGATGAGGTGCTTGCCGCGTGAACTGTAGAAGTGCGCTGCGCCCTTGATGGCGAGGTTGATCGATTCGGTGGCGCCGCTGGTCCAGACTACTTCACGCGGGTCGGCGTTGATCAGCGAGGCGACCTGGCCACGCGACTTCTCAACAACCTCTTCGGCTTCCCAGCCCCAGGCGTGGCTGCGTGACGCAGGATTGCCGAAGTGTTCGCGCAGCCAGGGAATCATGGCGTCAACCACGCGCGGGTCGCAGGGCGTGGTGGCGCCGTAGTCCAGGTAGATGGGGAAGTGCGGGGTCATGAATACAGCTCTGGAAAAGGTCGGGAAATTGGGTTGTTATGCCTTCACTCAGACACGCTCACTTCGTGAACGCGTTGCCGAGTGCAAACACCGAATTCGGCGCCGTGATCTTGATGGGCTTGACCACCGGCACGCTGGAAATGGCGCGCTTGACCGGCGCTTCGTCGATGGACACGCCCTTGGCCAGTTGTTCATCCACCAGCTTCTTCAGCGACACCGAATCCAGGAACTCGATCATCTTGGCGTTCAGGCCCGCCCACAGGTCGTGTGTCATGCACTTGCCGGTGTCTTCGCCCATGCAGCCTTCGCTGCCGGCGCAGCCGGTGGCGTCAATGGGTTCATCGACGGCGACGATGATGTCGGCGACCGTGATTTCAGACGAAGAACGGCCCAGCGAATAACCGCCGCCCGGGCCGCGGGTGCTTTCCACCAGTTCATGGCGGCGCAGCTTGCCGAAGAGCTGCTCCAGGTAGGACAGGGAGATCTGCTGACGCGCACTGATGGCGGCCAGCGCCACGGGGCCGGCGTTGGAGCGCAGCGCCAAGTCGATCATGGCGGTGACGGCAAAGCGGCCTTTGGTGGTGAGACGCATGGTGAAACCTCCTGACGCCGGGGCGTCGATGGGGTGAAAAGCGGGTGTCGGTCAGGCGGTTGAGGAGCAGGTTTCTGCTGGGAAAACCCAGTTGAAATCCATTCAGCGCTTGAATCCGACGGATTTGCTCAACTATAGCAGAAGTCGACTGATTTCATCAGGCATTGCCTGCCAGGACTCAGAGCGCCTGCCCCTGCAGAAGTTGCAGCGGTTGGCCGGTGCGCAGGCGCTCGACGACGCCGTCGCAGGCGTCTTCCACCAGGTCCAGCACATGCTCGAAGCCGGCCGGCCCGCCGTAGTACGGGTCGGGCACTTCCCGCAGACCGGGGTGCAGGCGCGCGAACGGCATCAGCAGGCAGATGCGGCCCGCCGTGGCCGGTGCCGACCGTTTGCGCAACCAGTCGACATGGCTCTGGTCCATGGCCACGAGCCAATCGAAGGTGGCGAAGTCTTCCTGCCGCATCGGGCGGGCGCGGATGCTGCCGATCTGATAGCCCCGCTGCGCCGCTGCGCGCACGGCCCGCGCGTCGGGCGGTTCACCCGTGTGGTAACCCTGCGTTCCAGCGGAATCGACCAGCACCTGCCCTTGCAGGCCGGCCTGCTGCAGCTTGGCGCGCAGCACGCCTTCGGCGGTGGGTGAACGGCAGATGTTCCCCGTGCAGACCATCAGGATGCGCATGGATGCAGAAGAGGCGGCCGATGTTTCTGCCGGTGCGGCCAGGCCCGTGAGCCACTGCTTGATCCTGGGAATCACCGGGCCCCCTTCTGCGTTCGCGGCAGGGGCTGAATCAGCGGCACCACATCCGCCACGCTGGCGCCAAAGGCTTGTTCGCGCAGCAGCGCCAGTTGGTCGCGAAGCCGGGCGGCCTTTTCGAAGTCGAGGTTGCGGGCGTGTTCCAGCATTTGCTTTTCCAGCAGCTTGATGCGCTTGCCCAGGTCCTTCTCCGACATGCCCTCGACTTCGGCCGCGGCCTTGGCGGCTTGCAATTCGTCCTTCGCAGCCTTGTCGGACACCACGCCGTCGATCATGTCGCGGATGCGCTTGACCACGCTCTTCGGCGTGATGCCCTGGGCCAGGTTGTGCGCGATCTGCTTGTGGCGGCGGCGCTCGGTTTCGTCGATCGCGGCTTTCATGCTGTCGGTGATCTTCTCGGCGTAGAGGATGGCGCGGCCGTTGATGTGGCGCGCCGCGCGGCCGATGGTCTGAATGAGGCTGCGTTCCGATCGCAGGAAGCCTTCCTTGTCGGCGTCCAGGATCGCCACCAGACTCACTTCGGGCAAGTCCAGCCCTTCGCGCAGCAGGTTGATGCCCACCAGCACGTCGAAGATGCCCAGGCGCAGGTCGCGCAGGATCTCGACCCGCTCCACGGTGTCCACATCACTGTGCAGGTAGCGCACCTTGACGCCGTTGTCCGACAGGTACTCGGTCAGTTGCTCAGCCATGCGCTTGGTCAGCGTCGTGATCAGCACACGCTCGTTCAGGTCAACGCGGATGCGGATTTCCTGCAGCACGTCGTCCACTTGCGTCGATGCGCGGCGAACTTCCACCTCGGGGTCCACCAGGCCCGTGGGCCGCACCACCTGTTCGACCACCTGACCGGTGTGTTCCTTCTCCCATGCGGCAGGCGTGGCGGACACAAACACCGCCTGCCGCATCTTGCGTTCGAACTCCTCAAACTTCAGCGGCCGGTTGTCCAGCGCGCTCGGCAGCCGAAAGCCGTACTCCACCAGCGTGGTCTTGCGCGCACGGTCGCCGTTGTACATGCCACCAAACTGGCCGATCAGCACGTGGCTTTCGTCCAGGAACATCAGCGCGTCCTTGGCCAGGTAGTCCACCAGCGTGGACGGCGGCTGGCCGGGCTCGGCGCCCGAAAGGTGACGGGTGTAGTTCTCAATGCCCTTGCAGTGACCCACTTCCTGCAGCATTTCAAGATCAAAGCGCGTGCGCTGCTCCAGCCGCTGGGCCTCCACCAGCTTGCCGTTCTTCACGAACTCATCCAGCCGGGAACGCAACTCTTCCTTGATGGTGGCAATGGCGTCCACCACCCGTTCGCGCGGCGTCACGTAGTGGCTGCTGGGATACACCGTGAAGCGCGGAATCTTCTGCCGCACGCGGCCCGTGAGCGGGTCCAGCAGCTGCAGGGTTTCCACCTCGTCGTCGAAGAGTTCGATGCGCAGTGCCAGCTCGCTGTGCTCGGCCGGAAAGATATCGATGGTGTCGCCGCGCACGCGGAAAGAGCCGCGCCCGAATTCGATCTCGTTGCGCTTGTATTGCATGCGGATGAGCTGCGCGATCACGTCGCGCTGGCTCATCTTGTCGCCCACCCGCAGCGTCATCACCATTTTGTGATAGTCGCTGGGGTTGCCGATGCCGTAGATGGCGCTGACGCTGGCGACGATGATCACGTCGCGCCTTTCCAGCAGGCTCTTGGTGGCACTCAGGCGCATCTGTTCGATATGCTCGTTGATGGCGCTGTCCTTTTCGATGAACAGGTCGCGCTGCGGCACATAGGCTTCGGGCTGGTAATAGTCGTAATAGCTGACGAAATACTCCACCGCGTTGCGCGGGAAGAACTCGCGGAATTCGCTGTACAGCTGTGCGGCCAGGGTCTTGTTCGGAGCGAAGACGATCGCCGGGCGGCCGGTGCGTGCGATGACGTTGGCCATCGTGAAAGTCTTGCCGGAACCGGTCACGCCCAGCAAGGTCTGGAAGGTCAGGCCGTCGTTGATGCCTTCGACCAGCAGGTCTATCGCCGCCGGCTGGTCACCCGCCGGTGCAAAGGGCTGGAAGAGCTGAAACGGCGAGTCCGGGAAGGTCACGAATTCGCCAGCCTCTGGGGCGGTCGGGTCTGTCTGCAGTTCGGTGCGCACTTCGGCAGCTTTCTCGGCAGCTTTTACAGCAATGGCGCTCATGCGGGTTTCCCTGGGTCAGACACTTAGAATCGAAGCCGCCCGCAGCGGCCAGGCAGGCCGCCGCGAGCAACCCCACAGATTACCGCAGAGCGCCTTTGCGCGCACCGCAGCGGCTGACCAACCACCCTTTTCCGCAGGACTCCCCTTCATGTCTGCCTCACTTTTCACAGCCGTTGAAATGGCCCCGCGTGACCCGATCCTGGGGATGAACGAACAGTTCAACGCGGACCCTAGCCCGCACAAGGTCAACCTCGGCGTGGGCGTGTACTTCAACGACGAAGGCAAGCTGCCGGTGCTGCGCTGCGTGGCGGCGGCCGAGAAACTGCTGCTGGAAACGCCCAAGGCCAAGGGCTACCTGCCCATCGACGGCATTGCGGCCTATGACAAAGCGGTGCAGGGGCTGGTGTTCGGCGTTAACCATCCGGCAGTGACGGGCGGCCGCATCGCCACCGTGCAGGGCCTGGGTGGCACCGGCGGACTCAAGGTGGGGGCCGACTTCCTGCACAAGCTCAACCCCGGGGTCAAGGTGCTGATCAGCGACCCGAGCTGGGAAAACCACCGCGCCCTTTTCACGCAGGCCTGCTTCGTCGTCGAGGCGTACCCGTACTACGACGCCGCCACGCGTGGCATCCGCTTCGACGCCATGCTGGCCGCGCTGCGCGGCGCGGCGCCGGGCACTGTGGTCGTGCTGCACGCCTGCTGCCACAACCCCACCGGCTGCGACCTCACGGCCGCGCAGTGGCAGCAGGTGGCCGCCGCGTGCAAGTCGGGCGGCCTGGTGCCTTTCCTGGACATGGCATACCAGGGTTTCGGCAAGGGCATTGCCGAAGACGGCGCCGCCGTGCGTCTGTTCATGGCGCAGGACATGCCGTTCTTCGTCTCGACTTCGTTCTCGAAAAGCTTCTCGCTCTACGGCGAACGCGTGGGCGCACTCAGCGTGGTCTGCAGCAGCGCCGAAGAAGGCAGCCGCGTGCTGTCGCAGTTGAAGATCGTGATCCGCGCCAACTACTCCAACCCGCCGACCTTCGGTGCACACGTGGTGGCCACCGTGCTGACCACGCCGGCACTGCGTGCGATGTGGGAAGAAGAACTGGCCGGCATGCGCGAACGCATCCACGCGACCCGGGTGCAACTGGTGCAGCGGCTGCGCGCGGCCGGTGTGGCGGGCAACCTGGACTACATCACCCAGCAGATGGGCATGTTCAGCTACTCGGGCTTGAGCCAGCCGCAGATGCAGCGTCTGCGCAGTGAATTTGGCGTCTATGGGCTGGATTCCGGGCGCATCTGCGTGGCCGCCATCAACAGCCGCAACATCGACGCGGTGGTGGCTGCGTTGGCCAAGCTGATGTGATTTCGTGGCGGGCTGTCGGGCGCACGAATCGACAGGCGAATAGGCCCCGTTTTCCGGCTTTCAGTCCTGGCACGTCTGGCGCACGATCGGGCACACCATCCGGCGACGCGCAGCGCGCGCGGTGGCGACGATTTGCCGCAGATCAAGGGCCGTCGCAAATTTGCTGCGCTGCAGCAAAGAAGTTGTTACAGTCAGCAAAACCCCAAGGCTGGGCCGGCAAACTCGCCGGCAACCGCCCAGAGCCCCACCGGAGACACCGATGCTGTATCAGATGTACGAGACCCAACGCGCGCTCATGTCGCCGTTCTCCGAGTTCGCCAGTGCGTCGGCCAAGCTCTACGACCACCCGCTGTCGCCCTTTGCGCACACGCCCCTGGCGCAACGCGTGTCGGCCGGTTTTGACCTGCTGCACCGCCTGGCCAAAGAATACGAGAAGCCGCCCTTCAACATCACCGCTGCCACTGTCAACGGCGTCACGATTGCAGTGCAAGAGCAAGTGGCGGTTGCCAAGCCCTTCTGCCGCCTGCTGCGCTTCAAGCGCTTCACCGACGACCCGCTGGCGCTGGAAACCATGAAGTCCCAGCCCACCGTGCTGGTGGTGGCACCGTTGTCGGGGCACCATTCCACGCTGCTGCGCGACACCGTCAAGAGTCTGCTGCACGACCACAAGGTGTTCATCACCGACTGGACCGACGCGCGCATGGTGCCTTTGACGAGTGGTGCCTTCCACCTCGACGACTATGTCGAGTACGTGCAGGAATTCATCCGCCACTGCGGCCCGGAGGTGCACGTCATCTCGGTCTGCCAGCCCACGGTGCCGGTGCTGGCGGCCGTGTCGCTGATGGCCAGCCGCGGTGAGCCCACGCCCCGCAGCATGACGATGATGGGCGGCCCCATCGACGCCCGCAAGAGCCCCACCGCTGTCAACAACCTGGCCACCAACAAGAGCCACAAATGGTTTGAGACCAACGTCATCTTCCGCGTGCCGCAAAACTTCCCTGGTGCCGGCCGTGCGGTGTACCCAGGATTCCTGCAGCACACGGGCTTCGTGGCGATGAACCCAGATCGCCACCTCACCAGCCACTACGACTACTTCGCCGACCTGATCCGCGGCGATGACGACAGCGCCGAGTCGCATCGCCAGTTCTACGACGAATACAACGCCGTGCTCGACATGCCGGCCGAGTACTACCTGGACACCATCAAGACCGTGTTCCAGGACTTCGCGCTCGTCAATGGCACCTGGCACGTCAAGGGCGAACTCGTGCGGCCGCAGGACATCACCACCACGGCGCTGCTGACCATCGAAGGCGAACTCGACGACATCTCTGGCGCAGGCCAGACCAAGGCTGCGCACGGCCTGTGCTCAGGCGTGCCAGACAATCGGGCCTTCCACTACGACGCGCTGGGTGCCGGCCACTACGGCATCTTTTCCGGCCGCCGCTGGCGCGACAAGGTGTACCCGGAAGTGCGGGGCTTCATCTCGCGCTTCGACACCGAAACAGCGCCGGCCACGAAGGCTGCCCAGCCGGCCGTCCAGCCCGTGCGCCGCAAGGTCCGCGCCTGAACGGCCGGCCGATAATGCGGCGGTGACCCCGCCTTCCGCTGCTCATTCGCCTGCGCACGACCTGACCACGCGGCTCGACGCCGCGCTGCCGCAAACCCAGTGCACGCGCTGCGGCTACCCGGACTGCCACAGTTACGCGGCAGCGATGGCCCAGGGCGATGCCGGCATCAACCGCTGCCCGCCCGGCGGCGCCGAAGGCATCGTGCGGCTGGCGCAGATCCTGGGCCGCGCGCCGCTGCCGCTGGACACCGCACGCGGCACCGAAGGCCCCCGTGCACTGGCCGTCATCGACGAAGCCTGGTGCATCGGCTGCACCTTGTGCATCAAGGCCTGCCCGGTGGATTGCATCGTTGGCGCGCCGAAGCTGATGCACACCGTCATCGACAACCTTTGCACGGGGTGTGAGCTGTGTGTGCCGGTGTGCCCGGTGGACTGCATCGCGATGCTGCCCGTCACGCCGGGAAAGAGCGGCTGGCAGGCCTGGACTGCAGCGCAGGCCGAGGAGTCGCGCGATCGCCACGCCTTTCACCGCTTGCGCACGGACCGCGAGCAGCGCGAGAACAACGAACGCCTGGCCGCCAAGGCGCAAGCCAAGCTGGCGGACCTGGGCGCGCACAGCACCCTGACCGACCCCGCCGCGCTGGCCGCCAAACGTGCGGTCATCGACGCGGCGTTGAAGCGCGCGCGCAGCACGCGTGAAGACGCCAAGGACCCGCATGAAAGCTGAAGCCATCGTGCCGTTCTTCAGCACCCTGGCCGCCACCAACCCACGGCCGCAAACCGAGCTGGAATACAGCAGTGTCTTCGAACTGCTGGCCGCCGTGCTGCTGTCGGCGCAGGCCACCGACGTCGGCGTCAACAAGGCCACGCGGGAACTCTTTGCCCGGGCACCCACGCCGCAGGCCATGCTGGACCTGGGTGAAGCGCGGGTGACGGAGCTGGTGCGCACCATCGGCCTCTTCCGCACCAAGGCGAAAAACCTGCTGGCCACCTGTCGCATCCTTGTGGACCAGCACGGCGGCCAGGTGCCCCGCACGCGCGATGCCCTGCAAGCCCTGCCCGGCGTCGGCCGCAAGACCGCCAACGTGGTGCTCAACGTGGCCTTCGGTGAAGCCACGATGGCGGTGGACACCCACGTCTTCCGCGTCAGCAACCGCACCGGCCTGGCACCGGGGCGCAATCCGCTGGAGGTGGAAGCAGTCTTGCTGAAACGCGTGCCGCCGCAGTACCTGGTGGACGCCCACCACTGGCTCATCCTGCATGGCCGCTACGTCTGCCAGGCACGCGCACCGCGCTGTGGCGCCTGCGCCGTGCAGGCATGGTGCGACGAAGGGCGACGCTTCGCGGCGAGGGCCGCTGCTACGATGCGTCAGGGGGACAGAGATGGCCAAGCTTGAAGACCTCGCCGAACGGGTTGACCGACTGGTGCTGCGCCACCAGGAGCTCAAGCGCACCAGCACCTTGATCGAACAACAGCTGCTGGCGGTGACGGCCGAGCGCGACAGCCTGCGGTCGCGCCTGGCAGCCGCACGTGCACGCGTGGACGCGCTGCTGGAGCGCCTGCCCGCCGACGGCGCCAAACACAAAGGGGGTGGCGCTTGAAGCAGGTTGAAGTCTCCATCCTCGGACAGGTTTACATGCTCGGCTGCCCCGAAGGCGGTGAAGCGCTGCTGGCCACGGCCGTGGCCGGTGTGGACAAGGAAATGACGGCCATCCGCGACGGCGGCAAGGTCAAGGCGCGTGAACGCATTGCCGTTCTGGCGGCACTGAACCTGGCCTACCAGTTGGCCGAACGCGGCGCGGCACAGCCTGCCGCTTCCGGCACCCCGGCGCCCGCCGCGAAAGTCGGCGCGGCACCTTCTGAAGCCGAGTTCGACGCTCTGGTGCGCCGCATCGATGCAGCCCTAGGCGAAGACGGACAATTGTTGTGAACAAGGGCGCATTGCAAGCGCACCCACGGCAGCAGATTGCGGGTCTAGAATGATTTCGTCCGCTGTGTCTGGTGAGCCCAATATGTCCTTGAGCCGATGGTCTATGACCACGGGCTTGGAACATTGCCTTGCTGGTGTGAGCGTCTCGCGTCAGATGAACCCGAAGCTTGGCTGACCTCGCCCACCTGAACTCCCCCTTGGTTCAGGCAAACGGTTCACTTCTCACAGCGGACACCCTCTCTTCGCCGCATCGTCATGCCGTCGTCTGAACCGATCGTCCCCGGCTTCTGGCTGATGAAGAGCGAGCCCCACGAGGCCTCCATCGACCACCTGGCGCAAGCCCTGCGGCAGACGCTGCCCTGGACCGGTGTGCGCAACTACCAGGCGCGCAATTTCATGCGCGACGCGATGCGCGTGGGCGACGGCGTGCTCTTCTATCACTCGTCCTGCCCACAGCCCGGCATTGCCGGTGTGGCGCGCGTCGCCAGCGCCGTCGCACCTGACCCCACCCAGTTCGATCCTGCCAGCCCGTATTTCGACCCCAAATCCACACGCGAGCAGCCGCGCTGGCTGCAGATCGACGTGGCAATGGTCCGCAAGACGCGCCTGCTAGCGCTGGCTGAAATCCGCCAGGCGCCGGAACTCGCGAGCCTGCGCATCCTGCAGCGCGGCAACCGCCTGTCGATCACGCCGGTGAGCGCCGAAGAGTGGCAGGCTGTGCTGTTGCGCCTGGGCGGTTGACGTCCATTTGGACATCCCGCTGCTGTTGATTGCCGAGTTGCTGGCGCTGGGCATCGGCGTCGGCTTCCTGGCCGGCCTGCTGGGCATAGGCGGCGGCATGATGATGGTGCCGGTCATGACCTACCTGCTCACGCAGCGTGGCGTCGAGCCTGGCCTGGCGGTGAAGATGGCCATCGCCACCAGCATGGCCAGCATCCTCTTCACCAGCATCAGCAGCGTGCTTGCGCACAGCAGGCTGGGCGCCGTGCGCTGGGACATTGCGCGCGCCATGGCGCCCGGCATCGTGGTTGGTGGCCTGGCAGCCGGCGCCGGTGCTTTTGCACTGCTCAAGGGCCAGGGCCTGGCATTGGGCTTTGCGATCTTCATTGGCTACACGGCGCTGATGATGTTTCGCAACCAGCCGCCGCGCCCGGGGCGGCAGATGCCGGGTGCCGTCGGCACCGCGAGCGTCGGTGCCGGCATCGGCTTCGTCTCGGGCCTGGTCGGCGCCGGTGGTGCGTTCCTGTCGGTGCCATTCATGAGCTGGTGCAATGTGCCCCCTCGCCATGCCGTGGGCACCAGCGCGGCGCTGGGCTTCCCGATTGCGCTGGCCAGCACCGCGGGCTACATCATCAGCGGCTGGCAGCTGGCGCCGGCGCTGCCGGGCGCCTGGGGCTACATCTACCTGCCGGCCCTCGCCATCGTCGCGGCAGCGAGCATGACCCTGGCGCCGACGGGCGCCCGGGTGGCGCAGAAGATCAACGTCGTGCTGCTCAAGCGCATCTTTGCCGTGATGCTGCTGGCCCTGGCGGCCAGCATGCTGCGCCAGGCTTTTGCCTGAAGCGCATGCCGCAGGCGTTCAGGTCGATTCGGTCAGGTCGATTCGAAGCGGATCGCTGCCAGCGTGAGGTGGTTGCCGCCGCGGCGCTGGGCCTCGGCGAGCGCGGACTCACAAGCCGCCAGGAGACCGTCCTGCGTGTTGGACGTGTGCGGGAAGCTGGCCACGCCCATGGCCGCCGTGAAGCCCAGTTCCTGGCCTTCCAGGACCACGATCTGGGTCGCGCACTTGCGGCGCAAGCCTTCCATGCGCGCATGCGCAGTCGCCAGACCTACGCCCGACAGCAACACCGCAAAGCGCTGCTCTTCATAGCGGCAGGACGCGTCCATCGCGCGCGTGCCGCCGCGCAGCAGACGGCCCATCGCTTCCAGCACACTCTGCTCGCCCGCGGCGCCCAGGGCCCGCACCTTTGGCGACAGCGCATCGAGTTCGATGAAGACGACGGAGAACTCGCGGTGCTCGCGTGTGGACAGGTCCACTTCGCGGCGCAGCTGGTCTTCGAAGTGGGCGCGCCGGTGCAGGCCGGACGCCGGGTCACGCAAGGCCTGGTCGGCAATTTCGCGCCGCAGGCGGTCGTTGGCGTGTTGCTGCTGTTCAATCTGGTCCAACGCGCCGCGCAGCTGCAGTTCGCGCTGTCGTTCTTCGGCCTTGTCGAGCCAGATGGCCGTGAGCCAGCGCGGTCCGTAGGCCGACGGCGCGGCCAGCACCCGCAGCACTGAAAAGTCCTGCCGGCTCCCGGCCCAGTCAAACTGATGTTCGCTCAGCAGCGGCGCACCATGCGCCAGCGCCGTTTGCTCGGCTGCCCGCAGCGTGGTGGCCAGCGTGCTCTCAAAGATGTCGGCGTCGGTCAGGCCGGTGACGGCTGTTGCGGCCCGGCCCAGAAAAGCCGCCATGGCGTCGCTGACATGCACGTAACGGCCGGTATCCGCATCCTTCACCGCCAGCAGCCCCTGCTGCTGCTGCACGAAGGCCGGCAATGCCAAGGCCAGCGCCGACCCCCAGGCCGGGCCGGCGGCTGTCGATTCGTTGAATGTGTCCGTGCTCAAGCTCATAGCGAAAAGGGGTTTGGAACGCGTGCCGATCCGGCATCAGGCCAATCGCCGGCCCAAGCTGCACCAATCAGTGTTCCGCGCCCTATCTTGGTGGGGCTCGCGAAGCAGGGCAAGACGCTGATTGATTCTGGCCCCTAGATTGACGCCTGCAGCGCGGGAAAAAGCCGGTGCAATGGTGGGTCTGTTCTGACGCTGACGGGGGTTGGCTGCCGACATGCCGCATTCGGCGCGACATCGCCCCCGGCGCCATCTGCCGTTTGACCGCCCATATGCCGTCGGGCTTGACAATGAAGTCGGCACGGCGGCTTGTGGTGGCCAACCCGCACTCGATGGGCCCACAACTTGCACTGCTGCAGTCAGGAGACAAGCCCCGCATGAGCATTGCCGTCTATCTGAAGGACATCGGTCGTGGCGCCGCGGGCGCACGGTCGCTGAGCCGTGAAGCTGCGCAAGACCTGATGCGCCTGGTGTTGGCCGGGGACGCGACGGCGGCGCAGACCGGTGCCTTCCTGATCGCCATGCGCATGAAAGGCGAAACACTGCCTGAACTAAGCGGCTTCCTGGACGCTGTGCATGCCCGCTGCACGCTGGTGCCCAGCGACCGGCCGGTGGTGCTGATCCCCTCGTACAACGGCTCGCGCAAGCTCCCCAACCTGACCCCGCTGCTGGCGCTGTGGCTGGCGCGCGAAGGCTTGCATGTGCTGGTGCACGGCCCTGTGGCGGTCAGTGGGCGGGTCGGCAGCGCCAGCATCCTGCACGACCTGGGCATGCAACCCGCGCAACAGGGCAACGACATCCACCGTGCATGGTCGCGCCGCGAGCCTGCTTTCGTGCCAACCGCCCTGCTCTGCCCGACCTTGCAGACTCTGCTGGACAGGCGCCAGGAACTGGGTGTTCGCGGCCCGGGCCACACGGTGGCGAAGATGCTCAACCCGGTTGTGGGTGCGCCCGCGCTGCGGCTCGTGAACCACACCCACCCGGAATTCGGCGCGCTCATGGCAGCGTGGGCCGAAAGCAGCGGCGCCGACGCGATGCTGTTGCGCGGCACCGAAGGCGAACCGGTGGCCGACCCGCGCCGCCAGCCGCGCATCGACACCTGGATCGGCGGCCACCTTCGGCCCGAGCTGTCGCTGCCCGCCCACGAAGGCGTACTGACCGAACTGCCGCTGCTGCCACGCGAGACCGATGCTGCCCACACCGCCGTTTATGTGCAGGAAGTGCTCAGCGGCATGCGCCCGGTGCCGCTTCCCTTGGCGCGCCAGGCCGCGCAGATCGTTGCCGCGGTGGCACTGTTGTCGCAGCCGGCAGCCGTCGCGGAGCTGTCGGCCTGAGCGTCGTTGTCGCGGGCATCCCACGCCCGCAAGAAGCCAGGGGCGGTCAGCTGCCAAGTCGGTCAGCTGCATCACGGGTGCTTGGGCACTGGAAGTCGGGCTATAATTTCAGGCTTTGCTGGCAAACCAGCGTGTCGATCCTGCAGTGACCGCCCCGAACTTCGCTACGTGCACGTCCAAGCGCGCGTCCGACCACAAAGTACGCGGCACCTACAAAGATCTGCAAGACACCGAGCGCACCTTTTTTTCGGGACCCCGACTTCCATGACCACGATCCGCGTCAAAGAGAACGAACCTTTCGATGTTGCCCTGCGCCGCTTCAAGCGCACCATCGAAAAGATCGGCCTGCTGACCGAACTGCGCGCCCGCGAGTTCTATGAAAAGCCCACGGCGGAACGTAAGCGCAAGAAGGCTGCGGCCGTCAAGCGCCACTTCAAGCGCGTGCGCAGCATGCAGCTGCCCAAGAAGCTGTACTGACCTTCCGGCTTCAGGCTGTTGCCCCCGCCTGACTCTCAACAAGCCCGCGCGGAACGCCCCAGCGGGCTTGTTTCGTTTCCGCAAAGCCCACGATGACCACACCCAGCCTCAAAGACCGCATCACCGAAGACATGAAGGCCGCCATGCGCGCCAAGGACAGCGACCGCCTGCTGGCCATCCGCATGCTGCTGGCGGCGTGCAAACAGCGTGAAGTGGACGAGCGTATCGTGCTCGACGACGCTGCGGTGGTGGCCATCGTCGACAAGCAGCTCAAGCAGCGCAAGGACTCCATCGCTGCATTCCAGCAGGCCGGTCGCACCGACCTCGTGGACAAGGAAGTGGCTGAAGTCAAAGTGCTGGAGGCCTACCTGCCTCAGCGCCTGTCGGCCGATGAGGTCAAGGTGGCCGTGGTCGCGCTGGTGGGCGAACTGGGCGCGACCGGTGCAGGCGACATGGGCAAGGTGATGGCCGCCGCCAAGGCCCGCTTTGCAGGCAAGGCAGAGATGGGCCTGGTTTCCGCCGCGGTCAAAGCGGCCCTCGCGGGGTGACAGCGATGAGCAGCATTCCATTCCGTTCACTCACCCCCGCGCTGGCGGTGGCGCCGCAGCTGATGCCTGACGCGATGGCAGAGGCCGCGAGGCTCGGCTTCAAGAGCGTGATCAACAACCGGCCTGACTTTGAAGGCGGGCCCGACCAGCCCACCAGCGCGCAGATCGAAGCCGCTGCGCTGGCGGCCGGCCTCGCCTATCGCTTCCTGCCGGTGGGCCCGGCGCACCAGTCGGCCGACGAAATCGCCGCCTTTGCAGACCTGCTGCAGGAATTGCCGCAGCCGGTGCTGGCCTTCTGCCGCAGTGGCACACGTTCGACGCGCCTGTTCATGGCCGCGCAGGCGCTCTGAACACGCGGGTATGCCCGCAGACCGCGGGGCCCCTGTTCCAGCATCGATTCAGTCGCTGTCGCCTACAGTCCGAACGCGCGGCAGCCTTGCCGCTGCACCACCAAGGAGACACAGGTGAAGCCCCTGTTGCAGCTGTCCAAAATGATCGATGCTCTGAACGAGGGCATCGGCAAACTCGTCATGTGGCTGGTGCTGGCCGCGGTGCTCATCAGCGCCAGCAATGCCGTCATGCGCAAGGCCTTCGACATCGGCTCGAATGCTTACCTCGAAATCCAGTGGTACCTCTTTGCCGCGGTCTTCATGCTCGGCTCGGGCTACGTCTTTCTGCACAACGGCCATGTGCGCATCGACTTCATCTCCTCCAAGCTGAGCAAGCGCACCAACACCATCATCGACGTCCTGGGCATCGTGCTCTTCACGATCCCGCTGTCGCTCATCCTCATCACCTTGTCATGGCCGGTCTTCGAGCGCGCATGGATCTCGGGTGAAATGAGCCAGAACGCCGGTGGCCTGATCCGCTGGCCCGTTTTCCTTCTCGTGCCGCTGGGCTTCGGCCTGCTCGCCTTGCAGTGTTTTTCTGAGCTGATCAAACGTTTTGCTTTCCTGCGCGGCCTGACGCCCGAGCCGTTCAGCGACGTGGCCGAGAAGAGCGACGAGGAGTTGCTGCTCGAAGAGCTCGAAGCGAAGGCCAATCTGGCCCGGCAGGAGGGCCGCTGACATGATGGCTTTCGTTGCACAGAACTTCGTCCCCTTGATGTTCGGGGGCCTGTTTTTCTTCCTGCTCACCGGCATTCCGGTGGCCTTCGGCCTGGCGGCCACGGGGCTGATGCTCGGCTTCGTCGGCATCGAGGCGGGTCTGTTTCCGCCCAACCTGTTCCAGGCGCTGCCCCTGCGCGTGATCGGCATCATGCAGAACGACACCCTGCTGGCGATCCCCTTCTTCACCTTCATGGGCATCATCCTGGAGCGCTCGGGCATGGCCGAGGATCTGCTCGAAACCGTGGGCCAGGTGTTCGGGCCGTTGCGTGGCGGCTTGGCCGTGGCTGTGGTGCTCGTCGGTGCCCTGCTGGCTGCGACCACGGGCGTTGTCGCAGCTGCCGTCATCAGCATGGGCCTGATCTCGCTGCCCATCATGCTGCGCTACGGCTACAACCGCACCATTGCGACAGGCACCATCACCGCGTCCGGCACGCTGGCGCAGGCCATACCGCCGTCGTTGGTGCTGATCGTGCTGGCCGACCAGCTGGGCCGTTCGGTGGGCGACATGTACGCTGGCGCCCTGATCCCAGGCCTGATGCTGGTGGGCCTGTACCTGCTGTTCATCGCCGCCGTGGCCTTCATCAAACCGAAGTGGGTGCCGGCGCTGCCACAAGAGGCCCGCATCTACCGCGAAGACACAGGCTCCAGCGGCCACCGCTCACTGCTGGTGCTGTTCGCGGTCTGCGCGGTGGCGGCTTTTGCCTGGTCGCAAGTCCACGGGCAGCTCATCAACGCCTGGATCGACCGCACCACACCCGCCCCGGGCGACGAGCGCTTCATCCTGTCGATGACGGTGGGCTCGTTCCTGGCCCTCGGGCTGGCCATCGGCAACCGGGTGCTCAAGCTCGGGTTGCTGTCCAAGTTGGCCGAACAGGTCACCTTCGTCCTGATCCCGCCGCTGGTGCTGATCTTCCTCGTGCTGGGCACCATTTTCCTGGGCGTGGCCACGCCCACCGAAGGCGGCGCCATGGGCGCCATGGGCGCGCTCATCATGAGCGTGGCACGCGGCCGGCTGGGCTTCAAGCTCTTGCGCCAAGCGCTGGACAGCACGGCGAAGCTGTCGGTGTTCGTGATGTTCATCCTGATCGGCTCCACCGTCTTCAGCTTCACCTTCAACGCTGCTGACGGTCACATCTGGGTCGAGCACCTGTTCGACAAACTGCCGGGTGGGCAGCTCGGCTTCCTGCTGGTGGTCAACCTGCTGGTCTTCATCCTGGGCATGTTCATCGACTTCTTCGAGATCGCCTTCATCGTCGTGCCCATCCTGGCGCCCGTGGCCGACAAGATGGGCATCGACCTGATCTGGTTCGGCGTCATCCTGGCCATGAACCTGCAGACCAGCTTCCTGACGCCGCCCTTCGGTTTCGCCCTGTTCTATTTGCGCAGCGTGGCGGCGAAGAAGGACTACAAGGACCGCGTCACTGGCCGGTTGATTCCGGCCGTGACGACGGCGCAGATCTACAAGGGCTCGATTGCCTTCATCATCCTGCAAGTCATCATGGTGACCGCCGTGGTGGCCTACCCTGAACTGGTCAGCGGTGGTATCGAGAAGGTCGAGAAAATCGACGCCGACAAGGCGCTCGAGACGATGGGCCTGCCGCCGCCAGAAGAAGCAGCCTCGGCCGCCGACGGCGAAGGCGCGGCGGCGCCCGAAGGTGCAGCCAGCGGTGCCGAGGAAGGCAAGCTGGCTGACGACGACCCCATGAAAGCGCTCGAGGAGTCGATGAAAAGGGACGCGGCCACCGGAAAGAAGCCCTGACAGGGCGCCCCGCGCAGACGAAAAAAAGCCCCGCGCTGCGGGGCTTTTTCGTGGTCCGGCGCAGAGCTTACAGCTTGGCGCTTTGCATGTAGCTGTCGAAACGCGCTTCGGTAAAGCGGAACCACAGGTTGGCTTCGCGACGGAAGCTGCTGTAGTCGTCGTAGATCTTCTTGAAGGCCGGGTTGGCTGCGCTGATCTCGCTGTACAGCGCCATGGCTTCCTTGAACGCCGCGTCGAGCACGGGCTTCGGGAAGGCCACCAGCTTGGTCTTGCCAGCCACCAGTTGCTTCAGCGCCGCTGGGTTGCGGAAGTCGTACTTGGCCTGCATCTCGGTGTGCGCATAGGCCGCAGCACATTCGATGATGGCCTTGTACTCGGCGCTCAGTGTGTCGTAGGCCTTCTGGTTGACGAACAGGTCCAGTTGCGGGCCGCCTTCCCACCAACCGGGGTAGTGATAGATCGGCGCGACCTTGTTGAAGCCCAGCTTCTGGTCGTCGTAAGGACCGACCCACTCGGCGGCGTCGATGGTGCCCTTTTCCAGCGCCTGGTAGATCTCGCCACCTGGAATGTTCTGCGACACCGTGCCCAGACGCGAAGTCACCTTGCCGGCGAAACCGCCAACACGGAACTTCAGGCCCTTCATGTCGGCCACGGTCTTGATTTCCTTGCGGTACCAGCCGCCCATCTGCGCGCCGGTGTTGCCCATGGGGAAGCTGGTGAAGCCGTAGCCCGAATAGAACTCGCGCATCAGCTTCAGGCCGTTGCCGTCATAACACCAGGCCGTCATCTGGCGGCTGTTCAGGCCGAAGGGGATGGCGCAGCCCAGGGCGAAGGCGTCGTTCTTGCCGAAGTAGTAGTAGGGCGCGGTGTGGCCCATTTCGACCGTGCCGTTTTGCACCGCGTCGACCAGCCCGGGCATCGGCACGAGTTCACCAGCGGCGTGCACGGAGATCTCGAACTTGCCGCCTGACATGTCCTTGACCTTGCGGGAGAACGACTCGGCGGCACCATAGATGGTGTCGAGCGCTTTCGGGAAACCCGAAGTCAGGCGCCAGCGAAGCGCAGTCTGGGCGTGGACGATGGCCGGTGCAACGCCTGCAGCCAGCACGCCAGCCAAGCCGGCGCCATTTACGAAGGAACGACGTTCCATTGAATTCTCCTGTCGGGACCTGAAGGGATGGGGGATGGGGGAAAGATCAGCAAAAGCCCGAAATTCTAGAAGTCGGCCAATGCCCTCTTCAGGCGGGTTTACCCGCTCGAAAACCGCTCAGGAACCCGCGAGTTTCATGCGCGACACCAGCACCGAGCCCACCGTCTTGCTGCCCTGTGTGTAGGTGTCAGCACCCACGGCCATGATGTCCTTGAACATCTCGCGCAGGTGGCCGGCAATGGTGACCTCGTGCACCGGGTGCACGATGCGCCCGTCTTCGACCCAGAAGCCCGCCGCACCACGCGAGTAGTCGCCCGTCACGTAGTTGACGCCCTGCCCCATCAGTTCGGTGACGAAGAGGCCACGGCCCAGCTTGGCCAGCATCTTGTCCAGCGTGTCGCCGGGCTTGGTGCGGCGGCTGGTCATGCACAGGTTCTGCGACCCCCCGGCGTGACCCGTGGTCTTCATGCCGAGCTTGCGCGCCGAATAGCTCGACAGGAAGTAGCTCTGCACCACGCCGGCATCCACGATGCGGCGCGATTGCGTGCGCACGCCTTCGTCGTCGAAAGGCGCACTGCCCTTGCCCTTGGGTTGGTGCGGGTCTTCCAGGATGTCGATGTGCGGGGCCAGCACCGGCTGGCCCAGGCAGTCCAGCAGGAAGGTTGCCTTGCGGTACAGCGCCCCGCCCGAGGTTGCCTGCACGTAGGCGCCCAACAAGCCCGCCGCCACCGTGGATTCGAACAGCACGCGCACTTTTCCGGTGGGCACGCGGCGCGACTTCAGGCGCGACAGCGCGCGCTCCGCAGCGTAGCGGCCCACGGTTTCGGGCGACGCCAGATCGGCCGCGTCGCGCATCGACGTGTACCAGCCGTCGCGCTGCATGTCACGGCCTTTGCCCGCAATTGGCGACACCGACACATAGTGGCGTGAACTGGCATAACCGCCACGAAAGCCACGCGAATTGCCGGCCCAGAAGTGCGCCTGCTGCGCCGACACGCCGGCGCCTTCGGAATTGGTGATGCGGCGGTCCACCGCCATGGCCGCGTCTTCGCAGCGGCGAGCCAATTCCGCAGCGGCTGCGGCGTCCAGTGCCCAGGGGTGGAAGAGGTCGAGATCGCGCGCCACCTCGGCCGGCGTGGCCATGTCGGCGGCATCCGGCAGGCCGGCCGCCGGGTCTTCGGCCGTGAAGCGGGCGATGTCGTAGGCGGCTTGCACCGTCTGGCGCAGCGCGGCGGGCGAAAAATCCGAGGTGCTGGCATTGCCCCGCCGCTGTCCCAGGTACACGCTGACGCCCAGCGACTTGTCGCGGTTGCGTTCGACGTTTTCCAGCTCGCCCTTGCGCACGGAGACCGACAGGCCCACACCCTCGGACACCTCGGCGCCGGCATCGCTGGCACCGAGCTGGCGGGCCAATGCGAGCGTGTCTTCGACGATCTGCTGGAACTGTTCCTGGCGGTAGGCAAAGCCGCTGTCGGAGCGTGGGGCGCTGGAAGAAATGGTCATCAGTAAACGTGCGGCGGGCAGGCAGGAATGCGCACTTATGATACCGGCCCACCCCTACCGCCTTCCACCAAGGCCACCCACCATGGCCCGCAAAGCGGCACCACACCGCGGCATCGATGTCCACTACGGCGAACCGCTGGCCTTCAACGAAGACGGCGAACCCACGCGCCCCAGCAAAACGCGCCTGAAGCAGCAGTCTCAAGACCTGCAGGTGCTGGGCGTTGCGGTCACTGAACTGTCCAGCGACCGTTTGGCTGCCATCGACATGCCCGAAGCGCTGCGCGACGCCATCGACCAGTTCCGCCGCACCAAGAGCTTCGAAGGGCGGCGCCGGCAAATGCAGCTTGTGGGCAAGCTGATGCGCAGCGCCGACGAAGAAGCCCTGCGCGAAGCGGTGGCCGCCGCCAAGTTGGGCACTGCCAAGGAAACGCTGGCACTGCACGAAGCCGAACGCTGGCGCGCGGCGTTGATCGCCGACGACGACTCATTGACCCGCTGGATGCTGGACCACCCCGACACCGACACCCAGCAACTGCGCAGCCTGGTGCGCGCCGCGCGCCGCGACACTGCCACTGCGGTCACTGATGGCCGCCAGCCGCGCAGCCACCGCGACCTGTTCCAGTTCATCAAGCCTTGGCTGGTTGGATGACGGAAGCCATGAACGACAGCATGGGCAACACACTCGACCTGGTGCGCATCGGCGTGGTGTCGGTGAGCGACCGCGCATCCACCGGCGTCTATGAAGACAAGGGCATCCCGGCGCTGAAGGACTGGCTCGGCCGGGTACTGCGCAACACGATCGAATGGCATGAACGCCTGATCCCCGACGAGCAGGCTGGCATCAGCGCCGCACTCTGTGAGCTAACCGATGAAGTGCACTGCCACCTGGTGCTGACCACGGGCGGCACCGGGCCCGCGTTGCGGGACGTGACGCCAGAGGCGACGCTGGCCGTGGCGCACAAGGTGATGCCGGGTTTTGGTGAGCAGATGCGGCAGATCTCGCTGAACTTCGTCGCCACGGCAATCCTTTCGCGCCAGGTGGCGGTCATCCGTGGCAGCACGCTCATCATCAACCTGCCGGGGCAGCCGAAGGCGATTGCGGAGACTTTGCAAGGTCTGACTTCGGTGCACGGCATCTTTGCGGCGGTGCCCTACTGCGTGGACTTGATCGGCGGGCCGTACATCGAGACCGATGAGGCGGTGTGCAAGGCGTTCAGGCCGAAGTCGGCGGTGCGTTCGCGGGTGGGTTCGCGGGTGGGTTGAAGGCGGCGGCGTTGCTGCTCTGTCGGCAAAGGCGCGCCCGGGCAGGCTTGAGCGCTTCGCTGTGGCGGCCTTCGCTGCGCTACGGCTCCCTTGCGGCCCTGGCGCTTGCATGCGCCAGGGCGTGCGCCAGGCACAAAACAGTCCGCAGGGACTGTCCAGAGCGTGGGCCCATGCCGGGCACCGCCCGACGCGAGGCACGGGCGTGGACTAGAACGCGCCCACCGAATCGCGACTACTTCACCAACCGATTCAACCGATCCGCATCAAACGCCTCGGTCGTCTGCGCGTCCTGCGGCACACAGTCCCCAAGCGGCAACTCACGCGACCGAGCCGAGAGCTTCTCCACCGCCTGCCACAGCAGCGTGATCTGGCGTTCATGCCCCGACGCGTTGTCGATCAGCCCCTTCATGGCCTGCGACACCGGGTCGTCACCCTGCGTCACGCCATAAGCCGAAAAACCCATCTTCGCTGCAGCCTCTTCACGCACCGCTTCGGTTTCGGCTTGCAGGATGCGCGCCGGGTTGCCCACCGCCGTGGCGCCGGGTGGCACGGGTTTGACAACCACGGCACTGCTGCCGATGCGCGCGCCGTCGCCCACCGTGAAGCCGCCCAGCACTTGCGAATTGGCGCCGACGATCACGTCGCGGCCCAGAGTCGGGTGGCGCTTGGCGCCCTTGGACAGTGACGTGCCGCCGAGCGTCACGCCCTGGTAGATGGTGCAGCCGTCACCGATCTCGGCCGTTTCGCCCACCACCACGCCCATGCCGTGGTCGATGAAGACACGGCGGCCGATGGTGGCACCGGGGTGAATTTCAATGCCCGTCAGGAAGCGCGCGACGTGCGAAGTGAAGCGCGCCAGCCAGCGCCAGCCGCGCTGCCAGAACCAGTGCGCCCTGCGGTGCAGCACCAGCGCGTGCAGCCCTGGGTAACAGGTCAGTACCTCCCATGCCGAGCGCGCCGCGGGGTCGCGTTCCAGGATGCAGGCGATGTCTTCATGCAGGCGGCTGAACATGGGCTTTCCTCGTGTCCGCCTCAGTTTACCCAGGGGCGCCCGGTTGCGCTCAGTCGCGCTCAATTGCGCCCCCGCCGCCCATCCACCATGCGGGCTATGCCACGCAGGATATGCACCTCTTCCTGGGTCAACTGCGCGCGGTTCAGCAACTGGTTCAACCGCGGCATCAACTTCTTGGGTGCGGCGGGGTCCAGGAAGCCGATGTGCTCCAGCGTGCGCTGCCAATGGTCCAGCACACCCTGCACCGCCGCGGCGTCGGCCAGCGTGGCGTCCGCGGTGCGCGCTTCGACTGCATAACCACCCAGCGCCTGGCGCCATTCGTAGGCGATGACCTGCACTGCCTGCGCCAGGTTGAGTGAGCCGTAGTCGGCCTCGGCAGGAATGGACAGGCAGGCATGGCAGCGGTACACATCGTCATTGGCCATGCCGAAACGTTCGGTGCCAAAGACGAATGCCACGGCGTGGCCGCTGGTGGCCAGGCTGGCAAAGTGTTCACGCGGGGCGAAAGTGGGGGGGCCGAAGTCGCGGGGCGTCATGGCCGTGGCGCAGGCCCAGCTGATGCCGTCCAGCGCCTCGGCCAAGGTGGTCACCACGCGGGCGCGCTGCAGCACGTCGGTGGCGCCACTGGCCAGCGCCATTGCATCCTTGTGCGCCAGCACGTCGGCATCGCGCGGCTGCACCAGCACCAGGTCGCCGAAACCCATGACCTTGATTGCGCGCGCGGCCGCGCCCACGTTGCCGGCATGGCTGGGCTGGAGTAGCACGAAGCGCGTCGGGTCTGGCATGGGCAGTGGTGAATGGCTGCGGTGCATGGCCGGTGCGGGCGCCGCTAAAATGCCGCTCCATCGCAAGGCGGCTGATTGTCGCCTTGCCGCTCTTTATCCCACTCCACGCTCCACACCCAGGCCGCCCATGTCGCAAGCGCTCCATCCCATGCTCAACATCGCCATCAAGGCGGCCCGTGCAGCGGGGTCCATCATCAACCGCGCGGCGCTCGACCTGGAGGTGATCAAGGTCGGCACCAAGGGGCCGAACGACTTTGTGTCGGAAGTGGACCGCAAGGCCGAAGAAATCATCATCCAGATCCTGCTGGAGGCCTACCCCGGCCACGGCATCCTGGCTGAAGAGTCGGGCCGCGAGCACGGTGCCCGCGACAGCGAATACGTCTGGATCATCGACCCGCTGGACGGCACCACCAACTTCCTGCATGGCTTCCCGGTCTATGCCGTGTCGATTGCGCTCGCCCACCGCGGCGTGGTGCAGCAGGCCGTCGTCTATGACCCGACACGCAACGACCTCTTCTTCTCCAGCAAGGGCCGCGGCGCCTTCCTGAATGACCGCCGCCTTCGTGTCAGCAAGCGGCTGCGCATTGCCGACGCTCTCATCGGCACGGGTTTCCCGTTCCGCAAGGGCGACAACTTCAAGCGTTATGTGAAGATGTTCGAAGAGGTCATGCAAAGCTGCGCCGGCCTGCGCCGGCCCGGCGCTGCGGCGCTGGACCTGTGCTATGTGGCCGCCGGCTACTACGACGGCTTCTTCGAGACCGGCTTGAGCCCCTGGGACGTGGCCGCAGGCTCACTGATCGTCACCGAGGCCGGCGGCCTGATCGGCAACTTCACCGGCGAAAGCGACTTCCTCTTCCAGCGCGAAGTGGTGGCCGGCAACCCGAAGGTGTATGGGCAGCTGGTGCAGATCCTGGCGCCGTACACGCGCGTCATCAAGGACGACGCCGCGCCGTCCGCTGAAGCTGCCGGCACCGCAGAAGCCGATGCCACGGCGGCCTTCGTGCAGGCCTCGGCAGTGCCTGTGAAGAAGCCGCCGCTGCGCATCCGCAAGGCCAGCATCGGCGCCGACGACGCCCCGATGTAAGGCGCTTGCGGCAGGGCAACAAGGGCATCAAGGCGGTGATTCGCCGTCCTGTTGCAGCCTGGCCGCATCGCGCTGCGGCATGGGCTTCTGAGTCCGTGCTTCGCGCGCGGCGCGCTTTTCGGCATCGCGCGCGCGGCCGGCGGCCAGCCACTGCACAAAGTCAGCCGGCGTCTCCAGGGTGATGCGGCCCCAGGCGCCGCTGCGGAAGTCGTTGATGGCAATCTCGGCCGCCTTTTGCAGATTGACGCGGCCCCCGGCCAGCAGGCCCCCGCGCTTGCGGCCCAGCTCCATGAGCAGGCCCTCGTCGCTGAGCGCCGAAAAATCGGCCAGCTTGTAGCGCGCCTGCAGCCGGTCTGCATAACGTTCACGCACCGTGGCCAGCAGTGCCATAGCCACTTCTTCTTCGTCATAGGCATTGCGGCCGATGCCACCGCTGGCCGCCAGGTTGTAGCCGCTCTGTTCCACCACGATGCGCGGCCACAGCATGCCGGGGGTGTCGAAGAGCGTGAAGTCGCTGGCCAGCGCGATCTGCTGTTCGATCTTCGTGATGCCGGGCTCGTCGCCGGTCTTGGCATGGCGCTTGTCCATCAGCGTGTTGATGAGCGTGGACTTGCCGACGTTGGGGATGCCGCAGATCAGCACCCGCACCGGCTTGACCATGCCGCCCCGCAGCGGCGCCAGCGCGCGGCAGGCGTCGATCAACTGTCGCGCCGGCGCAGCCACGCTGGCGTCCAGGGCGAGCGCGTGGGTGCCCGCCTGGGTCTGGTAGTGCGCCAACCACAGCGCCGTGAGGTCGTGGTCGGCCAGGTCCTGCTTGTTCAGCACCTTCAGCTTCGGCTTGGCGCCGGTCAGCTCGGCGAGCAGGGGGTTGGCGCTGGAGCCCGGCAGGCGCGCGTCGAGCAGTTCGATGACCACGTCGATGTCGGGCATTCGCTTGGCGATTGCCTTCTTGGTCGTGTTCATGTGACCGGGGAACCACTGGATGGGCATGGTGCGGGGAGGGCTGGCAGAAGCCCAGGATTGTGAGTGGTGACTGCAGCCTGTCAGCGCGGCGCAACAGCGGGGGGTAAGTCCGCCCGGGCAACGCCGTGTCGCCGCAGGTCGCGACGGTCGCGCGCGTCACGGCCTGCGACCTGGCGCGACACGTCGGTGCTGGCTGTCACGCCGTGTCGCCGAACGGCGAAGAACTGCTTCACGCCGTCGCGCGCGGCCTGCCCAGATTCGCTGCACGTGCCCGCCGCAGGCACTCTGCTGGCGCCTGCCTGGGCCCAGGTCAAACGCGTGGAAATCACGGGGTCGGCCATCCGGCGCGTCGATGGCGAAGGCGCGCGGACGAAGGCGACAATCTGGCCGAGATCGTGCACGAGGACGCCGCGCCGCTCGCCCTGTGGCGCAGCGACCGCTGGCCTACCTGGTGGTGCCCGAGCGGCTGGTGTCCGTGTTTGCGGCCGTGCGCGGCATCATGGGCGACCACAGCGCGCTGGCGCCACAGACGGCGCTGGCCGCCTTCAT